>Ga0208029_1000004_pt1 | contig 720310 bp, 660 predicted proteins | sample MalvireepMed_s12_FD_184242 | JGI IMG/M metagenome (GOLD analysis project Ga0208029, IMG submission 184242) | Marine viral communities from the Global Malaspina Expedition - Malaspina viral metaG DeepMed_s12 (SPAdes) (version 2) | ecosystem: Environmental > Aquatic > Marine > Oceanic | place... | reverse complement strand
GGCGCGAGTGACGAGACTTGAACTCGCGGCCTCCGGCGTGACAGGCCGGCGCTCTAACCAACTGAGCTACACCCGCATTGTGTGTGGCGCGGTTTATATAAGGGGTGGTTCGGTCTGGCAAGGGCTTTTTTGCAAAAAAAAGACGCCTGGCAAATTTACCTGTGCGACAGCGCAAAACGGCCCTGATTTGAGGGGGTTTTCACAGCCTTATTCGGGGGATCAACTGTGTTTTGTCGCAGGAAAAAGTGCCAAAAACAAAAAAGCGCCAGCGAAAAATCGCGGCGCTTGTTTTGTACGTCATTCCCAATCAGGGAGGGAATGGCGCGAGTGACGAGACTTGAACTCGCGGCCTCCGGCGTGACAGGCCGGCGCTCTAACCAACTGAGCTACACCCGCATGGTGCGTGGCGCGGTTTTTAGCAGTCGCATACAGGTGGCGCAAGCGGTTTTTGACCCCGAAATTCAATTTTCGAAATCATTCCTCCGTCGGTAGAAACCAAGGGTGCTTTGGGTGCGCTTGGGTTCCGGGTTGCTGGCATGGATCAAAGGCGCGAGGGCGGTGGATTTCGCCTCGAACGGATGACGGAAGGGGAAGGTTCGGTTGGGTTGCTGCAGATGTCCGCTTGGTGGGATGCGCCAACCGACATGGTGGTTTTGTGCAGCGTAGCGTTGGCAACAACAATACCGTTGCCGAGCCCGTTGGTTATGTCGGGCGGCCTTGTCGGCAGAACATACGTAGTGAGCAGCTATTCGCGTGGGGATTCGTAGCGTTCGGTCAGTTTGGTAAGGGCGGCGACAGTTGCCTGTTCGACGCTTGAGCCAAAACCGGTGACGCGACCAGCCAAAATCACATAAAGCGAGTCGATATGAAGCTGTGCGACCAACAACTGCTTTTCGTTTGCCGTTGTTCGGTCCGCCATAAAGGTTTCCATCGACTTGGCGATTTGGGTCATCAGCGGATACTGGAACGTACCACCCAGCGCCTTTACCGAATAAGCGAGGTCGGCGGCTGCTTCGACAGCAGCAGGACGTTTGGATTTGTCGTTAAGGGCAGTGATGATGGTTTTGCGGCATTCCATCAAATCGGTGCCAATATCACGGACAAAGGTTTCCGAGCTTTTCTGAACAACTTTTTCAAGCTCTTCGAGTTGCTCGGGCGACAGGTTGATGTCAAAGCCCTTGATGAAATTTACAGCACGGCGCTTAAGATCCGTTTGGGCGGGGATAATTTGGACGTTCTTTTTTTTCTTTGGTTCTTCAGGTTTCACGACAGCTCCGCTTCCCCAATCAAAATGGGTCATTCGTCTGGGCTCCTCCGATCAGGACCATCAAACTGGACCTGTCTGCGACGTCTATCCGGACCAAAATACGTTCCCGTGTTTACAAAGACACGTGGACGCGTGATGACCGACACCAAACGACTATAAAGTGCCTTAGCATTGAAGGGTTTGGCAAGAAATTCTGTAATGCCAAGGTCGCGTGCCGTCGTCACATAGCGCATCTCGGAGTGTGCCGTCAGCATGATCACCGGAATAAACCTGTTTGGTGAATTGGTCGAGTTGCGCATGACGTCGAGAAACTCCAGACCATCCATGCCGCGCAAGCGCCATTCACAGATCACAATATCAATCTTCTCAGTGCGCAAAACGTCAAACGCATCGTTTGGCGCCTTTACACGTTGTATATGACTGGCTCCCAAATAGGCGAGCGTGTCATAGACCACCTGAGCTGAAATCTTGTCCCCGTCAACGATCAGAAAACTAATCTTACTAAAGTCTATTTTCGCGTTCATCCGGCCTCGGTTCCTGAGCATCATCACGAAATGCGTCGCTGTTCAGGAGGATACAGCAGCAAATCATACCCCGTTGCTGACTTGTAAATCCTTATACCTTTGTCTGGTTCCCAGCAAGACCAAACCGCAAAGGTTGGGTCCTGGAAATCTGACAAATACTGACCCCGGGCCAGCGTGGAATATGAAACAGACGACGTTTGCGTCTTCTTGTTTTTGTTGCTCGTGTCCGGTGTGAACACACCCAATATTGGGCATTTTTTCCAAGAGTAAAGAGGAAGATCGTTTTTATTTCATAGGCTTGGTGTTGCCATCGTCGTCGATCACCTTAACGGCGACACCCGATTCCTCGAACATTTCGGTGGATATTTTCATATCCTGTTCCCAGCGTTCGAGGAAGTCTGCAGTCAGCTTGGACTTGTCGACATAGACCTCAGCGATGCCAGCCTGAATGATGGCGCGCGCGCAATCGCAGCATGGGAAGTGCGTGACATAGAGTGCGCAGCCATCAAGCGACGTGCCAGTGTAACTGGCGTTATAAATCGCGTTGCGTTCGGCATGTTCGGTATAGGCGTATTTTTCCGGGCGCTGATGGCGGTTTTCGATTTCGTCATCGACCCCGCGCGGAAAGCCGTTATAGCCAACCGCGCGAATTTCCTTTTTCGGGCCGATGACAACCGCTCCGACCTGCGTGCTGCGGTCTTTTGACCAGTCTGCAATATGGGCTGCAAGTCCAAGAAAACGGTGGTGCCATTTGCTCATGAAAAGGGTCCTGTCTGCGCCAAGGGGTCGGTCGGCCGGAGGCTCGAATATGACCGGCATGTTTTATCGATATGGCTCCTTTAAAGAAGGGGCTTCTTGTAATTGTCCAGCGAAAAATCACATTTTTGTAAAGGCATTTAATGAAAAGTCCCTGTTCAAATAGGGGCTGATTGATTATTAAGGGGATACCCCCAGAAAAAGATCAGGATGCCTTTTCGTCTCGCCGCAGATGCAGGCCGAAGCGGGAAGGCTCATGTGTAAACCGAATAACAAGAGGTAGTAGCCGATGCGCCGTCAACGTAAGGCGAAGATCATCGCGACACTGGGGCCAGCAAGTTCAAAGCCGGAAGTCCTCGAGAAAATTGTCGAGACAGGCGTGGATGTATTCCGCCTGAATTTCTCGCATGGGGAACACTCAGAACATCTGGCCCGTTTTGAAGCGATCCGCGCCGTCGAAGAGAAAATCGGGCGCCCAATCGGTATTTTGATGGACCTTCAGGGGCCGAAAATCCGTGTTGGCACGTTTGCCGACGATGAGGTCGTGCTTGCCGCGGGCGACAAGTTCAAATTCGACATGGACAAAACGCCGGGCGACAAAAAACGTGTGTCGCTTCCGCATCCGGAAGTATATGCCGCGATCAAGCCCGGTGCGAACCTGCTGCTTGATGATGGCAAGCTTCGTATGCGCGTCGAGAAATGCGACGACAAGTCCGCAGAATGCACCGTCATTACCGGCGGGCCGCTGTCAAACCGCAAGGGTGTCAATCTGCCCGACGTGATGTTGCCCCTTTCACCCCTGACCGACAAGGACCGTGCAGACCTTGATTACGGTCTGGAGATGGGCGTTGATTTCGTGGCGCTGTCGTTCGTGCAGCGTCCAGAGGATGTCGCCGAAGCACGCAAGATCATTCAGGGCCGTGCGGCCATTGTTTCGAAACTCGAAAAACCGCAGGCCATTGATCATCTTGATGAGATTGTCGATCTGTCGGACATGATCATGGTGGCCCGCGGTGACCTTGGCGTTGAATGCCCACCAGAAGATGTGCCGATTCTGCAGAAGCGGATCATCAAGTCATGCCGCGAAGCGGGCAAACCGGTGATCGTTGCGACCCAGATGCTTGATTCGATGGTTTCCAACCCGGCACCGACCCGTGCAGAGGCATCAGACGTTGCAACGGCGATCTATGATGGTGCCGATGCCGTGATGCTTTCGGCCGAAAGTGCGGTCGGTAAATATCCGATTGAAACCGTGTCGATCATGAACCGGATTCTGGTGCGTGTCGAACAGGACGAGCTTTATTACCGGATGCGCGATGCCAACCGCCCGGATCCGGAGCACAATGCCCCGGATGCGATCAGTGCGGCAGCACGTCAGGTGGCGACCACGATTGGTGCCAAAGCGGTTGTCAACTATACATCGTCCGGGTCAACGGCCTTCCGTGCCGCGCGCGAACGTCCGGAAGTTCCCATTCTTGGCCTGACACCGCGTATTCAGACCGCGCGTCGCCTTGCACTTTGCTGGGGCGTGCATCCGGTCTTTACCCGTGATGCCACCAACTTTGCCGAAATGGTGGGGATTGCCACCGAAGTGGCAAAGCGCGAAGAGTTTGCTGGTCCGGGTGACTCGCTTGTCATTACGGCAGGTGTGCCGTTCGGTACACCGGGTGCGACAAACATTCTGCGTATTGCGTGGGTCAGTAATAATTAAGGCAATTCGCAAGGCATCAAGAGCTTTGGTTGACGGGCGTCCTTTTGGGGCGCCCGTTTTCGTTCGGGTTTTGTGCAGACTGGACAGGCGATTGATGGATATTTCACGCGTAAGGGGCAGGTGCAGGCACAGCACCCTGAAACGTTAATGTTTTTTTGAGTCTTTGCGCCGATAGTCAGTCTGTAATCAAGGCTTTGTCCAAGGATGTGGGCCTTGAAGTTGGGTTATAAAATTTAGACGCCTTGTCTGGTTGCGCTTCGTTGTCAGTTTCGTTTAAGTTATTCTGACAAAACACAAAAATAAGGTACCACAGGGTCGGTGCCGAGCTGCCACCAGGCATGGGATCAGGGGAATAGCTGCGATAATGCTGAGTTGGATGTTCAATCGGCAGAAAAATGCGGGCAATGGGGGGCTTGAAGACAAAGCCTCGGAAAAGCTGCGTGATCTTGCCGATACGGTCCGCACCATCGCACCTGAGACGTTTGGACCTGAAACAGGTCGCGCTCAGGGGCGCGCGATTCCCCGAAAACATATCTCTGAAAACAATGCTGATGCGGCGGGTCTTGAACACGCAGCACGCCTGTCATCCGAATTGGATGCGCTTGACGAAGCCGAGGATGCCCCGGACTTTGATAGCGATGTCCGCATGGATGTCGCGCGGCGTTTGCGCCGTCATTTGACTGACCTTAGCCCGTCGGAACGTCTGGAAATGGTTGATGAGTTCGTCGCTGCCATTGCCAACATGGGGGATTGTTATCGCCCGCAGGTGATTGCCCTGATCGAGCAGGAACTGGGCCATACCCCTTATATGACGCGTCAAGCTGCGACGCGGTTGCGCCAGGACATTCAGGCCATTGGTCGTGTGTCGATTGCCGATTATATCGAACTTCTGAGCGACGCCGATTTCCTTGATATCATGCGTGGTCGCAGCGAGTTTGTGCAGACTGCCGCCGAACGCGAACGCGCCGAGCTTGAGGCCGCAGCCAAAGCGCGCCTGATCGAGCAGCAGGCCGAAAAGGAAAAGGGCGGGTTGCTTAACCGGTTGCTGTCGTCTGATGATGCGCCGCGGAACGTTGTGCCGATGACGCCGCATCTGTCCGAGAACAAGGTGGCGAAGCCGAAAGTGCCGGAAAACGACATTCTGGGTGGCCAGAACCGCATTTCCCGACAGGCACAACGCCGTGTCGCTCATTTCATTATGGCGTCGCTGTTTGACACGCTGGTCGAACAGGGCCGGATGCGCACCGAAGTTGCCCGTGCGCTTCGCCAATCTGTGCGCCAACGGATTGAAAAAGCCCGGTTCGAAAACCGGATGCACATGCCCGCTCGCGATAGCGAGATGGACATCGAAATTGCCGATAACGAAATGGTCGAGAACGATGTCGTAGAGGCAAGCGATGCCAATATGACGATGGACCAGTATGTGCTTGATGCGCTGTCGCGTAACGACGATGCGCTGGTGGTACAGGCCCTGGCCCAGTATGCGCAAATTCGCGCCAATGCCGTTTCCAAAATTCTTGATTCCGGCAGTGCCCGGGCGATCACCGCCCTTGCTTGGCGCGCAGGCATGACCGCGCCGGCAGCTGTTGTCTTGCAGATCAGCAACGGCATCCCGGAATCGGCGATTGAAAGCCCGGCAGCTGGTGGTCGCTATGCGATGGCCGCAGCTGATATGGACTGGTATATCGATTTCTTTAGCGACATGAAGCCGGTGGTTTCACGCGCGAAGACCGAAAAAGAAAGTGAACCGACCCCCGCACAGCAGAAGAAGCCGACCGCACGGAACCCAGGACGCAGTCATGGTATCCGTCCACGGGCCGGCCGCAACAGCAGCGGGCTTGAAGGCTTGGTCTCGGACCGGCGATCCAAGGGCCGTAAAGAGGATTGAGTGCCATGAGCAGCAATCACGGCATCTCATATGAAGGGTTGAAACATGCCCTGACCATCAAGGAAAGCTATCTATCGGGCGAGCCGCTTACTGTCATGGGGGCGGCCAAGCAACAGCGTCTTTTGATGCCGGAACATTTGCTCAGCAATGATCTTGCCCTGATGCAATATGACGATCCGCTGGCGCTGGCCGTGATTGCAACCAGAGACCCGGAAAGCCCGATGGCGCTGGCAGCGGCCATTCGCATGGGGCCGCATGCAAAATGCAAGGAACTGATCACCGGGGTCTTTGAAGTCGTATCTGAGGCAACCAAGCACGAACTGGTCGCCGATTGCGCCAATCTTCTGACCAAAAACGCCTTTAGCCCGGAAGCCTTCCATCTGGTACGCACGCGTGCGTCCAACCATGTGGTCGAAATTCGCGAGGCCTATCGCCGGGCGATGGGTGATAACCTGCGTGCATTGCTTGATGGCAAAATGGAAGCCCGCGAATTCGTCGAGGAATTTATTGAACTGGCCTCGAACGGCAATCTGCGGATCGATATTTATCGTCGTCTGGTGATGAAGCTCATGCGGTCCGACGCGGTAAGGCCGAGTGTGAAATTCATGCTGCTTGAACGGCTTGATCGTTTCCCGCAGATGGTAAAGCTTCAGATCGTCAATGAGGTCAATTCCGCACCCGATACGCCGGAATACCAGACCCTGAAGCAGGAACTGCGCTGGATTTACGAGGCAAAGCAGAAACAGCAATTGCCTCAAGCTGCGCAAACGCCGATCAATGCATCCGGCTCGGTAAAATCGCCCGGACCGCAGATCAAGGCGGCCGATCTTGTCGGGCGTTCGCAGATCGATTTCGGGGCAGCTGCAGGCATGCATCGCCGCAACAGCATCATCAAGCCGGCCGAGCCAACCCTAAAGCGCAATACCAGCCCGAACATCATGACCAGCGGCGGGTTCAGCACGCGTGAACTTTCATCCTGGCTGAACTAGAACCAGTCTGTGCGGCCAATCAGCCCTGACAGCAGCCTAGTTGTGCATCGCTGATGTTGTGGCATTGTCTGGCACATGCACATGCAATCCGGCCTGTTTTTCCAGATAGACGGTGCAAATCACACGGACAAGTGACGCAAAATTGGGGATGTCGCCACGTTTTGCTACGACTTCATCGTGAATTTTGCCCAGAAATTGTGGTGTGGTGAAACCTTCGCCCGCGGCGATTTCATCCAGAATCTGCCAAAAGCGCAATTCAAGACGCAGGCTGGTTACCACACCATTGATCCGTACAGATCGACTGACAGATTGATAAAGTTCGGGGGCGGTTCCGGAATAGATCTGACACATTTGGACGGCCTTTCCTGTTGGTGCCACTGTTACAAGATGTCCAGCGGTCTTCTTTTTGGTTTGGCGCAATGGTCAAACAAATAGCGCCCAAACGCAATGAACGTTTGGGCGCTTGAATATTACAACTTGATTTCAGTGCCCAGAACCTTAAGGAAGGCGGCCATCCATTTCGGATGTGCAGGCCATGCCGGAGCCGTCACCAGATTGCCGTCGATGCATGCTTCATCAATGGCAATATCGGCATAGGTGCCGCCACCCAGTTTGACTTCCGGTGCACATGCCGGATAGGCCGAGACTTTGCGATCCCGGATGATATCAGCCGCTGCAAGAAGCTGTGCGCCATGGCAGACGGCCGCAATCGGCTTGTTGGCGTCGTGGAAGTCGCGGACCAGTCGAATGACATCTTCGTTCAGGCGCAGATATTCCGGTGCCCGGCCACCCGGGATGACCAGCGCGTCATAGTTTTCCGCGCGTGCCGTTGCAAAATCGGCGTTCAGCGCAAAGTTGTGGCCGCGCTTTTCGCTATAGGTCTGATCACCTTCGAAATCATGGATCGCAGTCGCCACCGTATCGCCGGCCTTTTTATCCGGGCAGACGGCATCGACCTGATGGCCAACCGCCAGAAGCGTCTGAAATGGCACCATGGTTTCGTAATCTTCGGCATAGTCGCCGGTGATCATCAGAATTTTTTTCGCAGACATATTTATCCTCCCGATTGTTTTGTTTTGCCGCCTTTGGGCAAGGCAGGAACTATACGCCTGATGCAAGTCTGGCGGGTAACAGCGGGGTACTACGTGCAAAGAAGGCAACCGCACGGAACAAGCTGATTGAACTTGCGGACAAAAAAAAAAGAGGCCCGACCGGGCCTCTTTGCAGATGATGGTTGTTGGTAAAAAGATCAGCTTTTGGTGGCTGGAGTCTTTTTCGCAGTCGTCGATTTTGCAGCCGTTGACCGCGCACGGGTGGCCGGTTTTTTGGCCGCCGTTTTTGCTGCGGGTTTGGTTGCTGCCTTTGCAGCCGGTTTGGCAATGCTGGCGGTTTCTGCACTTTCGATAACGTGCAGGTCGCGCTGCGGGAACGGAATAGAGAAGCCAGCGGCTTCGAGTTCTGTTTTTGATTTGCGGGTAAGATCAAAGAAGGTCGGCCAGAATTCGCTGGTGGCGACCCAGCCACGTGCCGTCAGATCGACCGAACTTTCGCCAAGGTTGGCGACGAAGCTCATGGGTTCCGGATCCTTGAGAACACGTTCATCAGAGGCGACGAGGTTTTTGAGGAAGTCAAGCGCCGCATCGACATCATCATCATAGGCAATGCCAACCTTGATATCGAGACGACGGGTCGGGTTGCGCGAGTAGTTTTTGATCGCGCTGTTCCAGATTTGTGAATTCGGTGCCGAGATAAAGACACCATCCGGCGTCTTAAGCAGGGTGGTAAACAGCGTGATTTCGACAACGGTACCCGATACCGAACCCGCCTCGACAAATTCGTCGACCTTGAGCGGGCGCAGGATCAGGATCATGACACCAGCCGCGATATTGGACAGCGTACCTTGAAGCGCAAGGCCAATGGCCAGACCCGCAGCACCGAGGACAGCAATGATGCTGGTGGTTTCAACGCCGAAGTTCGAGAGCACGGCGATGATGACAAAGATCAGTACGGCATAGCGCGCAATGCTTGCTGCCAACGGTTTCAGAGTCGAGTCGACGAATTTTGCATTTTTAAGGGAGTGGCGGACCAAAGCCGCAGTCCGACCGGCAATCCACCAGCCGATAACAAGTATGAGGACAGCGCCAAGAAGGTCGAGGCCAAAGCCCAAGGCAAACCCTTTCAGCATTTCGGTTATGGTCGCGACATCGGTTTCGATCATGAGATCCTCGTCTGCTCAGTGTCATAATTGTGTTGATTGCAAACCATACATCTGTATGAGACAATTAGCATTACAGGTTTGAGCGTGCTTGAAAAGCACGATGCAATCACCAACTCTTTGTAGGTGTATGGAACAAACCAAGTTTTCGTTCGTTAAGGACCATAATATCACCATTATTGGTGTTAAAGTGTTATTCGAAGAACAACCTAAAGACAGGGGTAAGACATGCAGATTCGTCCGAAAATTCTTGTTGCTCTTGGGGGCGTTGCGCTTCTGAGTGCATGTAGCACAGTTGATAACGCTGGCACTGCTGTTCCATATGGCGGTAACCCGCTCACCTACAGCAGCTCGGTTTCTTCTGCGGTTTCCTCCGAAGCACCGACCACGGACTTCGGCATGGCACTTAAGGAAGAGTATCTCGCCTATGCGCAGCGTGAAGCTGATGAATGGTATGACTACTTTGACGCCGACTTCTTTGCGAAGAAAGCCGGTCGCGTAAGCGGTGATACTATTGTACTTCCGGAAGACCCGGCAAACTGGCGTTTTTCAGATGAAGAAATTGCCCAGAAGCGCGTCGTTCGTGACGAACTCCTGGCGCTTCTTGATGATGGCAAGCGCGAAGAAAAGCCGGCTGTCGCCGCTGTCGCGCAGGCCCGCTATGACTGCTGGGTTGAAGAAAGCGAAGAAGGCTGGCAGACCGAACTGATCAGCCAGTGCTGGAAAGACTTTGAAGCAGCAATGGCCGAACTTCGTGCGGTAGAGCCGGAGCCGATGGCTGCACCGGTTGCTGTTGTTGAGCCGCGTTTGTTCACCATCTTCTTCGATTTTGACAGCGCTGCGATCACCCCGGTTTCCGAGCGTGTTCTTGATGCTGCTGCAGAACAGTGGGCGTCCTCGATGGGCGATATCTCTGTTGTCGGTCACGCCGACGCAGCGGGTTCAGCCGCTTATAACCTGGGTCTGTCCGAACGCCGTGCATCAGCTGCGCTTAGTGAGCTGACCGAGCGTGGTATTAAACGTGACATGGTCGAAACTGACGCCGTTGGTGAAGGCGATCTTCTGATCCCGACTCCGGATGGTGTTCGTGAGCCGCGTAACCGTCGTGTGACGATCTCGGTCGACTAATCACCGACATTTACCAAATCTTTGGCAACGAGGTGGCATTATGCCACCTCGTTGTTTTTATATGTGCTTTTGACCATGCCGCGATTTTTCGCGGAAACAGGTGTTGAATTTGGGATTAATGTGAATAATCTCTGGATTGTATTCCTGATTTAAGTGAGAGGCGGGGACATATGCTAAGGGCCATCAAGTCGGTCTTTTCGAAGCGCTCGGGGGGCGTTTCTCTTGCAGTTGCGACACTGGCGGTCATGACCACCGCCGTTTTGCCCGCAGCCCGTGCGGCGGACAAAACACCCATTGTTCCGTTCGAACGTTATTACGCCGACTTGCGCGGTGATGGAAAAACCCTGCGCTTTAATGCGTTTTCGGGCGAAATTCCGGGTAAACGAATCAAGGAACTTCTGCGGTCCGGTCAGGTGATCGGGGATCGTATCCTGCTGGCAGAGGATGTCGCAGTTTATTTCCCGGATGGTTATATCGTTCAGTCGCAGACCCATTTCTCAAAATATGTGCCCAAGCGCGGTGTGAAACCAAGTGCGGTGTCTGGCCGCAGCGACTTGGTGGAAAATCCACGCTATGTACTGGTCGAGCGTTTCGACACCATTCTGGGCCATGAATGCGCACGCACCGAATATGCAAACGGGTTTGCCGCTCTTCGCCTTAAATCAGACGGTGTGATGTCGCTTGTTCTTGAAACGGCGGGTCATTTTGACTCGATTGTCGGCGAACAGACAAAGGCGTATGCCGTGACCAGCGCCGTACAGCCGGTCTTTATCGGCAATCAGGGGCTTGTTCCGGATCTGATGTCGCAGTGCCGACGCGGCTAAAACCGCTACAGCAGCGCAAAAAGAACAAAAGCACCGGACATCCGGTGCTTTTTTTATGAGATGACGCTGATGACGCTGAAGCTTACGACAGGCGAGGTAGTTCGATAGCGGGGCAGCGATCCATCACCGCGACCATGCCATTGGCCTTGGCCTTTGCGAAAGCGTCGGGATTAATGACCCCAAGCTGCATCCAGACAGATTTGGCGCCAATGGCAATCGCATCATGGACAACCCCGGCCGCATCGTCGCTGTTGCGGAAAACATCAACCATATCAACAGGTCCGGCTATATCAGACAGTTGCGCCACAACGGTCTGACCATGAATGGTGCCGCCCGCCTGACCTGGATTGACCGGGATGACCTTGTAGCCATGATCAAGCAGGAACTTCATCACACGGTTTGACGGGCGTTCGGGTTTTGGGCTGGCACCGACAAGGGCGATTGTCCTGGTCGTGTCGAGCAGGTCCTTGATTTCCGCATCGGTAGGATTTGTAAATTCGGCCATTCGGTTTCATCCGCTTTTGGTGGTCACTGCATATGATAGTTATATGGTCCGGGCCATGTCGCAACTTTGATGTGCGTCATCGGACCTGTTAGGGCGCTGGTTTCTGATGCTGAACCCTTTCTACTCGCGGAAAGTTGATGGCAATTTAGGTGACGGTTGCTTGCAGATGCGCTTTGACTTGGGGATTGGCAAAATCTGACAGGTTCGCTTCGAATGTATCCATGGCTTGATCCTTCCGGACGATTTTCAGTTTTCAAACTGGCGGTTTTTATCGCGCTTCTGGTGCCGGGCACTGTGTTGTTGTGGCCGGTGATTGCCGAGGGCGGGGCAACCATCCCGGTCAAGGAAGCCATTCTTGAAAGCGGTGAATGGACCATCCGGATTTTGCTGATCACGCTTTTGGTCACACCGCTTCGCCGGATAACGCGGTTTTCAAAACTGGTACAGGTGCGTCGTCAAATCGGGGTGGCGGCGTTTTGCTATGTCATGGTGCATTTTGCGCTGTATGCCATCAGTCAGAACCTTGATCCGGTGCGGATCGCAAGCGAGATCGCATTGCGGATTTATCTGACGATCGGTTTTGTTGCGGTTGTCGGGCTTGCTGTCTTGACCGCGACCTCGACCAAATCAGCAATGCGTAAATTTGGCGCGAAATGGGGGCGTCTGCACAAGCTAGTCTATCTGATTGCCGTCCTTGGCGTGGTGCATTTCTTTTTGCAGTCAAAAGTCGACGTCAGTGAAGCGACGCTGATGGCGGGACTGTTTGTCGGTTTGATGCTGTATCGTTTTGCCCATTGGCGTGGCTGGTCGCTTCGATCTGCGGTGACGTTGTCGGTTGTTGCTGTGGTGGCCGGGACGGTTACGGTCGGGATCGAGTATGCATGGTATGCGCTTGCGACCGGCATTCCGGCCGAACGGGTGGTGGCGGCCAATCTTGAATGGATGTGGCCGCTGCGTCCGGCATGGAACGTGTTCCTGGCAGGGATGTTTATGGTCGTGATCCTGCCGTTTGGCAAGGACGGCGTGATGCGCGTGTTCTTTACCAATCTGATGGCTGTAAGACGCCTTAGGCCGCAGCACTCGCGCGGCGGGTAAGGGCGGTTAGCAAGCCAGCGCCGATCATCACCCCACCACCAATACGGGTCAGGCGACGCAGTGCCGCTGGATGGCGGAACCGTTCACGCAAAGCACTGGCCATAATTGCCCAGATGGCCACATTGATTGCAGCCAGAATGACAAAGGTTGCCGTCATGATGATGAACTGCGGCAAAACCGGGTCACCGGCCGCAACGAACTGCGGCACAAAGGCAATGAAGAATACGATGCCCTTGGGATTGAGTGCAGTGACGACATAGGCCTGCAGGAACATGCGCGACGGACGGTTGCGCTTGGCATCGGGATTGTCGTGCAGGGCTTCGGGCTTCTCGCGCCACATCTTGATCCCGAGATAGATCAGATAAGCCGCCCCAACGAGTTTCAGAACCGTAAACGCCTCTGCGGAGGCGGCAAGCAATGCCCCGGCACCCGCCAGCGAGATCGTCATGGCTGTAAGATCGCCCAGTGCGACGCCCGGGACAGTCGCCCATGCGGTTTGTTTGCCCTTGCCCAGGGCATAGCTGACGACAAGCATGATGGTCGGGCCGGGAATGGCCAAAACAATGGCGCAAGCAAAAGCGAAGGCAAGCCAGATTTCAAACGACATGGGACGATCTCCAAGCTGAGGTATCTTTGATTAGAATGCCTGATCGCGGATCAAATGCAAATGCGGTCATGCATTCCCAGGCGCGGTTTGGGACAGGCTATTCGTGACGCCAACTTGGATGGCGCTTTTCAACAAAAGCGCCGATCCCTTCGCGGGCATCGTGCTTTTGCATGTTCGCTGTCATCACATCGGACGCATAGGAATAGGCCTGCGAAAGTGGCATTTCGATCTGTTTGTAGAAGGCCTGTTTGCCAAGTCGCACGGTCATGCCCGATCGGGCGGCGATTCCGGCGGCCAGTTCGTTAGTCCGTGTTTCAAGATCATCATCTTCGACCACATCAGACACCAGCCCCATGGAAAAGGCTGTTTCGGCATTGATCGGGTCGCCGGTCAAAAGCATGCGCATGGTGTGTTTGCGCGCGATATTGCGGCTAAGTGCAACCATCGGCGTGGAGCAGAACAGGCCGATATTCACACCGGGTGTCGCGAACCTGGCTGTGCTGGCGGCAACCGCCAAATCGCAACTGGCGACCAGCTGGCAGCCGGCAGCGGTTGCCATCCCGCGCACCCGCGCGATGACGGGTTGCGGCAGGCTGACAATCGTCATCATCAATTCGCTGCACTGGTTGAACAGGCTGGCATGTTGATCGCATTCGGTGATGCCGCGCATTTCCTTAAGATCGTGGCCAGCACAAAAAACCGGTCCTTCTGCCGCAAGAATGACGCATCGGATGTCGGTTTCATTGGCGATCTTTTCAAACGCTTTCTGAAGGGCAGTCATCATCGCACCTGACAATGCATTGCGACGTGACGGGTTGTTCATGGTGATCGTGACAAACCCATCATGGTCTGTGCGGGTGACAAGCGGCATATCGGTTGCGGTATCAGGCATCGTGTTTCTCCCGGCGAAACGTATGAACGTGATGTTTTTTTTGATTTTTAAATTACGGTAACCCGTAGTAGAATTGCACGTAACGGGTTAAAAATAAAACCCTGGAGATGAGCCGAATTTTCTAGTGTCTGTGCGCGATAGATAAAATTCATTCGGCAAGTGGTTGTGGATGAGCGAAGACTTACCGCGTCGGCGCGGACGTGCGCCGGGTCGTTTCGTACCGACCCGCAAAGTCCGGGAAGCCGTCAGAGTGACAAGGCCTGTGCGTGAAACGCCCATCAAGCGTTTTGACCGCAAGGACATGATGGAACGCGATCTTGAAAAGTATCGCGCAGAAGCACGTGCGCGACTTTTAAGGAACGGCTTTGATATCCCGGCCTTTCTGATGCCCAAACCCAAAGTGGAGCCAGATGAAGAAGAGGGCGATGATATCCCCGATCCAGTGATCGAGGATGATTTGAACCCGCCGGCTTTGTCAGGGCCGAAACCGACGCTTCTGGTCAGCAGTGCGGCACTTGCGGATGCCAAGACCGAGCGAGTTTTGGAAGCCAAAACCAAACCGCGTCGCCATGTCTACGTTCAGAACAAGACGAGCGGGCTGGTATCGATGTTCTTGCCGCACGATGCCCGGCAGACCATCACGTCGTCCAACCCGTCTGGCATTGCCCAAACGAACCGTCAGGACCCTGCGGCCCATGCCGCCGCCCAGCAAGCCGCCATCGCCGAGGAGCGGAGTGCATATGACGAGTATATCGAAAGCCTGAATGGCGGGAAAACGCTGCTGGATCGCGCACGCGAGCGAGATGATGGCGCGGGCAGTGACGGCCAGAGTGATATTACAGGCCGGGTGGATGACCTTAAGGAAGCCGAAGTTCGCCAGTCACGCATCAACCTGCCTGACAGTGAGTCGAACTGGGCGATGCAAGAAGACCTTGATGCCAAGCGCCGCGCGATTTTGCAAAAGCAGGAAAAGTCGAAGGGGCGGGCATCCAGGGGACGCAAACAGTCCGGAGAACCACTGAGCTGGAACAAGATGATTGCTCGGTTGGCAGCCTATATGATTGCGGCTGTGGCTGTTGGGTATGTACTGGTTCTGACAGTTAACGAGTTTTCGGCAATTATCGGCAAATAACACAGTTACCCAACTATTGCCGAATGATTGCCTTAATCCCCATATACCAGAAAGGTAATTACTGACGTGATGCCCAAGATCTTTTGGTCGGGCATTGCCAAACAGAAAAGGCAAAGGTTCGGGGGAACGCAGAGCGACATAATCCGAGGCGGGGGCACCGCGATCATGGCATGACGGAACAAATGCCGGGATCAAGGTGGGGAAATGAGAGTTCACCCTTGTTGCAGGAGCCAGCGAATGACGCTGTGAAGTCACATGATGTATGACGAAACCGGTCAGGAAGACCGCCAGCCTGTTTATTTGCCCGAGAACCGACATCACTGGGCATCCAATGACGAAGTACCCAAGCCGCTGCATGATCTTTCGCGCGGTCCCGTCCGTGCGCGGTTCAAGCGCAAAACCGATAATGCACTGGGCCTGTCCATGAGTGAATGGATGACGCAAAACCTGCCCGGGATCGGGGCAACGGCGATTGTCGCGATTGTCATTCTGTGTGTGGTGGTGGCGATTTATACCGATGTGGTGGGGATTTTGACCCGCTAGATGTTGCGCTAATGCCGCAAAGAAGCATGTTTGGTGGCGCAAATTATTGACGTTAACGTAAACGTTATGTCAGGCTGTCTTCCGGTAATAAAATGACTGTACCAGAAACAGTCATAACGGGGAGACCAACCAAGTCATGAACAGTTCCGAAACCCGAACCGGGGTAACGCCGGCCGACTTTGACGCCATCATGCGCCAAAAGGTACCGTTTGTCGGTGATATGGGGGTGGTGACAGAAAGCCTATCTGAAGATACGGCCATACTGCGTTTGCCATTTAACGAACGTTACTTGCGACCGGGCAATGTGGTAACAGGGCCTGCCATCTTTGCATTGGCCGACATTGCGCTTTATGCGGTTGCCTGGCTTGTGGTTCCCAAGGCTGATCTGGCGGTAACGACAGAAGCCACGGTTCACTTCCTGTCAGGCGCGAAGCCGGGGGATTTGATCGCAGAGGCCAAAATCCTCAAGGCTGGCAGGCGGCTTTTGATTGCAGAATGTCATATTCGATCCGCAGTTGACGACAGTTTGTGCGCCCATGTCATCGGGACATATGCCATGCCACCGGCCGAAAAATAATGCAATTATGTGTGGTAAAATAATACCTCGTATCATAAAGCATTGATTTGCAACGAAATATTCCTGTTGTTTTCCTGTTGAATGCTGGCATAATGCGCCGACTTTCAACGAGGGAACAATCCCTCCGTGGAACCCAGTTTTCGAGTATAGAAATAATGAAAACCTTCACTGCGACACCGAGCGACATCGAGCGCAAATGGTTCGTGGTCGACGCAGAAGACGTCGTCCTTGGCCGCCTTGCAGCCGTTGTTGCCAACCGTCTTCGTGGTAAACACAAAGCGATGTTTACCCCGCACATGGATTGTGGCGATCACATCGTCATCGTCAATGCCGAAAAAGTCAAACTGACTGGCCGTAAACTTCAGAACAAGAAGTTCTACTGGCACACCGGTTATCCGGGCGGCATCAAAGAACGCACCATGGACAAGCTCCTGAACGGTGAGCACCCGGAACGCGTTATCATCAAAGCTGTTGAGCGTATGATGACCCGTGGCCCGCTGCGCAGCCAGGTTCTTTCCAAACTGCACGTCTATGCTGGTACCGAGCATCCGCACGAAGCTCAGAAGCCGGAAGTCCTCGACGTAGCGGCTATGAACGAAAAGAACAAGCGGAGTGCTAAATAATGGCCGACACCAAAACTCTTGAAGATCTCAAGGATCTGGCACAGGGCGGCGAAGTTGCTGCAGCTGCAGAAGGCACCCTGCCGGAGCCGAAGATCGACGCACAGGGCCGTTCCTATGCAACCGGCCGTCGTAAGAACGCAATTGCACGTGTCTGGATCAAACCGGGCTCGGGTAAAGTCACCGTCAATGGCCGCGAGTTCGAAGAGTACTTCGCACGTCCGGTTCTGCGCATGGTGATCAACCAGCCGTTCGGCGCAACCGATCGCAAAGATCAGTTCGACGTTGTCTGCACCGTAACCGGTGGCGGTCTTTCCGGTCAGGCCGGTGCCGTTCGTCACGGTATCTCCCGTGCGCTGACCATGTTCGAGCCGGCACTGCGTCCGTCACTCAAAGCTGGTGGGTTCCTCACCCGTGACTCGCGTGCTGTTGAACGTAAAAAATACGGTCGCGCCAAAGCTCGTCGTAGCTTCCAGTTCTCGAAACGTTAAGTCGTTTTCGGGCAACAGGCTCGCGATATTGTTTGGAAAAGCGTCACCTTCGGGTGGCGCTTTTTCTTTTTGCGGTTTTGCTATCGGGCCGAGATTTGCATTTCAGCTAAAAAAGCGGCGTCCTTACGTTGAAGGACGCCGCTTTTTTTTGTTTCGCATCAAGACGTGTCTGTTGCTTATTGCCAGCGGTCCGAGAAATCGCGCGGGATCATCAGGATATCGCGATCCACCTTGGTAATGTCGGTATGCCCGCAAAGCGCCATGGAAACTTCAAGCTCCTTGTGAATGAGCTCCAGCGTTTTGGTCACACCCGCTTCACCCATCGCACCCAGACCATAGACATAAGCGCGGCCGATATAGGTGCCCTTTGCACCAAGCGCCAGGGCCTTCAACACGTCCTGGCCAGAACGGATCCCGCTATCAAGGTGGACTTCGATCTTGTCCCCGACGGCATCCATGATCGCCGGCAGTGCGCGAATAGAGGACAGGGCACCATCAAGCTGGCGACCGCCATGGTTGGAAACGATGATGGCATCTGCGCCGACATTCAGCGCCTCGAGCGCATCGCGCGGATCCATGATCCCCTTGATGATCAGCGGCCCGTCCCACATCTTGCGGAATTCGCGAATTCGATTCCAATCAAGCGACACATCAAATGCTTCGGCGGTCCAGGTGCTCAGCGATGACGCGTCGGCAACACCCTTGGCATGGCCGACAATGTTGCCAAAGAAGCGCCGCTTGGTGCCGAGCATGCCAAGGCCCCATTGTACCTTGGTCATCATGTTGGTGACCGATTTGAACGTCAGCTTGGGCGGGGCGGACAGGCCATTTTTGAGATCCTTGTGGCGCTGGCCCAGCATCTGAAGATCCACCGTGATGACCGCGGCCGAACATTTGGCGGCTTTGGCGCGGTCAAACAGGCGCTGCATGAAGTCATCGTCTTTGAGCGTGTAGACTTGCAACCAGAACGGCTTGGAGGTGTTTTCGGCGACGTCCTCGATCGAGCAGATCGACATGGTCGACAGCGTATAGGGGACGCCGAACTTCTCTGCGGCGCGGGCGGCCTTGATCTCGCCATCAGCACTTTGCATCCCGGTCAGTCCGACCGGGGCAAGGGCGACGGGCATGCTCACATCCTGACCGATCATCTGGCTTTTGGTGGAGCGCCCGGCCATGTCGATTGCGACGCGCTGACGCAGGTGAATTTCCTGAAAATCCGTGGTGTTTTCACGGAATGTCTGCTCGGTCCAGCTTCCGGATTCTGCGTAATCATAAAACATCCGCGGTGTGCGCCGTTTATAGATACGTTTCAGGTCTTCGACGCAGGTAATCACTGGCATGAGCTCAACTCCGAATAAAATGTGCCTTGTATTGGTAATACCAGTTTCCGACATCGCAGCAAACCGAATTGAGGTTCAGTTTTTGATTTGTGATTATCGGCTGCCAGAATTCGGGCGATGTTGTTGTCACCAAAGAATTTTAAAAAGAGGGATCGAAAATTCGCAACGGTGTGATAATAACACTCCTCTGACGCGATAATTTTTGAATTTAAGGTGTGATCCGATGGTTGGAACGATGCGACGAGTTTTCAAAACATAACTGTTTGAACCTCTGTTGGATGACCTTGCGATGTGTGAAGGGCCGCTAATGGAGCGGTCTTTTTTTATGCCAATTTGATTGGTTGGCAATGACCTGAACCCCAAAGAAAGGGACCCCTGATATGCAGTACAGAAAGCTGCACGACGCCGATTTTGATGCCGCAACCGCATTCCTTGCCAACCATGCTGCGACTTGCATGGTGCTGCGCGGGAACCTGCGCACTGCCGGTATCGAACGACGTCGTCATCCGCTTTCTGGAAACTGGTTCGGGGAAGTTGCCAGCGATGGCAGCATCAGTGCAATTGTTGCGCAGTTTGCCAATGGCAATGTTTTTGTCGAGGCGGGGGATCAAGATACGGTTCCGGCTGCTTTGACAGAGGTATTTGTGTCTGATCCGCTAAAACCGGTGGCGGGCGTATTTGGTGATGCTGCCCCGGCGCAAGACATGCTGTGCCAACTTGGGTTAAAGGATGCGTCCTATGCGATCAATGCATCGGATGTGCTTTACGAGCTTGATCTGGAAAACCTGATCGTGCCGCAAAATGCACGTGCTGATGATTTTCAGATGGTCGATGCGGAAAAGATCGAACGTAATACCTTGCTGCGCTGGTTGCGCGCCTATGAGATCGAGGCCTTGGGGGCGGCAGACACCCCGAGCCTGGACAGCAAGATCGCCTCACGCCTTGTCCATGCGCTTGATGCACGGACGATGTGGGGGCTGATTGTTGATGGCAAGGCAGTGTCGCTTTCGGGCTTCAACGCAACCTTGCCTGACATGGTGCAAGTGGGCCCCGTGTGGACGCCGCCCGAAGAACGCTCGAACGGGTATGCGCGTATTCTGGTTGCCAAGACGCTTCTGGCTGTGCGTGCCCGTGGCGTTAAGCGCGCCATCCTCTCAACCGATAGCGAAGCTGCGGCAAGGGCGTATGAAGCGCTTGGTTTTAAAAAGGTCGGCCGCTATAGGTTGGCGCTTTTGCGCGCGGGGTGATTGGCAGATTCATTTGGTAGTCGCCCGTCTGTGAGAATTGCCCACGCACTCAGGTGTTCGAAAAGGGTGGCTATTTAGTTTGTGATGCTAATTCGGCTGAGGAGCCGGTCTTCATTAGTCGAGTTAGCTTCATCCCAAGTTTCGACAGAACAAAACGACCATATTGCAATTTGTTGAGTTAACTCTTGTTGATTTTTATGATCGGTGGAACGACCAGATTATCGGTCTGCGACCATTCTCTATGATGGAAATCAAGGTCCATATCAAAGTTGCTGTAGTCGAACGGAATAGGGCAGTTTTCGCCGCTAATTGTGCTCTCCAACCTATCGACACAGGCCTGTATTGACATATGGTCACGTATAAAGTCTGACCGTTCTTGCAGGGCTGCGGTATCGGGGCCATTATCAATGAAAGCGGAAACCCGTTCACGCAGGTCTTCCATTGATGGAGATAGGAATTCGTCTCCATACATGCCTTCGCTTATTCGGTGTCCGAAAATAGGTAACCCGAGGCTCATGGCGTTAACGACAGAAGAGCCGCCACCTTCAGGGAAGCTATCAATATACGCGATTGCATTCGCCATTAGGGCAAGCGTTGTCTGTCGTTCTGTTGGTCCAAGGACTGATAGGTTCCTGCGTGCGGCGTCAGATAGCTTATGAAAAGAGGGCGCATCCCCTGGCCCGACAATCAGTAGTTGCTGTTGTTTTTGCCCACACAGGAACTCGACAAAGTCGATGAATTGGGTGTCGCTGTTCAGGCGATATTTGTTCCGAGTGCCTACCGAAACGAAATATGAGCCTTCGGGTTTCAGGTTGTCGAGGTTCAGCGCGTTTAGGGTTGCTGGGTCAACGGTTGCTGCGGGAATACCAAGAAATGACTGGGACTTTGGTGAGCGGTATTTCGCGGTGGAGAGCCAACTGGCAGCTGTTATCTCGAGAACCGCCGAGCACTGTGCGGGGCCGTAGCTAAAGTGGATGTTGGCATGGTTGACAAAAAAGCATGGAATTGCGTTTTGTTCCGCGAGCATTGCCGCCAGCGTTGCGACGATGTCGTCTGGGTTAATATGTAAGACAACGGCTTTGCTTTGCAGAAACTGCTTTGAGAGTTCCAGTAGTTGCGGAAGTCCATTATCGGGAAATGACTTAAGCGTAATCCCAGCCAGCTTTATCTCTTCAATGACTTTTGGCGTTGCTCGTTTGGTTATGAATAGTTCAACTTCCCGGCCACGGGCCTTTTGTTCCTTTACGATATTAAGGCACAGTGGGGTGTGGCCGCCTGTATCATGCCCCTCAGATATGACGTGAGTAATCTTTGTCGGGTTTTCTGCGCGCCTGAGGTCTTTTAAATAGGGCTGGGCGAATTGAAAAATATGGTTTTCGACAGCCTTGTTTTCCCAACGATCCGTCAGGTTGAACCAATGAAAGTGACCATATTGCTGCGCGATCTTGAGCAGTTGGGATATGTCCTTTGATGCAAGCATCGCCTGCATTAATGTGCCATCAATCTTTTTGATCAGCAGATTTTTTTGATCAGACGCCACCACTGTTTTCTCCCAAGCATACATTATTGTCGGATTTCGGCTTACTCGCCAAATTCACGGATTGCCGAAGTTACCAGATCACATTGTTCTGGTGATAGGTGCGGACCGATGGGCAGGCTCAGCACTTGCTCAGCAAAGGTCTCGGTTTGTGATAGATTGTAGGCGTCAAAAGCTCTGTCCGAGTATGCCAATTGCTTGTGAGGCGGAATTGGGTAGTGGATCAAGGTGCCGATACCCATTGTATCCAGATGTTTTTGAAGTGCGTTACGGTTTTGATGCCTTATGACAAACAGGTGCCATACGCTTTCCGCCCAATCCGGGGTGAACGGAAGAAGCAGTGACGCCTGACTCAATGCGCCGATGTAGCTGTTTGCAAGTTCTTTGCGGTGACTGTTCCACTGATCAATGTAGCGGAGTTTGACATCCAGAAAGGCTGCCTGGATAGGGTCCAGGCGGCTATTGTGTCCAAGGATTTCATGACGGTATTTCTCCTTCGACCCATAGTTTCTGAGCATCAGTAACTTATCGACAAGAGCATCATTATTTGTTGTAATCGCACCTGCATCACCAAAGGCACCCAGATTCTTGCCCGGATAGAAGCTCCATGCTGCGGCGTCACCAATTGACCCGACCTTGCGTCCCTTGTACTTCGCGCCATGTGCTTGGGCGGCATCTTCTATGACGCGGATATCATATCGCGCCGCAATTTCCATAATTGGTGTCATGTCCGCTGGTTGACCATAAAGGTGAACCGGAATGATAGCCTTTGTTTTACTGGTTATCGCAGACTCAATATGGTCTGGGTTCAAGTTATAGGTGCGTTCATGGACTTCAACAGGGATAGGCGTCGCACCGACGTTGGATACGGCAAGCCAGGTGGCCATGAATGTATGCGAAGGAACAATAACTTCGTCACCGGGGCCTATATCAAAACCCTGAAGGATCAGGGTCAAAGCATCCAGTCCATTGGCAACCCCGAAACAATGGGATGCTTCGCAATATCGGGCAAAGTTGTTTTCAAAATTTGAGACTGTTTCACCGAGTATGTATGAGCCTGAACGCATTACGCGTTGGTATGCATCATCCAGTTCAGTGCGAAGTTCCAGATATGTTTGGCTTGGATCAAGGAAGGGTACGCTCATTGAGCGGTTTCCAGCGCTTGCAAGTACGTCTGATAGTCTCTGTGGTAATCGCCTTCGTCATAAAGGTTGGAAGCCAGAACCATACAGACGGAGCCAGAAGAAAAATTGTCCAGTTCTCGCCATATCATCGGGCAGATATAAAGGCCCTGATAAGAGCGGTTCAGGTGAAAGCGTTGTTTCTCGTTGCCGTCGTCGATTAGGATGTCAAAGCTTCCTGACATGGCAACGATAAGCTGATGCAGCTTTTTGTGGGCATGACCACCTCGGGTGGCGCCTCCGGGGACGTCATAGAGGTAGTAAACGCGCTGAATATCAAACGGAATATGATTGCTGCCCTCAACGAATGTCAGGTTTCCTTGCGCATTCGAGATTTTAGGCAATTCAATGATCTTGCAGTTATGAATACTCATTCTGGATCGGGGCCCCGCTTGCGGTCGGTTGCAGACTATTAGTACCAGTATGCCGCTTCAATCGTCTAGCTTTAGTAAATCAAGTTGGCTTTTCCTTTTTCAAACTATCAAGCCAGTGTGGCGGTTCAGTATCATGCTGTATTAATTGCATTTTCAATAGCAATGGCAAAAACTTAACGATTAATTTCAAGCTTCGGTGTAACAATTAAAATCGAAGTTTTGCCGAAGTTTGACGGAGGTCGGATCATGACGACAATTCTTCTCGGCGCAGCCGGGACAGGTACGTCGTTTGCTATCGCAAGCCGAATTCGCGCGGTTTGGGGCGATGAAGTCCGAATTGTCTCTGTGGATATCAATCCACCAGAGTTGGTAACCACTTCGGTGCTCTCTGATGCATTCATTCAGGCTCCGTTTGCGGGTAGTCCCGAATATGAAAATTGCATTCGTAGTATTTTATCGTCGGAAGATATCGATATTTTTGCCCCGATATTGAACGACGAACATCTTGCCGCGCAACGTATAGTTGGTGATTTGACTTTCGGAAACCTGGATGTGTGGAGTTCAGAGCTATACGCTAAATGCACGGATAAAGGCTTCGCCGATCAGTTTCTAAGAAATATCGGTGTGCCGACCCCGAACAGCATTGATTTCTTGCAGTCCGAGCCAGATAGGGTTTGCTTTATCAAGCCACGCAACGGATTTGGCAGTAAAGGCGCGCGCAAGATCTCTGTTGATGAGCTAGGCGAACTTTCGAAATCAGAATTGGAAGGCCTGATTGTTCAGGAAGTCTGTGATGGTCCCGAGGTCACAGTAGATAGTTTTTATGATGTTCGAGCAGACGCGTCATTTGCGTATTGCCGTGAACGGATTGAGACGAAGTCGGGCGTATGTACAAAAGCGCGCGTGTTCTTTGATCCTGAACTTGCTGCGATCGCCAGGAAAATCGGCAAGGGTTTGAAGCAGCGCGGCACAATCTGTTTTCAGGCTATGAAAGGTCAAGGCGGTTGGGTGATAACGGACCTGAATGTCAGGTCAGGCGCTGGAACGGCAATCACATGTAGTGCAGGATTTGATGTGCTGGCGGCGGCATTCGCTTGTCGGACGGGTCAGGATTACAGCCGCTTTGTTCGCCAAATTGATGAAAACGAAGAGTTCATTGTGACCAGGCAATATGCCGAATTCGTAATGGCACATCGTCGATGATTTTTGCATTCGATCTTGATGGTACCCTCATAACCGCGCGCCAGCGACAGATGACACTTTTGCAAGCGATTGCAAGAAGCTTTGACGTCAAACTTGATAGCCGTGCGATATGGCATCAGAAACGTGAAGGTTTGTCGACGCAGAAAGCATTGGAGGACGCCGGGCTCAGCCGAGGAAAGGCAACCAAGATTGCATACGCGTGGCTACAGAATATCGAGGCACCATTCTGGTTAAGCCTCGATACACTTTTTCCCGATACGGTGGACGTACTTGAAAGTTTTCGTGGGAGCGGCGGTAAACTGATTTTGCTTACTGCGCGGCAAAACAGACTTCTGCTTCTACAGCAGCTTTTGCGCCTCGGTATCGGCAAGTGCTTTGATGATATAGAATGTGTGTCGCCTTTTGCTGCAGTCGATGAGAAGGCTGGCGTGCTATCCAGTCAAGACGTCGACTGTTTTGTTGGTGATAGTGAAACAGATTTTCGTGCCGCCAAAATGGCTAGGGTGCCTTTTTATGCCGTTTCCACAGGGCAACGTTCATCGACATTTCTTGCCGCTCAGGGGATAGCAAATATACATGGCTCGTTGCCTGAGGTTAGAGAGACCATTTTCGCGACCCGCCTTGAATGAATACGATTTGAGCGCATCAGAGGAGATCCGCTATGGATGCCGAAGAAAAAAGCAGGCTAGAGCACATCGCAAATAACTCCTTATACGACAAAGGGGCAAACGCTGCGACAATCCACTACGAGTTCGAGGTGTTTCGCAGGTTTGTGTTGCCGGGCAGCATTCTTGAAATGGGACCGGCTGAAGGTTTGATGACTGGTCATCTGGTAGAGCTTGGACAAGAAGTTGTTTGTGTGGATGGATCAGAATTCTTCAGCCAGCGTTTGAAGGAAAAGTACCCGTCTGTAGAGGTCATTACGTCCCTTTTTGAGGACTTTGAGACTGATCGCAAGTTTGAAAACATCGTTTTGGGTCATGTCCTTGAACATGTAGATGACCCTGTGCAAATCCTCAAAGTTGCCAAGAAGTTCCTGGCGCCGAACGGCATTTTGTTTGCCGCTGTGCCGAATGCACGATCCCTTCACCGTCAGGCTGGAGTCATTATGGGACTCTTGCAGGCTGAGGACGAGTTGAACGAACTCGATAAACATCATGGCCATCGTCGCGTTTTTAATCCGGAAAGCTTCCGCCAGGCATTCTATCAGTCTGGCTATAACATCGATTATTTTGGCGGGTATTGGATGAAGCCTGTTGCCAATAGCCAAATTGAAGCGAATTGGACCCCGGAAATGCTCGAAGCCTTTATGAAGCTTGGTGAGCGGTATCCCGACATCGCCGGCGAAATTTATGTCGTGGCATCCAATAAATAAATTCTCCCAACTCGTGGAAACTCTTTTATGACCAGACCCACTGCCTACAACATCTGCATTGTCCAACCCCCGAACTACATTCATTCGCTTGCATTTGCAGAGTTGGCTGAGCTTCTGATGTATTCGATCCGCGAGGCAGGGCATCCAGCGCAGATCCAGACCAATCAGTTTGTGCAAGGGGGGATAAACGTTATTGTCGGGGCGCATCTGCTTGATATTTCGGCGATGCGTGCAGTGCCGCAAGGGGCTGTGATCCTTAATACAGAGCAGCTGACGGGCGTTGGTGAGAAGTGGCGTGATCAGTTGACGGGTTGGTTCCAGTCCGGGCTGGAAATCTGGGATTACAGCCCGGCCAATATCGATGTCATCAAGGCGCTTGGTGTGGAAAACGTGCGCTATCTGCCGATCGGCTATCAGAAAGAGCTCCAGCGTATCGACATTACTGCTGAGCAGGACGTTGATGTTCTGTTTTATGGGTCGGTCAATGAACGCCGGCGCGAGATTTTTACCGAGATCGAAGCCAGGGGGCTCAAGCTTCAGGTTCTGATGGGCGTTTATGGCAAAGACCGTGATCAATGGATTGCACGGTCGAAAGTTGTTCTGAACCACCATTACTACGAAAGCCAGATTTTTGAGATCGTCCGCGTATCCTATCTTTTGACCAATGCCAAGGCGGTGGTGGCCGAGGTTAACCCGGAAACGGTGATCGATGACCGTTTCCGCAAAGGAGTTGTCGATGTGCCCTATACCGGGTTGGTCGATGCCGTGTCCGATCTGGTTGCGGATCCGATCAAGCGTAAAGCACAACAACGTCGCGCCCTGAACAGCATCATCAAATATCCGCAAGTCGATTTCACCAAGCCACTCCTGGAATTCACGCATTAAGGCTGACCGACATGGCCCGAGCACACACGCGTTTGAAATTTGCAGTGTGCCGTGCCGGTGCCTTGGCGGCACTTGTGTGCGTCATCACGTTTGCGTCCGCGCGTCCTGTATTTGCTCAGGATCTTTCACAAGTTCTCTATCGCTTCGAAAATCGCGCGCTCACGCTTGGGCGTTATGGTGCGGTCGCAGTCCTTCAGGAGCGTCTTTTTGCGCGGGCGGGGAATTGTGCGGGTAAGTCCGCCAGCAATTATGGCTCGGCCGATGGGATTGTCGGGGCGAAGACGCGGCAGGCGATTGTTGATCTTCAGCCATGTTTGAATGCGTCTGTGCGGGCCGCCGTCGGGGCCGAGAGTTACGGGGCGATCTCGGTCGGTCTTTGGCGGTTGTTGATGCCAGCACAGTTACCGCCGCCCGATGCGATCACACGGGCCAACCATCTGACGTTTGCGTTGGAAGGCACGGATTATGACGTGATCCAGTTCAATTTCTGTCAGTCAAAAAATCCCCGCAGCGGAAAGACCTTTCTGGAGGGAGATCCATACTGCCACACCAATGATCCGCGTGCCTATCTGACATGGGGGCCGCGCGGGGCGACAGCCGGGGCGGGCGCGGAAATTCAGCAGATCCTGTTTGCGGCAGAACGGGCCAATCCGGGATTGCTGCAAAATGTGTTTGGCCCGTTTACCGAGGACATGCACAGGCTTGCCCTTGGCAATAATGACGCGGCCTTTGATGTGTTGTGTGCAATATGGGTCGATGACGCAAAACGTAACGCATTTAAAAAACGCTTTGCCGCCTATGGCGCAAGACCCGAAGTGCAGGCCGCCTATCATCGGGTCTATGACGCGGCCAATGCCGATGGCGGAAAAATAGCGCGATTTTTCAAACTGTATGCCGCCCTTAAGCCAGTCATCGGACGCGACCCAAGCGAGATTGATCTGGCGTTCTTTATCGACCGCGCAACCCATGGATCAGTGCCGCCGGGTGATATTAGTTCGCTTGTCGAAAAGATGACGAAATTCGCGACCCGCACACGCGATGTGCCAAGCCCGGGCATGCTTCGCAAACAACTGGCCGCATGGTTGCCGACCCACCACAAATACAATGACCGACTGGCGCGTGATGCCATTTTTCTGATTGATGACGCGGATGTGGTGTTATCGGATGCCCATCGGCGCATGTGGTTGCAGCGATCCGGATTGAAAGCCAGCGACTTCGGCCTTTCCGATGCGCGATACGTTGCAAGCTATCCCGTAGCAAGCCCCACTGGATACGAGAAGATCGAGAAGTTTTACACCGTACGGCCCGAAGATGCGCGCGCCTGTCCGGACACAGTGCGCCGTGCGCGCAAGAAATAGGCTTTGATGACCTGCTGCCATGATCAGGCCGCATGGGAATGTTGCAGATTATCAGGGATATTTGCCGCCTAATTGCTTGCATCTGCGGGTCTTGTTTGCCAACATCCGCGCGTTATCAATACCCGCTGTTTTGCGGGTGCCTAACTTGGAGCAAGATTTGATATGAGCGACGTTAAGGTCAAAGTCGGAATTCTCGGTGCCAGTGGCTATACCGGGGCGGAACTGGTTCGCATTCTTGCGCATCATCCAGCTTCGGAAATTACCCTGTTGACCGCAGACCGACGCGCCGGACGTCCGTTCGGGGAAGTTTTCCCGCATCTTGCCCATATTGATCTGCCAACCATGATCAAGATCGAGGACGCGGACTGGTCGACTGTGGACCTGATTTTCTGCGCGCTGCCGCATGGCACGACACAGGAAGTCATTGCCGGTTTGCCGAGCCATGTGAAGGTCGTTGATCTGTCCGCAGACTTCCGCCTGTTTGATCCGGCGACCTACAAGGAATGGTATGGCGCGGACCACGCGGCACAGGACCTGCAGAAAGAAGTGGCCTATGGCTTGACCGAACTGCACCGTGAAAAGATCAAGTCGGCCCGCGTGGTTGCCAATCCGGGGTGTTATCCGACCCCGGTGCAGCTGGCGCTGACACCGCTTCTTGAAGGCAAGATGGTGCATGCAGAAGACATCATTATTGATGCCAAATCCGGCGTGACCGGGGCAGGGCGTTCGCCCAAGGAAATGACCCTGTTTGCCGAAGTGACCGAAGGCATTCATGCCTATGGCACCGGCGGGCACCGCCACGCACCCGAAATCGAACAGGGCCTTGCCTGGGCGAGTGGCAGTGATGTTGTGGTGAACTTTTCGCCGCATCTGATGCCGATGAGCCGCGGTATCCTGGAGTCCATCTATGTCAAAATGACCGATGGCACGACGCCCGAAGACATTCAGGCCGCCCTTGAAAAGCGTTACGCGGACGAGCCGTTTGTCCGTATTCTGCCGTTTGGTGTTACCCCCCAGACCCGTCATGTGCGCGGTTCGAACTATGTTCTGATGGGGGTGGTCAAGGACCGTGTGCCTGGCCGTGTGATCATTGTTGCGGTTGAAGACAACCTTGTGAAGGGTGCATCAGGCCAGGCGGTTCAGAACATGAATGTGATGCTGGGCCTGCCTGAAACCATGGGGCTTGAGATCGAGCCGCTGTTCCCGTAACGGTTTGCGGCAAAGGCAATAAAAAAAAGGCGTCATTACCGAATGGCACCCTTTTTTATTGCCTGCGCCCGGTGCTTGCTGGTCCGGCCAGTCCGACCTGTGTTAGTTGAGCTCCCCCGTCGGGTTGATTTCGGCAAGATCGGCGGCAGGCCAGTATTCCTGATGCACGCGGGCGATGAAGCCTTCGGCATGGAGGTCGGTCATGATCTGGCTGATCTGGTCCAGTCGGGTCATAAGCGATGAGTTGCGCGATACAGCAAGATGAATATCGTTGCTGTGATTGGTACGATAGGGGGCCTTGGCGATGATATTGCCAAGGCCGGCACGTCGAATTTGATAATCTGCATTGGCATCGGAACCGACCATCGCATCGACCCGTTTGGCCGCCAGCATCCTGAGCAAAAGGATTTCACTGTTGGCTTCGACTTTTTCAAGTCTGTCGTCACTGTCAAACGGTTCGAAATAGCGGGAATCCACCACAGCCCCCAAGGTGAGTTGATAGAGGTCTGAATAGGCGGAAATTGTCACCGGGTTTTTGCGATTATAGTAGAAAACAGGGGTGACACGACTATAGGCCGGTTTGATGAAACGGGCATATGTGGCCCGTTCCTGAGTGTAGGCGATGCTGGTCATGATATCAATATCACCGGTTTCAAGCATCTTCAGGCACCGCCGCCACGGGCAAGTCTGGGGTTGCAATTCAAGACCAAGACGCTTGGCCACCTCGGTCATGATGGCGCGATCAATACCGTGCTGTTTGCCGTTGCGGTCTTCGATCGCAAACGGTTCCCAAACCGAGAAGGTCACACGCAACACCCCGCGGGCATGATCGTGGTTTTCGCTTAGCATATGGCCATGCGAAACGTTGGAAAGCAGACATAAGACAAGGGCAAAAGCCGATATTGTGCAACCGCGTAACCAGTTGTCTGTCTGGCCTTTGACATTGATGCGCGCCTTTGTGGGCGATGGCATGAGCATCTTTCTTTTCGATGAGTTTCCTTTTTGACATGTTAGGCCTTAAACTTGAAAATCAAGATGCGCTGCGTCTTACGGCGTCTTGGACGCATCCCCGAACTGTTGAATTTGAAAGGTCCCATCATCATGCGTTTGTCCTATCGCGGGGTAAAACCCACCATTGATGAAACCGCGTTTATTGCCCCGAACGTGACCATCATTGGGGATGTTGAAATCGGGGCAGAGACGGGTATCTGGTTTGGATGTGTAGTTCGTGGCGATGTGCATGAAATCCGCATCGGTTCGCGTACCAATATTCAGGACCTGACCATGGTGCATGTCGCCAAGGGGAAGTTCGGTACCTATATCGGCGATGACGTCACCATCGGGCATTCGGCCATCATTCATGCCTGTACGCTTGAAGATCGAAGCTTTGTCGGTATGGGCGCGACCGTCATGGATGGTTGCGTGATCGAGCAGGGCGGGATGCTTGGTGCCAATGCGCTTCTGGCGCCGGGAAAACGTATTCCCGCGGGCGAGCTGTGGGCCGGTGTGCCAGCGCGCAAAGTGCGCGACCTGACGCAGGAAGAAATCGAGTTCTTCAAGGTTTCTGCGGATCGCTATGCTGATCTGGCGCAGGAATATGTCAAATCAATCCCCGAGGATCTAGCGTAACCGTTATTCGCGCCCGTCACAAAAATCAAACCATCTGCAACAGCCTGAGAAGGCTTTCACCGCAGAATGTTTTCAGGCATCATCATATCATATGAGGGGAACAATACGTCTTGTCTGATGAATAAAGTTCGATAGACACACCCGCGAAAAACGCAAGAAAACGACCAAAAATCAGGTGTGCAGATCAGGAACTGGGTGCGGGGATTAACCATATGACTGCCTGGCGTTTTGTGCCATGCACCGTCGTCTGTTTGTTTGTTCTGTTGCTTTGGGGGATGCAGTCAGGGCAGGCAAAGCCAATGGATGACTGTTCGCGACCGTTGCTTGTTCGTGCGTCGGAAACATACAGCCCGTTCAGTATGAAGGATGAAAACGGTTTCGCTGTTGGAATCGACAACGCCTTTATTTCCAAGGTTTTGAAATCAGTTGGCTGTGATGTTCGGTTTGCCTTCATGCCATGGAAACGTTCGCTTTATGCAATAAAGCAGGGAAATGTCGATATTCTGCCATCGGCCTCCCTTACCGCGGAGCGGGCAAAATACGGTTTGTTTTCCGTTCCTTACCGAGATGACGTGATCGGTTTTGTCGTCCGTAACGGCGATGCCGGGCGTATTGGGCTTTCCAGTCTGAAAGATGTGATCGCACAGGGCCTTGTGATCGGACATGTGCGGGGGGCTTATCGCGGCGAGGCGTTCGAGAACTTCATGAACAGTCCCGAAGGGGCAAGGCACGTCAGCGACGTGCCGCTTGGTCCGCATGGGCTGCAATTGCTGTTAGCCAACCGGGTGGATTTGCTGTTGGGGATACCGGCGGCCTATGTTGCACAGGCCGAACAGCAAGGGCATGGTCATAGTGTGGAGGGGCATCCCTTCATTCTGGCGCGTGAACCGGTGCGTCTGATGTTTTCGGCAAAGACCATTGCCCCGGAACTGGCGCGCAAGATCAGTGACGCGATCCTAAGAGAAACCCAAACCGCAGAATATAAGGCTTTGTATGGCAACCAGGGTGTTGACCTGAACTAGGTATTGCAACCTGGTTTCGGGATATTGATGCAAGCGTTGACTTTCATCAAGGCAGAAGGCAACTGTGTAGGTGTAAATGAATAGCGTTCGCGATTGAGTGTTCTGCGCTCCGCATTCCTGGACCTGTTGAAGTAAAGTATTGCCGATGTCCTGTATGATCCGTTCTTCGTTGCGTTTTGCCGTTCTGGTTGCCGTGTTTGGTGGGGGGATGGCAGCACCTGCGGTGGCCGAAGAAGATGTGTCTGCGATGCTGCGTCGCTTGGCTGTTGATGCGCAAAACCACAGTGCAGAGGTTTCTGAAATTGCGGTGGTATCCGCAAAGGAGACGCCTTTCGCCAATCTGGCCCAGCTGGGCGAGGCGCTTTATTTCGATACAAACCTCTCAGCCAATCGCACGATGTCGTGTGCGACATGTCATGACCCTTCGACGGCGTTTCGTGACCCCAGAATTGATGTCGCAGATGGGGCGTTTTCATTGGGGGATGATGGCAAAAGCCTTGGTGATCGCAATGCGCCGACCGCAAGTTATGCCAGGTTTTCCCCACCATTTCATGTCCGCGACGACGGTGTCGCTGTTGGCGGGCAGTTCTGGGATGGTCGGGCGATGGATCTGGCCGAGCAGGCCGGTGGCCCGCCGCTAAATCCGATTGAAATGGGCATGCCGGACAAGGCCAGTGTGGTTGAGCGCCTGCGCGAGGACGAAGATTATGTTACCGGGTTCAAGGCCCTGTTTGGTGATGGCATCTGGACCGATAGCGATCAGGCATATGGCGCAATGACCAAGGCGATTGCGGCCTTTGAAGAAAGTGATCAGTTCGCACCGTTTGATAGCAAATATGACCGTTTCCTGCGCGGCGAATACAAGATGACGCCGCAGGAAGAGCTTGGTCGTGTCCTGTTCTTTTCGCAGCAATTTACCAATTGCAATACCTGCCACATGCTGAAAACCAGCCCGACGGCAGAAGGCGAGACCTTTACCAATTACGAGTTCCACAATATTGGCGTTCCGCGCAACGTTGCGACGCGTGATGCCACTGACAAGGATATCGGTTTTACCGATAACGGGTTGCTGGACAATGCGGCCATCGAAGACCCGGCCTATCGTGGCAAATACAAAACCCCGTCACTGCGCAATGTTGCCGTGACAGGGCCCTATATGCATAACGGCGTCTTTGCCGATCTTGAGACCGTGGTCAGGTTTTATAACAAATATAACAGCAAGGCAGAGGTCAACCAGACCAACCCTGAAACTGGCAAGCCGTGGGGGAAGCCGGAAGTCGCGGACACGATTTCGATCAAGGAGCTTGAGCAGGGCGATGCCCTTGATGACAAGCGCATTGATGCCATCGTGGCGTTCCTGAAAACGCTGACCGATGCGCGCTATGAGCCGTTGCTTGCCGATCACGAAACGGCAAGCAACGACTAGCCGCTAGCGTTTGAGGGGTTCGATCACCGCACTTTGCGCCAGATCGCCCAAGCCTTCGGCCGTTGCATTTTCAAACACGCCATGCGCGGCCTGTCCCACCGGAAGGGTAAGGCCGTATTCCTTGGCCAGTAGCATGGCATAGCCTGCGTCTTTGGTGCGCAGGCCGGTTGTGAAATGAATGCCTTCGTTGTGGTTGCCGCCGATCAGACCCGGCAAAACCATCAGGCCGGTCGGACTTGCATTGGCACCAATTTCAAAAGTCTCGGCGACCTTGTTGCCATCCAGTCCGGCCTTTTGCGCAACAGCAACCAGTTCGGCGGCGGCGGCAATGTGAACTGCGCCCAATAGATTGTGCATCAGTTTATAGACCGTACCTGCGCCAACTGTGCCGAAATGGACGATTTTCTTGCCGGTGGCTTCCATGAGCGGGCGGGCGCGTTCCAGATCACTGGTTTCGGCGCCAATCAAGAACACAGTGTTGCCTGCTTCGACATCGGCGGGGACGCCCGTAACGGGTGCGTCGATATACCGGCAACCGGCAGCCTCGATCTTTTGGGCCAGATCCAAGACAAAGGCGTGCGAAAGGGTGGAACATTCAATCGCAAGCGCAGCTTTGCCCATTGCAGCAAGTGCGCCGTTATCACCCAGCCACACAGCTTCGGACGCGCTGTCATCAGCCATAAAGGAAATGACGATGTCGCAATTTTGCGCTGCTGCGGCAGGGGTGCTGCAACCAGTGGCACCAAGGGCGGCAAGCGGTTCAATCTTGGCCTGATTTCTGTTCCAGACTTTGATCTCATAGCCCTTTGAAAGCAGGCGCTTGATCATTGCAGCAGCCATGCGGCCCGCACCGAGAAAACCGATTGTCTGTGTCATCTTGATTTGTCCCCTGGCATTCCCGTTTGGGTCGGGAATTACTTGTTTTTGATAAAAGAAAACGGCCTGCCATATGATGGCAGGCCGCATTAGAATGAATTACGCGTCACAAATCAACTGAGTCTGACTTTGACATATTCGCCCGGTGCCGGGCCAAGCACTTCAAGCTTGCCATCGCCCGGTTTGCGGGCATCGACCTTGCCGCCAGCACGGCGGCTGACCCAGTTTTGCCAGTCGGTCCACCAGGAACCGTCATGCTGGGCGGCCTTGGCCATCCAGTCTTCGGGATTGGCCGGATTACGGTTATAGGTCCAGTAGCAATATTTATTGGCCGCAGGCGGGTTGACCACACCGGCAATGTGACCGGATGCCGAGAGCACGAACTTTACCTGTCCCGACATCAGTTGGGTGCCAGCATAGGTTGCCTGCCACGGTGCGATATGGTCTTCGCGAGTGGACAGGAAATAGACCGGGATCTTGATGTCGCGCAGGTCAATCGGTTCGCCAAACAATGTAATGCCGCCCGGTTCACGCAGCAGATTCTTGTTATACATGTTGCGCAGATAGAAACTGTGCATGGCTTTGGGCATGCGCGTGGAATCGGAATTCCAGTACAGCAAATCAAACGGGAAGGGATCCTTGCCCAGCATGTAGTTGGACACCACAAATGACCAGATCAGGTCATTGGCGCGCAGCATGTTAAACGACATCGACATATCGCGCCCGTCAAGGTAGCCCTCTTTGGACATCTTGTTTTCAAGGCTTTTGATCTGTTCGTCATCAACAAAGACCGACAGCTCGCCCGACTTTTCAAAGTCGGTCAACGTGGTCAGGAAAGTCGCGGATTTGACCCGGTCATCCCCGGTTTTCGCCATGTAAGCCAGAGTTGAGGACAGAAGGGTGCCACCAAGGCAATAGCCGATGGCATTGACTTCTTTCTCGCCAGTGGCCTGTTCGATCATGTCGAGTGCCGCAAGAACGCCGTCCTTGGCGTAGTCTTCAAACGATTTTTCGGCAAGTTCGCTGTCGGGGTTGACCCAGGACAGGACAAACACCGTGTGGCCCTGATCGACGGCCCATTTGATGAAGGAGTTTTCCGGGCGCAGATCAAGAATGTAGTATTTGTTGATCCATGGCGGCACGATCATCAGCGGGCGCTTGGCGACCTTGTCCGTGCTGGGCTTGTATTGCAAAAGTTCCATCAGCGGGGTCTTGCCGATCACCGATCCTTCGGTGGTGGCAACGTTTTCGCCGACCTTGAAGGCATCAAGGTCTGTCATGCGGATTTGAAGTTTTCCCTTGCCGCGCTCAAGGTCGTCCAGAAGGTTTTGCAGACCTTTAAGCAGGTTCTCGCCACCAGACTCAATCGTGGTGCGCAACACTTCCGGATTGGTCATCAGGAAGTTTGTCGGCGAAATCGCATCGACGAACTGGCGGGTATAGAATTCGACTTTCTGGGCGGTTTTGTCATCCAGACCATCAACATCATGGACAACATTTTGCATCCACTGCGAGGACAGCAAATATGACTGCTTGATGAAATCAAACAGCTCGTTGTTTTCCCATGCCTCGTCACGGAAACGACGATCGCCCTTTTGGGGGGAGGCGACGGGTTCGGCTTCTTCGCCAAACATACGCAAGGTCGTGTTGTGCCACAGCGTATAATATTGCTGCCAGAGTTCCATCTGCGCTTCGACCAGCTTGGCCGGGTTTTGCATCATGTGGCTGGTCAATTCGGCAAAGGCAGAGCCGATATTGAGTGGATCCGGGTCCGAAATTTCCGGGTCTTCTGCCTGTTTTGCAAGGAATTCCGAGACAAGTCGTTGACTTCTTTCGGCGATTTCAGCCATTGCTGCAGAGAGTTTTTCGGGATCCGGATGATTGTTTTCAGTTTCGATGGCCTGTTGATCGCTCATGGGGCATTCCCTTATGATACCGCCGCAGATACCTCGTAACTTCGGAACGTTTTAACGTCTTTGCGATATCGCAAGACTTTTAACGTTCTATGCTACGGGCATCTGATTGACGCTCCGGGTTGAAACTTTGCTTGATCCCAAGCTTATCATGGCCTTAGCCTAGCGCGTCGTTTAGGGGTAGTACAAGAATTATAAGGTGACGTTTTTGCGGAACATGTTTGCAGCAAACGTCGTCCAACTGAATTTGGAGCAGCGAAAACAAATGGGCGTTCTGAAATCGACGACTGCGCAGGGGTCGTGGCAGGAGACAGCAAGGGGGAAGTTGCGGGGACTGCTGCAGACGGGTTCTGCGTTGGCGGTGGTGCTGGCACTTGGCGCATGTTCTTCTGTTCCGGATGCTGTTAATCCGGTCGAGTGGGGCAAATCCGTCGGTGACATGTTTGATGGTGACGATGAAGAAGCCGCCGTCAAATCCGACGAGGCCATTCCCGGCGAAGACGGCGAATACCCAAGCCTTGCAGACACCCCGGCCAAACCGGTCGTGACCGGTGATGCAGAACGTGATGCGCTGGTTGCCGGTCTGGCAGCTGATCGCCAGAACGCACAATATACCCAGAGCGGTCGCCGTCAAAGCAGCCCACCGGTAAACGCACTGCAGAGCGCGCCGGAAGCACCGGCGTCAGAGCCGGCCATCAACCCGGCACCGACGACGCCAGTTACGAGCAGCTCCATGGCAGATGCCGGTACTGCGGCAACAGCCACGGCCACCACCAGTGCTGTGACCTCGGCACCAAGCGGCTCTTCGATTGCGGACGAATGGAACGCCAAGGCGCCGGTAAGCGGCCCGGTTCCAACGCCAGAGGCCGCGCCGGCAGCGCCGAGTGCCGCATTGTCAGAGGATGAAGCACGTCAGCAACAGCTTGCTGCCTATGAAGCCGCACAGGCGGCCAATGCAGGGATGCCCGGATCATCTGGCAGCGATCCGGTGATGGATCAGTATCAGCGCCGCCTTGCCGAAGGGCAGGGTGTCTTCGCCAACGAACCGGCAGATGCAGAGCAATTTGATTACTCGATGTATTCCGACAATGGTTCGGTGATTGTCGATGAAAGCCAGTTTGGTGGTTCGGAGCCGATGTACGGCGACTCCGTATCGGTTGACATGACCGCGACCAATGATGCACTGGCAGCGCGCCTTGGTGTGCGTTCAATTGATCAGGTCGGCCCGGCGGTCAATGAAGTTCAAATCGCCCAGATCCAGTTCGGACATGGTTCGACCAAGCTTGGTGGTTCCGATTACAACGTACTTGAACAGGTGGCAGCGACCTGGCAGCAGACCAGCGGCTTTATCCGTGTGATTGGTCATGCATCTATGCGTACCGGCAATATGTCGCTTGAACAGCACATGGCGGTAAACCGTCGCGTATCCGAAGGCCGTGCTGCGGCGGTGGTATCACGTCTGCTGTCGCTTGGTGTCAGTCCGGATGCGATCTTTGTCGGTGCAGATGGTTCTGCCGATCCGCGCTATTACGAAGGTGTTCCGGCCGGTGAGGCGGGCAACCGCCGTGTGGAAATTTACCTGGATTACTGATCGCGCCGATCAGATATTTTCAGAGCGCAACAGCAAGACGCGGAGGGAGAAATCCTTCCGCGTTTTTTGTGTTTCTGGCCGGGTTTGCGCGAAAATGGTCGGGTTTGTGCCCTCAATCCGTCCTGACCATGCCGCAAATCGCGTTTATGCGTATTTTCCGCGCATTAATTCGTTGTGTCCGATTTCAAGAAACGGTACATCCTTCGAATTGTACGCTATTCACGGCCCAAATATGGGATCTAAACGCAACTTTCGAGAAATCGAGGATATGCTTTTCGCATAAAATTCGAATTTCGGTAATTTGACAAGGAAACAGGATAATGTCTCAGGAGTTCCACCGCATAAAACGTCTTCCGCCTTATGTATTCGCAGAAGTAAATGCGATGAAGGCGGCAGCACGTCGAGCGGGGGAAGACATTATCGATTTCGGCATGGGCAACCCGGACCCGGCCACACCGCAGCATATCGTCGACAAGCTGGTTGAGACGGTCCAGAACCCCCGCACCCACGGCTATTCGATGTCGCGCGGCATTCCCGGCCTGCGCAAGGCACTGGCGGCTTATTACGACCGTCGCTTTGGTGTGGATATTGATCCCGAAACCGAAACTGTGGTCACTCTTGGTTCGAAGGAAGGGCTTGCAAACCTTGCGGCGGCGATCACCAGCCCCGGTGATATCTTTTTGGTGCCCAACCCGTCTTATCCGATCCATGCTTTTGGTTTCATCATTGCAGGCGCAGCACTGCGCCATATTCCGATTGGCCATGATGATCAGGGCACGTTTAATACCGAAAGCTTTATGGAGCAGCTCCATCGCGCGGTGAAACATTCGGTCCCGAAACCAAGTGCGGTGGTGCTGAACTTCCCGGCCAACCCGACGGCCCTTGTTGTCGATCTGGCGTTTTATCAGGAAGTTGTCGATTTCTGCCGCAAGCATGAAATCTATGTTCTGTCAGATATTGCCTATTCCGAGATCTACTTTGATGGCAACCCGCCGCCCTCGATCTTGCAATGCAAGGGGGCAAAGGATATCGCCGTTGAATTCTATTCGCTGTCGAAAACCTATTCGATGGCGGGCTGGCGTATCGGGTTTGCGACGGGCAACAAGAAGCTGATCAATGCGCTGACCCGCATTAAATCCTATTTGGATTATGGCGCATTTACCCCGGTTCAGGTGGCCGCAACCGCGGCCCTTAATGGTCCGCAGGACTGCGTTGAGGAGTTTCGCAACCTGTATCGTGAACGCCGCGATATCTTTATCGAAGGGGCGCAAAGTGCGGGTTGGGAAATTCCAAGCCCCGCGGCGACGATGTTTGCCTGGGCGCCGATCCCTGATGCCTTTGCCGAGCTTGGGTCACTTGATTTTTCCAAACTGCTTTTGCAGGAAGCAGGCGTTGCGGTGGCACCGGGTCTTGGCTTTGGGGAATATGGCGATCGCCATGTGCGTATTGCGCTTGTGGAAAACAAGCACCGCATCCGTCAGGCCAACCGCAACATCAAACAGTTCTTTGCGAAGTGCCCCGATGCAGAATCTGCACGTGAACTGTTGAAGAAATCCGTCTGATATCTCATAAAGCATTCTGTGTTTCGCCCGGGACATGTCCCGGGCGTTCTGCTATCAGGGCTCTGTGATCTTTTTTGGTCACGGGTGAAACCAAAAATGCAACCACGCGACAAGGAGTTATCGTGAAAGACGTCGTCAAAATCGGTGTGGCAGGCCTGGGTACGGTCGGTGCCGGAACCGTTAAACTGCTGAGTGAACATCGCGACCTTCTGACCGACCGTTCGGGTCGCCAGATCGTCGTCACAGCGGTATCGGCGCGTGATCGAACTCGGGACCGTGGTTTTTCGACCGAAGGTCTGACCTGGTACGACGATGCTCGTGATCTTGCCGCGGACAAGGATATCGACATTCTTGTCGAGCTGATTGGTGGATCGGATGGCATTGCCTATGACACCTGCAAGGCGGCCCTTGAAAACGGCAAGCATGTTGTGACCGCCAACAAGGCGCTGATCGCACTTAAGGGCGCGGAACTGGCCCAGGTTGCCGATGCCAACAATGTCACCATCGCCTATGAGGCGGCGGTTGCCGGTGGGATCCCGGTGGTCAAGGCGCTGCGTGAAGGTCTGGCAGGCAACGAAATTTCGCGCGTGACCGGTATTCTGAACGGCACATGCAACTTTATCCTGACCACCATGCGCGAGCAGGGGCGCGATTTTGCCGATGTTCTGGCAGAGGCACAGAAACTTGGCTACGCCGAAGCCGATCCGACATTTGATGTCGATGGTATTGATGCCGCGCACAAGCTTGCGATCCTGGCAAGCCTTGCCTTTGGCGTCGAGGTGGACTTTGACGCAGTCGCGGTTGAAGGCATTCGCAGTGTTTCAGCCCTTGATATCCAGCTTGCCGAAGAACTTGGGTATCGTATCAAGCTGCTTGGCATTGCCAAACAGACCGCCGAAGGAATTGAACAGCGCGTGTCCCCGGTCATGGTCGATCGTGCGACCCAGATTTCCAAGGTCGAAGGCGTGTTTAACGCGGTTGCCCTTGAAGGCGACTATGTCGGGCCCGTGGTGCTTCAGGGCCGTGGGGCGGGTGAACGCCCGACCGCATCAGCAGTGGTCGCTGATATCGTTGATATCGCCGCTGGCCGTGCCGCCCCCGTCTTTGGCGTGCCGGCTGATCGCTTGAAGAAAAACGTGCGTGCGTCGCTCGAAAAGCATATCGGCGCCTATTACCTGCGTCTGATGGTATGGGATCGCCCGGGTGTCATGGCCGAGGTTACCGCAACCCTTGCCAAGCACGGGGTGTCAATGGCGTCCATGATCCAGCATGGCCGGGCCGAAACCGAAGGCGGCGTTGTGCCTGTGGTGATCGTGGCTCACGAAACGACAGAGTCCGCCATGTCGGGTGCGGTGAATGACATTGCTGCTTTTGAGAGCAATTCACAGCCGCCGGTGCTGATGCGGATTGAAAGCTTCGCATCTTAACAAAATGAACAACACATACGCGCCCCGTATCTGTCATGATGCGGGGCGCTGTTGTATAGTTCGGGCATAAAACCGAGCGTAAAAATAAAAAGACAACAATGAGATGGGGCCCCCAGACCCCACATCAGCAATACGAGGAAGAAGATATGGATCGAAATCTTGCGCTTGAAACGGTTCGTGTGACCGAGGCGGCAGCACTTGCGTGCTCTGGCCTGATGGGACGCGGCGATGAAAAGGCAGCCGATCAGGCCGCCGTGGACGCCATGCGCAATGCGCTCAACAGCATGGACATCAAAGGCACGGTCGTGATTGGCGAAGGCGAACGCGACGAAGCCCCGATGCTGTTTATCGGCGAAGAAGTTGGTTCTGGCGAAGGCCCGGAAATCGACATTGCGCTTGATCCGCTTGAAGGCACGACCATTTGTGCGACCGGTGGTCCGAACTCTTTGGCTGTTGTTGCCATGGCCGAAAAGGGTGGCTTCCTGAACGCGCCGGACACCTATATGGACAAGATTGCCGTTGGTGGTGGTCTTCCCGATGATGTTGTTGATCTTGACGCCAGCCCGGCCGAAAACCTTAAAAGCCTTGCCAAGGCCAAGGGTTGCGATGTTGCTGATCTGGTTGTGTGTATCCTTGATCGCCCGCGCCATCAGGACATCATTGCCAAGACCCGCGAAGCTGGTGCGCGCATTATGCTGATCGGTGATGGCGATGTTGCCGGTGTGATCGCGACCTCGCAGAAAACGTCGGGCATTGATCTTTACATGGGGACAGGTGGCGCACCGGAAGGTGTTCTTGCAGCAGCAGCCCTTCGTTGCATTGGTGGTCAGTTCCAGGGCCGCCTTGTTTTCCGCAACGATGACGAAATAGCGCGCGCGAAAAAGTGGGGCATCGCGGATCTGACCCGCAAATATAAACTGGGCGAACTTGCCAGCGGCAACGTCATGTTTGCGGCAACCGGTGTGACCGATGGCGCGATGCTGCGTGGCGTGCGTCGCTTTGCCAATGGTGCGGAAACCGAAAGCATCGTGATGCGCTCACAGTCGGGCACCGTGCGCTATGTCCGCGCCGTGCACGATTTCAGCCGCAAGATCTGGTACAAGTAAGTTCTGTTTCGCACAGGATTGGAAGAAGGGAGCGCCTTGATGTAGTTCTGGGCACTCCCTTTTTTCGTTTAATCGCTTGCAGGTGCGGATGGTCTGCGTTACATCCTCCGCCCCCGATCACGAACACCAAATGCCGGAGGCTGCCTGATGTCTGAAATTATTGCCCTCGATTTCGGAACGACGAACTCTGTCCTTGCCGTGGCAGACAGCGCAGGCAATGTGCAATCGGCAAAGTTCGAAGTGGGTGCCAACAGCTTTGATACCTATCGGACCATTCTGTATTTCTGGGAAGATCAGGATCTGACGGCGCCGAATGCGCCGACCCATACCAAAAGCTGTTCCGGTCCGTTCGCGATTGAGGAATACCTTAAGGAAAGTCATGACTGCCGACTGATCCAGTCGATGAAATCCTATCTGGCAGCCAAGGACTTTGAAGGGACGGATATCTTCGGTACGACCTATTCCATCGAAGACCTTGTCGGTACATTCCTGACACAAATCCATCACTTCGCGCAGCACAGCCTTGGCTGGCTTGGCCAGCGGGTGATTTCAGGTCGGCCTGTCGCCTTTGCGGGCAATAACCCGGACAACGACTTTGCTGAAATGCGCCTGCGTGCGGCGTATGAGCAGGCCGGTTTCGATGTCGAGGCCATGGTGTTCGAGCCATTGGCAGCGTCGTATTATTACGGGCGCGAACTGGACAAACCCGAAACTGTCCTGGTCGCCGACTTTGGCGGTGGTACCAGTGACTTTTCGCTGATCCGCTTTACGCCGGGATTGGGTATTCGCGGGGTGCAGCCGCTCTCGCACACCGGTCTTGGCGTTGCAGGCGACCGGTTTGATTATCGCATCATCCAGAAGGCCGTCTGGCCGCGTCTGGGCTTTGGCTCGGAATACAAATCGATGGGCGCGACCCTGCCGGTTCCGCGGCAATATTACACGGCGTTCTCGCGCTGGCACGAACTTGCCATGATGAACCAACCCAAAACCATCAACGAAATCAAAAGCCTGATCAGATCCGCCACCAAGCCCGATGATATCGAGGATCTGGTCACCATCATCGAGGATGAAATGGGCTTCCACCTGTATCAGACGGTCTCGAAGGCCAAGGCAGAGCTTTCTGAAAAGGACAGCACCATTTTGCAATTCGCCCATGGCGGGGTGGAGATCGAAGAAAAGCTGACCCGTGCCGATTTCGAAGCCGCAATTGCGCCAGACATGGCCGAGATCGAGCTGGCCGCCAAGAACTGCCTTGATCAGGCCGGTATCGATGCGCGCGATGTCTCACGCGTCTTCATGACCGGCGGCACATCCTATGTCCCCGCCGTGCGCAAGCTGTTCGAAGACCGCTTTGGCAAGGACCGCATCGAAATCGGCCAGCCGTTCCTGTCGGTGGCACACGGGTTGGCTCTTATTGCGGCGGATGAGGGCATCGTCTGATGGCAATCACTTACTATCACTAAGATGGGTAAAAAGAAGCCACACCTGTGAAGCCGCCAATAATAAAACATATTAAAGAAATCGCAGCAAAACTTAAGGTGGTGACCTCTTGTATGGCTGTCATTCGTTCTCGATTAAACTGCAATTGTTTGTAGTTCTGCGCAGTGGCAGCTTGGCTGTTCGAACGTTTCAATTCTTTGATTGTTTTCCAGTACCTGCCGCCGTGGAGGTGGATATAAGCACCGCTCGACATAGCGAAGTAAGCTAGGAATTGAGCTACGGTTGCCGAAATCAATCCTAATAGAAACAAAAATACAGTGAGCCATAGCTCTGAGAAGTTAGGGCTATCGCTCAGTCCCTTTAACGCTGGCAGGGCCACAACAGTGCCGCCATTTAAATATATCAACGACTTGATTCCATCATTGGCAAAAGTCCAAGCACCGCTAGCGATATGTTGCCGCCATCTTTCAGAAGAATCGATACGTGTATTAAGCTCATCATCAGTTAATTCTAGATCAGCGGTGATTTCTGGAGGAAGTGTTGGGTCGTTACTCATTGTCGGGCCTGCTGTTTCACGATATTGACCAGTGAATAGGTTTTCAGGCTAACACGAAAAATTACCTCCACATTGAGTTTGTATCAGGGTAATTGCCAATAATAGCTGTGTAAGAGCTAATCCACTTAGCCCATAAAGCCAGATTGATTTCGGGTGGCGTTTGAATACCCATGGCAGAATGCCGCCCATCAGGCAAAGCACCGGAAATGCCAGAACGCTGAAAAACAGGAACTGGGTCAGGACATTTTCATCCGAACCCGGTGCATCAAACATCATTGGTGAAAACATCACCATTGGCGTCGACATCAGGGCAGCAAGAACCGACAGGATGGTTAATCCGATCCTGAGACCTTTTTTGTGGGGCATTGCGCGTATCCATTTTGTTATTGCATCAGTTTGCGCAACTTTGCCGCGAGCGCAAGCCGTGTGATGCACCATAGTGTTTTTCACAATACGAAATCGATGCTTCTTTTTAAGTGCTGTGTTCAGACCTATCTTGATAGCCGACGGGCAGAACTTTGTTCGTGACAAAAGCCTGCTCTTGTATCCTGGGAGGATCATGATGAGTTCAGAAAGCGACGCACATGTGATTGAACGCCTGACAGGGCAGATCCTGCCTGCAATGGGGTTCTCGGCAACCAATGACACATCGGTTGATTTGACGACATTGTCGGGCCGCACGGTTGTCTATGCCTATCCACGTACCGCAGAACCCGGTGTGCCATCGCCGGAAGGCTGGGATGAAATTCCCGGTGCCAAGGGCTGTACGCCGCAATCCTGTTCGTTCCGTGATCATGCGGCGGAATTGCGCGCGGTCGGGGTCGATAACCTGTTCGGGCTTTCAAGCCAGACAACCGAGTATCAGAAAGAAGCGGCCGAGCGCCTTCATCTGCCATTTGCCTTGCTGTCGGATGCGGATCATCGCTTCAAGGAAGCCATGGCGATGCCGGATTTTGAAGCCGATGGCATGCGCCTGTTCAAGCGTCTGACGATGGTCATTGATGATGGCAAGATCACCAAGGTGTTCTATCCCGTCGATGATCCGGCCGCAGACGCCGAGAACGTTTTGAAATGGTGTGGGGAAAACCGGGTCGACTAGGGGTTGCCATGTCTTGGCGCGGTTTGACCGATTGGCAAAATATCCGGTTTCAGACCGCCCGAGATTGCGCTATTCCATAGGGCATGACAGAGCATGCAGACGAAACGACCTTTATGGGTATTGAGCGATCCGTCACCGGAAAATGGTGGCGGGAACGCGCAAATGACGAGCGACTGGCAACCACGATAGCCCAGCGTTTTGGCGTGCCCGAGATTGTGGGCCGGGTGATGGCCGCGCGCGGCATTGACCTTGATGACGCGGAAAGTTTCCTGTCACCGACACTGCGCGATTTGATGCCCGATCCATCGACCTTGCAGGATATGGACAAGGCAGCCGCACGCATTGCCGATGCCATTGAGGCGGGCGAGGGGATTGCTGTTTTTGGCGACTATGATGTTGATGGCGCGACCAGCACGGCTCTTCTGAAACGCTTTTTCCGCGCGATTGATGTTGATGTTCCTGTCCATATTCCCGATCGCATGAAAGAGGGCTATGGCCCGAATGCGCCAGCCCTTCTGGAGCTGCAGCGTAAGGGTGCCAAGCTGATCCTGACGGTCGATTGCGGGGTAACCGCCTATGCGCCGCTGCAAGAGGCCCGCGATGCCGGGATTGATGTCATCGTTGTTGATCATCACGCGGCCGAACCGGAATTGCCACCTGCCGTGGCGGTGGTGAACCCCAATCGGCTGGATGATGAAAGCGGGCTTGGGCATCTTTGTGCGGCGGGTGTGGCGTTTCTGGTCTGTGTGGCGTTGTTGCGTGAATTGCGCAATCGCGGCTGGCTTGAAAAGGAGGGCGTGCGCGCACCCGATTTGCGCAACTGGCTTGATCTGGTTGCCCTTGGCACAGTGTGCGATGTGGTGCCGCTGCGCGGGTTGAACCGGGCATTCGTGACCCAGGGCCTTAAGGTGATGAAGCATCGCAGCAATATTGGCATTACATCGCTTGCCGATATCGCCGGGGTCAACGAAGTGCCCAGTGCATATCACTTGGGTTATGTCCTTGGGCCGCGTGTGAATGCCGGTGGGCGCGTTGGCGAGAGTTTTCTGGGCACCACCCTGCTTTCGGGCGAGAACGCCGCAGAGGCGCAGGATATCGCCCGCAGACTTGATGACTATAACCGCGAGCGCAAGGCGATTGAGGATATCGTCCTTGATCAGGCCATCAGTGCGGTCGAGGGCAGGTCGAAGGTCGGCTCCATGGTGCTGGTTGGTGGCGAAGACTGGCATCCCGGCGTAATCGGTATTGTCGCAAGCAGGCTTAAGGATCGATATCACGTGCCGTCGCTTGTGATGGGGATGGTTGACGGGGTCTATAAGGGCTCAGCGCGATCTGTGCGGGGCATTGACCTTGGCGATGCGATCATTGCGGCCCGTCAGGCCGGGCTTCTGATCAATGGTGGCGGGCACCATATGGCGGCGGGCTTTACCCTTGATCCCGACAAGCTTGAAGCGTTCGAGGCCTTCCTTGAAGAGCGCTTTGCCAGGATCATCGCCGAAAATGACATCCGCCCGACCATCACGGTCGATGGGGCGCTTCACGCCAAGGGTGCGACACTTGACCTTATCGACTCACTTGAAAAGCTGGGGCCTTTTGGTGCGGGCAATGCCGAGCCCCGATTTGCCTTTGTTGATTGCCGGGCGGTCAAGGCCGACGTTGTCGGGCAGGATCATGTGCGCTGCATCCTGACCGGGTCAAACGGGCAGGGTCGGCTTAAGGCGATTGCGTTCAGATGCCTAGATAATGATATGGGCCAGACCCTGATCAAGCACGGTGGACGCCCGTTGCATGTTCTGGGGCATTTGCGCCGCGATAGCTGGCAGGGGCGTGACGGTGTGCAGCTGATCATTGACGATGTGGCATTACCCGTTTGACGGGCGTGGTCTATACGAAAGTGTGGTCTTTGGATTGATAGCAAATTTCATTATTGGTATGATGATTTAATTGCTTCTTTGATCCGCATGGATTTCCCACAGGTGTATTGGTTGCATTACCCGCCAGAAACGTATGACAAGCGCCACAGCATGTTCGCAATAGATGGACCCGATCAGGCATGTGCGCGCAATCGTGACAAGCTGTGCGCACACCGCTTTGTGCTGCTGGTTCAGGCATTTTTTGTTCTTCTAGCGACGGTTATCGTCGCAGGGAATGCGCAGGCGCAGGCGTTGGAAAAGATAGACCCGAGCCATCTTGTCGATGCGTTGGGCGTAACCCTGCTTACAGAAGAATACCCACCGTTCAATTTCCTTGATGATGAAGGCCACCTGCGCGGCATCGGTGCCGAAGTCGTGCAGGCCATGGCGACGCAGCTGGGCTATGGCAAGGATATTGATGTCTTGCCATGGAAGCGTGTTCTTCTGCGTATTGATGGCGAGGCGAATGTTGGCGTTTTCTCGATGACCAGAACGCCGCAACGTGAAGAGTCTTATCAGTGGGTCGGGCCGGTTGTGCCGATCAATGCGGGAATTTTTCAACGTGCCGATTCAGCAAATCCGGTGCACGACATCGAAGACCTGCGTCAGGCCGGTCTGATCGGTGTGCAGGCAGGCGGTGCTGCTGAATTGGCCTTGCGCTCCTATGGGTTTGAAAACCTTGAACCTATCCATCATTCCGGCGGCGTTGTGGGCATGCTCGAAAAAGGTCGGATCGATCTTATTGTCTCATCAGATATCGAGTTGTACGAGCAGCTTGGAAACAGCACGCTTAAGCGTGATGATGTAGAGATGGTTTATGCGTTTTCGAGTGCTGATCTTTATTTGGCGTTCTCTGCGCAGACATCGCCCGAGATCGTCAAAGTCTGGCAGCATGCCTATGACGAAATTGTCAAAGACGGTCAGTTTGACCGGATTGTGTCGCAATATGGTGTCATCATGAACCAGTCCCCAAGGATTGAACGTGGCCTGCTGCTAAGCCAGTAGGGCGGTGGATTAAGCTGCTGCTGGCGACTTTTCGGCGTGATGGTATCTGATTTCGGGGCATGTGTGCATGTTTGCCATGTCACGCAAAAGCTTGCCGCTTTGGCGTCTTGGCATTAAGCCAGATAGCACCATGACAAAAAATCCAAGCCCCACACATACGCCGCACGGGATCGGAACGTTTCTGATCGTTCTGATGCCGATCATGCTGGCTTTTTCACTTAGTCAGTTTTTCCGTTCTGCCCAGGCCTTGTTGGCCGGGCCGTTGCGCGAGGAACTTGCCGTGACGCCCGAACAGCTTGGTCTGATTTCGGGCAGTTTCCATTTCGCCTTTGCCCTGATGCAGATCCCGGTCGGGGTGTTGCTTGACCGGTATGGGCCGCGGCTCACCAACGGTTTCCTGACGGTTATTACCGTGATCGGCGTGTTTGTCTTTGCCAATGCACAAAGTGTGCTGGGTTTGATGACCGGGCAGGCGGTGATTGGTATTGGCTGTTCGGCGGCTTTCATGTCTGCGCTTGTTCTGGCGGCGCGCTGGACCGCGCCAGAAAAATTTGCCGCGGCATCCGGGCTGATTGTGTCCTTTAGTCTGATGGGGGTTCTGGCATCGGCCACCCCGCTTGCAACACTGGTGGAGGCCTATGGCTGGCGGACAGTTTATTATGGCCTTGCCGGTATTGCGCTGATTGCGGTCGTGCTTGATTTCATTCTGGTGCGCGACAACCCGCCGGGCCATGCTGCCCATGCTCAGCGCGGCGAGAGCGTCATGGACGTCTTGCGCGGCATGATGTCGGTCTGGTCGAACCGGCAGGTCTGGCTGCTTTCAGGCGTCGCGTTTTTCAGTTACCCGACAATTTTGACCGTGCGCGGGCTTTGGGGCGGGCCGTATTTGCATGATGTGTTTGATCTTGGCGCGGTCGAGGTCGGTAATATCCTGCTGGTGATGACAATCGGTATGATCATTGGCCCGCCAACCTATGGGCAATTGTCGCGCATGATGCCTGAAAATACCCGTGGTCTGATCACCTTTGCTGTTTTGGTTGGGGCGGTTGCCTGCTTGTTGCAGGCCTTTGTCGGGCCGCTGGGAACGGGTGTTGCCATGGTGTTGATGTTGCTGCACGGGTTCCTGGGCAGCAGCGCGACGCTTAACTACGCCGCATCGCGCAAGGCCGTGGCCGAACATCAGATTGGCCGTGCACTGACCACGATCAATCTTGCGACCTTTGGCGGGCTTTTCGTTTTGCAGGGGATCGCCGGATTGATTGTCGGCCACTATGAGGCCGACCCGGATACCGGGTACAAGGCGATGTTTGTGTTCCTTGGTTGCGGCCTTGCATTGGCGGGCGGTTGTTTCTGGTTCGGAACGCGGCGCAGGCCGCAATAAAGAAATGTAATTGGCCCTTGTCGGTGGGCGGGGGAACCCTCATTTGTCCGTCCAGGGTCGGAAGGAAAGCGAATAAACCGTCTGGTTAAACAAGGTGGCAGGGTTTTTCAGTATTTGGTCGGGAATGGCATCATTTCCGGCAGGGGATTAAAAAAAACGTCACAGGGGTGAAAAAGCCGCTTGACCTGACCCCACCCAATCGCTAAAAACCGGCCTCGTTAACGCGCTGCGTCCCCTTCGTCTAGAGGCCTAGGACACCGCCCTTTCACGGCGGCAACAGGGGTTCGAATCCCCTAGGGGACGCCACTCGTTAACATAGACTGACTTCGATTGGTGCGTATGTGTCCCCTTCGTCTAGAGGCCTAGGACACCGCCCTTTCACGGCGGCAACAGGGGTTCGAATCCCCTAGGGGACGCCACCAACCGAACGTCACGACATTCGCGCAAATTCTATTGTGCTTGTGTCCCCTTCGTCTAGAGGCCTAGGACACCGCCCTTTCACGGCGGCAACAGGGGTTCGAATCCCCTAGGGGACGCCATATTTTTCTGAAATAACAATCTGTTATGTTGAAATGCTCGTCTGATGGTTCGGCGGGCGTTTTTTGATTCAGGCCGCTTTTTCGTCTGGCAAGGGCGACAGGGTGAAGGTCGCGATCAGCCCGCCTTCGGGATTGTGTTCAAGCCAGATATCCTCGCCATCCTCGCGGCATAGATCCCGGCATAGCGACAGCCCGACGCCGGAACCGATTTCGCTATTGGTGCCGTCCTTGGAGCCATAGCTGGTCAAGCTGGCTGCAAAGGAAGCGATCATGTCATCGGATGCGCCGACACCGCGGTCGATGACCTGTAATCTGACTTTGTCATCCGCCTTTTGCGTTGCAATCGTGATCGAGCCATGCGGGTTGGAGTATTTGATCGCGTTGACCAGAAGGTTGCGCAGGATCATTTCCGCATGCGGTGCGATGCCATAGGCGGTGTGTTCACCCACCTCGCTGATCACCCGGACCGACTTGGTTTCAAGAAGCGGGCGTGACACCTTGATGGTGTTATCGACCAGTTCATCAAGGTCGATGGCGCTGCGTTCGGGTTTGCCTTCGTCAAACAGGGTGCGTCCCCAAACCAGAAGATCATCGAGAAAACGCATGGTTTCCGAGGTCGAGGAATGCAGTTTGCGGATATTGCCAAGCGCCTGCGCCGGATTGCCTGCCACAAGATCCTGCTGCGCCATCAGTGACAGGCCGGCAAGCCCGTGGAACGGTGTTCTGAGGTCATGGGCAAGAACGGTAAACAGGCGGTTCTTGGCGCGTGCCTCTGCAAGCAGTGACAGGTTTAGCGAGATAATGATCATCGCCGTAAACCCGACGGCAGTCAGCAGCAGGAACACAATCACATCAAGAAACGCCAGCATGTGAATGGTTGAGGCCGACATCAGCTTGGTCATCGCCTGATCATCAACAAGGGCGACGATACCGCGCGCCAGATGGAAAAGGCAGTGCGCGGCAAAGGTGATCGCCATCAGGATCTCCGGCGCGGTCAATTTCCGGCACCTTGATTGCGCCAGAACAAGGCAGCTTGCCAGCGACACGGCCGAGATCGTCACAGAAATGATGACGACCCGCATGGCGAAATTCGGCACAAACGTACTGAAATAGACAAACAGCGCAGCATAAATCGCAAGTGCGATTCCGACAATCCGATAGCTTGGTTTCTTGTTGGTGTATACCTGAAGCCCGAACAGATAGAACGCGTGACCTGCAGCGATTAAGGTGTTGGCGGCCACCACTGATGCCAGATCGGGGATAAATCCCCGCAATCCCAAAAGAATAAATCCGATCGCGTTGGCGATGCCACCAACGGCCCAAAGTGTGGTCGCGTTATCCCGGCGTGACACCATCCAAAGCGACGAAAAGGTCAGTGCCTGAATGATGGCTGACAATGTCGCAACGAATGCCAGTGTCCGGATATCAAGTTCTACGCCAAACATTGGGTCTCCCATTCGACGGTCTTCGGCGCGCGGAGGTGTTCTATAACGCCGTAACTATACTTTTGGGGTTTTTATCCGTTCCGGGAGGTAATGCAACGGGAATATTACATTGGAATGATGCATCGCGGTCACAAGGTGCCTAGAAAGGAAAACGCCGTTGTTTTGCTTTGCCTTTGTGCTGGCGATAACGCCGTGTCAGGCTTTCGCGAAGCTGTTCTGCGGTGGGGCGCGGCAGGTCGATGACCTTTCGTGCGGCATCTGACAGAGAAGCCTCCATTTCCGCGTCATCATCTGTGCCGGCGGCACCATCCCCGGCAAAAAGATCAACCGGGTCGGCCATATCCGCGGCATACAGATCTGCAACCCCGACCCCAAGCAGGCGATAGCGCGTGCCATCAGTTTCCTTTTTAAGCAGGGTCAGCGCAGCATCAAGAATGACCTCTTCGCGCAAGGTCGGATAGGTCAGGCGCATGTTGCGGGTACGGATTTTGAAATCCGATGATTTGAGCTTGAGCACAACCGTGTGGCCTGCAATTTCCTTGCGCGCGAGATCGCTTGCGACCCGCGACGTAAGCCGGGTGGCGATTTCGGAAAGCTCGGACAGGCTCGCGATATCTTCGTTAAAGGTGGTTTCCGAAGACAGGCTTTTGCGTTCCGTACTTTGTTCAACCCGCCGGTTGTCTTCGCCGCGTGAAAAGTAAAAGAACCGCTTGCCGATACTGCCATATCGACCTTGCAGGGCGTGAATATCCATTTCCTGCAGCTGGCCGATGGTTGTAATGCCGTCTGTGTGCAGTTTGCGCTCCATGGCGGGCCCTACACCCCACATCATTCGCACTGGCTTGTCGGCCAGGAAATCAACCGCCTCGCGCCGTCCGATCATGGAAAAGCCGAACGGCTTGTTGAGGTCAGACGAGATCTTGGCGAGGAACTTGTTGTAGGAAAGCCCGATAGAGACCGTAATCCCGACTTCCCGTTTGATCGTTGCCTGAAGGTCGGCCAAACATTCTGCCGCTGACTTGCCGTGGGTTTCAGCGGCGCCGGACAGATCCATGAAGGCCTCGTCAATCGACAGCGGCTCGATGTCGGGCGTTAATTCGCGCATCATGTCACGGATACGATAGCCTTCTCGCTGATATTTCTTCATGTCTGATTTCAGAAACACAGCATCGGGGCAGAGTTCCCGTGCCTTGAAGGCGGGCATGGCGGAACGCACACCATATTTGCGCGCGACATAACAGCAGGTTGCGACAACACCGCGATGACCGCCACCGATAATCACGGGCTGATCAATCAGTTCCGGTCGATCACGCTTTTCGATCGAGGCATAAAAGGCATCGCAATCAAGGTGACCGATGGCAAGATCGGGGAGTTCGGGATGGGCAATGGCGCGCTTGCAGGAACAAACCGGGCAGGGCACGTATGATCCGCCACCGCTTTTGGGAAGCGGTCGATCAAGATGCAGTCGCCATTTGTGATGGCAGTCCGGGCACAGCGCATACAGCATGCTTATTTGTACTGCTTTTGTTCCGAACTTGCCAAGAGATGAAATGAAGCTTTGTGATGCATCATCGCCACTCCTGACCGATTTGTCAGGAGTTGGCGTTTGTTTGGCATTTATCTGGGGGCTGGCTTCTTGGCAACAGGCTTGACCGGTTTGGTGCCATCGCGTTTGGCACGGCGCTGGCGAGCGATCATGTTGTCGATATAGCGGCCCTGGAACAGGGTAATGCCAAGCGACTGGCCGAATTTGATCGCGGTTGGTGAATCGCAGCGGCACAGGATCACGCGTTCGCGGCCTGAGTTCTTCACGAGGTTGTCCATCTCGGAGTACTTTTTGCGGATGACGTTATCGGTCATCTCTTCGCGCCAGGCGACCTTGATGAAGTCTGCTTTCAGGCGTTTGCGATCAACAAAGGACAGGGCCTCGACAGTCAGGTTATCGATCAGGATACGATAGCCGCGTTGATGGAAGTCATCGCGGACACTGAGATAAGTCTCCAGGTTCGAAAACAGATCAACCTGATTAAGCTCGATAATGACGTTCCCCGCCCAGTTGCGGCGCACGGTTTCGTCAAACTTGTCAAAATCCTTCGACGTCAGGGTTCCAAGGTTGAGGTTGATCGAGAACGAGCTTGCATGCGTCTTGAAGGTTCGCTTGCACAGGTAATTGAGCATGCGTTTGTCGAGCGTCTCTGTCATGTGCTGGAACAGCCAGCGGTTGGACGCCAGATCGATATTGGGCATCAGCGCATTGCGCAGATCGGCAATCGAGACAAAGAACTCGTCAAAGACCGGATGCAGTTCCTTGGACCCGCCATGGGCAAAGACACACACCGGTTGCTGCCGGATATGTTCGGACAGATCAGCGGTGTGGATGGTTTCTTCAAGCTCGGCCAGGTTTTCAGCCGTGATCGGGCCCAGGGTGTTGTTGTCTTTTTCACGCTGGACGGCGCTGCGCATATTCAAGCTTTTCTGAAGCTTTTTGGCGCGATCATCAAGGTGCTGACACAGCAGCAGGAATTCCTGAAATTCGGTGTTCAGGTTGAACCACGTGCAGAAACCGGTTTCTTCGCTGTCATCCTGCGACAGCGGATCATCGCGGAACAGATAGCGCAAGGTATCAACGGCCGGTTCGACATCGGCGATTGATTTGTCTTTCCAGACAAAGATCAGGTCATTGTTGGTCAGAACAAAAATACGGCCGACATAGAGTTTTACATAGCTTTCAAAGGTATTGGTCGCAACGCGGATATGGTAATCGCGGCGGTGGAACGGCTTTAGGCGCGACAGGTGAATATGTACCGCCCGGTGCCCGTATTTTCGGGTCTCCAGTCGTTGCACATAATCCAGCAACAGGTATTCCTGAAGGGCCTGCTGGCCATATTGCTGCGGTTCAATCACGCGAAACCCCTGAAAGAGAGAACGTTTTTTTGGCTCGTTATTGGCCGGTTGAATACACCGAAGACCCAAGTCTGATCAAATCATAATGTTCTGAAGGTCTGGTTAATGGTCTGGGTCCAGACTCTAAGACTATTCTATTTATAGAAACTATACGTATGGCAGTACAAGTGCCGCGTCAAAAGCAGTGTCGAAAATGCTTTAACGAATTGTTGGCAAGCAGGGTGCAAAATCAATGCTGTATGGGGGAAGTCCATGCCGGGTTTTGCTGGAATATTCCACGGCAATACAGCATGGTTTCTGATAACGGGATTTAAGGAATAGGGGATTGGCGCCATGCAGGTATCTGCAAAGCGGACCGGGAACTGGCTGAAGATCGGCAAAAGCATTGCTGTGATCGGTATGGTTTCATGGGTGTCGGCCTGTGCGCCGCTGCTGGATCAGGATTTCTGGGACGAAGCAACGTCCTTTGCAGATGACAATTATACCGCACTTGGTCTGCAGCAACTGGCAAGTGGTGATTATGCTTCTGCGGAAAAACTGTTTGACGAAGCACTGCGCAAGAATCCCCAGGATGGTCACGCAATGCTGTGGCGATCAGTCCTTTATCAAAACACCAACCGTCCGGATCGGGCGCAGGATGGCTATGAAACGCTGATTGCGATGAACCCGCCCGGTACGGTCTTGATGTCGTCGGCGACGGGCACACAGCCGCGCCCCTTGCGTGATGCGGCAGAGTTCAATTTGTCGCGGCTCGAACGTGGTCTTCCTGGGTCGCTTAGCATCAATGATCAAATCATCAGTGGGCCTTCGGGACTTGGCAATGGGGCCGCCGCGGTTGCGGCCGGGCGTCCTGTAAGCCCGTCTCCGACCATGACCAGTGGCGCGACAAAGCCGATGGATATTCCGGCAGGGGCCGCGCTATCTGCAGGGGACGAAGCGATTGCCAAGCGGTTTGCCATCTTGCGCAACCTGCAGGCAACCGGACTTGTCACGCCCGAAGAATATTCCGCACGCCGTTCAGCCAACCTTGGTGCGCTGTTGCCGATGAGCCAGCCGGCACCCTCTGCGTTCTTGAACAATCCACCGCCCGAAGGTGCGCAGGTAGAACAGCGTCTTAATCAGCTAAACCGTGCGCTTCAGATTGGGGCGATCACCGTGCAGGAACATGTTGCGGAACGCACCGCCATTCTTGATGCGCTTCTGCCGGCCCAGCCGCGTCAGCGCGCGACACCGCCACCGGCACCGCAAGGGTTGATGGATGCTGCGCGCCAAATCGCGCGTATTGAAGACCTGCAGCAGATGAAACTGGTCACACCTGATGAATTCAAACGTGAACGTGATGCGATTGAGGCCGCCATTGTCGAACCGGCACAGGGCACGGCGATGACGCTTAACTCCGGTGAACCGGTCCGCCGGGTCGCAACCGGGGAAAGCCGCCCGGTTCAGGCCGGCGAGGAAATGTCCAAAGCCGCACCCGCTGCAAGCGGTTCGAAATCGGTGCATCTGGCATCTTATCGCAGTGAAGCGCAGGCCGAACGTGGCTGGCAGATTCTGAGTGGGCGCTATGGGCAGCTTGCCTCGATGCAGCATGGCGTCACGCGCGCCAATATTCCGGGCAAAGGTACATATTATCGTCTGATGGCCACGGGCCTGAGTGACAGTGCGGCCAACTCGCTTTGTGCGGAACTGAAACGACGCGGTCAATTCTGCGAAGTTAAGTAGCAGATAACGTTGTTCGACCCATATTCGAATTAATGACAACGCCGGTGGGATCAAAACGTTGCCACCGGCGTTGTCATTTCCGGAAATCTGAATTTCAACCGACGACCTGAGTATCTGCCATGATCTTTGTCTTTAGTGATTTTGGTGTGAATGGGCCATATAGCGGGACAATGCGTTCGGTGGTGATGCGGCATGCGCCTGATGTGCCTGTATGCGATCTGATGTGCGATGCCCCGGATCGAAACCCAAAGGCGGCAAGTTACCTGCTTGCGGCGCTGTGCCGTGAATTTCAGGAAGGCGACGTGGTTTTGGCCGTTGTTGATCCCGGTGTCGGCAGCGCGCGCAACGGGGTTGTGGTCGAGGCGGATGGCGTTTGTTTTGTCGGGCCGGATAACGGTTTGTTTGAGATGGTGATCCGCAGGGCGAAAAACGTGACGCTCAAGGTGATCGACTGGATGCCCGATGGCGCATCGGCAAGTTTTCATGGGCGCGATATATTCGGCCCGGTGGCATCGTGGCTGGCAACAAATCAGGAATTTGACGCGCACGGCATCGCGCTTGATCAACGGTTCGGCCCGGCAAAGGAATGGCCAGATGAACTTGCCGAGGTGATCTATGTCGATCCTTACGGCAACCTGATGACCGGACTTTTCGCGCGATCAAACGATGAAAAAATCACGATCAATAAACATGTACTGTCGGGTGCCCGGACATTTTCAGATGTGCCGTCAGGAACGGCGTTTCATTACGGCAACTCGGTCGGGTTATGTGAAGTCGCGGTTAATTGCGGGCGTGCCGATCAGATGATGGGGGCTGCAATCGGCACCAGGGTCGACGCGAATTGACAGTAACTGATGCAATCAATGATTGGTTTATGGCGGTGTGATGTTATCGTTTCAAAGTTTGAAAACCGGGTATGACGATCAACAGGCAATCCTTGGACAGGATTTGGTGAATGGCAATCAAGGTTAAATTCTGGGGCGTTCGCGGCAGCATTGCCTGTCCATCACCGGATCATGTTGTTTACGGCGGCAATACCAGTTGCGTTGAGATGACGGTCGGCGACACGGTTCTGATCTTTGATGCGGGTACCGGCATCCGAAATCTGGGCAAGGACCTGATCCGGCGAAATGTCACCGAGGCCAATATCTTTCTGACCCATACACACTGGGATCACATTAACGGCTTTCCATTCTTTGTTCCGGCCTATAACCCGAACGCGTCCTTTCGGGTTATGGCGGGGCATCTGACCAATCAGGGGGGCGTGGAACGGGTGTTTTCGGCCCAGATGGCAGACCCGACTTTCCCGGTGCCACTATCGGCCATGAAATCAAAGCTGACATTCGAGGATTTCAATGTCGGTGACGAACTCCGCCCGGCGGCGGATATCTTGATCAAGACTGCACCACTGCGTCATCCCAATGGGGCGACAGCGTTTCGCGTGGAATATGGTGGCCATTCAGTTTGTTATGTCACCGATACCGAACATGATCCCGACAGTCCCGATCAGGTCATTCTTGATTTTATCAAGGATGCTGATCTGGTGATCTATGACAGTACCTACACTGACGAGGAATTCCCGCAGAAAGTCGGGTGGGGGCATTCGACATGGCAGGAAGGCATTCGGCTTTGCCGGGCCGCCAATGCCAGACAGTTGGCACTTTTCCATCATGACCCGGACCATGACGATGCGACAATGACCGTCATTGAACAAAAGGCACGCGCCACCTGGTCGGGGGCCTTTGCGGCGCGTGATGAAATGGTGCTGCAGATCGAGTAGGCGACTTGTGTGGAAGCAAGATAAGAACGCGTCCCCGAAGGCTTGGTTTTCGGGGACGCTTTGCTTTTAGCGCGAATTGCCCCTTTGCATGTCCTGGACAATTTCATCAACATCGACCGTGAAGCTGGCCTGACGCGGGGGATATTCCTCAAACGACTGGAAGAACTTGTTTACCACACCAATGGCCGGCGCAAGGGTCCATGAACGGTTTTCCTGCCATTCATCAAAACCGCGTGCGTCGTGGAACCGTTCGAACGGATCAAGTTTCAGGTTGGTGATCAATGGCGTGGTCAGGTTGTTGGTAACCCCATTGAACCATTGGTCCTGTTCGGTAAACAGGAATTTCCAATCGCCATAGCGCAAGCCGTGGAACTTCGTTTCCGTGAAATAGAAGAATTCCTTGCGTTTGGTTGGGCCATCCTGGGTCAGGATATCGGTTTGATCATAACCATCCAGATGGACACGGTATTTGCGATCTCCAATCTTGTGACCATCAAGCAGCTTTTCCTTGAGATCCTTCTCACCGAGCTGCGACATGATGGTTGGCACCCAGTCTTCCATGGTCATGAATTCGCCAGTAGTGGTGCCGGGGGGCACAACGCCGGGCCATTTGACTGCCATTGGAACCCTGAACCCGCCTTCATAACCACCAACACCTTTTTCACCGCGGAACGGCTGGTTGCCGCCATCCGGCCAGCTGTTGGACGCAGCCCCATTATCGGTCGAGAACATGACCATGGTGTTGTCTGCCACACCAAGTTCATCAAGAAGGTCAAGAAGTTCGCCAACATCATCGTCAAGTTCCTTCATGCCATCAGCATAAAGGCCGTAACCGGTGACACCTTCATATTCGTCGCTCAGGTTGGTGCGGTAATGCATGCGCGTGGTGTTGTGCCAGACAAAGAACGGTTTGTCCTCTGAGACAGCATCGCGGATGAAGCGTTTTGATTTCTCAAGGACTTCCTGATCAAGTGTCCTTTGGCGTTCGCGCCCGAAATCTCCAAGGTCTTCAATCGCCTGCGAACCGTCTTCCTGATGCACGGAATGGATAACGCCACGTTGGGCTATTTGTTCGGCGACTTTGCTGCCGACGGGATAGTCATATTGTTCCACATATTCCCCGGCATTGAGGTGATACAAAATGCCATAGAATTCGTCGAACCCGTGGTTGGTCGGCAGGTGTTCGTCCCGGTCGCCAAGGTGGTTCTTGCCGAATTGTCCGTTGGCGTAGCCGTGTTCTCTTAGCATTTCTGCAAGGGTAGGGTCTTCTTCTTGCAGGCCAATGGGGGATCCTGGAATACCAACGGTGCTTAGCCCGAGACGCATCGGATATTGACCTGTCAGGAATGCCGCCCGACCAGCCGTGCAGGATGCCTGCGCGTAGTGATCCATGAACAGCATGCCGTCATTGGCGATACGGTCGATGTTAGGGGTGCTGCCCCCCATCATGCCGCGGTGATAGGCGCTGATATTCCACATGCCGATATCGTCGCCCCAGATGACAAGGATGTTGGGACGATCAGCCGTTTCCGAGGTCTGCGCAACAGCAGCACAGGGCAGGGCCATCAAGGCGGCAAGCGTTTGAAGAATTCGGGGCAGTTTCATTTTTCTACCTTCCTGTTTGTCGTGCCAGCGCAAACCACTTGGGCGTCTGACCGAGCCAAAAGGAAAGAAGACCGAGCCCGGAGAAAACCAGCAGGAGAACATATTTCTTGGTTGCGCACTCGGAAATGGTATTCCTGCGCAGTTTTGCGGTCAAGTTATAGAGTTATGGCAACGCACTGGGGCGGAGATTAGAACACGCGTGAATATTTCGGGAAGATGCGAATTTCGATCCGGCGGTTGGCTTGACGGTTTTCGGGGATTGGGTTTCCGAAATCATCGCGGTTGGGCAATTTGGGTTTGGTATCACCATAGGAGATCGCACGCATGCGCTTGCTGTCGGGATCAACACCAAGGGCACCAAAGAAGCGGACAACAGCAATGGCCCGACCAGCGGCAAGGTCCCAGTTTGTCGGAAAGCGCGGGGAGCCGATTGGGCTGTCATCGGTATGACCGGCGACTTCGACCTGAAAACCAAGATAGCGGGGCTCCTGTAACAGATCACCCACATCCTTGAGGAACAGAACCGCATCGTTGGTGAGGTTCGCAGAGCCGGGCTGGAAGAAGGACCCGCTGCCCATTTCCATCAAAATGCCTTCGTCGTCGGTCGAAACGCTGACCGCGCTGTCCATTGCCATGTTGAAAACGACATCACGCAGATCGGTTTCAAGTACCTGGGTAGGGCGAACGACTTCGCGCTTGCCGATTTCTTCTGCAATACCGGCCTGTACCTTTTCGAAGATCGGGATTTCAACCTTGGAAAAGCTGACCAGCATGACAAAGAAGGCCATCAAAAGCGTGATGGCATCGGCATAGGTCGCAAGCCAATCTTCGTTGACTGGTTCTTCCTCTATGCGCTGCATGCGTCTTTTGCCGCGGGCCATTTCGGATATCCCTTATTTCGAAGACTTATCGATATTAAAGTGAATTGCCGGATCCAGGAAGGAATTCATCCGGTCCTGAATGGCGCGCGGACCTTTGCGGTCGGCTAGCATGATCAAGCCTTCGGCGATCAGGTAATTGCGAAAACGCATGATTTCTTCACGCTGCTGGATTTTGCTTGCTGCGGGCAGGAAAAAGAACCGGGCCGCGACAATTCCGTAAAGGGTGGTGATCAGCGCGATGGCAAGACCGGCACCAAGAGACGTCGGGTCATCCGCCATTTTATCAAGCATGATGACAAGCCCGACAAGCGTACCGATCATCCCGAAGGCAGGTGCAGCAGCAGCCATACTCTTGAGGATAGCGACCGGGACAAGGTTGCGGCTAAAGGCATTGTCGATGGCATTATGAAGCATTTCTGCGGTTTCCTCGCCGTCATAGCCGGTTATGATGACTTCCATCGCCCAGCCAAGAAACGGTTCGTCCTTGCCAACCCGTTCGGCTTCCTGTTCCAGGGCGTTGATGCCCTTTTTCTGCAGCAGATAGCCCCATTTAACCACACGGCCAACCTCGCCGGTCAGCTGGCCACGGCCCATTTGCGGGGCACGGAAAATCTTGAAAATCAGTTTGAGTGCAAGCAGCACATAGCGCGCCTCATAGGCGATAAAGGTCGCAGCCAGAGTGCCGCCAACCACCATCAGTGCGCTCGAAAGGCTTAGGAATACCAGATAGTTATCAGTCGAGATAAAGATTGACCCAATAAACAGGCCAAGGCCGACCATAATGCCTAAAATCGTCGTAAACGACATTGTCCCCACAATCCCCCGGGGCGCCAAAACGGCGCTTGTAGTAGTAGAACTACCGAATATTAGACGTAATCGTATTATTTTTTACGTAAGAATAGGCTTGTTATCAGTTGTTTTGAAGCTAATTTTGTTCAATTGCCACGTAATCAAATGTCCTGAATGCGGACACTTACAGCGATCTGTAGCCATAAAGCTATAGGGCTTCATTTTTTATCTCGACCTGCAAATACAAGACCGGCGGCAAAACAACTGTTTTGCCGCCGGGGTGTTTGATCGCGATTTCGGTCTTTGTTTTGGTCTATGTGTTGCGTCAGCTGCTTCGAATATCGGTAAGGAACTGATCGACCTGTGCGCGCAGGTCATTTGAAAGCGTTCCGAGTTCTTCAGCAACATCAAGAACAAGGTGGGCGGCCTGATCGGTATCGGCCACGGTATTGCTTACCCGTTCAATGTTGCTGCTGACTTCCTGCGTGCCGATGGCGGCCTGTTCAACATTCTGGGCAATTTCGCCGGTCGCATCAGACTGTTCTCCGACAGCGGCCGAGATGGTGTTAACCATTTCGGTAATGCGGCTGATCACATCCGAGATGTCACCAATGGAGTTGACCGTTTTACCGGTTTCTTCCTGAATTGCCGTGATTTGTTCGGCGATTTCGTTGGTCGCGCGCGCCGTCTGGTTGGCCAGGTTTTTGACTTCTGCCGCGACGACGGCAAATCCTTTGCCGGCTTCACCAGCGCGGGCCGCCTCAATCGTCGCGTTGAGTGCGAGAAGGTTGGTTTGACCGGCAATGTCACTGATCAATTCAACGATTTCACCAATTCGGTTGGCGACTTCGGAAAGGCCCTGCACGGTGTCAGAGGATTGTGCAGCTTCGCGGGATGCTTCGGCGGCAATCTGGGTGGATTGCTGGGCCTGTTCGCCAATCTGGGAAATGGATTCAGACAGGTGGTCGGCGGCGTCTGCCACGGTACGCACATTGACAGTGGCTTCTTCGGAGGCGGCGGCAACTGTGGTTGCGCTTTTGCTTGCGCGATCTGCGGACTCAACAAGCCCGCGTGCGGTGGTTTGCATGCGTTCGGCTGATGTCGAAACCGCGCCGACAATCTGCGCGATCACCCCTTCAAAGCTGCCAATATGGCGTTCAAGGCTCTGCATGCGCTCTTCCCGGCGTCGGGATTCAACTTCCTGTTCGGCTTCCATTTGCTTTTTGGCAATGGCGTTGGTGCGGAAAACATCCACCGATTTTGCCATTTCACCGATTTCGTCGCGGCGCGACAGGGTGTTGATTTCAAAGTTGGTATTGCCTTCGGCAAGCGCATTCATGTCGTGACCAAGGTCGGAAAGCGGTCCCGTGACAATGCGCGACAGCAAAATTCGCATGCCAAGGATGGTGGCAACTGCAATGGCCAGGCCGCCTAGAATAATGCCGATCAGAATGCGGTTGGTCTTTTCCTGTTCCGGGGCGACCGACAGGCTTGACGACAGAACAGCAATCACGTCACCGGTATCGGCTTCCATCGCGCCATGACAACTGAAACATACTTCGCGATCCGCGCCACTGGTTTCACCAAGTACAATCGGCATCGAAAGGCGATAGGTGCCGTTATCGGTGTAGCGTCCGATCATCTGGCCGGTTTCGATGGCTTCGATATCAATCTCGTCGCGCGGGGTTTTAAGCGGCTTGTCACCAAATTCTTCCATATAGGAAAGTGTCGTTGGCCCCCATGCAGACCAAAGTTCGCCCGGATAATCACCATTGCGGCTGTCAAACCAGTTGTTAAAAACCTGGATGCCGATGTCATCAACATCTTCCGGGCGCGCAGCCATGACATTGACAATGAGCGCGTGCAGGGATGTCAGTTCGTTCTCGCTGAGCTGATGAAGCTTCTGGTCCATCGCTTTTTCTTCGACGATTGTCATCATCAAAAGTGCAATGATCACCGTGGACGAGACGCCAAATGCAGACGCCCACATAAAGCGTTTTCGGATGCTCATGGCGTTGAAAGCGGACAGAATTGACATGGTTATTCCCCGGTGACGAAGACTTCAAGGAACCCGATGAAGCAGGGTTCGACGATCCAGATTATGGGTGGATGAAACATGCATGTTCGCGCGCAAAGTGCTTTGATTTGCCTCAAGTGGTTTGAATTGAATCTATACAGTTCGCAATACGCGCAGGGATGTTTTGATTGGCGCGGGGCTTGCCAGCCATGCGTCAAGCAGGCATAAGCAGGCCAGAAAACACATCTGATTTACAGGATTGTCCGATGACGCTTTCCTACAGCGACACCCGCAAGAAGCTTGATCAGATCACCGCAGAAATGCTGGTGCTGATCCGGAAATATGATCTTGATGCGGCAAGCCCGTTTGACGTGATCGAAGTGGCACGTGCCAAGATCACTGATCAGAACGACTATATCCGCTTTCTGGAGCTGTCCTTGGAAGGACGGATCTATGGCGAATATGGTGATGCCCTGCAAAAGCAGATTGATGAAGAAGCCAAACAGGCAGAAGCGGCCAGAAAGCTTAACTAGGTTTTGAGCGGTCGCGTCCACACCAATCTGAAAATTTTTACGGCCTGTCTTCGATTATGAAGGCAGGCCGTTTTCATGTGCCCATCATCAGGCAAACTGGCACAAATCTTCTAATATCAGCGAAGGCTTTTGCGAGGCGTTTGGAAGAATTGGGCGCGCTGTCACAAATTCTTCCCGATCTTGTCACCGTGCTGCAGTTGAGAGGCCATGAAGATCTGACTATATGGCTGCTGTAAATGACGCATCACCAAAAGGTGCGCCCAATTTCGACGGGCAAAACCGTTGAAACCCCAACGAGCAACAGGATGGCTGACATGAAAAAGAGTTACGTCCAGACTCTGATGGAAGTCGAAAAAGTATTCGGTCAGATCAATGATCATGACTATCGCCTTTATCGGGCAGTGTGGGGCAACCGTCAGGCCGCCCAAACCGGCCTGCCACGGGGCACGCGCGCTGAAATCAGCAAGAAGCTAGCCAACGACTTCGTTGCGGCCGCAACGCCTGCTACGCGCACAGCACCGGGCACCTCTGTGCCACACGCGGCCTGAGGATCAGGTTTCCATTCCGACAAACCGCTGCGTCAAGGCACGCCCCACCGGATGTGCCTTGCCAATCCGGTCGGTTTCAGGCATCTAGGGTCTGTTTCAGACCCTCAGGGTCGCCGTATGTGATCTGGTTGTGATTTTCACGGCTGGTGATCTGCATTTGATCATTTCCTGATATCTGGCCGGAGTACCCCATGTCGATCAAGTCGTTGATCCGTACCATTCCCGATTACCCGAAAAAGGGCATTATGTTTCGGGATATCACGACGCTGTTTGAGGACCCCTATGGTCTGAGCGAAGTGATCGACAGTTTTGCCGCCGAATTTCAGGACAAGAAGATCGACATGATCGCGGGTATCGAAGCCCGTGGTTTTGTCATCGGCCCGGCGGTTGCTGTTGCCCTGGGTGTCGGGTTTGTCACCATCCGTAAACAGGGCAAACTTCCCGCCGAGACAGTCGGTGTCGAATATGAACTTGAATACGGTTCCGACATGATCGAGATCCACAAGGATGCGGTTAAACCCGGTAGTCGCGTTTTGATCATGGATGACCTGATCGCGACGGGCGGTACGGCACTGGCCGCGATTGATCTGGTTGAAAAGATCGGCGCAGAGGTCGCAGGCTGTGCCTTTATCATTGATTTGCCCGACCTTGGCGGCGCGCAGAAAATCCGTGATCGTGGTGTTGAAGAGTTCCACTTGGTCGAATTCGAAGGCGATTAAGACGCTTGGAAACTGGGGTGAACGGCAGGAATTGCGAATTTCCTGCCGTATCACTATATATTCATGTATAATGCATGAGTTGAATTAGGTTTGCTCGACAGTCCGCTTTACGCTAGGGCAGAGGAAAATGATCGCACCGGTCCATAACGCACAGACAGTTTCACAGGTTGGCCAATATGGCCGACTTGCGCCTGCTGGTGCGCGCGGGCTGGCAACAGTGGATCGTGATAGCCAGGTTGAGGCGTCTTCTCAGAACTATACCTATGACCCTGATGACGACGGCATATTGTTCAATGCCTATGTCGATGGCAAAGACAAACGCCAGTCAGGACAGGGTAATAGTGGCGAAAAAAGTGATCAGCGCACCGAGCAGCGCAACCTGTCAGCCGCGCGCCGTGCCAGTGATCGCGAAGGCGCGGTCGATTTGGAAAGCGAAATTGATTTCGCAAGCTTGCTTGATCCGTCGATCCCGTTTGATCTTTCGGTCAACAGCGGAACGTCCTTTTATCAGGTGGTCAATGCCGTGACGCACGGGGTTGGTGTACGCGGTACGCATCTGGATGCGACGGTGTAGGGGCGCTGGTTCCTGGCCCTCGTGGGCAGCACGCATACGCAACCAAACCTGACCGGATGCGGTATATTCCAGAAAATTGAAAAACCTGCCGGTGGTGCTTGTTGGTGCCCGCCATAGACTTTATGATCCCCAAACAAACGATATGATCATTTTGCACGACCATCGGGCCCAGCATGAAGAACAAGCCGGTTCTTAATACGGTATTTGAAGCCGCATTCAGGTTCATTGACCTCGCACTCAATGACAACGAATACCTGCAGCCGCAAAAACTGCATCGTCTGCTGTATCTGGCGCAGGCGTATTATGGCGCAAACTATCACGGCAACATGTTGATGCCCGCCATCTTTGTCGCAGAGGAATTCGGACCGATTGAACCGAACCTTTATGCGGTGATGGAAGAATCCCGACCGGATGTACGCCTGAAACCGGTTGATCCGAAAACGGTTCACTTCCTTGAAAGCATCTGGTCGCAGTTCGGCCACCACACGGTCGAACATCTCAGTATGACCGTGCGCAATCACCCGCCCTTTACCAAGGCCTATAAGGAAGGGGTGGGGACGATCATCCCGTTCACGGAACTGGTCGATTTCTATGCCTCGGTCCGCAAAAGCGCGACCACGCCAGAGGCCAAGGAAGTCGTACGCCCGCGTGTCATGCGATCACACAAGGGCAAGCCGGTTGCGACAACAGACTGGCTGCCGCGCAAGATCAAATAGGGTATAGCAAAGATACAAGGGTGAGCTTATTGCTCAGAGCGCATCTGATCGCAGGGGTCACCGCGTTCGATATCAGTGGTAAACCACATGAAATCGATATCGTCCGGCGCACCGAACCGCATGGCGTAATCTTCGATCTCTGATGGTTCCGGGCCCGGATCATCCGCCTCGATCAGGCTGACCACAGCAATCTCGGCCTCCGGCAGCTCTGGTTCATAGCGGCGCAGATGCCACGGGACGGCGATGGTCTGACGGACATGCATTGCCCCGGCAATCAGGAATGCCCCATCAATACCGTCAATTTTTGCCGTCTTGCTCATGGCCTGCGCAAGTGATGCGTCACGGGCAAACTGCACGGCGGAAAAGCCGCCCAGCATACTCTCGGGCAGCATATTGCAATGCCCTTCGGCAATTTCGACGCTAAACCGTTCCAGAACCCCGGTCGGGATGGCGGGAAGATCAAGCTGTGCCGCCAGTTCATCTGGTATGGCGGAATTCCCCTTGGTGATCATTGGGCGCAGGATGGCGTCGGGCAGGTTGCCGGCCACCATCATCAAACCATTGTCGCGCGCGGCCTGCGCAATCGGCGCATAATCATGCCATGACGGCCAGCCGCGGTCTTCCCACGCCATGGCCGGTCCCAGTTCCGAAATCGGTAAATCCTGCCAATTATGGTCAAGGGATGTTTGCTGGTCACGGGTAAACATTTCCCAGACAATGGCACGTTCGCGTTTGTCTGCTTTGCTCAGCGCGTCGACCAGTTGGGCCTGATGATGGTGGTGGATGGGATTGTCGTGCTTTTCGCCGATCAGAACGTATTTGCGCTCGGCAAGGCGGTCGACCAACGCATCAAACAGGATGTATTCGCCCGCCTGCACGTCAAAAATCAGCCCCGGAGCCGGGGGCAGGGCATTGACATCAGTAAGTCCACCATTGGTATTTTCAGTTTCATGCGCTGAAGACTGTTGGGTCATGATGGCGGCGATAACAGTCGATGCCAAAACCAGCGCAGAAGCCGCACGCGTAAAGCTGTGTGCATGTGTCTTGCGTTTGTTATGTCCTGGCACCGACTTGGGCATTGCTTGTTTGTTTCCAGATTGAAAATCTGTGCTGCCTATTTGCTTAAGCGCAGCGCCGTTTCAAGGTCGTTAACAAGATCGTCGCAATCTTCAATCCCCACCGACAAGCGCAAAAGGTCTGCCGGGACGGGACTGGTCGGTCCTTCGACCGAGGAGCGATGTTCGATCAGGCTTTCAACCCCGCCAAGCGATGTGGCGCGTTTAAACAGCTTGCATTGGTTGTGGAATTCAACCGCACGCTTTTCACCGCCCTTGACGCGCAGCGACAGCATGCCGCCAAAGCCACCTTGCATCTGCTTTTTGGCGATGTCGTGACCAAGATGGCTTTCAAGGCCAGGGTACTGGACCTGTTCGATTTCCGGGTGGTTTTCGAAATGCTTGGCAATCGCCATGGCATTGGCACTGGCGCGTTCGACGCGGATGGAAAGTGTGCGCATGCCACGCAGCAACAGCCACGTTTCAAACACGCCCAGAACCGCCCCACCGGATGCATGTTGTTTACAAACACGCTGCCAGAATTCGCTGTCCGAGGCTGTGGTCAGCGATCCCGCAAGTACGTCACTGTGGCCATTCAGATATTTTGTCGCCGAGTGCATAACGATATCGGCGCCAAATTCAATCGGGCGCGTCAGAAGCGGGGTGGCAACCGTATTGTCAACGGCAACAACTGCGCCTGCGGCATGGGCCAGGTTGGCAACGGCGGCAATATCAGTGATCTGCCAATCCGGGTTGGCCGGGGTTTCAAGCCAGACCAGCTTGGTTTTACCGGCAACAATGTGCTTGTTCCAATCGGCGATGTCGGCGTTATCGACGAAATCAAAACTGAGGCCTGCACGTACGCCACTATCGAGCATAAAGGCGCGAAGCGCCCAATACATTACCTTGGGCGCGACAACATGATCGCCCGGGTTAAGCGCATGCAAAACAGCAACCGCTGCGGCCATGCCCGATGCAAACAGGCGGGTTTCGGAACCGCCTTCAAGTTCATTCAGGACCGCACAGGCCTGATCATAGGTCGGGTTGTCGGCGCGCGTATAGCAGCGTCCGTCATGATAGCTCAGATCCGTATTACGTTCGAACGTGGTTGACGGATAAAGCGGCGGTGTGACGGACTTGGTGGCTTCATCGACCCAGCCAAGCGCCTGTGCACTTACGGTGGCGGGGGACTGTTTTTTTGCATGATCAGACATGGTGGCACCTGATTTGGTTGAGATTTATTGCCGCGCAACATAACGTGGTTCACGCCACACACCAAATTGAATTGCCACCAATCTTGTTCTTTAGGTCCCCACATGACGAATTATCCGAAAATCACCCTGCCCAAAGAATGCGACGTCGTTGTTATTGGCGGCGGCATTCATGGGTCATCTTGCGCCTATTACCTGACCAAGGCCGGTATGAAAGTCGTCCTTCTGGAAAAGGACACCATTGCATCACATCAATCGGGTCGTGCCTGGGGTTTTGTCCGCCAGCAGGGGCGTGATCCGCTTGAACTGCCGCTGATGATGGAAGGCAACAAGATCTGGCAAGGCCTTGAAAAGGAACTGAATGCCGATCTGGAATGGCGTCAGGGCGGGGTTTTGTTCGTCGCGCGTGATGGCAAGGAAATGTCGCAGTTCGAAGGCTGGATCGACGACACCAAACATTTTGGCATCGAAACCCGGGTCCTTGACCCCAAGGGTGTCGCGAAAATGATTCCCGGCATCACGACGCCGGGTGTCGGTGGTATTTACACCCCGTCCGATGGACAGGCCGAACCGAAAAAGGCCGCACCCGCCATTGCCAAACGTGCAAGTGAAATGGGCGCAGTAATCGCCGAGGGATGCGGTGCGCTGTCGATCGAGACCGAAGCAGGCGCGATCAGTTCTGTCGTTTCCGAACAGGGCGAGGTCAAATGCAAATACGTGATCTGTGCAGCCGGAGCTGCGACGCATAAATTCGTTGCCAAGTTCGGCAGACGTCTGCCGCAACAAACCACGCGCGGGACAGTTATTCGCACCACCCCGGTGCCGGATATCTCAGCCGCCGGGACCTTGGCCGCCGGGCTGGCGTTTCGTCAGCGTGCAGATGGGTCGATGAACATCGCCGATGAATTCATGACCGACATTGATCTGACCATAGGCCGTTTAAAATTCGCCCGCGACTTCATGCCGGGTCTGTTTGATAACTGGGCGACCTTCAAGTTCCACTTCAACAAGAGGTTCTTTGATGATCTGGTCGATCGTGTTCCTGGGTCGGATGCCTCAAAACAACCGATGATCGGGCGGCGCACCAATCAGGCGGAACCCTATGAGGTGCGTGTGAAAAACGCCATGCGCAATCTGCAAAAGATCCTGCCGCAAATCAAAAAAGTGGGCATTGCCGACACATGGGCGGGCGATATCGATGTCACCCCGGATGCCGTGCCGGTGATTGATCAGTTCGACAATCCCAAGCATTTCTTTGTCGCGTCGGGCTTTTCTGGCCATGGATTTGCCATGGGGCCCGTCGTTGGCAAGGTACTGGCAGACTGGATCACCACCGGCGAACCATCCATCACGCTAGAGGGTATGGAGCTTAACCGGTTCGAAGATGGCACCCGCCGTGTTCCGCGGACACGGGTCTGATCGCGTGTCCTGAAACTGAAATCGGGCCGGGGCGGTTAAAGGCTGCGCGCCAGTCGCAGGATAATCGCCCCGCCCAGTGTCATCATGGTCGAGGACAGCTTCACAAGATTAAGCTTCTCCCCCATGAAGAACACGCCGATCAACAGGGCAAAGACAATGCCCGTTTCACGCAAGGCGACGACAAGCGGGATCGGGGCCTGTGTAAAGGCCCACATGACCGTGGCATAGGCGGCAAAGGATGCGGTGCCGCCAACGACAAAGACCTTTTTGCCCCTTTGCGCAATATCGACCAGCATGCGACGTCGCATAAAGGTCACGATTACAGCAAAGATGACGATATTTCCGATGGTCTGATAGCTGTAATAGCCAAGAGCCGTTCCTGCCAGTCTTGCACCTGTGCCATCGACCAGTGAATAGCTGCTGATGAAACAACCGGTAATAATGGCAGCAAGGGCAGCGTTGCGGTTACGCAGGCCGTCGGCCTGACGGGTGACGCACATGCTGATGATGCCAACCCCGATGACAACAATCGCAAGCCATTCACTGACATGCAGGGTAACCCCCATGATCAGGACCGAAACAGCCGCGACAATCAACGGCGAAGATCCGCGCGCAATCGGATAAACCTGGCTCAGATCGCCCAAACGATACGCCAGGATCAGAAACAGCTGATAGCCAATATGAAGCCCGATGGAGCCGATCAAATACGGCCAGCTTTCCGGTGCCGGAAGGTCAACAAACGGCAACAGGATCAGAACAATCGGCGTATGACCCAGCACGATTGCCGTCATGTTCATCAGTTTGTCCGAGCCGCCCTTGACCAATGCATTCCACACGGCATGCATCAGGGCAGCACCCATTACGGCAAGAAAGACAGTCAGACTCATTGTGGGGCAATCAATGTTACGGTTTTGTGACGCAATCATTGATGCTTAGCACGCAGTTTGAAAAACCACCAAACCGAACTTGAATGGGCAGCTATGAGCCGGACGCCGTATGCTCGACCTTTTGCGCGGTTGTCGATGCGGCCGCGGCTTTGCCATCAAAGAAACGGGTGGCGCCGATTGGCGGGGCAATGAAATCGCCGTCTGCAATGCCGTTTTCTTTGCGTGCGGATGCAAATCGGACGGGCGGCTCGTCCACCGGTTCAGCCGTCAGCACGAAAGTGCCCCAGTGAATGGCAAGTGCCTGTTTGACGCCCATTTTCTGCATGATCTGAATGGCTTCTTCGGGATTGCAGTGCGAATTGCGCATGAAGTCGCGCGGGTCATAGGCCCCGATGGGGATCAAGCCGAAATCTATCCCGCCATGGATTGCGCCCATTTCGGTAAACAGTGCTTCGTTCCAGCCAGTGTCGCCAACAAAATAGAACCGGTAGCCGTCAGCGAATTCAAGAACATAACCGCCCCACAGCATTTCCTTGCGGTCCTTGGTAGTGCGGCTTGACCAATGGTTTGATGGTACATGGGTGATTTTCAGATCATCGTGATGATGGCTTTCATCCCAATCAAGCTCGACATAGCGATCCGCGCGAATGCCGGCCTTTTCCAGAAGCGGACCGTTTTTTAGCGGCAAGACATAGCGCGGCGCGTTGCCAAGCTGCGTCAGGCTGGCAAGATCGAAATGGTCATAGTGGTTATGTGACAGCAATACAAGATCAAGCTTGGGTAACTGTTCAATGGCAAGACCCGGTTGGGTATAGCGTTTCGGTCCAAGGCGCTTGAAGGGCGATGCACGTTCGGAAAAGACCGGATCTGTCAGGATGTTCAACCCGCCATATTGTACCAAGACCGTGGCATGGCCGACCCATGTGACCTGAAGGCGGCTCGGATCCGGATTTTGGATGGCGTCATGGTCGGGTGTTTCGGTCGGGATTTTGCCGATCTGATGTTTGGCCTTGGGCCAATCGTCATCGCCAAAATAGCGCCTGCGCAAAAAACGCCAAAATGACCGTTTGACCGGATCGGGCAGGGGGTGACGGTTTTCAAAGCCGGTATCGGTATGATGGGCGGGTTTTGCTTTTTGCTGCACTTTAATGTCCTGCTCCGGTTTTGGCGTAACCGCCCTGATTGTCTTGAGATGACCCATTATAAGGTAACGGGCAATTCAACCGGCGCAAGGGAAAGGCCGGAATGCGGGGCACATTCCGGCCTTTCTTGGTGGTCTGCCCATGCGGGGGGCAGACCAATGCCTTCGCAACGACTGGGACACAGGTTGCGAAAGCAGGGGGGACTGAATTTTATTCGATTACGGTCGCATAGGTCTCAAGTGCCGGGCTTTCTTCGATCAGGCCCTGTTTGACCATGTAATCGGCAAAGCGGGCATAGCGGGACTTATCAAGGGCTGCCGGACGCAGTGCAAAGCGCGGCAGGGTATCGGCCCATGCCTTGATGTTGAGTTCATCATCAAGGTTCGGGTAGGCGGAAATAAAGGCCTGCCAGCTGTCATCGGGATGGTTGATCAGGTACTGAACACCTTCTTCTAGGGCAGCCAGCATGCGGGCATAACGCGGGTCATCGACCTTGTCGTTGCGCACCGTGAGGATCAGCTCGTCATAGGGCGGAACGCCTTCTTCCTCGACATAAAATGCCTTGCCCGGCTTGCCTTCGATTTCCATCTGGTTGAGCTCGAAATTGCGATACCCGCCAATGATCGCATCGACCTGACCGGAATAAAGCGACGGCGAAAGCGAGAAGTTCACATTGATCAGCTCAACATCATCCATAGAAACACCATGGTTACCCAGCATGGTGCCAAGAAGCGCATCCTCAAACCCGGCCAGAGAATAACCGATTTTCTTGCCCTTGAGATCGGCGATTTCCTTGATCGGACCGTCTTTAAGGACAATCAGGCTGTTAAGCGGGGTGGCGACAAGGGTGCCGATACGCGTCAACGGCAGACCTTGGGCGGCCTGAACATGCAGCTGCGGCTGATAGTTCACCGCGACATCCCCCTGACCGGCGGCAACAAGACGCGGCGGGGCGGACGGATCGGATGGTTCGATCAGTTCGACCTCCAGATCATGATTGGCAAAGAAGCCCTTTTCCTTGGCAACGATCAGCGGTGCGTGATCGGGGTTCACAAACCAATCAAGAAGAATGACCAGCTTGTCCGCCGCAAAGGCCGTGCTGGATGCGCCCAGAAGAGCAGCACCAAGGGTGGCCGCGGTAATCATGGATTTCAGGCGAGACATGGAAGAACCTCCGTATTTGTGCGCCGTGCGTTAATTGTATGATGAATGTTTTTGCCATAAAGTGGCGGTAATCGTTTTATCGTGCAGGTTTCAGACTGTCGGGTTGCCATGGCAGGGCTGCGCGCAGGACGCGATCAACAATGAAATATTGCGTGATCGAAAACGCACACAGGATCAGAAGACAGGCAAAAACCATATCGATCTGAACCCGCGCATTGGCATGCAGCATCAGATAACCCAGCCCGTGACTGGACCCGACCCATTCGCCAATCACCGCGCCGATCGGGGCAACGGCGGTGGCAACGCGGAAACCCGATGCAAAGGCGGGCAGGGCGGCGGGCAACCGGATATGGGTCAAAAGCCGCCAACGACTTGCCCCCATGGTACGTGCCAGATCAAGCCAACCGGTTTCGGTGCGTGACAGGCCATCAAAGAAGGCGACGGTAACCGGGAAGAAGATGATCAATGCGGCCATGGCGATTTTGGACGCCAGACCAAAGCCCAGCCACAACACCAGAAGCGGTGCCAGGGCAAAGAACGGAATGGCCTGCGATACCAGAAGGATCGGCATCAACCAGAAACGCACCGGCGAAAACAACGCCATCGGAATGGCGGCCAGCGTGCCAAGGGCCGCGCCGGCAAACAGACCGATCACGGTTTCAGCAATGGTATATTGCGCATGATCGAACAGCACATCATGGCGTGCGATCAACGTGGTCCAGACATCGGCAGGCGTCGGCAGCATGTATTTCGGCGCATCGGTCACAATCACCAGCATCTGCCAGGTGACGATCAGGGCAACGATAATGATCAGCGGCCGGGCCAGGACCAGCCAGCGGCGCTCCGACAGGGCTTTTCTATTTGTATGAAGATTGTTTTGCTTGCTCATGCCGCACCCCCCGACAGATCAGCGCCAAGCTGGCCAAGGAGTTCGGCCTGTTGTGCCAGAATTCCCGGATCGGCGATGTTGCGCGGGCTTTGGCCCTTGGGCGTGATGGCATCCTGCAACCGTGCCGGGTTGCCAGACAGAACATGGACATGATCGCCAAGACGCAGCGCTTCAAGCGGATCGTGGGTCACAAGCAAGACCGTTTTGCCGCGCAGAACCTGTGCGGCCAGTTCCTGCAGGCGCAGACGATTTAGCGGATCAAGCGCGGAAAACGGTTCGTCCATTAACACAACCGGACGGTCTTCCATCAGGGTGCGGGCAAGGGCAGCGCGCTGTTTCATGCCACCCGATAGCTCAGCCGGGCGAAGATGGGCGGCCTCAGCCAGGCCGACCTCGGCAATCAATTGTGAGGCTTTGTCATGTTCTGGTTTCTCACCGCGCAAAACAGCGCCCAGGACCACATTTTCAAGAACGCTGCGCCATGGCAAAAGCAGGTCCTGCTGGGCCATATAGGCGACACGCCCGGCAAGCGGGGTGTTGTCGGAACACGTGATGGTACCGCTAACATCGCCTTCGACCAGCCCGGCAAAATAACGCAAAAGTGTGCTTTTTCCGACACCACTTGGCCCCAGCAAACAGGTAAAACTGCCTGCGCGCAATGTCAGGTCAAGGTCATGGAAGATGTCCGTGCCGTTAAAGGCAACGCTTCCGCCACGCAGGGCGACATCAAATTTGGTGAGATTTTGCGCTGTCTGGGGCGCTTGTTCTGTATTGCGCATACGATCCTTCCTACGCCGGTCTTAACCGGTTCAGGTTCAAAGGGTCGTTCGGCAACACCGAACCTCTCAGCCGATTTACGATCGGCCCCCCCGGAGATGACGCGACTATGCGCAGACAAATCGCCGCCGTCAAGTTTTGTAACAGTTCTTGGACTTGATCCGGATCACAGCTTACCATTGCGCACCATGACGGTGCAGCTTTCCTGCTGGATGATCCCAACGATGTGGTGTTCCCGCAATGTTGACCGGAAAGGCAATGCGTCGGGCTGGATCGCCCATTTGTTTGAACAGCGCAAAAGTGGCAAGATCATTTGTCCACGTGCCAGTGTGCCGGGATAAAAGATATGGATCATCAGGGATTTATCATCCAGTCGGGGTTGGCAGAGCAGCACAAGGAACAGGCCTGTGCTTTGTTCTGGGAGGCCTTCCGGCAGAAGCTTTCAAAACTTATGGCCCCGGAAGACAAGGCACTGGCATTTGTCCGGCGTGTCATCAGGTCCGATCACGCGATCTGCACCATAGACAGTGATGGCAGGTTGCTGGGTGTTGCCGGGTTCAAGACACCACAAGGTGCCTTTGTCGGCGGAACGCTTGAAGACCTTTGCGCCATTTATGGATCGTGGGGTGGGCTATGGCGTGGCATATTGCTGCAATTGCTTGAGCGCGCCCTTGTCGATGACGTTTTGTTGATGGATGGTATCTTCGTTGCTCCAGAAGCGCGCGGGCAGGGCATCGGAACCGCGCTTCTGGATGCGGTGGCGCGTACGGCGCGCGATCAGGGGCTTGGTAAAGTTCGTCTTGATGTTATCGATATCAATCCGCGTGCTCGCGCCCTTTATGAGCGTTGTGGCTATCGCGCGATTGAAACCAGTGACATCGGCCCCTTGCGCCATCTGTTCGGGTTCGAAGCTTCAACGACCATGCATCTTGACCTGCGCGCTTTGAACTAAGTGCGCGCAACAAGCTGTTTGATCCAGCCAGCGATCTTGTCGAACGTGCCGGGCGCATAGGCATGCCGGCCAAGAGCAACATACAGCATCTGCCGGGATGTCGGCATTTCACTGCTTAGCTGATAGTTAAACAGATTGCTTCTGAGCAACCCGTGCGTGGCATCGGGGATGACAATCACCTCATTTTCAGGATGCCGGCCGATCAGGATATCGCGATAGATCGCAGCATCGGTTTTCGCATCCACATTCAGATCATCGCGCCCCCACACGGCAAGTGTCGGTGTTTCAAGCAATCCAAGGTCCGCCGTTGCGTCAGATGTGATGTTGCGTTTGACAAACTCGAACCTGCCGGATGTCATCGGATGCTGATCATCGATATTTGCAAGGTAGGTTTCATACGTTGCCTCATGTGCAAAGATCACGGCGTCACGGACGTGGTTGCGCTCGATTTGATCATTAATCTCTGCTTGCGTTGCGCCATCGGCCAACAGGCGTTGGCGTGTATAAAAATCGCCCTGGTTTTGCCAGTTCACGGCCCCGCCGATGATGATATTAAAGGCATTGTCCGGGATCATTCGCGATGCCTTGGGGATCACCCAGCCCGCCTGAGAAAAGCCGATAAAGCCGATTTTTTGCTCGCTGTCCGGATGGGCGGTTTTGATTGCCTTATATGCCGCTACCTCCTCTTTTGCGCGATCATTCATGGATTGCGAAAGCCAGTTTCCCGTACTTTCGCCGACCCCGGCCTTGTCCCAACTATAAACAGCGATCCCGCGATCAAGCATGGCATTGATCAGGGGTAAATAGCCATCGTCCGCAAAGCGGTCCTGCGGACCATCGCCGTGAACCAGAAGGGCAATCGGGCCTGTGTGCTGCGCATTTGGCAAGATCAGGCTACCAGACAGAACAGCACCATCGTGTGCAAAGCGGATCTGTTCAGTCGGGCGGTTGCTGATATCAAAGTCAGACAATCCGATAAGTGCAAGACTTCCGGGAACAGCAACAAGCAGCACAAACAGAACAAACGCCACCCTGACAAGGCGGCGGTAACGAATGCGGCGGGGCGATGGCACGGCACAGCCTTTCAGGTCGGTGGCAGCAAGGTGTTGGCGATGGTCAAAGCTTGCGGGAAGTCACGGTGTCCGTCAATCGCCTTGAAGCCGGTTATGTCGACGAAATCCGGTGAACCATTCAAACCAAATTAATAGGTGCCGCGCCTGGAATTGCACAAAACAGAACTTGAAAGAGCATCGTGAAACGGTCAATGCTTTTGGCACCGCAACCAAATCCGTCCTGCGTGCCATTGTGATCCTTTCTGACGAGATACCTGACCACCGTATTGCCGATCCCGCCCCGCGCATGATCGCGGCCGAGATTTATCGTGGATCAAGCTATGGGCCAAAGCATCCATTGGCGATCCCGCGGGTATCGCTGGTGGTTGATATGGTGCATGCGCTGGGCTGGGTGGATGAAGGCACCTATTTGACCGGGCCGGTGGCAACGCCCGACCAACTCGCGCGCTTTCATGACCTGGATTATATTGCCGCCGTCATGCAGGCCGAGCGCGATCAATCCTTGCCGGTTGAGATGATGGAACGGTTCGGTTTGGGCAAGAATGGCAATCCGATCTATCCGGAAATTTTCCGGCGTCCGGCGACTGCTGCCGGATCATCGGTGATGGCAGCCAACCTGATCAAGGATGGCGGCATCATTCATCATCCGGCAGGCGGGACTCATCATGGGCTCAAAGACCGGGCATCGGGCTTTTGTTACTTCAATGACCCGGTTCTGGGCATTTATGCCTTGCTCGATTCCGGGCTGGATCGGGTTTTATATGTTGATATTGATGCCCACCACGGGGACGGCGTTCAGTATGCCTTTGCCGAGGATGAGCGGGTTTTGACCGTATCAATGCATCAGGAAGATCTGTGGCCGAAAACCGGCGCGATTGATGATATTGCGGGCGGTATGGCGCGTAATTTGCCGGTGCCCGGCGGCATGCATGATGACGAGATGCGCTATGTCCTGTTTGAATATTTGATTCCTCTTGGATTAAGTTTTGCGCCCCAAGCTATTGTTTTGCAATGTGGATGTGATACTCTTGCTGAAGATCCACTGTCCAGACAGCTTTTGGGTAACCAGTCGATCTGGGAAGTCGTGGGGACGATGACCCGATTGGCGCCCCGAAGTCTTGTTCTGGGAGGCGGAGGATATAGTCCATATGGCGTTGCGCGCTGTTGGTCCGGGGTGTGGGCAACCATTAACGGGATCGAAATACCTGATGTGTTACCCATCACAGCGGAAAATATCCTGCGTGTCATAAAATGGTCGCATAGTCGTGGCAGACAGCCGGCAAGTGAGTTGTTTACAACACTTGCGGATCCATGGCGGGGTGGCGCCATCCGGGACGAGGTCCGGGATCGCGTCAAAAGACTAAGAGGATATGGGGTATGAAGTCGTTCTTTCAGATGACTTTGGTTGTGTGCTTTATCAGCGCGGCGGTTGTTGCCGGGCTGAATGCAAAGGCAACCGGATTTGAACGGTCGCGTCTTCTTGTCGATGGCGAAGTCTTCAATGTCGAACTGGCCATTACACCCGAAGAGCGCTCGCGCGGCCTGATGTATCGCACCGAAATGGCCGATGATGCCGGAATGCTGTTTGATTTCGGTGGTCCACGTGACATTTCGATGTGGATGAAAAACACCTTCATTTCGCTTGATATGCTGTTCATCAAGGCCGATGGCACGATTGTCGGCATTGAAAAGTGCACGGTGCCACAATCAGAAACCATCATTCCGTCGCCAAGGCCGGTACGCTTTGTGCTTGAACTGAATGGCGGGTCTTCGGACCGGATGGGGTTTGAGGTTGGCGAAAAGGTCGAAGGCCTGCCGCGATAATCTGGGCAGGCCGCTTTGCGCCACATGGCAAAAGATCAATCAGCAATAGCAAGGCCGCAGATGATATCTGCGGCCTTTGGTTTTTGAATTGCTGCCTGGGTCAATTTTTCGACAAAAACGCATAATGCGGTCTTGCCCACCCAGCAAGATGGTGCTAAATCCACATCCGCGTCGGGGAGTAGCGCAGTCTGGTAGCGTACCTGCTTTGGGAGCAGGGGGTCGCGAGTTCGAATCTCGCCTTCCCGACCATTTCCCCTTTTATTGTTTTTCGGATGCCCAACGGGATTTCCAAGTAACGATAAAAGGTGTAAAAGATGAAGAGATAGCAGGGGTTAGAGAGACCCGTTTAACTGCCGTCATCATCTTATCCCGAAGGTCAAGACGAGGGTCCCGATGAAGGTCCGTGTTTACAAACCTGCCAAGAACGCCATGCAGTCCGGTCAGGCTGCGACCAAGCACTGGGTCATGGAATTTGAACCGGGTGCGAAAAAGGTTGCCGATCAGTTGATGGGCTGGATCGGATCCACTGATACCCGTGGTCAGGTCCGCATGTATTTCGAAACCCTCGAAGAAGCGCAGGCCTTTGCCGCCAAGCACAAGCTGACCGCGGACATCGAAATGCCGAAACCGCGCAAAATGCAGATCAAGACCTATGCTGATAACTTCGCGTTCAAACGCGTTGTCTGATCTGAAAGTTGCCACTGGCATCTGACCAATTCTCGGGGCGGATTTCCGCCCCGTTTCGTCTGACAGGGGACGTTAAAGCCTGTGAATACAGTCGGGCAGGCGTCCAAGGCCATGCCCCGGGGGTAAGCAAACCACCCCACCCAGCGGTCCCTTAGCTCAACTGGATAGAGCAACAGACTTCTAATCTGTAGGTTGCAGGTTCGAGTCCTGCAGGGATCGCCATTTTTTCTCTTGTAAATCAATGCTTTGCTGCGGTTTCTTTCAACGTGTGGATGTATACCCTTTGGTGGGTGTGCTCAAATTGTGCTCGGCTCGAAACCGAGAAAATGTACTGTGCAAGGAAAATTTCGATTCATCACTTTTGTGCAAAGTCAAGGTTTCAGAATTGATTTTGTCTGGTGCTGCAATTTTAGCGCGAGTAGTGCGCTAAGCCTGTGGTGTTCCTGCTTAAGGATAGGAGTTCAAGTAGATCACACTTGAACTCGGAATTTTACGTCCTCAGTTACCACCTGACCAATTGCGAAAACCTCGGTTTCCTCTATGGTGAACCCCATAACATTCAACGTGCCTAAAGTTGCAGGGGAAACACCAGTTTCATGTCTCAGTTGACGCTCCAAGAACTTGAATCCCACCTGTGGGGTGCCGCAAACATTCTTCGTGGCTCCATCGATTCAGGGGACTTCAAACATTACATCTTCGGTCTTTTGTTCTTCCGCCGTCTTTGTGATGTCTGGGAAGAGGAATATGAACGGAAACTGAGCCAGTATGGCGACAGGGAACTGGCGGCTGATCCTGACGAACACCGTTTCCATATCCCTGGAGGCCACTTCTGGAAGGATATTCGCAAACACACCACCAACATTGGCGAACACCTGAACGCTGCTTTCCATGCAATTGAGGACGCCAACCATCGCCTTCGTGGCGTGTTTCAGGATGTGGATTTCAACAACAAGCAACGCTTCCCCGATGCCACGCTTGAAAAGCTTCTTCAGCACTTTGAGAAGCACCGTCTGCGCCATGTTGATGTCGAGGCCGATATCCTTGGCAACGCCTATGAATATCTGATTGCCCAGTTTGCTGATGATGCGGGCAAGAAAGGGGGCGAGTTCTATACCCCCAAAATGGTCGTACGGTTGATTGTCGAATGCCTCAAACCTGATGAGGGCATGTCGGTCTATGACCCGACGTGTGGCTCCGGCGGGATGCTTCTGGAATGCTTCCATCACCTTGAGCGCCAAGGCAAGAACCCGCGTTCCTTGTCGCTTTACGGTCAGGAAAAGAACCTGAATACATGGGCGATCTGCTCCATGAACCTGTTCCTGCATGACATTGATGATGCCTTTGTCGAACGTGGCGATACCCTGCTTGATCCCAAGCATCTTGTTGGCGATGGCACAAAAGCCATTCGCACTTTTGACCGTGTCCTTGCCAACCCACCATTCTCCCTGAAAAACTGGGGCCATGATGTCTGGTCAACCGGGGACAAATTCGGTCGCGACACTTATGGCTGCCCCCCGCAATCCTATGGCGATCTGGCCTTTGTCCAACACATGCTCTCCAGCCTCAAGGAAGACGGCATGTTAGGTGTGGTTCTTCCGCACGGCATCCTGTTCCGGGGCGGGGCAGAGGCGAAAATCCGCAAAGGACTTCTGGATGATGACCTGATTGATGCGGTGATCGGGCTGGGACCGAACCTGTTTTATGGTGCGGGTATTCCGGCCTGTATCCTGATCATTCGCAGGAACAAACCGGCAGAGCGCAAGGGCAAGGTTCTGGTGATCAATGGCGCTCAGGAACTCGTGGAAGGCAAAGCCCAGAACCACCTCTCAGACGCCAATGTGAAGCGTTTCGCAGATGCTTTCGCTACTTTTGAGGATGAAGACAGGTTTGCCCGCGTGGTTGGTTTGGATGAAATCCGCGACAATGACCACAACCTCAATATCTCGCGCTATGTCAGCACCGACGAGGACGAGGACGAGATCGATGTGGCAGCAGAAGTTGTGAAACTGAATGCTCTGCGCCAGCAGTGTGATGAAGCAGAAGCCAAGATGATGGGTTTCCTTAAGGAGCTTGGCTATGACGCATGAAGTGCCAAGCGATTGGAAGTTAGCTGCTCTTGAGGATATCTGCGAGGTTCTGGACTCTAAGCGGGTGCCCTTAAACAGCGAAGACCGTCGAGACAAAAAAGGCAGCATCCCTTATTGGGGGGCAAACGGGATCGTCGATTACATTGATGACTTCATCTTCAATGAGCCGTTGCTTCTAATGGCTGAGGATGGTGGATACTTCAATGAAGCCCGTACGAGACCAATTTGCCACCGCTTGGACGGCAAAGCATGGGTAAACAACCACGCTCATGTGCTTCGTGTTCTTGCTCCAACACTTCGTGATTGGGTTTATTATTGGTTTGTTCATAGGGACATCACCCAACACATCAACGGTAGTACAAGAAGCAAGCTCAACCAGAAGGATTTAAGGCGTCTTCCTATTTGTCTGCCACCACTTCCCGAACAGAAGAAAATCGCGGAAGTTCTGAGCAGCGTGGATGAGGCCATTGCCGCGACCAAAGCCGTCATTGATCAAGCCAAACAGGTCAAAAAAGGACTGCTTCAAACCCTGTTTTCAGCAACCAGCGCCTCGGACTGCAAAGAAACAGTATTAGGTCCAGTTCCTAAGGCCTGGGACGTACGGCCAGCCAGTGAGGTTTGCGAGGAAGTTATAGATTGCAAAAACCGCACCCCACCTTTCACAGAAAGCGGGTATGTCGTTGTTAGAACAAGTAACGTGCGTGATGGTAATTTCCGTAGGGACAAACTGAGCTACACAGACAGGGTATCATTTGAGGAATGGACCAAAAGAGGCCGCCCAAGAGCCGGTGATGTGATTATTACCCGTGAAGCTCCGGTGGGTGAAGTATGCGCGGTTCCTGAAGATATTGAAGTTTGTCTTGGGCAAAGAATGATGCTGTACCGTCCAAATACCCAGCTACTTGATAGTGGTTATCTTTTGTATGCACTCCAATCGGCGGGCGTCCAGAACAGACTGTTTATACTCGCGGGAGGGTCTACTGTTGGCCATGTAAGAGTAGGCGATATTCGAGGGCTGCCACTGCCGATTCCACCAATGAACATTCAGAAACGTATATTCCAAACTCTCGCATCAATAGACAAACAACTACAAGCTTCTGATGCAGAACTCAGCCAACTGCAGAACTTAAAGCTTGGCCTCATGTCCGACCTTCTCACAGGCCGCAAACGGGTTGAGGTACCAGATGCCTGAAGAAAACCAACATCCACCGCTTGGAGACACTTCAGCCTCAACGGCCTTACGAATTGGGGTAGGTCTTACAGGTGCTGTTCCGTTGGTTGGAGCAGTCCTCCAGACCGCTTTGACTGAGACCATCCGAAATGTTCGCCTCGACAGGATCGAAGACTATCTCCGATATCTTCAAGGCCGGATTGATGAGCTTATACTTAAGGTTGCATTGGAAAAACCCGAAGGGCTTGATCTTTTCGAAGAAGGCCTTTGGCAGTCTACTCGCGCTTTAAGCGATGATCGTAAAAAGTACATCGCGGAACTGGTTGTAAAAGGACTTCAAGAAATAGGTCTTGAACAACAGGAAACGCGGCACTTCATGCGTATTCTGGAACAATTGGATGACCGGCAAATAATTCTTTTGGCCGAGTATCATCCTGCGAACTCCCCAACTGTCGGAAACGAGCAAGGTACGAGATTCCACGAGGCTAACCGAAATGTGGTGCAACCGGGCCACGCTGTTGACGACATCCTTGATCATACTAGTCAAGAAGAGGCCCAGAGAGGGGCAAGGCTAAACGAGATCATGCGCAGGCACCTGTCCTCTCTCGGCCTTCTGGAGTTAGATCAGGTATTTGGTAGCATCGAAATGCAGCCAAGTTCTCAACGTTACCTCATTAGTGAAGCTGGTAAGGACTTTTTGAGGTGCATTGGCGCAATTTCATCCGGCGGCGACAATGGGCAGTGAATGGCAACTGGCAGAAAAGCCGACGATCCAAACCTTGAAGGATATGGGCTATACCGTTGTGACCAAGGCGGAACATGAAGCCCTGCGTGATGGCGAGAACCAAGTTCTGTTCCGCCCTCATCTGGTCGATGCCATCAAACGTTTGAATGGTTTGTCTGATGAGGATGCCCAAGCTGCTTATGTCGATCTGATCAGCAAGAACGACAATGAGGAATGGCTGGGCATTTTGCGTGGAAACTATAGCCGCAAGGTGCAGGGGCAGACCGAACACAAGACCATCAAGCTCATTGATTTTCTTAAGCCCGAAAACAACACCTTCACAGTTACCAACCAGCTTTATGTGAAGGCCGAGAAACCCCGCATTCCCGATGTTGTGGTCTATATCAACGGCATCCCGTTGGTGGTGATAGAGGCCAAGTCACCGATCAACGCCAACGACAAGACCGGCGAGGCATTTGATCAGATCAAACAGTATGAACGCGATATCCCAAGGCTGTTCTTTTCCAACTGCTTTAACATTCTGACCGACGGCACCAATTGCCTGTATGGCACCACTGAAAGCCCGTCCAAATTCTATGGCTCTTGGGGTGATCCTTGGCCACGCTCCGAAAAAGACTTTTCCAATGAACTCGACAAGGGTCTTTGGAGCCTGTTGGAGCCTTCGCGCCTATTGGACCTGATCGCCCATTTTATCGTGTTTGAACAAGCCGAAGTCGGGAAGATCAAGAAGATTTGCCGCTATCAACAGTTCCGGGCGGTCAACAAGATCGTCAATAGGGTCGTAGAGGGCAAACACCGCAAGGGGCTGGTCTGGCATACCCAAGGGTCTGGCAAGTCCCTGACGATGGTGTTTGCGGCCTTGAAGCTTAAAACCCATCTGACCGAAGCATCACCCGAACTGGCAAACCCCAACCTGATGGTGCTGACGGACCGTATTGATTTGGATGATCAGATCAGCGGTACGTTCAAGGCCTGTGGATTGCCAAACCCTGTAAGTGTTGGCTCCGTTGCCGATCTTCACGCACTGATCGGTAGTGGCATTGACGGCATCACAGCCCTGTCCACGATCTTCAAATTCCAAGGGTCCAAGTCATCGATTGCCAATTCCCAGAACTGGATCGTCATGGTGGATGAATGCCACCGCACACAGGAAAAGGACCTTGGCGCATATCTTCGTGCGACCATGCCTGAAGCGCGGTTCTTTGGCTTTACCGGCACACCTATCAAGAAATCTGATCAAGATACCTATAAGAACTTCGGGATCGTTGGCGAAGGATATCTGGACAAATACGGCATTGATGATGCGGTGGCCGATGGGGCGACCGTTCCGATCTATTACACTGGACGCAAAACGGACTGGCACATTGATGAAGCCAAGATCGACATTCTGTTTGATCAGTGGTTTGCCGATCTGCCAGATGACAAGCTTGAAGAACTCAAGAAGCGTGGCGTCACCTTTGCCGATCTTGTGAAGCACCCCAGACGCATTGAACTGATTGCCTTTGATATCTGGACCCATTTCAAGAAATACGCCGCCCCGGATGGCTACAAGGCCCAGATCGTCGCCATAGATCGCGAAGCGGTGATCCTTTACAAACGGGCCTTGGATACGGTGATTGCGGATGATCTGATCAAGCAGGGGATGTCGCCGGATGACGCCCAAAAGGCAGCAACCCTCAAATCCGCCTGTGTTTATTCACGGTCGCAAGAAGACGATAAGCCATCGGAAGATGATCATGTTGCCAGTTTGCGCGAAGGGCTGATGGCACATTATCTTGATCGTGACGCTGAAAAAATGGTCAAACAGGCATTTGGCAAGAAGGGCGCGACCCCTGATTTCCTCATCGTCTGTGACAAGCTTCTGACGGGATTTGATGCACCTATTGAATCGGTGATGTATCTCGATAAACCGCTTAAGGAACATACCCTTCTTCAGGCGATTGCACGGACCAATCGCGTTGCCGATGCCAAAAAGAAAAACGGCCTAATCGTGGATTACATCGGGGTTTCTCAGAACCTTGATCAGGCTCTTTCGTCCTATCGGTCTGATGATGTTCAAAATGCAATGGTCGACCTGGACAACCTTCGGTCCCAACTCAAAGCGGCCCATGCCGCCGTCATGAAGATGATGAAGGGATTGAAGCGCGGAACGTCCGACCTGAAGGCCGAATATGATGCCTTTGTTGATATCCTCAAGACTGAGGACCAGTGGTTTGCATACCGCACTGTTGCCCGAGAGTTCATTTCCATCTATTCGGCGCTGAGTCCTGATAAATCCGTTCTGGACTACACCAAGGACCTGAAATGGGTGGCGAGCTTCCTTCGCTATGCCACTCAGGTGTTCGAGAAGAAAGAAGCGTTCGACCAGAAGGAATACAGCCAGAAAATCCGCGAAATGCTTGAAGAGCATCTTGATGCAACGGGATTGAGTGTAACCGTCAAGCTTCGGTCGATCACCGACCCTGACTTTTGGCAAGACTTTGAGGTGGAGGGTAAACCCGAAACCGACCTTCAAACGGCTGCGATCCGAAAGGGTACAGAGTTACGCAAAACCGTCTATGAAAGGCTGGATGAAAACCCGCACCAGTACGGAAAGTTCTCCCAGCGCCTCAAGGAGTTGCTGGAGAAGATGGACGGTGCCCAGTTGTCTTGGGCGGACAAGCTCAGGATGGCGGAGGAACTCGCCAAGGACTTGGAGGCAGAGGCCAACGCCCATGAAGACACCGGCATGTCGCAAGAGGCATATGGGATTATGAAGATTCTTGAAGCCTATCAACCCGACGACATGACGCCGGATAACTTGGCTGAGATCGCGGTATTGGTTGAATGCATATATGAGGACACGCCACCGATGTGGCATGAGAAAACCGAGCTTAGAAAAAACCTTCGTCAACAGGTCCGCCAGAAGCTTCATGAAGCGAGCTTTGGGAACCTTAAGCTTGTATCCGAGGAAGTTGAGGAATTTGCGCTTAAGGCTTTTGCGAAGTGACGACCATGCCTACCCTGACAATCGGCAATACTGACATTCCATATGAGTTAAAGCGCGTTGGTACTTGCGAGAAGGCAAGGATCACTGTGACGCCTGAACTGGTGGAAGTCGTCGTTCCGCCCACGGCAACGGATGAACAGATCAACAATGCTGTTCAGAGACGGCGGCAGTGGATTTTTGAACAGACCCGTAAGATGCGCGATGCAGCCGATAGATCGCCTTCGTTGTCCCGATTTGTCAGTGGGGCAAAGATACCATTTCGCGGACGTATGACGCGGCTAAAGGTTGGCTCAACAGACGATACGCTGGTGCATGTTTCCTACCGGAATGGCCTGTATATCGAGTATCCAACCTCTGCTTCGCCACACTCACGGGACATGCTGATTGAGGATGCCTTGCGGCTATGGCTCAAGAAACGATTGCGACAGGATGTTGGGGAATTCACTCGTCGCTATGGGCCAAAGAATGACCTGAAGCCCAAGGCCTACCGGATCAAGGATCAGAAGCACCTATGGGGGAGTTGTGGCAAAGACAGGGTGATTAACATCAACTGGCACCTGATCTTTGCCCCAAAGACAGTCCTTGAATATGCGGTGGTTCATGAACTTTGCCACCTGCGCCATCGTAACCATGACAAGCCTTTCTGGAACTTGGTGGGATCACTGATACCAGACTACCAATCCCGAAAGGCTTGGCTTGATCAGAATGAACACATGCTTGCGATGAATCGAGTGGAGACAAGCTGAGTGCGTTAGGAAAACGCTCAGGGCAAAAAAACAGTCCGACAGTGGGTTGTGTCTTTGAGTCTTTATCCTGGCATTGGTGTGGTGGTTGCCTGATCTTCCTTGATAATCCGGTACACGGATGACCGGGCTACATTGAGCTGCTTTGCAATCTTGGCAGGACCAACACCCTCAGCGATTAGGTTCAGAACCTTTTCCCGGTCCAATGACTTCTTGCCACCCCTGTAGCGCCCGTCAGCTTTGGCTTTCTCTATGCCTTCGCGTTGTCGCGCTTTGATCATGGATCGCTCAAACTCCGACACAGCTCCTATGATCTGCATCTGAAGCTGTTGGAACGGGTTGTCATCGCTGGTGAACTCCAAGCCTTCCTTGACGAACTTGATCGTGATGCCGTTCGTCTTGAAGTCTTTAAGAAGCTCCAAAAGGTCAGACAGGTTACGTGCAAGGCGATCAATGCTGTGAACCATGATCACATCGCCCTCACGGGCATGGTCAAGCATACGGGTTAGCTCAGGGCGGTCCGCGCTGCCGCCGCTGGCTTTGTCCTCAAAGACCTTGTCCAATTTGATCCCGTCCAACTGGCGGTCTGTATTCTGCTCAAATGATGATACGCGCTTGTAGCCAATGATCTGCATGGATTGCCTCGAGTGTCCTATCAGGGTCTAGAGTCATCTTGATAGAGCGTCTCATTGCGCAAAGTCAACCCTGATGGGACATATTGCGTGTCTCATTGGAATGACCTTTCAGGGTATACCGTGTTGGGACATAGTGGTTGGCGCGGGCGTTTTAAGTTCTTGGGGTACCCCATCCCTAACCCCCGTAAATATGTGGAACCCATGTGAGCTAGGCCGGGGCAGAGGGGGAGATTCATTTCATGATCGCGGAGATATAGGGTAGCAAACCAGGCATCGATTTTGAGTCCGTTTTTCGGCCACTCAGGAGCTTCTAGTATCTAATCGTGCCTTTGTCGGTTTCCTTATCAAACGTCGCCTCAAGAGGCTCTGACGGCTTTGGGCGCGTACATCTGATCCCAAGGTCGGGTAAACTAGGCTAGGTAGGTCATCAACATGACTGAGCTTGGATCACTCTTTACTCGTGGGCCATCTATGATGATCCCCCACACCAGTTGAATAATCAAAGCACCAGTTAAGTACTACCTAAAGACGCACATAAGGTAACACCTTAGGTAACTCATAATGTTAATCTTAATGTATATCTGAATGTTTCTTTTTTTGCTTCTTATCAAGAGGGGCATTTTTATGAAACAGGTCTTGTCGACGGCCAAAATTGGCTGAAACATCCCCCGAAAGAGAGACATCTTTTGGTTGTGTTTTGTTTCGTGGATGGTGACTAAAAAGTTGCTGCTTTTGTGTCGTCTGGATCAGTGAAAATTGAGTCCAGAGCCATCGTCTTTCTCAAATCTTAGGCACGATAGAACAGCAACTGTGCTCAAACTGTGCTCAGAGCCAGTTCCTGTCTAACCCTTTGATATATAACGATAGGTGAACTCCCTCTTGGTGTAAGTCATTGAAGATGTTTTGAAAAATCGATGTCCACCAAAGGGTTAACTACTAGGCGTTCGTTCTTCTAATCTGTAGGTTGCAGGTTCGAGTCCTGCAGGGATCGCCATTTTTCTGGAATAAAAAACATAGGCTTGTGTGGGGGCAAGGTTGATGCTTGTGGTGTTCGGTATCCATGCTCAGATGCTTGGTTTATGTACGTTGACAGGTGGAAATTCAGCGTGGCAATATGAATTTAAAGTTGCGTTTCCTGCAGGGGGCAGGTGCTGAGGGTCAGGAAGCCGGTTGCTCTTTTGAATCGCAGGAGTGTGAGAGTGAGACTTGGAGCGAGATTATTAATTACGTCTCAAGTTCAGGTGTTTCCTGGAATACGAACTCAGGGAGTATTTCAAGCTTCTAACAGGAAATTGCCGTCCCTGATCAAAATGTTCACGCGATTTGGCAGACAATTGTTGCTGATGGTTTTGGGGGTTTGATCTGGGCGATGAATGATTCGGGGGGGTGGTGATGAAAGAAGATGTTGAAGAATTCCTCAAGGAGATAGTTAATGCTAATATTTTCTTGGACGAAGTAATTTTAGTAAATAATGAAAATGATCCTTTAGAAATGGGGGTCGTAGAGTGTGAGTTGAATAAAAGTAATTTTAATATTAAGGCAGAAGTAGTTTGTGGAGATTTTGCATATCAAACAAGTCCAAAAAAGAGGCCGTTATATTTGAGCCCGAGGAGGGTAACGATTAGTTACCGTGCTGTGGGATGCGAGGTAGACTACTCGCCGGCTCAATTAAATGAACTCGATGATGGGCTGGTCCAAGTAACAGAAAATTTTAAGTCCGGAGCAAACATTGGTTTCGAAAAAGTTGGTGTTGTTCTGGGGAGTGAAGCCGAGGCGAATTACAGTGTTCCGAAAAATTCGTTCACGGCTCAAGGATCAGAAACTTCCGGTGCTTGGGTTCTTCGAGCGGCGGATACGCCGGGCTTCTTGACTGGAAAGTATCCTGATTTAGTGGATGGTATTATAGGCTCCGTTGAAAAGAACTCAATGGAAGCTTCGCTTGAGATTGTAGTTAAGACTTTGCCTGGAGAGGTCTGTGTTAAATCAAAGAACCCTCTCTTGGGTCAAAGGTTGGCGCAAGCTTTAGCTGTGATTTCCGATATGTTGTCAGAAGCTTCTGATAGAGAGAGTAAATTAAAGAATATTGTTGACGGAGAGGTCGTATACTTTTCAAGGGATATAATGAAAGATTAGTGGTGGTTTCGTGATATGAATAGAATTGATTATGATCAATTTGAGTGTGCAATAGATAAGATTATTGATCTAGCAGAAGAAGGGGGTGAGAATCCTCTTAGCCTTCAGCAGATACTTGAGAAATGTATAGTATCATTTCGAGGTCAACTTGATAATATATCAGTGGATTTGGGCTTCGTTAATGACCAAGTTACTAATATATCTTTGAGTAACTTCAAAGGAGATATTTATTTCGTTGATAGTTTTATTGTAAGTTTGTTTGTTCAATCAATTAGTTCTAATTGTTTGTCTAAAAAATCAACATTTATCACATCCAGTTTTATACTAGGGAATGGGTCTTCACTGCAGGGGGAAGACTGCAGATTTTCTGGTTGTTATTTTCGCCTTAGTGGCGATGTGTTAATTAATCATCATTCTTCTGTCTTTCATAAATCTGTTGTCTCTTCAAGGTCATCAAACAAGTCTAGTATTTATAGCAGTGGTCAATTTACTAATGTGGAAGAAAATAACGAACATAGTAGATATTTACATAAGCCGTTATTTGAGGAGAGTTTTAACGGTATGTTATTTATAGATAACAACACTTTTGATGAAACTGTATTAAGTATCATTTTTATTGATCATTGTGTTAGTCGTGGGTGTGTCTCAATTGTTTTCATGACTGATAGATCAGCTCGACATGCACTTAATCAAAATAATATCGTAAATCCATTCAAGTCTTTTATGAAAGTAACCTCATCTATTTGGAAGAGAAGAAAGTATAATTGTACTTCTCATATGGCAAGAATTATTTATTCCAGTAATTCAAGCAATAAGGGAACTGCCCTTCAGGATATTGAAGGTGAGTTAGTGGACGTGAATTTTAAAGTTAAAATCGTTGCTATAAAATATAATGGGCTGATAGAAGGTAGGTATTGCTTGAAGAATCCTGACCTAAAATTCTTAGAAGGGCGTATTGGTGAGAGGGTTATTTTCGTGGACGGGTTTATTTCGCTTGAGGGGGAGGGAAGTAAGCAGAGTTTATTGCGAGCTTAAAATTATTTCAAAATATTTAGGGATGTCATCAAATAATTCAATTGGCTCGATAAACATGAGAGTAAACAATGACCATTTGGAAATTGCATTTTTTTGCAATTTTCTCCTCGAAATCTGGCAACGATGACCTGTTTGGGGATGACGATCCTGATGGCGGGTTGCTCATCAAGCGATCTTAGTCTGATTTATGATCCTGCCCCGTACACGACGCCGACCGGTATAGATCCATGGGGATGTTACGTCAATGAGGCCTCGCAGCGCTTTGGTGTGCCTGAGGAGTATATCCGCGCAGTCATGACGATGGAGGGCGGTGGGCGTGTCCGTGTTGCTCACAACAAGCCATGCGGGCGCAATGGGATTGATGCAGGTTATGCTGACAACCTATCGCGAACTGGCGCGAAAGTAAGGTTTGAGTCGAAATGCGCATGATCCGAGATCGAACATTCTGGCGAGTGCCGCGTCACTCGCCTGCTAACTGATTGATTTATATAGCCGCGAATAAACCGTGAAAATTGACTAACCTTTTTGATTTTAAAGGAAAAGGCACAGCCTTCTAATCTGTAGGTTGCAGACTCGAAACCGGCAGGGATCGCCATTTTTTCTTTTACCCAGGCGATTTAACGAGCCGAGAAATACCGCCCTGGACGATGGTTCAGCGCAATGATCAGGTTAAGAATGACCGCCCCCAGGATCGAGAGCAGAACCTTGTCAAACGGCAGGGTCAGGAAGGCGCAGACGAGGATGACCATATCAACGGCGAGCTGGAAATAGCCGGCGCGGATGTTGAAGTTTTCCTGTAGATATAGGGCGAGGATATTGACCCCGCCAAGCCCGGCGCGATGGCGAAACAGCATGAGCAGGCCAATACCCATCAGCGCACCCCCGGCAATCGCGGCATAGATCGGGTTGAGCGTGTCGAATACCACCAGCATCGGGGTCAGTTTCGAGAAGGCCGAGACCAGACCAACGGCGATGAAGGTTTTGATGGTAAACGCCTTGCCCATGCGCTTCAACGCCAGCCAATAAAAGGGCAGGTTGATCACAAAGAAGATCACGCCAAAGGACAGTCCGGTGGCATGCTCGATCAAAAGAGCGGCGCCTGCGGTACTGCCGGTGACAAGGATGCTTTCGCTATAGAGTGTCACACCAAGTGACACCACCATGGTGCCGAGCAACAGAGCCAGAACATCCTCATACGGGCGATGAGCGATATCGTCCTTTTTCGGTGTGCTGGTGGTGGTTGCTGTATCGGTTGTGTTTTCGGTGCTCATAAGCGAATTGCTGCCAGTTGGTTGATCAGATTAGTCCTGTTCCTTGATAAAAATACGCTTTTCGCAGGTGCGAAACAAGCTGTGCGCAAGAAGGGGGCGTAAATTGCGCGTTTTTGGTGTGCCTTTACCTTCAAACGCAAAAGACCGACCCGAAAGGGGCCGGTCTTGGTAAATTCATGCGTGTTTGCGCCTGTTGGGGTGCCCGCGATCAGGCGCCTTTATCCCATTTGGGCGCAAAGGATGGATCAATCAGGCGACCATTCGGATTGGCAAGATCATGGATTGCGTCCATGTCGTTTTCCGAAAGCTCGAAATCAAAGATATCGAAATTGGCTGCGGCATTTTTGGGTGAGCCCGATTTCGGGATCGCCATGACACTGTCTTGTTGCAGCAACCAGCGCAGGGTTACCTGCACCGGGGATTTGCCGTATTTTTCACCGATGGCCTTGAGCGTCGCATCCTTCATGACGTTGCCGCGCGCAATCGGGCAATAGGCGGTCAGCAGCATGTCATGCGCCCGAACACTTTCGAGCACCTTGGACTGGTCAAGATAGGGGTGATATTCGACCTGATTGACTGTAAGCGGCGCATCGGTCAGCGACACGGCCTTTTCGATCAGGGCTGTCGGGAAGTTTGAAATCCCGATCAGGCGCGTCATTCCGAGGTTTTTGACCTCGTTCAAGGCCGCCATGGTTTCTTCGAGCGGCACGTCATCATTTGGCCAGTGCAGAAGCAGCAGGTCAACATGGTCCAGATCGAGCTTGCGCGCGCTTTCGACCACAGACGTCTGCAAATCACCACTCTGGAATTTGTCATACCAGATCTTGGTGGTGACAAAATAGTCGTCGCGCGCAAGGCCGGATGCCTTAAGACCACGACCGACACCTTCTTCGTTATGATACATCTGGGCCGTATCGAAATGACGATAGCCGATCTTTGCGGCCTCTGCGATCATCTCGGCGGCTTCGTCGTTGTTGAGCTCGTAGGTGCCAAAGCCAAGGGCCGGGATTTCAATGCCCTGCCAGTTTCGGTAAATCATGCTGGTTTACCCCCTATGCCTTTTGTTTGTTGTGTTTGTTCTGATTGTGGGGCTTTCCGGTATCATGCGCAAATGACGATCCGGTTTCAGTTTGCCCGATTTGACCCTGATTTAGTCCACATGTCGCTTTGTGCAACCTGTACATCAGGATGGTTGGCGCTGTGCATTGGGGGAAGGTCGTGCTGCCTGTCGATTGCCAAGGGACGGGATTTGGCAAAGAAAAAGGGCGACCGAAATAACGGGTCGCCCGAAGTTCAGGACTTAGAGTGAGGCTGTATCAAGCCAAGGCAGAGATTGCCCCATCTGCCGGGGGCTATCCTTGATGTGGCTCAAACGTGGTGGATTATTATTCCGGCGTGTTGCCATCTGCGGTTTCGCTAACCGCGGCATTAAGATGATAAAGGGATTCACGGATCACCTGCGGGCCAAGATCCCTTGTGATGAAGACGATTTTGGATCGATGATCATCGCTGGGCCATGCGGGCAGGGATGCTGGCGGATGGAAAACATGCTGCACGGCGTGAATGGCCACAGGCGCATCTTCGCCGACCAGATTAAGGATGCCCTTTACGCGCAACAGGCTTTCGCCGCGCATCTGGGTAAAGATTTCGGCCCAGGTGACAAAGGCATCCCAGTGGATCGGTTCATCAAAGGTGATGCAAAATGACCGGATGTGGTCGTCATGACGGTTCACGTCGTGGCTGTGATCATGGTGGTGTTCGTGATCATGAGAATGACCGTGTTCATTCTCATGTTCGTGTTCATGAGCATCATGATGATGCTCGTCGCCATGATGCTCATAGGCTTCGTCGCGCAGCCATTTCTGCACATCCATGCTTTTGGTCGCCGGATCATACAGACCGGCATTGAACAGTTTTGAAACCGCAATATCGCCATTGATCACCGGGAAGATGGGCGCAGCCGGATTAAGGGCACGCAGGCGGCTTTCAAGTGCGGTGCGCGTCGCGTCATCGGCCAGATCCGCCTTGGTAATCAGGATGCGGTCGGCAACGGCGGCCTGCTTGACACTTTCGGGGTGGTTATCAAGCTGGCCTGCACCATGAAGCGTGTCGACCGTGGTCACCACGCTATCAAGGCGGAACTTGGTGGTCAGAAGCGGGTCGGTCATCAGGGTGTGCAGGATCGGGGCCGGGTCGGCAAGGCCGGTGGTTTCAATGATTACCCGATCAAATTCCGGGATTTCACCGCGCGTGCGTTTGACAAACAAGTCACGCAGACCCGAAATCAGATCACCGCGCACCGAACAGCAAATGCAGCCAGAATTGAGCAGTACCACATCTTCGGAAACTTCACGCACCAGCAAATGATCCAGCCCGATTTCGCCGAACTCGTTGATCAGGACCGCAGTTTTGTCCATGCCATCCTGTGTCAGCAGGGTATTCAGCAGCGTGGTCTTGCCACTGCCCAGAAAGCCGGTAATGACAGTGGTGGCGATGCGGTCAAACTGTTCGTTGGAAAGGGCCATGATCAATCAGGTCTTTTGTACTGGGCTTAGGATTTGGGGCGGGGCTATTTCTTGCCGTAAAGCTCTTCGGCCGATATTTCCGGTTCGGAAATCTCGACTTCCTTGCCATCGCGGGCGGCGAAATAGAAACAGTTGCGCCGTCCGGTGTGGCAGGCCACCCCGATTTGATCGACTTCGACCAGAATGGTGTCCATGTCACAGTCATAGCGGAAATCGACAAGTTTCTGCACCTGGCCGGAGCTTTCACCCTTCCGCCAGAGTTTCCCGCGCGAGCGCGAGAAATAGCATACCCGGCCGGTTTCAAGCGTTTCAAGCACCGCATCGCGGTTCATCCACGCCATCATCAGGACTTCGCCACTGTCATGTTGCTGGGCGATTGCCGGGATCAGGCCGTTTTCGTTGAATTTCAGTTTGTCGGCAATCTGTGCATTTGAGCCCGTCATTGGGAAGCTCCGGTCGATGGTGGTTGACTTTTAACGTTTCGCACGTCAGAAAATGATATATTATAACATTTCATCAGATGCCACGGCTTTTTGAAATCGGTTGGGCCAAAACCGCCAAAATCAGAGTGCCGTCGATACGAGATATTCAGCTATGAGCGATCTTTTCCCCAAAAAGGGCCATGATCACGACAGATGTGTGCATAGCGCACTTGCGCAGGCAGAGAAAGTCTGTGACAGCGAAAATGCGCGCTTTACCGACATGCGCCGCAAGGTTTTTACCCTGATCTGGCAATCGCACAAGGCGGTCACGGCCTATGAGCTGCTTGATGCGCTGACCGCTGAGGGACAGCGGGTGCAGCCGCCAACGGTTTATCGCGCGCTGGAATTCCTGACCGAGCTTGGTCTGGTGCACAGAATTGAGTCGCTTAACGCCTATTTCGGTTGTGATCGGCCTGATTGCGAACATCTGGGGCAGTATTTCATCTGTACTGATTGTGGCCGCGTGGCCGAGGCCGTGAACGAGGATATGAGCAACGCGGTGCGCAAGGCGGCCCGCAGTGTCGGTTTTACCATTCAGGCGACCACGGTCGAGATCAAGGGGCTGTGCCATGACTGCGCCACTCATTGAAGGCCGTGACCTTGTTCTTTCCTTCGGCAATGAGCGGGTTCTTGATCAGGTATCGCTTGCCATTCATCCGGGCGAGATCATTACCCTGATCGGGCCGAATGGGGCTGGCAAATCCACACTGGTCAAAACATTGTTGGGGTTGCAGAAGCCTGACAGCGGCGAGGTCGTGCGCAAGCAGGGACTAACGATCGGCTATGTGCCCCAGAAGCTTGCCATTGATCAGGTTTTGCCGATGACCGTGAAGCGATTCCTGACCCTGACGCGGTCCGTCAGCCGCGCGGAGTGCGAAGGCGTTCTGGCGCAGGTCGGGGCAGGGCATGTAATTGATGCGCAGATGAGCCAGCTTTCAGGTGGCGAGACACAGCGCGTCATGTTGGCGCGCACCCTTTTGCTGCGTCCGCATTTGCTTGTGCTTGATGAACCCACCCAGGGCGTGGATGTTTCGGGGCAGGCGGAGCTTTATCGTCTGATCGATGAAATCCGTCACGAACTTGATTGCGCCGTTCTGATGATTTCGCATGATTTGCATCTTGTGATGGCCAAGACCAATCAGGTGGTGTGTTTCAATCGGCATGTCTGTTGCCATGGACAGCCCGAAACCGTGCGCCAGCATCCGGAATATCGGTCGCTGTTTGGTGTGCGCGAGGCGGATGCGATTGGCATCTACACCCACGAACATGATCATGAACATGATCTGTCGGGCCATGTTGTGGCGGGATGTGGTCACGATCATTCGCATGATCATCACCATCATGCACATGAGCATGACCATGTTACGACCGTCAAAGAAGGGGCGGAAACAAATCAATGATGGACGATTTCCTGTTCCGTGCGATTTTGGGCGGTGTTTTGCTGGCCGTTGTCTGCGGGCCGTTTGGGGCCTTTATTGTCTGGCGGCGCATGGCGTTCTTTGGCGACATGTTGGCCCATACGGCATTGCTGGGTGTGGCTCTTGGTCTGCTGATCGGGGTCGATATCCGTATCGGTATGATCGCGACCTGTCTTGTTGCGGCGCTGCTTCTATCCTATGGGCAGCGCCAGGCAAGCATCGGCAGTGACACGGTGCTCGGTATGCTTGCCCATTCAACCCTTGCGCTGGGCATGGTCGCGCTGGCCTTCGTGCAAGGGGTCGCGGTTGATCTGATGGCCTATCTGTTTGGTGATATTCTTGCGATCAATACCGGGGATATACTGCTTTTGGTTGTCGGCGGGGCTTTTGCCTTTTGCGTGCTGGCCTGGATGTGGCGGCCACTGCTTGCCCTGACAGTCAGCCCGGAAATTGCTGCTGCTGAAGGCATTCCGGTCGAACGGTTGCGTTTGATTTTCATGCTGCTGATGGCGCTTGTGATCGGCATGGCGATCAAGATTGTCGGGGTTTTGCTGATTACAGCCCTTCTGATCGTCCCGGCCGCCAGTGCGCGCTTCTTTGCCCGGACACCTGAACAAATGGCGATTGGTGCCGGGCTGTTTGGCGCGGCATCTGTGCTGGCGGGGATTTCCCTGTCCTGGCATGTCGATACGCCCGCAGGGCCGAGCATCGTGATTTCAGCTGCGGCGATCTTTATCCTGTCCGCAGGCTTTGCGCCGGTGATGCGAAAGTTGACATCGGGCGCTTGATCATCAATTTAAGTCCGAAACAGTGATATAGGTAAGATGCACATACCTTTGAGCGGCTGGGTGAGGCAGTTAAAGAAGTGGATGCTAACACCGCATCTGCTTTTTCTCGGCTTCATAGGGCCGGGACTGCTGGGGCTTATTGACGCACGCTTTGATGGCTACTTTGTGTTTGACGGTCAGTTTGCTCATTCGCTTGCAACGATTTTGTGGGTCGCCGGTGTATATCATGGCTATCGCTTTGGACGATATGTCGGTATTGGCACGCTCGCCATTTATGGTTATCGGGTGTCAAGGTTCGAGCATGCCGCCAAAATGTTTATAGGTGGCTGCGTTACTTTGTCTGGAACAGCAATTTTCCTGCTTTCTGATCTACGGATTTCAATTCCGATTATGTACAGCCTCGGCTTAATCGGCTCAGCATTTATGTACTCTGCTTGGTATGCTTATGTCCGGGGAAGATCACGTGCAAGGCGGCGGATAGCGACTTTTCGTAATCAAAAACGGTGATCAGCCTGACGCCCGATTCCGTAAAGCGCAGATAAAACCGCGTGAAAGGATATCGGCGTGCCGCAGCAATCATCAACAGATCGCAATCGACTATCCACATCGGGTCCTCAGGGCGATGAGTCTTTCTTTGCCGCCATCCCGGTGCCCGCGCGCTGGTTCGGGTTAAGTGGTGCGATCCCTTTTGTTTTCTTGTCGATTGGTGGTGCGCTTTCATCTGGTGCGCATCAGTCGTTGGCCTATTTCACCCTTGTCGCCTATGGCGCGGTGATTTTGTCATTTCTGGGTGGCGTGCATTGGGGAAGGGCGATCACTGCCTTGGATAAGGGCGCTGTTGCCGACAAGTTCTTGTGGGTTTCGCTTGGTATCAGTGTGGTGCCATCATTGTTCGGATGGTTGACACTGCTTGTGCCCATGGCAATTGGTTTGCCTGTTCTGGCGGTATGCTTTGCGGCCATGCTGCTGATTGACTTGCAGACTGTCAAAAGCGGGCAGTTCCCATCATGGTATGGCAACTTGCGGGTCATTCTGTCGGTGATTGTGATTGCATCGCTGTTATTTGCGTGGCTGTGACGTCGCGCCGGTTCGCAGGTTTGAACGGAAAAAGGGCGCTGAACTTTCAGCGCCCTTTGTAATTTTTCGGGTATGTTTTTCGGGTTCAGGCCGTTTTAAGACGCTCAAACCCGGCTTCAAGATCGGCAATCAGATCATCGGGATCTTCAAGGCCGACATGGAGGCGGATCAGTTGGCCGTCTTCGTCCCAGTTGGTGGCGGTGCGGATTTTGGTCGGGTCAGACGGCAGGATCAGGCTTTCAAAACCGCCCCAGCTAAAGCCCATGCCAAACAGTTCCATGTGATCGACCATATTGGCGAGTTGGGCTTTCTCGACCGGCTCCATGACAAAGGAAAACAAGCCGCTTGCGCCGCTGAAATCGCGTTTCCAGATGGCATGCCCCGGATCATCGGGTAGGCCCGGATGCAGCACGCGTTTGACTTCGGATCGGGTTTGCAGCCATTTCGCGACCTTAAGCCCGCTTTCATGATGTTGTTTAAGGCGCACGGCAAGGGTGCGCAGGCCACGCTGGGCAAGGTAACAATCATCCGGACCAACGGCGTCACCGGAAATCAGGATCTGCTTCTTGATGGTAAGCAGGTCTGCCTCGGTCGAGGTGGTGATGGTGCCCAGCATGACGTCCGAATGGCCGACAATGTATTTGGTGCCCGCCTGAACCGACACATCAACACCCAGTTCAAACGGGCGGCACAGGATCGGGGAAGCCCAGGTGTTATCAAGCAAGACCTTAACATCACGCGCGTGCGCAGCCTTGGCGATTGCCGGGATATCCTGCATTTCAAAGGTCAGCGACCCCGGACTTTCACACCACACAAGGACGGTATTATCGCGAATAAGGCCTGCAATATCGCCACCAAGCGTCGGGTCATAATATTCCGTCTCGACCCCGAACTTCTTGAGGAAGGTATTGCACAGGTTGCGAGTCGGGAAATAGGCGCTGTCAGTGACGAGGATATGATCCCCGGGCTTCACAAAGGCGAGGATGGCATTGGTGATGGCCGAAACGCCCGAGGAAACGCAAAGCGTGCCATAGCCGCCTTCAAGTTCGGCAACGGCTTCTTCCAGCAAAAAGCGGGTCGGCGTGCCATGGCGACCATATGTCACTTTGCCAGGTGTTGAGGCGCCAGCCTTTTCAAGCTCTGCCAGGCTGTCAAACAGGATGGTCGAGGCATGCAGAACCGGCGGGTTGACCACGCCGTGATACTGGCTGGAACGGCGGCCAGCGTGGACCAGTTTGGTTTCGGTATGTTTGGGGCTTTGAGATGACATATCAGGCGGTTCTCCTTGGGCGCGACGTCTTATGGTTCAAAGACAAACCACCTTGGCGGCAGGCATTCAAGGCTTTTTGCGACAAAGCCATTGTCAAACCCTGTCATCGGGCTATTTCTTACGGGCGATAACCGCGAAAAAATATCAAGAAAACATCAAGGGGGCCTTGTGATTGAACTTCAGGATTTTCGTGCCGCACGCCGTGCCATTTCGGATCATGTCCGTCTAACCCCGCTCTTCGAAGTCAGCAATTTTGGCGACACATCGTGCTTTGCGAACCGGGATCATATCCCCGAGATGTTCCTTAAGCTTGAAAACATGCAGGTCAGCGGGTCCTTCAAGGCGCGCGGGGCAATGAATGCCGCGCTTGCCCTTGATCCCGCACAAAGATCTGCCGGTCTGTGCACGGCATCGGGTGGCAATCACGGCATGGGTGTTATCAATGCGGCCCGCACACTGGGTGTGCCAGTGAAAATCTTCCTGCCGACCAACACCCCGCAGCCCAAGGTCAAAAAACTGCGCGCGCAGGGTGTTGACGTGGCTTTGATCGGGGCGGTTTGGGATGACGCCAACCGTGCCGCGATGGAGCACGCACATGAAAGCGGTATGGCCTATATCCATCCCTTTGCCGATCCCAAGGTGATTGCAGGGCAGGGAACCATTGCGCTTGAGCTGCTGGAGCAGCAACCAGACCTTGATACGCTGGTCGTCGCGATTGGTGGCGGCGGGCTGATTGCCGGTGTGGCGACCGCGGCCCGTTTGCTGCGCCCATCAATCCGGGTGATCGGCGTGGAGCCGACCGGTGCGGCAACCCTGTTTGAAAGCCTCAAGGCCAACGAGGTGGTAACATTGCCGAGTGTGAATACAGCAGCCACCAGTCTGGCTCCGCGTCAGTCATCCGCGCTTAATGTCGATCTGATTGGCAAGAATGTTGATCGCATCGCGCTGGTCAGTGACGAGGAAATGCAAAAATCTGCCAAATGGCTTTGGAAAGAGTTTGGCATTTCCGTTGAGCTGTCGGCGGCGGCCGGTATTGCCGCAGTCATGAACGACCGTCTTGGGGATAAAAGCCCTGGCCGGGTCGGGGTAATTGTCTGTGGTACTGGAACGGATGGATTTGAGTAGGGGTAAATAAAAAGGGATGAAACCAAACGGTTTCATCCCTTTTTAAACCAGACGCCAGTCCAAATGGACTGGCGCGGAAATATATAGCGTCGCAAACCGCCAAAGAGCAAAAGCTCTCCGGTGCGGAATTACATCTTCGGCTCGACCACCTGACGACCACGGTACATACCGGTGTTCAGGTCAATGTGGTGCGGGCGATGCAGTTCGCCGGTCTCTTTGTCTTCGCGGTACGAGCCCTTGGCGAGCTTGTCATGCGAGCGACGCATGCCCTGACGGGACTTGGTCACTTTTTTCTTTGGCACTGCCATGGGTCATCATCCTCTGGCTTGGGTAAACTCAGGCGCGCTTGTTACCGTGCGCGGTCGGGAAAGTCAACGATCAAAGTGTCGGAATCTGCATTATTTGCATTTTCCGTGTCACTTTTGCGATCCGGCGCTTCACCACCAGAATGACCATCATGATCAACATGATGATCAATTTGCGGGATCAGCCCTGTATCGCGCGGATCGTCAACAATATCGGTTCGCTGGTCGTATATCGCAAAACCTGCCTTTTGATAAGCCCCAAGTGCACTTGGATGATCAAGTGTGCAGGTATTTACTGTCAGGCGCGCGGGTTTGAAGCTCCAGGCGGTATCAATCGCCCAGTCAAGCAGGTATTTGCCAAGGCCCTTGCCAATGAATTCGGGCATCAGACCCATATAGTGCAGATCGATTACGCCATCGGATTCCAGTGACGCCAGTTCAAGCTCGGCGAAACCGGCAGGCACGCCAGCGACATACAGCACATAAACATGGGTTTCCGGCTTGGCAAGGATTGGGGCCAGTTCCTCGTCGCTCATCAGGCGGCGTTCCCACCACAGCCACGGCTCGCCAACTGTATTATAAAGGTAGCGATAAAATGACAGGGTGAGCTCTTCGGCCCGGACAATGGCAACCTTGCCCGGTGGCACGATGGCAGGTGCGCGGTCGGGCGGGCTTTGCATTTCAAGGAAGCTGATGACAACTTCCAGCTTGCGCGGATTTGATGGGGTCATTGGTCTAAACTCTTGCGCATTATTTTGTTTTGGGGCGGATCAGGTTGATCCTGATCGGTGACGCTTCCAATAAAGTCATAGCCGAGTTTGGCGTAAAAATCACCCGCTGCGGCGTTTTCAATTGTGACCCGGATTTCACCAAGCCGGGAAAGGCGCAGGATATCCTCGGCCAACGCCACCAATTCACTGCCAATGCCGGATCCCTGGGCGTGTTCGGCGATTGCCAGATAATGAATCCAGCCAAAGACATCGTCATGTCCGGTCATCATCGTGGCAAAGATCTGTTGATCTTCGGGCATACGGGCGACGATGAGGCTGCCGTTACGTGCGGCAATGCAATTTTCGATGTCCTGCCGGGCATCGCGGATTGCAGGGATCAGGCCGGTGTCGATCCAAAGCCGGGTGATCGCGGCGATGTCTTCGTTTGAAGGGGCTTTAAGCTGTTCAAGTTTGATGCCCGCGCCATCGGCGGTGCTGTTGGCCAAGCCTTGACCAAAGGAAGATGGGGCGGGCATCGGATTTCTCATGTCATGGTTTGCAGGGGTATCTGGGCCGGGCTGTCAAGCCGGGCCGGTGGCAGCCGGGCTGTCTTCGGTGGTGGCCCATTCTGCCCATGAACCGTCATAGACCGCGACTTGTTTGTGGCCGCAAATATAGGCCCCCATCGCCAGCACACAGGCGGTCACGCCAGAGCCGCAGCTTGCGACGACTGGTTTGGTAAGATCCACGCCGGCATTATCAAATGCGGTCTTGATCTCGGTGGCAGACTTGAAAGTGCCATCCGAATTCAGAAGTTCGGTAAAGGGCAGGTTATAAGAGCCTGGCACGTGGCCGGATTTGCCCCAGGGATCATCGACCTCGCCACGGAACCGTTCGCCTGCGCGCGCATCAACGAGCTGTTCGCGCTTGGTTTTGACGTTTGAGAGAACCTGATCAAACTCGCGCAGCAAAAAGCTGTTGGCGCGCGCGGTGAAGTGGCGTTCGCGCGGCGGGGTTGGTGCATCGGTGACTGGCCGCCCCTCGGCAAGCCATTTGGGCAGGCCGCCATCCAGAACGACGACATCGTGGTGGCCAAAATGACGCAGCATCCACCATGCCCGGCAGGCCGCAAGGGCAGAGCCCTTTTGGCTATAGACAACCACACGCACACCATCGCCAAGGCCAAGCTTGCGGACCTTGGCGGAAAACTTGATCGCGTCGGGCATCATGTGCGGCAGCGGTGCGCTGTCATCGGCGGCAATATCATCGATATCAAAGAAAACCGCGCCCGGAATGTGTTCGGCATCATAGAATTCGCGGGCATTCTTGTTTTCGGCTGGCATATACCAGCTGGCATCAACGACGCGCACGTCCGGTGCATCAAGATGATCCGCAAGCCATTGGGTGGACACAAGGGCGTCGGAAAGTGGGTTGGTCATGGACAAGCTCCGATTGGCAATGGTGGGTATTCTAGGGTCACGACCCATTAATTTGATGTCAATGGCAGGCGTTATATTTGTGAAATCCAAGGAAAATGCCGCAGATCGGGGTGTCCCCCGCTCAAGGGATTTGACGTGGGAGTTTGCAAATATAACGTCTGTCCTTCGGATTCATCTGATTTGCACGGCCTACTTTGTCGTAAAACCTTGGAAGATTACTATCTGCCTGCGGTTTTACTTCGCGTATCCGCACAAATCAGATGAACCATTGAAACCAAATTAATGGGTCGTGACCCTAGTTGGTCCGGGATCATTTTAAATTGGTCCTGAGTTTAAGTCTAAATTTGTAACGGTCCTGCCGTTTTCTGGCAACCGGCAGGCTGTGTGAATGGTGGGGCATTCGCGTGCCTGCCTTGGTGTGCTTTCAAACTTGCCTAGTCCGCGAAGACAATATTGATCCGCCGGTTCTGGCGGCCTTTCTTTTCGATCTTCGAAACCATGACCTTGCCGATTTCGCCGGTGGTGCGCACATGTGTGCCGCCGCATGGCTGGAAATCAATGCCTTCGATGGTGACTGTCCGGATCGAATGTCCGTCCATCGGGGGCTGTACGGACATGGTGCGAACAAGTTCCGGATTGGCTTTGAGTTCGGCCACCGTGATCTCACCGTCATAAACATCCGCGTTGCGCGCGATCAGTTCATTGAGTTTCTCGCTGATCTCATCCTTATCAAGCGTCGCGTCGGGCAGATTGAAATCAAGTCGCGCCTTGTGGGCGGCGATGTTGCCGCCGGTTACATCGCCCTCGACGACCGCGCAGAGAAGATGCAGGCAGGTATGGAAGCGCATCAGCTTGTGGCGATTGTCCCAATCAAGCTCAGCCGTGACCGTGTCGCCAACCGCAGGCAGGGGGTGATCATCGGCAATGATGTGCAGGATGCGCCCTGTTTCGCGGTCCTTGACTGTCGTGGCGACCGGCAGGGAGGTGCCATCCCCAAGTGTGAGCGTGCCAATGTCGCCTGACTGACCGCCTGCGGTTGCGTAAAACACCGTCTGGTCAAGCTCGATACCGCGGTCTGAAACGCTGGTGACGGTTGCGGCACAGTTTTGGGCATAGGCGTCTTCGCGAAACATTAGGCGTGTCATTTTTCTTCCTTCCCGTGTGGTGGCGTTCTTTGTCTGGTCATCCGTCTTGCTGTCAGGCTGTTTGCGACAGGTGCAGATAACTGTTTCGTTGAGCGCATGGTGCGGTGGGGGCCGGGCGATTGTCGAGGCCAAAATTGCCAAAGAACTCATGCGCGTTTTGTATGTAAGTGTACATAAATTTAATATACATGTTGAGAAAGTTACGAAATGTATGGTATTGGTGCCGTGTAATTCAGGAGTACAGCAGCCGTGCCAGCCGTTATTCATGTCAAACTTTCCGGTGAGGGGGACTTCGGACCGGTGGATCTCGAATGTGCGATCCCGCCCGCACGTTTGCCTGTGGTCATGGCGGCACTGTTCGGTTCGGCCCAATCGGGTGCAGTTATGGCGCATGGTCGTTTGGCCGCAGGGGCGGCTGTAGCCGGGAAAACCGAAATATCTGCCAATGCCAGTCAGGATGTGCGCCGTGCGGATGCCGCGTCTGGGGAAGGTTTGTCGGCGCAGGGCGCGGCAGGACTGACTAATGCCAATGTCGCTGCAGATCAAGGGATCGCTGTCGGTTCAGACGCGGTCGATCCGGGGATGTTCATTACAGGATTTGTCGGCAGTTTTGGGGATCTGGTCGGTCGTTTGCAGCCGCGCGGGTTTGCCGAAATAATTTTGCTGGCTGCGATCTGGCTGCAATATCGTGATGGCAGGAACTTTGTGACACGGGGCGATATCCGTCGACTTTTACGTCGTCAGGATCATTTGCGAATGCCGCGAAATTTCAGCCGGGATTTCCATGCTGCCGTGGCGCGTGGTTACCTGGAAGAGGTCGAGAACGAGGACGGATATACCGTTGCAAGTGATGGTTTCATCTGGTTCCGCAGTGAGTGTACAAAATAGTACAAATAGTCGAAAAATATATTGACGAAATGTATGTGTAATGTATCTTTTTGCAGGGACAAACAAAAACGGGTGGGACCAGGATCATGAGCGAATGGGAAGTCAGAAGCAGCTGCCGCGTGTGGCGTGGGCGGTATGTCATTCGGGGTGACGTTGACCGTATTGCCAATGACATTGTCGAGCTGAAGCAAAACCGTTTCCCCGGACTTGAAACCGACAAGGTTTCGCTTCGGGTTGTAACCATGGCCGTGATGTCGGTTTTGGCAGAGGAATGCTGCGAAGACGGCGTAACGGCAGCTGAACTTTCATTCCTTCTGACCACCTGCCTTGGGATGCCGATTTCTCCGACCCGGATTGAGTCCGAAATGGCGGGTTTGTCAGGCCTTGTCTGGACCGGTGAATGGGGTGGTGAAACCCTTTATGTCATGGAAAAACGCGGTCTGCGTTTCTTTGAAAACGCACGCGCCAGAGCCCTTTCCAAAGATGGTAATGTAACCCCCAAAGACCGCGAAGGTGTCGCTGCCAGCGAAGCGCAGGATGCCATCAATGCCATGATTGATCCGGTGATCATCAATGAACCGGCAGCGCATGCGCGATATCGCGTTGTCAGCTAAGACATTCAGCTGACCAGTCACTCAACCAGTTATTCATTGCACCCGCCCGTTCTGCTGGCGGGTGTTTTGCTTTGCCGGAGGTGTGCCGAACAAGCGGCTTGACCAAACGAAAAAAGCGCCATATGCATAAAAGCATGGAAAACATTATTACACATCAGAATGCCTATTTTACGTCGTGCACATAGCGCGGCGCCTGTTGATGTGTTTGTAAATTAAACCAAGACCGGCTGCCCCAGGGCGGCCTTTGTTTTTTCCATAAACCGGTTTGCCCGAGGTGGCTTCACCAACAAGGAAACCGGAAAATGACCCATATCTCTCTTGCCGATCGCATGCCGACACTTGATTTCACCCCGAACGCCCTGAAAGACGGGGTCGGGGTGGTGCCGCTTATTCTGATGGCGGGTTTTGCCGATACCAGTGCGGCGGCAAGCGCGTTGGTCGCAAGTGGCGCAGTCCGGATCGAGGGCCGGCAGATTATGGATCCCGACCATCATATCCTGAGCTACGCCTTTGACGATGGTGAGGTGCTTCACCTGACCGTTGGGGGCAAAAGCACAATGCTGATCCGGCGTGCAGATTGATTGCCATGACATATCGGTCGCGGGTATCGCGCGATGTTGCGGGTTTTATCAGAACAGCGACATTTGCCCGTTCGCGCTGGGGCGTTTGAAGCCGCTGCAATCAAGGTTTAGGGATCTGTTGACCAGACCATGCTTTTTGCGGGCAGCATCAAAGCGTTTGGCGATAAGATCGGCAATCGGCCCCGTGCCACGCATGCGGGTGCCAAATTCCGACTGATAGGTTTCACCATCGCGCATCTGACGGATCAGTGACATCACTTTGGCCTTGCGGTCCGGGTAATGGGCATCAAGCCATTCTTCGAAAAGGTCCGCGATTTCAAGCGGTAGTCGCAAGACAATATGACTGATCGATTGCGCCCCGGCTTCCTTGCAGGCAGCCACGATCTTTTCGATTTCCATGTCATTGAGGCCCGGAATGATCGGTGCACAAAGGACAGTGACCGGAATGCCTGCGTCTGAAAGCTTTCGGATGGCGTCAAGCCGACGGTGCGGGGCAGAGGCACGTGGTTCAAGAAGGTTTGACAGCCGATGATCAAGGCTTGTGACTGATACTGCCACCGATGCCCGGTTCTGGGTCGCCATCGGCGCAATCAAGTCAATGTCGCGGGTGACCAGTGCGCTTTTGGTGATGATGGAAAAGGGATGCTGACAGTCTGACAGGACTTCGATGATGGATCGGGTCAGCTTCTTGTCACGGTCGACCGGCTGATAGGGATCCGTGCTTGTGCCAATAACAATCGGGGCGGGTTGGTAGGCCTTTGACGACAGCTGCTTGCGCAGAAGCCGGGCGGCTTCCGGTTTCCAGAACAATCTGGTTTCAAAATCAAGACCGGGGGACAGGCCCAGATAGGCATGTGTCGGGCGCGCAAAGCAATAGACACAGCCATGTTCACACCCGCGATAGGGATTGATCGAGCGATCAAACGGGACATCCGGGCTTTGATTGCGGGTGATCACAGAACGCGCCCCATCGATACCAAGGGTGGTTTTGGTGCGTGAGGCGTCCTGATCTTCCATCAATGTGCCCAGCCATCCGTCATCAACCGCCTGATGGATGTGACGTTCAAATCGCCCGTCAATATTCGAAACAGCCCCGCGTCCCTTTTGTCCGCGGGCGGGCAAGATGTTCAGATCACATTTCGCGTTTGACCATCCATCATCAAAAATGGCGGTGGGGGTTTGGGCGTGGGGTTGGTTGATATTGTTCTTCATATGCTCACAATAAAGAACAAAAGAAGAACATTCAAGCCAAAGCCGATATGTCCAAATTTTTACAGCATCACGTTATGGACAGGCGCTGCCGTCTACCGCGGTGCCGTCTACCGTGACTGAGCCAGTAACGGTGGGAAGGGTTCCGCCGCCGTCACCACATGGGTTGGCGTTATTGGTGGTGTTACCTGTCCCTGACAGGTTGTTTATGGTTGATGAATTGGCGAAGAATACAAATCGCTTGTTGGCACCTGCTCCGCTTACGGAAAGCTTGTTGTCATCGATGCTGATGTTGGAATTGTTGCCGATAATCGCCAGGAATCGGGCACCATTTGCATTGGAGGTAACGGATGAAACATTATTCTTGATCGTAACATCCTGGCTGTCTCTGATTATGATAGCGCCTGCGGTTGAGGTGCCGTTCTGCGTTGTCAGGTTGTTGTTCCGAATGGTAACATTTTGCTTTCCTTCGATGTGGACGATGTATGCTGACCCGGTCGTGTTAACGTTCGCGGTCACACCAACCAGACTGCTGTTATCGGCCATGTTAAAGAGACGTGCACCACCGCCGGCGCCGCCATTGCTGCCGGTGCCCGAGATCGATGCATCCGGAATGGTGACCGTAACCAACCGTCCTGTCGGGGTTTTGATGTCGAGTGCGCCACCCCCGACAATTGTTTGTCCACTCTGAACCGTTGTGACGGAATTGATTGCGGTGTAATTGCCGCTCAGGATCACGGTTGAATTGGCACCTGCATTGGCAATGTCAGTGGCAAAGTTCGCCGCCGATGTCGAGTTGCTGTTCAGAACTGTGATCGTTTCCCCGTCGGCAGTCTGGGTGATTTCAGTTGCTTCTGAAAACTGTCCGGCCTGACTGACCACATCAATGTCGCGAATGATGGGATCGGTCATGCGCCGTTCCATCGCGCTCAGGCGGGGTTTCGGAGTATCGCCAAAGCCCTGCAACGGGATACGAAGGCGGAAGCTGGCAAAGCCCTGCGTGCCCCGTGGGCTGTCATGCTGAATTTCCGCCCCGAGGGAAAAGCGCGACCCTTCCCACAAAAAGGGAACTTCATCAAAGGTCAGGTCCAGTCGCCCACGCGGACCCTGTACCGTATCAACGCCGTCTTCCTTAAAGCGATAACCACCGGCATAGGCACGGAGTTGCTGTCCGGCATCAGCCGCAAATAACGGAATGCGCCAGCCAATTTCCCCGTCAAAGCCACGTAATGCGCGTTCTTCACCCTGATTGTACATCAAGGTGGTACCGCTTACATCAACAGTACTCAGACTGTCCTCGAAGTATTGTGTCGTGCCGATCGGGACATAGGCATTGGCGCGAAAATCCCAATCAAACGACAGGGCCTCTGCGCCGAAGGTCAATTGGTTGAATTTGTTGCCATAGGGGCTGTGGCGGCGGTCAAAATAACCATAGCCGCCAATGTTCCATCCCGAATCAAGCATCTGACGGATACCAAGACCGAAGTTCCCTTCGTGGCTGTTATTGTCATCCATCCGGGCGCGCAGGCTGGTGAAGGTCAATGTGTCCTCATCCTGCCAAAGCGGAATGAAAAGATCCGTCTCGCCAAGGTTACGATCCGTTCCGCCTTTGCCTTCCAGGTCTATATGGGAACCCCATTTCGGTCCCGTAGGAGCCGTTTCGGCGTTACCAAGCGTGGAGGCAAGTAGGAAGGGGGCGCAAAGGGCGATGGCGCGGATGGATCGGGTAACGTGCATGTTTAACCTAGTCAGCAGGGCTCACATTGCGCCTGCGCGGGCAGGCACATTGCCAAGACATCAGAAGATTTTGCTCGTGGGGAGTTTCGTGCCCCGCCGTCGCATGGCTTTTGCCATATTGATTTTGTCGTAACGACCGTAGTGCCGCCTGATCCTGACGGCCACTTCTATTCTTTATCATTTTGGCAGAAGTTATCATTTTCCTGATCCCGGCAGGCTGACCGGACCGGGCAAGGAAAATGTATGGTCACAATGATTTTCTTGTTGGTTGATCAAGGCGGGATATAGTCAAGGCAAGGTGCGAAACGTCATCAGTCAATGCGCACCGTTTGATCATTTGCAAAGGATCGCCCCATGGATTGGTCACAGGTTTTGAGTTTTGCGCTGGTTGCGTCGTTGCTTGTCATGTCGCCGGGGCCCAATGGTGTTCTGGTTGCCAAGACGGTGCCGACATCAGGACGTCTGGCCGGGATGGCCAATGTTGCCGGATTTGTGACGGCCTTTTACCTGCACGGGACTTTGTCGATCCTTGGTATTTCGGTCATCCTCGTGCAATCCGCACAGGCCTTCATGATCGTGAAGTTTTTGGGGGCGGCCTATTTGTGCTGGATCGGGTTCAAGGCGCTGCGTGATGCGTGGCGCGGGGTGAAAACGGTTGGCGCAGTTTCACCGGCCAAGCGCAAACGCACGTTAATCAATGCCTATGTCGAGGGGTTCTTGACCAATGCCCTTAACCCCAAGACGTCGATGTTTTACTTGGCAGCCTTCCCGCAATTCATCCCGGTAGGAGAGGGGGCGGTGACATCGGCCTTTATGCTGGTGTGTCTGCACGGGGCGATCAACGCGGTGTGGTTCGGGGCAATGGTGATGTTAATGGCACGGTTGACGCGCCTTGCCGGGAGTGGTCGTTTCCAACGCGCGCTCAAGGCAACCACCGGGGCAGTGTTCATTGCCTTTGGCATCAAGCTGGCAGCCCTTCGCCCATAAATCCCGCCAAAGATATTCTGATAAGCCCGTCGGCCAGATTGGTCGGCGGGCTTTTTATTTGCGCACGACAATCAGGGCCATGACGGCACAAAACAGGGCAAACAGGATGTCGCTTGCAGCGATGTTGTCTGTTACCAGTGCCTCAAACGCGGCAATCGGCAGGATGATCGAGGTCAGGACGAGAAAGACCGGGTTAAACAGTTTGTTTTTCATGTTACGCGCCCCCGTTCATCGTCGTGATCAAAAGGATCCCGAGTGCCATGAAGCCGCAAAGTGCGGTCAGGATGACACCGGTTTTAAGAACGACCGAAAGCACTGGTCCTTCCTTTCCCGACAGACCGACTGTTGAACAGCCAACCAGAATTTTCGACGGCGCCAGCATGCTGCCAAGCGATGCGCCCGTTGCTTGGGCGGCCAGAACAAGGGCGGTTGAAAGGCCGGAAAGTTCGGCTGTGTGACGCTGGAACATGCCAAAGACGACGTTGGAATTGTTCGTGCTGCCGGTCATAAAGGCGCCAAGCGCACCAATAGCCGGTGAAATCACCGGATAGGCGATGGCAAAGGTCCCGGAAAAGATCGCAGCCCCGCCTTCGGCCAGGGCATAGGTCATCCCGGCATGATCCATGATGATGGCAAGGCCGATCACAGGCACCATGCCGATGCTGGTCGGAAGGCCGCTTTTAAGCGTGCGTTGCCAGATACGTTTGCCAATCCCGTTATCGTAATGCCCGCGCAGCTTGAAGAAGGTAAAGCTGATGGCAGCCGTGTAAAGCAGCAGTGCGCCCGGATGGCCAAAGATCGCGATGGCCTTGGCACTTTCTGCTTCGATCACCCAACCGCTTGCGGTTGCCGTTTCCGGGAACTCAAGCGTGAAGCGGATCTTGCCAAGCAGCATCTCGATCGCCGGGACAAAGGTGGCAAGCGTGACGAGCAAGATGAAAACCAGATAGGGTGTGAGTGCCTCGATCAATGGCATGTGGTGATGATCATCGGCGACCTGTTCGGCAACATCATCGGGATGGGGTTTCCAGAACCGGGTCACAATGATCGATGTAACAAGCCCGGCAATCCCCGCCGTCAGGCCACCCAATGTCCAGACACCATAGTTGGCCATGAAATACTGTACGACGCCCATCACGCCGGAAATCAGGATCAGCGGTAACATGCGGCGGCGAATGGTGCGGAACCCGCCATCCAGCCACAAAACCGCCGCCCCGCACATGAAGCCCGACAGACCCAAAAGGATCGCTGAATAATGGGTCAATTCAGTCCCCGGAATGCCGGTAACACCAATCAATGCCTCAAACGATGTCGCCATATTGCCAAACAGAACCGACCAGCTATGGCCGATCATTGGGGCAGCAACGGCCAGCACTGGCGAGAAACCCATGCCAAGCAAAAGCGGCGCAACAACGGCAATCGGTACGCCAAAGCCTGCGACCCCCTGCAAGAAGCTGGCAAAGACGTAACCCAGTATCAGAAGCTGTAGAGGGCGATCATCGGTCAGCGACCGAATGGCGCGTCCGATGGTTTTGATTGCGCCGGCTTCTTCGGCTGCGAAATACAGGATCAATGCCGCCCAGACGATATAAAGGATATAAAGGGCCAGCATCACGCCCTTGGCCTGGGCGATGATCAGCATGTCGGTGGGTGCGCCAAAGAAGAAAACGGCAAGGACAACCGTGACAAACCAGGCGGCTGCACCGGCGCGCGCGGCCCCCCAGTTCGCCTTGATCATCAGAAACAGAATGCTTGCGATTGGCAGGGCTGCCAGCAGGAAGTCGGTCATGAAGGGCGCACCATAACCTTTTGAAACAAGGGGCTATCGTTGAAGTCTTCAACGGGAAGCGCATATTGTCCGACCAATGATGCAAGCGCAAGTGGTGTGTTCTGGTATTTCGTATGATGAAAGCATAATGCCGGATTCACGAAGAACCCGGCATTTGCAAAAAATAAGGTGTCGCTTGGCCTTAGGCGCAGTCTTTGTTCTCAGACTTTGCGTTCATTTCGCCAAATAGCTCGGCTGCAATTTCAAATGACTTCAGGCGTGCCGACTGATCATAAATGTTGGCCGTTACCATGATTTCGTCGGCCTTGGTCATATAGGCAAATTCTCGCAGTTTCTTGCGCACCGTGTCGCGCCCGCCGATGGCGGCATAGCGCATGGCGTGGTCAACCCCGGCCTTTTCAACCCGGTTCCAGATTTCGCTCATATCTTTGACCGGTTCGGGCAATTGGCCCGGTGTGCCGCGCCGCAAATTAAGGAACTGCTGCTGCATCGAGGTTGCCAGATATTCACCTTCCTCGTCGGTATCGGCGGCAAAGAAACCCATCGCCGCAATCGCGTAGGGCTTATCAAGCGCTTCGCTTGGCTCGAACCGGTTGCGATAAAGGGTCAGCGCATCCATCAACATGTCGGGTGCAAAGTGTGAGGCAAAGGCAAAGGGCAGGCCAAGACGTGCGGCAAGGTCAGCAGAAAACAGGCTGCTGCCCAGAAGCCACATTGGAACCTGCGACCCATAGCCCGGTACGGCCCGGATCGGAGGATTGCCTTCAAGCGGGGCAAGGAATGCCTGAACCTGCAGAACGTCCTGAATAAAGCGTTCCTCGGAACCATGCATGTCACGGCGAAGGGCGGCGGCGGTGCGTTGGTCCGTGCCTGGTGCGCGGCCAATGCCAAGGTCAATACGACCGGAATGAAGGGCTTCAAGGGTGCCGAACTGTTCGGCAATTACCAATGGCGCATGGTTGGGCAGCATCACGCCACCTGACCCAACGCGAATGGTTTTGGTACCCGCTGCGACATGGGCCATGACCACAGACGTCGCGGCACTGGCAATGCCGGGCATGTTGTGATGTTCGGCCAGCCAATAGCGATGGTAGCCAAGCTTTTCGGCATGTTGGGCGAGTGCAAGCGTATTGCGCAAGGCATCAGAGGGGTGTTCGCCTGCATTCACCGGGCAAAGATCAAGAAGGGAATATCTTAGCATAGCCAGACTTTCGGTTTGGCGCGGGCATCGCAGAATCGATCGGTCTGCGGCGCGCCTGATTTTACAGTTGGCATTAATCTAGCGTGAATGAACCGTCTTGCCAGTCCCTAACTGGAATGTTCATATGCAGGCACAATCAAGGGACGTTGAAAATGTTGATTATTCTTGGTGGATTGCCCGGTGTCGGCAAAACGTCAATTGCCAGATTGGCGGCTCAGGAACTTGGCGCGATCCATCTGCGAATTGATACAATCGAGCAGGCAGTTATTGATTGCGGTGTCGTGCCATCCGATGAAATGGGCCCGGTTGGGTATGTTGCTGCAAACCGGATCGCGACAGACAATCTGCGCCTTGGGCACATTGTGATCGGGGATTCGGTCAATCCAATCGAATTATCCCGTGCCGCGTGGCGAGAAGCCGCAATAATCGCAGACAAGCCTTTTGTGCAGATTGAACTCATTTGTTCTGACGTTCATCAGCATCGTTCCCGGGTTGAAACCCGAAAGGGTGACATAGAAAACCTGAAACTGCCCGACTGGCAAAAGGTCTGTGATCGTGAATATCACCCCTGGCCGGATGTGGATCTGGTGATTGACACCGCGGCCCAATCCCTTTGTGCTTCTTCCGACATACTTGTCGGTTTTGTTCGTAAGAAGATCGCAAGTATCTGAATTAAAACATGGATTTTCGTCTATTCATCAATGCTAGGCTGCCGATGGGCGGCAAGCGTACGGCTGACGAAATTGCGAAGAGCAATCGAGATATCATTGCTTCGATAAGCCAGTGAAAGCTGTGCAATCGGCACTTCGCCTTCGATCTCGCGATAGGCGACACCCTTTGCCTGAAGCTGCGTCATCGGTTTGGGAACCAGCGAAAAGCCAAGCTCGGCGGCAACGAAATTGATCACGGACCCAAGCTGTGGCGCGATCTGACCCATTTGCGGTTCAAACCCGCTGTCCCGACAGGCGCTGACGACCTTGTCGTAATGGGTTGGGCCGACCGCGCGCGGGGTCAGGATCAGGGCTTCGTCGCGCAGTTCGAAAAGGGCGACTTTTTCACGTTGTGCTGCAGGGTGACCGGATGGAAGCACAAGCACCATCGGTTCGCTGGAAATCACATGCAGGCGAATGCCATCGCCCGCAATCGTATCTTGCCGCAGAAATACAGCATCAAGACGTTCATCGCGCAGGCCGGCGACAAGCTGGGCGGAGTTGGCTTCTTCGAGCGTCATTTCAACGCCGGGATAACTGCGCCGGAAATCACGGAACACGCGCGGAACAGACGGGCTGAAGGCGGCGGAGGCCGTGAAACCCACCCGGATCGATCCGACTTCGCCGCGCCCGGCGCGCTGGGCGGCGCGAATGGCGCGCTCTGCCAGATCGGGGAACGGCGCAACCACCTCAAGAAACGCCGTGCCTGCCTCGGTCAGTTCGGCACCATGGGGCACGCGATGAAAAAGGGCCGTGCCGATTTCATTTTCCAGATCGCGGATTTGCTGACTAAGCGGGGGTTGCCCGATGCCTATACGTGCTGCCGCACGGGTAAAGTTGCCTTCGCGGGCGACGGCAAGGAAGTAGCGGATATGGCGCAGTTCCATCGTTGATATACCTAAAACATATCACAGAAGACACTTCCATATATTGGACGGATAGACGCGATAGTGCAATCATAAGCATCACCCCACGAGATATTCCAAAAGAGGTCGCAAATGGCTGTTCCCCGGGACACTGACCCAGAACAACATTCTGTTCGTGCTGCTGATACGGCGTCATCTGATGCAACGCCCCCCATACGTTCGCAAAGCCCGCTCGCGTCCACCAACGCAAATGCGCCTGCCGATCCGGTGTGGATTAAACCGGGTTCGGCCGCATTTCGCCGTATCAGCATTGCACTGTTTTTGGCAGGCTACGCGACCTTTTCACTGATTTACTGTGTGCAGCCGCTGTTGCCGGAACTTTCAAAGCACTTTGTGGTTGGGCCAGCTGAAAGCTCGCTTGCGTTGTCTTTGACCACAGGGTTTTTGGCCTTTGCCATCTTGCTGGCAGGTGCGGTGTCCGAGGCCGTCGGGCGCAAGCAATTGATGCTGATTTCTATTTGTGTGGCTTCGGTTTTGAATCTGATCGCGCCGTTTCTGTCCGACTGGCACGCCTTTCTTGTTGTGCGTGCGCTGGAAGGATTAGTGCTCGGCGGGGTTCCGGCCGTTGCGATGGCTTATTTGGCCGAGGAAATAGATCCCAAGGGCCTTGGTATGGCGATGGGCATCTATATCAGCGGGACGGCGATCGGCGGCTTGAGTGGTCGTGTCGTGATCGGTTTTCTGACTGATCTTTTCGGCTGGCACGTTGCGCTCGGCGCGATGGGGGGCTTGGGTCTGATTGCCGCGCTTGGGTTTGCTGTTCTGTTGCCGGCATCGCGAAACTTTGTAAGACGTCCGGGATTTCAGGTGGGGTATCACCTGCGGGCCTGGGGCGGGCATCTGAAACATGCAGGCTTGCCGTTTGTATTCCTGATTGGTGCCTTTGCCATGGGCTGCTTCGTGACGGTGTTCAACTATGTCGGTTTCCGACTTTCCGATGCGCCCTATGGCCTGTCCCAAAGCCAGATTGGGTTGATCTTTGTTGTCTATTTGTGTGGGTCAGTGACGTCATCCATCGCCGGTGCGCTATCAGACAAAATCGGGCGCGGTCCGGTGTTGGTCGTGGGGCTGATGCTGGCCGCCCTTGGTGTCGGACTGACCGTATTTGACAGCCTGCCAGTAATCATTGGCGGGATTGTCATCCTGACCAGCGGTTTCTTCGTTGCCCATTCGATTGCCAGTGGCTGGGTCGGGCGGCTTGCCGAAACGGCCAAGGGGCATGCATCGTCGCTGTATCTTCTGGCCTATTATTTGGGATCAAGCATCATGGGATCGGTGGGTGGCTGGTTCTGGGATCAGGGCGGATGGAACGCGGTTGCGGGCTTTGCCGGATCTCTGTTGCTTTGCGCACTGTTATGCGGGCTTTACCTTTGGGGGCGCGCGGCAAAGTTTGTGCGTCAGTCACAAACCCGGGTTGCCAGAACGGCCTGATCAAAACAAAAACCCCCGCCATGATGGACGGGGGTTTTATCTTTTGGGATGGCTTTGTGCCGGGCCTAGAGCCAATCAGGCGTTGGAAGGCCTTTTTCCTTAAGGAAGGCCGGGTTCCAAAGCTTGCTCTGATAACGGGTGCCAAGGTCACAAAGAATGGTGACGATGGTTTTGCCCGGACCGAGTTCACGGGCAAGGCGTACGGCACCGGCGACGTTGATACCGGTCGAGCCACCCATACACAGACCTTCCTCCTTGAGCAGGTCAAACACGATCGGCAGCATTTCCTCGTCCGAGATCTGGAACGGGTGATCGATCTCAACACCTTCAAGGTTGGCGGTGATACGACCCTGACCGATCCCCTCTGAGATCGAGCTGCCTTCGGATTTCAGTTCACCGAATTTGTAGTGGCTGTAAAGGGCTGCACCCATCGGATCGGCAAGGCCGATCTGGATGTTTTTATTGCGATCCTTGAGCGCCATGGAAACACCGGCAAGTGTGCCGCCGGTACCAACCGCACAGATAAATCCGTCAACCGTCCCGTCGGTCTGTTCCCAGATTTCGGGTGCGGTGGTGTCAATGTGACCTTGACGGTTGGCGACGTTGTCAAACTGGTTGGCCCAGATCGCACCATTGGGTTCAGACTGCGCAAGTTCTTCGGCCAAACGGCGCGAAACATGCACATAGTTGTTTTCATCGCGATAGGGAACGGCAGGTACTTCGCGCAAATCCGCGCCAAGAAGACGCAGCAGGTCTTTCTTTTCCTGACTCTGGGTTTCAGGGATGACAATCACGGTCCGATAGCCCAAAGCATTGCCGACAGTGGCAAGGCCGATGCCGGTATTACCAGCGGTCCCTTCAACGATAACGCCGCCCGGCTTCAACAGACCGCGCGCTTCGGCGTCGCGAATGATGGCAAGGGCAGCACGGTCCTTGACCGACCCGCCCGGGTTTGCGTATTCCGCCTTGCCAAGAATGGTGCAGCCCGTCAGCTCTGAAACCTTTTTAAGCTTCACGAGCGGGGTGCGGCCAATGGCTTCGATGGTGCCATTGCGAATGTCCATGACAGACTCCAAACATGGTGGTTTTCAATTAGATTGATTGTTGATTGGTCTTTTTGCACACAAAAGTCAAGGCAGTTTAAAATATACAACGTAAATATTGTGTGATTATTGTCTTTTCAGCATATCGAACCAATTCGCTCAAACCCCGCAATTCTGCCGCATTCGGTCCCGGTTAAGGATCAGCCACTGAACGGCTATGGTGGTCATTGCATTGCAGAGTTGTCCATTTTGCAACATCGCAATGCATTCCTCGGCAGGCACAGTAAAGACGCGAATATCTTCACCTTCCTCGTCAAGGCCATGCAACCCGCCAGCATGTGTCGCGTCAACGTGCCCGTAATAAAGCGTGACCGTCTCGCTTGAACAGCCCGGGGTCACGTAGTAATGCGAAATCAGTTCGAGTGGTCCGACGATTTTACATCCGGCTTCCTCCATCGTTTCGCGACGCGCGACGTCTTCGGCACTTTCACCGTCTTCAATGATCCCTGCGACAATTTCTGTCAGCCAGACAGGCATGGCGGGATTATCTGCATTTACTGATATGGTGCCGGGGCGAAACTGTTCAATCAGGACGACTTCATCGCGGACAGGGTCATAGGGCAAAACCGCGACAGCGTGACCGCGTTCCAGAATTTCGCGCTCGACAATGGTGCTTTGAGTGCCATCAAATCTGTCATGTTGCAGCTGATAGACGTCAATCTTGCAGTAGCCGTCCCACGTGCGGGTTCGGTCAATTATTTTAAAGTTCATGTTCTTCACGGTGTTTCTCTTGGACCGGGTTGATTTTACGCTGCGATGCGGGTTTGTCATTGCCGTCAATATTTGATTATGATTATGTATTAAGGGGTTAATTGGTTTTCGATTAATGATGCAGCCTTTTGTTTGGTAGCGTCCTGTATCGGGAGAAGACTGGCATCCGCTGGTTTCAATTATATTAGAACTGGTGTAACCTTTTGGATATGGCGCGAATAGAATTAGGTCGTAACTGACTGTGCCTTAATTCAGGGTTTAGGTATCTCGGGGGATACAGGGCGTTGATGCGGTTCGAACCAACGGAAATCGCACGTCTGTATGGGCGATCACGGGTCGGGGTTGTTGTACACAAGGATCTCGAAGCTGTGTATGTCAACGATGCCTATGCGAAAATGGTGGGCCGTCGCGATGTGTCGGACTTCATGAGCGACCCGGACATGCACCAGTATATCCCGCCAAGCTTCCATCACGAGGCAGACAAGCTCTCGGAAAACTACCAAAACAGTAGCGGATTCCACGGTTGGAAAAAAGTTTATAACATCCGAACCGACGGTACCCCGGTCTGGATGGAGATCAGTGACGAGACTGTCGAATGGGAGGATGGCAATGCCGTCCTGACCACAGCCCAGATGATTGACAACGGCACCACTGCGATGCAGGTCGATCATATGCTAGGCCGGTCATTCATTGGTGTGATGGTGCATCGCCATATGACTGCGCTTTATGTCAATGAAAGCTTCGCCCGCCTGATGGGGGCGGAAAGCGCCAGCGCATTTATGGAAAATCCGCATATCCTGCGCTTCATCCCCGAAGAAAACCGCCCGCGCGCGATCAAGCATGTTGCCGCCATCCTGAGCGGTGAGCACCGCGGTGACCGCCATCGTGTGCGCGACATACTTGATGACGGCACTGTTGCCTGGCGCGACCTGACCGATGAACGCATCTTGTGGCATGATGGCAAGCCCGCCATTTTGACAACAGCCCATGATGTCCGTGATGAAGTTGAAATGCATCAGCAACTGGTCCGTGCCAAGGCCAGTCTGGAACAGGCTGTGACCGAAGTCATCCGAATGGTTCCGTCTGCCGTTGCGATGCTGAATGACGAGCTTGAAGTCATTCATTTCAATCACGAATTTTCACGCCTGTTTGGTGTCGAAAAAACGCCAGGGTCGACAGCAGAATTTGACATATCGGCGTTACATGAATGCTGCGCAGAAATGATGCGAAATGGCCATGGTCACGCCAATATTGATGAAATGCAAACCCCGTCGGGCCGTCTGGCCGATATCCGGATGAATATGATGGATGACGGTGGTGTGATGGTGTCGGCGACTGATATCACCGACCACAAGCGCAAGGAGCAGATGCTTGATACGCTGGCATCGACCGATGCGTTGACTCGGGCGCTGAACCGCCGCGGTTTTGAAAGTGCCGTGAGCAGGCTGCGCGAGATTCGCCACCTGAAGGATAAAAGCTGGGTCTTTGGTCTGATCGTTCTTGATCTTGATTATTTCAAGAAGGTCAACGACACCCATGGGCATGCGGTAGGGGATCGTCTTCTTGAAAAGGTTGCCGATACCTTGCGTCAGGCATTGCGTGATGATGACCTCGTTGTCCGTTTGGGGGGTGAGGAGTTTGCTGTCTTGCTGCCGTCGGCGACTGCCGCCGTAACTAAACGCATCGGCGAGCGGTTGGCCAATATGATCCGCGAAATCAAGGTCCCCATCGATAAAACCGGCGATGAATACGTCCAGATCACAGCGAGTTTTGGTGCGACAGTCGGTGGAGAGGGGCGCCAGAAGTTCATCGAACTGTCAGACGCCATGAATGCCGCAGACGAGGCGATGTATGCTGCCAAGGATGCTGGACGCGATCAGCTCGTTTTCCGTTTTCCGGGACAAGAAGCCGATAGCTGATTGGTTGATCTTTGACTATTATCACCTTCCAGTTCCCGTCGGTGCGGTATTCATCCGCAAACCTTTGCCAAGATATTGTATGAGGCCGTAATGCGCGTGCGTTCCATGACCAATTCCGACGCTAGCCGCGTGATCGCAATCTATGGTCAGGCAATCAAATCGGGTCATGCGACCTTTCAGGAAGATGCCGGTACTTGGGAAAGCTGGGATCAGGGGCATTTGGCCGAATGCCGACTGGTGGCGTGTGACGATCAGGATATCGTCGTTGGTTGGGCCGGCTTGTCGGGCGTGTCCAATCGTTGCGTCTATCGCGGCATTGCCGAGATATCGGTCTATGTCGACCCGGATTGTCAGGGGCAGGGTGTTGGAAAACTGCTTCTGGCAGCGTTGATCAAGGCCAGTGAAGAGCAAGGTATCTGGTCTTTGGAAGCGGGTATCTTTCCGGAAAACGAAGCCAGTCTGGCCCTGCATCACGCACTGGGCTTCGAGACGGTCGGTCGCAAGCGGGGCTTGGGGCGGATGACCTATGGGCCGATGGCCGGTCAGTGGCGTGATGTCATGCTGTTGCAACGCCGCAGTCAGGTGGTTGGTGTCGATTAACGTAAAATCATGTTGCGCGTATCGGGGCTTTGATCGCGATAACTGCGTTTGATCTGCTATTTTTTCGAATTTGCATGTGGCTTGGTCGAAATCACCCCGGGTATGCTTTAAATTCGTGCGGCAATAGGGTAATCAACAGGTCTGGGTAAGTGAGAACCCGTAGACCAAAATTTGCCAGGAGCGCCACCGTGAACGAGATCCGTAAAATTGCGCCAGTCGCAATCTGGGAGAATTTCCAGAAACTTTGCGATACCCCGCGTCCGTCAAACAAGGAAGAAGCTGTTTTGCAGCTTTTGGAAAAGATGGCCGACGACAAGGGGGCTGCACATTTCCGCGATAGCGGCGGAAACCTTGTTATATCCACCCCGGCAACGGCAGGATTTGAAGACCGCAAGATGGTCATTCTGCAGGCCCATGTGGACATGGTTACGCAGGCCAATTCCGGATCGACCCACAATTTCGATACCGACCCGATCCGCATGGTGATGAATGGGGAATGGATTACAGCCGATAACACCACGCTTGGTGCCGATAACGGCATTGGCGCAGCGGCCATGATGGGCTTCATGACCGAAGACGGTCTTGAGCACGGTCCGCTTGAACTTCTGTTCACCGTTGACGAAGAGCGTGGTCTGACTGGTGCCATGAATCTGGAGCCGGGACGCCTGAAAGGTGAGATCCTGCTTAACCTTGATACCGAAGACGAGTACGAGCTTTGTGTTGGTTGTGCTGGCGGTGGTGATCTGGTCGCAAGCTATAAATACAGCGAAGAAGCTGTTGGCGCCGGGCAGGTGGCACGCGATATTGCGCTGACCGGTTTGAAAGGGGGGCATTCGGGCATTGATATTATCCTTGGCCTTGGCAATGCCAACAAGCTGATGGCGCGTTTCCTGCGCACAGCAATCCGCGATTTCGATGCGCGTATCGTTCAGATCAATGCCGGTACTGCGCGCAACGCCATCCCGCGTGAGTCGTTTGCGACCATCGTTCTGCCGGAAGGCAAGGTGTCCGGATTTGAAGCCGCCCTTGACGTATTTGCAAGCGAGGTCAAAGACGAAATCGGTGCAATTGAACCCAACTTTGCCATCCGGGCAACCGACGCGGCAGTTCCGGCAAAGGCCATGAGCGCGAAAGATTCTGCTGCGTTCAACAATGCCTGCGTAGGTGCACCGAATGGTGTTCAGGCCATGAGTACATCGGTTGAGGGTGTTGTCGAGACGTCGATCAATCTTGCCATTATCAAACTTGCAGACGGTGCGGCCGACGTCACTTTGTCGGCGCGCAGTTCGATCAATTCTGCCCGCGATGCCATGCGCGAAGTCGCGACCGCCGTGTTTGAAAATATCGGCGCGTCTGTTGCCTGGGGTGATGCCTATCCGGGGTGGAAGCCTGATGCCAACAGCGAAGTGGTCAGCCTGATGAAGTCTGTTCACAAGGACATGTTTGGCAAGGAACCTGAAATTCGGGTCATTCACGCCGGTCTTGAATGTGGTGTGCTGGGCTCGAAATACCCGCATTGGGATATGGTGTCGTTTGGCCCGACCATCAAACGCGCGCACAGCCCGGATGAATGTGTTCATGTGCCAAGTGTTGCGCGATTCTGGGATTATTTGCTTGCCGCGCTTAAGGCGATCCCCGCCAAGTAAGATCGCCACCAGATAAAGATCGTCAGATGCGACTGATCGGGGAACCGGTCAGTCGCATTTGTTTTCTGCACACCAAGCATCGCGGGCATCAGCCCCGTTACCGGGCACCAGTGCATCAAGGTTCACAAAACCTGTTTCGCCGATGCTGGTTTCGACTTCAATCCAGAACCCCTGACTGTCGCCCGCGACATAGACCGTTTCAAAGCGGGTCAGGCGGCGAATGATGTCGTCATTCACGCTTGGACCATCCCGCAGGTTCAGAAGTTCACGGTCCACATAATAAGGGTCACGTTCTTCGCCAATAAGGTCTTTGACCTGTCGTGTGATTTCGGAGCCTTGTTTGGCAACAAGCTCCGGAATGTCGCGAGTCACAAAACCCTGTCCGGGACCAAAAGCAATCAGGCCAAGAAAGATGATTAAAAACAGAGGGCTGAGATGCATCAGCGCATCCATCATCCCGGCACGTTTCCACTCATCCCGGACGCGCCTTGCAGGTTGCCCATCATCAAGGCGGCGCTGACTTGCACGCACCTGTTCGGCAAGGACAGATCGGTTGGTGCCGATAAAATCAAGCGCCTGTATCAATACGGCACGTGCAAGCGGCTTGTTCCCGGTTCGCTCAAAGGCATTGGCCTGCGTAAACAGCATTTTGGCATTGCCTTCGGGTGGGAAGGTGCCGCCGCGCATGTTGCCAAGAATAGCTTTCCATGCTGGCAAGAAGCTCTTCCAGCTCCAGAATCCACGTAACCATGTCTTGAAACTGGCTTTTAGTGCCATGCGCTTTGCGCCCTTGGGGGCAAGGTTTGCGGTGATGGTTTCGATGTTGCAGGAATTCAGAAAGCCGCGGACGACTTTGAATTGAACCTGCCTTGGTTGAGCCGATACAACGCCGGTAATCGCACACTGGATGAACCCCTGTGCATTGGGTTCGGTATTCTTGTTTTTATGGCGACGGGCACCAGGATGGATATTGCTTTTCCGCGCATTGGTTTTGGCCTGTTGTTCCCGGTAGGCTTGATTGGCGCGTGCAACTTTTTCTTCCGTCGTTTCGCGGGCCTTTTCCTGTTTGCGTCCGGCACCGGCAAAGCCCTGTTTCTCGCGGTAGGCATTTTGCGCACCCGCTGCATTCGGACCATAGGCATTTGATGTGGTGGTGCCGTTTTGCTTGGCACCGCCCGCAGATTTTTGCGCACTCGATGTGCTGCCGGTCTGTTTTGGCGGTTTGCGTTCGCCAATCAGGATTTCATAGGCTTCGGTGATGTCCTTGAATTTGTCTTCCGAGTCCGGGTCGGTATTTCGGTCAGGGTGAAATTCAAAGGCCAGCTTGCGATAGGCGAGCTTGATTTCCTTTGCGCTCGCGCCGGGCGCAATGTTCAGCATGCGATAATAGATGCCGAGCTGGTCGGTGTTCATGATGCGAGCAAGTTCCTGTCAGACATGCTTCCCGGCGCGGGAATTCAGCAAATTACATTTTTATCGATAACATTTCGCGGTGCAATCATAGGGGGGAAATCTTAACACGTTGTCACTTTTGACTAATTGCCATATTTTCAAGAATCACTTGAGCACCGAATGCGAACAAACAGGTAGTCGCCTTGAAACTGAAATTCTGGCAACGCAAGTCCAAAGCGGATGACGATATGTCCGATGAGGACGCAATGTCCGCGGGCGTCGCCGAAGAGGAGGCGCCGGAATTCGAAATGCCGCCTGGGCATCATCTTGGTCTTGGAACACGGTTGCGTGCCAAGTGGGAAGGTTACGACGATCCGGTCGAATACTACCTTTTGCAGCTTGAGATTGACGCCTATGCCGACTGGTTGCGCAAAATGCGGATCTGGCTGTCGCGACCTGTCGAGCCGGAGCTTGCCGAGCTTGATCTTGATGAAGAAATCGGCCGTTGGCCGCCAGATCGTATCCGTCTTTACGACAAGCTGTTTGATCATGGCATCATGATGCCGGGCGGGCATGAATATGCGCTCGAACTGGCCAAGCCACTTGCGCTTGACGAGACGCTCAGTTGTCTTGAAATCGGCGCAAGACTTGGCGGTGTTGCACGTGTTCTTGCAGACAGGCTTGGCGTTTGGGTTACCGCCCTTGAGCCTGATGGGGAACTTGCACTTTTGGGGATGGAGCGCTCCGTTCAAGCCGGTGTGCAAAAGAAAGTCCCTGTACAGGCATTTGATCCGTTGCAACCAGATTTCCGCACGGGATATTTCAACGTCGTCTATTCCTATGGCGAACTGTTCAAGATCCCGGAAAAGAATACGTTCCTGCAGGCGCTGGCAGAAACCCTTCGAGAACATGGCCAGCTTTTGGTGACGGATTATGTTCTGACACGCGACCTTGATGACAAGGAACTGGAAAACTGGGCAAAGCTTGAGGACGAAGAACTGTTCCCGTGGACCGCGCAGGAATATAAATCGCGACTGGGCGAGCTGAAATTTGATATCCGCATTGCAAAGGATGAGTCAGAAACGCATCTCAAGCATATCAAGCTGGCATGGATGACCATGCTGTCCGACATTCAGAGCTCTGGTTTGGACACCGATATGATGGATTATCTGGAGCCAGAGATGGAAATGTGGATGAATCGTGTAAAAATGCTTGAAAATGGAAGCCTGGCCTTTTATCGGTTCTACGCAACAATCAACTGATCGCTCGGGTCCTCGGTCCTGCTGCGAGACTGCTGCTGGCGACATGGAGCGGGTTTATGCCACTTTCTGTCGCCGCAACCTGTTTTAAGTGTTGACAGGGGCATGTCGTACTTCTATTTTCCGGCTTCCTCGAAGGGGCCAAGTTTCTAAGGTTTAAGATTATGAAGATCCGGAACTCATTGAAATCCGCGAAGCTGCGGGAAAAAGGCTGCCGTATCGTGCGCCGCCGTGGCCGCGTATACGTGATCAATAAAAAGAACCCGCGTTTCAAGGCGCGCCAGGGTTAATTCCCGGTACCTTGTTCTAAGGTTTTACAAAACGCCGCATTGGTTATTCCAATGCGGCGTTTTTGTTTTTTGGTGTTCAGGCACCTGACGTGCCTGCGCCGATCTGTGATTAAATGTCGGTTAGCGTTGTAAACAGCTCTGTCTTGCTGTGGCGACCCCGTAACAGAACATCCCCGGCTTTACTGACGCGATCAGGGTTGGCCATCAGTTTACGGGTGGATTCCGAAATCAGGATGTGGGTTCCCAATATCTTGTTTTCCTGTTCCAGCCGAGAAGCCGTATTGACCGCATCCCCATGCACCGTAAAGGACAGCCGCGCCTTTGCACCGACATTCCCGGCCACCATAGAGCCGGTATTGACACCACAGCGCACCTTTAACTCAAGACCCTCAAACGTGCGTTTCTTGACTTCCTTTTGCAGGGCGATGGCACTATCCACTGCCGCGTCGGCGTGCTCTGCCAGATCATCAAACACGTTATAGACCGCAAGGATCGCATCGCCCTGGAACTGTGTGATGATGCCGCCATGATGTTCGATGATCTGGGTCGCGCAGTCGAAATAGTCATTGAGCATCGCGATGATCTGTTGTGGATCAAGGCTTTCACACATGGATGTGAACCCGACAATATCAATGAAAAGAACGGTTGCCTCGGTTTGTTGCGGGGGCAGAACGCCGGAATCATTGCCTGATGCCAGAAGCTTTTTGGCAATGGATTGCGGGACGAACTTACCGAACAAGCTGGTGATGCGTTCTCTGTCATGGACTGCCATCATCATGTGATTGAACGAACGCGCGGCATCATCGTATTCACGAATACGACTGCCCTTGAGTTGCGGTACGTCGATTGACGCAATGTCTTCGTCCTCAAAGGCGCGCGCTGCACTGGCAAACCGCCGGATCGGCTTGGTGAATTGTCGGGAAAGAATGATGGCCACAATCACTGACAAAATGAAAACGCCGCCGCCCAAAACGGATGCCAGAACCAGGCGGTTCCATTCATCATTGAACAGTTCTTCGTCAAAATACATACCGATAATGACTGGAGAAATTGGTGCGGTCAGGATCTGGCGCGATACAATCAGGTGGTAGCGATCATTGTAGTCAAGGCCCGCCAGCCGGATGCCGCTATTGTGGCGCTCGTCATTTGGATCAAGCGGAATGTTTTCCGATTTGCCAATATTGGCCAGAACCGGATCGCCGATATCATGGATTGTCGGCAACGGAATTGGGCTGCGCGCGATGTCTGCACCATTAATCAGTTCATTTGCCGTGTTTTCGCCCCAGTGGCGCAATTGCGGATGCGCCATGACACGGTTGCCCCCGATCAGGATGAACGGTGTTCCGGGCAAGTCTTCGCGCCCGCGGATCAGGCTTTCCGACAGGCTGGACAGTGAAAGATACTGAATAAAGGTGCCAAGATAGTGGCCCTCATAAAACAGGGGCACCCAGCTTGTCAGGACAGTACGATTGAAATAGGGATCCCAGCGCGGATAGCCCGTTTTGTTCTCGGTCGGACCCCGAATTTGGGACAGTTCGGAAAACAGTATGTCGTCAGCTGGCAGAGTTCTGCGAATTTCGCTCATATCTGCGGGGCTAAACCCAATGAATTGGCGATCACCCGTAACCAGCCCATAAGCCATGACGTCCATGTCGGCCGCTGCCAATGCGCGCATGGCGTTTCGCCAGCCATATTGGAAGCTTGGGTCAAGGGCACCGGTTGACACCTGTTCAGCCACCCAGTCAGAGCGTTTGTCGACCTCGTTCATGCGTTCTTGCATGGTGCGCTGAACCGATGTCAGGTCAATATCAGCAAGCATCACCCACAGATTGCGGGTGTTCTCGTAGGCGGCTCCAAGACCGACATACAGGGATAGTCCGACACCAAAAACACTGGTCGCGATAAAACCGGCAAGCAGGACAGAAAGGACCGAATATCTGCGTTTCTTCGTCACGCGGTTTCTTCCAGAAAAGAGGTTTTCCCCAACCCCGAAGTCATCTTAACGGCGATCGAATTTGGTTGAAAGTATGATCGAACTTGATGTGCGTTTTATTCCAGACATTTCGCCAATCCGGTCCAGAACCCCGTCGAGTTCCTCGGGCGTGTTGGCGGCGACTTCAGCGATCAGGTCATACTCGCCCGAAACAGCAAGACAGCGGATGCAATGCGGGATTTTTTGCAAGGCACCGACCACACCGGCTGACTGCTTTTGTTCAAGCTGAATCATGACTTCGGCCAACAATACCGGCCTTGCGGAATCGCCCAGTTGAACGGTGTATCCCGTTATAATGTTGGACTTTTCAAGCCGTTCAAGGCGTTCCTGAACCGCGCTTCGAGATAGTCCGACACCACGGGCCAAGGCAGCGGTCGGGATTCGCGCATTTTCCTGCAATCGTGCGATCAGTTGACGGTCAACTTCATCAATATGACGTTTCATCGGTTGAGCCCATTAAAATGACGGGTTTTTGTTTCTTTTTGACAGTATTGCCGGGTTGTAAGCGTTCGTCCAGAGGCTGAGCATTATCAGGCAACAACAAAACGTGATTAGGGCAGGTGCAACATCGACGGTGATGGAGCCTGTTTGTTTGGGAGTTAGAGAAAATGAAAAAGATTTTGATCCTCGGTGCCGGGAAAATCGGTCGTATAGCTGCTGTGATGCTTAAGGAAAGTGGGGATTACGCGGTAACTCTGGCGGATGCGAGTGGGGATATGCTCGAAATCTGCGCCAAGGACGATGCCGCAACGCTGATAAAGGTCGATGTCACCGATGAAGCCGCACTGAAAGATGTCGCCAAGGGGCATGATGCGATCCTGTCGACCTGTCCGTTCTTTTTGAATGTTGCGATTGCGCGTGTGGCGCGCGCTGTCGGTGCATCGTATTTCGATGTAACAGAAGACGTCGAAACGACGCGCGCAATTCGTGAAATATCCAAAGGCGCAGACAGCGCATTTGTCCCGCAATGCGGATTGGCGCCGGGCTTTATTTCAATCGCGGCACATGACCTGTTTAAGCGGTTTGACCATGTCAACAAACTGAGATTGCGCGTCGGCGCCTTGCCGCAAAACCCGACCAACCGCCTGAAATACAATCTGACCTGGTCCACAGACGGACTGATCAACGAATATCTCAACCCGTGCGAGGCGATTCTTAATGGGAAACGCGTCGAGGTTTTACCGCTTGAGGGGTATGAGCGGTTTACCATCGACGGGACAGAGTATGAGGCCTTTAACACTTCCGGCGGTGTCGGGGCATTGTGCGATATGCTTGAAGGCAAGGTTGATAATCTTGACTATAAAACAGTGAGATATCCGGGCCATCAGGAAATCCTGAAAATCCTGATTGAAGATCTGCGTTTGGGGGAACGTCCGGATATGATGAAGGAAATCTTTGAAAACGCCCTGCCGATCACCAAGCAAGACGTCATCGTCATCTTTGCCGATGCAATCGGGACCAGACGTGGGGAACTGTGTGAGGAAAGCTTCATCCGCAAGGTGCATGGTACACGTGTCGGCGGGATTGACTGGTCAGCGATCCAAATCACGACGTCTGCGGGCTTGTGCGCCGTGATGGACATGGTTCTTACGGGAAAACTGCCAAGCCAGGGATATGTGCGGCAGGAAGAAGTTCGATTGGAAGACTTTTTGCAAAATCGTTTCGGTCGATATTTCGGAAAGCCAGCCTGATCGCATCTGATTAAGTGCGAAAGACGCCTTGAACATCAAACCCTCTGGAGGCGTTCCTTCAGAGGGTTTTTCATTATTTCAAGCTATTACCTGATGAAACCTGACCGTAGTTTTCAGATCAGGCAGCACTCTTTGCGGATCGGAAAGGTCATGTTTTTGCAGACGTGGATTGCCCTGAAAATTTGTGGCAAAGACGTGGTTTGTTAACGCTTGGCTCTTATGGTGAGATCAAATTCGGTTTCTCTTGGGTAATAGGTATTTCTTGTCTGATTTTGCTGACATCTACCATTCTGCATTGAACCTGTATGAAGCAGGTCGGTACGCAGAGGCAGAAGAAACCTGTCAGAGAATGATCCGGTCATTCCCGCAGGCCGCAGAGGCAATGCATCTGGCAGGGCTCGTTGCAATGGCACACGGAAACCAGACATTGGCGGCAGAACGCATGGGGCGGGCCGCAATAGCAGATGCCAATAGTGCAGAAATTCAGCATGACCACGCACAGGCGCTTAAGGCGATTGGCAAGCTGCGTGATGCGGTGGGCGCTTTCAAGCGCGCCATTCGGCTGTGTCCGGATGCGCCGGCCCTTTATTGCAATATTGCCAATACTTATCGTCAGTTGGACGAACTTGAGGCCGCACGCGAAAATTACGAGTACGCGCTTGAACTGGCACCCGATGTTGCCGAAATCCATGCCAATTATGCAGCCTGCCAGTATGCGATGGGTGATATTGACGGGGCTGAAAAATCCTGTTTGACGGCGCTCAAGATGCGCGATGACATCGTTAACGCGCTGGTCCTGATTGGCCAGATCAGATTGGATCAGGGACGAACTGTTTCGGCAAGTGAGCCGCTGCGCCGTGCATTATCGTTGGATCAGGGGAACCCGCGTGCCTTGACTGCCTATGGTGATGCCCTGTTTCGATTGGGGCAGTTTGCGGGTGCACAACATTGCCTGCGGCAGGTTCTTGCCCTTGATCCCGACGACGCCAAGGCGCGCCGTACACTTGCGCTGCTAAATCTTCGTGTCGGGCAGGGCACCGAGGCGATCGGCGCGCTAGAGCCGCTTTTGGCGCAATCACCCAATGATCCGCAATTGCTGCTGATGATGGGCGAGGCCTTGAGCCTTGTTGGTCGCCATGGCGAAGCCGTTGAAAGGTTCGGCGCTGCCATCGGGGCGGGCGGGGGTGATGATGCCGTTTTCCGCCTTGCGCTTGAACTGGCTGAAGAAGGTGATACCGGATCGGCCCAGTCCGTACTGCAAAACGGCATTGATCGCAAAATTGCTGCCGGTGAAAACACCGCCTTGTTCCGTACTGCGCGCAGATTGCTGTTTGCGCCTGTCCCGACCGATCTGGCTGCCCAAAATGACGAGGTAGTCCGCGATCTTCTGGATGATACGCTTGATGAAGACGCCTTGGAGCCCGACCTTGAATTTGTCGGTTCAGAGCGGATTGATCCGATTGTTCTGACGCGGTTCCCACCGGTCTGGCGCGCGGCATTGCGTCCCGAAGGCGACAAACAGTTGCGTGCGGTCGGGCATTACTGGGAACGCCTTGTATCAGGTTACGATGTCCCGGAAGTCAGCGCGGACGCATCGCGAACGGGCGGGAAAACCCGCCTTGGAATTGTGTCTGCCAATATGTGTGACAATGGTATCGGGCGATGGATTGCCGGTCTTGCCGATGCGATTGATCGTGACCGCTTTGATGTGACCATTATTCGCCCACCCACGGGTGAAGATGATATTACCGCACGTATTGACGAACATGCCGATCTTGTCGTGCCCTTGCCCCTTGATCCATTGCATTCCGCACGGGTGATTTCGGGGCTTGGTCTTGATGTTTTGCACTATGTCGATCCGCAGTCCGATGCCTATACCATGTTGCTTGCGAGCTGGCGTTTGGCGCCGCTGCAAATTTCCGGTGGGGGGATTGCCGCGACCAGCGGATTGTCGAACATCGACTATCATTTGATTGCCGAGGACTGGGAAACGGCGGGCGGCGAGAAGCGGTTCAGCGAAAAGCTGGTGCGCCTTCCGGGCCTTTTTGTTAATGCACGCCCGCCAGAACCGGTTGAAATGTCGGCCACAGATTTGCAGCGACGCTGGCGACTGGCGCAGGACCGCAATACCTACCTTTGTCCACAGCCACTTGATGTTTTAACAGCCGAGTTCGATCCGCTGATTGCGGAAATTCTGCGACTGGACGAAACCGCCGAGCTTCTTTTGATTGCGCCGGAACGAGACAGCTGGGATGCCGCATGGGGGCGCCGGTTTGCCGTCAATCATGCCGATGTTGCCGGGCGGATGCGGTTTGTTGATGTGCGTAATCGGGCCGATTTGCTGTCGCTTTTATGTGCTGTCGATGTGGTGCTTGAGAGTCCAGCCTGGAACGATGCGATGTTGGCCTTTGACTGTCTGGGGCTTGGTGTGCCGCTTGTTACATTGCCGGGCAACGCCGCACGATCACGCAGAAGCCATACCTGTTATCGCCAGATATCGGTCTTTGATTGTGTTGCCTACCATTCGGCTGATTTCGTTGATACGGCCCTGACACTGGCGACCGACAAGCGCCGCCGTTCGGTCGTGTCACATGCCATCAAAAGCCGTTCACACGTCCTGTTTGGTCAGAAATCATCGTTTGATGCCTATATGCAGTTCCTTGATCGGTCGATTGCGCTGCCAACCAATAAAGTGATTTAATTTCCAATAGATAACCTTGAAACAGTCTCGTTGGCGCACACATCATATGTGGATGTTTGTGCACGGCAGCGATGCCAGTTTTGGTTGAGGAAATTTTATGGCCTTGCGTTTTTCCAAGGGGCAGATCGTTCGTTTGATGGTCGCCTTGGCTATTGTGGTTATTGCGGTTTGGCAACTCGCCCCGCTCACGGTTTCTGATATCCGGCCGAACGGTGTCGTAAATGCCAAACTGGTGACCATTCAGGCCCCGATCAGTGGTCAGCTTGTCCGCGCCATTCCCGATGTCGGTGAACCGATTTCAGCCGGATCGATTATCACACGTATTACCGATGACACTGAACCTCAGGCGCTTCTTACACAGCTTGACGGCGAATATCAGCTTCTTCGGTCGCGGAAAACCGCGTTGATCGAAAAGCTGTCGACCCTGAACGGCTTGCGCCGTGACCTTGGCGAGCGGGTTCGTGAAATGGTGTCGGGGTCACTCGAAAGCCTGCATTACAAAACCCTTGAAGCTCAGGCACGACAGAAAGGCTGGCAGTCAGTCGTCAAGGAACGTGAATTAAGCCTGAGCCGCCAGAATTCATTGCTTGCAGATGGGCATGTCGCACAGGCGCGCGTGGACGAGGCAGAAAGTTTGCTGGAACAGGCACGCCAAGAGGTCGAACGCGCGCGGGCTGATGAAGAACGCTACCGCAAGGAAGCGGGTTCGCTTGAAAAAGGCGTCTTTGTCGGCGATGGCCAGAATGACGTGCCTTATTCACAGCAGCGCCTTGATGAGGTCGTGCTCGCGGTTGCCGACCTTAACGTTCAACTTACCGAAACAAATGGACGCATGGCGTCGCTTGAAAAACAGTTGCGTGATGAAAGAGCGCGCGCCGGTCGTCGCGAATCCATGCTTGTGCGAAGCCCGATTGACGGATTGGTCTGGCGTCGGATCGCGGCAGAACTTGCAACCGTGACCAAGAACAACGATCTGGCCAAGATCCTTGATTGCTCGGACATTCGGATCGAAGTTCCGGTCGATGAAAGCCTTTCGGACCGGGTTTTGATCGGTGCCACGGTTTCGGTTCGCCTGCAAGGGTCGCCAGAAGTTTATGAAGGTATCGTAAGCGGAGTGATTGGCACGCGCGCGGTCACGCCGGAACTTGAATATGCTGCCTTGCCGCCACTTCTTAAAAAGGACGAAGTTCTTTTGGTTGTGCAGGTGCCTGATGCCGGTTTTGAAGATCGTCCGGAAACATTTTGCAATGTCGGGCGTCGGGCTGAAGTCAGTATTCCCAGTCGACTTAACAGCTGGTTTGGCGAAAGCGACCCGTCATAATGAGCTGGATCGCACAATTCGCACCCTTGGCGCTTGTCATAGGTGTCATGATGCTGGCATCGCCATTTTTGCGTCGTGACCGGCTGTGGGCGCGTTGGCTGGTTGTGTTTTTCCTGATCGCTTTGATCGCGCGCTATTTGCCCTGGCGAATTACGGAAACAGTATTGCCTGCCGATCTCACCACCTTTCAGGGATGGTGGATCGTTTTCCTGTTTGCGATCGAGATCGTGTTTCTATGCGACATGCTGCGCCAGTCGCTTGTTCATTGTAAAATTGTTGATCGCAGTGCCGAGGCCGATCAGGCCTATGCCCGACTGTCTGCCAGACCGGTTGAAAGCTGGCCCAGCGTGGATGTTTTTATCCCCAGTTATAATGAACCACTTGATGTGTTGGAGCGCAGCATCGTTGGTGCGCTTGCAATCGATTACCCGAACAAGACGGTCTGGGTACTTGATGATGGCAAGCGCGACTGGTTGCGCGACTTCTGCGAGGAGAAGGGGGCAAAGTACCTGACGCGCAAGGACGGCAGTCACGCCAAGGCCGGAAACGTGAATAATGGCCTCGCGCATTCCAGCGGGGACCTGGTTTGTATTTTTGACGCAGACTTCGTGGCTTATCGCCACTTCCTGAAACGGGTGGTCGGATTTTTCGAGGACCCGACAATTGGTATTGTTCAGACTCCCCAGCATTTCTTTAACAAGGATCCGATGCAGCGCAATCTTTGGATTGCGGATCGGTGGCCCGACGAACAAAGGCTGTTTTTTGATCATATTGCGCCATCGGTTGACGCATGGGATTCGATGTTTTGTTGCGGGTCCTGCATGGTCATGCGGCGCAAGGCCCTTGATGCGATTGGGGGCGTGCCGACGGCATCAATCACTGAGGATATTCTGACCTCGCTTGAGATGCTGCGCAAAGGCTATCGCACGCGTTATCTCAATGAAAAGCTGTCGATTGGGCTGGCAGCCGAAAGCCTTCTGGCATTTCATACCCAGCGTGAACGCTGGTGCCAGGGGGGTATTCAAACACTGTTCCTGAAGGCTGGGCCGTTGGGGCCGGGACTCTCTCTTTGGCAGCGGATTTTGCTTTTTCCGATCTATTGGGTGTTTCACATTCCGGCACGCTTGCTGGTGATCATGATCCCGATCCTTTATTTCTGGTTCGGCTTGCAACCGCTTGAGAATGCCCGAAGCTGGGAAATCTTCTATTGGCAATTACCGGTGCTGATTGGCGGATGGGGAACGGCGCTCTGGCATAATGGCCGGCAGGCCTATCCGATTGTGAATGAAGGGCCTGCGGTGCTCGTATCACTCAGGCTGTTTCCGATTGTTGTGTCGTCGCTGATACGGCCATTCGGGCGTCCATTCAAGGTGACCCCCAAAGGATCGTGGGGAACTCGATGAATGAAGCGATCATTCTCGGTGTGTTGTTCGTTCTGACGATTGGCGGGTTCTTTTATAACATCAATACCGATATCCGGATTATCGACAATGCCAACTTTCTGGCCGTTGGTGGTCTGTGGGCTGCGATTAACTCGCTGACACTGCTTGTTGCGATATTGATTTGCTTTGAAAGCCCCGTGCAGCGCCAACAGGAACGTTTCCCGATTAGCCTTAAAGCGCGGATCAGGGCCAAAGGTGATGGCCAACCGCTTGAGATGAACATCACGGATATGTCGTTGGGCGGGGCGCGCGTGATGTGTCCGGCAGAAGGTGTTGACCGCAACAGGTTCCAGAAAGGAGCATTAATTCAGCTGGATGCGGACGAGTTGCCACTTCTTGACGCCAGTCTTGCGCGGGCATTTGTTAATGATCAGGAACAATTGGTTCTGACCCTTGATTTTACGCCGGAACCAGTCGGTGAGGTACGTGATGCGTTGATCCGCGTGCTGTACACAAGCGGCATTGATAACGCGTCAAAGCCAGCGGGAAGTTTCGCGCTTTGGGGGGCTTTGTTGCGCCGGATTTTCGGACGCGGGCCGGTAAAGAGCTAGGGCCGCAATATGAGTTTGACCCTCGCCTAGCTCAGCGCGTCAATGTCAGCTTCGGAAAGTGCTGCAGGGACGATGGTTAGTGGAAGGCGCAACTGACCGATGGTGTCACTTTTGGTCAGTGCCGTGATAAGCGGGCCGGGGCCGTCGCTTGTGGTGCCAGCGGCCAGAACCAGAATGGAAATCTGTTCTTCTTCGTCAAGCAGGTTCAGCAGTTCATCCTTGATCCGGCCTTCGCGAATGAACAGAAGAGGCATGCTGCCGGTTTGTTCGTGAACATATGCAGCCAGTTCGTTGACGCGTGATTCTGCCTCGTCGCGGGCTTCTTCCTTCATCAGGTCACCAACAGCCATCCAGTGCTGGAATTCGGCAGGTTCAATAACGCTCAGAAGGGCTACGCGACCGCCGGTATGTTGCGCACGACGGCAGGCATAACGCAGCGCCTTGGTCATTTCATCGCTGTCATCCACGACAACAAGAAATGTCCTGTTCGAAGTCGCACGAAGTTCCTGATCGGCATCAAAAGAAGGCATATGGGTTCTCTGAACAGTTGCACTCAACCGCTGCGACACTGAACAGATGTGGGACTGTTGTTACGAGCGGACAGACAAATTGTGCCGCAACTCGTTGCCCGTTTCCAAGTGATTTTTCGACGCAACGCCAAAGATTTATGCGTTGCATTCTCCGGGAAGGGGATGCTGCGACCGCGAAATGAAACGGGTGCTGAAAGCGTGCTTGTATGCTGAGCGCGGCAGAGCGCCGTTAGCCTTTGCGGAATGCGACACTGGCAATCCAGCCGGCAATCACGGCAATTATCACCGCAATAATGCCGTACAGTGCTGAATAGCGATGGGCAAATGCATAGACCTCGGCACTAACCCCCGTTTTTGAGACAACCAAGGGTGTGGTTTTTACACTGGCAACCCCGCCATCGCGCATCAGATAGACATTAATGGTGTATGTGCCAGTCGGTGTGTTGGCCGGGAAATGGATATCGGTTCGAAACAGCTGATTGGACAGGAAGCTGATTTTTGCGGGGCGTTCACCAAACAGACCGGCATTTTGCATATTGCGCACCAGTGCCTCGCGGTAGACTTTTTTGTCTGCATCGGTCAAATCGCTTTCGGCAACAAAGCGTTGATTATGTAAACCGATGCGGTAATCCAGCAAAACTTCAGGTGGGGCGATAATATCCATCGGGCGGTTGGATGCGCTTGCGTAATAGGCAGGGATGTTCTTATAGCGCGCGCTTTCGCTGTTTACCCAGATGCCGACCTTACGTTCTTTCTTGCGAACGACCATGTCCTGATCCGGGCCGCGCACGGTAACGATCACGTCGCCTTCGTCTTCGACCGCACCGAAAAGAAGCACTTTAGTACCTGTGAAGCCGGTTGTAATCGCAACCAGATGATTGGACAGATCAACAACCAGCGGATCTGCAACGGCCTTTTTGACAACTGTTCCCATGCTCAGAATGGGCAACAGCCCGGTCAAAATAACCGTCAAAAACACGCGCGAGGAGACTGTCATCACAGATCCCCCGGCATGACGGAATAAAGATCGGCCGGTGTAATCACCAGATCAAACAGCAGTTTCAAGCAAACTGACAGAACCAGAAGGCCGAGCAGGGCGCGCAGGTGCTCTGCCTTAAGTCGGGCGCCAAACTGTGCGCCGAACTGTGCGCCAATGACACCGCCAATCAAAAGCAGGATTGCAAGTGCAACATCAACTGTCTGGGTCTGGACCGATTGCAGGAACGTCACGTTTGCAGTGACAAAGATAATCTGAAACAGCGAGGTGCCGATAACGACACCGGTCGGCATGCCAAGCAGATAGATCATGGCGGGAACCATGACGAAACCGCCACCGACACCCATCAGGGCTGTTAACATGCCGACGAAGAAACCAACCGCCAGCGGCAAAAGCGCACTGATGTAAAGCCCGGAGCGATAAAAACGCATCTTGAAGGGGAGGCCGTGGATGAAGCTGTGCTGATGCTTCTTGGTGCGGCGAACCAGACCACCACGGCGCCGTGTTCGGAAAATAGCGCGGGTGGCTTCAAACAGCATCATTCCGCCGATGATGCCAAGAAAAATCACGTAACAGAGTGAAATAACAAGGTCGATTTGTCCCAGTGAACGCAACCAGGCAAAGACCCAAACACCCACCGTCGAGCCAAGAATACCACCTGCCAGCAGAACAAGACCCATCTTGAGGTCGACATTGCCACGTTTCCAGTGGGCAAAAACGCCTGAAACAGATGAAGCGACGATTTGGTTTGCAGCCGTTGCAACGGAAACAGCCGGGGGAATACCGTAAAAGATCAAAAGCGGGGTAATCAGAAACCCGCCACCAACGCCAAATAGGCCAGACAAAAAGCCGACCCCGCCGCCCAGTCCCAGGATGAGGAATATATTTACCGATATCTCGGCAATCGGGAGATAGATTTGCATCGCGGGCAGGCTAACAGCGTTTGATTGATTGTTATTGTTCAGTCTAACATATTGTGCAAATGCAACAATCGCCAAATGGCGCTATATCGCACTGGTTTCGTATTTTTTATAAGGTTTCTCATGCCGTCATCTTCAAGTGACCCCCATGATGCAATTCTGGATGCGCGCGGGCTGATATGCCCTATGCCGGTTCTTAAGGCGAAAAAGGCGCTGCGTGACGTCAAGAACGGCGGAATCCTTAAGGTTTTGGCAACCGATCCGGGATCGGTTGCTGATATGAAATCCTTTTGCGAGATGACGGGAAACCGCCTTGTTTCCTCAGCGCAAGATGGAGATGTATTCATCTATCACATTGAGAAAACAGGTGCCTGACGCCTGATCTGCAAGCGCCCCACAATGAAAGTACCGTTAATGCCGCCAACCTCATCTGACCTGACATGGACCGATTGTGATTTTGATGATCTCACAGTCCGCCAGGTTCACAGTCTCCTGAAGCTCCGCCAGCAGATATTCATCATTGAGCAAACCTGTATTTTTCCTGACATCGACGGGCTTGATCCGCTGTGCCGTCACGTGATTGCGTGTGATGGGGACGATGTGTTGGCAGCGGCGCGGATCGTGGCACCCGGGGTTGATCCCGATCATGCAGAACAAGGTGACCGACCGGCAATTGGACGTGTAGTTACAAGTGATCTTTTGCGCGGGCAGGGGGTTGGTCGCGAAGTGATGCAACGTGCAATTACGGCATGCAGACGCGATTTCGTCGGGAAACCAATTTATCTGAACGGGCAGTTATACTTGCGGGCCTTTTATGAAAGCCTCGGCTTCGTTCAATTTGGCGACGAATACGAAGAAGACGGTATTCCCCATATCAGTATGGAATGTCCAGCAGGCTAGAACCCAATAACAAACACCAGCGGCAATTAACGAACGCCGCTGGTTGCCATGCCAGTGAAGAATTCAAGCTGCCAGTTCATGTCATCCTCGCTGAGCGGATATTGATTACCGCTGCGGGGATTAAGGGTTTGACTGGGCGGAACATGGCCCAGTTTAACCTGAATCTTCACTGCAAGGTCGGCAGGAAGCCCTGCTTTCCATGCCAGCGAGACAACGCCTTTGGCGGAATGGGTGTTAAGGACCTTGGAAACCGCTTCTGGCGAGATGCCGGCCAGAACCGCAAGTGACGCACGCGCGAACTTTACGTCATTGGCCGCCAGTGCTTTTGCGACTTCCTTATCGGTCAGTTTTTTCTTGGCATGCATAGCCAAAGCTTTGTCAAAGGCAGGTTCTTCTTCCTCTTCGTCGTCATCAGCGACGACACCTTTTTTGTCAGACTTCTTGTCAGACTTCGGCTCTGGCTTGGCTGCAGTTTTGGACTTGTCCTTGTCAGCCTTGATCTTTTTTGCGTCAGTGGCGACGTCGTCGCGCTTTTCAAACTCGCCAGAAGCGATCCTGCGCTGAACGACTTCGCGAACGGCGTCGAGCTGATCCTTTTTAAGGTCCTTGCGGCGTTCAAGAACGCTGATCAGGTTTTCGGCAACAAATCGGGCCAGTTTTCCAGCGGCCGTCGGTGTCAGGGTCGGACGTTCGACCAGCGGTTCGTGCCATTCCGGATAGTCCGGGGCGCGATCAATTAATTGATCGAGTGTTTCTTCGCGGATTTGTGCCGACTTGTTGCCAAGTAGATGCGAAATTGCATCCTTGTCACTGCTTGCTGCAATTGCATCCGCCAGTTTTTCGCCGACATTTCTCCGGCGCGAGACAAAGCTCAGAGCGCCGCGACCAGAACTGCCTTCAATGATTTCAAGAAGATCATCTTCGGTCAGGACTGGTGAATACTGCAATACCGGGCCACAGACGACGCTTTCAGCGTCACGCGCCAGTTGCTGAATAATCGGTTGCGGGGCATCGGCGATGTCTTTGAGCGTTTCGGAAATCACCTGACGAACATGCACCGCCTGGTCACGCGCAAGCTTGTCCAGGGCGTCGTAGGTCATCCGGCGCAGTTTGTCGGTTTCATTGGGCGTCAGCCCTGCCGACAGGTGGGCAATTTTTTCGGCCAGACTGCCACGAACACTGTCGTCGCTATCGTCGGTCAGAAGGACATCGGCCTGAAGCGGTGTCGCTTGGTTGGCGGCGATGTGACGGCGCACCGAGGAATCCTGGTCTGAAGCCAGAAAATACAGGATTTCAGGGCGTGTATCATGCCGTTGTGCCAGCTTGCTGCGCACACCGGCATCCGGGCTGGCAGCCATTTCCTTGGCTTCATCATAGGTGATTGGCGTTTCGCTACGCTTGGTAAATACCCGCTGCAAAAATCCCTTCATCGGGCATTCCTCCTAATTTTCGATTTTTGCCGGATCTTTTGATCCGGGTGCGGCAGCGATGCCAAAACGGCCTTTGCCGAGTTTCTTGACCTGATACATGGTCTGATCTGCGCGTTGCACAAGTTGCTCTAGCGTTTCTTGTGAGTCCGCCTCGTGTACGGCGATGCCCACAGATATACCCAGCGGGTGTTCAGCGTCACCGGAATACTTTGCAAGAACGGCGCTTTCTTTCATCAGCGTCTTGGCGCGTGCCGATGCAGCACTGATATCCGCACCTTCCAGCCACAGAACGAACTCGTCCCCCCCAAGTCGGGCCACAAGGTCGGCCGGGCGGACATTATCGTGCAATACTTGCGTCAGTGCGAGAATGGCATCGTCACCAGCCTGATGGCCATGGATATCATTGACGAGTTTGAAGTTATCCATATCAACATACATCAGTGCCGCAGGCGCATTTTCGCGGCGAAGGCGGCTATGACGACGTTTGAGTTCCTCAAAGAACGCACGACGGTTCAAAAGACCGGTCATGCCATCGGTCCGTGAAAGGGTCAGAATGCGTTCATGCTGGATCGCCTGTTCGATGGCGATGCCAATCTGGTCGGATACCTCGATCATGATCGCCCGTTCACCGTCGCTCGGTTCCGGGTGATCGGCATCGAACATGAAGATCACCGCCCCGTTGTTACGCTGGTGATAATGGCAACGCAGCGCAACAATGCGAAACTCGCCAATCTGGGCGTCAAACATTTCTTCGGTGTCTTGTAGGCGTTCCAGCGCCTGTTGTGCGATGTCGTTGGCAGACTTGTCTTGTTCGCCAGCGGCCTGTTCAAGTTCACCGGTTTCATCGTTGCGCTTGAAGATAATGCAGTAAGCGCATGCCAGTGCGCGTGTGCAGGCTTCTGATGCGCCCTGCAGAACCATAAGCGGATCGATTTCATCACGCATGGTGCGCACGATATAGGTCATGAGACGGTCACGGTTTCTGGCCGTTGCGACTTCGCTTTCGCGACGGCGCTGCTCGGTAATGTCATGGGCAAGGCCACGGGTCCCGATCCACACCCCATCGCGTGAGTAAACAGGCGTTGAAGAGACCGAAAGACATGCATCACGGCCGTTGGAACGCCTGAACCAGACCGGCACGTCACGGACGGCCTTTTGGCTTCTAAACACGTACTCACTGTCCTGGTCGGCTGTATCAAGCAGGAAATTGCCCGGGAAACGTCCGACAATGTCATCGGCACGATATCCAAGGGCACCACGCGGAGAGACAAAGATGAACTTGCCCGTTTCGTCCGTTTCCCATGCAAAGGCCGAAGAAACCTCGACGATATCGCGATAGCGCTGGCGCGAATCAATAAGCGCTTCGCGCAGGTTGCGATCCATGCTGACGTCTCGTGGCAGGATCATGACCTGATTTTTGGTCGTTGGCAGGGCGGTAAGTTCAAGTGTTGCCGTACCGCGCTGTACTTCAAAGGTCATCAGTTCAACGACGCCGCCCGGTGTCGTCAGCGCGCGTCGGATCAACTGATAGATTTCCGGGAAAAGGCCGTCACGAATGCCATTGGCAAATCCAACGGCGTTTTTGTTGGCAAATAGCGGGACGCCCTGCGCATCCATCACGATCACCGGGGCTTCGGCCTCAGCCATGACCTTGGGATCAAGGGTGAAAACATCGGCATCGTAGTCGGTCAGCTCGTCGGTCACATTCATATTCTTGTTTCGCGGGTCAACAGAATGACGGGAATTCATGCGCGTCCTCCTGTTGTGGTCGACGTATTCTGTTCCTCAGCGGTCACAGTGCCAGATGACTCGGCAATATTGGCTTTGTGATAGTCATCCTCGCTGCCAATCGTAATTGGCGGACCAAGATGATATCCCTGACCATAGTCAATCCCTAGATCGCGCACGAGCTCGTAGCTGGACTGATCGTGGATCATCTCGGCGATCGTACAAATCCCCAGATCCCGACAGAGCAGGGCAGTTGCCTTCAGAAACGCACAACCCTTGGCGTTGGCAAGGGCGGTGCGCATTGCGCTGCCATCAAATTTGATAATGTCGACATCAAGTGCGCTGAGATATTCAAAGTTTGCAGCGCCAGCACCAAAGTCATCCAGGCAGATTGCGTGACCGCGTTTGCGCAACATCTGAAGCCCGTTATTCACATCGGTCAACCCACGGATGCGGGACGTCTCCGTGACTTCAAAAAGGATATCCTCCGACGCGATATCATAGCCATCCAGCAACGCAATCAGGGCAGGCATAAAACCGGCCTGTTCAAGTGAATGGCCCGACAGGTTGACCGCGACGGGATAGGGAATGCAATCGGGATTGTCACGCAAGTGGTCCAGAACCTTTTGGCACATCGCCAAATCAAACTCTGTGATCAGGCCGGTGCCCTCGGCGAAATGAATGATCTGATCCACGGCAAGTGGACTTTCGCCGATGTTGAAGCGTGCCAAGGCCTCAAAGTGATGCATCTCGCGACTGTCGAGGTGAACAATCGGTTGAAGTGCCACGGCAAAGGAGCCGTTTTCAACAATTTCACGGAAGGCACGCACTGATTTGAGTGTTTCGTTGATCAAATGAGGCAGGCTTGCCGACAAACGTGCTGCGGTTACATCGTTCTGCGCTTTGCGCTGCATGCGATTGAGCGCATAGGCAACAGCCCTTGTCAGGTTTGTATCTCGGTCGCTCTCTGCATTCTCAGCATCGAAATGATGAATGTTTCGTGCACTTTCGTAGTCATTGCCAAACAGATCTGCTGTCTTGGATCTGTGACTGCTTTGGTCCTTGGAACCCGAATTATTGGTCAGTGAGGTCAGGGCATCGATGCCCTCGACCGACCGTGTTGCATCGATTTCCTCAAGATCAGCGCGCAAAGCACTGGCATAGGCGACAATCCGGCGTTCCAATTCGATCATTGGTTCGTCGACCGGATGAATCTTGCTGGGTTTTTTAGCGACCTGTTCGTCCTTGAGCACACTGGAATTGAATTGTTTGGCTCCAATGCCAATCAGTCGTGCCAGTTCGTTGGTCGCAGCTGTTTCAGCCTGCGAGCGCGAGGCAGCCAGATTTTCAAGCACAACCAATGCTTCACTGTGATAGCTCATGGTTGAGATATCGCTTGTAGCGCCGGACTGATTGGTCTCGGCACTCATATTTTGGCGAATGATTGCGTTCTGTAAAATGATGCGGTCAATCCCCGACCGTGCGCGCGGGCGAATAGCGCGATGGCGGGCGGCAATGTAGTAGCGGCTGGATGGATCGGCGATCATATAGCCGCTTAGTGACAGGGGAACGGGATCCTGAACCGGTCTTCCGTCTGATTCATAAAGTTGAAAGTCCAGATCCAGTTCTTCAAGGCGTTTCAAACCGGTGCCACTATGAAGATAGGCACGCAGTAACGGGCGTTCCGACTTTACAACGATTTTTTCGAACGCTTCGCCGATCAGGCGGTCGGGGGTGCATCCCAGCAGGCTTTCCGTGGCGCCGGCAACAAACAGGATATAGCCGTTTTCATCGACCTCAAGAAGCATGTCAGCCCAGCAGAATGCCATTGCTGCCAGAAGATCCTGATCATTCGTTTCCGTCGAATAGCCGGTATTGTCTGTCATATGTGAACCGTCATCGTCAGCCGCCCGATTATTTCTCTAAGCCGCAGCTATATCTGTCTCTACTAAATAGCGATCTTACAAAGGAAATGAAGGATTTGCACTGGATATGGCAAAAAAAACATTCCGCATCCAGAAGATCATTTTTTTCCTAAAACACAATCACAGATGCATTGTCGTAAATCCACCCTTCGTATGGTTATTTACCCTACTAACGATTGGGTGACTAAAACATTAGGACTTGATGTTTTTGGTGTTGTTATATCAACTCTCAATAGGGCGCGGGTGCTTGCGCTTTCCACTTTCTATCCAGATAACCTGTATAAACAGATCTGTGAGGTCACTGTGCTAAGCCGCAACATTAATCGCCGCCAGTTCATCAAATCCGTTTTGTTGACAAGTGGTGCCGTCGCTCTTGCTTCAAAGGTTGGCGTCAAAAATGCCCACGCATTGGAAAACGTTTCCGTGATTGTTGTTGGCGCAGGTATCGCCGGCCTTGGCGCGGCACATATGCTGCGCAAACATGGTGCAAAAGTCACTGTGCTGGAGGCAAAAGACCATACCGGCGGGCGTCTTTTGACAGATTGGTCGATGGGCGCGCCGTTTGAAGTGGGGGCTGGCTGGATTCATGGGCCATCCTCAGACAATCCCAGTAAACAACTGGCCGACGCGGTTAACGCTCAGTATGTCGTTACTGATGACGAAAACGCGGTTTATTTCGATCTTGATGGCTATGAGTATGACGATGATGAAGTTGAACGGATCGTCGATGCGTGGGAAGGGGTGTTGGACCACATTGACCGCAGCTATGAAGTGAATGATCACCGTAGTCTTTTGCAGGCCATCAAGGATTATCGTCCAGCCTACCTTGAAGATCCGGGGATCATGTGGGCCTTTTCTGCGTTTACCGAGTTTTCAAAAGGCGGATCCATTGAAAAGCTCTCGGCCCCTCTGTTTAATTGGGACGAAGCTTTTGATGGTGATGACGTCGTCGTAACGTCGGGCTATGACGAAATCCTGAAACCTCTCAAGGAAGGCCTTGATATCAAGCTTTCCCATGTTGTGACATCCATTGATTACAGTGCCGACGAGGGTGTTTCGATCACCACGGATCAAGGAACCTTCGAGGCGGACTATTGCATCTGCACGGTGCCGCTTGGTGTGCTCAAGGCTAACAAGATTTCGTTTGAGCCTGAACTTCCGGGTGACTATCGGCAGTCCATCGAAAACCTTGGTTTCGGGAGTGTCGCCAAGCTCGCCCTTAAATTCGACGAGCCGTTCTGGGACATCGAAACGCAGTATTTCGGGATCACAACCGAGCCAAAGGGGCGCTGGAACTACTGGCTGAGCTACCGGACATTTTCTGATGAAAATATCTTGCTGGGATTAAGCGTCGGGGACTACGCGTTGAAAGCTGATCAAATGTCCGATGCAGAAATGGTCGAAGACGCACTTGCGGTGTTGCGGACTGTCTGGGAGGACGACGTCACTGAGCCGATTGACGTTCTGGCGACGCATTGGTCAACCGATCCGTTTACGCTTGGTGCATATTCATTCCCGCGACCAGGTAATCGCAAATCCGATTTTGATGATCTTGGTGAACCCGTCGCAGACCGCCTGTTTCTTGCCGGTGAACACACCATATTTGACTATGCCGGAACGACCCATGGTGCGTACATGACCGGTCTGCGTGCGGCAGAGTACATTATTGACGAAGAAGGCTAGGTCGCTTCGGGCGTGCCCTGATTGAACGGTCAAGCAGCGTTGTGACCCGCTTTTTTGCCTTCATCGGCGTCGCGGCGGCTGTGTTTTTGGTCGTACATCGCTTCATCTGCAGTGCGGATGAGTTCGCCAATATCGCATTTGGCTTCATAGGATGCGTGACCAAAGCTTGCTTTGATGGGAAGTGCCTTGCCCTGCCAAATCAGGGGGAAGCGGGCGGTCGCATTTTGAAGCTGTGAGATGCGTTTGTTTGCTGCTGCCGGATTGCTGCCGGTCATCAGTATGGCAAATTCATCACCGCCGAAACGTGCGACAAAGTCATCGTAGCGAGTATGTGTTCGCAGGTTCTGGCCAAAATGGCGCAGAACGGCATCGCCTGCGGCATGACCGTGTTCATCGTTAATTTGCTTAAAGCCATCCAGATCAGCAATCACCAGAATCCCGGCCTCAGCATTGCGGGCGGCGCGTGCAATGGCTTCGCGCATCCGGCGCATAAAGCCACGACGATTGTAAAGCCCGGTCAGTTCATCGGTTTCGACCATAAGTTCAAGCTGCTGGATGCGGCTTTGTTGCTGATCAAGGCGGGTTTGCATGTCGCGTGCGAGATCAACCAATGTCGAAAGCGCACTGCGCTGTTTGCTATCGTCAGACTCTTCGGTTGCGCGATTGTTGATTGCTGTCTGATGTTGAAAATCAGCAGCAAGTTCGATCAACATATCTATTTGCGACTTTTGCATTGGTGATCTTGTTATCAATGACATCGAATGACGAAACCCGTAAAAGGAATGGAACCATTCTATCTTTCATGACGTTACAAGAACCTTAACGCGCTTACGTCGTATTTGTGACGAAGCAGTGTCGTTTACCCAGAGGAGCACGACAGATGAACAGCCTATTTGGAGCCGGGATAATGCGAAAATTCGCTGTCGTTGGTGTCGTCCTGGCGTTGGCGGGGTGCTCGTTCCTTGAAAAGGAAAACTTTACTGTCGGTGGTGAAATCACGGACCAGGGACAGGAATGCGTTACATTCCGTGCCGATGATGGAACGCTTTATGCGCTTGCCAACAAGGCAAGCCATTTCCGACCGGGAGATAAAGTACGAATCACCGGGCGTTTGGCCTTGATGACGACCTGTACAGAGGCGACAACCCTGATCGTTGACAAGATTGTTCTGCTGGCGCCGGGGGATTGATTTTGACGCCTAGCGGTCCGGCGCAAAACAATCAGTGCCGTCAGCTTTTAGCTGGCGGCATTGTTTTTGTGCGCTGGCGGCGTCTGCGAACCCCAGAAGTTGCAGGCGATGGTATGTGCCTTGGCTACCAAGATCGGCGGATATGATTTGTTTGTCGTGCGCCTTACTCAGTTTCGGGTAGCGGATGCTAAAACTTGCCCAATAGGTCTCAGCGGTAAAAGAATCGCGAAACGCGCCAAGTTGGATGAAATGACGGTTTTGATCTGCGGGCGCGGCTGTTTCCACCGGGTTCACGGTGTCAGAAGTCGATGTCAACGTGCGCTGTGTTGGCATGGCAGATGGCGTGGTGTTGACTGATGCCGTAGATGGCGATGCTGGGATAGAGACAGGCTTTGTTGCTGTTGGCGGGGCTTGCTTCCGAACCGGGCGGATCGGCGCTTGACCGGTGATTGATCGATGATACTGGTCGGCCAACGACGGGATTTCTGTTTCTTCTGTTATGTTGGCACTCGTTGGTATTGTTCCGGGTAGAAGGCTGACGGGTTGGTTGCCAGATGGAACGCTGGTTGCACGTGCTGGCAGATCGGTTGGGATCATGTCGATCCCCGTTTGCCCGGCATCCGGGGACGGGGTTTGTGCCATGGCAGTTGATGCCAGTGTAATGGCGTTCAACAACGCAATGGCGAGCCCAAAGGTAAACCGCAAACCACCCCACGTTCCGCCAATGCCAAACGGTTGCGATGCGCTGACCGCCTTGTTCGCGCATTTGTGGGGTGGTTTGGGCATTCCTACATCTCCGTGCGCGGGCCATACGCGTGACGCTCACGCAGTATCTGGTCATTGCTGCGCAGACGTTCCATGGCCTTGCCGTAGACGGTGTCAGATGCGTACTGTCCATCTGGGCGGTCGCCTGTTGCCATCCCGGTCAGAAGTTCAATCGCATCGTTTATGTGCTCAATCGTCCAGATGTTGAACTTGCCCTGACGAATGGCTTGAACAACTTCTTCACGCAGCACAACGTTTTCGGCATTGGCCAGGGGAATGATGACCCCCTGATCACCCGTAAAGCCCTGATCAGCGCAAATGCGATAGAAACCTTCTATTTTGTGCGAAATGCCGCCGACCGGTTGCGCCTGGCCAAACTGGTTCATCGATCCCGTGATGCCGACATTCTGGCGCATCGGAATGTTTGAGACGGCCGAGACAATGGCGCACAGTTCCGCCATCGAGGCAGAATCCCCCTCGATGCCGCCGTAATTCTGTTCAAAGGTGACGTTGCAGGCGAATGAAAGTGGGAAGTCCTGTGCAAAGCGGGACTTCAGGAAGCCCTCGATGATCATTACCGATTTTTGCTGCAAGGGGCCTGACATGTCGACCATGCGTTCGATATTGAGTACGCCCAGACTACCGACATAGGAACGCGCAGAAACGCGGGCCGGAAGACCAAAGGCATGATCACCATAATCAAGAACCGTCAGGGCGTTGACCTGACCGATGACGGCGCCAAAACTGTCGATCAGGATTTCACGCCGTTGGACGCGCTCATGTGATCTGTCTTCAAGGCGTGAATTGCGGTGACGGCGTTCCTCGATTGCACGTCTGACATCAGCAGCACGGATGGTTTCGCGGCCTTCGGCCTTGCTCAGGGCTCCGGCCTCGATTGCGACATCTTCGACCCGTTCGATTTGCGCTGTCAGTTTGTCGCGTTCCCCGGCCCAACGGGCCGCCTGACCAAGCAGTTGGCGGATGGCGCCGTTATCAACCGGGATACCGGAACGTGACAGGGCGGAGGCCCGCAACAACCCGGTATAGATCGAAATGTTACGACCTGCTGCTGGCATATCGGCATCAATATCGGCCTTGACGCGGAAGTGGTTTCGGAAATCGACATCAAGCGAGAAGAACGTGTAGTAGAATTTGGGGGCGCCGACGATCACGACCTTAAGATCAAGCGGGATCGGCCGGGGTTCCGGTGCGCCAGCAGTCGGTGCGCCGCCTTTGTGCGTTTCCTCAATCCGAATTTCGCGGTCACGCAAGGCTGCTTTTAAATATCCCCAGCATTCTTCGTGTTCCAGCAGGCTTTCCGCACGCAGAACCAGAACGCCGCCATTCGCGCGGTGAAGCGCGCCGGGTTTGATCAAGCTGAAATGCGGGTGCATGCCGCCGCCAATTGGCCGGTACTGAATTTGCCCGAAAAGGTTGTCGTAGCTTGGGCTTGGTTCAAGCACGACATCCGGATGATCATCACGCGAGTGATCAATCAACAAATTGACGGCATAGCGATCATCAACGGTTTCAGGAATTTTGCCATCGCCGCTTTCGATGGAGGGTTGATCGCTTGCTTCCTCGAACGCGTCGATATTATCCAAAATGTCTTTCTCAAGGGCCTCGAACCAGGCCTTAAGGCCCGGGCTTGTGAACTTGTCGCGCAGTTTCTTGATGCGAGGTTTCAGGACAACCTTGGCCGCGCCGCGTCGCAGGCTATCAAGCGTATCGGCGATCTGTTCTTCGAGTTCGCGGGTCGACAGCAGTGTTTTGCGGGCTTCCTCGGCGACCTCTTCAAACGCGTCTTCGGCTTCGTTTCGGCGTTCCTTTGGTATTTCGTCAAGTGATACCGGCTCGCCTTCGTCGTTCAGCGCGACGATCATGACGCCTTTTTCGTTTTCCTGAACATCAAGGCCGCGTTCCCGTGCATATTCGCGCAGCGCATCGAACTTTTCACGCAACTGGGCGCGGGCTTCTTCAGTTTGGGTCTGTGTTTCGGTCAGGTGGGCCGGTGCATTAAAGGCAGATGAAAAGGCTTCGCGCAAATGGGAGATCAGCGTCTCCATTGCTGTGAGCAGCTTTTTGCCCTGACCGGCAGGAAGGGCATAGGGGCGGGGGCGATTTGTGCGTGAAAAATTGTTTAGATAAACCCAGTCATCGGGGGCTTCGCGCTCTTCCATGGCCTTGTTGAGGTAGTCAAGCGTCGCGGTCATGCGACCGGCGCGATCCAGACCAAGGACGAAAATGTTAAACCCGGGCTCGGACATTGAAAGCCCGAATTTAAGAGCCTCGGCGGCGCGGTAATGAGATGAAAAATCGAATATTTTTGGTTGTTGGTCTTTATGAGGGCTGCGAATACGGAAATGCGGGAAACCACAATCATCTGCGTCAAGGCGGGAAACTGGCATCTGCTGACTTTCTGCTGCCCAAGATACAATATCAATCAGGGGATTTTTGCCCCTGCAGCATATCTTGGAAGCAACGCAATCATGCGGTCAAGCATTGCGTGCGGAAATTGTTGAAAAGCCAGCAGGAACCTTGTTCTGACCAAGGTGAGTGAAGGGTTGGTCAGACTATGGACCCGAAATAAATAACGCCCAAACTAAATAACGCTCGGACTAAATAACGACCGTGTTGCCGAAATCGCTGCTTTTAAGCAATCTATCCACGATCTGAACGCCGCGGCGCAGTCGTTCCGGGGATCGTTCCGCGCCGAAACAAAGGCGCAAACCACGCGGGACATGACCAACAGAAAACTGTTGAGCGGCGGTAAGAAGCACGCCGCTATTGGCGGCATTCATCACCAGTTCACCAGCTTCGATATGTTCGGGAAGTTCCAGCCAGATGTGGTAGTTGGTGGGGTGGAAGCGAATGTTATAGCCCTTGAGGGTGCCAAGAATGATGGCCAGACGCTGGGCGGCAGCTTCCCGGTGCCAGCCTTCGAACTGGGCAAGAGTGCCATCATTGATCATGCGAACCACGAGCTCGAGATTGATGGTTGAAACCATCCAGCATGTCGAACGGATTGCACTGGCCAGCTTGCCGATCATTTCACCGGGGGCATGAATATATCCGACACGCAGGCCACCCCCGATGCTTTTGGATACGCCATCCAGATAGATGCTGCGTTCCGGGGCAAAGCACGACAGTGGCGGCGGGGCATCCGGGTCAAGAAAGTGGTATATGCCGTCTTCGATCAATGTCAGATCATATTTGCGCAGGATTTCGGCTATCTCGATGCGGCGTTGCTGGCTCATGGTGCAGCACAGCGGATTATGCAGTGTGGGCATCAGATAGATGGCGCGCGGGCTTTGCGTTCGGCACAGATTTTCAAGTGCATCTGGCATGATGCCTTCTTCATCCATCGCGACGCCCCGCAGGCGGAATTGCAGAAGGTTGGCAAGACTGCGCAGGTTCGGATAGGTGAGTTCTTCACATAGAACAAGATCACCCGGGCGTACAGAAGCAAGCAGTGAAACTGTCATGCCGTGCTGAACGCCAGCTGTTGGCAAAACCCGATCAGGATTGTCATCCAGACCCAATCGACCAGCCGCAAACGCCAATGCTTCGCGTTGGTGGGCTACGCCATATTCGGATTTATAGGACACCATGTCATCGGTGGTCATGGTGGTTGCGACTTCCATCAGGGTTTCACGAATGCGGCCCTCTTTCGGGGGGAGGGGGCAATTCATTCGGAAATTCACCGGCCCGGAATCTTCTGTTTCGGTCGATCGAGAAGACTCTGACATCGGCATGCTGGTGGCGCGTGCAAGCTGACTGAGGTTGTTGGTAAATGCCATCGGAATTGGGGCGGTAGCTGCCATATCAAGTTCCGACTGGATATTGTCGAGAACATAGGTTCCGCGACCGACCTCGCCAGCAACAAGCCCAAGCCGCTCCGCCTCGCGGTAGGAACGGGTGATTGTCCCGACCGTAACGCCCAGCTTATAGGCAAGATCACGATGGGTCGGCAGTCGGTCTCCCGGTTTCAGGGAGCCTTCTTTGACTGCGGTACTAATGGCTTGTGCGATCTGTCGATAAACAGGGCCGCCAGCCTCGTCCAGTTTCGGGAACCATATTGTCATGGTGACAATGTTTAAATTGACACAATAATAATGTCAATGACAAAACAATATCGAGACAATTGACCGAAAGGAGATGGAAATGGTAAATTGTAACGATACAATCCAGATCCCTGGCATTCAGGCAAATGATCACAGTGCGGTATCCGGCAAACAGGACAAAAAGTCTGTATCCTGGCGCATGGTGATCACCGGTATGCTGATCTCTGCGGTTGAATATCTTGCGGTGCGTCAAGCTCACGCACGTGATCGTCATGCTTTGCAACACCTTGATGACCGGATGCTTAAGGACATCGGTGTGACGCGTGCAGACATTGAACGGGAATTGGCCAAGCCGTTCCTGTCGGACTTCCCCCGGCGCGGCTAGCCACCGTCGCGCATGACGGAGGCACTTTGCTCCCATTGTGCCTCCGTTCGGCGGGGAATGTTCTTAATGTGTTGATTGTCACGATTTTTCAAAAAAGGGGTACAATTAGATGTTCGATGCAGGTGAATTGCGAGAGGCAGCGGATTTTGTACATCGGTATGTCGCGCCAACCCCGACAATTCAGTGGCCGCTGCTTGATCGTGCAACCGGATTGTCCCTGTATGTGAAGCACGAAAACCATACCCGACTGGGTGCGTTCAAAATCCGGGGCGGGCTGACCTTTTGCCGTTACCTTGGAAGTTCGATCGATGTGAACCGGGGTATCATTTCGGCGACACGGGGCAATCATGGTCAAAGCCTTGCTCATGCGGCCAGCCGTTTCGGAATGCCTGCAACCATTATTGTCCCGCATGGCAATTCAGTTGAAAAAAATGCCGCCATGCGTGCTTGGGGAGCCGAGGTGATCGAACACGGTCACGACTTTCAGGAAGCGGCCGAGTACGCCAAGACGCTCGCGGCCAGTGAAGACCTTGTTATGGTACCACCATTCCATCGGGAACTTGTTCGCGGTGTGGCATCCTATGGCCTGGAGCTTTTTGACGATATCGCTGGGCTCGATCGTGTTTATGTACCGGTTGGTATGGGGTCAGGGATTTGTTCGTTGATTACCGTACGGGATGCTTTGGGCCTCAAAACTGAAATCATCGGCGTGGTCGCAACTGGCGCAGATGCCATTCGCCAGTCATTGATGGCGGGTGAGATTATCCAGACTCCAACCGCCACAACATTTGCCGATGGTGTTGCATGCCGCAGTCCTGATCCGGGTGCCTTCGATATCATCAAAAAAGGCGCTGCCGACATCGTCGCGGTGAGTGATGACCAAATTGCCGAGGCCATGCGCCTTTATTTCAGTTCGTGCCATACGCTTGCAGAGGGTGCAGGTGCTGTGCCGCTGGCGGCCGCCATTGCGCAGCGTGAACGCAATATTGGCAAGAAAGTCGCCGTGATTCTGACCGGAGCCAACATAGATCGCGCCGATTATGCCCGCATCCTCTCAGGAGAAAACAAATGAACCACGTTTCAAATCGTTCGTCGAACAGCCCCACTGTTGATGAGCGTCATCTGATGTTTGATGACCTTGAAAAGCTTGGCCGTATCCTTGTGGAAACAGGAGATATCGCGCACAGCTTCGTTCAGGGGGCGGATGACATGGATGTAACCTGCCGCGATTTCTCTGCCTTTGACCCCTCGCGCCCGTTACAGGGGCAGGGCCGCGGCACGCTTGATGCGTTGCGAGCAGCGAAAGAAGAAATTCTGCCGCTGCTCGCCGCATCAATAGGTCCGAGATATCTTGGATTTGTAACCGGCGGCACGACACCGGCCGCTCTTGCTGGCGACTGGCTTGCCAGTGCAATTGATCAGAATGCAACTGGCCCGGAAGGATCGGTCAATGCCGCTGTAGAGGAACAAGTCATCAACTGGCTATGTGATCTGGGCAGAGTTCCGTCGGACCGTTTTGATGGTGTTCTGACGACTGGTGCCACGGTATCGAACCTTTTGGGACTTGTCGCAGCCCGGCAATGGTGCGGTGAACAGGTCGGTGTGAATGTCGATGCTGATGGCGCAGGCGTTCTACCAGATCTGGAGGTTTTCGCTGCAAGTCCGCATGCGAGTATGATCAAGGATCTGTCTATCACCGGCATTGGCCGCAACAACTTTACCAAGGTTGCAACAAAGCCAGGGTCAGAAGAAACCGATATCGCGGACCTGAAAGCCAAGATCAGCGCCAGTGATGCACGCGCCAAGATTGTTATTGCCTCTGCCGGGACGGTAAATGCCACCGACTTCGATGATCTTGAAGCGATTGCCGACCTGTGTGCCGCATATGGTGCGTGGTTGCACGTTGATGCAGCATTCGGGTTCTTTGCCGCGCTTGATGATCGACGTGCCGACTTTACCAAGGGCATTGCACGCGCGGACTCAATTACGTCCGACGGGCATAAGTGGCTGAATGTGCCTTACGATTGCGGGATATTCCTCACGCGGCACATTTCGGTACTTGAGACCTGTTGCCGTGCCTTCGCGCCATATCTCGACACCAAGGCTGATGGGAATAGCTACATAAATCGTGGTGTGGAGAACTCCCGCCGTTTTCGTGCCTTGCCGCTTTGGATGACGATGGTCGCTTACGGACGTGACGGGGTCGCGTCGGTCATCCGTGCAAATTGTGATCAGGCAGCGGACCTTGCAGCGTGGGTTCGCACCCATGAAAAGCTTGAATTGCTTAGTGAGCCCAAACTCAATGTGACAATGTTTAATGCGCGCGGGAGTGACGAGGATAACCGTGCTTTGTTGGCGCGAATCAACGCGACCGGGAAGGTCTTTTTGACCCCCACAGTTTATGGCGGGCGGTTTGGTTTCCGTGCAGCGTTCAGCAATTGGCGGACCTGCGATGATGATCTTGTGATCATCAAACAGGCGATTGAATCGGCCTTGTAAACACCCACTGAAATCACCGATAAGCTACCCGAAAATTGATCCACCAGATCAAACAAGTGCTGCGCTGAGGATAGTATGATGACGCCCCAGACTCTGTCGATCTACCAGGTTGATGCCTTTACCGATGTTTTGTTTTCCGGCAACCCGGCTGCGGTTGTGCCGCTATCGGATTGGTTGCCGGATGATTTGATGCAAAAGATCGCGATGGAAAACAATCTGTCGGAAACGGCCTTTTTTGTTCCTTGTGTCGGCGATGATGCTGATTTCCACATCCGCTGGTTTACGCCGACGGTCGAAGTGCCGCTTTGTGGTCACGCAACACTTGCCAGTGCGTTTGTGATTTTCAATCAGCTTGGCTTTGACGGTGATCAGATCAGATTGCAAAGCCAAAGCGGTGTGCTGACAGCCCGGCGTGATGGGGATGGAATTGTCTTGAATTTCCCGAAACAGCCAATCTCGGCCGAACCCGTATCACGCGACGTTCTTGATGCGTTTGGCGGTGCGACGCCAATCGAGACATTTGGCGTCGCAAGTCGTGATACGGACATCGTGGTTGTGTTTGATGAGGCATCCATTGTTCGCAATATGCGCCCGGATATGTCCGCACTGGGCAAATTGGCGGACCGCGGTGTGATTGTGACCGCACCCGGCGATAAGACCGGACTTGATATGGTGTCGCGGTATTTCCTGCCCGCCCTTGGCATTGATGAGGATCCGGTGACGGGTTACATGCATTGCGTTGTCGCCCCGTTCTGGGCTCAAAAACTGGGCCAGGAAGATGTTGTCGGCTATCAGGCATCTGCGCGCGGCGGCGTGGTGGCGTGCAAGATTGACGGTGATCGCGTCCACCTGAAAGGTGAGGCGGTTTTGTACCTCAAGGGCGAAATAGTCGTGCCACGATGACCATCGTCGTGGCAGCGTAGAAAACATTATTGTGGCGGGCAGGATCTAATTTGCCCGCCATTTTTAATCTGGATCGGGTGCTGTTGGCCGGTGAAAAATCTACCCAATAATCCGCATTGATCCTGATTTACTTTGTTTTTTTATTGACCGTGCGGTGGGGCTTTCGTCTAAGTAAAAGGCAAAATAGGTATCTTGCGACCAAGTCACACCCGTTTGACAGGCTGTGAAAACGCAAGACCAAGGGCTTTACAGGGGAAAGTTTATCGTGCTCGAAAGTGTTGTTGCCAGTTCTGCAACGCCGATGCAGATGTGGGTGGTTCTTGCACTCGTTGCCGGATCGCTTGTTCTGTATGGGCTGGAGCGTATTTCGCTTGAACTGACCAGCATCGCGTTGATCGCGACTCTTCTGCTTTTCTTTGAGTTTTTCCCGCTGCTTGATGCGGATGGTGACAACCTGCTTGGGCCGTCAACCATCATGTCGGGCTTTGCCAACCCGGCCTTGTTGACGGTTCTGTCATTGCTGGTGGTCGGGCAGGGCATGGTCCTGACCGGTGGTGTCAGTTACATCGCCGGGCTGATTACCGAACATGGTGGCAAGAACGCCTCGGTCGCGATTTTCATCGGCTTGTTTGTTGTGATGGTCATGTCCGCCTTCCTGAACAACACGCCGGTTGTTGTTATCTTTATTCCAATCATTCAGGCACTTGCCGAACGTATTGAGCGTTCTCCATCCGCGCTCATGATCCCGTTATCCTACGCGGCGATCCTTGGGGGCATGACCACCCTGATCGGCTCTTCGACCAACTTGTTGGTGTCGAGTTCGCTGATCGAGCTTGGGATGCCGGGTCTTGAGTTCTTTGAATTCACGACGATTGGCAGTGTTTTGGCGCTTGTAGGGTTTGTCTATGTGTTGTTGATTGCGCCGCGCCTGTTGCCGGCTTTGGCGTCGATGCGCAGCAAGCTTGCCAACCCTGACAGCAGTGGCAAGCAGTTCATTGCGCAGATCACGGTCGGGCCTGCAGCCAATATGATCGGCACAAAACCGGTCGCCGGTTTCTTCAAGAACCTGCCAAATATCACCATTCAAATGATCGTACGGCGCGAACATGCCGAACTGCCGCCATTCGAAGACGATATGGAAATTCAGGCAGGCGATGTATTGGTCGTAGCGGCCACGCGCAAGGCGTTGACTGAAGCACTGCAAAAAGATCCGGGCTTGCTGCATTCTGATGCCGCGGCTGTAGAAGGCGATGAAGCCCCGCAAAAATCAACGCAGCTGTTGGCAGAGGTCATGTTGCCGCCGGGTTCACGGCTGATCGGGTTTAACCTTGAGCAGATCGGGTTCCGCTATCAGTACAAGTGCCTTGTGCTGGGGATTCAGCGCCGGTCACGCATGATCCGCACCCAGATGACAGAAATCCGGCTTGAAGCGGGTGATGTCCTTTTGGTGCAGGGACGCTCAGAAGATGTCGAAGCATTGCGTACCATTCGTGATGTCGTGTTGCTGGAATGGTCGACACGCACCTTGCCGCGCCCGTTCCATGCGCGTCGTGCTGCGGCGATCTTCCTTGGTGTGATTGCGCTGGCGGCGACCGGGATCGTGCCGATCATGGTTTCAAGCTTTATCGGGGCCGGTTTGATGATTGCATCCGGCGCACTTAACCTGCGTCAGGCATCACGTGCGATTGACCGCAAAATTGTGCTGCTGGTTGCAGCGGCCCTTGCGCTTGGCAATGCGTTGCAGTTGACCGGCGGGGCCGAATTCGTTGCCGATCAATTGTTGGCGGCGACAAGTGGCGCACCAGCACCGGTTATTTTGTCATTGTTCTTCCTGATTGTGGCCGGTTTTACCAATGTGCTGTCAAACAATGCCTGTGCGGTTCTGTTTACACCCATCGGCATTGGTATGGCCCAGCAACTTGGCGTGGAGCCACATGTGTTTGCGATTGCGGTGGTGATGGCGGCCAACTGTTCGTTTGCATCACCTGTCGGGTATCAGACAAACCTGTTGGTTATGGGCCCTGGGCATTACCGGTTTATCGACTTCCTCAAGGCAGGAACGCCGCTGATTATCGTTCTTTGGATCGCATTCAGCCTCTTTGCGCCATGGTACTACGACATGGCATTCTGAGTTTTGTTGATTCGGGCAGGGTGACGCCAATTTCATGCGGCTTAAGCCATGCAAAAATGGCTGTCATGTCTGTGCGGAAGGCGTTTGACTTTTGCCTTCGGGGCAATAGGATCAGGCTCCTCAATTGATCTGACATAGCCCTTAGAGGTTATTCTTCTTTCTCAGGAACTTACAGATGGCCCAGACTGCCGAAATTGCAAAGCCAACACTTCGTCCGACCAGCCCGAATTTTTCATCGGGTCCGTGCAAAAAACGCCCGGGTTGGTCCGCAGAAGCATTGCAGACGGAAGTTCTTGGTCGTTCGCATCGTTCCAAATTCGGCAAGCAACGCCTTGAAGAGGTAATTGACCGGTCGCGTGCCATCCTGAACCTGCCTGATGACTATCTTTTGGGCGTGGTTCCGGCATCCGATACTGGTGCTGTTGAAATGACGCTGTGGTCGATGCTGGGCGCGCGCGGCGTTGACATGCTTGCTTGGGAAAGTTTCGGGGCGACCTGGGTTGCCGATGTGATCAAGCAGCTCAAACTTGACGACGTGCGAACCCTTGAAGGTGACTATGGCAAATTGCCAGATCTGAACGCAGTTGATTTCGACCGTGATGTTGTCTTCACCTGGAACGGCACGACCGCGGGTGTCCGCGTTCCCAATGGTGACTGGATCGCTGATGACCGCAAGGGTCTGACGATCTGTGATGCGACCTCGGCCATCTTTGCAATGGAATTGCCGTGGGACAAGCTCGATGTCGTGACTTATAGCTGGCAGAAAGTTCTGGGCGGCGAGGGTGGTCACGGGATCATTATTCTGAGCCCGCGCGCCGTTGAACGCCTTGAAAGCTATACCCCAGCATGGCCGTTACCAAAAATCTTCCGCATGACCAAAGGTGGCAAACTGATTGATGGCATTTTCCGTGGTGAAACCATCAATACCCCGTCGATGCTTGTGGTCGAGGATGCGATTGATGCCCTGAAATGGGCAGAAGGGCTCGGTGGGCTTGAAGGGCTTTTGAGCCGCACGCGGGCAAGCCGGGCGCACCTTGATGCGTGGCTTGCGGACAGTGATTGGGCCGCCGACCTTGCCGAGGATCCGGCAACGGCATCAAACACGTCGATGTGCATCAAAATTGTTGATCCGTGGGCATTGAATTTGCCAGCTGATCAGCAGGCGGCACTGCCAAAAAAGATTTCCCAGCTTCTTGAAGCGGAAAATGTCGCACTTGATATCAACGGATATCGTGATGCACCGGCCGGCTTGCGTATTTGGGGTGGGGCAACCGTTGAGCCCAGTGATATCAAGGCGTTGCTGCCGTGGCTGGACTGGGCTTATGCGGTTGTTAAGGCCGAATTTCAGGCCAGTTAGGAAATAATTCGTACGTATTATTTGCGTTACAGGGGTTTTCCCCGTTGCCCTGTCCGGCACAACGCGGTAGTAACCGCTACCGGATAGTGAGCCCTGAGCGTTGCTCGGGATATTATCAATTTGAATTTGCGCGCCTCGTCCGGGAAAGCACACAACATGACCGAACTTGCCAGGAAAGCTCTTTTGCCCGCCGGCCTGCAGGATGTCCTGCCAGGAACCGCCGCACGGGAAGCTGAAATCCGTGAAAAGCTGATGGCCAGCCTGGCGCATGCAGGCTACGACCGCGTGAAAACGCCGCTTGTCGAGTTTGAGGAAAGCCTGCTTGAAGGTGCGGCACCGGAATTGGCGACGCAGACATTTCGTCTGATGGATCCTGAATCGCGCCGTATGATGGGACTGCGTTCGGATATGACCCCGCAGGTCGGGCGTATTGCTGCAACCCGGCTGGTCGATGCGCCGCGCCCGCTGCGCCTTTCCTATTCCGGCGATGTTCTGCGCATCAAGGGATCGCATCTGCGCCCCGAACGTCAGTTCGCGCAAGTAGGCGCAGAGCTGATCGGTGTATCAAGTGCCGCAGCTGATACCGAAATCGTCCTCCTTGCTCTGGAAGCACTCGATAGCATTGGTCTTGCCGACGTCTCGGTAGACCTCAACCTCCCGACTTTGCCAGTACGTTTGTTTGATGCCTTTGGTGTGTCGCGCGATGATCGCGAAGCTTTGACCGAGGCGCTTGAACGCCGCGATGTTGCGGCCTTGCGTGCCGCTGACGGCAAGGTTACAGGCGTTCTGGTGGCATTGCTTGAAGCGGCCGGTCCAGCTCAATCGGCGTTGCCGAAACTCAAAAAACTTGAATTGCCGCTTGGCGCTTCCGAAGAACTCTATCGTCTGATTGATGTCGCTGAACGTGTCCTGGCGTCGGGCCTTGATGCGGCCCTGACCATTGATCCGGTCGAAATGGCAGGTTTCCGCTATCAGACAGGTGTCAGCTTTACCCTGTTTGCCCGCAACGTGCGTGGCGAGATCGGTCGTGGCGGTCGCTACCGTGCCGGCGGTGCTTCGGGCGAGGCTGCAACAGGTATGTCACTATACATGGACAGCATTTTGCGCGGCCTTCCGGATGCAGAGTTGATTGATCGGGTTTACCTGCCGCTGGGCACGCCACAGCGCGAAGCGCGCAAATTGCGTGCAGAAGGTCATTACACCGTTGCTGCCCTTGAAGGGGCTGCAGAAGCCAAAACCGAGGCTGCTGCCCGGATTGAGGCAGAAGCCATGGGCTGCAACCACATTTATCTTGGCGGTAAGGTTGTGCCGCTAAACGCTTAGGGTTCTGGCCCTTACTGAACGAACTTTTTATCGCACAAGGAGTTTTGCGATGACCAATGTTGCCGTGATCGGTTCCCAGTGGGGGGACGAAGGTAAAGGCAAGATCGTCGACTGGCTGTCCGAACGGGCAGACGTTGTTGTGCGTTTCCAGGGCGGTCATAACGCCGGTCATACTTTGGTGATCGACGGAAAGACTTACAAGCTCAGCTTGCTGCCATCAGGCATCGTGCGCGAGAAAAAGCTGTCCGTGATCGGCAACGGTGTTGTTGTTGATCCTTGGGCGCTTCTGGCCGAAATCGCCCGCCTCAAAGAGCAGGGCGTGGATATTACTCCGGAGAACCTGCGTCTGGCGGAAAATGCCTGCCTGATCCTGCCGCTGCATGGCAACCTTGACCGTGCACGCGAAGCCGCAGCATCGGGTGACAACAAGATCGGCACCACTGGTCGTGGTATCGGCCCGGCATACGAAGACCGCGTTGGTCGCCGTGCGATCCGTGTTGGTGATCTGGCAGATGTCGATTTGCTCGAAGCAAAGGTCGAAAACCTTCTGACCCATCACAATGCATTGCTGCGTGGCCTTGGACAGCCGGAGGTTGATGGCGCAGAGCTGCTTGATCAGCTTAAGGAAATTGCACCAAAAATCCTGCCGTTTTCTGACACGGTTTGGAAATCGCTGAACCAGTTCAAGGAAGCGGGCAAGCGTATCCTGTTTGAAGGCGCGCAAGGCACGATGCTTGATGTTGATCATGGCACGTACCCGTTCGTGACCTCCTCGAACACCGTTTCCGGGCAGGCTGCTGCCGGTTCCGGCATGGGGCCGTCTGGTGTCGGTTATGTCCTTGGGATCACCAAGGCCTATACCACCCGCGTTGGCGAGGGTCCGTTCCCATCCGAACTGTTTGACGACGATGGCACCCGTCTTGGTGAGCGTGGTCATGAATTCGGTGTGGTTACCGGGCGCAAGCGCCGTTGTGGCTGGTTTGATGCGGCCCTTGTCCGTCAGTCGGTCAAGGTAAACGGTATTACCGGTATCGCACTGACCAAGCTTGATGTGCTTGACGGTTTTGATGAAATCAAAATCTGCACCGGCTATGACATTGACGGCAAAATCTACGATCATTTGCCAGCAAACCAGCGTCTGCAGGCCAAGGCAAAGCCGGTTTACGAAACCATTGAAGGTTGGTCTGATACGACGATGGGCGCACGCAGCTGGGCTGATTTGCCGGCCGCTGCAATCAAATATGTTCGCCGCATCGAGGAACTGATTGAAGCGCCGGTTGCGCTTCTGTCGACCAGCCCGGAACGTGATGACACCATTCTGGTACATGATCCGTTCAGCGCGTGATCCGTTCAGCGCGTGATCGCACCTGACGACACCTGATCTCGAAGGCCACCGGCAAACTGCCGGTGGCTTTTTTCGTTTGCAGATGAACAGTCTGTAAGTTGTCACGTGGTGTTGCACATGGATAACAGCTTGCCCGCAAGGGGGATCACAAGTATCGTTTTATCAACCTTTTGAGGATAGCGTTCTGATGGATAGGTCAGGAGGACTGTCAGTCAGTTGACTGCGCGTCACTCGGGGAATGATAACGCATAAAGAATATCGGGATCATGGCAGAGCAAGCAGAAGATCAGGAACAGGACGTTTCGAATGGTGCTGCGACTGAGCCGGTGATGGATGCACCGGGCGGCGGTTCTGTTGCGCCTGAAGAACCGGAAACAGGTTCTGATTCCGAAGATGTCGCACTTAATGCCGGTGGCAAAAGTGTCGAGATCGGTAATTTCCGTGTCTTTATGGACTTGCGCTTGCCCGAATTCGACATGGGTCATTGCAAGGCCTTTTCCGCAGACAACCTGCGCCGGGATGAGGGGAATGCCTTTGCGCTGGTAACCGATCCTGTTTTGCCAACCCGCCACGACCATCTTGTTTTTCTGACCGGCATGCATATGGCCGGTCAAATTGACCTGATTGATTACGAAATCGCTTTTTGGCCGCCATTTGGTCGCAAGACCATGGTGCTTTTCTATGACAAGCCTTCTGGCGGGAAAGTCGTTCCCAGAGAAAACAAAAAACTGGCAATCGACGAACATGACATTGGAACTGTCGTGGTCGAGCCGTTGCTGAGTGTCCTGCAGGCCTTTGGCGAAAAGGGCCTTGCGCATCGCAACATTCGTGCAGATAACCTGTTTTTTGCCGACCCGATGCGCGAAAAGGTTGTTCTGGGTGACTGTGCCAGTGGCCCGCCCGGATATGACCAACCTTCCGTCTATGAAACCACAGCGCGGATGAGTGCCGAACCCGCTGGGCGTGGGTCGGGCAATCTTACAGATGATTTTTACGCGCTTGGCATGATGCTGGCGGAATTGGGCGTTGGGCGACAACCGCTCAAGAAACTCAATGATCAAGAGATCATGGAGCTGAAACTGGCCAAGGGGTCTTTTCAGGCGATTGCTTCGCAGGAAAAACTGCCGCTGATCTTGATTGAACCTGTGCGCGGTTTGTTATGCGATGACCCGGAAGAACGTTGGGGATTTGCCGAACTGAATGCCTGGCTTGACGGACGCAGGACCAAGCCGGTTCAGGCCAATACGGAAAAACGTGCAGCACGTGCCCAAAACCTTGCCGGCCGGGATTACTATACCGTTCGAGCACTGGCACAGGCGATTTCCAAGAACTGGGTAACGGCACTTGGCCCGCTGCGTGACAGCACGGTTGAAATCTGGTTGCGGCGCGGTTTGGGCGACAATGAACGTGCCAAGGCGCTGTCAGATGCCATGCGGCAATTGCAATGGGCCGGAACGGATAAACGTTCGGCCGAAGACGTGTTGGTTGCGCGTTCCATTCTGATTCTCGATCCATCAGGACCTGTCAGGTTCAAGGGGTTCTCGGCGATGGTCGATGGACTTGGCTTCATGCTTTCCTATGACGTGCAGCATGGGCGCGGACCGCAACGTTTTGCCGATGTAATCGTGCGCGATATTCCATCTTTCTGGTTCGGACGACAGGAAGGATACAGTCCCGAAGTTCAGAAACAGCAGCAGCTATACAAAAATCTGCGCTACTACATTCAGCAGCAAAGCGCCGGGTATGGCTATGAACGTTGTTTGTATGCCACCGTGCGCAACCAGCATTGCCTGAGCCCGCTGGTCGAAGAGGAATTCGTCATTGATGTTGCCGATCTTCTGCCCGCACTGGAAAAGGCAGCAGAGACGGCGTCAGAAGACAGCTGGCCGGTTGATCGTCATATCGCAGCTTTTATCGCGACCCGTCTTGAAGACGATGTCGAGGGTCAGCTGATGGCAATGCAAAACCCGTCGGACGAGGTCGAATACAGCCGTGCGATCATCAGCATGCTGGCGATCGTGCAATGGCGTCATGGTCCGGACAATCTTCAAAATCTGTCGCACTGGGTTGCGCGTTTGATGGAACCGGCGATCAAGGTATTTCACAGCAAGGCCCGGAGAGAGCGTGTTGAAACCGAGATCCCGAAGTTGGCAAAACGCGGCAATCTGGTTGAACTTTACAATCTGATCAATGACGAGCAGGAACGCCGCAAAGACCAGTCAGAGTTTGTCGAGGCAGTTGCCGAATACTCTGAGGCGGAAAGCGAAGTCTTTGATCTGGAATCTTCGGGACCAGCGCGTATGGAACTGGCAGAGAAAGTCGGACAACAGGCTGCGGCGTTCGCATCGACGATGATCGCGTTGTTGACGGTATCTGCGCTGTTCTTGATGCATATCTTTTAAGGGAACGACATGGCAAAAGGCAAAGGTTCACGGTCAAAGGGCGGTCGCAGCGCATTTTCCGGCTTGTCGGTTGTTGCGTCCGCTGTGCTGCTGTTCATGGTGGCACTTCCAACCTTCATTACCCTAACAGTGGGTTTGCTGCCGTCGTTGGTCGCTTTTATCTTTGATCGCAGTCCGGGCCGAACGATGGCGCGGTGTGTGTTTGGTCTGAATTTTTCGGGCGTCGCGCCCTATATTCTTGAAATCTGGCAGCAACCGGCGCAAACGGTTGGCGGTGCCACACAGGAAATCTTCCAGCCGCTTGCACTTTCGATCATGTATGGGGCGGCCGGGCTTGGCTGGTTGCTGTATTTGGCTATGCCGCCGATTGTGGCAAATGTTCTGAACCTGTCGGCCCAGCGTCGGGTCAGTGAACTTCGCAAAAAACAACGTGGCCTGATCAAGACCTGGGGAGACAGCTTGATCAAGGAAGTGGACCGGTCGGGAAACTGACCAGAAGTGAAACACGACGCAAATGCTGTTTGCAAAAGAAAGCGGCGGACAATGGTCCGCCGCAAGTCATTTCAGAAGGGAAAAGATGAAAGGTTGTTAGTGGGGCAGGTCCGTATGGATTGATTTGCGGACCTTTTCAAAGGCGCGCACTTCGATCTGGCGAATGCGTTCACGCGAAATACCGTAGGCGACGCTAAGGTTTTCAAGCGTTACCGGGCTTTCAAGCAGGCGACGCTGAGTCAGAATGTCGCGTTCACGATCATTAAGATGTGACATGGCGTCCTTGAGCATGCCCATGCGCTGCAGGAATTCTTCGCGTTTGCCATACAGGCTTTCCTGGTCTTCATCGTCACTTTCAATCCAGTCGACCCATTCGCCATCGCCTTCGATGCGTACAGGCGCATTCAGCGAATGATCCGGACCGGCCAGACGACGGTTCATCATGACGACGTCATCTTCAGACACGTTAAGTTTGGTTGCGATCAATTCGACCTGTTCAGGCTGCAGGTCACCTTCATCAATTGCCTGCATCTGGCTTTTAAGTTTGCGCAGATTGAAGAAAAGCTTCTTCTGGGCGGCCGTCGTGCCCATTTTCACAAGCGACCATGAATGAAGGATGTATTCCTGAATGGCGGCACGGATCCACCACATGGCGTAAGTCGCAAGGCGGAAACCCTTGTCAGGGTCAAACCGTTTGACAGACTGGAGCAGCCCGACATTGCCTTCGGAAATCAGTTCGTTAAGGGGTAAGCCATAACCACGGTAACTCATTGCAATCTTGGCGACGAGACGCAGATGGCTGGTGATCAGTTTTTCTGCGGATTTGTCACAATCCTTGTCCCGGAAATCGCAGGCATAAGTTGTTTCCTGTTCCGGGGTAAGCATCGGGTAGCGGCGAATACGCTGCAAATAAACTGTGAGACCGTCTTGAGAGATGGTTGGAAGAGCGTTTCCCTGTTTCATTGAAGCCTCCCGTATTGCTTTCAAAAAGTGCGTTTATCCCCTTGCACTTTCAAAAATCTTATACGGGGGTATTAGATACCGTCAATGGAAAATTAGACATTAAGGTTAGTCTTAACTAATCAAACGTATAGTTCCAAGGCGTTCATTAGGCCTAAAAGGTCATCCGGAATTGGGGCCTCGGTCGATATGTAGTTACCGGTGCGGGGGTGCAGAAATCCTAATGTTCGAGCATGTAACGCCTGTTTGTTGAATCCTTTCAAAATCTCTTGCGCCTTAAAGTTGAACTTTTGAATAGCCCTATTTCGGCTGTAAACAGGATCACACACAAGTGAGTGGCCAATATGGTTCATATGAACGCGGATTTGATGCGTACGCCCGGTTGCGAGACGGCACTCAACCAGTGATACCAACGAGTCGTCTCTAGATTGCAGGGTTTTGTAGTGGGTGAGTGCATATTTTCCCCCATTTTTGACCACGGCCATCTTCTTGCGGTTACGCGGGCTTCGGCCAATATTTCCCTCGATATCGCCACTCAGTGGCCTTGGGGTACCCCATGCAACTGCAAGGTAAGCGCGGTCGATATTTTCCTTGTCCTCGGAGAACAGATTGGAAAGCGCGCGGTGGGCCATGTCATTCTTGGCAACCACCATGGCGCCGCTGGTGTCTTTGTCCAGTCGATGGACAATACCCGGGCGTTTGACGCCGCCAATACCCGACAAGCTGTCGCCACAATGGGCAAGAAGCGCATTCACAAGTGTCCCGCTTTCATTGCCTGCCGCCGGGTGTACAACCATGCCTGCTGGCTTGTTGATCACCAGAAGGTCTTCATCCTCATAAAGGACATCAAGTTTGATGTCCTCCGGGACGGGCTCGGCCAATTCCGGCTCCGGGATGACCAGATCAAAAGTGTCGCCTGCCTTGACCTTGGCAGACATCTTGGTCGTCGGATTGCCATTAACGCTGAGCTGGCCGTCTTCGATCAATGCCTTGATCCGTGAACGCGACTGGTCGGGCCAGGCGGACGCCAGCACCTTGTCCAGGCGGGCGCCTTCGTCATCGGCCGTTGCGGTGTAACTCAGATTGTCAGACATAGTTGGCTGTCGCGCTGTAGTGTTGGTCGTAACCAGGGTCAAATCGGTTCTGGCAGCTTGTAGCGCTTTATGCGGCGATTGCAACGAATTGCGATATCATGTGGTGTTTGTTGCCTTGCAATTGGGTGTGCTTGCCGCTATGGCCTTGAACATGGTTTCGTATGATCGCGTTTAAAGCGAGCATGCAGGTTTCATCAAGCTTTGTCAGTTGGAAATACAATGCGTGTAGTTAAGGCTTTGGTCGCGTTCATGGGAGTTCTGATCGTGGTGGGCATCGGGTTGGTCGTCTATGGCCTGTCACTGGACAAGAACAATGCGGATACAAGCGTTGAAACAAGCGAACCGACTGTAACCCCGTCGGTTCCGGTTGCCGGAACCAAAACTGTTATCGGGCAAACCACGCTGGACGCATTCGGCGACATCGCCATTGATGTGGATGAGGGCGAACGACTTGTCGGCTATTCGATAAATGGCGCGCAGGCCACTCTTCATATCGAAAGCCGCCATGGTGAAGGCGCACGCCTCGTCGTCGTTTCGCTGGCCAAGAAAAAGGTTCTTGGTCGGATCATCCTGCAATCGTCTGAACAGTGACCCAGTCTTAAGGGAAAGCATGCCGAAATGGGGAACGGGCAGGGGACTGCAAGCGATAGAACAACTGGTGAGGATGATCACACCTGTATCGTGTTCACCAATGCCCTGCACGAAGAAGTTCGTGATTTATGCGCCCTGCAATGGCCAGAAGAGGCTTGTGGTCTTTTGATCGCCGCCAAGGATACCCCAAACCGGATCGAACGGGTCGTTTTCGCCAAAAACGTGGCAGCAGAACCGCACACAACGTTCGAGATCGATCCGCAGACCCTGATTGATTGCCACCGTACGGCCCGGCAAAAGGGTGAACGGGTGGTCGGGTGTTTTCATTCCCACCCCAATGGCAAGGCCTTGCCATCGCCAACAGACCGGGCCCGAGCCGATGAAAACGGTTTTCTGTGGCTGATCATTGCCACCGAACATAATCGCGCAGGCGATAGCGGGCTTTATCGCATCATTCACCAAACAACCACCGACGCGGCAGTGCAATCGGAATTGCGCTATTTTCGACGCTGCCAGATTGCTGACAGCTAGGTGTTCGCAAGGCGCCTGGGTTTAACTTTCCAGCGCATCGACAATCTGCTGTGGCGACAGGGTACCAATCGGGGTGTCTTTGGCATCACGCACCGTCATTGACGTGCCATTGGCAAGCGCAACAGGCAGGATATCGGCAAGACGTGCATGTGCCTGAATGCTGGGCCAGTCATTGAGTGTCGATTTATTCTCACCGGACGTGATCGGTTCCATAATCGACTTTGCGCGCAAAACGCGTGATCTGTTCACATCGCGGGTAAAGGCCTGCACATAATCATCGGCGGGTCTAAGCACGATTTCTTCTGGCCGGCCGACCTGCACCAGTTTGCCGTCTTTGAGGATCGCAATCCGATCCCCGATCCTAAGTGCCTCGTCCAGATCGTGGGTGATAAACACGATGGTCTTGTGAAGCTCCGCCTGAAGCTTCATCAACTCATCCTGCATGTCAGACCGGATCAGTGGATCAAGGGCAGAGAAAGCCTCGTCCATCAGCAAAACTTCCGGATCGGTCGCAAGAGCGCGGGCAAGGCCGACGCGTTGCTGCATGCCACCGGATAGCTGGTCGGGATATTTGGTTTCATATCCTGCAAGACCAACCCGCTCGATCCATTTCGATGCCGCGGCCTCGCGTTCCTTGCGCGCAGTACCCTGAATTTCGAGTCCGTAGGCGACGTTATCCATCACATTGCGATGGGGCAGCAGGCCAAAGCGTTGAAACACCATGCCAAGCCGCTTGCGACGAAACGCATTCAGGGTCGGAATATCCATGGCAAGGATATCTTCACCACCAAATGAAATGCTGCCCGCGGTCGGATCAATTAGTCGATTAAGATGACGAATCAGGGTCGATTTCCCCGATCCGGACAAGCCCATTACGACAAAGGTTTCACCCTGTTCAATCGACAGCGACACATCATGAAGGCCCACTGTATGACCGGTTTTTGCAAGGATTTCATCCTTGTCAGCACCACCCTTTGCCAGTTCAACTGCGGATTGCGGATCAGGTCCGAAGATTTTGAAAATATTGCGGATTTCGATGTAGCTCATTACGCGTCCTCCGCATCGTGCGATCGTTGTGATCGCTTGCCATAGGCTTGGCCGATCCGGTCAAACACCACAGCCAAAAGCACAATCGCAATACCGGCTTCCATACCAGCCCCAACGTCAAGGCGCTGAATACCCATCAGGACCTGTTCGCCCAATCCGCGCGCGCCAATCATGGATGCGATCACCACCATTGAAATCGACATCATCGTCGTCTGGTTAATCCCGGCCATGATGTTGGGAAGGGCGAGTGGCAACTGCACACCAAACAGGATTTGCTTTCGGCTGGCGCCAAATGACCGGGATGCTTCGAGTACCTCCTGATCAACAAGACGGATACCAAGATCGGTCAGGCGCATGACGGGCGGGGCCGCATAAATCACCGTCGCCAGAATGGCCGGAACCTTGCCCAATCCAAACAACATCAGGGCCGGGATCAGATAGACAAAACTCGGCATGGTCTGCATGGTGTCAAGGATCGGCAGCATGACGGCCCGCAAGCGATTGGACATCGCCATGGCAATGCCCACCGGAATACCGATCAGAACCGAAAGTGACGTCGCGACAATCATAAGCGCCAGGGTCTGCATTGCCTTGTCCCACAGGCCCAGCATGCCAATGGCAAACATCGCAACGACCAGCCCGACAACAAGCTTCCAGTTCTTGCTGGCATGCCAGGTGATGGCAGCAATGGCGATCAAGACCAACCACCAGGGCGCACCACGCAAAACCTGTTCCAACGCGACCAGAACGGTCAGCAAACTGTCGGCAAAGGCCTCAAACGCCGCGCCGTAATTGACCACCAGCCAATCAACAAACTGATTGACCCACTTGCCCAAAGGCACATTCAACTGTTCTGGAAACATGGCGCAACCGGCCCGATCTGCTCAAAAAATCAATGAGCGTAAGAGCCTAACAAGATCACGTGGGCCGCGCGACCGTAAATCGAACGATGACTGACATCTCCTGACGTCTTTTGGTAATGTATTCCGGTGATTGACAATCCAGAGGCCAGCCAAAGCCGTAAATCATAGACAATATTGTTTTCCTGAGAGGTTGCGATGATCACTGTGTTCTTTGATGGAAAATGCGGTCTGTGTTCGCGCGAAATCAATTACTACCGCAAGATCGCGCCAAGAGGCGTCTTCGAATGGCGCGACGTCACGGAACACGCAGGTGATCTTGAAAAGCACGGCATCTCCCTTGTCGAAGGGTTAAAGCAAATGCGTGCACTGGATTCAGATGGGCAATGGCATGCAGGTGCTGATGCGTTCATTCTGATCTGGCGCCAGTTAGACAGGTGGCGTGTTTTGGCAGCTATTGTTGCTTTGCCGATCATTCGTCAGATTGCAAACCTCGCTTATCGACTGTGGGCCGCATGGCGCTTCAAGCGCCTTACGCACTGCCAAGTTGCGGCTGTCGCGGATCAGCCGCGACAAAGCTGATTGGCCAATTTCAAAAGTATTAGGATCGCCAAACAAAACACCCCGCAAGATATCTTCCGCGGGGTGTTTGATCGATTTTGCGACTGTTTTGCTTACATTGCGCTTTCAACGCGTGCCGCAACATCCTCCGGCACCCAGGCTTTCCAAACATCCGGCTTGGATTTCAGGAAATGCATTGCGGCCCCGTCGGGCTTTTCGTCATTTTCCTGCATGTAAGCCAGCATCTCCGAGACCAGCGCGTTGCTGGTTTCGTAGTTGGTCAGGAAATTGATCAGGGTTGGTGCGGCGGCTTTGAAGTCGTTATTGACACCAATCGTGATCGTGCTTTGCGGGTAGGCGGTCGCCTTGGTCGGGTTTTCTTCTGTTTTCAGCGCGTCAAAGATCGCCTTGTCATAGGCGGGTTCTTCAAGACGCGTGCTGTCATAAAGACCCATCACCCAGGTCGGACCCCAGTAATAATAAAGGGCCGGTTTGCCGCGTTTATGGGCCGATGCGATGGCAGCCGAAAGGGCCGCACCCGTGCCCGGGCGGAAGTTGGTGAAATCATCATCAAGGCCGTAGGCACCAAGTTTAGCCGAATTGACCTTTTCACAGACCCAGCCTGAAGGGCAGTTATAGAAACGGCCCTTGCCGGGTTCTTCGGGGTCCTCGAACAGCTCGGTGTATTTTGCCAGATCATCAACAGATTTCAGGTCAGGCGCCATCGGTTCAATGCCGCGATCAGCATCCCCTTCGATCACATAGCTTGGCACGAACCAGCCTTCGACAGCGTCATCGAAATTCACTCCGATCTGGCTGACATTGCCGGCTTCTTCGGCCTTGGTCCAGGCTTCGGCAACGTTGTCGCGCCAGATTTCCATGACGACATCAACGTCCCCCTTGCCTGCACCCGTCAAAAGCGGAATGACATCGCCGGGCAGGGCATCGGTCTGACAGCCATAGCCCTTTTCAATGATGAAGCGGGCAACGGCATTATGGAAAAGCGCACTGTCGTAATTGAGCCCGGCAAACATCACCGGTCGATCAATCTCGCAGGTTGCTTCTTGCGCGTTTGCGCTTGAATGAGAAATAAATGCGAGGCCAGCGGCCATCAGCATTGCGGCTCCGGTAGGCAGGGTTTTCATCCTTCTGTCCCTTCGTGGTTGCGGTCCGGAATCGCATCAAATGCATGGTCGGTGCGGTATCCCCCGCAAACGTCCGGATCGCTTTTGATCCGGAGCATTCATATGACCGTGCCCCTGATACAGGTGCGCCAATTCTAGACATGGCTCTAAGGCAGGTGCAACCCCGGGTATGGAATGTAACGGTGACGTGATGTCGTTTGGGCCCTGAGATCATTGCACAATGCTCCTGACAGGAATGGCAGGAGATGTCAGGTACTATGATTTACGGTTGTCGCAGAGATTGGTTTAATTCCGCCCGTGAATTTGTCTGGCTTTGTCGTTATGTTGGGCGCAGAACAAACCCGCGACATTCACCGGCACACACACCATCGGGGGCCACCATGATGCATTCCAGCCTGTTCGTCTTTGACATCGAAACAGTGCCCGATATTGATGTCTTGCCGCAATTGACCGGTGAAACCGCACCCGATCCGGAAACTGGGCGCAAGATGCTAGAAGATTATCATCTTGAAATCACCAGTGGCCGCAATGGCTTCCCGCGTCAGCCATTTCACAAGGTGGTGGCGATCAGCTTCCTGCGTGCGACCATCCAGCGCGACGGCGATACCGAAATGTACGAGATCGAGGAATTGCGATCGGGCGGAGAACTGGCTTCCGAGGAAAAGGACCTTGTGAACGGGTTCTTTGCCTATTGCGGCAAGTTGTATCCGCGATTGGTCAGTTTCAATGGGCGCGGTTTTGATCTGCCGGTGTTGAAGTACCGCGCGATGAAGCATGGGGTGTCGGCGCGCTGGCTGCATCAGGCATCGAACAAGTGGGAAAACTATACTGCACGCTATGCGCCGCATTGGCATTGCGATCTGGCCGAGGTGTTATCGGATTACGGTGCATCGGCACGCACAAAGATGAACGAGGTGTGTGCGGCCCTTGATCTGCCGGGCAAGACCGGGGTTGATGGCAGCAAGGTCTCGGATATGTATGACAATGGCGAGATCGATGGCATTCGCCGTTATTGCGAGACTGATGTTCTCAATACTTATTTGCTGTACCTGCGTCACGCGCTTCATACCGGGCTGACCGATCATGATGGCTACAATCATGCGATCAATTTGACCGTGGGTTGGCTTGAAGAACGGGCAGGGGACATTCCCGCCTATCAGGAGTTTCTTGATGCCTGGCGGCAATCAAGTGACGGATCGTTTAACGCGCTGTGATTTCTGGTTTATTCAGGCATGACGGGTATGATTTGGTGTGAGTTTGTTCACATTTTTTTGTCGGAATAGGCGAAATTCTGTTGAATTAAGTGCGATTTGATCTTAATTGCATTGCGTATGCAAGTGATTTGCATCGTCAAGGCGCGTCGCGCCTGAACCAAATTCAACGGGGATCGTTCACATGGATATCAAAAAACTCATCGGTGGTGCCGTGTTCGGCGCGACTGCGCTGGCTGCTACTTCGTCAGTTGCACAGGAAGTTAATGTCTACTCCCTGCGTCAGGCCTTTTTGGTCGAACCGCTGTTTGAGAAATTCACTGCTGAAACCGGCATCGACGTTAATGTGATCTTTGCCGAAAAAGGCTTGGTCGAACGCATCAAGCAGGAAGGGACGAACAGCCCGGCCGATATCCTGATGACGGTTGACATCAGCCGTATCCAGCAGGCGGTTGACGCCGGCGTGACCGAGGCCGTTTCCAACGATACATTGGCCGCCAATATACCGGCCCATCTCCGTGATCCGGAAGGCCATTGGTTTGCCCTGACCCAGCGCGGTCGTGCGATCTATGCCTCCAAGGATCGCGTCGCAGAAGGTGAGATTACCTCTTACGAAGATCTGGCCGACCCGAAATGGGAAGGGCGCATTTGCACCCGTTCAGGCAGCCATGTTTATAACGTGGCATTGTTCGCATCCATGATCAGCGTTCATGGCGAAGAAAAGGCCAAGGAATGGTTGCAGGGTCTCAAGAATAACCTTGCACGCAAACCGCAGGGCAATGACCGCGCACAGGTCAAGGCGATCAAGGAAGGCGTGTGCGACCTTTCAATTGGCAACACCTATTATTACGGCAAAATGCTTGATAACGAGGAACAGCGTCCGTGGGCAGATGCCGTCAACCTTGTATTCCCCAACCAGGATGGCCGTGGCATGTCGATGAATATTTCGGGCATGAGCCTGATCGCCGACGCGCCAAACCGCGAAAACGCGATCAAGCTGATGGAATTCCTGTCTGACGACGTTGCGCAGGGAATCTATGCCGAGGTCAATTACGAATATCCGGTCAAACCGGGCGTCGAATGGGCTGACAACGTAAAGTCATGGGGCACGTTCAAGGCCGATGACCTGTCGCTGGCGGAAATCGCCCGCCTTAGCCCGGATGCGATCAAGATGGTCGATGAGATCGGTTATAACGAATAGTCAAACCGACTGAGCTTGAATGGCTTTTTGAAAGGGGTGGTGCAATACCACCCCTTTTTTGCATTTCCAATGTCAGGCGATGGGTGGGGGATTGTCGCGGATTCGTGACCATGTGTATGGCTCTTATGTGGTTTTCTTGCTTGCAAAAGGCGGTGCAGGCCCTTTAATTTCGGCCGCAGCAAATACAAATCATTCCTAATTGCTGTGCCACCTGCAGCTGATCCAAACGAGGCATTTATGATTTCTCTGCGCAAAACCGTTCTTGGTCTTGTTATGTCGGCGATGGGGCTTTCCCTTTTGCCCGTCGCGCATGCCGCAGAAGAGGTCAATGTCTACTCGCTCAGACAGCCGTTCCTGATTGAACCGATGTTCAAACGCTTTACCGAGGAAACGGGCATTCGCGTCAATACGTTGTTTTCGCAAAGCGGTCTGGTGGAACGAATCAAACATGAAGGGCGCAATACCCCGGCTGACCTGCTTTTAACTGTGGATATCGGGCGCATTCAGGACGCGGTTGACGCCGACATTGCCCAACCGATCGAAAGTGCTGTTCTGGACGCGAACATTCCCGATCAGTTTCGCGATGATGACCGGCTTTGGGTGGGTATGACGACGCGTGCGCGTGTATTTTATACCTCGCTTGATCGTGTCGCGCCGGATGCCATCACCACCTACGAGGAACTGGCGGATCCGAAATGGAAAGGGCGCATTTGTGTGCGCTCGGCCATGCATGTTTATAATATTGCCCTGATTGCATCGATGATTGCCCATCATGGCGAAGCAGAAACCAAAGCCTGGCTGACTGCAGTTAAGGACAATCTGGCGCGCAAACCACAGGGTGGTGACACCGACCAGATTGAGGCCGTGTCACAAGGCGTATGTGATGTGGCAATTGGCAACTCATACTATTACGGCAAGATGCTTGATGACCCGAACAAGGCGGGTGCCGCCAAACAGGTGCGCATCGTCTTCCCCAATCAGGGCGGGCGCGGCACACATGTTAATATTTCCGGTGTTGCGCTGATGAAGCATGCACCCAACAAGGAAAATGCCATCAAGCTGGTCGAATTCCTCTCGAGCACCGAAGCTCAGCATATGTATGCCGATATCAATTTTGAATACCCGGTCAAGCCGGGTGTGGCCTGGTCCGAACGGGTCCGGGCATGGGGCACCTTTGTTCACGATGACCTGACGCTTAGCACGGTGGCGGCCAATCGTGGGGCGGCAATCCGTCTGATTGATGAGGTCGGCTTTAACGAGTAGACCTGCGATTAACCCCAATGTATCAAAACCAACCGGCCTGCATCGGGTGTGTGACCCGCGACGGATGAAACGGAAACAGCTTTGAATAACGCTTTCCAGACGCAAAAGGATGACGACATTCGGCCCGCCGCCGTTGCGGATACCTTTGACCCGATGCGCTCCCCGACAGGGCTTGCCGCAATGCGGTGGCTGCCACGTGGTCAATCGGCGTTCTGGTTGATCGGGGCATTTGTTGTTGCGGCGATGGTGGCTGCACCGATTGTCGCTGTTGCCTGGATTGCACTGTTTCCAACAGAGAATATCTGGCCGCATCTGGCATCGACCATGTTGCCAAGGTACCTCAAGAACACCGGGATTTTGATGCTGGGCGTTGGCATCGGCGTGACTTTGATTGGTGTGTCTTCGGCATGGGTCGTGACCATGTGCCGATTGCCGGGGAAGCGGTTCTTTGAGTGGGCAATGCTGCTTCCGATGGCTGTCCCGGCCTATATCGTCGCCTATGTTTATACCGATCTTCTGGAATATGCCGGTCCGGTGCAAAGAATGCTGCGCGACCTGTTTGGCTGGCAGACGGCGATGGATTACTGGTTCCCGGATATCCGCACCAAGGGTGGCGCAATCATTGTGCTTAGCCTGACGCTTTATCCCTATGTGTACATGCTGGCGCGTGCTGCATTCTTGTCGCAATCGATCTGTGCGATTGAAGCTGCCCGTATTCTTGGTCGTAGTTCGTGGAGTTCGTTTCTTACCGTGGCCTTGCCGCTTGCGCGCCCTGCAATTGTCGTGGGGGTTGTCATTGCGTTGATGGAAACCCTCAATGACTTTGGAACGATTGATTTCTTTGCCGTGCATACCCTGACGGCCGGTATTTTCAATGTTTGGCTGGGGATGGGCAATGCCGGTGGTGCGGCACAAATTGCACTGACCATGCTGGCCGTTGTGATCGCCCTGATGGTGATCGAACGTTATTCCCGCCGCCGTCAACGTTTCCATGACACGACCAGCCGTTTCCAGGAACTGCCGGGCTATGAACTGGCCCCGTTGGCCAAGACCGCTGCGCTGGCGATTTGCATTCTGCCCATTGTTCTGGGCTTTGTCGTACCGTCGATGGTGCTGATCTACTATTCCATCGGCTATTTTGATCAAAGCTGGACAGCAGACTTTTTCGAGTTTGCAGGCAACAGCCTTCTTGTATCGGGGTTGGCGACACTTTTGGCCGTGGGATGCGCGATCTTCATGGCTTATGCCCTGCGCCTTTTCCCGCAACCGCTTCTGAAGTTCTTTGTCCGCCTGTCATCGGTTGGCTATGCGGTGCCTGGTGCGGTGCTTTCCATCGGGGTGCTGATCCCATTTGCGCGGTTTGACAATGCCCTTGATGCTGTCATGCGCGACACCTTCGGGATTTCGACCGGCTTGCTGTTAAGTGGGACGGTGTTCGCGCTTGTATTTGCCTATGCGGTGCGGTTTATGGCGGTATCCTATGGCTCGATCGAAGCTGCCCTTGGCAAGGTACGTCCGAGCATGGATGACGCGGCCCGTACCCTCGGTGAAAGCCCTTGGGGAACGCTCAAGCGCATTCATTTTCCGATGGTTCGTGGGGGCATTCTGGCCGCGTCGGTACTGGTGTTTGTCGATGGTATGAAGGAACTGCCTGCCACACTTATTCTGCGTCCATTCAATTTCGATACGCTGGCCACCCATGTTTATCAATTTGCCAAGGACGAAATGATCGAACAGGCTGCATTGGGCGCATTGACAATTGTGGTTGTCGGGGTGGTGCCGGTGATTATGCTTAGTCGTGCGATTTCAAAATCCCGTCCGGGGCACAGTGGACAATCATGATGCGCCGGTTTGTGTTCGGGCTGTCCTGATATCAAATCAGCGGACCAATACATGGCGACCGCAAGCAGGAGACTTTCCAGATGAGTGATCTCAAACCGGGGCTCACAACGCTTTCCGATGCGCTCGATATTGCCTTTGCCGAAGTGCCGGTTATGACGCCTGCTGAACAACGTCCGCTTAACGAATGCTACGGTTCCATCTTGCGTGAGGATGTGATCGCAAAGGTCTCTGTTCCATCAGTGGATAACTCTGCCATGGATGGCTATGCGCTGCGTCATTCGGATCTTGCCGCGATCGACGGACCGGTTTCGGTGGTAGGTTTTTCACTGGCCGGTCATCCGTATGAGGGAACGCTGCCAAAGGGTGCTGCAGTTCGCATTGCGACAGGTGCAGCGATCCCTGACGGGGCGGATTGTGTGGTCATTCAGGAAAATGTCACGGCCAACGCTGATGAAACGGTAATTGAAATTTCTGCTGATGTGATCGCACGTACCAGTCTGCACCAAAACGTTCGCTGGCAAGGTGAAGATATCAAAGCCGGAGATATCGTTCTTAAGGCAGGAGCCATCCTGCGCCCGCAGGATATTGCGATCGCCGCCGGGCAAGGGATAGATGTTCTGTCGGTGGCCCGTCCATTGAAAGTAGCGGTTTTTTCAACCGGTGACGAATTGGCAAAACCCGGGGACCCATTGCCGCCCGGTGGCATCTATGACTCCAACCGTTTTGCCATGATCGGCATGCTGCGATCCATTGGCTGCGAGGTCACCGACCTTGGCCTGCTGGCAGATGATTTTGACGTTTTGCAGAACGCGTTGGCGAATGCCGCTGACACCCACGATGTCATTATGACGTCCGGCGGTGTTTCGGTTGGCAAGGCTGATCTGTTGAAGCCGGTTGTCGAAAGTCTGGGCGATATCACGGCATGGAAACTGGCGATCAAGCCGGGAAAACCCCTGATGCGGGGCAAGATCGGTGATTGCCTGGTGATCGGGTTGCCAGGGAACCCGGTATCTGTGCTGGTCTCAGGATTGCTTTACGTTCAACCGCTGTTGCGTCACGCGATGGGGGCGGCCCGATCACACCTTGCACCCACGCGCATTCCTGTGCGCGCAGGGTTCGATTTCAAACGTGGCACCGGGCGTCGTGAATGGTTGCGCGCACGTCTTGTCCGGAATGGTAATGGTGAGCTCGAAGCGCTTGCGTTTGCCTCCACCAGTTCGGGCATGTTGTCATCCATGGTGTGGGCCGAAGGTCTGATTGAACTGCCCGAAGATTGCGGACAGGTCGTGAAGGGCGATCAGGTTCTCTATCTGCCGTTACAAGGGCTACAGTGATTGCACCCGTAATGATCCATGTCATTGCAAAGCGAGGTGCTTTGCCGGAAGTTTGGATCTCTTACAATCCGTGAAAGTGAATAGAATGACAATATCGGTGACGTTTTGTGGTGCGGCTGGCGGTGTGACCGGGTCTTGCTATTTTTTGCAAACCGGTCACGGTAACTTCCTTGTCGATTGCGGCATGTTTCAGGGCAGCAAAACGGTACGTGAACTGAACTATGGCAAGTTCCCGTTTGAAGCAGACCGGATTTCAGCGGTGCTGCTGACCCATGCGCATATCGATCATACAGGTCTGGTTCCCAAACTGGTTAAGGCCGGTTTCAGTGGCCCGATTTATGCCACGGAGCCGACATGTGATCTGCTGACATATATGCTGCCGGACTCCGGTTACATTCAGGAAAGCGAAGTTGAACGCCTTAACCGTCGCAATGCGCGTCGTGGCCGTCCGGAAGTCACACCGATTTATACGCGTGAAGATGCCGAAAATACGCTTTCACAGCTCAAAACGGTCGAATACCACGAATGGCTACCGGTGATTGATGGTGTTCGGGCCCGGTTCTGGGACGCAGGGCATCTTCTGGGGTCTGCTTCGATCGAAATTGAAATCGAAAATGGCGATAAAGACGGCAAACCTACCCGATTACTGTTTTCCGGCGATGTTGGCACCGGTGAGGCTGTGTTTAACGAGGCCCCTGAGGCCCCGACAGATCTGGATTACCTGTTTGTCGAAACGACTTATGGGGATCGAAATCGTCCGGTCATCTCCGACGAGGAACGCCGCGAACTGCTGGGGCAGGAAGTGCAGGATGCACTTGGCAGTGGGGGCAATCTGGTAATTCCAAGCTTTGCGGTGGCCAGAACCCAAGAGTTGCTGGTCGATCTGGCGCATCTGTTTAACCGTGGGAAATTGCCGCCTGCAAATGTCTTTGTCGACAGTCCACTTGCGCAACGTGCGACCGATGTGTTTGCCAAACACCTCAAACGTGGCGATGCACAGGCATTGTCCCACCCGAAATTCCATATGGTGCCCGACGTACAGGCCAGCAAACAACTGGCTCAGGTTAAAAGTGGCGCCATCATCATTTCTGCGAGCGGCATGTGCGATGCGGGCCGCATTCGTTATCATCTGAAAAACAATCTGTGGCGATCTAACTGCACGGTTCTTCTGGTCGGCTTTCAGGCAGCGGGGTCATTTGGGCGTGTCCTGCAGGGCGGTGCGAAACATGTGCGTATCCATGGCGAAGAAATCAAGGTTCGCGCACGTATTCGAACCCTTGATGTCTATTCTGGTCACGCCGATCAGGATATGCTTCTGAACTGGACAAAAAGTCGTCTGCCGGTGTCGCGGCGCATTTTCCTGACCCACGGTGAAGAGGGCGCGCGTGCAGCATTCCGCGAAGTGCTGATGGGGCAGGGCATTGAGGAAAAACTGATTGCCATGCCCATGCTTGATGACACGGTCACGCTCAAGAAGGGCAAGGCACAAACGGAGGTTCCGGCTGCAAGACTTTCAGGGGAAGAACTGTCGCGTGATGACTGGCACAACCTTTATGCAGGTACAGTAACGGCACTTTCCGAGAAGCTGCGTTCGCTTGAAACGGCAGAAGAAAGGAAAGAGATGCTCGAAAAAGTCTTGCGCGATATCGGGTCAGTGTGAGAGCAATTACCCGGAAGCCAAATGAAGGGGGAAAACCCCGAAGTCACGGATTCACTTGTCAAACAAGAAGAACCTGTCACCCTGTTATCAGGTTGTGTCGGGGTGTGAGACCACTACGCAGACGGGCGGGTATATGTCAATCGTAGGGAATTCCGGTTATCGGGTTCTGATTTATAGCCATGATACGTTCGGGCTTGGGCATTTGCGCCGTTGCCGCACCATTGCGCATGCGATGGTTTCACGACGTGATGATGTATCGGTTCTGATTTTGTCAGGCTCGCCGATCATTGGCAGTTTCGAGTTTCGTTCGCGCGTTGACTTTGTCCGCATTCCGGGTGTGATCAAGCTTTCCAATGGCGAGTATACCTCGCTCAATCTCAATATTGATGTCGACCAGATCCTCGCGATGCGAGAGTCGATCATTCAGCACACGGCAGATGTATTCAACCCGGACATATTTATCGTCGACAAGGAACCGCTTGGTTTGCGCGGGGAGGTCGAATCTACGCTGCAGATGCTGCGCCATCGCCGCACCCGTTTGGTGATGGGCTTGCGAGATGTGATGGATGATCCGGTGCACCTGCGCGAGGAATGGGACAGGAAGCAATGCGTTCCGGCTCTGGCAGATCTGTACGATGAGATATGGGTCTATGGTCTCAAGGAAATCTGTAATCCGCTTGAAGGGATCGATTTGCCCCCGGGCGTTGAAGAAAAGATGACCTATACCGGCTATTTGCCGCGTACGGCGACCCGCAGGCCAGCCCCGGAACACGGCGCGCTTGGCCTGGAAGAGCCGTTTTATCTGGTTACCACCGGTGGCGGTGGGGATGGGGTTAATCTGGTGGATTGGGTGATCAGTGCCTACGAGACCGACCCGACCATTCCGGTCCCCTCACTTGTGGTTCTTGGGCCATTCATGGGCCCGGCGCAACAAAATGAATTCATGAAGCGTGCCGAGAAGATCGACAAGCTGTCGGTCATTACCTTTGATGCCAATGTCGAAGTACTGATGCACAAGTCGGCCGGGGTAATCGGCATGGGCGGTTACAATACGTTCTGCGAGATCCTGTCCTTTGACAAGCCCGCCGTCATCGTGCCACGCACCGTGCCACGCCTTGAACAATATGTGCGCGCTTCGGCAGCTGAAAAACTTGGCCTGGTCAAAATGCTGACAGAGGATGACGGGCGTGATCCGCGTGAGATGGCGGATGCACTGCATGGTTTGATCCAGCAGCCAAAACCGTCCAATGTCACGGTTCCGAACCTTATGGGCGGGCTGGATCGCGTGGGTGATCTTGTGGATCGCTGGCTTCCGCCGCAAATGGCCGCAGAGTAACGCATCGGGAAAACAAGTTGATGGCACGCGATAGTCTGGCAATCGTGGTGAAGGGATATCCGCGATTGTCGGAGACCTTCATAGCGCAGGAAATTCTCGGCATTCAACAGGCCGGAATTCCGTATCGGATTGTCTCACTGCGTCATCCAACCGACAAGAAACGTCACCCGATCAATGAGCGCATTGCAGGTTCGGTCGATTACTTGCCTGAATATGTCTATCAGGAACCGATGCGCGTTTTGCGTGGCTGGTTCAAGGCCCGCAAGATGCCGGGATACCGTCGTGCCGTGAATGTCTGGTGGCAGGATTACCGGCGCGACCGTACGGCCAATCGCGCACGCCGATTTGCGCAGGCAATGGTGATGGCCGCAGAACTTCCAGATGATATCACCCGCATTTACGCGCACTTCTTGCATACACCGGCTTCTGTGGCTCGATATTGCGCCATGATGCGTGGTCTTCCGTGGTCCTGTTCGGCCCACGCCAAGGATATCTATACCAGTCAGGACTGGGATATGCGTGAAAAGCTGCGCGATATGGATTGGCTCGTGACCTGCACCAAGGCCAATGTCGACTACCTGCGTACGCTTGCCGAAGACCCCACAAAGGTTCATCTGCTTTATCATGGTCTGGATTTTTCCCGGTTCCCGGAAGATTTGCCAGAACGGCCCTTGCGCGATGGCAGCGATCCAGAAAATCCGGTGGTGATCCTGTCTGTCGGGCGTTTGGTAGGAAAGAAGGGGTATGACGATCTTCTTCGCGCTTTGGCGAAACTGCCCGACGGCCTTCATTGGCGTTTTGTCCATATTGGTGGCGGCAGTGGTGCGAAGTATCAACAGCTGGCCAAGGAACTTGGCATTGCCGATCGCTGCGATTGGCAGGGCGCGCGTGATCAGAAGGAAGTGATTGCTGCTTGTCAGTCATCTGATTTGTTTGTGCTGGCCAGTCGCATTGAGAAGGATGGCGACCGCGATGGCCTGCCAAACGTCTTGATGGAAGCACAGCTTTGCGGACTTTCGGCAGTTTCAACCGCGATATCAGCCATTCCTGAGCTGATCGAGGACGGTGTGAACGGCAAGCTTGTGCCTGAACGTGATCCCGCGTCTTTGGCGGTTGCTCTTGAAACCATGATTGTTGACCCGAAGCTCCGCGAAGACATGGGGCGCAAGGGCAACGAAATCGTCCGCCGTGACTTCTCATTCTATCGCGGCATGAAAGATCTGGCAGACCGCTTTGGTGTGTTTCAGCCAGCAGAACAGGGCACAAGGCCCACCGATCAATCTGCTGCAGAGTAGGAGGTAAACATTTGCAGGTTGCCTTTTATGCGCCCCTAAAACCGGTTGATCATCCAGTTCCGTCTGGTGATCGTCTGATCGCGCGCATGCTTTGCGACGCCCTGCAAACGGCAGGTATGAACGTTGACGTTGCGGCGCGCCTTCGAAGCCGGGTCGCGGATGGGAACGCCTTCAGGCAGGCGCGGCTGGCAGAGGTCGGGACAAAGCTTGCGCCAAGGTTGCTTCGCCAATATCACTCCGGGTTCCGCCCCAAACCGGACGTGTGGTTTACCTATCATCTCTATTACAAGGCACCAGACTGGATCGGGCCGGTTGTCGCGGATGCATTGGATATTCCCTATGTCGTGGCCGAGGCATCTTTCGCACCAAAACGCGCCACTGGTTTATGGGCGCAAAGCCATGTGGCCGTTAAAACCGCCTTGCAACAGGCGGATGCGGTTTTTTCCCTGAACCGCGCGGATATGGCGTGCCTTGAACAGGTGTGTCCATCAAGCCGTTTGCATTTTTTACAACCCTTTACCCGGGTTGATGACTGGATCGTTACCGAGCGACCCGAGATTAATCCCCGCTGCATCCGGTTGGTGACAACCGCAATGATGCGCGATGGCGACAAACTGAAATCCTACGAAGTGTTGGCAAAGGCGTTGGGGAAACTTGTGGGTGAGGGGATTGATAACTGGCATCTGACGGTTATCGGCGATGGTCCGGCACGCCAAGCGGTCGAACAGTTGTTTCAGGATAGCGGCATTGGAGAAAGAGCAGTGTCGTTTATGGGATTAACCACGCCGCAGCAAACCCGCGACATTCTTGGCAAGTCTGATTTGTTTGTCTGGCCAGCCATCAACGAAGCATTCGGCATGGCGCTGCTCGAAGCCCAAGCCAGCGGCCTTCCTGTCTTGGCCGGGGATGCAGGCGGCGTGTCCGGTATTGTGTCTGGTGGGGTGACAGGTTGGCTTGTTCCGGTTGGGGACGTGGACGCCTTTGCGGACCGACTTTCCCGCTGTATCAACGACGATGCGCCGGTGTTGCGGACCATTGGGCATGCGGGTGCGTCGAAAGCCAAACAGCTTCATACGGTTGAGGCCGCAGCAGACCTGCTGTCAGCAACCATCACACAGGTCGTATCAAACTACGGAAATCAACAGGACGGGCTAAGCAGCGCATGATCAAGACCCGTTTTGCCCTGCTGCGTCATGGTGTCACCCAATGGAATGCTGAAAAACGCATTCAGGGGCGCACAGATATTTCAATCACGCCGGAAACCGTTGCCTGGTATCAAAAGCACAAATTGCCCGAGGACTGGTGTCAGGTGCCCTGGTTTACTTCTCCGCTATCGCGTACCCGTGAAACGGCTGACGCATTGGGGATCGGGTCCATAGCGCCAGCATCACCTTTTATTGAAATGAATTGGGGTATGTGGGAAGGCGAGAAACTGCCTGATCTTCGCACCCGACTTGGAGAACAGCTTCGCGAGAACGAGGACCGTGGTTGGGACTTTCGACCGGATAAGGGTGAAAGTCCGCGAGATGTTCTTGAACGTGCCACAGCGTTTTTGCGTGGCTGCGATCTGCCCAGTTTTGGTGTCGTGACCCACAAGGGTGTCATACGATCGGTTTATGCCGCTGCGCGTGGCTGGAACATGATGGGCAAGATCCCTGACAAACTTGATTGGCAATGTCTGCAGGTGTTTGGCTGGTCCGAGATGTCTGGCCTATCTATCGAGGCATTGAACGTGCCACTTATATCCTCGGAGCCAGAGTTATGAGCGACGTTCTGGTTTATGTGCAGCACCTGCTTGGTATTGGGCATGTACGCCGCATGGCGCTGATCAATCAGGCGCTTCGTAACCGGGGTCTGAGTGTGATCGTCGCAAGCGGCGGTGTCCCGGATGACAATCTTGAATTTGCGGCTGATGAGGTGGTTCAGCTATCACCGTGCAAGACATCTGATACGGGTTTCTCTGCGCTTGTCGATCCGCATGGGAATCCATTAGGTGATGATTGGCAGGAAAAGCGTAAGAGTCAGCTTTTGGCGGCTTTCAAATCATCATCGCCCAAGCTTCTTTTGATCGAGATGTTCCCGTTCGGCCGCAGAGCTTTCCGGTTTGAATTGATTCCGCTGTTTGACGCGGCAAAAGAGGCCGGAGTGCCCGTGATTTGTTCTGTCAGAGACCTTTTGGTGCGCAAAAAAGACATCCGTAAAACACAGTGGATGCATGATACTGCGCGCGAATATCTTGATGCAGTTCTGGTCCACGGAGATCAGAAACTGTTTGGGTTTGACCGCAGTTTTGAACTTGCTGACGGTATCGCCGATCTGATTACCTACACGGGCTATGTCGCGCCAACGCTCCCAAGCCGGCCGAGCAACACTGGTAATGGACATCGCCAGGGGGTTTTGGTTTCTGCAGGTGGCGGGGCCGTTGGGGCAGATTTGATCAGGCTTACAATTGCTGCGCGCGCCCACTCACGGAACTACCATGACGCAAAATGGGATATTGTGACTGGCCCGCATTTCCCGTCAGCGCAGTTTGAAATGCTGAACAAAGACTTGGCCGACGGTGTCGTTTTGCATCGGTTCTTGTCTGATTTTCGTGAACGGATGGCGGGTGCAGCTGTTTCCGTGTCCCAGGCCGGATACAATACCCTTATGGATGTGCTGGCAACGCAAACACCTGCGGTTATGGTGCCGTTTGCAGAAGGCGGTGAGAGCGAACAAACGGAGCGTGCGGAAGTTCTTGCAGATGAAGGGGTTATTTCCCTGCTTGATCTTGATGGCCTGTCTGCGCAATCATTAGCAAAACAAATAGATAACGCCAGAGATCCAAGCGGGATTAAGATTGACTTGGATGGCGCGGCGAGAACTGCGTCTATCATCGCAGAAAAGATAAAAGGGCAGGCATGAGTAGTTGGGACCATTTGCGCGCGGAACTTGATCTGTGGCAGTCCGAAGGAAGGACGGCCACGGCATGGTGGCGCGACGATGATGCGGTTTCCGTTACCCCTGAGCTTGAGACCCTTTTAGCCTTGGAGCAGGATTACAAGGTTCCGCTTGCACTGGCTGTTATTCCGGCAGAACTGCAGGACGATTTGGTTGAACGTCTGGTTGAGACCCTCGACACGCGGGTCTTGCAGCATGGCTGGTCTCATCAGAACCATATGCCAGAAGGGCGCAAGAAACAGGAACTTGATGACGTGCGTGACATCGGCGATGTCGTTGCTGATCTGCGTAAAGGGTTTGCTGTATTACAATCGCGGTTTGGTAATCGTTTTCTGCCGGTCTTGGTGCCACCCTGGAACAGGGTGGCCGAAGATGTCGTGGCGGCGTTGCATTCCCTTGGCTTTTGCGGAATTAGCACGTTTAATCCGCGCAAGGTGGCAGAGCCATACAAAGGCATCATGCAGGTCAACACACATGTGGATGTTATTGATTGGCGAGGCAGTCGTGGCTTTGTTGGCGAAGATATCGCCCTTGGGGCAATGATCAGTCACCTTGCCGCCAGACGAACCGGTCAGGTGGATGCCGATGAACCAACCGGCATTCTGACCCATCATCTTGTGCATGACGAAGCCACCACGAAGTTCCTTGATAATCTGTTTTCGATGGACCATTCAGCTTTGTGCTGGCTGAGAATACCCGGAGTATTTCCATGGCAGTAAGTCCCAAAGAACATCTGGAGCCAGATGCAACCACCAGCATGCCCGCAACGCCCAGTGCTGCGGATCCCGTAAAACCGGCTGGTGTTGGTGACAGCGAAGTTCAGACCATGGGCTATCCGTCAAAGCTGATGGCGCCTGATTTGGCAAAGTCTGTTGTCGGTTTGCTGATTTGCGGGGTAATCGCGCTGATCCCAGAGATGCTTGAAATTATTCAATGGACCGCAGCTGGGCTGGCGTTGCTGTTCGTATTCTATTTTGCGCGCACGATTTTGCGGTTCCAGTCGAAGATTTATGTTTCGGAGTACGGGATCCGTCTTTCCAGTCTGCGCGGAGGAACGGCTTTCGCGTGGCCGGAACTTTCCAAGTTCCGTTTGCGTTACTTCAGTACCAAGCGTGACGGTAACAAGGGGTGGTTCGAGCTGACCTTACAAGCTGGTGAAGCCAAAATTGTCGCAGAATCGACACTGGACGGATTTGACGATCTCCTTGAAATTTCTCGTGATTGGGCGAAAGATAACCAATTGCTGGTAGATGACGTCACAAGAACAAACTTGATGCGCATGGATGAGGCGGAAACGCTGGTCAAGGCCGCCGCATCCGAACGCACTTAGGGTGGTACGAACTGGAAATGACCGATATTCTGCGTATCAAGGATCTGAAAGTTGAGTTTGTTCTGCCGCACATGCGTGTCAAGGCGGTCGAGAATGTAAGCTTTCGCATTGGTGCGCAGGAAACCGTCGCGCTGGTGGGCGAGTCTGGATCAGGTAAAAGCACGATCTCGCAGGCCATTATGGGGCTGCTGCCAAGGGTGGCCGAAGTTACCAACGGATCAATCATCTTTGCCGATCCTAAAAAGCCGGGTACGCGTGTCGATATTGCCATGCTGGATCGTTCCGGCTCGGAAATGCGTTCTATCCGCGGCGGTCGGATCTCGATGATTTTTCAGGAACCGATGAGTTCCCTGTCTCCACTGCACACGATTGGTGACCAGATCTGCGAGGCAGTAAAGCTTCATCGCAAGGTTGGCGCGGCCGAGGCGCGTGAACTTGCCGTTGAGATGCTGACATTGGTCGGATTTCCGCAGCCCAAGCATTCACTTAAGACCTATCCATTTGAACTTTCCGGTGGCCTGCGCCAGCGCGCAATGATCGCGATGGCATTGGTTTGCCGACCGGCATTGCTGATTGCTGATGAGCCGACGACTGCGCTTGATGTGACGATCCAGGCGCAAATTCTGCGCCTGATCAAGGAAGTGCAGGCAGAACTTCAGATGTCGCTGTTGTTGATCACCCATGATCTGGGCGTTGTGGCGAATATGGCAGATCGGATGGTTGTCATTTATGACGGGCGCGTTGTGGAATCGGGAAAGACCGATGACGTGTTCATCAATCCCGGTCATGCCTATACGCGGTCATTGTTGGCGGCTGTTCCTCATTTTGACATGGGACCGGATGAACGTCTGCGTCCCCTGCGCGAGATCAAGCCAAAAACAGGCAGTTTGCTGGCGGATGCTGGTGACAAGGTAACGGATCGTGAGCCATCCGATGTTCCCGCGTCGCTGGCTTTGCATCCGGCCATGGCAAGCGAGCCGGTTCTTGCGGTGCGTCACCTGAGCAAAAGTTTTACCACCCGCAAGGGCAACTGGATCAAATCTGAAAAGCATCTCATACCCGCAGTCGCAGACGTTTCGCTGACCGTCAATCGGGGGGAATGTGTCGGGCTTGTCGGGGAAAGTGGGTGCGGCAAGACGACGTTGTCGAAGCTTATCATGCGCGCGATGAGCCCGGATGAAGGGTCCATTATGTTTCGGGGTGAAAGCGGTCAGTTGACCGAATTGACCGGTCTTGATGAAGATCAGCTAAATCCATACCGGAAACGGATACAATTTGTTTTTCAGGATCCGTTCGGATCGCTTAATCCGCGGATGACGATACAGGACATCATCACCGAGCCGATGCTGATCCACGGTGTCGGGGACAGTGCCTATCGGCAGAAAATGGTGCTGGAACTAATGGATTTGGTCGGTCTTGATCCCCGCTTTTTGAACCGCTATCCGCACAGTTTTTCGGGCGGGCAGCGCCAGCGTATCGGGATTGCGCGTGCGCTTAGCCTTAAACCCGATCTGTTGATCTTTGACGAACCGACATCCGCACTTGATGTGTCAGTTCAGGCGCAAATACTTAATCTTTTGAAAGATTTGCAGCGTGATCTTAATTTGACGTATCTGTTTATATCGCACAATCTGGCGGTGGTGGATTACGTTGCAGACAGGATTGCAGTGATGTGTGCCGGGCGCATTGTTGAGTCTGCACCGCGTGAGTTGCTGTTTAAAAATCCGATCCATCCGTACACCCAGGCGTTGCTTCATGCCGTACCGTTTGCGGATCTGGACCACCTGCTTGATTTTGACAAGATCGTCGATGGAAAGGCGTCTGATCCGTCCCGTTGGCCTGCACCATTCACGATCAATCAGACCAGCGACCCCACGATGATGCAGGTCGCCGAAGATCACTTTGTTCGCGCCGAACGTGCCGACTTTAAGGAGATCGCCATATGATCAGTCCCTCGAACCAGCCGAAGTCTATGATTCAATGCGCCTTGATCGGTCTGGTGATGACAGCAGGCATCATGGGGGCAGGTGCGCTTGCGTCGACTGCCAATGCAGAAATCCCATATTTCGAGGACGCGGTTGCAAGTGGTTCCTTACCCGCAATGAACGACCGCCTGCCGGAACACCCGCATGTCATTGACTTCGTTGCCGAGGACAAGGAAATCGGCAAATATGGCGGGGAATTCGTAACGATTATGGGGCGGTCAAAGGATATTCGGATGGCCGTCGTTTATGGGTATGCGCGACTGATCGGGTATGATCAGGACTTGAACCTTGAGCCCGATATCCTTGAAGATCTTGAAGTGAATGAAGAAGGCAATGTTTTCACGTTGCATATTCGCAAAGGCCACAAATGGTCAGATGGCGAACCATTCACGGCCGAGGCTTTCCGCTATTATTGGGAAGATATCGTCAATAACGATGAATTGTTCCCGGTTGGTCCGCCGCGTTTCCTGTTTGTTGGCGACGAACCCGCAACCTTTGAAATTCTTGACGAATATACAGTGCGCTATAGCTGGTCGCAGCCAAACCCGTTCTTCCTGACGGAGCTGGCCGGAACCCGTCCGCCCTTCATTTATCGTCCTGCGCATTATCTGAAACAGTTTCACGAGAACTATCGCGATGCCAGCGAACTTAAAGCAATTGTTCAAGAGCGGGGGCTACGAAGCTGGGCAGTTTTACATACGGACATGGACCGGCCCTACAAGCTTTCCAATATTCAGCGCCCATCACTTGAGCCATGGTTGATCACGACCGAAGAGCCGTCTGACCGGTTTGTTTTTGTCAGAAACCCGTATTACCACCGGGTCGATCCGGAAGGTAACCAGCTTCCTTATATCGACCGAATGGTTTTTGATATCTCGAATGCCAAACTGGTTCCGGCAAAGGTCGGTGCCGGCGAAGTTGATCTGCAAAGCCGAATTCTGTCGCTAAAGGATTACACCTTCCTAAAACAGTCCGAGGCCAAGCAGAATTATAATGTGCGTCTGTGGGATGTCGGGGCGGGGGCCTATGCCGCCCTTTACCCGAACCTGACATGTAGCGATCCGGTCTGGCGCGAAATTTTGCGTGACGTCCGTTTCCGCCGTGCGTTGTCACTGGCGATCAACCGGACCGAGATCAATCGGGTCATGTTCTTTGGGCTGGCCAAGCCGACCAATAATACTGTTCTGCCGAAAAGCCCGCTTTTCAAACCGGAATACCGCGAAAGCTATACCGATTTTGATGTCAAGGCAGCCAACAGGCTGCTTGATGCGATGGGATTGGATGAACGCAATGGCGAAGGTATCCGTCTCCTGCCCGATGGCCGTCCGATGGAAATCATCGTAGAGACATCTGGCGAGAATCCGGAACATGACGATATGCTTGAACTGATTGGTGACAGCTGGCGCAAGGTCGGGATCAAGTTGTTCGTCAAAGGCTTGCAGCGTGAAGTAATGCGTAGCCGTGCCTATAGCGGCGAGACGATCATGTCGATCTTCAACGGTATTGATAACGGACTGGCCACGCCCAATACCGCACCGGATGAGTTCGTCCCAGTTCTGCAAGACAGCCTGCAATGGCCCAAATGGGGGCAGTACTATCAAACCGACGGCGAAGCGGGCGAGGCACCGGATATGCCTGCGGCCAAGGAACTGATGGAACAGTACCGCAAATGGCAAACCAGCAATAAAGCCGGCCAGAAAAAAGCATGGCAGGCCATTCTGGACATCAATTCCGAAAACATGTTTTCGATCGGGCTGATCGGTAACGTGCCGCAACCGGTGATCATCGACAAGAATATGCGCAACGTGCCGGAAAAGGGCATCCACAGCTGGGAGCCGGGCGCGTTCTTTGGGATCTATCGACCTGATACCTTTTGGTGGGATCGATAATCTTTTAACTGGAAACCTGCTGTTTTGCGCTGTTGAGGGAATGGCGTGAAACAGCATCGGGGGAGCAACAGCGCCGATGCTGACCTATCTGGCAAGACGGCTTTTTGTGATGATACCCACACTGTTGATAATCAGTGTGCTGGTCTTTGTGATCATTCAGCTGCCACCCGGCGACTTTCTGACCACCTATCTCAACGAGCTTCAAGCACAGGGTGAGGCGGTCGATCCAGCCAAGATCGAGTTTCTCAAACGGCAATATGGGCTCGATCAGCCGATTTATATTCAATACGCCGAATGGGCGTGGGGCCTTTTGCAGGGCGATCTTGGGTTCTCCTTTGAATACAACCTGCCGGTAACCGACGTGGTTGGCGACCGACTTTGGTTGTCTCTGGTCCTGAATTTCAGCACGGTTCTGTTCATCTATATCGTCAGCTTCCCGATCGGGATTTATTCTGCTACCCGGCAATATAGCTGGGGCGACTATGGCTTTACCCTTCTGGGATTCCTTGGCCTTGCCATGCCGAACTTCCTGTTCGCGCTGATCCTGCTTTACTATGCCAACGTTGTTTTTGGCACATCTATCGGTGGCCTGATGGACCCGGAATACATCAACCAAGGCTGGTCCTTGGGCAAGATGATGTCGGTGGTCGAACATCTTTGGGCGCCTGTTGTTGTTATCGGGACATCTGGCACGGCATCCATGATTCGCCGTCTGCGTGCGAACCTTCTTGATGAGTTGGGCAAACAGTATGTTGTGACCGCCCATGCCAAGGGGCTTTCGCCGACCAAGGTACTGTTCAAGTATCCGCTCCGTATGGCTCTTAACCCGTTCATTGCCGATATCGGTAACATCCTGCCACAGGTGGTCTCTGGGTCGGTTCTGGTATCGGTTGTGATGTCATTGCCCACTACGGGGCCGATGTTGCTTACCGCTTTGCAAAGTCAGGACATGTATCTGGCTGGTTCGTTCCTGATGTTTCTGGCGCTGCTGACGGTTATTGGCATGTTTGTTTCCGATGTTTTGCTTGCCTGGCTTGACCCTCGTATCCGCTTGCAGGGAGGGGTTGGCAAATGAGCAAGGAAACAGAAAAGCGTAACGAACATTTTGTTGATACTGCACCGTTCAATCCCTGGGACCGCGAGGAACTCACGCCAGAGCAGGAAAAGTATTTCCTCGCTTCGCAGTGGCAATTGATGTGGTGGCGTTTGAAACGCCACCGGCTGGCCTATTTTTCGCTGATTATTTTGGCGGTTATGTATGCGTCGGTCTTTATCGTCGAATTCATCGCGCCTTATGCACAGGAAACGCGCAATTCCGAATACATCCACCATCCGCCGCAGGGGGTGCATCTTTTCCATGACGGGGAATTTGTTGGGCCGTTTACCTATGGTACGGATTTCTCGGTGGATATGGAAACACTCAAGCCGATCTATACGGTTAACCCTGACCGGCTTGAACAGCTTCGTTTCTTCTGTTCCGGGGATGAGTACGCATTCTGGGGCATGGTTGATATGGACTTCCATTTCATCTGCCCCTCAGAGAACGGCACACTGTTCTTGTTTGGTACCGACAGACTGGGGCGCGACATGTTTTCGCGCATCATCTATGGCGCGCGTGTTTCGCTGACCATTGGCCTTGTCGGGATTTCGGTAAGTTTCTTGCTCGGCATTCTGATCGGCGGGGCGGCCGGCTATTACGGTGGCTGGGTCGACTCAACAGCTCAGCGTTCGATCGAGGTAATTCGCTCCTTGCCGGAAATCCCGCTTTGGATGGCATTATCGGCGGCCTTGCCGGTCACCTGGAGCCCGATCCTGATCTATTTCGGTATCACCATCATTCTGGGCCTGATTGATTGGACCGGACTTGCCCGCGCGGTGCGGTCAAAGCTTTTGGCTCTGCGCGAAGAAGATTATGCGCTGGCAGCCCGCCTGATGGGGGCAAAACCAAAACGCATCATCGGGCGTCATCTTTTGCCGAACTTTGCTAGCCACCTTATCGCATCGGTGACACTTTCAATCCCGAACATGATCCTTGGCGAAACAGCGCTTAGTTTTCTTGGGCTGGGGCTTCGTGCGCCGGTGACCAGTTGGGGTGTTTTGCTTAATGAAGCGCAAAACATCAATGCGGTCGCGGTTTATCCCTGGCTGATGTTGCCGGTTGTCCCAGTGGTTGTCGTGGTGCTTGCCTTTAACTTCCTGGGCGATGGCCTACGCGATGCGGCCGACCCCTACAAAAACTGACACACGATAACCATCACAGATGCAAAAGGCAGCCGCGTAGGCTGCCTTTTGTGGTTCTGAGAAATGTTATCTAGCGCTTGCGCAGCCACAGACTTGTTTCATGCGCACCTTCGGGAAGGTGGATGCCATTGGCAATGGAGTGATCAACCTCATCACGCATGCGGGTCGTGGCATATGCGCTTGACCACATGATTTCAAACCCGCCTCCTGCCAGAAGGGCCGCGACCCCCTGTTGTTCGTTATATCCGCGCCATTGCCAGATTTCCGGGTAGTCATCAGGCAGGGTGATGTCGTGGATATGAATGATCGCCCCGCTTGGCAGGGCCGGGATGACCGATGAGAAAAGCAGGTCAACGTCCGTTCCGGGCATCAGAATGTGACTTGAGTCGATGGACAAGATGTCTGCGCCTGTCAGTGTATCGAACACCTTCAGATCGGCCTTCTGGACGATGGTGCGTTCGACCGTGATTGGCAGCTTTGCGATATCGGCACGTGGTGCCGGGTCGATGGCGTGAAATGATGTTTCAAGTTCGCTGTCTTTGATCGCGCGGTAATAGAATCTGGTTGAATGCCCAGATCCGATTTCAATGATGCGATCAGGGCGAAATTCACGCGTAAAGACATATGCCATCATGCCGTCAAGGCGTGGGAACCAACTTTGCTGCCAGCGCGGGTCGGGCGGGGTGGCGTTGCCGAAACTCGCAAATGCATCATGATACTGTGCGGCCTTTGTAAGCCAGGCCTTCATGGTTGGGGCCGCCCCGTCCATCATGTTTTCAATCGCCGGGTAGGTAGGGCGTCCAACGGCCTTGGCTGTCTCATTGGCGTAGCGGTATGGAATGAAATAGCCTGCTGGCGCGTTGCCAAACAAGGTCTTCAAACCAAGTTTCCAGCGACGCATTCTGCGAGAGAACGGCATGGAGGTCATTGCAAAGGCCCCTTTGAATTCAATGTGGCGTTCAGTCGTTTCTTATTGGCTGGTTTCAATCGTCGCAAAAGGTCTGATCCTCGCCGCGCCAGCTTTGCAATAGCCAGATAGCAAAGCCAAATGCAATCGCAGAAAAAGCCGCCATCAGGTAATAAACCTGTGATCCAAACTGTTCATAAAGCGGTCCGGAAACCCAGATGCTGCTGCCAAGGAACACACCCATCGACAAGGTGGCCATTAGGCTTTGCGCCGACGTCGCAAGTTGTTGCGGTATGGCGCGGGCGATAAAGCTGACAGCTGCCAAATGCGTGATCCCGAAAGTCATGGCATGAAGAGGCTGGACAAGAATAATCAACCATAGATTGTCACTTGTGCCCAGTACAATCCATCGCAAAATCCCTGAAGCGGCACCCAGCGCAAACAAGATGCCCGGGTGGCGACCGCGGACAAAGCGTCCGGCGACCGCAAACAGAACGATTTCCGCAATCACACCAATCGACCAGAAAATACCGATCATTTCATGGGAAAAACCAACCGATTCCCAATGGACAGACGCAAATGCGTAATATGTGCCATGGGCCCCTTGGGCAAAGCCGATGCAGGCCAGATAGATCAGGAAAACCGGTTTGCGCAGGAGATAAATCAGGGATGATCCAGACCGCAACGGGCGGTCCGTTTGCGGATCAGGCATGCGGGTTGTGATGGCAAAATTCACAATCCCGGCAACGAACAGCATCCAGACGATCCATTCCGTCGATGTGCTGTCAAGAACCCAGCCTGCGCCATAGGAGGCCAGAATAAAGGCAAGCGATCCCCAAAGCCGTACCCGTCCGTAATCAAGCTCACGCGCCTTGCATTCATGCACCGTAATTGTGGTGCCAAGGGGCAAAAGCGGGGAGAACGTAAAACCGATAACCACGGAAAGGGCTGCAAGCCACCAGAAGTCGCTTGAGAGCGGAAAGGCCAAAATGGAAATCACATAGATGCCCGCAAGCCATAACATCGGCGTTTTGCGGTTACCAGTACGGTCAGCGCGCTGGGCAATCAAAGGATCGGCAAAGACGCGTACCCAATTGGGCAACGACAGCAAAATACCAATTTCGGCTGCCGACAAACCCTGTGATTTCAGCCAAACCGGCCAATATGGCAAAAATACCCCTTGAATCAGAAACAGGCCGGAAAAAAACAGCGCCAGTACGGTCGCCGTTTTCATGCGATCAGGGTCTTTGTCTGGTCTGGGCGTTGAGGCCGCGGCGGCGCTTGGTGTTTTCATGCTGTGATTTGCCGCCTTTTGAGGCCGCGAATGATGAAACGCGCAGGGTGGATGGCATCCATCAGCACCTTTTCCAGAGGCAGGGGCATGTCGCAAATCTCACTGGCAATAATCTCGGCGGCAAGTGGCGCGCCAATCAAGCCGCGCGCCCCGAAGCCGGTACAGATATACACGTCTTTGTGGTAGGGCGCATCCCGATATCGGGCGCCTTTTTTGCCTTTGTCTATATCGTCATAGGAGGCCAGATAGGCATCGAAATCCGGCGCAGGGCCGATCAGGGGCAAATGATCTGCGGTTGTGGTCCGCAAGGATGCACGCCCGTCTAACTTCGTCGCCGACAAATTCGCTGCGATATCGGGCAGGACCTTGGCAAGCTGTTTGATGTTAAAATCGTGGTCATCATCGCGCAGATCAATCCGGGCATCATCGCGACCGAAGGTTGCGCCAAACACGTGAACGCCGTTTCTGGCAGGAGTAATGTATCCCTTGTGACTCAGGACACATTTAATCCGTGCGCGCTCGGCGGTTTTTGCGACAAGCTCTGCTGGCAGGTAACTGATTTGGCCTCGAACGGGGTTAAGATGACTGGAAAGCCAGCTTGTGTGATCGAGCGTCCGGGTCTCCAAGGCGCCAGCAATGATAACGGCGTCAAACGGACCGTATTTGTTGCCGTTCTCGTCTGTCAGGCATTTGCCTTTATCGCAATCACTGATGCATGTGATTGTCCTGGATAGGTGAATGTCTATACCGCTTGCAAACGCCTGAACGACAGACGGCGGATTGACCCATCCTGCCGATGGATAGAACACGCCACCGAACGGCAAGGCCAAGCCAAACCGCTCTGACGCCTGGTTTGCATCAAGCGCCTCAACAAGATCAGTTTTGTCACCAAGACGGGCAATCAGGCCATCCAACCGTTCGCGCTTACGTGCACTGGTGGCAAGATCAATCACGCCGCAAAATTCGGCCTCTACCTGTCCCTGATCGGCAAGCCTTTTGATCTTGCGATGGCTGAAACGATAGCCTGCCTCATAAAATCGACCCATGATGGCGTCATCAACCGTCAGATAGGGCTCCAGCATGCCAATTGGATTGCCCGATGCGGCATTCGCCAGTTGATCGGCCTTTTCGAAAAGCGTCACGTCACATCCGCGTGCGTTTAGGGCATCAGCGCAAGATGCACCGGCAAGGCCACCACCGATGATGGCCACCGCTTTTGCATTTCCGGGCGTTGGCAGGTTGAACCATGGATCATCTGCGATCTCGAATGCTGGCGGTTTATTGTCAGTTTCTTCAACCGCAGAAAGGGTCGCCGTGATCATGTCGCGCTTATAGCCAAACCCTTTGCGCTTGTTGATTTCAAATCCCGCGCTTTCCAGTCCGTCGCGCGCGATGCGCGCCGCAGTAAAAGTCGCGAGGCTTGCGCCAGTTGGGCAAGAGGCACTGGCAAGCGCTGCAAACAAGTCTGGATGCCACATCTCGGGATTGCGCGACGGCGCAAAACCATCAAGAAACCAGCAATCAATTTTGCCGTGATATCCCGACCAGCATTCAATCGCATCGCCGATCAGAAGGGTGAGGCTGATCGCACCATCCGCCAGGGAAAACCGATGCACGCCCGGTAGCATGGTCTCATGTGGCCAGATATCGGCAAGCTTTTTGGAGTATTGCGACAGTTCCGGCCAGCTCTGATGGGCGCGGATCATGTCATTGCGGGTAAGCGGGTATTTCTCGACCGAGACGAAATGCAGGCGTTTGGAGCGATTGGCATCGCTATCCCAGCAATGCCATGCAGCAAGGAAGTTAAGCCCTGTGCCAAAACCGGTCTCGCCAATCGCGAAGTTTTCCCGGTGCTGCCAAGCATTGGGCAGGTTGTTGCCCTCCAGAAACACATAGCGCGTTTCCGCCAGCCCGTCCTTGGGATTGAAATAGATGTCACCAAAATGCGGAGAGTAGGGTACGTCACCATCACGCCACGTGATGTCACCGGCCTTTTGATCTTTTCCGACGGCATTTTGATCTGCGGTCATGCAGACAGGACCTCGTCATCCTGTTCGGGGACAAGGGACAGGGCTTCGCGCACGACGTCGGTACCAGCCCCTTTGCGATGGGCATTTTCGCTAAGGTAGCGACGCCATTGTTTTGCCCCACGTATTTGCTGGAAAAGGCCCAGCATGTGGCGCGTAACATGGCCAATGGTGCCATGTTCCTCTTTCAGGTGCTCTTCGATATAGGGCAGCATGGCTTCAACCACCTGGTGGCGGGTTGGTGCCTTGGCGTCGTCGCAGTAAAAACGTCGATCCACATCGGCCAGAATATACGGGTTTTGATAGGCTTCGCGCCCGATCATGACACCGTCTACCTGCTTCAGGTGTTCTTCTGTGTCATCAAGCGTCTTGATACCGCCATTGATCAAGATTTCCAGTTCAGGGAATTCCTGTTTGAGCTGATAGACCAATTCGTATTTAAGCGGCGGTACCTCACGGTTTTCCTTCGGAGACAGCCCCTTGAGCCACGCCTTGCGGGCATGAACGATAAAGGTCTTGCAGCCGGCCTCGGCAACCGTTTCGGTAAAGCGTTTGAGCGACGGGTAATCTTCCTGATCATCGATGCCAATGCGGTTCTTGACCGTAACCGGCGCGTCACTGGCCGAGATCATCAATTTCACGCAGTTTGCAACAATATCGGGGGTCGCCATCAGACAGGCGCCAAATGCGCCGTTCTGGACGCGATCAGACGGGCAACCGCAATTCAGATTGATTTCGTCATAGGCATACTCATTGGCGATCTCACACGCACGAGCCAGATCATCCGGATCGCTACCGCCAAGCTGAAGTGCAACCGGATGTTCGGCATTGTTATAACGCAGATGCCGGTCTACCCCGCCATGCAGGATGGCGCCGGTTGTGACCATTTCGGTATAAAGCAACGTATGACGACTGATCTGCCGCAGGAAATAGCGATCATGCCGGTCCGTCCAATCCATCATCGGGGCGACGGAAATACGCCGATTAACAGTCATATGCCTACCGTTTTTCATCAAAGCGGGGTGAAGAGGGTTGCTGTATTCCAAGCGCGGTCTTTATATAGGTTCCGGGATTTAGGGTCAAAACCGATTGCGTGATGCATGGCTGCATCCCGAAGATATTAAAGCACAGGAATTGATATGGTTACGATTTACGGCATCAAGAACTGCGATACTGTCCGCAAAACCCTGAAATGGTTTGATGCAAAGGGCATTGAAAACGAGCTCCATGATTTCCGTGCTGACGGTATTGATGCCAAGACGATTGAAGGTTGGCTTGATGAAGTCGGGGGTAAGGTTTTGATCAATAAGCGCGGGCCGAGCTATCGCAACTTAAGCGATGACGACAAGGCAACGCTTGATCAGGGCGGGGCTGCGGCTGCCACAATCCTTGCTGCCAACCCGACTGTAATCAAGCGCCCGGTTGTCGATTTCGGATCTACCCGCACAGTGGCTTATGATGAGGCACGCTGGACGGAACTGGCCGGTTGATAAGGGGAAAACCTATGGACAAGCCTGTCGTTCGGGGTGTGATCTTTGATTGTGATGGTGTTTTGGTTGATACCGAAACACTGGCGTGTCGTGTGCTGACAGAGCAGCTTTGTGATTATGGCTGCGACATGGATATGGCCAAAACACATGACCTTTTCATTGGCGGGACATTGGCCATGGTGCCGCCAAAGATGGAAACGATGTTCGGGGTGACATTGCCCGACGACTGGCTTGCGGAATGTTATGAGCGGACATTTGTTGCGTTTCGCAATGATCTGAAACCATTCCCGCATCTTGACCCGGTGCTTGATCTGCTTGACCAAAATAACATTCCGATGGCAATCGGAAGCAATGGCCCGCATGCAAAGATGGAAGTATCGCTTGGAAAGGTGGGGTTGAAAGACCGCTTTGCGGGGCGGGTATGCTCTGCACATGATGTCGCCAACGCCAAACCGCATCCAGACGTATTCTTGCTGGCAGCAGAAAAGATCGGTGTGGATATCAGCGACTGTATCGTCGTGGATGACAGCCAGAATGGTGTACGGGCGGGCGTTGCATCCGGGGCGACGACTGTCGGTCTTGTGGACATTACGCCCGCTGAATATCTGCTTGATGCCGGTGCGCATCATATTGCAACTGATCACAACGATCTCTATCGCCTGCTGGAAGACTGGGTGTCTGTTCGGTGAAAGTGCCTAGGCAGGTGATCTTAAAACAAGGGCAGCACCGCGAAGGCGCTGCCCTTTTTGCGGGATCCTTACTGACCGATAACAATGCCTTCGCGGCGGGGGTCGGCCCCGCCAATCAAGCCGTCTTGTGTCACCATAATGGTGTGAATTCCGGAATTAAGGTCGCGAATGCTGGTCTTGAAGCCCATGTCCTCAAGGGCAGGCGCAAGCATTTCCGCATCTGTTCCGGCCTCAAGGTCAAAGGTGCCAAACCGGTTGACTAGATGGGGCATATTAATGGCTTCCTGCGGGGACATGTTCCAGTCAATCATGCCGATCAGTGATTGTGCAACATAACCAATGATGCGCGATCCCCCCGGGGAGCCGGTCACAATAAGCGGTTTGTCGTCCTTCATGACGATGGTGGGCGCCATGGATGAACGTGGCCGTTTGCCCGGTGCCAGAGCATTGGCAATCGGTACGCCATCGGAATGGGTACGGAATGAGAAATCCGTCAGCTCGTTATTGAGCATAAACCCGTTCACCATAAGGCGTGAACCAAACCCGTTTTCAATCGTGGTCGTCATCGAAACCGCATTGCCATAGATATCAACAATCGAGAAATGACTGGTGCTTGGCAGTTCAATCGCGTCGTCGTCAGCCAGTTTCATGGCGTGGCTGAAGCTCGGCATGCCGGGGTCGACGGTTTCAAGCGCGGTCTTCCGATCAAGCAGTCTGGATCGTTCCCTCAGATAGGTTTTATCGAGCAAACCGGTCAATGGCATCGGAACAAAGTCAATATCGGCCATGTAACGGCCGCGATCAGCAAATGCCAAACGCGATGCATCGCCAATCAAACGCCAGCTTTGTGCAGAATTTGGGCCCATCGCTGCGATGTCATATGGTTCAAGCAATCCAAGTATCTGTCCAACCGTCAGTGCGCCCGAAGAAGGCGGCCCCATGCCGCACACATCATGTTCGCGATACTCGATACAGACAGCCGGACGTTCCTTGACCTGATAGGTGGCGAAATCCGCAAGTGAGAGCACGCCGGGGTTCCAACTGGCACCCTTGACCTTGTCGACAATGTCCTGGGCGATCTGCCCCTGATAGAAGTTCACAGTCCCGTTGGCCGCCAGATCTTGCAGGGTCTTGGCATATTTCGGATTGCGAAGAACCGTACCGGCCGCAAGTGGGGCGCCATCCTTGTCAAAGAAATAGCCCTTTGCCTCGGGATCGCGTGAAAGTTTTTCCTGATCCTCGGCGATCAAGGCTGCAAGACGTGGAGAAACCTCGAAGCCCGTTGTGGCAACATCAATTGCCGGATCGAGCAGGATCTTCCAAGGAAGTTGCCCCCACTTTTCGTGGGCAGCCTTCATAAGGGCAGGGGTGCCAGGTGTACCAACCGACCTTCCGCCAACAACCGCATCATAGAACTTAAGCGGTTCACCGTTTTCATCCTGAAACAGTGTGGGTGTCGCGTTCAGTGGGGCGGTCTCGCGACCATCAAGGGTGGTCAGCTTTCCGGTGGTCGCATCGAAGTAAACCAGAAACGCACCACCCCCAAGCCCGGATGATTGCGGCTCCACAAGACCCAGCATGGTTTGAATAGCGACCATGGCATCAATGGCATTGCCGCCGGAACGCAGGATATTCGCACCAGCCTCGACCGCAAGCGGGTTGGCAGCACTGATCATCCAGTCATTGGCGATGTCGGAGCCGCGTGTCTGATTGGATAAGCTGGTTGTACTTGCTTCGGGTGCAATGGCGTCTGTTGTTTGCTGGGCAGAAGTTCCTTGGACAAGGCAGGTCGACAATAGTCCTGCCACAGCAACAGCTTTGATCATTTTGACAGAGATGGAAGCTTCGTGGGGCATGTTCCAGACCTCTTTGGTTGCTTGAAGATTTAGGTAAGAAAAACAACACCCGCATCGTGGCAGATGCGGGTGCAAATGGGCAGAAAAATCTGTGGCTGGTTTTTCAGGCGGCAGTTTTGTTGCCCTTGCTGCGCGCTTGTGTGACGAGTTTGACTTGTAGCCATTCCATTATGGTTTCCGCCACTTTTTCCCAGTTTTTATCAAGCATCATGGCGTGGTGGATGTCCTCGATCAGGGCATAATCCGCGCCATAGCGTTTGGCGGTGTGGTGAATCAGCTCGCTCTGGATTATTTCGTCATCACGCGCGCCAAGCACCAGCATGGACGGAACCTGATCCTTTGAAAGAAAGATGGGGTTGGCTCCCATCATGTCGGCAATTGCGCGCTGACTTTCCGTTTCAAGTCGCCCGAAATAGATCATGCCTTCGTCTTCCGCGATATCGGGCGAAAGCATTGCACGGCCAAGTCGTTCACGCAGCAAGGTGTGCGGGCCGATGGCTTGCAACCAGAACATCTGAAAATAAAGGTCTGGCTGGGCCATTGCCATCATGGCATTGCTGGCAATCAATCCTTCGGGCGGGACGGATGCCATGAGTATTGCGGCCTCGGCACTGTGGCGTTCAAGATATTTCTGAACGATATAGCCGCCCATGGAATGCCCGATCAGGACGGGTTTCTTGCCAAGGGTTTCGACAACCTCTTCAAGGTCCTCGACGTAATCGTCAATGGATGCGAGGCTGCGCAGTTCGCGACCACCACTTCCCCCATGACCACGTAAGGAGAAAGCCACGGTCTCAAAACCGCGTTCGGCAAACCAGGTCAGGAAGTGTTCGTTCCAGCACCAGGCGCCGGTATAGGCGCCATGAATAAAGACAAGGGGATGCTTGCTTTTGGGTTTGCCGGTTGGACTGCGGCGAAAAATCTCCAGTTCGGTGCTCATGGCCGGTCTCCTCCTCGCTAAGCGGGATGGGTGCAAACTGACGCTTTAATTGAAAAGCCGTGGTGCATGTTCGCACATGCAGCATATTTTTGTCCATTCACAAGTATGAATGCCTCTTTGGTTTGGCAATGATTGTCAGTCTGAGGTTGTTTGCTTATGATTACCCAAGGGACAGCAAAAGATGTGATCGGACGCAGGTGATCTGTCGTTCGGAACAGAACAACATTTTAGTGAGAAGCTTGGGGGGATATGGTCAAATTATCTGTGGTCGGCATATTCGCAGATCTCGATGAGAGTGCGATAACAGATGTCGAACGCCACGTTAACCGAAAGACATTTTCTGCCGGGGCGCAAATTATCGAACCTGAGTCGGACAGTTCGGACGTTTATCTGATCCTTTCGGGGCGCGTCCGGATTGTCAATTATTCCTTGTCAGGGCGTGAAATCACGCTTGAGGAAATCGGCGCTGGTGGCTGTGTCGGGCAGTTGTCTGCAATTGACGGGGAGCCTCGCTCGGCCTGTGTTATCGCGGTTGACGATACCAGTGTTGGCATCCTGAGCCCTGCCAATTTTGAAAAGGTCGTTAAAAGTCACCCATCGGTTGCCTGGAACGTCATCGGGGAACTGGCCAGAATTGTGCGTAATTCCACCCGCAGGATTGTTGATGTCAGCACATTGGGCGCAAACGAACGCGTGGTCGCAGAGGTTCTGCGCCGTGCGCGCAATGTAAGTGATGAAAACGGTGCTGCGTTGTTGTCACCCGTTCCGGTGCACTCTGAAGTTGCCAGTCGCGTAAGCACTTCTCGCGAGACTGTGGCGCGGGTGATGAGCACGCTTGGACGTCGGCAACTGGTGAAGAAGGCGGATAGTGGTCTTATCGTGCCTGATGTTCGCAGGCTTGAAGAATTCCTAAGCGAGTCAATTCATTAACTGCGATTTGTGTGATTTTTTGGCCGATATGTGATGGCTGTCACAGAGTAAGGTTAAATCGACAGGTAAACATAACGGTGTGGCGGACGTTTCGATGATCCGGCACATCTCCCCCAAGAGAGTTACTGGCCGTACATTTATTGTACGGCCATTTTTTTTGCGTTTTCGCATGGCGCACCATCAGCGGCCTGACTAAGGTAAGCACGACAAATGCTTATTAAGACAGGGGATCAACAATGCGTTTATCTGTGGTTATGGCCGGATTGAATGGTGCTATGGCCGTCGCGCTAGGCGCGTTTGCTGCGCATGGTATGACAGGCAGTGATATGGACTATGCGCGCAGCCTTGTTGAAAAGGGCGCTCACTATCAGTTGATCCATGCAGTTGCACTGGCTGCGATTGCCGGTCTTGTGCATCATGTGCCGGACGAAAAGTTCCTGCGCTATGCCGCATATGCGATGCTGATTGGTATCTTGTTCTTTTGCGGATCGTTGTATGCCATCGCCTTTAGCAGCATTTCCGCCTTTGGTGCGGTCGCGCCGATTGGTGGCTTTGCCTTTATCGGTGGCTGGTTGTTGCTGGCAGCAGCAGGGTATCGCCGCTTTGGCTGATATCGACATCAACTCTGGCATCGCAGCAGGTAGAGGCGGGTAGAAACAAAAAAGGACGTGTTCCGAAGAACACGTCCTTTTTTGATCTTTGTAACCGGTTCCGAAGAACTGGATTACTTCATTTTCGCTTCTTTGAACACGACGTGCTTACGCACGACCGGGTCGTACTTGCGAAACTGGAATTTCTCGGTGGTATTCCGCGGGTTCTTCTTAACAACATAGAAGTAACCGGTGTCTGCGGTGCTTACCAACTTTACGAGGATCGAAGCGGGCTTCGCCATGTCTCTGCATCCTGTGTTCAGGTGTATCTCAGGCCGCGGAACATAAAGGTTATCGGCAGAGTGTCAAGCCATTTTGGCAAAAAGAATGCAAATTTATTGGCTGGCAAATGTATCTGCGATTTCCTCTTGTCCGGCATAGGCCAGATTCTTGTATTCACGGTGATTTTTCAGAAGTTCCAGGGCGACGTCGACATCAAATGCTGTCCCATTTGAATTCGCAGGACAGACATCACGAAGCTCGCGACGGGATTTTTCATCCTGATAGTCGAGGTTGCGCCATTTCGTCATCACAGAAGCGATTTTGTCACGTTGCGACAGGGCGTCGGTAACGTAATGTATCGGTGTGGTACCGTCCTCTGGCTGCGTACAAATGGCCGGGAACAGACCAATCCTGTCAAAAGTGTAACCAGACGGTGCGGTGATGCGTGACCAGGTAAAAGTCAGCGTTCCATGGTTTGGTAAATCGTTGATCGCCTGCACGGAACCCTTGCCAAAGCTTGTCGAGCCAATCAGAACAGCGCGATGACGGTCCTGAAGGGCTGCTGCAACCAGTTCGGCAGAAGACGCTGTACGCCCGTCAATCAGAATTACAAGCGGCGCACCTTCGGTCAGGTCTTTTGTTTCTGCCTGAAATTCGTGGCGCGCGGCCATAACACGTGAAAAGGTCTTGCCGATTGGGCCGTCAGCAAGAAACAGGTCTGCGACGGCCACACCCTGTTGAAGCAACCCACCGCGATTGCCGCGAAGATCAAGAATAACCCCATGAAGACCGCCGTTATAAAGCTTGGCCTTCATGATGTTATCGGCAAGAGTTGACGCTGTTGCCGAGTTAAAGCTGCTAATCCGTGCGATCAGGACGTTGTCACGGATCTCGGTGAAGACAGTTCGGTCAATCACCCTTTCACGCAGAATTTCGATCGGGGTAATCGCACCACTATTGGCGGCATTTACCTCAATCAGGACGGAACTTCCTTCTTCGCCATGCAACAGGTCAGCGGTGTACCGGCTGGCCTTGCCATACATGTCCAGACCATTGACGGTTACAATCTGGTCGCCAGCATTAAGCCCTGCGCGTGCGGCGGGGCTGTCGGCATGAACAAGTTTGACGACGGGATAGCCGGTGCCGCCAACAACCCTTACGCCAATGCCGATATATCCGTCACGGCGGTTGCGTGCATTTTCTGCGCGTTCCGGGCCCTCATAGCGGCTATATCGGTCAAGATTACGGATCGCACCGCTGATCAGAGCGGACTCGATGTCTTTCGTCGCCGTGTTTCGGAGTTTGGCGGAATGCGCACGATAGCTTGCAAGGCCACGAAGCGTGATCTCTGACCAAATCTGCAGATTGTCCTGATCATTGGCTTCGCCAGAGACAACCGGCAATGCGATCCGGTCGACGGTTTTCTTTTTATACTGCAGGATCAGGTCATTGGGCGTGATATCAACGCGGATGTCATCGTCAATTGCTGAGAGGCCGTCCAGAGTATTAACCAGGATCTGCTCGCGGCTGATTGGGTCTATATAGCGCGTTGCGACCAGTTCGATTGTCTGTGAAATCAATTCCTGGGTTTGTGGATCATCTGGCGAGCTAACACCAACATTCGGTGAACTTGCGCAAGCAGACAGAACAACAGAAAGACCAACAACCAAGCATATGCGTTGGAAACAGCGCATGCCGTTGTCGATTGTGTCACTGGTGTTCTGAAAAATGCCTGGTGCGACCAACTAAACAATCCGTTGATTTCAGGTAAGGTAACCTACGCATTCTAATCAAAAAAATACTGGTTGGCTAACGACTATCCCTTGATGCGCATGGCCCACTGAGTGCCAAGGACAGCCCCCTTGATAAAGGGCAATATTGCAAGACACAGCGCGACTGTTGCCGGAAGCCAAATCGAAAGCTGCAATGCCATCGATGGGCTGAAATTTTGTTCCATCGCCAGTGCGCCCGGCACGACAATATGCCCGACCAAAAAGATTGTGAAATAGGGTGGGGCATCGTCGCAGCGGTACTCACCAATCGGATGGCTGCACACATCACATTCCGGGCGTAACTTCAGATACCCGCCAAAGGCAAAGCCATGGCCACAGTTCGGACATTTTCGCCGAAAACCACGACGCAGGCCAGTCATGATGCGACTGCCATTCTCGTCGGGGGCGGCGTCATTTGTTTGCGGGGAAAGATCGTGTGGGGCATTCATGGTCAAAGATTTACTCCTGTCGCCTCTCAACGCGCACTTGATCTGGGTGACGAAAACGGGCATTGAAACGGTAAGCCATCATCATGATGTTCGATCGCGCAGGCAAGTAAAATCGACCCGCCATTTTCACCTTGCGGGCGCATTTATGGTAACGTTTGCTTGATTGAACAGTTGCCAAAGGAGTGCCCAATGGGAAATGCAGATGCCGTCGTTGCCGGTCTGAAACAGGACTTCATTGAGGACACGCTGGAGCGCATTGATCGCATTGAAACAACGATCGACCGTGTTGCGGGCGGCATGGATGAAGCTGAGCCGGGGATTGCTGAACTTCGGCGCGAAGCCCACACCGTCAAAGGTCTGGCCGGATCGTTCGGGTTTCCTTTGGTCGGTGCGATTGCCCATCGACTTGAGGACTATATCGCGGATCTGAGCGTAATTGATGACCTTGAAGCGGCATCGTTGGTCGATTTCACCAGCTGGATTCGAGAGATCATCGAAAGCGGTACGAACCCGCAGGCAGAAGAAGAAACCCGTATCCTTCGCTCCTTGCCGACCCGAAGCGTCAAAGCCGATGAAAAGAACAAGACCTCGAACGTGGCGGTCGCACAGAACAAGGAAGTCCTTTTGGTCACAGCTACAGCCGTGCAGGGCCATTTTCTGCAGCGTGAGCTGCGCGAAAAGGGATTCCGGACCATTACGGCCCGCTCAGCGGTCGAGGCGTTCGAGACCGTCGTGCAATCACGCCCGGATGCCGTTATTACCGCAGCCGTGCTGGATGGGCTGAGCGGGATTGAACTGATCCGCGCTCTGGCGGCGATGAAAACGCTGGCGGACAAAAAACTGGGCCTTTTGACAAGCTTCGATGCGTCTCATCCAGATCTGGAAGGTTTGCCGCAGAACGTCGCGATCATTAGCAACCGGGGCAAGCAGACTGCTGAACATCTCGCGAAGTTCATCGAAACCATGCTCTGACCATTTGCCGGAACGTTCGTGTTAAACAGAAAAAGGCGGCCATATCGGCCGCCTTTTGTCGTTTCGCGGGATAAATCGGTTTAATCCGACTTCGGCCCCTGTTTTGCCGAGTTGCGCGCCGCACGGTTAGATGCCACCAGCTTGCGTTGCTTTTTCGGCGTGGTCTTTTTCTTGGCTCCGGCTTTCTTGCCCTTCGACTTGGTCGCGGAGGACCCTCCGGCACCGTGTGCGTCGCGCGGACCAGACCGGAATCCTGGCTTGCTGCCATGCCGGTGGCTGCGATCACCCGGGCTGCCGCGCCGTTTGCCAGACCCGCGACGTCCACGCGGGCGCTCAATCAGGTCACGTTCGGTGATGTCGGCATGCTCTGCAAGGCGCAGGGCCAAAGAACCCGTGGCGGCATCAGCATCGGCGATCCGAACGACAACCGTATCGCCCAACTGGAATTTCTTTCCCCGGTTCTGCCCGACCAGCGCGTGGCTTGCCGCATCATGGATGTAATAGTCATCGGGCAGGGTGGATATCGGAACCAGGCCGTCGGCACCCGTTTCGTTCAGCGATATGAACAGTCCGAAATGCGTCACCCCCGAAATCTTGCCTGGGAATTCAGCGCCGACCTTATCGGACATATAGGCCGCGACATACCGGTCAACCGCATCGCGCTCGGCCATGGCGGCACGCCGTTCGGTGCCCGATATATCTTCACCGATCTGCTCGAACCGTTCGCCTTCTTCAGGCGTTAGTCCGCCTTCACCAAGCTTGAGGCCTGCGATCAGAGCGCGATGGACCAGAAGGTCGGCATAACGACGGATCGGGGAGGTGAAATGCGCGTATTTCTTAAGCGCAAGCCCGAAGTGCCCGATATTGTCGGGGCTATACATTGCCTGTGACTGGCTGCGGAGCACGACTGTGTTAATCAGTTCAGCCTCAGGCGTGTCCTTGGCGAGCTCAAGGATGCGGTTGAAATCACGCGGTTTCAGGACCGATGCCTTGTTTAGCTTGTATCCGGCACCCTCAAGGAATTCGTGCAGGGCTTCAAGCTTCTCTTCGCTTGGGGCATCGTGGATACGGTACATGCAGGGCTGTTTGATGCGTTCGAGCTCTTCTGCCGCACACACATTGGCCGCGATCATGAACTCTTCGATCAGCTTGTGACTGTCAAATCGTGCGCGCGGTGCGATGGCAATGATCTGTCCCTGATCATTCAGCTCGATCTTGCGTTCGGGAACATCCAGTTCAAGCACGCCACGCTTCTTTCGAGCTTCCAAAAACGCATTGAACGCGCCGTAAAGCGGTTTGATGATGGTATCAACCAGCGGACCTGTGGTTTCGTCCGGCTGGCCGTCCATAGCGCGCTGAACCTGATCATAGGTCAGACGCGCTGCCGAGCGCATCATGCCACGGCAGAATTTATGACGAAGTTTGTGGCCGTGCTTATCAAGCCACATCTCAACCGCCATGCAGCCACGGTCTTCATGCGGGACAAGCGAACACCAGCCGTTCGAAAGCTCAAACGGCAGCATCGGCACCACGCGATCCGGGAAATAGCAGCTATTGCCGCGTTTGACCGCCTCACGATCAAGTGCATCGCCCGGACGTACGTACCAGGACACATCGGCAATCGCGACCATGATGTGCCAGCCACCTTCATTGGCGGGATCCGGGTCGGCTTCGGCCCAGACAGCGTCGTCAAAGTCCCGGGCATCGGCACCATCAATGGTGACCAGCGGAATATCGCGCAGGTCTGTGCGTTTGCCCAGTGGTGTGGCCTTGGATTCACGTGCCTGAAGCTCGACTTCAGGCGGGAATTCAAACGGAATGCCACGCGCATGGATGGAAACAAGGCTGATGGATTTCGGTTCGTTGATATTGCCAAGAACCTCGGTAATCCGACCTTTGCGCAGCCCGAAATGCTTGCCTGGCAGAATTTCGGTCAGAACCAGTGCGCCACTTTCAAGATCGGGATGATCATCAAGCGGGACTGCAATCTCGCCGCTATCCTTGCGATCTGTGGGCACAACGCGGCCTTCGCGTTCGTTGGGGCGATAAAGTCCCAAGACGCGCTGTGGCCCGCTTCCAAGGACCCGCATGATGCTGGCTTCATATGTATGCTTGCCGGTATAGCGCAGCTTGGCCAAAATCTTGTCACCGATGCCCGGAGCACTTGGGCCGCCACGGCGGATGGACTTCACCACGATCAGTGGCGGGTCATAGTCATGCTTCCAGACATTCGGTTTGGCCAGAACTTCGCCATCATCATCAATCCCGGTGATTTCAAGCACCTCAACCGGGGGCAGGCGGTCAGGCTTGTCAAAGCGCCGCCGTCCCTTGACGACATCGCCGCCGATTTTCAGTTCTTTCAGGATCTTCTTAAGTTCGATCTTGGCTGCGCCCTTGATGTTAAAGGCGCGCGCGATCTCTCGCTTCCCAACGGGTGTCGGGCTCATATCGATGAATTCGATAATCTCTTCCTTGGTCGGGAAGTGCTTTTTGTCTTCTGTATCGTTCGCCAACGTTGCGGCGTCCTTTCATAGGTATTCCAGAGAAAAGGAAGGCGGCAGTTAATCTGCCGCCGCCTTTTTCTTGGTGGTCTTTTTCGCTGCCGGTTTCTTGGCAGCGGTTTTCTTTTTTGCTGGCGCTTTTTTCGTCGCCGTCTTTTTCGCAGAAGCCTTGGTGGTCTTACCCGATTTGGCTTCTTTTTCCTTGATGGCCTTTATTGCCATCTCAAGGGTGATGTCGTCACGCTCTACATCGCGGATATTGGCGATGGTTTTTTTGTGTTTAACGAACGGTCCCCAGCGCCCGACGGCAACAAAGATCGGTTCACCATCATCGGGGTGTTTGCCGATTTCCTTGCCAGCCTTCTCGCGCTTGTCGGCGATCAGGGTAATGGCACGGTTTTCACCAATGGTCAGAACATCATCGTCGGCTTTGAGCGAGGCAAAGATGCTGCCCGCCTGAACATAGGGGCCAAAGCGGCCAATGTTGGCTTTCATTTCCTCGCCGGTTTCGGGATAGATCCCGACAACGCGCGGCAAGGTCAGAAGTTCTTCGGCCTTTGTCAGGTCAACGACAGATGGTTCCAGTCCCTTGGGCAGGGAGGTCCGCTTTGGCTTGACCTTCTTCGGCTTGCCGTTCTTGCCTTCGACTTCTTCTTCCTCACCAAGCTGGACGTAAACACCATACGGGCCCTTGCGAAGGGTAATTTCCTTGCCGGTTTCCTTGTCGATGCCCAGGACCTTGGGCCCGGCATCCAGTTCGGAATCCGCTCCGTTTTCATTGGCAACAAGCGGCCGCGTATAGTTGCATTCCGGATAGTTCGAACAGCCAAGGAATGCGCCAAACTTGCCAAGTTTCAGGCTGAGTTTGCCGTCTTCGCATTTCGGGCATTTATGCGGATCGGTTCCGTCTTCACGCGGCGGGAACAAATAGTTTTCCAGCATTACCTGAAGCGCATCAAGAACGTCGGTGATCTTTAGTTCCTTGGCCTCGTCAACATTGCCTTTGAACGATTTCCAGAAATCCTTGAGAACATCTTTCCAGGCGAGCTTGCCCATCGAGATTTCATCAAGCTGGTTTTCAAGGTCTGCGGTGAAGTTGTACTGCACATACCGTTCAAAGAACTTCGACAGGAAGGCGGTCACTAGGCGACCACGGTCCTGTGCGACGAAACGGCGACGATCCAGCAAGACATAGTTTCGATCCTGAAGGACCGAGATGATCGATGCATAGGTCGATGGCCGGCCAATCCCAAGCTCTTCCATCTTCTTGACCAGGCTCGCCTCGGTATAGCGGGGCGGAGGCTGGGTGAAGTGCTGATCTATGCTGACTTTGCCCAGGTCAGGCTTCTGGCCTTCTGCGAGCGGCGGCAGACGACGATCTTTTTCGTCATCAGAATCGTCATCCTTGCCTTCCTGATAAAGCTTCAGGAAGCCATCAAACTTAACGACAGAGCCGTTGGCGCGCAGGACCACGTGATTGTCATTCGATGACAGATCCACAGCGACTTGATCAAAGCGTGCATCTTCCATCTGACACGCCACGGTACGTTTCCAGATCAGCGTGTAAAGGGCCAACTGGTCCTTATCAAGATGACGCGAAACTTGTTCGGGGCGGCGGAAAAGATCTGTCGGACGGACGGCTTCGTGGGCTTCCTGTGCGTTCTTGGCCTTGTTGGCAAAGCTGCGTGCATTGGCCGGAAGGTATTGATCGCCATAATCCTTGCCGATCAGGCGGCGTGCCGCTGCCAGTGCTTCTTGTGACAGGACCACGGCATCCGTACGCATATAGGTGATCAGACCAACCGTCTCGCCACCGATATCGACACCTTCATACAAGCGCTGGGCCAGCTGCATTGTGCGCTTCGCACCAAAGCCAAGCTTACGTGAAGCTTCCTGCTGCAGAGTTGAAGTCGTGAAAGGTGGCTGTGGACGGCGTTTAACGTCCTTGCGCTCGACCTTCGATACCTTGTAACTGCGGCTTTCAACCTTTTCCTTGGCGACCTTGGCAGAGTTTTCATCGCCAAGTGCAAGTTTATCGAGTTTCTCGCCATTTAAATGGGTGAGGCGGGCTGAAAACTTGCCTTCCGGCACAGCAAATCCTGCCTCAAGCGACCAGTATTCGTCAGGCTTGAATGCCTCGATCTCGATTTCGCGTTCGCAGATCAGGCGCAACGCAACGGACTGGACACGCCCTGCTGAACGCGACCCGGGCAGTTTGCGCCACAGAACCGGAGAAAGGTTGAAGCCAACAAGATAATCCAGCGCGCGGCGCGCCAGATAGGCATCAACCAGCTCCTGATTGAGTTCGCGCGGATTGGCGATGGCTTCGGTGACGGCTTTCTTGGTGATCTCGTGGAACACGACGCGATGAACATCACGACCGCGGAGCAGCTTTTTCTGCTCGAGAACTTCAAGAATATGCCACGAAATAGCTTCCCCCTCGCGATCCGGGTCAGTCGCGAGGTATATGGTATCAGAGTCACGTGCTGCCGATGCAATTTCGCGAATCTGTTTTTCCGACCGGCTGTCTGTTTCCCAGACCATCGAAAAGTCGTTGTCGGTATCGACGGAACCATCCTTGGAGGGCAGGTCACGGATATGACCAAATGAGGCCAGCACCTTAAAATCGTCACCGAGATATTTGTTGATCGTCTTGGCTTTGGCCGGGGATTCGACGATGACAAGATTCATTACGTTTTTCGTGTCCGGTTCTTGCGCCCGAAGGCGGTCATTATGCTGTGTGGTCAGTAACCTGAAGTTTTGCACACATATATTATAGTGTGTCGCTGTTTTTCAGATCAAATTGCGCAAAATGCGGCAAATCACAACAATATTTGTCACGTCCATATTCGGCGCGACTCTCATTTGGCGATACGCGATACCCTATTTCCGGGGTGACGTTCAACCCTTCCTGCAAGTTCTAGTTCAATCAAAATTGTCGAAACCTGCTCGGCGGGCAAGTCCGACGTACGGATGAGTTCATCGACAAGAAGGGGGGAGGAGGACAGTAAATCAAACAGTTTTTCAGTGTATTCTATCGGATGTTTTTCAGTGTCGGCACAGGATGAAAGTTCATTTATTTCAATCGGTTGTTCTGCTTTTTTCTCGTCCTCTGAGATAGCGTCACGTTCAAGCGAAGAAAGTATCTCTGCGTATCGGGGTGAGGATGCGCCATTAGGCTTTGCAGAGGGCTCTGACGTGAAAGCATGAATTTCTTCGGACAGATAGTTGTTTTGCTCTGCCTGCCGTATCGTATCCAAAACGACGTCGGCAGAGTCGCACAATATCGCGCCATCACGGATCAGACTGTTTGGTCCGCTCGCACGGGGATCCGTCGGTGAACCCGGAACTGCAAAAACGTCGCGACCCTGTTCTCCTGCGAACCGCGCGGTTATCAACGACCCCGAATTTCGTCCGGCCTCGACAATAATAACGCCATAAGACAGACCCGATATAATGCGATTGCGACGGGGGAAGTGCCTTGCCTGCGGCTTTAGGCCGGGCGGCATTTCCGATATTACGCAGCCCTGTTCGCAGAGCTGCGAATAAAGGTCCTGATGTTCGCGGGGATACACCACATCAACGCCACCACCGAGCACCGCAATCGTGCCGCCGGTGTCTTTGCCAACACACTGCATGGCTGCCGCATGCGCAGCCCCGTCGATCCCGCGCGCCATGCCGGATACGACAACATAACCGGCACTGACAAGTTCATGACTGAGTTTGCGCGCAAAACCGCATCCGGTGGCGGATGCATTCCGGGCACCGACAATCCCAACCGCTGTTTTACCCAGCAGCTCCAGGTTGCCGATGGCGTAGAAATACGGCGGCGCATCATCAATTCTGGCAAGTAGCTCAGGGTATTCGGGATCACCAAAAATGACGGGTTTGGCCTTGCAAGCTTTTGCCGCTTCGATTTCTGCAATGGTTTCTTCTCGGCCTGCGAGTTCGATTTTCCGTGAACCTTTGGCATGGCCCATAATGTCTGGAATCGCCTCTATCGCAAGTCGAGCCGTGCCGAACTGATCCAGCATCTTGCGAAAGCTGACCGGGCCGATATTGGTGCTCCGCGCAAGCCGCATACGAGCAAGGCGTTCAGATTGTGGTAATCGCTGTGGTTGTTGCTCTGGAAAATGCATAACGCCCGGATTGTGGTCATCCGGGCGTTCTTTCGTCAAGCTATTCGAAGGGGCGGTTTGCGTCCCTTACGCTGATGTATCTTCGTCAGCCTGCTTTTTCTTTTGACCGATCTTTGGTTCTTCACCACGTATCAAGCGTCTGATGTTCTCGTGATGGGCCAGCCAGACAATCACGGCAAGAAATACACCAAGCCATCCGGCACCCTGATCGCTGGCAATGAAAAAGGCGGCCAGAGGGGCAGCAATCATCGCGATCAGCGCCGAAAGGGACGATATGCGGAAAACAAGCGCCATAACAAGCCAGGTCAGCGCGGCGCACAGGCCCATGATCCAGTTTACGGCAGCCAATGTTCCAAGCGTGGTTGCAACGCCTTTGCCGCCTTTAAAACGCAGCCAGATCGGGAACATGTGCCCAACGACCGCTGCGCCGCCCGCGAAGATACCTTGCTCAGCACCATAAAGATGGGTGAACAGCAATGCTGCAAAAGCACCTTTGCCCGCATCTCCGATCAGGGTCAGAAAGGCAAGGCCCTTGCGCCCGGTGCGCAGCACGTTGGTTGCACCAATATTGCCAGAACCGATTTGACGGATATCGCCAAGGCCCGCCATTCTGGTAAGCACAAGACCAAACGGGATTGAGCCCAGCAGATAACCACACACTGTGGCAACCTGAAGCGACATCAACATCGCTTTGTACGTGGCATCAAGTTCCATTTCAGGCACCTTCCGAGAACACTTCGCGACCATCAATCAGGGTGCGCAGCACGCGCCCCTGCGTCAATCGGCCATCGAATGGGGAGTTTTTGGATTTCGACTGGAACTGGTAGGGATCAATTTTCCATGGGCGATCCGGATCAAATATCACAAGATCAGCCGCTGTTTCTTCATCTAGCGTTCCTGCACCTTTAATGCGAACCAGTTCGGCGGGAACACGCGTTAGCTTGGTGATAACCTCAAGAAGCGACATGTGCTCGTTGTGATAAAGCTCCAACGCCATCGGCAAAAGGGTTTCAAACCCGACCGCACCCGCCGCGGCCTGCGCAAAGGGCAGGCGTTTTGAATCTGCATCTTGCGGGTCGTGGTCCGATGCGATGGCATCAATTGTGCCATCTGCAAGGCCCGCGACAATCGCCTGTCGATCATCTTCGGACCGTAGCGGCGGTGAAAGCTTGGCAAAGGTGCGGTAATCAGAGACCGCGTTTTCATTTAGCGCAAAATAGGGCGGGGCCGTATCGCAGGTCACCTTCAAACCGCGTTTTTTGGCCTTGCGGATGACCTCGACCGATTCACCGGTCGAGATATGCGCGAAATGCAGGCGCCCGCCCGTCATTTCGACAAGGCGCAGGTCACGTTCGATCTGGATGACCTCGGCCAGCGGTGACACCCCGGAAAGGCCAAGGCGGGTCGCCAGCTCACCGCTATTCATGGCAGCACCCCTTGAAAGCTCTGGCTCTTCGGGGTGCTGAACGATCATGCCGTCAAAGAAAGCAGAGTAGGACAGCGCCTGACGCAAAAGTCGCGCGCTTGCAATTGTTTTGACGCCATCGCAGAAGGCAACCGCACCTGCCTGATGCAACAGGCCCATCTCGGTGATTTCCTGTCCTGCGATCCCTTTGGAAACGGCACCATAGACAAACACCTTGGCCAGACCAACCTTACGCGCGCGCCGGGCAATAAATTCGACGCCCGCCACATCATCGATAACCGGATCAGTGTTAGGCAGGGCAATGATGGTGGTAACACCGCCGATTGCTGCTGATTTTCCGGCTGTTTCGATGGTTTCCTGGTGCTCGAAGCCCGGTTCACGCAACTGGGCGCGCATGTCGACCAGACCGGGGGCCAGGCAGGCACCACCAAGGTCGATTATCTCGAAGCCATCGGGAACCGAGCGTTCGGTGATGTCCGAACCACTTTTGACAATCGTGTCGTCTTCGATCAGGAGACCGCCGACCTCGTCGGTTTGTTTGACCGGGTCAAGCAGGCGGGCATTGATGAATGCTTTTTTGCCAGCACCTTTGGCGCGAATTGCGGGGCTCATGCCTGACCTCCGATTTTTCTGTGGTTCTGCACGAGCAATTCAAGCGCTGCCATACGTACCGCGACACCCATTTCGACCTGTTCGCGAATGACGGAACGTTCAACGTCATCTGCGACTTCACTGTCGATTTCGACACCCCGGTTCATTGGGCCGGGATGCATGATCAGGGCGTCGGGTTTGGCATTGGCAAGCTTGGCGCGATCAAGACCGTGAAAATGGAAGTATTCACGCACCGACGGGATAAAGCTTCCTTCCATGCGTTCAAGCTGCAGGCGCAGCATCATGACGATGTCGCAGTCTTTAAGGCCTTCTTCCATATCATGGAAGATTTCCACACCCATCCGGTCGATTTTGGACGGGATCAGGGTTGGCGGAGCAACAAGGCGCACACGTGATCCCATGGTGTTCAAAAGCAGGATATTGGAACGCGCGACCCGGGAATGGGCGATATCGCCGCAAATCGCAACATTCAGGCGATGCAAGCGTCCCTTGTGGCGGCGAATGGTCAGCGCATCCAGAAGGGCCTGTGTCGGGTGTTCGTGGCGACCGTCGCCCGCATTCAGAACCGCACAATTGACCTTTTCGCTCAGAAGCTTGACCGCACCACTGTCGCCATGGCGAACAACCAGTGCATCCGGGTTCATGGCATTAAGGGTCATAGCCGTATCGATCAGGGTTTCACCCTTTTTGACCGAACTGGTGCCGACCGTCATGTTGATAACGTCTGCGCCGAGCCGTTTGGCCGCAAGTTCGAACGATGTTAGTGTCCGGGTAGAGTTTTCATAAAACAGGTTAACAACCGTCGCACCAGCCAGAATATTGCTGGTTTTGTCAGCGGAGCGGTTTTTTTCCGCATAGTGCTGTGCGCGATCAAGAATAAGGGTGATTTCCCCGGGGGTCAGACCCTCTATGCCGAGGAGGTGTGGGTGCGGATAATGATCCGCCGCTGGTCCCATGACGCTCATGGCGTTGCACATTTCCCTTGGATGGTCTTGCAAGAATTTCGCGCGGAGCATAACGAATTGCCCCAGTCACGAAAAGGTAAATATTCCCGCCAATAGACTGTGATTTCCTGACCGTTTGGTCAGACGGTCCGCATGTCAAACAACCTGAACCAGAATTGCAATCACTGGCATCGTGGCAATTGCGGCAAGGGTATGAACCGTGATGATGCTGGCCATCATTTGTGCGTCACCGCCCATCAGGCGGGCCAGCACATATGCACTGGCGGAACAGGGCAGGGCTGCATACAGCACGACAGCTGCCAGTTCAGTGGCCGGCAATCCAAGTGCCAGACAAAGGCCAGCAGCTATTGCCGGGCTAAGCATCAATTTCCCGACAGTTGAAATGCCAACCGGAAACCCCGCGCGTCTCGCGGCACCAAGATCAAGACCCGCTCCGACGGCAAGCAGGCCCACGGGAAGTGCAGCACGACCCAGCACTTCAAGGAACGGTCCGGCAATTGGCGGCAATCCAATCCCGAGGACGTTAAACACACTGCCCAAAACGCACGCCATCAGAAGCGGGTTTTTTGCCACGTCACGGAGCAGGGACAATATGCCCGGATTGCGATCATTGTCGCCCAGATGTGCACAAGCCAGAACCGATATGACATTCACCGTTGGTACAACCAGCGCAACGCACAGGGCTGTAACCGTCAGGCCATGCGTTCCAAGCAGTGCGGCAGCAACGGCAAGCCCGATATAGGTGTTGGGTCGAATGGCACCCTGTACCAGCGATGAAAAGGTCGGACCAGCGACCCTAAGGGCGGGACGCGCAGCAAGGATCAGGATGGTACAGATGGCGATCGTGCCAAGCATAGCGGTCGCAATCCCGAAAAGCGGCAGGCTGCCAAGGTCGGCCTTGGCTGTATTGGAAAACAAAAGGGCAGGAAAGGTGACGAAATAGGTCAGCTTCTCTGCGCCCGGCCAGAAGCTGTCAGGCAGGAATTTGCGTTCACGCAGGATATAACCCAGAACAATCAGGGCAAAAGTAGGCAGCAAAGCTGACAAGATGGCGATCATAAAGCGGCTTTCGGTACCATGTGCGGAGAGCTTTAGGAATTCCGCCTACTGTTATCATTAAATGGGGACCGGGGGAAATATACTGCCCTTCATGCGTTTGGGCAGGTGACTAAAATTCATTTAGGCCCAGTTGCGCTTTGCCCTGTGATTTCTGATGTGATAGTCAGCACAGCCAACGGATTTGGGCACCTATACAGTGCAGGCGCTTGAAAGTCGTCCAGGTCGCTGAAACTTCACGGAAAGGGATGCCATGCCACGCGCGATAGATCACATTGTCTTGTGTGTGAACGATCTGGACTCCGCGATCTCTGCATATTCACAGCTTGGCTTTACGGTGACTCCGCGTGCAGTTCATCCTTTTGGCACAGGCAACGCGCTTGTGCAGCTTGACGGGATGTATATCGAACTTCTTTCCGTTGTGGACCCGGCCAAGGTCGCTGAGACTGATCTGGCGCAACCTTTTTCGTTTCCGATATACAATCGGGATTACCTTCGCCATCGCGAAGGCATGTCGATGCTGGCCTTGCAATCTGATGATGCCGAACATGATCGCGACAAATTCATCGAAGCAGGTGCTGCGGTTCCGCCGGTCTTTCACTTCGAGCGCGATGCAAAGACGCCGGACGGCGATACTGTCGGTGTTGCGTTTTCTCTGGCCTATGCAAACCACCCCTTGTTGCGTCATGCGGTAACCTTTGTTTGCCAGCACCGTCATCCGGTTCAGAATTTCTATTTTCCGGCTTACCAAAGCCACACGAACGGGGCCGTTGCGATTGGCAAAGTGTTGCTTAATCATTGGGCTGCCGAGGTCGTGCAGGAATTTTATGGCGAAATCGGGATCGACGGGATTGTCGACGCATTGCATGGCGACGAGCTGGTTTCGCGGTATGGGGTCGAGGATCCGGCCTTTCCCACCGATGGGTTTGCCGGGTTTGAGTTGATTGTGGATGATATTTCCAAGATTTCCGAGGCAGCCATCGCCATGGGCGCGATTGAACACAACGGCGATCTTGTGCTTCCGCCATCCCGGTTCTTCGGTGTCATGATGGTGATCAAGGCCCAATAAAAAAGCTGCCTGAAGATACAGGCAGCTTTGGATTGATTGGCTCGATAGCGACAGAACAAACGGCTTTAGTCTTCTTCGCCCTCTATATCGTCATCATCTGCCTCGGCATTTTCGCCCGGATCGGTATGACGGTTCATGTGATCCAGTGCGCCTTGCAAAATATAGGCAGCCGCGGTTTTGTCCACGACCTCGGCACGGCGTTTGCGGGTCATGTCGACTTCGTCAATCAATACGCGCTCGACCGCATTGGTCGACAGTCGCTCGTCCCACATCAAGACCGGCAGGTCGATATACTTTTCCATTTCATCGATGAACGCATAGACGCGATGGCATGCCTTGCCGATCGAACCGTCAAGTTCGCGCGGGAAGCCAATGATGATGCCGCCAACATTCTGCTTATCAATCATCGAAGAAAGCTGCGCCATATCTCGCGAGAACTTCTTGCGCGAGATCAGCTCATAAGGTGAAGCAATCTGAAGCCCGACATCCGAAAGGGCTACGCCAATGGTCTTGGTGCCCAGATCAAGGCCCAACACACGTGCTGCCGGTGGTAAGAACCGCAGCAATTCCTGAGTATCATTGCAAATCATGGCGACCTTATAGGTGTGTTTTTATGAAATTGCCAGCGCAAAGCAAATGTATCGTATTCCGATTTATGGAAGAAAAAATGCGGATTTGACCTTGCTGGCGAATTTTATTCTGAACAATCTAAAGAATGGCGGATTTCCTAGCGGAAAAATCTTTATGAGTTATGAGGGGTTGAAGTGCTATATCAGGTTTGTTTTAATGTCGCGCTGCAGAAATTAATCGAAATCGAAATATGCAGGGCGAGACAGGCAGGCTTAATGCGCACATCATCTTGAGAGAGAAAACAGATAGATGCAGCGCACCTATTACGCGGTAGTGTCGCAATGCTTCTATCCTCGGGGTTCACGAGCCGTCATTCTGAATTGGTTCCAGTGAATTTCCGCATACAAAAATCACCAATAGCGTTAACGCTGAACAAACAAAGACATATCAGGGGGTATTGGGTTTGGCAGACGGTGCATCGAACGAAGCGTTCGTTGAATTTGAACGTGTACAAAAAAGCTATGACGGCGAATCTCTTGTCGTTAAAGATCTCAACCTAACTATGCCGAAGGGCGAATTCCTGACGATGCTTGGTCCGTCAGGTTCGGGCAAAACCACTTGCCTCATGATGCTCGCAGGTTTTGAAACCGCGACTCATGGCGATATTCGTCTGGGCGGTGTTTCGATCAACGATATTCCGCCGCACAAGCGTGGTATCGGTATGGTCTTCCAGAACTACGCGCTTTTCCCGCATATGACGATTGCGGAAAACCTGGCTTTCCCGCTTGAAGTTCGCAAGTTGGGAAAGGCAGAGCAGGAAGAAAAGGTCAAGCGCGCCCTCGACATGGTCGAAATGGGCAGCTTTGGTGGGCGTCGTCCTGCACAGCTTTCAGGTGGTCAGCAGCAGCGTGTCGCCTTGGCACGTGCGCTGGTGTTCGAACCGGAACTGGTTCTGATGGATGAGCCACTTGGCGCGCTCGACAAACAGCTTCGCGAGAAGATGCAGTTTGAAATTACGCACCTTGCGCATCAGCTGGGTATTACAACTGTTTACGTGACCCATGACCAGACCGAAGCACTGACGATGTCAGATCGTGTCGCCGTGTTTGATGATGGCCGTATTCAGCAGCTTGCAGCGCCCGACAAACTCTACGAAGAGCCTGAAAACAGCTTCGTTGCGCAGTTTATCGGTGAGAACAACACGCTTGAGGGCATCATCAAGGAAATCAAGGGCAACACCTGTGTCGTCCAGCTTGATGGCGGCGAAATCATTGATGCTGTACCGGTCAATGTGACCGAAGTGGGCGAACGTACCCGCGTTTCAATCCGTCCTGAACGTGTTGAATATAACCGTGATCGTCTGCACGAAGATGCTCATACGCTTAAGGCAGAGGTGCTGGAATTCATCTATATGGGTGACATCTTCCGTACACGTTTGCGCGTGGCTGGCAATGATGAGTTCATCATCAAGACCAGGAACGCACCGGATCAGGTCCGTCTGACACCTGGTCAGGAAATCGAGATCGGCTGGCTTGCAGAGGATTGCCGCGCGCTTGACGCGTCGTAATCATCTCAGAGTCAGGCAGATACAGGACCGGTACGCCCGGGTGCTGGTCCTCAACGAATAGTCCGGGAAACAATCAGGGAGTCTATTAATGCAACTCATTAAAACCCTTACAGCATCAACAGCTATGCTTGTTGTCGCAACTGGTGCAGCATATGCCGACGACCATATGGCGTCGGACATGACGCTTGTCAGCTGGGGTGGTGCTTATCAGAACAGCCAGATCAAGGCTTATGCTGAGCCTTACATGGAAATGAACCCGGGTGTTTCGATCACTTGGGATGAAAGCTCCAACGAAGCTGTAGCAAAGCTGCGTGCAATGAACGAAGCAAACAACGTAACCTGGGATCTGGTTGACGTTGTTGCTGCTGATGCGATGCGCCTTTGCGATGAAGGTCTCGCGATGGAAATCGATCCGGACGAAGTTCTTGCTGACGCGCCGGACGGCACCTCGGCAGAAGATGACTTCGGTGATCTTCTTGTAAGCGATTGCTTCATTCCGCAGATCGTCTACTCGACCACCTTCGGTTACCGTGAAGACATGGTTCCGGCTGGAACCCCGGCACCGACCGATATCTGTGCCCTGTTCGATACCGAAACCTATCCGGGCATGCGTTCGCTTGAAAAGCGTCCGATCAACAACATGGAATGGGCTCTGCTCTGCGATGGTGTTGCGAAGGACGAGGTTTACAGCGTTCTTGAGACCGAAGAAGGTCAGCAGCGCGCTCTCGACAAGCTGGCAACCATCAAAGACAGCGTCATCTGGTGGAGTGCTGGTGCAGATACCCCGCAGCTTCTGGCTGACGGCGAAGTCTTCATGGGCTCGACCTACAACGGTCGTCTGTTCTCCGCTATTGTTGAGCAGGATCAGCCGATTGCCATGCTTTGGGACGCACAGGTCTTCGACCTTGACGGCTGGATCATTCCGGCAGGTCTTCCGGAAGATCGCCTGAACCGTGTTCTGGACTTCGTGAAGTTCGCAACCGACACCCAGCGTCTTGCAGACCAGGCTAAATACATCTCGTATGGCCCGGCTCGCTTCTCCTCGGCTCCGCTCGTTGGTAAGCACGCAGAGCTCGGTATCGACATGGCTCCGCACATGCCGACCGATCCGGAAAACGCCAAGAACACGTTCCTCTATAACTACGAGTTCTGGGCTGACTACCGTGACGACATCGATGCCAAGTTCCAGGCTTGGCTCGCTCAATAAGAGCTAAGGGAAGGGGGCCGTTTGCGGCCCCCTTTACCGACCAAATCGCTACAAAACAAATTGCCAATCGATAAAACAGATCGAAAACACCGGGGCAGGCTTACGGGGGCGTAATGGGTGATACATCACAAGAAGTAGTGTTGGCTGCAGATGGCAGACCACTAAAACAAAGTCTACGAAGGGCATTGATGCGCCAGAAGATGCGCGCACTTATGCTGGTTGCACCGCTTTTGATTTTTGTGGTCGTGACATTTATCGTACCGATCCTCTCGATGCTTTTCCGGTCGGTTGAGAACGAAATTGTGCCCAATACGATTCCGGGCACAGTCGTGGCGCTGTCAGAATGGGATGGTTCCACAGGTCAACCGCCACACGAAGACGTCTATCGCAATCTTTACATTGATTTGTTCAAGGCAGAGGAAGCCAAGCAGCATACCCGCCTGGGTACCCGCCTGAACTATGAACAAACCGGCCTTTCTTCGCTATTCCGTACCACCGGTCGTTCGCTTGATGATATTGGTGAACTTTGGCAGGACCCGCTCGAAGACATCGACCCGAACTTTGAAGAGGGGTCTTTCTGGTACGAAATGATGTCGGGAACTGGCGGCGAAGGTTTCCTTAACCAGCGCCGTAGTCTGATGGCGGCGATGTCTGACGAAAACATGAGCGGCGATGTCGGCTTTGTACCGTCGGCAGAAATCATCGAAATGTTGCCGTGGACGGCACGCGCCTATACCGACTTTGCGCTTTGGGCTGCCATTCGTGATGGTGATACCGTTGCTGAAGAAGATCCATGGGAGTCGGTCTATGGCGCACTCGGCATGGATTTGACCAACCCTGATACCGTTTCAGCGATCAACAGCTATAACGGTGCGGGTGCAAGTGCTCTTCAGGCAGCTGCAGCAAATATTGATCAACTTCCTGATTTCGGTTTCCGCGAAGCCTTCACCCAAGAAGATAAAGATTGGGGCGATGCCGAGGTCTGGGCGACGATCAAACTCTACTCGCCAAGCATGACGCCGGGCTACTTCCTTAATTCCGTAGATATGTCGTTGACGCCAGACGGGGTCAAGATGAAGCCGGACAATCAGCAGATCTACACCACGCTGTTTACGCGTACGCTGGTGATGGCGCTGATTATTACCGGTAGCTGTATTCTTCTGGGTTATCCGGTCGCGTGGCTGTTGGCGAACCTGCCGATGCGTACAGCAAGTATTTTGATGATCCTGGTGCTACTGCCGTTCTGGACCTCGCTTCTGGTGCGTACATCGGCGTGGAAGGTGCTTTTACAGCAGCAAGGGGTGATCAACGAAATCCTTGTCTGGCTTGGGTTCGTCGATGATGCGGACCGCCTTATTCTCATGAACAATGCAACAGGTACGGTCATTGCGATGACACACATCTTGCTGCCATTCATGATCCTTCCGCTTTATTCCGTGATGAAGACCATTCCGCCAAGCTATCAACGCGCGGCCAAGTCTCTTGGTGCGACGAACTGGACTGCCTTCTGGCGTGTCTATTTCCCGCAGTCGGTTCCGGGCATTGGTGCGGGTTCGATCCTCGTGTTCATTCTGGCGATCGGTTACTACATCACGCCGGAAATCGTTGGCGGTACGGATGGCGTGTTCATCTCCAACCGAATTGCCTATCACATTTCAAGTTCGCTCAACTGGGGCCTCGCGGCCGCACTCGGGTCTATCCTTCTCGTCGTCGTTCTTGGCCTTTACTGGTGCTACGACAAGATTGTGGGCATCGATAACGTGAAGTTGGGGGGCTAAGAACATGAATGAAGTAATCTCATACGTAAGACGGCCCGAATTGATGACCTTCACGATGCCACTCGTGGCTCTGCTAGGGGCCATGTTCGGCTTCATTACCGGCAACATCTTTGGCAGCCCGTGGATCGGGTTTGTCCTTGGTGCTGCTGTCGGTGCCGCGCTTGCTTTTGTCTTTTCGAAAATCGTCAAGATGAAAAGCAAACAGAAAACGCTGGCCACCGGTGTTGTTTTCGGTGTTGTTGGTCTTGTTTTCGGTGGCCTTGGTGGCTTGTTTGGTGGCTTCCTCGTCGGGATTTCGATGGGCTGGTTTGCCAATTGGGTTGGAAGCGGGCGTTACCGTGCCGGCGTTCCGATCTACTACACGCCTGGTCAGGTTCTTTGGCACAATGCGTTCCTGTTCATCTGTGCATTTGTGTTCTTCTTCCTGATCGCGCCGCTTCTTCCGGTGGTGTGGCTCAGCTTCAATGCAGAGAACTTCTTTACCTTTACGCCGGAAATGCTGAGCTTCAAGGCAGAGGGCTATAGCCTGAAGCATTATCGCGACTTCCTCGGTACTGACGAATGGATGGTGCCGCTCAAGAACTCGCTGATCATTGCACCGATTGCGACGCTGATTTCGGTATCCCTAGGCACCCTTGCGGCGATTGGCCTGAGCCAGTCGCACGTTCCGGGGCGTCAGGCTATGATGGCGGTTCTGATCTCGCCGATGATCGTGCCGCTAATCATTTCCGCAACCGGCATGTTCTTCTTCTATGCGCCGCTGGGTAACTGGCTTGAACTCCAGCTCGGACTCAACCAGGCATTTGTCGGTTATGTGAAGGTGATTTTGGCCCACGCTGTTCTGGGTATTCCGTTCGTGATTATCACGGTGACGGCTACACTGGTCGGCTTTGACAAGTCACTGACCCGTGCAGCCGCCAACATGGGTGCAAACCCGGTCACCACCTTCTTCAAGGTTCAGATGCCTTTGATCCTGCCAGGTGTGATTTCGGGTGGCTTGTTTGCCTTCATCACCTCGTTTGATGAAGTGGTTGTTGTGCTGTTCGTCGGTTCTGCCCGTCAGCAGACCCTGCCATGGCAGATGTATACCGGCCTGCGCGAGCAGATTTCACCGACCATTCTGGCAGCCGCGACCATTCTTGTATCGGTCTCGATCCTGCTTCTGCTAACCGTGGAACTGCTGCGTCGTCGTTCCGAACGTCTGCGCGGTATGAGCCCGGGTTAAGCCAATCCGGCTTTCTGTCCCGCCAATCTGGGGCAGACAAAAACACTAAACAGGCCGGCAACATTCACGTTGTCGGCCTGTTTGTTTTCGGTCGTAGTCATCCCATCAGGTCTGGCGATATTTTCATGCGCAACAGTGTGATCGGTCAAACAGCCCGGCAACGGGCATTCTTCGTCACTTCCAACCCTTGCGGCAGGGGCGGCGGGGTGCTAGTTTCCGCGCTGTAATTCACGTTCCGGCAGAGTTCTGTCTGTCGGGTTTTTGTCATTCCTTAAGAGAGACTTTCATCCATGTCGTCTTTGGATAAGGAAACAGTTCGCCGTATTGCCTATCTGTCGCGTATCAACGTGTCCGAAGAAGGCCTTTCCGAACTGGCGGGAGATCTGACCCGTATCCTCGATTTCGTCGAGGAACTGCAAGAAGTCGATGTCGAAGGCTGCGAGCCGTTGACGTCTGTTGCCGATCTGACCCTGCCGCTGCGCAAGGACGAAGTCACCGATGGCAATATCCAGCAAAAAGTGCTGTCAAACGCACCGATGACCGATGCTGGCTGTTTTGTTGTGCCCAAGGTGGTTGAATAATGACTGATCTGACAAAGCTGACACTTGCAGACGCCCGCGACGGGCTTGCGAAGGGTGATTATACCTCGGTCGAACTGACCGAAGCACACCTGAAATCGATGGACGCGCATCGCAATCTGAACGCGTACATCACCGAAACCCCGGAAAAGGCCATGGAAATGGCCAAGGCATCCGATGCCAAGCGCGCCAAGGGCGAAGCTGGCAAGATGGAAGGCCTGCCGATTGCTGTCAAAGATCTGTTCTGCACCGAAGGTGTCCAGACCACGGCGGCATCGCACATCCTTGAAGGTTTCAAACCGGAATATGAATCCACCGTCACCACCAACCTGTTTGGCAATGGTGCTGTAATGCTGGGCAAGGCGAACCTTGATGAGTTCGCCATGGGGTCGTCGAACACCTCGTCCTATTACGGCAACGTTGTTAACCCGTGGAAAGACAAGTCCGGCAAGGATCTTGTTCCGGGTGGTTCTTCGGGTGGTTCTGCCGCTGCTGTTGCTGCAAACATGGCGCTGGCCGCGACCGGTACCGACACCGGTGGTTCAATCCGTCAACCGGCATCCTATTGCGGTATCGTCGGCCTGAAGCCGACCTATGGTCGTTGCTCTCGCTGGGGTATAGTGGCCTTTGCAAGTTCGCTTGATCAGGCAGGTCCGATGACCAAAACCGTTCGCGACGCAGCAATCATGCTGGGTTCAATGGCTGGTCATGATGCCAAGGACAGCACATCTGCCCCCATTGGCGTGCCTGATTTTGAAGCTGCCCTCACGGGGGACATTCGCGGCATGAAGATTGGTATTCCGAAGGAATATCGTGTTGATGGCATGCCCGAAGAAATCAGCAAGCTGTGGGACGATGGCGTTGCCATGCTGCGTGATGCTGGTGCCGAAGTGGTCGATGTGACCTTGCCGCACACCAAATATGCGCTTGGGACTTATTACATCGTTGCCCCGGCAGAGGCGTCCTCGAACCTTGCCCGTTATGATGGTCTGCGTTACGGCCAGCGTGTCATGGATGAGGGCGACAGCCTGGATGACATGTACATGAAATCGCGTGCAGCCGGTTTCGGCAAGGAAGTTCAGCGCCGTATCATGATCGGTACCTATGTACTTTCGGCTGGATACTATGACGCCTATTACAACAAGGCGCTTAAAGTCCGTCGTCGTATCTATCAGGACTTTGAAGGTGCATTTGGTCAGGTCGATGCGATCCTGACCCCGACTGCACCGTCTGCAGCCTTTGCGATTGGTGAGAACGAAGGTGACCCGGTCAAGATGTATCTCAATGACGTCTTTACCGTTCCGGCAAGCCTTGCGGGTCTTCCCGGGCTATCAGTGCCGACCGGTCTTTCTTCCGAGGGTTTGCCGCTTGGGCTGCAACTGATTGGCAAGCCGTTTGATGAAGAAACCGTTCTGCGTGTTGGTGGCGTGCTAGAAAGTGCTGCCAACTTTACCGCAAAACCTGCCGGGCAGGAGGGCTGATCCATGAGCTATATTCTTGAAGGTTCTACCGGCCCGTGGGAAATCGTTGTCGGTCTTGAAGTCCACTGCCAGGTGATTTCCGAATCAAAGCTGTTCTCAGGTGCATCGACCAAGTTCGGTAACGAGCCCAACAGCAATGTTAGCCTCGTTGATGCGGCCATGCCGGGCATGCTTCCGGTCGTGAACGCAGAATGCGTGCGTCAGGCGGTTAAAACTGGTCTGGGTCTTAAGGCCAAGATCAACAAGGAAAGCGTTTTTGCCCGCAAAAACTATTTCTATGCCGATCTGCCGCAGGGTTACCAGATTTCGCAGTTCGACAAGCCGATTGTCGGCGAAGGCACGATCATTCTTGATATGCCTGATGGTTCGACCAAGTCGGTTGGCATTGAGCGCCTGCATCTTGAACAGGATGCCGGTAAATCGATGCACGATCAGGACCCGAAATATTCGCATATCGACCTGAACCGTTCGGGTGTGGCTTTGATGGAAATCGTTTCCATGCCAGACATCCGTTCACCGGAAGAGGCGGGCGCGTATCTGACCAAGCTGCGCGCGATTGTGCGTTATCTTGGCACTTGCGATGGCAACATGAACGAAGGCTCCATGCGTTGTGATGCCAACGTTTCTGTACGTCGCCCGGGCGAAGGTTTTGGTACCCGTTGCGAGATCAAGAACGTCAACTCCATCCGTTTTGTGATGCAGGCGATCGAGATCGAAGCGAAACGCCAGATCGAAGTGATTGAAGGTGGCGGGGAAATCGTTCAGGAAACCCGTCTCTATGATCAGCGTCTGGGGGAAACCCGCTCCATGCGTTCGAAGGAAATGGCACATGACTATCGCTATTTCCCGGATCCGGATCTGCTGCCGCTGGTCTTTGATGACGCGTTCGTTTCGGAAATCGAAAAGGAACTGCCGGAACTGCCGGACGAGAAAAAGGCCCGCTTCATGCGCGAAAACGGCCTGTCGGCCTATGATGCCGGTGTTCTTGTCGCTGAAAAGGAAAAGGCGGATTACTACGAAGTCGTTGCCAAGGGCCGTGATGGCAAGCTGGCAGCGAACTGGGTGATCACCAACCTGTTCGGTGCGCTGAACAAGGCAGAGGTCGGTATTGCCGATAGCCCAGTAACGGCTGAAAACCTTGGCAAGCTGATCGATTTGATCTCTGACGACACCATTTCTGGCCGTATTGCCAAGGATGTCTTTGAAATCATGATCGAAACCGGCGGCGATCCGGAAAAGATTGTCGAGGAAAAAGGTCTCAAGCAGATCACCGATACCGGTGCGATTGAAACTGCGATTGATGAAGTCATTGCTGCCAACCCCGACAAGGTTGAGGAAATCAAAGGTGGCAAGGAAAAAATGCTTGGCTGGTTTGTTGGTCAGGTCATGAAGGCCACCGGTGGCAAGGCCAACCCGGGTATGGTCAATAAGCTTCTGCGCGACAAAATCCTCGGCTGATCGCAATCATCAGACCAAAGAAAAAGCCGCCCGTTTGGGCGGCTTTTTTTGTATGACTAAATGACGTCGGTTATATCGTCGGTTAGAATTGCAGCCGTTAGGTTCCCAAGGGCCCTATCCAGCAAATCCCGGCTGGACGTATCCTGCACGACATCGTCAACGTCAAAGTTCTTGCCGTTCAGTGGAATCGTTATGCACGCGTCGGTAACGATCCGCGCATCCATCGTACTGATGGTTTCGATCAGGGCAGCCTGGGCGATTGTGGCCCGGCCAGACGCATTCAAACAAGCAACAGGTTTTTGCATGAATTCGCCACTGGCAACGACCCAATCAAGGGCATTCTTGATCACGCCGGTGACACCATGCGCATATTCGGGACTGGCGATCAGGACTGCATCCGCGCGACGAAGTGCTGCGCGAAACGCTGCAACATTACCGTCATCGGTATCTTCATTATCCGGGTTGAAGATCGGAAGATGTCCCAAGCCGTCAAACAGATGAATTGTTGCCTTATGGGGGCTTGCGACCTGTCTGGCCGCGTTCAGGAGGGTTCTGTTAATCGAGGCTTGGCGAAGGCTTCCGCACAGGGCAGTGATATGAAAAGTCATTTTGGTGCCGCTTTCTGTTTGTGGTGATGGTTGCACAAACGAGCGGTCAGGGTAAAGAAAAGCCGCCAGTATATATTCAATACTGGCGGCTCTGACGTTCGGGTGGGGATACGCGAACGGGGTCTCTGATCTAGCGGGCTTCAGATGCCGGATAACCGGCGTCTGTGATAGCCGCGATCAGGGCGTTAACATCGGGATTGCCAGCAACAGCGACTTCGCCATTTGCCAGATCAACCTCGGCACTTTCAACGCCGCTGACCTTGGTAGCTGCTTTGCTCACCGCACTTGCGCAGTGCCCGCAGCTCATTTTTTCCACCTTCAGTTTTACCATCGAAACTCTCCATAAATCGGGTGTCTATGTAGGCATTATCGAGGTTCCAGTAGATGGAAGGTCAAGCGTTTTATGCTGAAAGCAATTTCAAAACCGCGTCGGCTGTTTCTTCACTGGATGCCGGGTTTTGCCCGGTGACCAATTTACCATCAACAACCGCGTAGGATGCCCAGTTTTCGCCGCGTTCAAATGTTGCACCGTGTTTTTTGAACTCGTCTTCGATCGAGATCGGGACGACGGTTTCAAGTCCGACAGCTTTTTCTTCGTCATTGGTGAAGCTTGTGACTTTCTTGCCCGACACCAATGGTTTTCCATCTGTGCCTTTTGCACCAACCAAAGCAGCCGGCCCGTGGCAGACCGCAGCAACAGGTTTGTCCTGTGCGGTGAACGCTTCGATCAGGGCGATTGATTTTGCATCATTTGCAAGATCCCAAAGCGGGCCATGGCCACCAGGATAGAACAGCGCGTCAAAATCATCGGCCTTAAGCCCGTCAAGCGTGACGGTGTTGGCGAATGCGGCCTGAGCGTCTGCATCGTTTTCGAAACGTTTGGTCGCGTCAGTCAGGGCATCCGGCACCTCACTGTTCGGATCAAGCGGCGGCTTTCCTCCCTTGGGAGAGGCAAGAGTTACGTCCGCGCCAGCGTCAAGGAAGCGATAGTAGGGAGCGGCAAACTCTTCAAGCCAGATACCTGTCTTATGTCCGGTATCACCCATTTTGTCGTGCGAGGTAACAATCATCAGAATACGCATCAGGTCCTCCGTGCGTTGATTTCATTTGCCTTGATGGTAACTGGCTGAGTAAATTTGCGTTAGAGTAAATAATTGGACAGATTGTCAAAATTTTTGAGCGTACAAAAATGTCGGCACTTGATGAAGTCAGAGCAATGATGATGTTTGCGCGTGTGGTTGAAGAGGGCGGGTTCTCTGCCGCGGCACGCAAGATGGGGCTGAGTCGTGCGGCCATATCCCATCAAATCCGACAGCTCGAAGCCAAGCTTGGGGCACCGTTGTTACGCCGAAGCACGCGTACCTTCAGCCTGACCGACGCGGGCGCGCGATATTACGACAGCTGTCGCACCATCACGCTAGAGGCCGAAGCGGCCCGAAAACGGGTAGAGGAATTGCGCGATGACCCGGTCGGGAAAATTTCGATTACATCCTCGGTCCATTTGGGAAATTTGCGTATTGTCCCGATCCTGGATCGTTTCCGGCAGGCATACCCGGGGGTCGCTCTTGATGTGCATTTAAGCGATGAGGTGGTCGATCTGATCGGAAAGGGTATTGATATTGGCATCCGGTCCGGGCCACTTAAAAGTTCGGACCTCAAGAGCTTCAAACTTTATCAAACCCGTCGCATCATCTGCGCGAGCCCGAACTACCTTGAACGGGCAGGTGCCCCTGAAACAATCGATGAATTGGCTGACCACGAGTGGGTGATGTATAGCCGCGTGCCCGAAACCCTGACGATGAAGTGCAAAGGCATAGAACAGAAAGTCCGGGTTAATGGAAATGTCCGGGTCGATAACGCGACCGCACGTCTGCAATTCATGCGTGGCGGTCATGGCCTTTCCGTCGTACCGCTTTGTGACGTTCAGGATGAGATAGATGACAGGAAACTGGTTTGGGTTCTGCCAGACTGCAGCCTGCCTGACCTGGAAATCTATGCCGTTTTTGCGGCCGGTGTGACACGGAGCGCCAAGATCCAGTCGTTGCTGGAATTCATGCGTCACGAAATGCGTGATATTGATATTTCGCGCAATGGTGCGTGACAGTCTTTTCGCTGTATTGATCAATCGCGAATGATCGGCTATGTCCCTTTGACGACTTTCGGGGGGATCCATGGCCAATCTGTTTTTCTATTACTCGTCCATGAATGCGGGCAAATCGACCACGCTGCTTCAGGCGAGCTTCAATTATCGTGAACGTGGCATGGAAACGCTGCTGATGACAGTGTCGTTTGATGACCGTTTCGGGAAAGGCAAGATTGCATCGCGTATCGGTCTTGAAGCCCCGGCACTGCTGTTTGATGGCAAGACCGATATGGCTGGTCTGATCCTTGAGCAGGTCGAAAAGGGCAAGGTCGATTGTGTCCTGATTGACGAGGCACAGTTCCTGTCAAAAGAACAGGTATGGCAGCTTTCCGATATTGCAGATATCCATGGCATTCCGGTGCTGTGCTATGGCATCCGGACCGATTTTCAGGGGCAACTTTTCGAAGGCTCCAAATGGCTGTTGGCGTGGGCAGACAAGCTTAATGAGCTGAAAACCATCTGTCATTGCGGGCGCAAGGCCGGCATGGTCCTGCGCGTTGATGAAAACGGAAAACCGATCCGTGAAGGCGCACAAGTCGAAATTGGGGGAAATGACCGCTATGTTCCCGTATGCCGCCGCCACTTCAAAGAAGCAATGAGCGAGTAGGGAGCCGGCCCGGCAACCTGTTTTTAGCGCGTAAGGAGCATGCGGATTTCCGGGGCAAGAAGGCTATATGCCACAAGCCACATGACACCGCAGGTCAGTCCATCGATGATCTTCCAGGTGATTGGTCGGGCGACATAAGGTGCAAGCCATGCTGCCCCCAGTGCAATAGCAAAGAACCAGACAAAACTTGCACTCATTGCACCCAATGCAAAGCCAATCCTTGCATCCGGCGGATATTGCCCGCCAATACCACCGAGCATAACGACCGTATCAAGATAAACATGTGGGTTCAAAAGTGTCACAGCCAAGGTGGTGCTCAGAACCGCTTGCCACCCGGTTTTTGATATCGCTTTTTCCGACAGTGTTTCAGTTTCAAACAAGCGCCGAAACGCCCCAAATCCATACCAGATCAGGAAAACCCCGCCGCCCCATGCCGCCACCGTCGTGAGCAACGGGTATGCTGCAATCAGAGTTCCAAGTCCCGCAACACCGGCAGCGATCAGGACCGCATCACATAATGCACAAACGAAGGCGACCATCACCGGGTGGTTGCGCCGAAGTCCCTGACCAAGAACAAAGGCATTCTGCGCGCCAATCGCAATGATCAGTCCGCCGCCAAGGCCAAATCCGGTGACATACGTTAACAGCATTCTTTGATGTTCCTGTGTGGTTGCACGTCGTTGATACCAGCTTTCATTAATAAGAAAATAGAATTATACTTATATAGTATTAGGAAAATTGATGATTGATCATGCTGGATTACAAACTTGTTCAGGCCTGTGCCGAGGTCATTCATTTTGGCAGTTTTGAAAAGGCTGCACGCGCCTTGGGGTTGACTCAGTCGGCGATATCCCAGCGGGTGAAACTGCTTGAAGAACGTTTTGGGCAACCTCTTATCGTGCGTTCCAAGCCGATTGCGCCAACGGTTGCCGGGCAACGGTTGCTTGCGCATTATCAAAGTGTTCGATTGCTTGAGCAGGATCTTGGCGATGAGCTTCCAGACTTGCAGGCAGACAGCGGGTATGGGCAGGTGACCCTTGCGGTCAATGCCGATAGCCTGGCAACCTGGTTTGTCGATGTTCCGAAGGTTCTTTTTGAGAAGCTTGGTTTGCTGGTGCATCTGGTGGTTGATGATGAATCGCTTAACCATCAGTCGCTGCAGGACGGCAATGTTTTGGGGGCGGTGAGCCTGCGTGACACCCCCATTCAAGGGTGCCGTGTGCGGGCCTTGGGGCGCATGCGCTACGTCATGGTGGTTTCGCCGACATTTAACGACCGCTATTTCAAGAACGGTGTCACGGCGGATGCGTTGAAGGCGTGTCCGGCCGTGAACTTCTCCGAACATGACGAACTGCAAAACCAGTTCCTTCACCAGTATTTCGGACTCAATCCCGGAGAATTTCCCGCCCACACGGTGCCAAGTTCCCAAGGGTTTGTGACACTTGCCGAACAGGGTGTTGCCTATGCCGTGGTAGAGCAGCATCAGGCCGAGGAAGGATTGCGCACCGGAAAGCTGATCCGCCCGTGCCCGTTCGAAATTGATCGTCCTCTTTACTGGCACCACAAAACCATCAACAGCCGGTTGCTTAACCGGGTCAATGAAATCGTTCTGTCAGAGGCGCGTCGTCATCTGCCTGAAATACGAACCTAAACCGCACCACACATTCCTGAACAAGTTTTGCCTGACTGGCCGACGGCATTCATTCCCAGATAGTGGCGTGATTTGACTTGTGGGCAAAAGTGTCGCTTACTTTGATTTGCGAACCAGTGCGGATAACGGATTGTAAAAACAGGAAAACAATGCCAGATCGACTGATCGCCTGTGAGCATTGCGACTATCTCCATGTCGAGAAAGATATCCCGACAGGCAGTGTCGCATATTGCGTTCGGTGTGGGTCGCCGCTCTATAGCTCGGCATTGGCGCGCTTTGATAAACCGTTGGCCCTTGCGGTTACCGCCTTCTTGCTATTCGTCATCGCCAATAGCTATCCGATTTTGACATTTGCGATGGAAGGTCGGGTTGAAACAAACACCCTTGGCAGTGGTGTCCTGACGTTCTGGCGTGAAGGATTTCCGTTTCTGGCGATAATGGTTGCGGTTACGTCCATGCTGGCGCCGCTGTTGCTGATTGTCGCGCACATCTATGTTTTGCTGCCAATTTTTCTGAACCAAGCATGGCCTGGCATGCAAAAGGTCTGGCGTATTCTTGCGTTGATCCGGCCATGGTCGATGCTTGATGTTTTTCTGATCGGCTTGCTTGTGGCGCTGACCAAATTGACTGACTATGCCGAAGTCATTGCTGGTCCGGCATTTTTTGCCATATGTGTTCTGATTCCGACAGTGCTTTTGATGAATGTGACGCTGGATCCGCGCTATGTCTGGCGCCGACTGGCGCCAGAAAGTCTGTCTTATCCGGTGTCAGCCGATATGCGTCGGGAAGCCAGCGCTGATCGTGGCCAGAAAACGCTGTTGACCTGTCATACCTGTGCGATGGTCGTGGTTAGTGATGGTAAAGAGCATCTTCGTTGCCCGCGCTGTGGCGACATGGTTCACCACCGCAAACCACGAAGTCTTTCGCGGGCCTGGGCACTTCTGGTGGCTGCGATGATCTTGTATGTTCCAGCCAATGTCTTTCCGATCATGACGGTGACCTATCTTGGCCGAACCGGGGCGGATACAATTCTGTCGGGGGTGAGCGCCTTGGTCCGGGCCGGTGAGTGGCCCATTGCCATCGTCGTCTTTACCGCAAGTATTCTGGTGCCCATCATCAAGATTGTTCTGTTGGGCTGGATCTATTTCGCGACGGCAATGGGGTTGTCGGGTCCCCTAAAGCAGCGCACACTGATTTATCGCGTCACAGAGTTGGTCGGTCGCTGGTCGATGGTGGATGTCTTTATGGTGTCTATCCTGGCAGCACTGGTCAAACTTGGTAACATCGCATCGGTCCAGCCCGGTTTTGGAGCCGTCGCATTTTGCGGGGTCGTTATTCTGACCATGCTTTCAGCGATGGCATTTGATCCACGTCTGATCTGGGATCGCGCCGGAATGAAAAAAGCGAAAACAAAGCAGGACAGATCGGGGAATGATGACCAAAGCCATATCGATAAACAGGGGGTTCCGTCATGAGTGACGTGAAGAGTGCCGGATCGGATCAAACGCCCGAAACGCCCGACATCAGGAAAGGCTGGGGCCGCTTTTCTTTAATCTGGCTGGTACCCTTGGTGGCCTTGATCATCGGTGGCTGGCTGTTATGGCGTGATATCGTATCGAAGGGCCCGGAAATTACCATTACTTTTGAATCCGCCGAGGGCCTTTCAGCTGGCAAAACCGCCATCCGTTATCGCGATGTCGATGTCGGTCAGGTGACGGCGATTAATCTTGCGGATGATTTGGAACATGTTGTCCTGACCGTACGCATCAACGCGGATTTCAAGGACTATCTTACTGACAAGACACGGTTCTGGGTGGTGCGACCCCGGGTGAGTGCGCGGGGCATTACCGGTCTCGAAACCATTGTGTCGGGGGCCTATGTCGAAGTCGTCCCGGACAAAACCGGCAACAAGGCCCGGAGCTTTGTTGGCGAGGAAGAGCCACAATTTGTTCCGAACGAGGAAGACGGTACCCGATTTGTTCTGAGGGCCGAAGAACTCGGTTCTTTGGGGGAGGGAACACCGGTCCTGCTGCGCGGGGTTGAGGTTGGTGAGGTTCTGGATGCAGAACTTGACGCCAACGCCGATGGGGTGTCGATACCGGTCTTTGTGCACAAGCCATTCGACGCGCTTGTAAAGCGCGAAACAAGGTTTTGGGATTCAAGCGGGATTGCGCTTGATCTGAATGCCGAAGGGTTTTCGGTCCGGGCGCAGTCAGTTCGCTCTGTATTGGCGGGCGGCATCAATTTCTACACGCCTCCCGGCCATGAAAATGCGGAGATGGCGGCGGCCGATACAGTATTTCGCCTGCATGAAAGCCTTGAAAAGGCTGAGTTGCTGGCTGAAGGATACAGCCAGCGATACAAGCTTTATTTCGACTCTTCGGTCCGCGGGCTATCGCGCGGTGCACCGGTGGAGTTCAATGGCATTCGTGTCGGTACCGTCGAGAATGTCGATCTGGAATATGTTGTAGATCAAAGATCTTTCCGAATTCCTGTTGAAGTGACACTCGAACCCGAGCGTGTCGGCATCGTCGGGGGGCGTTTGGGGGATGTCGACCCGCAGGAAACCATTGAAACACTTGTCGACAATGGTATGCGCGCGCGCCTGAAGACAGGAAGCTTCATCACCGGGCAATTGTTTGTTGATCTTTCGATGCAGCCGGTTTCACCCGCCCGCTACCTTGGAGATCAGCAGGGGGAATTGCCCGAGCTGCCAACACTGCCGCAGAAGCTTGACGAAATCGCGAATTCGCTTACCAGCCTTCTTGAAAAAGTGGAAACCTTCCCGCTTGAAGAAATCGGCATTCGTTTGCTCGGCACGGTCGAGGGCATGGAAAACATCGTGACGTCGCCAGCGCTTAATAACGGGATGGTCAGCCTGCAGCAAGCAGCAGCAGGGATCAGTACCCTTGTCACCAATCTGGATGCCAGCGTGCTGCCCGCTACACAGACGGCTTTGGATGCCGCGCGTGAGGCCCTTGGCGGTGTAAGGGATGTTACCGCACCAACATCACCTGTGCGCTACAATCTTGAACAGGCCCTGAAAGAGCTTGGGGCGACTGCACGTTCGCTGCGTGAGCTTACCGATTTCCTGGAACAGAACCCGAGCGCCCTGATCCTTGGCAGAAGCGGGCCGGAGGAGGACGAATAATGCGACACTCAACTAAAATGATGATCAGCAGATGCGTGATGCTGCTGGTCGCACCAGTCCTGGTGGCGTGCGCTTCGCCTTCAGTTCCGGATCAATATTATCTGCTGTCGCCTATGGTGCAGCCGGTCTCAGCGTCAGGGAGTTCATCTGTAATCGGTGTCGGGCCGGTGACCATTCCGAGTTATCTGGACCGGTCCACCATCGTTACCCGGAGTGCGGCCAACCGTCCCGAAGTCAATTCCGGATATCGTTGGGCAGAGCCGCTTGGCGAGAACATCAACCGTGTCGTGATGGACAATCTGGACCGAAGTGGTGTTGCGTCCCGGCTTGAGGTGTTTCCCTGGACATCGCGGGATCAAGTCGATTGGCAGATTGTTGTTGATATCGACCAGTTTGAGCGACAGGCGGACGGGAATGTCATTCTGACGGCACGCTGGAAACTCGTTCATTTCCAGAGCGGCGAGATCGTCGCAGCAGCCAAATACAACAAGGTAAGTACGCCCAATGATGCGACAATAGAGGGCACTGTGATCGCGATGAGTAGTTTGCTTGCAGATTTGACCAGGGAAATTGCGACGCGGATTCCGTGATCACGACCGGAAGGAGATCGATCACAAACATGCGCAGTTGAACTGTCGTTGCAATGCAGTCGCAAAAACAAAGAAAATTGAGAAAAAACTAAAGAAATAACCGAAAGTATATGGAGTCACCGCATCCAACTATTGTTTTAATACCCCGATTGGCTTTATAAAGAAGAATAAATATAAAAAAGTGGGACACGCGCCTGACTAGTTGAACGGCAGAGTAATGCCGCCCAAACAGGAAGTTAGGGAGCCAGAGCGCGTTATGTCGGATACGACATTTGAAGTTATGGTCCAGCGTGGGGATCGCTGGATAATCCATTCGACATTTGATGTCGAAAAGGAAGCGGTTGCAGAAGCTGAAAAGCTTGTGAAAACCAAGATCTCTGCCGTGCGCGTTATTCGTAACTGGGAACGCGGCGACGGTCGTCATATCGAAAAGGTACTTCTCGAAAAAGAAGGTGCTGGCGAGGATCAGGATGATGACGTTCGCGTTTCATCCATTGAGGAAGCGCCGCTATGCGAAACCGATAACGACCTTTTGCAGAAGGAAAGCCGCGCGACCATCAACCGGTTGCTGCGCAAGTATTTCGAACAGGAAATCCTGACACCTTGCGAGGTAATGTACAATTACCAGAACCTGCGCAAGCTGATGTTCCATGACACCTTGATGCCGACTGCGGTTGACAAGGTTGCCGGGTTGCACGCCAAGGCGACCGAAGGTGACCATATCGAGGCGATGAACAACCTTCATGGCGCGATCGAGCAGCTTTCTGCGCGCGCCCGCGAAGTGGAAAAAGTCGACCTCCCGGCATTCGAAGACGCCACCATCACAGAAGTTCGTGACGAAATCCGTCGCCTCAATCTTGCCGAAGATACCGACTTCCTGACCATGGTTGCGTTGACGCGTGTGCTGTCATCGACCCGAAACTGGGTTGGCAAACTTGATCTGGCGCTCAAGGTCAAGGGCGACGAAAAAGATGAAGCCGCGCGCAAGATGATCGACGACGTTATTGCCGATATTCTCGGCTCTCCTGTCGCATTAAAAGAGCTGCTTGGCAGCTCGCGCAGCTTCGGCGAAGCCGTCACCCTTCACATCGATCTGGCGCTTGGTCGGGCAAAGGGTAATCGCGGCGCGGCCGACGATATCCTTGAACTCCTCAACCCGCTATTTGGTTCGGGCCTTCTGGCGAACAGTCAGGAAGCGATGTTTGATTACATCGTGCGGGAACTGAAAAGTGCCAACAGCCTGCAACGTCATGAAAGCGACCCTGATCCGCTTGAGGGTATTCTTGATCGACTAATTACCGAGCAGGGGGTCATTTATGGCACCCCAATGGTCGAGGCGATTGCCGAACGTGGCGCGCGTTTGCGCAATGTCGGTGGCCCACGGGCCTTGATTGACGGCGTTGCAGAGATTAACGGACGCCTTATTCCGAACTTCCGAAAACTGACCTGGCTTATCGCCGTTGCCAATAGCGGAATCGTCGAAGACTATGCCGACGAGCTTTATGACATGATGCGCGATTCTGTGAAGGATATGCGCGCCCTTCGGGCATTCTGTTCCCCCGAATCCAAACCGCGTGACAAGATGGCGACCGTTACGCACATGAACGACTTGCTTGCGGCTTCAAGTGTCCCGGATGACATCAAGACTGAGATTGCAACCAAGCTTGATGATGGTCTGGCCGATTACCTTGTGCGTGAAAAGGTAATTGAACGGATCGATAACCCTTCGCTCCATCTGCGCAAACGCGCCTATATGCTGGTTCAGTTCTGTTCCAGCGGTGTCCTGATTGAAGGCAAGTCTGCGGCCATGGCCCGCAAAAGGGTTGTGGGGTACCTCAAACAGCCCAACTTCACCGACAAGCTGGTCGATGACATCAAGGATATGACAACCAAGGAAGGCACGATCCGTGACTTCTATGCGCTGTTGCAACGAAGCGGGTTCTGAACCAAACACCTGCTTCTTTGACGACAAATGATTTGAACACCCCGCGAGAGCCATTTGGCAAAATTCGTGGGGTGTTTGTCGTTGTTGCCATTTTCCAAATCCGGCATCCTGTATCTGTGAGAAGGAGATACCGCGATGTCTAACCCAACCAACACCATCAGAACTATCGCCTGCTTTGCCTTTGACGACGTTATGAGCCTGGACATCATTGGACCTTTGCAGGTGTTTGGGTCGGCCAATGATGAGCTGGTTGGTCTGGGGCGACCTCAGGGATACGAAAACGTTGTTGTTGCCGAAACAAGCGGTCCCATTCGGACATCCTGCGGTGTGCGAATACATTCTGATATCGGGTGGCGTGATCTTGACCTGAGCACGATTGATACCTTGTTCGTGCCTGGTGGTGCCGGTGTTTGGTCTTTGCGCGACAATGCGGCCATTATCGAATGGGTGCGCAATGCCAGTATGTCCGTGCCGCGACTGGGCTCTATTTGTTCAGGCGCACTTGTTTTGGCAGAGGCTGGTGTACTTGATGGCAAAATGGCAACCACCCACTGGTCGCGATGTGACCAGATGGCGCGTGAATACCCGGCCATTCAAATGATGGGAGATCGGCTGCACAGCTATGACCCGGCTGGACTGGATGGTGATCCGCATGTCTTTACATCGGCCGGTGTAACAGCAGGCATTGATCTGGCGCTGGCAATTGTTGAGGCCGATTTTGGCAGGAGCCTTGCCTTGGCTGTGGCGCGTCGGCTTGTGATGTTCCTCAAACGGCCGGGCGGGCAGGCGCAGTTCAGTGCCTATCTGATCCCGGAAGCTGGCACGACGGCCCGACTGACCGGCCTGCTTGAATGGTTGCCGGGCAATATTGCCAATGATTTGTCGCTTGAAACGATGGCCGAACGTGCCGGAATGACCCCACGGACTTTTTCACGTGTTTTCACCCGTGATCTGGGAATGAGCCCGGCCCGTTATGTCGAACGCGTACGCGTCGAAGCCGCGCGCGCATTGCTCCAGGATGAAGCCATTACGATTGGGCAGGTCGCAAAGCTTTGTGGTTTTCGGCATCCGGAAACGTTACGTCGGGCATTTCAGCGCCATCTTTCTGTCAGTCCGCAGGAATACGCGGAACGCTTTGCCCGCAAGTCATTAGCGGCTGCCATCTGACCGTGGCCTGACGGTCTTCATTACAGTCTATCTTTTTGGGAGTTGGGAACATGTTGTTGCTAGCCAATGGTTCACTGCGTCTGCTTTTTATCGCTCAGGCGCTTTATTGGTCCTGTTCGTTGATCGGGATCACGTTGACATCGATTATCGGTGTCTCGCTTGCACCGGTGCCTGCGCTGGCAACCTTGCCGCTCGGCGTTCTCATGATCGGTAATCTGGTTTCCGTGCATCCGCTTGCCATGTTGATGCAACGGCATGGGCGGCGCGTCGGGCTTTCTGTTGGGGCTGTGTTTGGTATTGTTGGTGGCCTGCTGGTTGCCTACGGGATCTATATTGGGGCGTTCTGGATCGTCGCGCTCGCACCAGCACTGATTGGCACCTATCAGGCATCCGCCATGTATTACCGTTACGCTGCACTGGAAACAGTCGATTCCGGGCAAAAGGGGCGTGCAGCGGCACTCGTGGTTGGCGGGGGTGTGCTGGCGGCACTGGTTGCCCCGGAAGTCGCCGCTGGCAGTCGCGATATGCTGCCGGTTCCATTTTCAGGAGCCTATGTGGCACTGGCCGGTTTGGCGGCGATTGGCGCGATCCTTATGACGATGTTGCCCGATGGTGGCATTCCCGAACGCACCGGGTCGAGCCGGGCGGTGATGGCGCAACTGCTGCGTCGACCCGTGATCCGCGGGGCGATTGCCATCAGTGCCGCCGGGCAGGGCATTATGGTTTTGGTCATGACGGCGACACCGCTTGCGATGAAATATTGCGGTTATGATGTAGATGTTTCGGCCAATGTTATCCGCTGGCACCTGATCGGCATGTTTTTGCCTGCCTTTGTTGCCGGGCCAATGATTGACCGGATTGGTCCGCGCCGGGTGGCATCCGTTGGCGCCCTGGTTCTGGCGGCAAGCGTCGCGGTTGCCGTATCGGGGATTTCAGTTTCCGCCTTTCTGGTCAGTTCATTCCTGCTTGGGTTTGGCTGGAACATGATGTTGCTGGCCGGAACAACATTGTTGGGCGAGGGGCATGACGCCTCTGAACGGGGGCACGCGCAAAGTCTTATGGAGCTTGGCAACAGCGTCACAGCAACATTGGCGTCGATTGCGAGTGGTGCATTGATCGCTGGCGCAGGGTGGGTTCCGGTGAACTACGGGGTTCTTCCGGTGCTGACCGTTGCGTTGCTTTTGATGTGGCGGGGATATGTCGCAAGGCAAGCAACTTCGCAGGCCTGATAGCAAAAGAAACCGCCGGTCGGAGTGACCGGCGGTGAAGTTGCAGGGCGAACGGGGAGTGTCGCCCCGGCGCGACTGAAATCGTCACGTTGCTTTCCTGCGGATACGGGGCTCCGGGAAGGCAAGGGGGTGTTTTGGCAATAAAAAACCGGCCATCAGGCCGGTTGGGATACCAGTGTTGCCGCGTTACCAGCGACAAAATCCTTGATCTTCTGCAAAACGAAATCGCGCGAACTGTTTTCACGGGTGCGGAACAGAACTTCGCGGTCCTGAATGACAAGCCCCATGTAAACCGGATCGTTGTGACCTTCCTTGGTCATTTTCAGGGCGCGAAGGGTGTGACCGAAATCGTCGGTGCTTTGATAGATCGTACGCATCTTTCTCCAACCAGCATTTACGTCACATGACGGTGAAAAACCAATCGACCATGGCTTTATGACATCTGTTTTTTTCCAGTTGATTACAGCTGTGTGATGGTTTGAAGACTCTTTTTGCCATCAACCGTGAAACGTGATGAGCAAAGCAGGCAAAAAGCTGCTGGTTTTATTTGGCAGGACTGTTAAAAAGAAAACGTCCTTTACGCCGGTTTCGGGCATTGACACGGGCCATGGCGATGTTTAAGAAAGGCGTCGTTCCGCACGGAACACCAAGGACATAGAGGGCAAGTGGCCGAGTGGCTGAAGGCGCTCCCCTGCTAAGGGAGTATAGGGTGACAAGCCCTATCGAGGGTTCGAATCCCTCCTTGCCCGCCAGTGAAAAAGCACCCCAAGACGGGGTGCTTTTTTCGTTTGGGTCTCAGCGCAGGAATGCCTCTGCCGATATGCAGGCTGAAGCGGTACAGGGCGCGCTTCGTTACTGCCTTTTCAAAACGCCGGACGAATTTTCATCAACGTCGTTACAAAAGGCGAAAGGCGACAAGTCCTTGCAGCTCATACCGATATTTCCGATGCGCCGTACTGTCTAGTGATCAGTGATATCATCACAAAAAAACGACAACCGATCTGAATGGGGATGGCGTTACAGGGGCCGCGACGGAAATGGGGGGTATCCTTGATTGATGTTTTTCGTGATGTGAAGCCATGCAGTATTGATTCGGATGGTCTGTTTCTTGTTTGATGAAGACCATAATTATTACAGGCGTTTAATGCGATTTATGGCAGGTTTTGGCCGCTTGATTTCGTGAACGGCATATGCTCTATCTGAGATTTGGTCAGTTGTATCAAGCAGAGCATATTTCAATTGAAACCCGGCTGTTTTGCCCGTTCCTTGGCAAGCGCATGTGGCCGGGTGCAGAAACTGCTTCGTTTAACCGATCGTTTGATCGAAAGAGTGCACCTGAACGAAGAAGGAATGGTGTTCTTGCGCCAAAGAAGCAGGCACCAAAAAACAAGAGAACGGGTCCCGAATGAGCAACCAGTTGCCATACTTGAGCATTGATCGTCACGACGTACTCAGCCGGGAAGATTTTATTCAAAACTACCTGAAGCCCCGGCGTCCCGTCATCATGCGCAGTTTCGCACAGAACTGGCCTGCGTTGGAAAAGTGGACCTACGAGTATCTGAAACAGGGGTGTGGTCAGGTTGAAGTGCCACTTTACAGTGAGGCCTTTGCGAACTCCGATAACGACTATCTGGATTCAACCCAGAGCATGCCGTTCGGTGAGTATCTGGACCTGATTCAGGCGGGGCCGACGCCGCTTCGGATGTTTTTGTTCAATGTATTTAAATACATGCCGCAACTGCGCGACGATTTCTCTTATCCCGACCTTGGAGTTCCTTTCCTGAAAAACCATCCGTTTCTGTTTGTGGGCGGGCAGGATGCCTATGTCGATATTCACTATGATCTTGATCATAGCCACGTTTTCCTGACCCAGATGACTGGCACCAAGCGTGTGATTCTATATGGCAGCGAAGAAAGCAAAAAGCTTTACCGGCATCCGCTGACTGTTTCATGCAATGTGGACTTCCGCGACCCGGACCTTGAACGTTATCCGAAGCTCAGAGAGATTCAGGGATACGAGTGCATTCTTGAACCTGGCGATACTATCTTCATTCCAAGCCGTTGGTGGCATTTCATTGAATATAGCACAGCCGGCATCAGCCTGACCTTGCGCGCGATGCCTGAAACCTGGCCCGCGCGTCTGGCAGGGCTTGCAAGCATCATCAAGCTTAAGGTGATCGATCAGTACCTTGGCAAGATGATTGGCGAAAAGAAGTGGTATCAGATCAAGGAAAACTGGGCGCATGCTCGCGCGAGAAAGGCCTAAGGCAGGCCTAAGATTTTTTCAGGATGGTTGCATAGCCTTGTTGGACACCCGCATGGGCCCATTGGGTCAGTTCCTTGCGGTTGGCAAAGTCGGAAACAGGGCGGCTTGGGCTAAAGTGAACTTTGACCGTACAGCCCTTGGTTGCCAGAAAACGCCAGAAGTGAAATGCAAGGGTCGTATCATCAAACCACGGGTACAGGACATGTTCTGGCTCTGGCGATCTGCTGTAATCGGTGTCTTTCAGGCAGATCACTGTAACTGGTTGAACATGGCACACCTCAGCGATCTTTTGATCAAAGACAAATTCCATCAGTGACGATTTGAATGGCAGTACAACACTGCCATCGGTGCTAGTGCCTTCCGCAAACAGGACCAGTCGGCGGTCCGGCAGTATTTTCTGACGCAGAACCTTGATCTGTTCGTGTGATTTGATCGCACGGCGTTCGACGAAAATGGTCTGACAACAGCGCGCCAAAAACCCGATGCCCGGCCAGCCACGAACTTCGGATTTGGCGATAAAGTTCACGGTAAACAGTGAATTGATCACCGGGATGTCAAGATAAGACGTATGGTTCCCTAGCAGAAGAAGCGGCAAGGTATCGCTTGGCGAACCGATCTGTTCGACTTTAATGCCGGTAATCTTCCGTGCACCAATATGCCAGAAGCGAACGATTTTCGCACTGGCTCTTACTTTCAGTCCCTCCAAGATCAGGAAGGGGATTAGCATCACAATCAACCAGACCATCAGAATGGTGAATTTGATCCCTGCTTTGATGTGTTGTGCAGGTGTGATGGGTGCTGTCGTCTCTGTCTTAACCGTCTGATCCAAAACGCTTAGAAATCCTTGGTGAATGTCAGCGTGACATTGTCGTTAACTTTCCAAATGCCAAATAGGCGGATGTCAGTAATGCCATCAACGCCGTTGTGGGACTCAGATGAACAGCGGATCAAAACTTAGGCGATCCGCCTGCTTTCTGTAAAACCGGTGATATTGGTCTGGCACTTTGGATACATCGACCGTGATCAGGATATCAAGTGTCTTGAAATCAGGATCAAGCGCAACACCGTTTCCGACCACGCCACCCAATGACAAGTAAGCCTTGATCAATGGTGGCAGTAGGGCAGTGGCCTTGTCAGGGTCTATTTCACCCTTTGGCATACGGTCCATCGATTGATAATCGAGTGCGCGTGCCACATGTGCAGCCGGATCCATGTGATAGTGGTGCAAGTAGGCCAGCTCATATGCAATTTCGTCGATGTCAGTTGAATGAAAACTGGCGCAGCCAAAAAGATAGCGAATATCGTTGTCAAAGATCAGCTTGGTGATACCGCGCCACAAGAACTGAATGGCTTTGCCATCCCGATAATCCTTGTGAACGCAGGATCGACCGACTTCCATACAGTTGTCTTGTACGGCATCGAGCAGGGGAATAGAGAACTCTTCCTGTGCGATATAGGACAAATCCACCGGTTTTTGTGAAGACAACAACAGTCGCGTTGTTGCGATGACTTTTTTGTCCTGCTCATTGTCTACGACAAGCAGGTGCTCGCAAAAGTCATCGAACTTGTCGCTATCGAGGCCGGCCGAATGTTGGTCGGTAAGGGCTTTTGCCTTAAACTCATCAAAGAAAACCTCAAAACGCAGTGCCTGCGCCGCTGCGAGGTCCTTCTTTGATCTAGCAAGGTGAACCGAAAATCTACCAGAAGCCATGAAGCATTAGATTTCTTTGTTGTAATAATACTGATTGTCGATGCGCATTCGCGAAGTTAATGTGATGTATATCACACAATAAACACATCCTGAAAACACTATAATGGTTTGAAACAGAACAAATCTGCCCGAGGCGCATATTCATCATTGTGTGAAATATTAAGCCCCTGCTCGAAAGGATAAGTAATAGTGCACTTCGGTCAAAATCCGATCTTGGAGCGACCGTTCCTGAAATATTTTGCGCCGGAATGACAGAAATATTGTTTCTCAGACGTTATCGTAGATGGGGATGTCGCAATTTTGCTGACATGCGCCTACATCAATCACAGCATGTATCACGATGAAAGAGGCCAGAATGCCATTCACCAGACGGTTTAAATCGATTGCAACGGGTCTCGTGTTTGTGGGAGGCAGCATCACATTTGCACTGCCAGCGATGTCTCATCCTGCAGATCATACTCACACACATGCTTTGATCGAACTTGCGCAAGCCGGCGGTATTTTCAGCGATGAAGAAAGACGTATCATTCGTGACGTTCTGGATGTTGCAGATATCGTAACAGAAGATGATCCCGAAAAGTCCGACGGGCAAAACGGCAAGAAGGATAAGGGCGGCAAGGGCAAAGGAAACAAGGGTTTGCCGCCAGGAATAGCCATGAAACTTGAGCGTGGGGGTACGTTGCCACCTGGTATCGCCAAGCGTGACTTGCCAGGCAATGTGGTTGCAAAACTGCCGAAACGCAGTGATGGCGCGATCCGCCAAATTGTAGGCGATGATGTCGTCCTGATTGAAAGGGGTACGGATATTATCCTTGATGTTATCCGTGATGTTGCTGGCAACTAAGCAAGCATTAGCCGTTTCAAACAGAAAAGCGGTGCCAGATTGGCACCGCTTTTTTTATGACAGACCGCGATCGCGCCTTAAGTGAAGGCGTTGAAAGTGATGATTGTCTGTGTGTCTTTAATAAAGGGCAATTTGTGGATTTGTTCGTTCACATAGCGCCCGATATCCTGTTCGTCTTCGACATATACCTTGACCAACAGTTCAAACGGACCAGAGATGGAATAAACTTCCGACACGCCTTCAATTTCTTCGACGAGTTCAGCTGCGACGTCGTAGGCTTTGCCAAGTTCACATTTCACAAAGATGAAAAATGGATGCATCGGAATGGCTCCGGTTTGATGTTGAATTCAGGACAAGCTACCTGCCTTGAAGGATGCTTGCAATCATCAAGCACGGCAGACGTACAGATCGCAGGGGTCAGACCGGGGTGCTTTCGGCATGTTCGGCGCGTGTGGCAAGTGCTTCCTGTGACACATCCCAAACGGTCGTACCTTCGGTCTCTGCCGTCAGGCTCGCCATTGCCAGTCCCGACGCCATCGCCGTGTCGAAATTTGTTTTCGGTTTGGCGTAGGCGGAAAGGAAACCGGAATAGAATGCATCTCCGGCACCGTTTACATCTTTGACCTTGGTTGGCAGCGGGGGCCAGAACGCTATTTTGGAACCAGACGAAGATACAACACCTTGGGCGCCAAGTGTGATGATGACGTCCGGGATGCCTGTGCTGCGCAGCATTTCAACAGCACGTTTGGCCTGATCAAGGCTAGTGATATCGATCCCGGTAAGAACACGTGTCTCTGCACGGTTGGCGATCAGCAGATCAACTTTATCGAGCACGTTTTTGAAACGACCAGCCTTACTGGGAGAAACGGTGGCAGCGCAAAACTTCGACGTCCCTTTGTTTTCGGCAAGCCATTGGATGCTTTCAGTCGGCAGGTTGGCGTCAATTAACCACCATGGACGCGCCAGCAGGTTTGCCAAATGCGGTTGCAGTCGATCAATGCTTAACATGTCGTAGACTTCAGCATTCATCATGCCCAGCGCGAGTTCACCGGTTTCGTCCAAGAGTGCGGTGTAACCTGCTGTTGCCACGTCCTTGATCTTCATGACATGTCGGGTATCAATTCCGATATCGGATAGGGATTCAATGACCTGATCGCCATCACCGTCATCTCCAACTGCGCCGAGCATTGCCACATTGTTTCCAAGAAGCCGCAGATGGACGGCAATATTGCGGCTGACGCCGCCCGGTTTGCGATGAAGGGTTCGAACCGGGTTCGAGGCGGCTGGGACAAATGTCTCAGTACATTGCAATGTGCGGTCAAAATGCGCTGCACCAAAGCAAAGGATATTGGCATTAGGGGTCATAGAGAACGTTTGCTCGTTTTAATGGGACGTCACAAGCCAGAAGGTCATTTGCAACAAGCGATGTTGATAATCCTCAAGCGCGTTTGAACGCAAGAAAAACAAAGAAAGCGCGGACAAATTACTGCCTTGGGTTTGTTGAATTCCGGGTGTCGGTGAAAGGTGTGCAAACACAACCCGGTTTCATGCATGCAAGACAACGCTGGGAGGCTAAAACACATGGTCAGACCGTGTTTGAAGAATCGGGCAGGGATGAATTTCGATCTTCAATTGGTTGTTTCGTTGCAAACCGACCACCAAAACCAGCATTCGGGCGGGAAAATAGTCGTCGGGCAACGGTTGCGGTAAAACTCACTGAAAGACTCCTGAAAACTAAGGGAAACCCCGCAGATAGGCGGTGTTTGCATTAGGCTATCGGTTGTGGATTTCGACCAAATGGACAGGTTTTGTCGAAGTCTTGCGTCCTCAGCTATTTACAGGACACCACATTTTGTAGTTACCATTAGCGTCCGCAGCATGACCGCCTGTGTTACTTTGGTTGAGGGACCAAAACCTGCGTTTCGTCATGTTGTGAATAATGTGTTTTCGATGAGGGAGTTCCACCAATCAACGGAATTGGTGGAAAACATAATCAGAATTCAAACAAAGAAGGGCATCGGAATGAAAAAGCTTCTGACCTCGGTGGTCGCGGCTGTCGCTTGCTATGCAGGTGTTGCTTCGGCTGCAGAAATCAAACCGGCTGTCGTTTACGACCTTGGTGGCCGTTTTGACCGCTCGTTCAACCAGGCGGCATACACGGGTGCGGAGAAATACAAGGAAGATACCGGTACCGAGTACCGCGACTTCGAAATCCAGAACGATTCTCAGCGTGAACAGGCTATGCGCAACTTTGCGCGCCGTGGCATGAATCCGATTGTTGCGATTGGTTTTTCTCAGGCATCCGCACTTGAAAAAGTGGCGAAAGAATTTCCGGATACCAAGTTCACCATCGTGGACATGGTTGTAGACCTTCCGAACGTTCAGTCCGTTGTCTTCAAGGAACACGAAGGTTCCTTCCTTGTTGGTGTTCTTGCCGCAATGGCGTCTGATACCGGCAAGGTTGGGTTCGTTGGCGGTATGGACATTCCGCTGATCCGCAAATTTGCCTGTGGTTATGCGCAGGGCGTAAAACATGCCAATTCGGATGCAGAAGTCTTCCAGAACATGACCGGCACAACCGGTGCTGCTTGGAACGATCCGGTAAAAGGCGGTGAACTTGCCAAGTCGCAGTTCGACCGTGGTGCAGACGTTGTTTACCATGCCGCTGGTGGCACCGGTGTTGGCGTGCTTCAGGCTGCAGCCGATGCTGGCAAGCTTGGCATTGGTGTCGACTCAAACCAGAACGGCCTGCATCCGGGTTCGGTTCTGACGTCTATGCTGAAACGCGTCGACGTTGCTGTTTATGAAGCGTTCGACGCTGCTGCCACCGATACCTGGGAGCCGGGCCTGACCATTCTGGGTCTTGCTGAAGGTGGTGTTGATTGGGCACTTGACGAACATAACGAAAGCCTGATCACCGACGATATGAAAGCAGCCGTTGCCGAGGCCAAGGAAGCAATCATTTCCGGAAGCCTTGAAGTACACGATTACATGAGCGATAGCGCCTGCCCGATGTAAGGCAAGCGTCAATCAAATCGGGGATTTGTCGTGTCGGATACGATGCATCAAATGCACGGCGCCGGGGTAACCGGTGCCGTGCAACCCGCTATTGAACTGCGCGGTATAGACAAGCGGTTCGGTGCGGTACATGCCAATAAAGAAATTGATCTTAAGATCGATAAAGGAACGATCCACGGGATCGTGGGGGAAAATGGGGCTGGAAAGTCGACCCTGATGAGTATCCTGTACGGCTTTTATCAAGCCGACGGCGGTACCATCCATGTTGATGGCAAGCTTTGTGATATCAAGGGATCAGAAGACGCGATTGCCGTCGGCATCGGTATGGTTCATCAGCATTTCATGTTGGTCGAAACATTTTCGGTTCTCGAGAACGTCATTCTTGGCGTCGAAGGCGGTGCTGTTCTGCGCGATGGCGTGGATAAGGCCCGCGAAGAACTCAGACGTCTTGAAAGTGAGTATTCGCTCGATATTGATCCGGATGCGACTGTGGGCGACCTTTCGGTTGGCCTGCAGCAACGTGTGGAAATCCTCAAGGCCCTCTATCGCGGGGCAGAAATTCTTATTTTGGATGAGCCGACCGGGGTTTTGACCCCGCAAGAGGCGGACCATCTTTTCAGAATTCTGGACACGCTTAAGGAACAGGGCAAGACGGTTGTTCTGATTACCCACAAATTGCGCGAAATCATGGCAGCAACAGACAACGTGTCTGTGATGCGCCAGGGTGCAATGGTGGCGCATCGCAAGACAGCCGAAACCAGCCCGGAAGAACTTTCAGAATTAATGGTCGGCCGCAGGGTATTGCTGCGCCTTGAAAAAGGTGAAGCCAATCCGGCGGCGACTGTTCTTGATGTCGATAACCTGTGTGTCGACAATGCCCAAGGTGTGCGCAAGGTCAAACATGCGACCTTTAATGTCCGGGCAGGCGAAATCGTCGGCATTGCAGGTGTGTCCGGCAATGGCCAGAGTGAACTTTTAGAAGCACTTGGCGGCATTCGTTCTGCAAGCGAAGGGACAGTGGAACTCAACGGGCAGGACGTCACACCGGGCAAAGGTGTTGACGCTGCCGAACTGCGCCGTCGCGGTGTTGCCCACGTGCCAGAAGACCGCCATCGCATGGCAATGGTCACGGCGTTTTCGGCCAAAGAGGCAGCTATTCTCGGCTACGAAGATGACCCAGCCTATCAAAAGGGTGTGCTCCTTGACTGGAATGCTATTTCGGACGCCACGGCCAATATGATGTCGGAATTTGACGTGCGACCGGATAATCCGGATTTGAAAGCCGCCAATTTCTCGGGCGGTAACCAGCAAAAGCTGGTTTTGGCGCGTGAAATCATGCGTGACCCGGAATTGCTTCTGGTGGGCCAGCCGACCCGCGGGGTCGATATTGGTGCCATTGAATTCATTCACAAACGTATTGTCGCCATGCGCGACGCTGGCAAAGCCGTCCTTCTGGTGTCTGTGGAGCTTGACGAAATCATGTCGCTTGCCGACCGCATTCTGGTGATGTGCGACGGGGCCATCATTGGTGAAGTCGCCGCATCGGAGGCAAATGAACGCGTGCTCGGCCTTATGATGGCCGGGGTTGATCCAAACGAAGCCAAGGCAGCGGAGGGGCAGGCATGAGCAAGACTGTCGAACTTCCGCGCTGGATTGATGTTGGTGCGTTGCCGCTGCTGAACCTTTTGCTGGCACTGGTCGTTTCGGGTCTGGTGGTTCTGGCGATTGGTGAAAACCCGGTAGAAGTTGTCGAGATCCTGCTTTACGGCGCATTCGGCTATGAAGAGGCGTGGGGCTATACGCTTTATTATACCACCAACTTCATCTTCACAGGTTTGGCCTTTGCAATCGCATTCCACTGCGGTCTGTTTAACATCGGCGCCGAGGGGCAGGCCTATGTCGGCGGCCTTGGTGTGACACTGGCGGCCCTGTACCTCGACTTCCTGCCGTTCCCGATCATGCTGGTCGTTGCGATGTTGGCTGCGATGATTTTCGGGGCTGCGTGGGCCTATATCCCGGCTTATCTGCAGGCACGTCGTGGATCGCATGTTGTGATCACGACGATTATGTTCAACTTCATTGCGTCGTCGCTAATGGTTTACCTGCTGGTGAATGTGCTTCGTCCTGAAGGCTCCATGACGCCGGAAAGTGAACAGATCGCCGAACATCTGCGTTTGCCATTTATTCACGACATTGCCGGTGCTCTTGGCATCGAGATGGCATCAAGCCCGCTCAACCTGTCATTTGTTTATGCCATCGTCATCAGTGTGATGGTCTGGCTGTTCATCTGGCATACCCGCTGGGGTTATGCGATCCGCACTGTGGGCGCCAACGCCGTCGCTGCGACCTATGCAGGCATTGAGCCAGGGCGCTTTATCATCATTGCAATGATGATCTCGGGTGCGCTGTCATCGTTTATGGCGCTCAACGAAGTTATGGGTGTTCAGCATCGCCTGCTGATTGATTTCACTGCTGGCTATGGCTTTGTCGGCATTGCGGTCGCGTTGATGGGGCGCAACCATCCATTTGGTATCTTCCTTGCGGCTTTGCTATTCGGGATGCTCTATCAGGGCGGGGCGGAGCTTTCCTTTGAAATCCCGACCATCTCCAATGACATGGTTGTGGTTATTCAGGGGCTCGTCATCCTGTTTACCGGCGCGATGGAGCATATGTTCCGGCCGCGTGTGACAAAGATATATACAGCGTGGCGTCTGCGTCAGGATGCCGGGGAGGCCGCATAATGGATACATTTCAGCTGATTATCCTGTTGCTGGATGCAACGCTGCGGACCTCGACGCCGCTTATTCTTGCAGCCCTTGCCGGGATGTTCTCGGAGCGGTCCGGGACTATCAATCTTGCCCTTGAAGGCATGATGCTTGGTGGTGCGTTCTCTGCGGCTGCTGTTGCATTTTATGTTGGCAGCCCGTGGGTGGGGCTGCTGGCTGCGATTGCCACCACGATCGGGCTTTCATTGCTGCATGGTTTTGCCTGCATTACGCACAAGGGCAATCAGGTGGTTTCAGGCATGGCGATCAACATCTTGATGTCCGGCCTGACGGCACTTGTCGGGATTGCATTGTTTGCACAGGGTGGAAAGACCCCGGCACTTGATAAGGCATCGCGTTTCCAGCCCATAACGTTCCCGGGGGCCGAAGCATTCGCCGACGTGCCGATTTTGGGGCCCATCTATTCGGAATTGCTCAGTGGTCACAATATTCTGGTCTATGTCGCCTTCGTTGCCGTTCCCGCGGCATGGTGGGTGATGTATCGCACCCGGTTTGGCTTGCGTTTGCGTGCGGTCGGTGAAAACCCGGGCGCTGTGGATACTGCCGGCATTGGTGTTGTTGCCATGCGCTATCGCGCGGTGATTTGCAGTGGTGTACTTGTCGGCATGTCGGGCGCATACCTTTCTACTGCGCAGGGGGCTTCGTTCCTGCAGGACATGACGGCAGGCAAGGGCTATATCGCATTGGCGGCCATGGTGTTTGGTAAATGGCGTCCGTTCCCGGCACTGGCTGCATGCCTGTTGTTTGGGTTCCTTGATGCGGCGGCAACCCGTTTGCAGGGCGTCGTGCTGCCGGGGATTGGCGAAGTACCTGTCCAGTTGGTACAGGCACTGCCATATATCCTGACGGTCATTCTTCTGGCCGGGTTTATTGGCCGGGCCATTCCGCCAAAAGCGCTTGGTCGCGCTTATGTCAAGGAACGCTAAGCTTATCGTGGTTCGGGTCTAGACCTAAGATACAGGCAGCCCCGAACCACATTTTACGATATCTTGCGCTTTGGTCAGGCGCGATAGGTAATCAAAACAGGATCAAAAAATGGTTGTTCAGAAACAGGCTCCGCGCGATCTGATTGACGCGGCACTAGCGGCCCGTGACAAGGCGTATGCACCGTATTCCAAGTTCTTTGTCGGTGCTGCCCTGCGTACGGCAGATGGCAAGGTCATTTCAGGGTGCAACGTTGAAAATGCGGCCTATCCCGAAGGTGTCTGTGCAGAGGCCGGAGCGATTTCGGCGATGGTGCTTTCCGGGGAAACCCGGTTTGACGAGATTGTTGTTGTCGGGCTTGGTGATATCGCCTGTACCCCGTGTGGTGGATGTCGCCAGAAAATCCGCGAGTTTACCGGTTCGGACGCAACGATTTTTATCATCAATGATTCCGGCGAGACACTTCTGACGCTGAGCCGCGAAGAACTTATTCCCCATTCGTTTGGTCCGGAGAACCTCAAATGAGCAATGTAAAATCAGCGCTCGACATCATTGCCAGCAAGGCACCGGGATTCAGGGCGGACGTTGCATTGGTGCTGGGCAGCGGCCTTGGCGGGGTCGTTGATGCCGTAAGTGATGCGATCAGCATTTCTTATCAAGAATTGCCGGGGTTCCCCCGTCCAACTGTCGCCGGACATGGGGGCACACTTGTGCTTGGACGCATTGGCGGTGTTTCCGTTGCCGTGATGCAGGGGCGGGCTCATTATTACGAACATGGCCGTTCCGATTTGATGGCAGAGCCGCTTGAAATTCTGCGTGAGTTGGGGACAGAGCGCTTGCTTCTGACCAATGCGGCGGGCTCGCTAATTCCAGACGCCGTTCCGGGAAGCCTGATGCTGATTACCGATCATATCAGCCTGTTTGGCCCGAATCCGTTGATTGGCTATCACGGTGATGATCGCTTTGTCGGTATGGATGTGCCCTATGACCCGGAAATCGGTTCCGGCCTGCATGACGTGGCTGCAAAACTCGGCATTAAGCTGTTCGAGGGAACCTATTGCTGGTGCACCGGGCCAAGCTTTGAAACACCAGCCGAAATTCGCGCGCTCAAGGTGCTGGGTGCAGATGCGGTTGGTATGTCGACCGTGCCGGAAAACATTCTTGCCCGCCGACTTGGGTTCAAGGTGGCGGCGGTGTCAAACATCACCAACCTGGCCGCTGGCATGAGTGCCACACCGCTTAGTCATGAACAGACACTGGAAATGGCTAAAGAAGGTTCGGCCAATCTTATCAAGATATTGCTGCAGTATTTTTCAAGTGATTCATGAAGTGTTGTGACTTCTAAGTTGCTGATTTGATTTAACGACAAGTGCGCAGGAGACAGCATATGCTGCCCCAGGAAATTATTCGCCGCAAACGTGAAGGCGAAGTTCTGAGCGACGCCGAGATCGCCTTTTTCGTCAAAGGCATTACCGACAACAGCATCAGCGAGGGTCAGGTTGCAGCCCTTGCGATGGCGGTGTTCTTCAACGGGATGACCATGGATGAACGCGCCGCTTTAACGCGTAATATGCGCGATAGCGGTACGGTTCTGGATTGGAAGACACTTGGTCTTGATGGACCGGTTGTTGACAAGCATTCAACTGGTGGCGTTGGCGATAAGGTTAGCCTGATGCTTGGCCCGATTGTCGGCGCCTGTGGTGCCTTTGTGCCGATGATTTCCGGTCGCGGTCTTGGTCATACGGGCGGTACGCTGGATAAATTTGATTCCATTCCGGGCTATCGCACCACTCCGACACTCGAAGAGTTTGCCAAGGTTACCCGCGACGTTGGCTGTGCAATTATCGGGCAGACGTCCGATCTGGCACCGGCGGACAAGCGTTTCTATGGCATTCGTGATGTGACGGCGACGGTGGAAAGCATCCCGCTGATCACGGCATCCATTTTGTCAAAGAAGCTGGCAGCAGGGCTTGATAGCCTTGTGATGGATGTAAAGTTTGGATCAGGTGCCTTCATGGCTGAGTATGATCGCGCCCGCGAACTTGCTGAAAGTATTACTGAAGTTGCTACCCGAAACGGCGTCCCGACAGTCGCACTGTTGACCGATATGGAGCAGGTCCTGGGCGATAGCGTGGGCAATGCACTTGAAATGCATGAAGCAATCGACTTCTTGTCGGGGAAACACCGGGAACAACGTGTCTATGATGTCACTATGGCGCTTGCTGCGGAGATGCTTGCTGTCAGTGGTGTTGCTGTGGACGTGTCTGATGGACTGTGCATGGCGACAGAGGCGCTTGAAAGCGGCAAGGCTGCCGAGACCTTTGGCAAGATGGTCGCAAGTCTTGGTGGTCCGGCGGACTTTGTTGAAAATACCGACAAATATTTAGAAACGGCACCGATGATAAACACGGTAACGGCAGCCAAGACCGGACGTGTGCTTTCGATGGATGCCAGAAAAGTCGGCCTTGCGCTGGTGTCGCTCAAAGGCGGGCGGACACGCGCAGACCAAAAAATTGATTTTGCCGTTGGCTTTACCGATTTTATCAAGGTCGGACAGCCGGTTTCTGCCGAAACGCCGATCTGCATGGCGCATACCCGCGATCAGGCACAACTTGATGAAGCAACGGCCTTGCTGCGCGAAGCGATTGTGATTGGTGAAGGTGATGTTGACCCAACGGGTAGTGAGCCCGCTGTTCGCGAACGGATTGTTGCACGAAAACAGGGTTGATATCCGTTTAGTGACCAAAAGAAGCCGGGGTTGATGCCCCGGCTTTTGCTGTTTGGTCTGCCTTAACCGGCTGCTGCAGCTTTAATCATGGCAGCGGCTTTCTCTGCAATCATGATGGTAGGTGAGTTTGTATTGCCCGACGTGATTGTCGGCATTATGGACGCATCGGCAATCCGCAGCCCATCAAGGCCGCGCAACCTCAATTCCGGATCAACCACCGACCCTTCATCTGCCCCCATACGGCATGTGCCGACAGGATGGAAGATGGTTGTTCCGATATCACCGGCGGCCCTGACCAGGTCTTCTTCACTGTCATAGGACGGACCCGGCTTGAATTCTTCTGGGCTGTAGGCAGACAGGGCCGGCTGGGCCGCAATCTTGCGCGTTAGACGAATGGAATCAGCAGCAACTTTCTTATCTGCGTCTGCCGACAGATAATTTGGTGCAATGGCGGGCTGAGTCGTGTGATCCGGGCTCGTGATATGGATGCTGCCGCGGCTTTGCGGGCGCAGGTTGCATACACTGGCTGTAAAGGCCGGGAAGGGATGCACAGGATCGCCAAACTTCTCCAGCGAAAGGGGCTGCACGTGATATTGCAGGTTCGGTGTTTCATATGATTCATCTGACCGGGTGAAGATGCCCAGCTGGCTTGGTGCCATCGACATCGGGCCGGATTGATTGAAAAGATATTCAAGGGCAATGCTGGCCTTGCCAATCAGGCTACTGGCCTTTTCATTCAATGTTTTGATACCGGAAACCTTGAACGCGCAACGCAGCTGCAAATGATCCTGGAGGTTTTCACCAACCTGCGGACTATCAAGGGTCTGAGTGATCCCATATTGCTGCAGGATGTCACCACGTCCGATCCCGGAAAGCTCCAATATCTGCGGAGATCCGACTGCACCGGCAGACAAAACGGTTTCGCGGTTGGCGTAAACGGTTTCGATCTTGCCGTCGCGTTCATATTCGACACCCGTAACCCGACCTTCGGAAATGATCAGGCGACGAACATGCGCGTTGGTGCGCACTTCAAGGTTCTTGCGCTCAAGGGCCGGGCGGAGAAATGCTTTGGAGGTGTTCCAGCGAATACCGCGTTTTTGGTTCACATCAAAATAGGATGAACCTTCGTTGGTGCCACGGTTGAAATCGGAGACCTTGGGGATGCCGGCCTGTTCGGCAGCATCCTGAAACGCCTCAAGAATTTCCCAACGCACGCGGGCCTGTTCAACTCGCCACTCACCACCTTCGCCGTGGAGATCATCCTGGCCACGATAGAAATCTTCGGATTTCTTGAAGAAAGGCAGGACATCATCCCAACCCCAGTTCGTGCAACCAGACTGGCGCCATTGGTCATAATCATTGGCCTGGCCGCGCATGTAGATCATGCCATTGATCGAAGAACACCCACCCAGAACCTTGCCGCGCGGGTATCCCAGCGACCGGCCATTCAAACCGGGTTCTTCAACGGTCTTGAAGCACCAGTCCACCTTTGGGTTGCCGATGCAATAAAGATAACCGACGGGGATATGGATCCACGGGTTGCGGTCCTTGCCGCCGGCCTCCAACAACAGCACGTTGGCATCAGGAATTTCTGAAAGCCGGTTGGTAAGGGTGCATCCGGCCGAACCGGCCCCGATCACGATATAGTCAAAGCGATCCATGTTCTGCCTCCATGCCAAGGGGGGCAACGAAAACGCGGGTGGGGCAGCAATGGAGTTTCACGGATGGTTCCTCTCTGATGCGCTGTAAGCAGCTTGTTTTGTTTTATCTGTTTACGGAACGCTATCACCGATCTTGGCATCTGCAAACATAATCGAATTGGTCGGTTTACCGTGATGCGGAAAAATTGCCATCATGCTGCGGACTGGAATAATTCAAGCAAAATCAATTTGATATCAGATGAGTTTGATGCAGTAATCCCCATGGATTGCTTTCCCGTCTGATGATTTATGAGCGTGCGACAATGATACGGTTCCGACTTCTTGAACGTCTGCCAATATCGACAACAGGGGCGAACCCCGCGTCACCACGCCGTCCAGGGGCGTTGCGTCGGCAGATCGGATTTTGGACCGGGATCATTGTCGCGCTTGTGATGATGCTGTCAGACCCACCCGATGAGATGCCGCAACCGGCCATGTATGCAGCGGCGATTGCAGCTCTGATGGCAATCTGGTGGCTAAGTGAGGCGATCCCGATCGCTGCAACGGCCCTTGTTCCCATTGCCATTGCGCCCAGCTTGTCAGTCGCAGGGATCAGTGAGGTCACCAAGCATTATGCAAATCCGTTGCTGTTCCTGTTTTTTGGTGGTTTCGTAATTGCAATCGCAATGGAACGCTGGAACCTTCATCGGCGTATTGCGCTTTTGATCCTCAAACAGGTGGGGTTCCGGCCGTCGTCTCTTGTTGGCGGATTTATTGCAGCAACCGCGTTCCTGTCCATGTGGGTCAGCAATACCGCAACGGCGACGATGATGCTGCCAATTGCCTTGTCGCTGGTACAGCTGCTGCGCGATGACGGGAAAGCGGCCCCGTCGGATATCGCCACCAACCAAACCACAAGCGATGATCCGATCCAATTGGCGCCGGATGTGCGAAATTTTGCCTTTGCACTGCTGTTTGGAATTGCCTTTGGGGCGAGCATTGGCGGCATCGGGACTTTGATTGGAACACCACCCAACGCGCTGCTTGCGGCATATTTGTCGAGTAACTTCGATCTTTCCATCGGGTTTGGTCAATGGATGATTGTTGGCGTGCCGTTTGCCGCGATCATGCTGGCCTTGTGTTGGGGTGTCCTGACCAAAATCGTCTATCCGTTGCAATCGTCTCTTCCTGACGCGGCTTGCGAAGCCCTTCAGAGAGATATGGATTCTCTTGGACCCATGTCCCGGGGCGAGAAGTCAGTTGCGCTGGTGTTTGTGATCACGGCATGCCTGTGGCTGTTGAAGCCGCTGATCAATGCCATCTTGCCGGGCTTGCAGTTATCTGATGCATCAATTGCGGTTATGGCAGCAATTGCCTTGTTCTCGATCCCGGTCAAGGCACGTGAAAACCTTTATGTTCTTGACTGGAAGGCAGCGCTTCGGTTGCCATGGGGTGTGTTGCTTCTGGTCGGGGGTGGTCTTGCTCTGGGGGCTTTGATCAATGATACCGGACTGGCCGCATGGATTGCGGGCAATGCGGGTGCTTTTCCTGATCTTTCAGTATTCGTGCAAATTGCTCTTATCGCCTTGATCGTCTCCATGATCAGTCACCTGACGTCCAACACAGCAACGGTTGCCACTTTCCTGCCGCTCGTCGCCACATACGCGCTAGGTGAGGGGATCGACCCTTTGCTCCTGTCTGTGCCAGTAGCGTTGGCAGCCAGCTGTGCTTTCATGTCGCCGGTGGCCACGCCACCGAATGCCATCGTTTTTGCCAGCGGGTATATCAGCATTGGGGACATGGTGCGGGCTGGTGCCGTTATGAATGTCGTAGCTCTGGTAATGATCACACTGTTTGCCGTGATTTTGGTGCCGTTGGTGCTGTAGGTACTTTTCGTGAGGCGGACAAGGCTTGCCAAATGGAGCAAGAGAAAGCATTTTGATCAGGAATGAAAATTTTCCGATAAAGATGAAAATTGAGAACAGTAGGAGAGAGGCATGGGGAAACTGGATCGACGTCGTAGAGAGATTTTGGAGCTCGTCGCTTCAAACAGCTTTATGACCATTGATACCCTTGCCGAACACTTTTCCGTCACACCGCAAACCATCCGCCGCGACATCAACGAAATGGCTGAAGAGGGCCTGATCGCGCGATACCATGGTGGTGCGGCCAGTGTTTCGACCACTGAAAACACGGCCTATACAGACCGTCAGGTTCTGAACCTTGGCAGCAAGCGTGAAATTGCGAAGCTGGTTGCAGAACACATTCCAGAAGGTGCGTCGTTGTTCATCAATATCGGGACAACCAACGAAGAAGTTGCGCATGCGCTTCTCGGGCACAAGAGCCTTAAGATAATTACCAACAACCTCCATGTTGCGGAAATCTGTGCCGCAAACCAGGGCTTTGAAGTGATCATTGCCGGTGGTGTGGTGCGGCAGCGGGATTTCGGGGTGATTGGGGAAGCGACCATCGACTTCATCAACCAGTTCAAGGTTGATTACGCGATTGTCGGGATTTCAGGCGTCGATGAGGATGGCAGTCTGATGGATTTCGATTACCGCGAAGTCCGCGTGGCGCGTGCGATCATATCCAACGCACGTCAGACATTCCTGTGCACGGATGCCTCCAAATTTGGGCGCCGCGCAATGGTACGGCTTGGGCATCTTTCCGAAATTGATGCGCTGTTCACGGATCGCCATCCGGGACCGATCTGGTCGGACGTTATCCGCGAAGCAGACGTTTCGGTCTACACCGCAAACTAGGCTCACACAAAGGGGATGGAGGCTGCGTTCTAGCTGAAGACGTGATCTTCGCGTTTTCCGGTACGCATGGTAATCGGTCCCTGCGATGATCCGTTCAACATCTGTGTCAGATGTTCATTGTGCGCATCATCAATATCATGGGTTTTCCCTGACCAATAGACCTTGCCATCATGCATCATCATCAGGTTCTGATAACGCGTTCGGGCAATTTGCATGTCATTGGTGATGGAAATCACCGTGGTACCGCGCTGCTCGGCAATTTTGCCGATCATGAGCTCAATATGGTTCGACAAAACCGGGTCGAGACCAGCCGTTGGATTGTCGAGCAGAAGGATGGCTGGATCTGTTGAAATGGCCCGCGCGACGCCAACGCGTTTTTGCATGCCGCCTGACAGATCACCGGGCGTCAAATCAGCACTTTCAGCAGCCAAGCCGACAAGTCCCAGCAGATGGACGGCGTGTTCCCTGGCGTCCTTGCGGCTGAGTGTGCCAAGTTCAATTTGCCGGAAACAGATGTTTTCCCAGACCTTAAGGCTGTCAAACAGGGCGTTTTGCTGAAACAGCATGCCAATGCGTTCTGCCCAGGCGGCCCGTTGGGGCGCATTGGTCTGGCTGACATCGTCGCCATCAAGGATGATCTTGCCGGCATCTGCCCCATAAATTCCGACCAGACATTTCATCAGAACACTTTTGCCTGCCGCCGACGGACCAATGATCGCCAATGTCTCTCCTTTTGGAAGAGACAGGCTGACATCATCAAGCGCAAGCTTGCTGCCAAACCGTTTGCTGAGATGTTCAACAGAAATAAGGGCGGGATGTGTCACGGAACTTGTTTCAGGCGTAGTCATTTGCATTCCGGATGATGAACAGGGTGGGGCGAGTTTCGGCAATTGCGCGGGCCGGGGCAAGGATCATTTTCACAAAAACGAAAACGGCCCCGCGTAAAGGGGGCCGTTTTGCAGAGATCAAGTGGTTCGCTAACCGACTAGTGCGAAAGAATCTGGCTGAGGAACAGCTTCGTACGATCGCTTTTCGGGTTATCAAAGAACTCCTGCGGACCAGCCATTTCGACGATCTGGCCGGCATCCATGAAGATCACACGGTCTGCGACCTCTTTGGCGAAGCCCATCTCGTGGGTCACGCAAAGCATGGTCATACCTTCCTTGGCAAGCTCGACCATGACGTCGAGAACTTCCTTGACCATTTCCGGGTCAAGGGCCGAGGTCGGCTCGTCAAACAGCATGATTTTCGGCTGCATGCAGAGCGAACGGGCAATTGCCACACGCTGCTGCTGACCGCCGGAAAGCTGACCCGGGTATTTGTGGGCCTGCTCGGCAATTCGCACACGCTCAAGGTAATGCATGGCCAGTTCGTTGGCTTGCTTCTTGGGCATCTTGCGAACCCAGATCGGGGCCAGCGTCAGGTTTTCCAGCACGGTCATGTGCGGGAAAAGGTTGAAGTGCTGGAACACCATGCAGACTTCGCGGCGCACGGCTTCGATGTTTTTGACATCGTCGCCAAGCAAGATGCCATCGACGAAGACTTCACCGCTTTGATAGGTCTCAAGGCGGTTCAGGGTGCGGATCAGCGTTGATTTACCTGAGCCGGACGGGCCGCAGATAACAATACGCTCACCTTTGCGAACAGACAGGTCAATATCCTGGAGAACATGGAAATTGCCATACCATTTGTTCATCTTGTTGACGGTGATGACATCCTCTTTGGACGGAGGAGGCACAGCGCCGGTAGTGGGTTCAGTTGCTACAGTCATTGTTTTTTCCTCACTCCTTACCTTTGTTCGCCTTTGCGAAGCTCTTTTTCAAGATAGGCGGAATATTTCGCCATCGAGAAACAGATCAGGAAGAATATTGCCGCGGCGAAGGCATAACCTTCGACGTAATACTTGGTCCAGGCCGGGTCACTGCGCAGTGCCAGCTTTACCGTGCCAAGGAAGTCAAACAGGCCAATAATCACGACCAGTGTGGTGTCCTTGAACATGGAGATAAAGCTGTTGACGGTCGGCGGAATCACCAGACGCAGTGCCTGCGGCAAAATGATCAGACGCATCGATTGCCAGTAAGACAGCGCAAGACTGTCACCAGCCTCGAACTGACCACGCGGTACGGCCTGCAGACCACCACGGAATACCTCGGCGAGGTAGGCAGCGGTAAACAGGATAATACCGATCTGTGCACGCAGCAGCTTGTCGATGGTCACCCCATCAGGCAGGAACAGCGGGAACATGACCGATGCCATGAACAGCACCGTAATCAGTGGCACACCACGAATAACCTCGATGTAAACCACTGAGACGGTTTTGATCGCTGGCATGTGCGATTGACGACCAAGTGCCAGCAGCAGCCCGAACGGAAAGGCAAAGATCACACCGATCGAGGACAGGATCAGGGTCAGAGGCAGACCACCCCAATAGCTGTTCTGGACATAGGTCAGACCAAACACACCACCCCACATGAGGATGGCAATGATCGGCACACCAATCACCCACATCGGGATGATAGCTTTGCGCATGCCCGGATACTTAACCCCACCGAGGCTACCGCAAATGATGCCCATCAGAAGGATCATGGCCAACAGCGGACGCCACTGTTCGTCAAACGGGTAGGTCCCGAACAGGATCAGTCGCAAGTTCGCATTCACAAAGCCCCAGCAGGCGCCGCTGGCTTCTGCGCAACCCTCGATGGTGGGGGACAGCGTCGCATTGACGATGGCCCACTCAACGATTGGCGGGATCAGCCAGAACAGGAACGCGATCGAACCAAGCGTCAGAATGGTGTTGAACCATCCGTCAAACAGGTTCTTTTTCGACCATATAATCGCACGTTCGGCAAAGGTGCCGGTCGGCAGAGGAGGTAATTTTGCGTTTTCTGACATGTTACCTCTCCACCAGTGCCATTTTCTTGTTGAACCAGTTCATAAAGAGCGAGGTCAACAAGGACAAACCAAGATAGATCGACATGAAGATCGAGATGGCCTCAATCGCCTGACCTGTCTGGTTCATGGTCGTGTTGGATACCGAAACCAGATCCGGGTAACCGACAGCAACAGCCAATGAGCTGTTTTTGGTCAGGTTCAGATACTGGTTGGTCAGTGGCGGGATCGCAACGCGCATGGATTGCGGCAGGATCACCTTGCGAAGGGCGACAGAACGGCGAATGCCAAGACTGTCGGCAGCCTCCCACTGACCATTCGGAACAGCCTGGATACCGGAACGAACAACCTCGGCAACATAGGTCGAGGTGTATACCGTAAGACCGATCAGTACCGCCATGAATTCGGGTGAAATATTGTACCCACCCCTGATATTGAACCCTTTAAGGGCCGGCATGCTCAGTTCGGTTGGCGCACCGCCGGCCAGATAGGCAAGCAAAACAAACCCGACGAAAATGCCGAGACCGGCAAGAAACATCGGGAAGGGCTGGCCGGTCGCATCCTGACGCTTTTTGGCCCATTTCTTGACGAAATAGATCACAGCGCAGGCGATTACGGCCGCAATGGCCATCAGGGTATAGGCGGCATCAGGTTCTGGAACCGGCATATACATGCCGCGTGATGTCAGCAAAACGCCGGGAATGGGTTCCAACGCATCGCGCGGGTGCGGGAATGCGCCGGGAATCAGTGCATACCAGAAGAACAGTTGCAGCAGCACCGGGATGTTTCGGAACGTCTCAACATAAACGGTTGCCAGTTTACGAACGATCCAGTTCGAGGACAGGCGTGCAATGCCAAAGATTGTCCCGATGATCGTGCACAAAATGATGCCGAGAAGTGACACCTTCACAGTGTTAAGCAGACCAACCATCAGCGCTGTCGCATAACTGCTTTGTGCGCTGTAGTCGATCATGGTCTCGCTGATCTCGAAGGACGCTTCAAGATCGAGGAACCCGTAACCGGTAGAGATGTTTTGTTGTTCAAGGTTGTACAGGGTGTTGGACACCAGGTACCAGCCTGCAAGGACGATCAGTCCAATCGCGATGATCTGATACAGCACCGCACGAACGTTTTCGTCATTCAGGTAGTCGACGAGACCCTTGGAACGAACATCCCCCGGGGCATTTTGAGGCTTACTCATATGACCCTCAGGTGTAGATTATATCCAAAATCAGTAAGCACCTAACGAAAAGCTCCGCCCATGCGTTCAGGCAGTGGGGCGGAGCTTCGTAGGTTTAGATAGTCGGCTTGCTAGTGATTAGCGCACCGGCCATGCATACTGCAGGCCACCATCGGTCCACAGAGCGTTCAGACCACGCTCAAGACCCAGCTTGGCGGTAACGTTTTTCTCATAGCTTTCGCCATAGTTACCAACCTGCTTGATGATGTTGTATGCCCAAGCTTCGTCAAGACCAAGAGCTTCACCCATGCCCGGCGTTACGCCCAGCAGACGCTGGATGCCCGGGTTGGTGCTGTTTGCTTTCATGTCGTCAACATTTTCCATGGTGACGCCATACTCTTCTGCTTCAACCATTGCGGTGAAGGCCCAACGAACGATGTCCGACCACTGTTCGTCACCCTGGGCGACAACCGGGCCGAGCGGTTCTTTGGAAATGATTTCCGGCAGAATGACATAGTCAGCCGGGTTTTCAGCCATCTGGGTACGGATGGAAGCAAGACCCGAAGCATCGGTGGTGTAAACGTCGCAACGGCCAGAGAAGAAGGCAGCAGTTGCTTCGTTGATGTTTTCGATAACAACCGGCTCGAAGGACATGCCTTTGGCACGGAAGTAATCAGCAAGGTTCAGCTCGGTCGTGGTGCCCGGCTCAACGCAAACGGTTGCGCCGTCAAGCTCAGTTGCGCTCGAAACGCCAAGACCTTTCGGGATCAGGAAGCCCTGACCGTCATAGTAGTTGACGCCGACAAAGGTCAGGCCGAGTTTTGCATCACGGGTGGTGGTTGCAGTGGTGTTACGCGACAGGATGTCGATTTCACCGGACTGCAGGGCCGTGAAGCGCTGTGCTGCGGTCAGCGGGGTGTACTGAACGGCGTTCGCGTCACCAAGCAGCGCAGCTGCAGTAGCGCGGCAAACGTCAACGTCGATACCTTCCCACTTACCTTCGGCATTGGCAGCGGAGAAACCCGGAAGACCGGTGTTCACGCCGCACTGAACGAAACCTTTGTCCTTGATGCCGTCAAGCACAGCACCTGCCTGTGCGTTCTGCGCGGCAACGGCTGCAACGGTCATTGCGCCAGCGGCAAGGATCGTTTGGATTTTCATAAGATGAGCTCCCTTATTAGCAAAGCATTGTTTTTAGCTTTTGTGCCACCCTGGATATGCAGAGCCGCATATCCATCCGTCCGAAGAAGATCGGACCGCCAAATTAAGAAATTTTAGGCCGCCTTGTGTCAAGTGTGAAAAATTTAGGGCACGGCAGAGAACTGTGTTTTCAGCGGAAAAATGAGACTTTTTCTGCAGTTATAACCTGCGTACTTTCGCGTAGATAATTTATACAAATTCCCATTTCCTATTTTTATTCAATGTTCTAGGTGGGTTTTGAGCAGTGATGGGGACTGCATTGGGAATTGCACGAACTTTTTTTCACCAAATTCAGGTCAATGGTCAAAAAAAGTGCACGAGTGCATGCTGTTTAAAAAGCGTGCAGCGCTGCAGTGCGGAATCGGCGCGACACGCAGAAAGGTCGCAACGCTTTGTGGTCAGGCGAGGGGGCAAGTGTGAAAAAAGCCCCGCTCGTGATGGCGGGGCTTTTGAAGATCAGGATTTTAGTTCTGAAAGATTGGAAAACAGCTCCAATGCCGTCGGGTTAGCCAAGGCTTCCTGATTTTTCACCGGTCTGCCATGGACAACATCGCGAACGGCCAGTTCGGTAATCTTGCCCGATTTTGTACGTGGAATATCTGCGACAGCAAGTACCTTGGCTGGCACATGGCGTGGTGTGCAATTGGCGCGGATCTGCTTCTTGATCTTATCGACCAGAGCGGTATCCAGCACATAATTATCGCGGAGCACAACAAACAGGATGACCCGAACGTCGTTGTCCCAGTCCTGACCGATAACAATCGATTCCTGAATTTCAGGCAGCTTTTCGACCTGGCGATAGATCTCGGCCGTGCCGATGCGAACACCACCTGGATTAAGCGTGGCATCTGATCGACCGTAAATAACCATGCCACCTTCATCATCAAGTTCGACATAGTCGCCATGGCACCAAATGTTATCAAACCGATCAAAATAGGCGCTGTGATAGCGTGACCCATCCGGGTCATTCCAGAAGCCGACCGGCATCGATGGGAAAGGTTTGGTGCAAACCAGTTCACCCTTTTCATTACGCACAGGCTTGCCATCGTCATCAAAGACATCGACCGCAACGCCAAGGGCCCGGGTTTGAATGACGCCGCGTTTTACAGGCAAAACGGGGGATGCCAAAACAAAGCAACCCAGAATGTCCGTGCCGCCGGAAATGGATGCCAGATGAATGTCTTCCTTGATGTCGCGATAAACGTAATCAAAGCTTTCCGGAGCAAGCGGGGAACCAGTAGAGGTCATGGCGCGAACCGAAGAAAGATCGTGGGTTTCGCGCGGCTTCAGCTCTGCCTTGGCAAGTGCATCAATGTATTTTGCCGATGTCCCAAAAAGAGTCATGCCTTCGGCGTCGGCATAGTCAAACAGGATGTTGCCATTCGGATAGAACGGTGAACCGTCATAGAGCAAGAGTGTCGCGCCAGCAGCAAGCCCGGCCATGAGCCAGTTCCACATCATCCAGCCACAGGTCGTGAAATAGAAAACGCGGTCACCCGGTGCTACGTCACAGTGCAATATATGCTCGGATACCTGTTTGAGCAGAGTGCCGCCAGTGCCATGCACAATGCATTTGGGTTTGCCGGTCGTGCCCGATGAGAACATGACATAAAGCGGGTGATTGAATTCAACCTGCTCAAAGACGATCTTTTCAGTCCGGAAAGGGGCGATGAATTCTTCATACTTTATTGCATTGCGAATTCCGGTGGTGTTTGCCCCGTCAAAGGCATACTGAACGATAACGACCTTCTTCAGGCTGTCGATGCGGTCAACGACGTCGCGCACCTTTTCGCGGATATCATGTTGCTTGCCATTATAATGGTATCCATCGACCGTTATCATGACGGTTGGTTCAATCTGACCGAAACGGTCAACGACACCTTGCACGCCAAAGTCGGGGGAGGCAGAAGACCATGTTGCGCCAATGGCCGCTGTTGCCAGCATCGCGATGACGGTCTCGGACATGTTTGGCATGTAGCCACATACACGGTCGCCCTTTCCAACGCCTTCGGCGCGCAGTGCCTGCGAAAACTTGGAGACCGCAATGTTGAGCTCAGCCCAAGAAAGGCGGCTTTTGACCTTGTCCTCGCCCCAGAAAATCAGCGCGTCATTGTCGTCATCACGAACCAACAGGTTTTCGGCAAAATTCAGGCGTGCGTCAGGGAAAAATTGTGCGCCCGGCATTTTGTTGCCATCGATCAGGATGCGCTCGCCCCATGTTTCGGCCTTGAGGTCGGCGAACTCAATGACAGCAGGCCAAAAATGTTCGAGTTCGGAAACGGACCAGTCATAGAGCTCCGTGAAACTCTTGAGATCAAGCGCATACTTGTCGTTCACCCAGTCGCGAAAGCGGGTGACGTTTGCATTTTCAACGCGTTCTTTCGTCGGTTGCCAAAGCAAGTCGCTCATGATGAGTCCTTTGTTTCCTGTCGACCATATTTTCTGTTTTTGACGCATCGTTCCGGGGCGCCAAATTGGTAGTCCTTTACCGCTTTTCTAAGCGTAATTTTTCAGACCGGCAAGCGAAGTCACCGAGATGTCGTTGATTGGTAATACCAATTATGGCGCTTTTGGTGAAGTAATAAATTCAATAAGTCATGTAAAATATTGAAGTGTAAAGATGAGTTTGATCGTTCATTGGGGAAAAATTAGTTTTGTAGGGTGGGCGTTTGGAGGGGCATAGTGCTAATAAAACTTCAAAATACATGCCTGAATTGTTGTTTCATGATTCGGAAGGCAGCATTGGTATTCTCCTGATGCGTGAAAACGCTTGCACCCATTTCAGGTCATATTAGTTTGGTGCTGCCTTTCAAAAGATATGGAGAACATCATGGCAGGTATTGACGAAAGCATACCGTTTGTATCGATCAACATTGCCGTTCTGACTGTAAGCGATACGCGTGATCTCCATAATGATACGTCCGGGGAAGTGCTGTGCGAACGGATCATCGAAAAGGGACATCGCGTCTATGAACGGCAAATCCTGCCAGATGATCAGGTTGCTTTGCGTAAACAGCTGGGTGCATGGTGCGCCAACCAAAATGTCGATGCGATTATAACAACGGGTGGCACCGGTGTTACTGGACGTGATGTCACAGTCGAAGCGCATCGCGCCTTGTATGAAAAGGAAATCCCGGGTTTCGGGGAACTTTTCCGATGGGTTTCCTTCCAGAAAATCGGAACGTCCGCCGTTCAGTCAAGATCAACTGCCGGTGTCTGTATGGGAACTTATTTGTTTGCTTTGCCGGGATCGACAGGAGCCTGCAAGGATGCATGGGACGAAATCCTGACCTATCAACTCGACAACCGGCATCGGCCCTGCAATTTCGTCGAGTTAATGCCCAGGCTTCTTGAGAAATAAGGGTGTGCACGGTTTTGTACCGTGCCCTAAATCCTGAAAGTTTCCGAACAAACAAGGACGTCCGATGGAGTTTATCTCGGATCCGTTTTTCTATGTCGTGGGCATCCCGGCGGTTTTAATCGCAGGCGTATCAAAAAGTGGTTTTGGTGGCGGCCTTGGGGTGATCGCGGTTCCGTTGATGGCGTTGGCCGTTTCGCCGCAAGCTGCGGCCGCCATCATGCTTCCTATTCTGTGCCTGATGGATGTTGCCAATGTGTGGGCCTATCGCAAGCGCTGGGACCGCAGAAACATGAAGATACTTGTTCCTGCTGCGTTGCTTGGCATTTTGGTGGGAACATTGTCGTTCAGTTATCTGAATGAAGCCGCGGTCAAACTGATTATCGCAATGATCGCGATCATTTTCACACTGGACCATTGGTTGCGTGGCCGCAGCGCAAGTACGGTGCCCGGATCCGCAACAATCGGAAAAGGAACCATTCTGGGGGCGCTCGCAGGGTTCACAAGTTTTGTCGCCCATGCCGGCGGGCCACCGGTGTCGGTTTATCTGTTACCGCAGAGAATGGACAAGTCGATCTTCGTTGGCACGACGGTGATGTTCTTTATCGTCGTCAATTATGTGAAATTGATTCCATACGCCATGCTTGGGCAGTTCGACGCCTCGAACCTTGGAACATCGCTTTTGTTCGTGCCTGTGGCATTGTTTGGAACCTGGTTGGGCTTGTGGGCGCATGACAAGGTGAGTGTCACCTTGTTCTATCGGGTTTGCTACAGTCTTCTATTCCTGACAGGGGTTAAACTGCTGACTGATTCTATCCTTGAGTTCACGGCCTGAAGATCGCCTTGGGTGTTTACGGGAAACGGGATAGGCGATTGTACTACCCTTTGAGTTTATCCAATGAAAACAGATAAGTAGCAGCCTGAAGGGGCTGCCTGCCAGCGTTTGCCAATTTGGCGGAAATAAACCGGCGGAATGCGGTCCACATAGAGCGATTTGTTCGGATTACTTGTTTGCACTTGCCCAACTCAGCGAAACCGGCTACCGATATTGGCACTTTGTCGATAAATTGTTATCGAGGATTGTATAGAGGAAACAAAGCCGGTGGAACTGATCCTTGCCAAGATTGCCGTATCTGTTGGAACAGTTCTTGGGCTGTCCGTCCTTGCGGAGCGTGCAGGTCCTCGGGTTGCGGGTGTTCTTTCTGGTTATCCGTTGGGAACGGCCATCCTTCTGTATTTCATCGCAATCGAGCAGGGGATCTCATTTGCCAGCGAAAGTGCGGTTTATGCGTTGCCGGGGCTGATCGCGACACTCACGTTCCTTTATGCCTATTTCCTTGTTTCACGGAAATGTGCGGCCTTACCGGTTATTCCCCAGATTGTTCTGAGCTCCCTTGGCGCTTTTGTCGTATATCTTTCAGTGTCTTGGCTGTTTCAGCTGGCCCCGATGAGTTTGACACAGGCGGCTGTGATCCTGCTGGTTGCGATATTTGTTGCCCTTATCCTGTTTCGCAAGATCGAGAATGTCCGAATTCTCAATCGTGTCCGCCTGACGAAGGGTGTGGTTCTGCTGCGTGCGGCATTGGCGGCGGTCATCGTCTTGGTGATCAGTGGAATTGCAGCATGGATCGGTCCCCGGTGGTCCGGTTTGCTGTCAGGTTTTCCAGTAACACTCTATCCCATGATGCTCATCATTCATTTTTCTTACGGGGTTGAGCCGGTTCATACTGTGATCCGCAATTTCCCGCGTGGGATGGGCGCGCTGTGGGTTTACATTCTTGCCGTAAGCCTTGGCTATCCTGTCCTTGGTTTGGGGTGGGGTACAGTTTGTGCGTTTGGGGCGGCCACGGTTTATCTGGTCAGTTACTCGGCTTTTGTCTGGGTACGTCAAAAGTCCGTGCAAGCCGCACGATGATCTCCTAAAATTTAGAGACAACATAACAACGGTGGTCGGCATTCCTGACCGCTTTTTGGGAGAAGTCTCTGAATGCAACAAGTTCAGTCGCTCGTCAGGGCGCTAAGCATCCTTAACGCGCTTGCGGAAAGTGAAGACGGGATGACGCTGACCGAAATTGCGCAGCAGGTAAAATTGCCGCCGTCAACGGCGCATCGGTTGCTCACAACCATGCAACACGAACGTTTTGTGACTTTTGATGGAGAGCGCACACTTTGGTTCGTTGGGGTCCAGGCGTTTAGCGTTGGCAACGCCTTTACCAAAAACCGCAACCTTAGCCAGATCGCGCGCCCCTATATGCGTGCGCTTATGGAAGACAGTGGTGAAACTGTCAATCTGGCTGTCGCGGACGGAGGCGAAGTCATCTTCCTGACGCAGGTTGAATGCCGCAAGATGATGCGTGCGCTGGTCACGCCCGGCCGTCGGGCATTGATGCATTGTTCAGGCGTGGGCAAGGCACTCCTTGCGTTTTTGCCAGAAGAAGAACTGCATTCCGTCATTGCGCAGCACGGTATGCCCAAGATTACCGACCGAACTCTCGTAACTCAGTCGGCCCTGGAGCAGGATTTGGAACGTTCCAGGCAGCGCGGTTATGCACTTGACGATGAAGAGCATGCCGTAGGTTTGCGCTGTGTCGCTGGCGTGGTCCGTGACGAGACCGGGCTACCCATCGCAGCCTTGTCGCTTTCAGGACCTGCGGCACGTATTCCGAATGACCAAATTAAACATCTGGGGCTCAAGGTCCGCCGGGTGTGCGCAGACCTTAGCCGTGAATATGGCGGAAAGCCGGTCTGAGGTTAAAGCAACGCGATAACTTAGATTTGGTGATCAGAGCAGGAAAAAGCATCTCTGATCACCGTCTTCGTTACATGCCCGGGCAGGAAACGCCGGTGCCGCCAAGACCACAGTACCCGTCGGGATTTTTGTGAAGATACTGCTGATGAAAGTCCTCGGCATAGAAGAATTCCGGTGCCTCGGCAATCTCGGTGGTCACATCGTTCTGACCGGCTGCCTTCAGGGCCGCATTATATTCCGCGCGTGACTGTTTTGCGGCTTCGATCTGTTCGGGCGTGCGGGCAAAGATCACGGAACGGTATTGGGTTCCGACGTCATTGCCCTGACGCATGCCTTGTGTCGGGTCATGGCTTTCCCAAAACAGTTTCAAAAGCGATGAATAGGAAACCACGGCCGGATCAAACACAACCATGACAACTTCTGCATGGCCGGTCATTCCGCCGCAAACTTCACGATAAGTCGGGTTTTTTGTATAGCCGCCAGCATATCCCACAGCTGTGCTGTAAACGCCTTCGGTTTGCCAAAACAGCCGTTCAGCACCCCAGAAGCACCCCATGCCAAAGACAGCCATTTCGAGATGCTGAGGAAACGGGCCTTTCATGGGATTGCCTGTCACTATATTTGTCTCCGCGACCGGGAGTGCCTCGTCACGGCCCGGAAGCGCGGTTTCTGCGGTTGGCATTTTAGGTTTATCGGCTTTTAGCACGGAGAACATATCGTTTATCCCGTAGAAATTTGTGTGTTCATGGGTGCAATGTACTCCAGACGCGCACAATAGCAATTCCCCTGTTGATCAAATGTCTTTGAACATTCTTTTGGCAGCGTCGAGGGTGATCTGGATAATCGACATCAAAAGTCGCTGGAATTGCTCGGTAGGGTCGGCCTTGCGTAAGCTGAAGCGTTTGCAATCAATGGGTCTGATGATCGCAGGAGCAGTCTGTTTGCTGGTCGGTTTGGTGTTCTTGCCGTTGCCGCCACCGTTCTTTGGGATGGTCTTTATTGCATTTGGTGTCCCGCTATTGGCTGCGGGATCAAAAAGAACAAGGCGGCTTATCCAGCATCTGCGCTGGCGCTATTACCGGCACAACGCCAAGGTCGAATACCTCTTGAACAGGATGCCAGGATTCGTGCGCAGACACGGAAAGAAAACGCGTCCAGATGGCCTTGTGCGTTCACACAAAATTGCGACAGCGGCTAAAGAGCGCCTTAGGCCTAAGGGATGACTTTACGTACCAGGCAATCTGTCCCTGCGGATTTCAGGGTATTACACGCCTGTGTTGCCGCCGCAGCGGTGCCATAGTTGCCCGTCAATAAGCGGAAGAACAGACCTTTACCCTCAATTGCAATACTGACCACCTCGTGATCGGCGGCGGCAAGCATACCATGAGACGCATTCTGGAACTTTGACCAGGCGCCTTCGGCCCGCCCGCGTGACCGGTACGCCGCCAGTTGAACGGCGTAGTAGGGGGCGGTTGACGTAGTGGTCTGTACCGGCGGATTTGGTTCAGTCGCCATTGATTGTGATGTTTCGCTCGTCGCGCCTGAGGGGGGTGTAGCAGATGCAATCGGAAGCTCGATCATCGGTGCTTTTGGGCGACGGTCCACGACATCAAGCTCGCCTTGTTCGACAGGCCGGGCGTTGGATGTGACAATCGCACCCGAATGTTCAGTAGATGCAGAGTCACCTGCAATTGTTGGCGCTTCGGTGACTGGCTCAGGTGCCGCAACCGGGGCTATCTTTGCTACCGTAGTGGCGTTTGTATTTTTTGGCGGCTGTGTTGGTTTTTCCGCTTTGATTTTTGCATCGTTTGTAACTTTCGACGCCGCAGGGGCGGTTGATGCGGTCCGTCGTTCAACGCGGGTCAGCTGCGCTGTGTTCTCGCTGACTTCGATATCCATTCGCGCAAAAGCGTTGGTTGGCGCTTCGGGTTCTGCCGTTACGACGCCGCCTGTCTCATAAAAGCGGCGATCACGTTCGACTTGTGGTGGATCAGGAAGTTCCGGGCCAGGCGGCACCGTTGCCGATGCGACGACTGTATCGATTTCCTCGGAGCGGGCGTATTCAGGGGATGCTGCATCAAGCGCAACAAGACGTCTCTGTGCAAGGCTGTTGATGCTGCCGGAAAGACGAATACCCTGACCGCAATCAAGATCCACTTTCGTGTCAGGTGGTGTAGCGGTTAGCCAGACATAAAGTTTACGCGCGCTTTGGTAGTTCCCGTCCATGTCATAGGAAATGGCCTGAAGCAGGTTCTCTTGGGGGCTACTCGCAAGCGATATCGGACTGGACGTACCGGAACTGTTGCCTTCTTGCGAACGGGGGTGCTGTTCCGTCTGACCAAGAAATAATCCGCAAGCAACCTGATCAAAATTGTTTTTTTCGGCGGCTGAGGACTGATCGCCAGATGCGGAAGTGATTTCTTGTGGTGTGGAAGAAGATCCAAACCAGAGACCAGACAGGTCATCCGTGCTACAGGCGGCGAGGAACGGCAAAAGCGCTGCGGCGGTAATCCAGCCCCGCTTGTTGCCAGGGTTGTTTTTTGTTGTCGCAGACCTGCTTTTCACGCTTCACCTGATCATCGCTGTATCAGGGAAAGTTATATCTTTCCTTGTCGACAAAAACAACTGTCGCAAATAACCAACTGCGATCAGGTCTACTTAGAAATCAGGAACATAGTCAAACAAACACAGCGGGATCTGTTTGCGTGAATGACCAGCGTAGGTGATGGCAGCAGGTTATCTCATGATCAAGGGAATCATGATGCCGGCAAGTAGGATCAGAACAGTTACGGCGATCACGATGTTAATGATCCCTTTGCTGGCCTGGTTGGCCGTTTCACGCGTCACACCGGGGCGTTGCCCGGCACGTCCAGCCGATCCGCGAGATTCTGATTTGCTCTCGGCAGTCAGGATCTTGACGACTTGCTTCTTGTCCCGTCGACTGGCCTGATCATACTTGTTTTCGACGATGCGGATTTCAGTATTGCTTTTGTTGCCAACAGCTTCTTTGGCGGTATTGAGGGCAGCAGTATAGTCGGACACCGTTTCCAGTTCCATCAGCTGGCCGGTCGTTCGCTGGCAAACCACCGTATAGCTTTTACGCATTACCGCATTTGACATGGCTAATCCCATTTGCGTCTGTCCATTTAAAAAAGACATATGGCCTGTTTACGCAAGAATGGGAACCTATCCAGACGAATAGTTTTTGGGCGATCCCAATAAAGTTGTTCAGTTTGTGATTTTGCTAGAAAGAATTTGGTATTCTTCGCAACCCGTGCCGCAAAGCTGTTCTAATCGTGCCAGATTTTCCTGTGCCAGTTCCGGCTTGCCTGTCTGAAGAAACAACTCGCCCTGATACTCAAGAGCGCCAACATGCTCCGGGTCGATCATAAGTGCGCGTTCATAGTTTTGTGCCGCACTGTCAAAATCCCCCGTTTTGCGTTGGCTGTAGGCGAGGTAATTGTATAGATCGGCGTTGTCCGGATCTTCCTTGAGCATTGTTTCGATCTTGTCGATAGCCATATCGTACATGCCGGTATCTACAAGATCGGTCACGGCGCCAAGGTCTGTTCCCCCGGAACTCCATGTATCTGAACTGCCCATCGCAAATGCGTTGCTTGTTAAAAGCGGGGCGGCAAGAATCATCACCACAGCACATGCCTTGATCAATTTTGGGGTTTCACCATCACGGTTCATCGTCGTACCTTTCGTAGATCTACTTTGGCATTGATACGTGCGTTGGGACGCTCTGAAAGTGTGATTTATCACAACTGGAAGTTTTGCCTAGTCACTTGTTGGTGAGAATTGTGTCTTTGAAAGGGCGTTATCTGTGGGGGTCATTGAAACTCTTGCTTTGGGAATGGGCGGGGCCTGGGCCAGCGGTGTAAATCTGTATGGTACCGTGGTTATCCTTGGCTTTATGAACAATTTCGGGCTGCTGGATCTGCCACCGGAACTTCAGATTCTGGGAAGTTGGTGGGTGCTGGCGTTGGCAATGTTCCTGTACCTGATCGAATTCGTCGCGGACAAAATTCCAATCGTCGACAGTGTTTGGGATGCCATTCACACCTTTATCCGTATTCCGGCTGGTGCCCTGCTTGCGGCCGGCGCCCTGGGTGGCCTTGATGTCGGGTTGGGCGATGGCGTTCAAACCGCCATCGCATTGCTGGTTGGCGGGACCGTTGCAGCTGGAAGTCATTTTACCAAGGCAGGTAGTCGGGCTGCGATCAACACGTCACCTGAGCCGATTAGCAACAGCGTCGCCTCGGTTGCCGAAGATGTGGCCGTTTTTGGTGCGCTTTACACTGTCGCATTCCACCCTGTGGTTTTCTTTGTGCTGCTCGCTGTTTTTGTGCTGCTGCTGGTCTGGCTAGTGCCAAAGATCTGGCGTTTTATCGGGCAAGTATTTGGAAATGCCCGCCATCCGTCCGTAGCCTATGCCCAGACACGTGCACAACAAGCAGGGACTGCTACTGGGATGCCCAAACTGGATTTGTCCGGGGCAGGTGGCGGATCATTGCCACCAACGAATAACCCGAAACTTCCGCACGAATAACATCGTGTTTAAATAAAACAAAAGCCCGCAAGTATCTGACCTGCGGGCTTTTTATTTGTCGGTATGACCTTAATCAGAACTCGGCTTCGATCACGCGATCCCGGATTTCCGCGGCCATTGCATCACCCAGTTCATCGATGCCATAGGTCTTCTGGTGCTTGAAGCCAATGCGGCGAACCGAAGCGGTTTTTTCTTCTGCTTCGCGTTTGCCCAGCGCAAGGATCATCGGTACCTTGGCATGGCTGTGTTCGCGGACCTTGTAGTTGATTTTCTCGTTACGGGTATCGAGCTCAACATTCAGGCCCTTGGCTTCGAGAGCAGCTTTAACCTCGTGCGCATAGTCATCCGCGTCATTGGTAATGGTGCAGACAACTGCGTGAACCGGTGACAGCCAAAGCGGCAGACGACCAGCGTAGTTCTCGATCAGAATACCGATGAAGCGTTCGAGCGAACCCAGAATCGCACGGTGCAACATGACCGGGCGGTGCTTTTCGCCGTCTTCGCCCATATAGGATGCATCAAGACGTTCCGGCAGAACGAAGTCGGCCTGAAGCGTGCCGCACTGCCAGTCACGGCCAATCGCATCACGCAGAACGAATTCAAGCTTTGGTCCATAGAACGCGCCTTCACCCGGATTGACTTCGAGCGCCAGGCCAGCTTCCAGGGCCGCTTCACGAAGGGCTGCTTCTGCCTTGTCCCAGATTTCATCCGAACCGGCACGCACTTCCGGACGGTCGGAAAACTTCACAAGAATGTCGGTGAAGCCAAAATCCTTGTAGACCGACTTCAGAAGGTCACAGAAAATCTTGGTTTCCGAGACAATCTGGTCTTCGGTACAGAAAATATGGGCATCATCCTGGATGAACTGGCGCACACGCATGATGCCATGCAGACCACCAGACGGTTCATTTCGATGGCAGCAGCCAAATTCCGCCATACGCAGCGGCAAGTCGCGATAGGATTTGCTACCAAGGCGGAAAATCTGCACGTGGCACGGGCAGTTCATCGGCTTGAGCGCCAGAACGCGTTCTGGATCATCTTCATCCGGGGTGGTGGTGAACATGTTCTCGCGGAACTTTTCCCAGTGACCAGATTTTTCCCACAGCACACGGTCGACAAGCTGCGGCGTACGGACTTCCTGATAACCGGCATCATCCAGTCGATCACGGATATAGGTTTCGACCTTGCGATACAGCTTCAGACCCTTGTCGTGCCAGAAAACAGAACCCTGCGCTTCTTCCTGCATGTGGAACAGGTCCATCTCGCGGCCAAGGCGGCGATGATCGCGCTTTTCTGCTTCTTCAAGCATGTGCAGATACGCATCCAGGTCTTCCTTGCTTTCCCAGCAAGTGCCATAGATACGCTGCAGCATTTCATTATCGGAATTGCCGCGCCAATAGGCGCCGGCGACCTTCATCAGTTTGAAGGCCTTGCCGATCTTGCCGGTCGAGGGCGCATGCGGGCCGCGGCACAGGTCGATGAAATCACCCTGACGATAGCAGGTGATGGTCTCATCTTCCGGCAGGTCTTCGATGATTTCGGCTTTGTACTTTTCGCCTTTCTCAAGGAAGAACTTGATGGCTTCGTTGCGATCCCAGACTTCGCGCAAAATCGGCTCATTCCGCTCGATGATCTTGTGCATCTGCTTTTCGATCTTGACCAGATCGTCGGGCGTAAATGGTGTCTCGCGGGCAAAGTCGTAATAGAAACCATTTTCGATGGACGGGCCAATCGTGACCTGCGTATCGGGATAGAGTTCCTGAACGGCTTCGGCCATCACGTGTGCGCAATCGTGACGGATCAGCGGAAGAACCTCTTCATGGCCCTTGGTCACGATTTCGATAGTCGCGTCAGTGTCAATCTCGCGCGCGAGATCGCGCACTTCGCCGTTGACGATGATGGCAAAGGACTTCTTTGCCAGCGAAGAACTGATGCTTTTGGCGACATCGAACCCCGATACCGGGCCGTCAAATTCGCGTACGGCACCATCGGGAAGGGTCAGGGCAATCATGGTTGGCTCAACTCTGCTTTATCTGCGGGCATAATTCAGTAATGCACATATAAGACCCGCATGTTTACGCGGGGTAAATGCACAAGAAAAGGAATTTCAGGATGAGGTCAAGTTCGCTCTTTGAAAAAAGCGACTTTCGGGACTGCACGAACCGCGCTGCAGCCATTGCGGCATGCAGTTAGTTTGGCGGTATTCAACTTTTTGTCGGCAAAGCCGTGCATTGATACTATCCCGTAAGGTGAAGAGCCAATATAACAGGACAAACATGTAGAGCAAGATAGAAGCCTTTGCCTTTGGCCTGTTTTGCAAAAACATCATTACGGCGCCACCAACGCCACCGAAGGGAGCCCCAAATGTCGAGCCCGGAAGTTCGCCGGAACATCATGATATTGAGTCTGTGTGTCGCGCTGTCTGCCAGTGCGATGTCATTGATTTTTACCGTCGCCGCAGTCATTGGTTTTTCACTTGCCAGTGACAAATCCCTTTCAACCCTTCCTGTTGCGTTCATGATGATCGCCATGATGGCGATGACCGCCCCGTCAGCCGTGATCATGGCCAAGATGGGACGCAAATTCGGATTCTGGATGGGGGCTACGGTCGCGATGCTGGGGGCGGTATCGGGGATGGGGGCCGTCTATTATTCGAATTTCTGGCTGCTGTGTATTGCCTGTGCGTGCATCGGGGCCGGAAACGCAGTGGCGATGCAGTATCGGTTTGCGGCAGCCGAAGCAGCGCCGGCAGAATTCCGGGCGCGTGCGATTTCCTACACGATGCTCGGTGGGTTGGCCTCTGCCTTTATCGGCCCCAACTTGGCAAGTTTTGCCCGCGACTGGTTTGATACAGTGCCGTTTCTTGGCACCTTCGTTGCCTTGATCGGATTGCAGTTCCTGTTGGTGATCGCGATTGGGCAATTGCGGTTGCCTGATATGCGCGGGCACAAGCACCCTGAACCAGCACGCCCGCTTAAAACCGTCATGGGCCAACCGGCTGTCATTGTTGCGATCATTGCCGGGGCACTGGGCTATGCGGTCATGAGTTTTGTGATGACGGCGACACCGCTTGCGATTCTTGATTGTGATTACGCGTTTGGCGATGCGGCATTTATCATTCAATGGCATGTCGTCGGTATGTATGCGCCCGGGTTCTTTACCGGGAACCTGATCAAACGATTTGGCGCCCTTAAAGTCATTCAGGCTGGTGCGATCCTGAACTTTGTGTGCCTGGCTGTCGGTCTTGCCGGTCAGGATTTGATAGGCAATTTCTGGGTGTCGCTTGTGTTGCTCGGAATTGGCTGGAACTTCATGTTTGTTGGCGCAACCACGTTCCTGACGGAAAACTACCGTCCATCCGAACAGGCCCGCGTGCAGGCGATCAATGAATTTTGTGTATTCGGGACGGTTGCAATCGCATCTTTGTCCGCCGGTACAATCTACGCCGGATCGGGTTGGGTGACGCTGCTTTACAGTGCAGCCCTGCCGGTTGGTCTGGTGTTATTGGTTGTTGCAACCTTTGCAATTCGGCGACGCGCGCAGACCGCCTGAAAGCGCGCAATACGACGACACGAGAAGGGCCGCAATTGCGGCCCTTTTTGATTTCTGAAGAATTCAGTGATGACCACTGAGGATATCGAGCGCGTGCGACCGGAACTCCCGATTATAGAGAACCAGCGTCACCCAAGTTGCACAGATAACAAATGCGACCGGGTGGTAGAACCAAGCCAGTGCTGACAGGGCAAAGAAATAGGCCCGAATGCCACGATTAAAGTTATGTGCCGACATCATGCTCATCCTTGAAGCGCGGGCCGCCGCGCGCGGGGCATCGGGTTCATCTGCATCAGGGGCAGCACCAATCAGGATCGAGCAATAGTTGGATAAGCGAAACGCCCAGGTGAATTTGAAAAAGGCGTAGATAAAGATCACAATCAGCAACACCACCTTGCATTCCCACACGCCGGGTGTTGTGACAGCCGCAAAGGGCAGGGCGGAAACGGTTTCAATTGCCTTGTCGGTATAGCCCAATAACGCCACAAGACCGATCAGAACAAGAATGGTGGTCGATGAAAAGAAACTGATGCCCGTAATCAGATTGCTGGCAATGGAGGTGTCGACCATCCGGATATCGCGTTTAAGCATCTGTTCCATCCAGCGATGGCGATTTCTTGCCATGTGGGCCGAAATGGAGTTTCGCCGTCTTGAACTGGCATCTGCAAACAGCGTGTAACCCACCCACCAGGCAAAAGCCCAGAAGAATGCGACAATATCGAGAAGCGTGAAGGCGGGCATGACACTATCCGTTAAAAGCTGACCGTGTAGAGCTATTATAATCTGAGGTGTTGATCCTAGTGATATTGCGATAATGTTCGCAATATTCTTTGCCAAGATTTATTGCAGGCAATGTGATGGCTGCATAGCAGATGACCATATCACCAGTCCGGGTTGAGTTTTCCCGCAATCCAGAGTATCAGCAGCGCAAATTTTGATTGGAGAGCGACATGAGCGATCTTGAAAACGATCTTGGCGAAGATATCGACTTCGATGAATTCGAAGCGCATACCGAAAAGCTGCTGGCAGATGGCCGGACCAAAGACGATCTGTTCGAGTTCGTCGGTTTCATGAATATCAACGAAGTTGGTACGCATATGATTGCGGCCGAGATGGTTCTTGATGAAGACGCCATCGACCAGATGAGCAAGAACCTGCGCAAACTCGAAATCGATCTTGGACCGCTCGGCGAACTGACGGGCGGCCTTAAGGGCGGTGAAGATGTTAAACGCGCGCTTGGTGCGCTGTTCCTTGAGCTGGTTGAGCTGTGCGAACTTGATGAAGACGACGAGGACGCGGGCGAGCTTTCCGAAGAATCGCTTCTGCTGCTGAACTTTATCAAACGCTTTAACCCGCAGATGCGCCGCCTGACGGTTGCGCTGACCGACACCGATGATGATGACGTGTCCTGCGAATACGAAGTGACCAACTGGTAAGCCAGGGCTTGCCGATAAGGCAGATATTAATGTAGCTAAAGGCAGGGCATCGTCCCTGCCTTTTTCTGTTTCGGAGCCACCACCGTGACCGTCATGCGATCTACCGCTGCTGCCAACCGTCTTCAAACCTATCAGGAACGCCTCACACAAGGGCAGGAACCGATGCCAGAGGCCGCAGAGCTGCGTGCGTGGATCGAAGAGAATCGCGATAGTTTCCGGTCGGTGATGGAATGTGACCTCAAGACCTGTACAAAGATCGTTTACGACTTCTCATCGAACGGCGACGTCGTCATTGGCGGGGAAAGCGATCCGGCGCGCCAAACCGAAATCATGTGGCAGCAACTTGCAGATGCCAAGGCGCCTGTCGGCGTTGGCCGCTATCGCGAAGACCGGATTTGCTATCAATCCGAACAGTTTAAAAATGATGGCGAGGCACGAAGCCAGCATCTGGGCATCGATTTGTTCGCGCCAGCATACACACCTGTGTTCGCGCCACTTGACGGGGTTGTACACAGCTTTGCGGATAACAACCTGCACCTTGATTACGGACCGACGATCATCTTGCAGCATGAACCGGCTGCCGGGGTTAAATTCTATACGCTTTACGGGCACTTAAGTCGTGATTCTCTTGAAGGGCTGTACAAGGGCATGGAAATAACTGCGGGCGATCAACTATGCCGTTTTGGGGATTTCCCGATCAACGGAGACTGGATTCCGCATCTGCATTTCCAGATCATTTTTGACATGCTGGGTCGGGAAGGGGACTTCTTTGGCGCGGCCAAGCCTTCTGAGTGGGATATGTGGGAAAACATCTGCCCCAATGCGAACCTGATATTGCAAATGCCGGAAAACGTAACCGCTTCGCGGGATGGGGTGTGATGCAGCCGCGTCTTAAGGCAGGTTTATGGGTGCGGGGGCAGATCGCGATTTGCCAGTCAAAGCTGATCACGGCCATGGTCGCTCATAAGGGCAACGAAGACGCAGGTGCTGTGCTTTTGAAGCTTAACCGGTTTGACGCGGGGTGTTTTGTCTACTCACGCGTGACCACGCTCGATGGTGACCTTGGTTGGATGTTGGTTGCCGGTGGGCCGGATGGGGGCCGGGAAACGGAATTTGCCTGCGACGAATACTGTCGCAAGCAAGTCGGATTTGATCGCGATGTCTGGGTGCTGGAGGTCGAGGATCACAAGTCGGAATATGAGCTTGATGCCCCGATTGTTGATTTCTGAGATGCAGGACTGAAAAAGAAAAAGGCTGGCAATCATATGCCAGCCTTTACCATTTGCATGACGCGTAAGCGGTTGCTTAGGCGGTACGCTGCAACAGGTGGTAACCGAAGTCGGTTTCAACCACGTCAGAGGTCGCGCCAACATCCATGCTGAAGGCGGCGGCATCAAATTCCGGAACCATCATGCCACGACCAAAGAAACCAAGGTCACCACCCTGCTGGCCGGACGGGCAGTCAGAGTTTGATTTGGCGAGTTCTGCGAAATCAGCACCTGATGCGATCTGATCTTTAAGTGCATTGATTTCGGTCAGGGCTTCGTCCTTGGTCCGGGTAGCGGTCGAACGGGCCGAACCGGCATACATCAGAAGAATGTGGGATGCGCGAACTTGTTCACTCATAATGGGTCCTTTCTTCCGTCAGAGCTTGCGCAAGACGGTTTTCCTGCAAAGTTAGAAGTTTATGGTTAACGCCAAGGGTCCAAACCGATGCACAGCCGTATACTCCTGTACATAGGGTTGGGCCCTAGACATTGCCCATGCCTTGTGGCTTGTTACGACAAATCGAACCGAGATGAAAGAGAAGAGGCAGATTGATGCTTGCTGTTGTGTCCCCGGCCAAGAAGCTGGATTTTGAAACAGATGTCCCGGAAATGTCTGTTTCCCAACCTGCATTTCTCGATGACACAGAAGAACTCGTTGATGTCGCGCGCAAAAAAAGCCGCGGCGACTTGATGAAACTTATGGGCATCAGTGAAAATCTGGCTGATCTGAACTATCAAAGATTCCAGCATTTTTCGCGCCCATTTGATCGGACCAACGCAAAACCGGCGATTTTTGCATTTCGTGGTGACACCTATGTCGGGCTTGATGCCGATACGATGAAGGCTGCGGATATCGACTGGGCCGAAGATCATTTTCGGATGCTTTCCGGGCTTTATGGTCTGCTTAAACCGCGTGATTTGATGCAGCCATATCGCCTTGAAATGGGAACACGTCTTGCCAATCCGCGTGGCAAGGACCTCTATGCATTCTGGGACGACAAGCTTTCCAAGCAGATCAATGAAATCACCAAGGGTCATAAGGATCGAAGCCTGATCAATCTGGCCTCGAACGAGTATTTCAAATCGATCAAGACCAAGGTGCTTGATGGCCCGGTCATTACCCCTGTCTTCAAAGAGGTAAAGGGGGGCACGGCCAAGGTTGTCGGGTTCTCAGCCAAGCGTGCGCGTGGCATGATGGCACGCTATATGATTGACAATCGGCTCGAAGACCCGCAAGACCTCAAGAAATTTGATGTCGACGGCTATCGCTATCAGGATGACCTCTCCACCGAGACAGAGTGGGTCTTTACGCGTATCCACGACAAGTAACGACAACTATTCGGTGAAGTCTTATGACCGACGAGCATCTTGAACAGCTCGAGGAAGAAAACGTTTTACCCGAAGCGCATCCGTTTTCGGGCTATTTACGCACGTTTTTCCGTGGACCGGGGCGTTCGCGCAGCCTGACCCGCGAAGAAGCGTTTGAAGCGTTTTCCATGATCCTGCGTGACGAGGTTGAACCGATCCAGCTTGGCGCGTTTTTGTTGATGCTGCGCTATCGGGCCGAAACGCCCGAAGAACTTGCTGGCATGATCGAGGCTGTGCGCAAGGCGGCCCGACTGGAGCCGGATGAAGACGACGAGGATGATGCGCTTGAACGCCCTGCGCTCGATTGGCCATCTTATGCTGCCGGTCGAACCCGTGGTTTGCCATGGTTTGTTCTTTCAGCCCTGTTGCTGTCACAAAACGGCGTGCCGATCCTGATGCATGGCTACAATTCGCACCTTGTAAATGGCGTCGGGACAGAAGCCGCCATCAAGGCTCTGAAATTGCCAATTGCCATGTCTGCAGAGGAAGCACGGTCGGATATCGCATCCAAGGGCTTTGCATATTTGCCGTTACGCCATATGCATCCGAAACTGCAGGAACTGATTGGTTTGCGCCCATTGCTTGGTCTGCGCAGCCCGGTTAATACCCTTCTTCGGTTGTTAAACCCGCTGCAAGCACGTTCTGCGTTTCTTGGCGTGTTTCACCCTGCGTTTCTCGATGTTCATCGCGAAACCGGCAGGCTGCTTGAATTGCCGCGCATTGGCGTGATCAAGGGTGGCGGCGGCGAGGCGGAAAGAACGCCTTACAAGCATGTCGATTTGCGCATGCTTGATAATGGCGAACTCAATGATGTTCGCTGGCCTGCATTGTTGTCTAAACCCGCAAAAGATGATGAAGACCAAAGCCCGGTCTCTCTTAAACACTTCCTTGGTGTTTGGCGTGGCGATGTCGAAGACATCCCTGCAGAGGCCAAAATCAAAGGCAGCGCAGCTATGGCAGCCTTCCTTGCCGGTAAGGCGGATTATATGGATGAGGCAGAAAGCCTTGTTCAAGACTGGTGGGATAATCGCGACCGGGACGTCGGGTGATGTTCTGCGCTTAGGTGAGAACAGATGAAAGGGACGGAAAACCGTCCCTTTTTTATGCTTAGAAGGATGACCCGGGCTCTTTCAGAAACGCCAGTTCCTCTGGCGTCGATTGGCGACGCAATATCTCATTACGATGCGGATAGCGGCCAAACCGGTCGATGATCTTTTTGTGTTTCAGCTCGAACTCATAATTGGTTTCAAGCCCCGGCTGCGAAAACAGATCAACCGCCACTTCGTGGATGATCTCGGATTCTGAATGCATATAGGGCATATACAGGAATGCTTGTTCCTGCGGTGTCACGAGTTTGCGATCCAGTCCCAGTGAAACGGCTTCTTGTGCCAGAACCAGTGCCATTGGGTCGGTGGCAAAGGATTGCGGTTGATCGCGGTACATATTGCGCGAAAACTGATCAAGAACGATGATCTCGGCCAAACGGCCATGCGGCGTTTTTCGCCAGGTAAAAAGCTCGCCTGTGCACGCTGCTGCGTGAAAATCGGAAAAGCGTTCGGTGATATGGCGATCAAGGGAGATATCCTTGATAAACCACTGTTTTTCTTCAAGTTCCTTGAACCAGAAAACAAGAACTGTTTCAGGTGTCATAATGTTTTCGCCCGTCGTGTTTGAGGCATTCTTTGCCTGCTGGTAAAGGTGCGAACGATCTTTGCGTAGCCCCCAGACAACGTCAAGTCATTGGCCCAAAAGTTTGTTGTTCAGCAACGGGGCAAATAGTTGACAGCAATCCGTCGCGCGTGGATTATGAAACGGTCTTTGGTGTTGATCAAAATGGATCAACTTAAAAGGGAACGTGGTGCGTCACGCATGACAAAGCCACGGCTGCCCCCGCAACTGTAAGCGGTCAGAGCACTGCATATGCCACTGGTACAAGCCGGGAAGGCGCAGTGTTATTAAAGCCGCGAGCCAGGAGACCTGCCTTTGACTGCCGGGTTTTTATGGCCCGGTATAAAACTGTTGGACGCCGGGGTGAGCGTCAGGTTGCAGGGGTACACACGGTCTTAACAAGATCCGCAATCTTGCTTCCAGCCATCCTATCGTTCTTTGTCCTGACCCTGCGCGTTGGGCCGTTGGCTTGCGTGCATCGTTTGAGAAAGAGACGATTACATGTTGAAAACCCTTGGCAGGCTTGTCATTGCAAGCACCTGCGTTATGTCGGCCACATTGCCGGCGCATGCGCATTTTCAATTGGCCTATACGCCGGAAGTGAATGTTAGCAGGGCGGGCGATCAGCCCGTTAAACTGATTTTCTGGCATCCGTTTGAAAATGGTCATGTCATGGATATGGCAGAGCCGTTGGATTTTTATGCGGTTAATCGCGGCAAGAAAATTGATTTAAAATCAACGCTTTCGCCGGCCAGCTTTACCGGAGGCGCGAATTCGGCAGCCGCCTTTGACGGTGTGCTGACGCTTCGGCGCAGCGGTGACTATGTGATGGTCGTCGTTCCAGCACCGTACTATGAAGAAAGCGAAGATATCTTCATCCAGCAAATCACAAAATCGTATGTGAGCCGCAACGAGATCCCGACAGACTGGATGGAACCGCAAGGGCTGAAAACCGAGATTTTGCCGCTTAATCGGCCAACCAATATCATTGCAGGTTCAACCTTCACCGGTCGCGTACTCAGCGACGGGAAACCGTTGGCGGGTGTAGAGGTTGAAGTCGAATACATGGCGGCTGAACCCGACATGGCCAGCAATACGCCCCAGGAACCAACCGCATCGCCAATGCCTGGTGGTGCCGTGGTCGCACTTTCCGATGAAAGCGGGTATTTCACATTCGGCGTGCCAAAAGCGGGCTTTTGGGGTTTTGCTGCACTTGGCAGCGGCCCGGACAAAGAATTTCAGGGTAAAGAGCTTTCACAGGATGCAGTCCTGTGGGTTCGCGCCTATGATGTGAAATAGGCGAGGGGCAGAACAGATGCATATTGTCGATGGTGCGCTGGCACCGGAAGTATTGATTGGTGGGGGTGTTCTTGCAGTGGCCGGGCTTGGCTTGGGACTGCGGAAGCTTCCAATTGATAAAATCCCGGCAACTGGGGTTTTGTCGGCAACATTCTTTGTTGCGTCGCTTATTCATGTGCCAGTTGGGCCATCCAGTGTGCACCTCATCATGAGTGGTCTTGCCGGTCTGGTGCTTGGCTGGACGGCGTTTCCAGCACTTTTCGTTGGTCTGTTACTGCAAGCGATCTTCTTTGGCTTTGGCGGTTTGACGGTACTTGGCGTCAATACGGTGAATATCGCATTTCCGGCCGTGTTGGCAGGGCTCCTGTTCCGGGGGATGGTTGCGCGTGTTCCTCCGGTCCCAGCGGCTGTTTTGGGTGGGGTGGCTGGTGCGTTCTCAATCGCACTCACGACCCTTTTTGTCGCAATTTCCCTGGGGCTTAGCGGGGATGCATTTATCCCGGCGGCTAAACTGGTATTCTTTGCCCATATCCCGATCATGATCGTTGAAGGCCTTGTCTCGGCGGCTTCTGTCTATCTGATTGCCAAGGTCAAACCGGCCTTGTTGCAACCTGCAGATCCCGTTGAAGACTTTCAAATGCAGGCAGCAGTCTTGCGCGCAAATCAGGCGGAGCAGACACCAAATGGTTAGGCTGCTTGCTTTGCTTTTGACCATGGTTGTGCTTCTCCAGGGGACTGGTAGCGCAGAGGCGCACAAGGTGATTGCGTCTGTGTTCCCAAGTGGACCCAGTATCGAAGGGGAAGTCGGCTTCTCAAATGGTGTCATGGCCGGCAACACTTTGGTCGAAGTGCTGGCCCCCGATGGCACGAAGATTGACGAAATCACCACCGATGAAGATGGCTTTTTCGTATACACGCCATCAGGTGATGTGGATTTACGTTTTCGTGCGGACCTTGGTGCAGGTCACGTAGCAGAAGCTGCATTTGCCATAAACGACTTATCAAATGTCGCGCAGGAAAATGCGACAAGTGCTTCATCTGCGAAGGTGGTAGTGGTTGCAACAACCGAAAACGCGGCTCCGGCCATTACCCGTGCCCAGGAAGAAATCATTGCATCTATCGTGCGCGATGAATTGCGCCCGCTTCGCCGCGAAATCACGGCATACAAGGAAAAGAACGACCTTCAATCGATTCTGGGCGGTATTGGTTATATATTCGGGGCATTCGGGATTGTTTATTACCTTGCCGCGCGACGCCTAAGAGCAAAAGCACCTGAAGCATGAGCCATCTTTTCGGACATGATCACCCGTTGAACGTCAAGGCGGGTGCCGGGAACCCCATCGCATTTGTCGAAAGGTTCGATCCACGAGCGCGTGTCCTTGCTGCTTGTGTTTTTGCGATTGTCGTTGTTGCCCTGCAACAGATTGAGTTCGCGCTCTGTGCCCTGGCGCTTGCCGCTATGACAATGAGCCTGACCGATCTGCCCTGGCGCGTGACATTAAAACGCATGGCGGCCATGGATGGGTTCATCATCGTCATGCTGATCATGTTGCCCTTCACGACGCCGGGAACACCGATGTTTACCGTTTTCGGGGCAGAGGCCAGCAAAGAGGGCCTGATGCATGCCATTCTTGTCGGTATCCGCGCGAATGCGGTTGTTTTGATGATGCTAAGCCTGCTTGCAGGCATGACGCCGGTGACCCTTGGCCATGCGCTATACCGCTTGAAATGCCCGGCAGCACTTGTGCATCTGATGATGTTTACTGTGCGCTATATTTCTGTGCTGCATGACGAATATCACCGTCTTCGAATGGCCATGAAACTGCGTGGCTTCAAGGCGCGCAATAATGCCCACACATACCGATCATTCGGGTATTTGTTTGGTATGCTGGTAGTGCGATCGCTTGAACGTGCGGAACGAGTGCTTGAAGCCATGAAGTGTCGTGGGTTCAGCGGCCATTTCCCGTTGATTGACGATATGGCCTTTCGGCGTCGAGATTGTTTGTTCGCCGTTGTTTTCCTGGCGCTGATTACCGCGCTAGTCCTGTTGGATCGAATTTATGTCTTCGCTTATTGAACTGAATGATATTTCCTATGGCTATCGGGCGGGCCAAAACGTGCTGGATCATGTCAGTCTGACGCTTGACCCCGGCGAACGGCTGTTTGTTGCCGGGCCAAACGGGGCGGGCAAGAGCACGCTGCTACGGATCATCGTGGGGCTCATCAAACCGCACGCGGGCGAAATCCAAGCCTTTGGCAAGCCACGTGTTACCGAGGCGGAATTTCATGACTTGCGCTGCCGTGTGGGTTTCATCGTGCAGGACCCGGATGATCAGTTATTCTGTCCGACAGTTATCGAAGACATTGCCTTTGGCCCGCTAAACCTTGGTGCCAGCCGCGAAGAGGCGCTTGCAATTGTTGATGATGTCCTTGATCAACTGCATCTCAAGCATCTGCGCGAACGGATCACGCACGAGCTCTCCGGGGGCGAAAAGCGGTTGGTATCGGTGGCAGCGGTGCTTGCAATGAAGCCAGATGTCTTGTTGCTCGATGAGCCGACCAACGCGCTTGATGAAGAAAATATGCGCCGGCTTGAGGAAATCCTGCTTGGTCTGCCTCAGGCCATGATCCTTGTATCGCATGATCCGCATTTTCGCCGCAAACTGGCAACACGGATCATTGAACTGCGCACGGGAAAAATGCTTCAATTACCGGAAAAGAAATGTACGGCCAGTGCGCGGGCCAAAGAGGCCGAGGACGCATCCTGAGGACGGGAACGGCTGGATGAAAGTGAAAGGGCGGAGATGACATCAAGCATATCCCCATTTACCAAACCGGCCTTTCGCCATTTGTTTGCTGCCCAGATCACGTCACTGGTTGGCACGGGGTTGACCACGGTGGCTCTATCGCTGCTGGCTTATGACCTTGCCGGGGATGATGCCGGGCGGGTGCTAGGTTCCATCCTTGTCCTGAAAATGGTGACTTATCTTCTGATCGCGCCGGTTGCGGGCGGCATGGCACATTTGCTGCCACGACGGATGTGGCTGGTCGGCCTTGATGTGCTGCGTGCGCTGATCGTCCTATGTCTGCCATTCGTTGATCAAGTCTGGCAGATTTTCGTTCTGGTGTTTCTGGTCAATGCGGCGTCTGCTGCCTTTACCCCGGTCTTTCAGGCGATAATTCCCGAAATTCTTCCGAACGAAAAAGCCTATACCAAGGGGCTTTCATACGCCCGCCTGGCCTATGATCTTGAAAACCTTATCAGTCCGGCGTTGGCGGCGGCACTGCTTGCCATCTGGTCCTTTGACAGTCTGTTCATGGCAAACAGTCTGACATTTGCGCTTTCAGCCTTGTTGATCATAACCACTGTTGTGCCGCAAGCAGCAGCAACAGATCGGCTTGGCGGTATCTATGACAATACGATCTTCGGGATCGTAGCCTATTTGAAAACACCACGCTTGCGCGGGCTTTTGGCGGTTTACTTTGCCGTTTCATCGGTCGGTGCGATGATTATCGTCAATACGGTTGTTTTAACCCGTGGTGTTCTTGGCGGGAGCGAGTTCCTTACCACCAGCTTCCTCGCCTGTGCGGGCGGCGGATCCATGATTGCCGCTTTTTTGATCCCGCGCTTGATCGAACGCACTGGTGAACGCCGATTGATGCTTTCGGGCATCGTCGGGGCAGCGGCGGCGATGTTACTCGGTGGTGCTTTGTTAGTCGCTGGTGAACGGGGTGTGATGGCGTTTGCAACCCTGTGGGGCATTGCAGGCGCAGGTACGACCTTTGCCCAAACGCCAGGTGGTCGACTGGTTCAACGATCGGCAGGTGACGGTGATCGGGCGGCTTTCTTTGCGGCCAATTTTGCACTGTCACATGGTGGCTGGCTGTTTGCCTATGGTATTGTTGGCTGGCTTGGCAGTTTGGCTGACCTGTCTGTTGCGTTTATCGCCTCAGGTGGTCTTGCGCTTGTGGCGCTCATTGCTGCAATCTTGCTGTGGCCCAAGGAAGACAAGCTTGCAATACGCCATAGCCATCCCGGGTTTTGGCATGAACATCCGCACGATCATAATGACCCTCATCACGTGCATGTTCATGAAGATGCACAGGACAGGGAAAAACACCGACATCGCCACTATCACCCACCTGTGACCCATAAACATCACTTTGTCATCGACAGTCATCATACAAAATGGCCGATGGAAAGCGGGGATCGTGTCTAGCGGATATGTGCTGCTGATGGGATGTGAGGAAAACTCACTTTTTTGGATTTATGGCCCGCTATACCAAGTTTCATCGAGTATTGCGATGTCCAATCCCGGATGGACCGGAACTTCGTCCGGATTTCTGTTAAAGCACGATTTGCAAAATGTGCTGCAAACAACTGATTTTGCAGTCGGTTGTTGCGCGATATAGTTTTGCAATCAACTGCAGGAGGGTTTGGTATGGAAATTGTCTATGTCTCAAGTGATGGTCGGCAACACTGGATCGACGCAAAATTGCGTCCGACATTAACCCTTGAACAGGCGATTAGCCAAAGCCAGCCCGGTCAAATGATCCGGATGATTGCCGGTGACTATTGCATTGATAAACCTTTGCGGTTTCCATGCAGTGGGACTTCTGAACAACCAATCATCGTCCGGGGTGAACCTGATGCGATCATCAATGCGAACAAGCACCCCGATCCATCTGTATCGGCAAGAAATCCCGGGCGGGGCGGCTTTGCTGTATTCCAGCTAATTGATGTCGCCCATATTCGGATCGAGCTATTTACCATCAAACGCGCCTGGCCGAGCGCCGTCTATATCGAGAACAGTCAGGATCTGGCTTTTCGTGATCTTGATATCACCGACGGGACCTATGCCTTTTACGCAAATGGTGAACGAACCCGTGGCATTTCGATATCGGACTGTCGATGGGTTCAGGACCCAAATATCTGGCGCGGCATCCGCTGGGACGAAATCCATGATGGCAAGGACGAAAACGGCAATGTCATCAAGGTTGAGTACCGCTATCTGAATGGTGCCTTCTTTGGTGCTGATGACATTATCGGCGATGTAGAGATCATCCGAAACGATATCTGTGATTGTTATAATGGCGTCCGGATGGATGTTTCGCCCCATAATCTTAATGCTCCGGTTGGCAGTTTTAACCGCGACGTCCGGATACTAGACAACCGCTTTCGATATATTCGCGATAATCCGATCGAACCCGAAGCCACGGCGGTCGGTTGGTGGATTGGGCGCAACCGGTTTTATAACTGCCACAAGCTGTTCTCCCAGGACGGTGTCCGTGGCGGGTTCTGGTACTATTATGGAAATATTTGCTGGTTTGACAGCCGACCGGGCCCGGAGGGTGATGAGTATAATGGCGGCGCTGTTCTCAAGCTGGGCAAAGGCGGGGCCGTGGCGCAGCCCGACTATGTATCGGTTTGCCTGCACAACAGCTTTTTCTTACGCCAGAAATACATCAAAAAGGGAACAACACGCGGTTTGATCAATGCGCGCAACGCCATTGAACATGCGGATCCAAACAAACTGCCTGAAGACTTGATGCCATTGGATCAGTCCTTCTTTGGTCCATCCGATAAGCTTGATCTGTCAGCGGACGGACCATTACCGGTTCAGTTTACCGGTGATCTTGCCAATCACGTGACTTATCCCGACGTATTTGCCCCTTATGATGGTGTTCTGAGTGTGCCACGCGCGTCCGATACCCCATTGTTCGAGGATGGATTGGCTGCACGCTTCGAGCTTCGTGCGCAGCATCAGGAAGGATATTGCGATGCATTGGATGTACCGATGCCAGATGGCGGCACGTGGTCTAGTGAAAGCGGGTATTGGCCTGGGGCACGTACGCGTGGTTCAGTTTTCGAGGGTCCGAACTACATTCCTGTCGATCTTGAATATGTCCGTTCCTTACCAGTCTATAATGATTGAAACGACGTCATCGTAAGACACCACACTAGGTGTTTTCGCCTTACGTATGCGTAAATCAGTTGACTGGGCTGTCGGAATGTTGCGATGGTGGCGCACCGCATTCAACAAACAAGAAAAATCATGAACGACAAGCTTTATAGCATCACCGAGTTGGCCGAAGAGTTCGACATTACCCCGCGCGCAATCCGGTTTTATGAAACCAAAAACCTGCTTTCGCCTCAGCGGGCAGGGGCGACGCGTGTTTACAACTATCGTGACCGTGCACGGCTAATGCTTGTTCTGCGTGGAAAGCGTCTTGGTTTCTCGCTCGAAGACATCAAGGAATATATTGACCTTTACGACGCTGACCGCAGCCGCACCGAGCAGCTTGCACATTTGATGCTGGTTGGAAGACGGCGGATCGAAGAGCTCGAACAGCAATTGGAAGATGTTCAGACGACTTTGCATGAACTGCGCGTGATCGAGACCGAAGCCAGAGACTCGCTGCTTGAAAAGGGTATCGACCCTGAAAAGGCCGTAGCCGATATCAAGGCAAAACTCGTCACCGAGACAGCCTGACACACAACATCGCGTTATCTCACGAAAAAGCCCGGCCAAATGCCGGGCTTTTTGCATGTTTTGATCATCGCTTTGTCATTCTGTGTCGCGCTGTAATGGCAACGTCACCTCAAACACATCTTCATCAGGAATGAATTTTCGGGTGAAGCCCAGGCTTTCACACAAGGTGAGCATGCGGCGGTTGTTTGGCAGAACCTGCCCAATAAAGGTTTCTGTGCCTTTGCGACGGCAGAACTCGATCATTTTTTCCATAAGAATGCGGCCAAGTCCGCGCCCCTTGATGTCGGAACGAACCATGATGGCGTATTCGGCCGTTTCGTTGTTCGGGTCAATCACAACCTGAACAATGCCGTGGAATTCAACTTCTTCGTCGCCATCGACCAGAATGGCAAGGAAGGCCATGTCGCGGTCGTAATCAAGCTGCGTCTGACGCGCCATTTCCGAATGGGGCAGTTCACGAACCGATCCGAAGAAGCGGAAATGAATGTCTTCAGGGGTCAGACGCGACATGAACTCATAGTGAGCAGGTTCATCTTCTGGCTTGATTGGCCTTAGCAAATAAGTCGTACCATCATCCATCACCACTTTCTCTTTGAGGTGACGCGGGTAGGGGTGAATAGCCAGACGGTTTTCGTCGCTCAGCACTTTTGGCGTGACCTTGATGCGGGCATCAAGCGCGATGACACCTTCGCGGTCAGCCAGCAACGGGTTCATATCAAGTTCGACAACTTCACCCAACTGCACCACCAGCTGCGACAGGCGCACCAGTGTCATGTATAGCTCTTCAAGGTTCACTGCAGGCACATCGCGATAGCCCTGAAGCAATTTGTGAATACGTGTGCCTTCCACAAGCTCGCGGGCAAGCTTCATGTTAAGTGGCGGCAATGCCATGGCTCGGTCACGAACAACTTCGACCTCAACACCGCCATGACCAAACAGAATGACCGGCCCGAATATCGGGTCGGTGGTCATGCCAACGATTAGTTCACGTGCGCCGGAACGTTTGACCATTTCCTGAACGGTAAAGCCACGCAGACGTGCTTCGGGGAACTTTTCGCGAATGACGCGTTCCATTTTTTCCGCAGCAGCCCGAACTTCCTCCCCGTTTTCAAGGTTCAGGATAACGCCACCAACATCGGATTTGTGGCTGATGTCGTCAGACAGGATTTTCAGTGCAACCGGACGACCAATCTCTTCAGCCTTGCTGACGGCGTCCTGCACATCACGTGCTGCATAGGTTTTGACGGTGTTAATGCCAAAGCATTCAAGAACCGACTTCGCTTCTGGTTCCGTCAGCATGTTACGTCCCGCATGGATTGCCGCATGAATGATGCTGCGCGCCTTGTCTATATCGGGCGTAAAATCATGTGGCACGGATGGCGGGGTTTCCATCAGAAGGTCTTGCAGCTTGCGGAAGTTGACCATGTGCTGGAAGGCGGCAACCGCATTTTCGGGGGTGCGATAGGTCGGAATTCCGGCCGCATAGAACATGTTGCGCGCCTCGGCCACGGTGGCCTCGCCAACCCAGTTGGTCAGTATGTTCTTCTTGCTGCCCTCGATTGTGTCGATCACACCTTGCGCGACCTCGACCGGGTCAGTAATTGCTGTCGGCGCATGCATCACAAGCAAGCTGTCGATATTCTTGTCCTTGAGGACCGCATCAATGGTCTTTGCATAACGCTCACCGGGCGCATCACCGATGATATCAACCGGGTTGGCATGCGACCAGGTCGGCGGCAGAATTTCGTCGAGCGCAGAAATGGTTTCGTCTTCAAGATGTGCCAATTGGCCATGGCGTTCGATCAGGGCATCAACTGCCAAAACACCAATCCCGCCACCATTGGTGACAATGCCAAGTTTGTCCCCGCGGAAAGGGCGCATGCGTGAAAGGGTCTCAGCGGCAGAAAACATCTCGCTGACTGTATACACACGCAATACACCGGCCCGTTTGATGGCCGCATCAAAGACATCATCAGCGCCAGCAAGCGCGCCGGTGTGGGAGGCTGCCGCAGCCGCACCTTCGGCAAAGCGGCCGGATTTGATGCACAAAATCGGTTTGTTGCGTGATGCCGCACGGGCCGCAGAGATAAAGCTGCGGCGTTCATGGATGGACTCGATATAAAGCATGATCGCACGGGTATCAGGATCAGACCCCAGATAGTCGATCACATCGCCGAAATCGACGTCATCGCATTCGCCCAAAGAGATAAAGTGGGAAAACCCGATTCCGCGGGCCGCAGCCCAATCCAGAACAGCCGTACACAGGGCCCCGGATTGAGAGACAAAGGCGATCTTGCCGCTGCCAATACTTTGATGGCTGAAGCTGGCATTCAGGCCGATGCCCGGCACCATCAGGCCAAGGCAATTTGGACCAAGAAGACGCATCTTCTTGGAGGCCGCGATATCAAGCATCGCCTGTTTGACTGTGCGGTTATCATCATATTGCTCCGCACTCAGGCCCGCAGTCAGAACGATCGCAGCGAGACAGCCTTTTTCCGCAAGGCATTCCATGACCGGCACAACACCCTTTGGCGGGACGCAGATCACCGCAAGTTCCGGAACCACTGGAAGACTGTCAACGTCCGGATAGGCCAGCACACCGCCAATCGACTGGCTGCGCGGGTTAACTGGCATGATCGGCCCGTCAAAGCCACCGGCCAGCAGGTTCTTCATCAGAACACTGCCAACAGAGTGCGGGCGGTTTGACGCGCCTATGACGGCGACCGATTTGGGTTTGAACAGATGATCGAGGTTAATTGTACTCATCGCCAAATTGCGCCTTGTCCTGTGGGGCAGGCCGGATTTTGACCTGTTCGCCCTTTATGGTGATGCGCATGCCATTTTGTCAGCACGCGATCCATGATGCGGTGCGGTATTTTAGAGGCGTAACAATTATATTGATTTGCTGTGTATCAATAAAGCACTGCCGGTACGAAGTTTTTGTGGCAGGGCATGGCCATTTCAGGGCAGGCCGGTAAGCAGTAGGCACGCAGGGTGTTAATGAGCATGCCCATGATGGCTATCGTCATCAAATCGTTCGGATTCTTCAAGCCAGGTTTCGACTTCTTCTTGCGAAGACATCGCAAGGGCGATTTCAAGGTCACTTTGCACATGGGCCAGGCTGTCAAACATCGGGCACCAGCCGAAGGCCTGTATGCGGGGGTCAGTATTGGACGAGATTGTAAACAGATCCCCGTCAATCGGGTGCACCATTCCATGAATGATTCCGCTATCTCCAGTAATCAGCCAACCACGGGTCGATCCGGAAAGGGTTGCTAGCTCAACTTCACGAAGCTCGATTTTGACGGTTTTCATCACTTGAGTATCCAGCGGTTGAAAGGGCTAAAAGCAAAAGGGACCGAACAAATTGTTCGGTCCCTTTCTAATTGGCTCCGGCAGCAGGACTCGAACCTGCGACCCAATGATTAACAGTCATTTGCTCTACCAACTGAGCTATGCCGGATCAGGCTTTGCGCGTCTCTCGAAGCGCGTGGCAGGTGTATAATCAAACAGTCCGAGGCCCGCAAGACCTTTTTTGAGAAAATCTGGCCAAAATCGTGTCTTTTTTCAATGCGATTGGATCACATGGCGAGGAGGGCAAAAGGAGGTTGAAATACGCATGGTGTTATACGCGCCTGACGCCGTTTCGAATGCTTGATCAAACAGATGAAACTGGCCCGCAAAAGCAAAAACCCCCGGAACTGAGTTCCAGGGGTTTATGGCTCCGGCAGCAGGACTCGAACCTGCGACCCAATGATTAACAGTCATTTGCTCTACCAACTGAGCTATGCCGGACCAGTGGAGGCGCGAGCCGGAATCGAACCGGCGTGCAAGGATTTGCAGTCCTCTGCGTAACCACTCCGCCATCGCGCCTTCGCGTTGGCTGGAGCGGTGTATAGCCTCAACAATCATACCCCGTCAAGCACCCAATTTTACATTTTTCAGAAGGTTTGGGGATAAGTGCTAAGAAAAAGAACAAACCACCCGAGAAAACTTCTCGGGTGGTTGTGAAAGGTTACAGCAATGTCATTCCACAGTTGCCTTGGGACTAACCTTTGGCTTTGCCAAAGCGTCTCTCAAGCCACGGTTTCAGCTGTTCCTCGCGGATCTTGCTTGGTGCGAAATCGAGGTTTGCGATCGTATCAAGGGCGTTTTCGACCTCAAACGGGATCGTAGTGTTCGGGCCGTCGATGGTGATTTCGCCTTTTGTCCCTTCCTTGATCGCCTCAGCAAGCGCGACCTTTACGCCACCCGCCGATATGTCGATGGTCTGACCACGAATTGACTTCCCCTTGACCTTAACCGTAACGGCCAGTTGAGCTTCGTGCCGAGGGTCCTTACGGCGATTTACTTCCGGTGTGGCAGTACGAACGATTCGAACAAGGCTGTTACGAAGTTCAGCGATGCTCACATCGACTTCTTCGGCAATTTTGTTCATGTCAGCCGCACGCGTGAGGTTGTCCTGCGCCTCGGAGGCAACATGTCCGATCTTTTCGGTCACTTCGTTCGATGCTTCTGCCGTCTGAACCACGTTACGGGCGATTTCCTGGGTTGCGTCGTCTTGCTGGCGCACATTGACCGCAACGTTGGAGGCGACTTCGTCAACGCGACGGATGCTTGACGTCATCTGTTGAACGGTGGCGACAACAGAACCCGTAACATTCTGGATTTCTCCAAGCTGGCGGGTGATTTCCTCAGTGGACTTGGCGGTCTGATTGGCAAGGTTTTTAACTTCCTGGGCGACAACAGCGAAACCTTTGCCAGCATCGCCAGCGCGGGCGGCTTCAATGGTTGCGTTCAAGGCAAGAAGGTTGGTTTGAGCTGCAATATCACCGATCAGTTCGGCAACCTCGCCAATGCGATCAACGCTGTCTTTCAATGATTTGACCGTGTTTTCAGCACTTTCACCTGCACGATTGGCTTCTGCTGTCAGGCTGGTTGCTTCTTCGATTTGCCGCGTAATCTCACGGATCGACGCAGCCAGTTCTTCAGATGCGCCAGAGACGGTTTCTGCGTTTGCCAAGGCTTCGTGTGCGGCAGCGGCAACACTCTCGGAGTTCTCGGAAACACGCTCTGAAGAGCCTGCCATATCAACAGCAGCAGCGTTCAAACGACCTGTTTGATCAATGATTGCCTGAACGACTTTTTGCAGTTCTTGCTCCACGGTTTCCGCCAAGCCACGCAAGGCACCAACGCGTTGCTGGTTGGACCGTGATTCATTCTCTTCGCGTTCGAGTTTGGCATAGCAAAGTTTGGCGTGCAAAGCGCGCAATTGCTGTATCGCCGGTTTGAAATCGGAAACAGATGGTAATTCGATCACATAGCCCGAGTCATTGGTTTCGATGGCATCGAAATGATTTTCCATCTGCGCAAGTGGACGTCTGAGCTTCTTGATCAACAATCCACCGTAAATCACTGTCAAGATGATGGCGAGTGCGATGAGAACGAGTTCAATAATCAGGGTCTGAACGAAATCCGCGCGCGCCTGTTCGACACGTTCGCCAGCGATCAGGTTTTGAAGAACAGACAGATTGCCGATCAGTTCAGTCAGCGGATCGATTTTCTGGTAAAGCTCTTCCTTGACGAGCGCATCAAGGGCCGCGCTGTCTTCAGCGACAAAAATCTGTCGAAGGCGGTCGACCAGTTCATCAGCGACGGGCAGCATGCCGCGGACTTCCTGAACGATTGGCGTTTCCCGGCGACCCAATTCACGATCGAGATAAAGCTCAAGGTTCTCCTTGATTCGTGTCTTTGCGATATCAATGCTTTCAATGCCTTCCTGCCACGAGAAATTGCCATTGCGAACCTTGTGAGAGGCATCAACAACGAAAACAGCATAATCATCCGATATCTGTTTGAGCAGGTTCAGCGGTTTTACGCGATTTTCATAGAGGTTTATCAGGGACTTCTCAGTGTTGTATTGGCCCCACAGGCCATATCCACCGATCAGTATCATCAGAATGACCATGGTGCCAAACGCGACGGTCAGGCTTCCTTTGATACTGGAAAGGAAGTTGCCCAATTTCGCCTTGGTGCTGGTATCTACAATCTCACCATATTCAAGGCCGACATTTTTTGCCTCACCCTTGCGCAAGTCCGCATAAATGCTCTCGGCGCGCTTTTTTTCCGTGTCCGTCGGTTTGGTCCGGATCGATACATAGCCTGTGACTTCGCCCTTTTCCAGGGTTGGGGTTACAGTTGCACGAACCCAATAATGGTCACCATTTTTGGTGCGGTTCTTGACCAGACCTTGCCAGGGAAGTCCGGCTTTGATCGTTTCCCAAAGGTTTGCGAAGGCCTCTTTGGGCATGTCGCTGTGGCGCACAACATTGTGCGGCGATCCGATCAGTTCGTCGTCTGTAAAGCCGCTAATATCCACAAAGGATTTGTTGGCGAACTTGATGCGCCCACCCGTATCTGTTCCCGAGACGAGAATATCATCGTCATTCATCAGGACTTCGCGATTGGTTACAGGACCATTATCACGCATTATTTTCCCCTAAATCCCTTGCCGAGACAATTTACGTAAGTCACCCGAAGCGCGACAGCAGAACCCGCCAGGCAAAGCGAAGTCGGTTGCCGTTTTGGCGTGTGCAAGGCGTTCCCAAGACTATGCTTTGGTTTATGTTTAGACAGCCGTCGACCGTTTCAAGTGACGGTTGAGCAATTTTTTGTCGTGTTTTTTCGGATGCGTTGTTGTGTAACGGTCTGACAACGCAGAAACATATTTCCTATCAGCAAGAAGTAGGCGGCATCGCGCAGAGCTATGTTCCTGCCATATCCAGATGCTCAGTTGCCTTATGAAAAGAAGCTTTGCGTGGATATGAGCGTGTAAAGGTCAATCTTTTAGTGCCCTCAATGTGTTAAAATCGAAGCCACACGTTGATCCGATGTTGTCAGTTGCTTATGTGCTGACTATAAACAGGGCAATTGCCGTAGCCGTCTTTGGGGACAAAAAGAGGATTGCGGTCTGTTTCTCGCGAGAATTTTCAGGTCAGATAAACATGGATTACCAAGTCGCGCGCCATAACATGGTGGAAAATCAGGTTCGGACCAACAAGGTTACCGATCCGCTGGTCATCGAAGCGATGGAAGGGGTTCCGCGCGAACTGTTCCTGCCAGAAGGCAAGCGCGGTGTCGCATATATCGACGAGGACATTGCCGTCGGTGGCGGACGTTTTGCCATGGAACCGATGGTCATCGCACGTCTTATGCAAAGCGCACAAATTGCTGAAACGGACGTTGCGCTGGTTATTGGGGCTGGTTACGGCTATTCCAGTGCACTGATTTCACGCGTTGCTGAAACTGTCGTTTCCGTCGAAAGCGACAAGGAAATGGCCGCGGCAGCCGAGGCAACCTTCCAGGCGGAAAACTATGACAACGTTATTGTTGTCGAAGGTGACATGGCCACCGGTTATGCCAAACAGGCACCCTATAACGTGATTATCTTTGACGGTGCGGTCGCCGATGTTCCTGCGACAATCCTTGATCAGGTTTCCGACGGCGGTCGTTTGCTGGCTGTCGTGCGTGAGCCCGGCAAGGTGGGTGTCGCACGCCTTTATGAACGTGAAAATGGCGTGATTGGTCATCGCGATCTGTTTGATGCGAATATCCCATACCTTCCTGGGTTCGAGCCGGCAGAACGCTTTGTCTTCTGATTCTGTGTTTCGACCGGATCGAGTCCGGTTTGGGGTTTGATGGTGCGAGACATCAGTTGTACTGAACTTTCGGCAAGGCTAAATAGCAATCAGCCTATTGCCTTGCTTGATGTTCGGGAAGACTGGGAACTTGAAATCTGCTCTATCAGTCAGGCGCTGCATGTTCCACTTTCCGAGCTTTCGAGCAGGGTGGGTGAACTAGCGCCTGATCTGCCTTTGGCAATCATCTGTCACCATGGCGTTCGCAGTCGTCATGCTGGCCGGTTCCTTGAGGACCATGGATTTAAAGAGGTTTTTAATGTTCGCGGCGGTATAGATGCATGGGCGCTTGAAATTGAGCGTGATATGAGCCGCTACGATTGAAAACGGCAATGACGGAGAAAACGGGGCACATTACTTTTTTTTGATGCAAATGCCTCTTTTCTTGGAAAATTTTCTTTCCGTCGTTACCATACGTGAAACTGCGCCGGGGTCGGGACTTGGTGTAGGATTTTACAAGGGTAGATAAATGATCAAACGGTTCTTGCTGACCTGCAGTATTCTGGCCACCGGAGGTGTTCTTGCCAACGGTGCCTCTGCAGAAAGCCTGGAAGAAGCTCTTATCAAGGCATATCAGAGCAACCCGACACTCGAAGCCGGTCGTGCCGCTTTGCGCTCGACTGACGAAGAAATTTCATCGGCGCTGTCAAACTGGCGTCCAAGCGTTAGCCTTTCGGGCAGCGCAGGTGTTCGCGACTACGAGACCGAGGTCAATAGCACCAACACTGACAACAGCCTGACACCCTATACTGTTGGTCTTGATGTTACACAGCCGCTTTATCGTGGCGGGCGTACGACAGCAGAAACCGAACGCGCGGAAGCCCGTATCAAGGCAGGGCGCGCTTCGCTGCGCTCGACCGAGCAGGATGTGATGCTTCAAGTCGCAACGGTTTACTTCAATGTTCTGCGGGATACGGCTGTTGTCGAGCTTAATCAGAATAACGTCCGCGTTCTGGAACGTCAGCTGGAAGCCACCCGTGATCGCTTTGAAGTCGGCGAGGTAACGCGCACGGACGTTTCCCAGGCTGAAGCGCGCCTTGCGGGTGCAAAAGCTAATTTGATTTCAGCACAGGGCGCCTTGGCCAATACCCGCGCACAGTACGAGCGCCTTGTGGGAAATCCGCCAAGCAACCTTGAAATTCCCAATCCGCTTGCCGGGTTGCCAACCAGCATTTCCGATGTCCTGGCGATCGCACAGGACCAGCATCCTGAAGTTCTTCAGGCGGTCTATACCGAACAAGCCGCGCAGTCTGATATCCAACTGAGCGAAGGTTCGCTGTACCCGGAAGTCACCCTGGCAGCTGGTGTTGAGCGGGCGCATGAAGCCTCGACCGAGGATTTTACGGCCGATAGCGCAGATATCATCGCATCGGTTTCCATTCCGCTTTATCAGCAAGGTGCCGTTTTCTCGGATGTGCGTTCGGCAAAACAGACCGCTGGACAGGCGCGGATACAGATTGATGAAGCGCGCCGTTCGGTGATCGAAAATGCAACCAGTGCTTGGGAAACACTTGTTACAGCACGTGCAAGTATCGAATCGCAACAAGCACAGGTTTCATCCGCGGAAGTGGCCCTTGATGGCGTTCAAAGAGAAGCATCTGTAGGGTCACGTACAGTTCTTGACGTTCTTGATCAGGAACAGGAACTATTGCAGGCCCGTGTGGATCTGGTTGGTTCACGTCGTGACGCTGCAGTCGCGGAATTTCAGGTAAAGGCCGCCATGGGCGCGCTTAATGCGCAGGTCCTTGGTCTGCCGGTCGAAATTTATGACACTGAGTCCAACTATAAAAAGGTCAAGGACCAGTGGTGGGGAACGGATTGATTTGTTGATGGTCGGGGCAGGGTGGTTCACCCTGCCTTCGGACTTGGGTCGGATCGGTCTGGTTAAATGACACTAGTGCGGAAGTTTAATTATGAGTGACGGGCAACAAGAACCTTCCATGGAGGATATCCTCCAGTCGATCCGCAAGATTCTTGCTGATGAAGGGGATGAAGAAAAACAGGAAGCTGCTCCTGAACCCGAACCGACGCCGGAACCCGAGCCAGAACCTGAGCCCGAGCCGGAACCAGAACCCGAGCCCGAGCCAGAAGAAGAAATCGACGAACTCGTTCTTGATGAAGAGCCAGAAGAGCTTGAATTCGACGACGAGCCAGAGGAACTGGAACTCGATGAACCGGAAGAAGAGGAAGACCTCGAACTCGACGATATGCTCGATTTCGATGAAACCCCTTTGGATGAGGAATTTGAAGAGCCGGAACCCGAGCCAGAGCCCGAACCGGCAATGCCGGCCCTTTATGACGACGAGGATGATGACGAGCCGCTGATTTCCAATATGACGGAATCAACGGCGACCGGAACCATCTCGGAATTGGCGCAAGCTGTTGCAAAGAAACGCGCTGTGGCCCTTGGCGTCAATGCCGGGCATGCCACCCTAGAGGATCTGGTGCGTGACATGCTTCGTCCGTTGCTTAAGGAATGGCTTGACGAAAACCTTCCCTATATGATCGAACGCCTTGTGAAAAAGGAAATCGAGCGGATCGTGAACCGCGCCGAAGACCTGTAGGCGAGCCGATTTTAACATTCGAGCGGCGCGCCAACGGTGCGCCGCTTTTTCTTTGTATAACTGATGAAACCCGCAGCGGATCAAAAGACCATGTTGGAGAAGACCTACAACCCGGCCGATGTTGAAGGCAGACTTTACGATAAATGGGAGAAAGCAGGGGCCTTTGCCTGCGATGTGAGCTCAAGCGCCGATCCCTATGTCATCATGATGCCGCCGCCCAACGTGACCGGCAGCCTCCACATGGGGCACGCACTGACCTTTACGCTTCAGGATATCCTGATCCGGTACAACCGGATGAAGGGTAAAGATACCCTTTGGCAGCCAGGTACTGACCACGCCGGAATTGCCACCCAGATGGTGGTTGAACGCCAGCTTGGCGAACAGAATATCACGCGTCATGACCTTGGTCGTGAAAAGTTCGTCGAGAAGGTCTGGGAGTGGAAAGAAAAATCCGGTGGGACCATCACCAATCAGCTGCGCCGTCTGGGCGCGTCACCGGATTGGCCGCGTGAACGCTTCACAATGGATGATGGCCTGTCCGCTGCTGTGCGCAAGGTGTTCGTCAAGCTGCACAAAGATGGTCTGATTTACCGTGACAAGCGCCTGGTCAACTGGGACCCGAAACTACTGACGGCGATTTCCGACCTTGAAGTCGTTCAGAAAGAGGTCAAAGGCCATTATTGGCACTTCAAATATCCGATTGAGGGCCGCGACGGCGAATTTGTCACGGTTGCGACCACGCGTCCGGAAACAATGCTGGGCGATACGGGTATTGCCGTGCATCCGGAAGACGAACGTTACAAGGATCTGGTTGGTAAATACTGCATCCTGCCGATTGTCGGGCGTCGTATCAAAATCGTTGCAGACGAATATGCCGATCCGGAAAAAGGTTCTGGCGCTGTTAAAATCACGCCAGCCCATGATTTCAATGACTTTGAGGTCGGCAAACGCGCCGGACTTGAAAAAATCAACATCATGGATGACCGCGCGTGCATCAATGACGAAGCGCCCGAGGAATACCGCGGTCTGGATCGCTTTGAAGCACGCAAACAGATTGTCGCCAAGATGGATGAACTCGGTCTGCTTGAGAAGATCGAAGATACCGTCCACATGGTCCCCTATGGCGACCGTTCCAACGTCGTGATCGAGCCTTATCTGACCGATCAGTGGTTTGTAAATGCTGAGGTTCTTGCGAAGCCGGCAACCGAAGCGGTTGAAGACGGACGTATTCGCTTTGTGCCAAAGAACTGGGAAAACACCTATTTTGAGTGGATGCGTAACATCCAGCCATGGTGTATTTCGCGTCAGCTGTGGTGGGGGCATCGTATCCCCGCATGGTTCGGCCCGGACGGCGAGTTTTTTGTCGAAGAGACCGAAGAAGAAGCCAAGGCAGCTGCCAAGGCCCATTATGGCAAGGATGTCGAACTGACGCAGGAAACCGACGTTCTCGACACCTGGTTCTCGTCTGGCCTGTGGCCCTATTCAACGCTGGGATGGCCGGAAAAGACACCTGAGCTTGCCAAATATTACCCGGGCGATGTTCTGGTTACCGGCTTTGACATCATCTTCTTCTGGGTTGCCCGGATGATCATGATGAGCATGTATTTCATGGACGGCAAAGTACCGTTCCGTGATGTCTATATTCATGCACTTGTTCGCGACGAGCACGGCCAGAAGATGTCCAAGTCCAAGGGCAACGTGATTGATCCGCTCGAGATCATTGACGAATACGGTTGTGACGCCCTGCGTTTCACTCTGACAGCCCTTGCGGCACAGGGACGCGACATCAAACTTGCCGCTTCACGTGTTGAAGGTTACCGAAACTTCGCAACGAAGCTTTGGAATGCTGCGCGCTTTGCCGAGATGAACGAATGCAAGCCGGTTGAGGGCTTTGACCCAAGCAAAGTGAAATCGGTCCTTGGTCGATGGATCGTTGGTAAAACGGTTGAAGCTGCGAAGTCGGTCGGCACCGGTATTGAGACCTATCGTTTCAACGATGCGGCCAGCAGTGCCTATCAGTTCGTCTGGGGTTCTTTCTGCGACTGGTATTTGGAACTGGCCAAACCGGTTCTGATGGGCAATGACGAAGAAGCCAAGGCTGAAATCAGGGCCGTCACCGCGTGGGTTCTTGATCAGATCCTTCTGATCTTGCACCCGATCATGCCATTTATCACCGAGGAACTCTGGGATAAGACGGCTGATGGTCGTGCCAAAATGCTGATTGCCGAAGGTTATCCGTCATTTGACGACGCCCTGATTGATCGTGAGGCAGAAGCCGAAGTCGATCTGACCATCCGCCTGATCGGGAATATCCGTGGCGTGCGTTCGGAAATGAATGTTCCGCCGGCGGCCGAAGTTCCAATTTATCTGGTGGATGCATCTGACGCGATGAAGGCTGCTGTTTCCGCACAGGAAGCCCAGTTGAAACGCCTTGCACGCGTGGCCGAGATTGCCTTCAAAGGGCAGGGTGATATCGAAGCAATTGCCAAGGGCGCGATCCAGACTGTGGTTGACGGGGTGACGGTCTTCGTATCTGTCGCCGATTTCATCGATGTGGCCGCTGAAAAAGCGCGTCTTGAAAAGGAAATTCAGGACAAGACGAAATACATCAAGGCTCAGGAAGGCAAACTGTCGAACGAGAAGTTTGTTAGCCGCGCGCCTGAACATATCGTGAGTGCAGAGAAAGCCAAACTTGAAGAGGCCAAGGATACGTTGGCCAAACTCAACGATGCTTTCGCACGTATCGCCTCGATGTGATCGGAAGTTCGATCTGGAATGAAAAAAGGCCAACCTTGATGGGTTGGCCTTTTCTTTTGTTCGGTTCGAAAATCAACTTTGATTGATAAAAACCTTTCGCCAGATTGCAAAAGAATCGCTTAATTTTGCATTCCTTGTTACAGACTTGGCTGTGATCCGCACTTCGCGGCGGTTTTGATCCCTTTTCCCGCAAGATTGCCCCTGTTGAATGCTGATAGAAGAATGTCCCTATATCGAGCCGGTCGATGCCTACGGCGCGTTTTCGGTCTTTGCCGATAGCCACTTTCTTGATTCCGGAGACCGCGACCGGTTTTCCTACATTGTGGTGTCGCCATTACACAAGCTAACGGCAAAGAACGGGCAGGTGGCACTCGATGGTTTTGACGTACCCGGCGATCCGTTTGATGTGCTTGATGATCTTCTGGGACGATATCCAGTTCAGACCGACGAGGGGCTTCCACCATTTCAGGGTGGGGCCGTTGGCTATTTTGGATATGAACTGGCGCACCAGACCGAAGTCCTGCCCAAAGCAGCGAATGACTGGCTTTCGATGCCGGATATGGCGGTTGGCATCTATGATCTGGTGATTGCGTTTGACCAGCATGATCGACGCATGTGGTTGATTTCTAGTGGTATTCCTGAAACGCCCGGGCCGAAACGTGATCAACGCGCCAAGGATCGTATGAGCCTGGTTCGCAAGTACCTGAAACTTGCCAAACCCTTGATCGATACGCCCGCAGTTCCGCACGCGCCGATCATCTCGAACTGGCAATCGAACTTTGATCGCAAGGCATATGAGGCAGCTGTACAAAGCGTCATTGATTACATTTTTGCGGGCGACATTTTTCAGGCAAACCTATCTCAAAGTTTCCGGGCAGAGTATCCAACCGATGCAATACCGATGCGCTTTGACCTGTATCGACGCCTGCGAGACATCAGCTCGGCACCTTTTGGCGCGTTCCTGAACTTTGGCGATGTCGCGGTACTTTCCAATTCACCTGAAAGGTTTCTGAAAGTCACCAACGGACAGATCGAAACCAAACCGATCAAGGGAACCCGGCCGCGCGGAGAGACCCCGTTGAGTGACGCGGAATTGGCTCAGGAATTAATGCTTTCTGCAAAAGATCGCGCAGAAAACGTTATGATTGTTGATCTTTTGCGAAACGACCTGTCGAAAGTGAGTAATCCTCATACTGTGAAGACACCTGCGCTTTGTACACTTGAAAGCTATGCCAACGTGCATCACCTGGTGTCGACCGTGACGGGTGAACTCAAAGAAGGCAAGACTGCCATTGATGCGTTGCGGGCCTGTTTTCCGGGTGGGTCTATTACTGGTGCTCCGAAAATTCGGGCGATGGAAATCATTACAGAACTCGAAGGCACGACGCGCGGCGCCTATTGTGGTGCGATTGGGTATGTCGGGTTTGATGGCACCATGGACACCAATATTGCCATCAGAACACTCAGCGTGAATGGTGGTAGACTGGCCTTTAACGTGGGCGGCGGAATTGTTGCTGATAGTGACCCGGCATTGGAATACGAAGAAACACTGGTCAAGGCCGCGAAGATGTTCGAACTGTTCGGCATTGATGCAAAGGATCTGAAATGATCCTGCTGATTGATAACTATGATTCCTTTGTTTTTAATCTTGCTCGTTACCTCGAAGAACTGGGTCATGCGGTCAAAGTTGTTCGAAATGACGATATTACCGCGGATGATGTTCGTCGCATGATGCCTGAGGCAATTGTATTCTCACCCGGACCATGCGGGCCGGATGAAGCAGGCAACAGTCTTGAACTTATCAACACCCTTAAGAACGACTACCCGATGTTGGGGGTATGTCTTGGTCATCAATCGATCGCGCAGGCCTTTGGCGGAACCGTGAAACGGGCAAAGCGCCCTGTGCATGGCATGACATCATACATCAAACACACCGGGACTGGTTTGTTCGCCGGATTAAACAATCCTTTGCAAGTAACGCGCTACCATTCGTTAATTGTTGATTTGCCAAATGATGGCAGTTTGATTGAGACAGCAACGGGACCAGACGGGGAGGTCATGGCATTTGCCCATGCAACCCTGCCACTTTATGGCGTTCAGTTTCATCCCGAGGCTGTCCTGACGGAGCAGGGCCACATGCTTTTGGCCAACTTTCTGAAATGCGCTTCCGGGAAGGGAGCCGATAACGACTAAAAGGGATCGGGCTATGCAGGTTTGGATGAATGGCAGTTTTTGCGATCTTGATGAAGCGTCGATTCCGGTAACGGACCGGGGCTTTCTTCTTGGTGACGGTTTTTTCGAAACCATGCGCGCCCACGAAGGAAAGATTGCCTGGCTTGATGCTCATATGGGACGGCTTGATCATCACGCAGAGCTAATCGAGTTTCCGCTTGATCTTTTGCCAGAGACCGAAGAAGTCGAAAGCGTTGTCCAAACCTTGTTTGAGCAAGTTCACCGCAAGGACGCAGTTGTTCGTATGACAGTTTCTCGTGGTCCGGGAGAGCGTGGCATTTTGCCACCAGATTCACCGGACCCGACCATCCTGATCACAGCTGCACCGTTCGACCCGGTCGATCCCAATGTTGGCCTTGTCGTCGCAACATCGGAAAAAGTGCGCCGGAACGCGCATTCGGTGGCGGCTAGCATCAAAAGCACCAACTACCTTGATAACATCGCCGCCAAACAGGAAGTCCGGAAATACGGTGCAGATGATGCCATTATCCTGTCGGCAGACGGTCACGTGGCGGAGACAAGTGTAGCCAACCTGTTTGGTATCGCTGGTGACAGCCTGTGGACGCCGGATGAAGATACCGGGATTCTCTGTGGCCTTGCCCGGGATTATGTCCTGCAGTGGGCCGAGGAAGCAGAACTTGAAATCAGCACTGATCCCAAAACGCCCGAGGAATTGCGTGAGTTTGATGCGGTCTTCACCGCCAACGCGCTTCAGGGGCTGCGGGTTGTTGATCGCATTGATGGCTATGTTGTCGGCGTGCCAGCAAGTACCTTCTTCACCAAACTCGCTCTAAAGGTGGAGGAATCACTATGCAATGGTATAGTTGTTTAGGTTGAGTTAACCAAGTTTGTGGCATATGGTGTGACCGATTCACACAGGAATGCTCATGAACTCCCACTCGACCAAACCCGCGCTGACCATAAACCGATTTATCGAAAGCTTGCGCAAACACGCAGCTAACGGCAAGTCCCCTTCATTGGGCATCCTGAATATTCCGGCTGATCTTCGTCTTGGTACAGAAGATTATCAGGCGATCACGCGCGATGCTTTTCACAATCTGCCCGAAAACACCAAAGTCCACCGTCTTGAAAACGGGATGGTGGCGTTTGCACGCGCCGGTGCTTGGGACAGCGATGATCAGACCTTTGTCGAGCATATCCGTGAAATCCTGACGGACGTGATTGACCGGCAAGGGCTTGGCCATATTCCGGACAATCTCTGGAACCGTTTCGAATGGCCAAAAGACCAGGAAAAGCTTGGCGATTTGTTGGGGATTTCACTTGCAGAGCGGCCGGCCAGTGCAGCGGCAGAGCGTTTTGACATGGCCGAAATGCTCCGCGGCGCGATAACAACCGAAGCAGTGTTTGATTCGTGCCGCAGACAGGCAATTGTCGGTTTTGAAGACAGTCGTCGCGAAATCCTTGGCCATGAAATCTATTGTTCACTGGATTACCTGCGCCAACATCACCTTGCCAGTTTTCTTCTGGAAGGACCGGGTGAAATCGAAATTCTGTCGCGGGTGCTTGATGAAAAGATCATGGAAGTCACAGCGTCCATAGCACCAGCAATCTTGCCCGATAAATTGCATTTGAATATGCAAATTCAGACAGTACATACCGACAAGTTCACCGATTTCATCGCTGAGCATGATGGAAGACTGATTGAGAATATGGCGATTGAATTTTCCATGGAGAACGCGATTGCGAACTGGTGGGAATTCGAAGATGCCTGTGAGTTCCTGCACTCGCTGGGAATTCAGGTCGGTCTGGATCGAATAACATTACCTGCACTGGAGTTCCTGTCGCCACGCAAAGTGAATGTCGATTTCATCAAGGTGATCTGGGATCAAAACATTGTGGGGTCCCGTCGTGCAGAGGTCGCAGACAGATTACGCGAATTTGCCGCACTGTTTGCGGATCAAAGTCTTATCCTGACGCGGTGCGACAGTCGAACCGCCCTTAGAATGGGGCGTAGTCTGGGCGTCGATGTATTTGAAGGCAGTTATATCGACGCAATGCTTGGCAGCTATCTACATCGGGAATGCAAATCAAAGCGCCGTACTTCGGACAAAAGATGTGCGGTTTGCCAGTGGGCCCCGCGCGAGGCACGCAAAACCGGTTGTGATTTCCATTTCCGTGCTGGCAAAGTCCTGTCGGAAATTTAGCTGCCAACTTTTCAATGGTTTTAAGGTGTTTGACAACGCAGATGCGCTTTCATAAAGTGCGCCTGTCGATCAATTGTGATCGGCGTTTGTCGTTGAAACACGGCGCTTATTCTCAGGGCAGGGTGCAAATCCCGACCGGCGGTAATCCAGTTTTCTGGGAAGCCCGCGAGCGCCCACAGGTCGAAAGACTTTTGGGGTCAGCAGATCCGGTGAGATTCCGGAGCCGACGGTAATAGTCCGGATGGGAGAGGATAAAGCGTGACGGTAATGACAGGAGCGCTTTTGCGTGACTGACGTGCCGTCTGACTGCGACCGCAATGTGGCAATTTGCCGCAGAGCGGGCCTTTCTTTGTTGCCCTGGTTCGTAAGCCCCATCCGTAGAGGACGGTTATGAATCAGAGTATTGAAAAACAATCCGATCTGTCGATCTTTGGTGATCCGCATGTGCGCATGGAACGTGCGCTTGATGATCTGCGCCAGGGTAAAGGTGTATTGGTTGTTGATGACGAAGATCGCGAAAATGAAGGCGATCTTATCTTTTCCGCAGAAAATCTGACCAATGAACAGATGGCGATGTTGATCCGCGATTGCAGCGGGATCGTCTGCCTGTGCCTGACCGATGAAAAGGCAACGGAACTTGAACTGCCTCCGATGGTCTCAGACAACACCTCAAGCATGGGGACGGGCTTTACCGTCACCATTGAAGCCAAGGTTGGCGTAACCACCGGCGTATCTGCTGCTGACCGTGTCACCACCGTTAAAACGGCTATAGCGGATAACACCAAGCCAAGTGATCTGGCGCGTCCGGGGCATGTGTTCCCGCTGCGCGCCCGTCCAGGTGGGGTTCTGGAACGTCGCGGCCATACCGAAGGCACGGTTGATTTGATGCGTCTGGCTGGCTTCAAGCCCGCAGGTGTACTGTGTGAAGTCACCAACCCGGATGGCACCATGGCGCGACTGCCCGAGTTGATCGAATATGCCAAATCCCACGATTTGGTGGTCATCAGCATTGAAGACATCGTTGCCTATCGCAGCGCGATGCAGCAGGCAGCTGAATAAGACCTGAAACGCACAACAAAAAACAAAGGGCCGCACCCTAACTGGTGCGGCCCTTTGTTATATCCATTAACGCAACTGGTCAGTCGTCGATCATGCACCATACAGGTGTGTGATCAGATGCCTTTTCCTTACCACGCGGATCGCGGTCGATATCGGATGCACTTAGTCTGTCTGCCGCGGCCGGGGTCAAAAGAAGATGGTCGATACGAAGGCCATTATCCTTGTTCCACGCACCTGCACGATAGTCCCACCAACTATATTGATGGCCTTTCGGGTTGAAGGTCCGGAATGCGTCGGTAAAGCCCATATTCATCATGGTGCGCAGACGCTTGCGTTCAACCGTTGTGCACAACACGGTTTCGCGCAGCTTCACCGGGTCATAGACATCCATGTCATCGGGCGCAATGTTGTAATCACCGCCCATGACGGCGGCCTCACCGCTGGCGCGAATTTTATCAAACCGGGTGATCAGACGGTCAAGGAAGTTCAGTTTGTAATCAAACTTCTTGTCGCCAACGGCGGTTCCCATCGGAACATAGATCGAGGCGACCCGAACCGGGTGGGGCGAGGAAATGGTCGCTTCGATATAGCGTGCCTGGTCATCGTCATCGTTACCGGGAAGACCGCGTTCGACATCTTCAATCGGGAACTTTGAGAGGATAGCGACACCGTTATAGGTTTTCTGACCATGCACCGCGATATTGTAGCCGAGATCCTCGATCTCCATTGCCGGGAATGCATCATCGACCGTTTTGGTTTCCTGCAAAAGAACCACATCCGGTTTTCCGTCCTGTAACCATTCAAGAATATTTGGCAGACGGGCCTTGATTGAGTTGACATTCCAGGTGGCGATTTTCATTCGGGCCTCGGTTTTTGGGGTATCTGGTCAAACAAAACGGGGTTCGCCATTAACGAACCCCGTTTTATAAATCGGTTTGCCGATCCGGATCAAATCGAGAAACTAGATCCGCAACCGCAAGAAGACGTGGCATTCGGGTTGTTCACACGAAACGCCGAACCAACCAATTCACGCACGAAATCGATCTCTGCACCGCCCAGAAGGTCGAGCGATACTTCATCAATTACCATTTTCGCACCGTGGTTTTCGAAGATAAGATCTTCATCCGTGGTGTCTGAATCGAGCGAGAACTCATACTGGAACCCGCTGCAACCGCCGCCAGAGACTTGCAGGCGCAGCATCGTGTTCGCGGCACCTTCGGTCGCAATCAGTTCCTGAATGCGTTTCGCCGCACTTTCAGTCATTTGAACTTGCCGAGAAGAATCGGTCATTCAACACTCCTTGGTCTCCAGCCTGCCGGGGCAGGCATGTTTGCGTTCTGTGAACACATCATAGCATGGTCGGAACGCTGTATTTAAGTCTCTATTTAGCGCGCATGGCAGAAATGTCAAAACCTGTCACGGGTCCAAACAAGGGTGACTTGCGTTTTAAGGTGAAATGGCTCAAAACAGGCGCCAGTCAATTGGCCTGTCCGGTCAGAACCAGAAATTATAAAGTTCCAAGTCATGAATGTTTTCAGCCTGTTGAAAAGCGACATCGAGAATCAGCTTCTCGCCCTTGAAAAAGACGGTGTTCTTCCTTCCGGAACTGACACGACACGTGTGACCGTCGAGCCGCCGCGCGATGCGTCGCACGGGGACGCTGCAACCAATGCGGCGATGTTGCTTTCAAAGGCTGCTGGAATGAAGCCGCGGGATCTGGCCGAGAAACTTGCAGAAAAGCTTCGTGGTCTTGATCATATCGAGAACGTCGAGATTGCTGGCCCCGGTTTCATCAACTTGCGCATGGCCGATCAGTTCTGGCTGTCCCAGGTGAGCAAAGTGCTTGAAGTCGGCACGGGATACGGCAACAGCGATCTTGGCAAGGGTGAAAAGATTAACGTCGAGTATGTTTCAGCCAACCCGACCGGCCCGATGCATGTTGGTCATTGCCGTGGGGCCGTCGTGGGTGACGTTCTGGCCAATCTGCTTGGCAAGGCCGGCTATGCCGTGACCAAGGAATACTACACCAACGATGCCGGCGCGCAGGTTGATGTATTGGCCCGGTCGCTTCATCTGCGCTATCGCGAGGCGCTTGGCGAAGATATTGGCGAAATCCCGCAAGGCCTTTATCCGGGTGACTATCTGGTTGCGCCGGGTAAGAAAATGGCCGAGCGCGATGGCAACAAATGGCAAAACGCGCCCGAAGAAGACTGGCTTGAGGAATTCCGTAATTTCGCGATTGTCGAAATGATGGCTTTGATCAAGGAAGACCTGCGTCTTCTTGGCGTTGCCCATGATGTCTTCACCTCTGAAGACGGACTGGTCAAGGCTGGAAAGGTTCAGTCAGCATTCGAGCATCTTGAGAAAAAGGGTGACATTTATGTCGGCGTGCTGGAGCCACCGAAAGGCAAGAAGCCCGATGACTGGGAGCCGCGCCCGCAAACGTTGTTCCGAGCGACCGAATTTGGCGATGATGTAGACCGTCCGCTGAAGAAATCGGATGGCAGCTGGACCTATTTTGCGTCCGACATTGCCTATCACTTTGATAAGTATGAGCGCGGTTTTAACCTGATGATCGACATCTTTGGTGCCGATCATGGCGGTTACGTCAAACGCATGAAGGCGGCCACCAAGGCGATTACGCACGGCGAGGGCGATCTTGATATCAAGCTTTGCCAGCTTGTCAGCCTGTTTGACAATGGCGAGCCGGTTAAAATGTCCAAGCGCGCAGGAACCTTTGTTACGCTGCGCGATGTGGTGGAGCGCGTTGGCAAAGACGTGGTGCGTTTCATCATGTTGACACGCAAGAACGACGCCGCCCTTGAGTTTGACTTCGCCAAGGTGACCGAACAGTCCAAGGACAACCCTGTCTTCTACGTTCAGTATGCCCATGCGCGCATCAACTCGGTCTTCCGGCAGGCGGCTGAAGCATTCCCGGGGCAGGACCTTTCGGAAAAAACACTGTCATCCGCAGATCTGTCGTTGCTAAGCACCGAAGAAGAGAAACTATTGGTTCGCCGCATGGCAGAATGGCCGCGTATCGTCGAGCAGGCGGCAATCGCACACGAACCCCATCGCATTGCCTTTTTCCTGACAGAAATTGCCGCAGAATTCCATGCATTGTGGAATAAGGGACGTGACAACACCGCACTGCGCTTCATCGTTGCCGATGATCTGCCCGCGACTCTGGCACGTCTGGCGATGATCCGTGCGGTTGCGACGGTCATTGCATCCGGTCTTGAGGTGTTGGGCGTCACGCCCGTCGAGGAGATGTAAGATATGAGCGAAGAACACGGTTCCGACCTTCATGCAGAGCGCGCCGATCATTACGGATCAGAAAAGCCCGCTGGCAAAAGCATGATCAAAGGGCTGGCGACCGTGTTTCTTGGTCTTATCGTTATCGGTGGTGCGCTGGGTGGGGCAGGTTACTGGTTTTACAATCAGGGGCAGCCAATTCAGGATGACGGCAATTTGCCCATCCTTTTGCCTGATCCATCACCGATCAAGATCCGCCCGGAAGATCCGGGTGGCATGGAAGTTCCGCATCGCGAAACGACTGTTTACGATCAACTAAGCGATGTCGATCCGGACGCAAATGTGGTTTTGCAGGAATTGCCGGACATGCCTCGCGCGCCAGAAGCTGTGCCGACCGCAAAGGCACAGGGCGATGGTGAAACGACTGAAACAGCTGAAGAATCATCGACGGAAGAAACCGTTCAACAGGCGCAAGAGACGCAAGGCCTAGCTGCTGATACAGTCGTTGAAGCACCGGAAATCGACGAGCCGGACCTGACCGACGCCGAAAAAGCGGTTGCAGCCGCCAAGAACCGGACCGATGAAACCGCGGCCGCCGAACAGGTGGAAGTAGCCAAAGAAGAACCGGCACCTGCCGAACAAGAAGTATCAGACGCTGGGGCATTTCGTGTCCAACTTGCATCGGTACGTGAAGAAGCGGGTGCTGCGGCAGAGTGGAAGCGGTTATCGTCGAAATACAAAGACTTGCTTGGCAACCTTGAGATGTTTGTGCAACGTATTGATATCGAAGGAAAAGGTGTCTTCTATCGGTTGCAGGCGGGCCCACTTGGTGATGCAGGTGCCGCCGAAAAGCTTTGCGCAGATCTGAAAGAACGCAGTGTGGGGTGCCTCATTGTCCGGCCTTGAAGTCAAAAAGCCACGTGCCTGTATTCTTGGGATTGCCGGGACGGAGCTTGGCAATTGGGAAAAAGGGTTTCTGCGCGAAGCTGATCCGTTTGGTTTCATTCTGTTTGCCCGTAACGTTAAAGATCATGATCAAATACGTGCGCTAACCGATGCGCTGCGTGAAACGGTTGGCAACAGCAACGTTCCCATTCTGGTCGATCAGGAAGGCGGGCGTGTGATGCGGCTAAAGCCGCCGCATTGGCGCCATATTGCGCCTGCTGGCGCATTTGGGGACCTGTTTGATCGCAATCCAGATGATGCCCGCGAAGCGGCCTATACCAATGCACGCCTGATGGCCATGGACCTGCGCGAAGCCGGGTTCAATACGACCTGTGCGCCGGTTCTTGATCTGCGCCTGCCAGGTATGAGTGACGTTATCGGGGACCGGTCGTATGGCGCCGAGGTCGGTAAGGTCGTCATGCTCGCCAGTGCCGTGGCGGCTGGCCTTCTGGATGGTGGCATTGCCCCGATCATCAAACATATTCCGGGTCATGGTCGGGCAACAGTTGACAGCCACAAGGATCTGCCAATTGTCAGCGTATCGCGTGATACGCTTTCCGAGTTTGATTTTGCGCCGTTTGCGCAGATGAAGGATGTGTTGGCCGCAATGTCGGCCCACCTGCTGTTTACGGCCATTGACGATCAGCGCCCCGGTACCGTATCGCCCAAGGTCATTGAAGACGTTATTCGCGGTGAAATCGGCTTTGAAAACCTTCTGATCAGTGATGATCTTTCGATGGAAGCCCTTGGTGGTTCAATCGCCAGCCGCACGCATGAGTGCCTGCGAGCCGGATGCGACATAGCACTTCATTGCAATGGCAAGCGCACCGAGATGGAAGAGGTTGTCTCCATGGCGCCGCTTCTGTCGGGAAGTTCTTTGCAGCGTGCTCAGACCTTTACCAACCAGATCGCGACTTTCAAGGCAGATGTGCCCGACGGCACTCAGGTTGCCGATTGGCAGGTGCGTCTGGCGACACTTCTGGCACCGGTCTGGTCGGCAGGAGATGATCAGAAGTGAATGACACGATTGACCTGATCATCTCGGCAACGACGTGGATTATTCCGGTTCTACTTGCCGTGACCTTGCACGAAGCCGCGCATGGTTTTGCCGCGAAATTGTTTGGCGATGACACCGCGCAACGGATGGGCCGACTGAGTTTGAACCCCATCCGGCACATTGACCCGGTCGGCACCGTCCTTATCCCGGGTTTGCTGTTGGTGACAGCTGCACCGTTTCTGTTTGGCTACGCGAAACCTGTACCAGTGGCATTTCATCGCCTGCATCCGCAACGTTTGGGGGTGATTGGCGTTGCGATTGCCGGTCCGGCAACAAACGTTGCACTTGCCATTGCATCCATCCTGCTACTGGTTTGGCTGCCAAGCTTCTCTCCGGCGGTCAATGACTGGCTTGCCACCATGCTTAATCAGTCACTTTGGCTGAATTGCATCCTGGCGGTCTTCAATATGCTGCCAATTCCGCCGCTTGATGGTGGACGGGTTTTGACAGCGATTTCACCAATGCCGGTTGCGCGGGTCTTGGCGCGTATGGAAAAAACCGGCATGATCATCTTGATCGGCTTGGTCTTTCTGCTGCCCTATGTGACAACGCAGCTTGGCATCGACCTGCCGGTGTTCCAGTGGTTGGTTCTTGAACCGGCAAATGCACTGGTGAGGCTTCTGGCAGATATATTTGCCTGAACGCCGATATACGGGGGATGATCGGGGATAAATGGCAGACCAGTTTGAATTCGAAATTCCAGATGATGTGTTCGACAAAAAACCGGTCGACGATGGGCCGAGCCTTGCCGAACGCCTGATTCTTGATCTGGACGGTTTCGAGGGGCCATTGGATGTCCTGCTTGAACTGGCACGCGACCAAAAGGTCGACATCATCAAGATCTCCATCCTTGATCTTGCTGAACAATATCTCGAATTTATTAGCACGGCACAGGGTCTGCGCCTTGAACTTGCAGCCGACTATTTGGTGATGGCCGCTTGGCTTGCCTATCTGAAGTCGCGCCTGTTACTGCCCAAGCAGGAAAATGACGAGGAAGAGCTCAGCGCTGAGGAAATGGCGGAACTTCTTGCTTTCCAGCTTAAGCGTCTTGAGGCAATGAAAGCGGCGGGCGACAAGCTTCTGGAACGGCCCAATTTGGGGCGTGATTTCTTTGGGCGCGGCGACCCGGAAGAAGTTCGTGTTACGACAGCATCAGTTTATGACGCGTCGCTGTATGATTTGCTGAAGGCCTATGCGCAGATCATGCTGGCATCGGAAAGTAAAACGCTCGAGATTGAGGCGTTTGATCTTTACGCCATGGACGATGCCATTCAGCGTTTGCGCGATCTGTTTGGTCGGCGTGTCGTTCCAACATGGACAAAGCTGCTTGAATTCATGCCGCGTGGCTTGGGTACGCCACTCAAGGCCCGCTCGGCTTTGGCTGCGCACTTTGTCGCAAGTCTTGAGATGTGCCGAGACGGCGAACTGGAAATTTCACAAGAAGAAACCTTTGGGCCGATTCTGCTGCGATCTCCACAGACTGCGCGGGAAGGGGATTTACCGCGCAATTATGACTACGACGCAGACACGTTTAAGAAATAAGTTGGGCAGGGGCACTCAATGAGCGAAGAAACGCAGCTTGAAATCGAAGGCGTCGAATCCGGTCCGGAGATTGACTTTCAACATATTCGTATTGTTGAGGCTGTTTTGTTCGCCTCTGCCGAACCGGTCAGTGAACGGGTGATTGCGGCGCGCCTGCCGGAGGGCACTGATATCGGCGCAATCATGAATGCGCTTACCGAGACCTATGCACCACGTGGTGTAAACTTGAAGCAGATCGGCGATAAATGGGCATTCCGAACCGCTGTCGATCTGGCCGGGGACCTGCATATTGAGGTCGAGAAAGCCAAAAAACTCACCAGAGCAACCTTGGAAACCTTGGCAATCATTGCCTATCACGAACCGGTGACCCGATCCGAGATCGAGGAAATCCGTGGTGTAGCCCTTTCCAAGGGTACGCTCGACATCCTGCTTGAATCCAAATGGATCCGGCCACGCGGCCGCAAACGCGTTCCGGGGCGTCCGGTACTTTGGGCAACGACGGATAATTTCCTTGATCATTTTGGCCTTGAGAGCCGAGATGATCTTCCGGGGCTTGCCGACCTCAAAGCAGCCGGTCTGCTTGATAGTCGTCCGGGCATGGGCCGCTATGGCGCGAATTCCGATGACGAAGCCTTGCCTGACCTAGTCGATGACGGCGAGGTGACCGATTCTGTGGTCGAAGAAGCACTTACCACCCGTAATCTCGACGATCTGGATGAAACGATCTACTCGGATAATCCAAATCTGCTCGACGCAGATGAAAAGAAGTCGGACAGGGCGGTCGAAGAGGTTGAAACTGATCAAAGCAATGGGATGGGCGCGGAAAACGACCCGTTTGATGCGCAGGATCAGGAAACCAATTGATCCATCTTCTTGCATCGTGCGTTCAGGGACCTTAAGTTCCCCGAAAGATTTCGCAAATCATTTGCACCTGCAAGTGTTCGCTCCCTGTTGCAAGAAGAGTACCCGATGACCGACGGCTTGAAGATGTCGCATGTATCGCACCTGTTTGGTGAGAACCGCGTGTTGCGCGATATCAGTTTCGATGTAGCACCCGGCGAACTGGTGTGCCTTCTGGGACCGTCCGGTTGCGGTAAGACCACTGCGCTTCGACTTGCCGCAGGTCTTGAAAAGCTGCAGATCGGTGAAATTGCGGTCGACAACCACATCGTCGCGGAACCCGGTGGCTATGTAGAACCGGAAAAGCGGGGTGTCGGCATGGTGTTTCAGGACTATGCCTTGTTCCCCCATCTAAACGTCGCGAAAAATATTGGTTTCGGACTGCGTCATTTCAGTGAAGCAGACCGGACGAATGCGATTGCAGCGGCGCTTGATCAGGTCGGTATGTCAGAATATCTGAATGCCTATCCGCACGAGCTTTCCGGCGGACAACAACAGCGTATCGCCCTAGCTCGGGCCTTGGCCCCGAAACCCCGGATCATGTTGCTTGATGAACCGTTTTCGGGACTTGATGTGGCGCGCCGCGCAGATTTGCGCGATACCACCTTGCATGTTCTCAAGGATGCCGGGATTGCGACTGTCATGGTGACCCATGATCCACAGGAAGCCATGTATATGGCGGATCGGATCATCATTATGAATGAAGGGCGGATCATGCAGGACGGCACCCCTGAAACGCTTTATTTCCGCCCTGAAAACCGCTTCGTGGCGTCATTCTTTGGTGAAGTGAACAGGTTTTCCGGAACTGTTGCGAATGGCAAGGTGGCGACGCCATTTGGGGCGATACATGCCGCCGAGATTGAAAATGGTACCGATGTCGAAGTTTTGATTCGGCCAGAAGGTCTTCATATCGCCGAAGCAGTGAACGGGCATGATGTTTTGGCCAACGTGGATGCCGTGCGCGTTCTCGGCGAAGTCAACCTGGTTCACCTGACACTCGAGGCGGGCGACCATATTCACGCACGGGTGCCACGGCGTCTTTCGCCGATTAATCAGCCCTCTGTCGCTATAACGCTTGATCCCGAGATGACCTTCGTGTTTCCTATGACTTGATGCGTTGCAGCGATCGGGGTTTTAGCGGCTCTGACGAGTGCAACGGTGCAAGTTTAACAAGCAGTTTGTCGTGCACGGTTATTAACCAACCGTCGCATTGCACAGTGGGGGGCTTTCTGCCATTATCCGGGCAAGTCGCCGGAAGGCAGAATGGATCTTTGGAGATTTAAGTTATGGGTATTGGCGTTTGGCAAATCGTTCTGATTCTTGCGATTGTCCTGATCATCTTTGGCGCTGGCAAATTGCCGAAAGTCATGGGCGACATGGGCAAAGGTATCAAGAGCTTCAAAGCGGGCATCAATGAAAAAGAAGAACAGGATGCGAGCGCTTCGGCCAAGACCATCGAAAACACGACCTCTGCATCGGTTTCTTCCGAGAGCAAGGATAATGAGAAGGATTCTGTGAAATCCTGATCGTCTGTCGGATTTCCTTCAGATAGGCGTGTCATATGTTTGATATCGGCTGGACCGAAATGGCTCTTGTGGCCGTCGTCGCACTCTTTGTCGTCGGCCCCAAAGAGCTACCGCATCTGCTGTATAAATTGGCGGGTTACTGGAAAAAAGTGCGCGGAATGGCGCGCGAGTTCCAAAGCGGAATTGATGACATCATCCGCGAGGCGGAGCTTGATGATCTGCGCAAGCAGGTCAACAGTTCGCACAGCAACCCGACCGACTTCCTCGAGAACAAAATCTCAAGCCCCAAAAGCGACGAGAAAAAGACCGAGGCAAAACCGGCCGCAGACAAGCCCGCTGCAAAGGCGGATGTTCCTGCGAAACCGGCGAAGACCACGGCTGGAAAGTCCGCAGATGAGAGCAAGAAAAAAGATCAGCCGGAGAACCAGGCGTGAACATGCAATCGCATGACAGACAGATGCCGATCATGGAGCATCTGATCGAGCTGAGAAACCGTCTGACCTGGGCGGTTCTTGCACTGTTTATTACATTTGGTGTCTGCTACTACTTCGTCGAGGATATCTATGGCTTCCTTGTGCGACCGCTTGCCGACATCATGGGACCGGATCGGCGCATGATCTATACGGCCTTGACCGAGGTGTTCTTCACCTACGTCAAGGTATCGTTCTTTGCGGCTTGCTTTGTTTCAGCACCGGTATTCCTTGGTCAATTCTGGGCGTTTGTTGCGCCGGGTCTGTATAAGAACGAACGTTCGGCTTTCATGCCGTTCCTGTTCGCGACCCCGGTGCTGTTCCTGATGGGCGGTGCACTGGTCTATTACCTGATCATGCCGCTGGCCTGGAAATTCTTCCTGAGCTTCGAACAGGCGGGTGGCGCAGCCAATCTGGCGATCCAGCTCGAAGCCAAAGTCGGCGAATATTTGTCGCTGGTGATGAAGCTGATCTTTGCCTTTGGGCTTTGCTTCCAGTTGCCGGTTCTTCTGACCTTGATGGCGCGCGCCGGAATCGTGACGGCTGATGGCTTGGCGCGACGTCGCAAATACGCGATTGTGATTGCGTTTGGCTTTGCGGCAGTTCTGACACCGCCGGACCTGATTTCACAGATTGGTCTGGGTATCCCGATCATCATTCTTTACGAGATTTCGATCGTCATGGCGCGGGTGTCCGAGCGCAAGCGCGCAAAGGCCAACGCCGAGGATGACGAAGACGAAGACGATGAAGATGAAGCGGAATCTGATGACGGTGAAGAAGCACAGGCGTCAACCGGCACAACAATGGCAACAGCCCAGGAAAGTGTCGATGCGCAAGGTGAGGCGGCTGCATCCTATGATGATGGCCAGTCATCGCTGACCCGATCTTCTGATGATGATGGCGATGCACCGAAATTGTCCGGGCCGTCGAACAATGATGATGGCGAGGATGATTTCAACAACGCGCGTTGATTGAAAATGCTCGCTAAAACAGTCCGATTTGACGGGGTGGACCTTGTGTCCACCCCATCGTATAAAGCCACAAATAGATAGACTGACAGGGTGCCGTTAGATGCACGACATTAAATGGATTCGGGAAAATCCCGAGGCTTTTGACGCAGCAATGACTGCGCGCAAACAGGACGTTACCGCACAGCGTTTGATCGATATCGACGTAGAGCGGCGTAAACTGATGACCGAACATCAGGAAATGCTGGCCCGTCGCAAGGTGATTTCCGGTGAAATCGGAAAGCTGCGCAAGAACGGTGAAAACGCCGACGACCTGATGGCCGAGATGTCCGCGCTCAAGGACAAGATCAAAGAAGCCGAAGATGGACAGGCATCCCTGAATGACAAGCTTGATCTTTTGCTGTCCTCTTTTCCGAACGTTCTGGATCCGGAAGTGCCGGTGGGCGAAGACGAAGACGACAATGTCGAAGTCAATCGCTGGGGGACGCCAGGTGAGTTTGATTTCAAGCCGCTCGAACATTTCGAAATCGGCGAAAAACTGGGGCTGATGGATTTTGAAACTGCGGCCAAACTCTCGGGTTCGCGGTTTGTCATTCTGCGTGGCGGTTTGGCAAAGCTTGAACGCGCCTTGTCGCAGTTCATGATCGACCTGCACACAACCGAACATGGCTACGAAGAAACCATCACGCCGATGCTTGTGCGTGACAATGCGGTTTTTGGGACCGGTCAGCTGCCAAAATTTGCAGAAGATCTGTTCAAAACGACCAATGATTACTGGTTGATACCGACCTCAGAAGTCACCCTGACCAATCAGGTGGCAGACGAGATCGTTGATCAGGCCAAGTTGCCGCTGCGCTATACTGCGCTGACGCAGTGCTTCCGCTCAGAGGCCGGTTCGGCCGGGCGTGATACCCGCGGCATGATCCGTCAACATCAGTTCTCGAAGGTGGAAATGGTTTCGGTGGTTGAATCCGAAAAGTCCGACGAGGAACTGACCCGCAAGACGCGCTGCGCCGAGACGGTTCTGGAGCGCCTTGGCCTGCCGTATCGCACTGTGATCCTGTGCACCGGTGATATCGGTTTCTCGGCGACCAAAACCTATGACATCGAGGTTTGGCTGCCAGGACAGGGAAAGTATCGCGAGATCTCGTCTTGCTCGAACACCCGTGACTTCCAGGCACGTCGTATGAACGCTCGCTATCGCGCGACGGGCGAGAAGAAGACCCAGTTTGTTCATACCCTGAACGGTTCTGGCCTTGCGGTTGGTCGTTGCCTGATTGCAGTTATGGAAAACTATCAGCAGGCTGATGGTTCGATCCGTGTTCCGGATGCGCTCAAACCCTATATGGGCGGTATCGAGGTCATTTCGGCGCGCTAGGACGAAACAGACATGCTTGACCTCACCAACGCCCGTATCCTGATCAGCAATGATGATGGCATCGACGCGCCCGGGATCAAGCTGCTCGAACAACTCGCGCGGGAGTTTTCGGATGATGTCTGGGTGATCGCACCATCAATGGAGCAAAGCGGGGCAGGGCATTCCCTGACCCTGCGACGTCCGTTGCGCATTCATAAGCGCGACGAACGGCATTTTGCAGTCGACGGAACACCGACCGATTGTATTTTGCTCGGCTTGCAGCAGGTGATGCGTGATAATCCGCCAGACATCGTCCTGTCCGGGATTAACCGTGGCGGGAACCTTGGCGAAGACGTGACCTATTCAGGGACGGTCGCCGCGGCGATGGAGGCAACTCTTCTGAACGTACCGGCCGTCGCATTCTCGCAGTATTTTGCCGGTGAGATGATCGACTGGACGATTGCCGAAAAATACCTCAAGGATGTTCTTGCAACTCTGGTCACCACCACATGGCCAAAAGGGGTTTTGATCAACGTTAACTTCCCTGACCACGAGGCCAAAGGCGGGGCAGAGGTCAAAATTGCAAAGCAGGGGCAGCGCAAGATCGGTGACCATATTGCAGAGCGCCTTGATCCACGTGGCGAGCCTTATTATTGGATTGGTGCCATTCAATCCGAACTGCCTGCTGATAAAGCAGCGGACCTGCGTGTCATCGAACAGGGCAACATTTCGGTGACACCAATCAGTCTTGATTTCACCCATTATGAAACATTTGAAAAACTGACGAAGGCATTCCCGTGAACGAGCCGGTGATGACACGCGAAACCGCCATTGCTAATCTGCTGCAAACTCTTCGTGAAGATGGCATTCACGACGAAGAGGTTCTGGCCGCACTCGCTGAAATCCCGCGTGAATCCTTTGTTGCTGACCCCTTCGTGACCCGCGCATGGGAAAATGTCGCCTTGCCGATCAGCAAGGGACAGACGATTTCACAGCCCTATATCGTTGCGTTGATGACGCAGGCGCTTGAGCTTAATGACCGAATGAAGGTGCTGGAAGTCGGAACCGGGTCGGGCTATCAGGCGGCCATTCTGGCCAAGTTGGCACGCCGGGTTTACACCCTTGAACGTCATAAACCCCTGTTGCGTGAAGCCGAAGAGAAGTTTCGTGAACTGGGCCTGCATACCATTTCCACGCTGCATGCTGATGGTGGGCTTGGCTGGAAGGCGCAGGCACCTTTTGACCGTATTATCGTGACCGCCGCAGCACAGGATGTTCCGCCGGTGCTTGTTGATCAGCTTGCCGTGGGCGGCATTATGGTTGTACCCGTTGGTGAGGTGTCGCATACGCAATTGCTGCTCCGTGTTCTGCGCACGCCAAGTGGCGTCGATGTGACCGAACTGATGCCGGTCCGTTTCGTGCCGATGCTTCCCGGCACCGAAGAATTCTGATGACTTCTTGGCCCTAAAAATTCCGACTCAAAGTGTCTGCATGCTTACCGATTGTTAACCGCTGATCGGAGACAATCGGAACCATGATGGAAAATTGTGTCAAACGCGCTGTTGATCACGGTAAACGCCTGCTGCTTGTCTGCGCGGCAAGTGCGGCGCTTGGCGGCTGTTTGCTCAATTCCGTTCCGGTGCCGGTGGTTTATGGCGATGGGGCGAGTTATAGCCCCTACAGCATGCCAAAACTTAAAAACGGCGAACGCGTCATCACCGTTGCGCCGGGGGATACAGTTTCCGAACTCGCCGTGCGCTATCACATGGACTTCGTCGAGTTCACCCGCCGGAATGATCTTCGCAAGCCTTATGTGATCTATCCGGGGCAGCGCCTTGTGTTGCCGCCGTGGACCCCGAACTATGACAGCATGCCGCCAGATACGGCTATCGCATCGAGAACCACAGCACCGACTAAAACTGTCACGATTGGTGGCAAACGTCAGGTGGTGAGCGTGCCGACGAAATCGACAAGTGCGCCAGTTCGAACCACAAGGCCAACGACGACGCTTGCACGGGTTTCGCAGCGCAACGGCGGAAGCATCCCGACGCCAGGCCTGAAACCACAAGATTTTGCTGCCGCTGCCGAACGCAAGATGGCGTCTGCGCGCAGTTGGGTGTCTGATAGCAGGTCGACACCGGTCGCCGGGCAGGGCAGTAACGTTCGCCAGAACGTTGCCTTGGCCGAGCCATCCGCCCGAAAAGGGTTCATCTGGCCGGTACAGGGCAAGGTGGTCCTGAAGTACGGGGCGAGCACCGGCGGACTATTTAATGACGGCATCAACATTCAGGCCAATCGTGGCACACCCATCCTTGCAGCGGAAAACGGTGTTGTGACTTATGTCGGCAACGAATTGCGTGGTTTTGGCAACCTGATCCTGATCAAACATGCCGATAACTTCGTGACCGCATATGCGCACACTGAAAGCCCCCTGGTTGCGAGGGGGGACGTTGTAAAACGCGGCCAGAAAATCTCCACAGTCGGTACGACTGGGGCGGTTACTTTCCCGCAACTTCACTTTGAAGTCCGCAAAGGGCGCAAGTCTTCCGATCCGATTAAATATCTGCCAAGCGTGATGGTCTCGCGATAACAAAAACACCCGGACATTGCCCGGGTGCCATCAACGTTTCCTGCAAGCAGTTTTGGGCTAGTCGATCGACTTGCCGAGTTCGCCCGCGATCTCTTGAATAAACTGCCACGCGACGCGACCAGAACGACTGCCGCGCGTCACTGTCCATTCGTTGGCGCGTGCGTGCAGCTCTTCGGTTGGCATGTCGAGTTTGAATTCCTTGGCATAACCATCAATGATCTCGAAATAAACGTCTTGGGATATATTGTGGAAGCCGAGCCACAGACCAAACCGATCCGAAAGGGACACTTTTTCCTCGACCGCTTCGGACGGGTTGATTGCCGTCGAACGTTCATTTTCAATCATGTCGCGCGCCATCAGGTGTCGGCGATTTGACGTGGCATAGAAAATCACGTTTTTCGGGCGGCCTTCGATACCACCATCCAGCACGGCCTTCAGAGACTTGTAGCTTTCATCGTGCATATCAAATGACAGATCGTCACAGAACAGAACTGTACGACGACCGCTTTCCTGCAGGATATGCAGCAGATCGGGAAGGGTCGGAATATCTTCGCGGTGTATTTCCACCAGCGCCAGAGAGGCCGGGCTTTCTGCATTGATCATGGCATGCATCGCCTTGACGATTGAGCTTTTGCCGGTGCCACGTGCCCCCCAAAGCAGGGCGTTATTGGCCGGAAGGCCGTCTGCAAAGCGCTTGGTGTTGTTATACAGAATTTCTTTTTGCTGCCCGATACCCTGAAGCAGGCCGATATCGACGCGATTCACGTCGCGCACCGGCTGCAGGTGTCTGGTCTGGGCCTGCCAGACAAAAGCATCCGCGGCGCTCAGGTCGTTCTTGGAGCGAGCCGGTGGCGCCATGCGTTCCAGCGCATTGGCAATGCGTTCGAGTGCGGGTAAAAGTGTGTCGAAATCGCTGGTCATCGGGGCCTCTTGGGTGTTTCTTTTTCTGGTGACTTTTTTTGTTGGCCGGAAAGCTAGCACATCAGCAAGCCAATGGAAGTCTTTGTTATACTGACTTTCGTGCAACGCAAGGTGAACAAACGCACACAAGTGTTGATTTTACCGCTTTAAAACCGGTTCTCCCTTGCTTTGGCGCAACACCCCGTTATATTCCGGCAGTTGATATTTTTTGTTCTGAGGAATTAGGAGTTCCTAATGTTTATTTCGACGGCTTACGCTCAGGCCGCTGGTGGTGGAGATGGCGCTGGTGCGCTGATGCAGTTTGCGCCGCTGATCCTGATTTTTGTTGTTTTCTATTTCCTGCTTATTCGTCCTCAGCAGAAAAAGCAGAAAGAACATAAAGCAATGCTCGAGGCGATCCGTCGCGGCGACAAGATTGTTACCGCTGGTGGCCTGATCGGTACCGTTGCCAAGGTCGTTGGCGATGATGAACTTTCGGTCGAGATCGCTGATGGCGTCAAAGTCAAAGTAGCGCGCGGTATGGTTTCCACGGTTCTGTCGAAAACCGAACCGGCCAAAAGCGACGCTAAAGAAGACAAAGAAGAAAAAGAAGAAGAGCCCAAAAAAGACTGATCTCTTCGTATCAAGCGAGGCGGGGCACACGGCTCCGCCTTCTTGCATTTTGCCGGTGGCCTGAAGCGGTACCAAATACCCGTTGTTCCAAGAACCTTGGAACCAGACCAAGGTTGACCCAGACAGATCCGGTCACAAAAACATGCTTTATTTTACCAAATTGAAAGCAGCACTGGTACTTCTGGTGTGTGCATTGGGCGTAATTTATGCTGCGCCGAACTTCCTGCCGTCGGGGACGTTCCCGACTGAGTCCAGCTATTTGCCGGGCAAGCAGATCAATCTCGGCCTTGACCTTCGTGGCGGCTCGCATATGTTGCTTGAAGTCGACACAGACACGGTCCTGCGCGAACGCTATGATGCTCTTGCGGATGCAATCCGCACAGAACTGCGTCAGGAAAAGATTCGCAACCGCCCGCGTGAATCCAGCGCCAATGGTGCAGAAATCACCGTTCTGAGCCCCGAAGACGTGGAAAAAGCCCGCGAAATCGCGCGCACAGCGGAACCGAATACAGAGCTGGGCGGCGAAGGTAACAACATCACCGTTACCTATAACGAAATTGCTTACCGTGAACTGATAGACCGCGCGATTGCGCAGTCATTGGAAGTGGTCCGTCGCCGTGTTGATGAGTTGGGCACAACAGAACCATCAATCCAGCGTCAGGGCGAAAACCGCATTGTTGTTCAGGTGCCGGGTCTTGATGATCCGTCGCGCCTGCGGGCCATTCTTGGCCGTACCGCAAAGATGAACTTCCATCTGGTGAATAACGAGAAAACCGCGGCCGAGGCCCGCGCAACGGGTCTTCCGCCGGGAACGATGATCTTGCCGGCTGCTGATGCCAGCGATCAGGCTGCCGGCATCCGTGAATATCTGATTGATCGTCGTATCGTGGTGTCGGGCGACAACCTTGTTGATTCGCAGCCTACCTTTAGCGACGGTCGCCCGGTAGTGTCCTTCCGCTTTGATGCGGCCGGTGGCGCGCGGTTTGGCGATGTTACAAGCAAAAATGCAGGCCGTGGCCTTGCCATCGTTCTGGATGGTGAAGTGATTTCCGCACCGCGCATCAACGAACCAATTCTTGGTGGCAACGGTATCATTACCGGTCAGTTCAGTGTTCAGGAAGCCAACGATCTTTCGCTTCTTCTCCGTGCAGGTGCTTTGCCTGCTCCTATGCAGATTCTCGAAGAACGCTCAGTTGGTCCTGGCCTTGGTCAGGATTCAGTCGAAGCAGGTGAATTCGCAGCAGTTCTCGGGCTTGTTTTCGTAATTGCCTTTATGATCATCAGTTACGGTCGGTTTGGTGTTTATGCGGACATCGCCCTGATGATGAACCTGATTCTTGTTCTGGCAGTGATGTCGGTTCTTCAGGCGACGCTGACCTTGCCGGGGATTGCCGGGATCGTGCTGACGGTCGGTATGGCGGTTGATGCCAATGTTCTGATCTTTGAACGTATCCGCGAGGAACGGCGAAATGGCAGGTCGATCATCAATGCCATCGATGCAGGTTATCGCAGTGCGATGTCGACCATTCTTGATGCCAACATTACGACCCTGATTGCAGCGCTTGTGCTGTTTAGCTTCGGGTCAGGTCCGATCAAGGGCTTTGCCGTGACGCTGGCCATCGGGATTATCACGTCGATGTTCTCGGCGATCTGGCTGACTCGTTTGCTGATTGCGACATGGGTCAAGCGCAGTCGTCCGACCGAGCTGGTTATTTAAGGAAGGGAACAGGGAAGATATGAAACCTTTACATCTTATCCCGGATGACGTGAACGTCCCGTTCCTTAAATTCCGGAAGATTTTCTATATCGTGTCTTTGGTAATGGTGCTGGCATCCGTTGGGATGTTCTTTACCAAGGGTCTTAACTTTGGCATCGATTTCCGTGGCGGTATTCTGGTTGAAATCAAGACCGATGGTCCGGCCGATATCAATGCGCTGCGTGATAATCTTGGCAGCCTTGGCCTCGGCGATGTTTCCATCCAGGAATTCGGCGAACCAGATGACGTTCTGATCCAGCTGCAACGCCAGGACGGAGAAGAAGAAGCCCAGATGGCAGCCCTTGCTGCGGTTACCGAGGCGCTGGGTGATGACGTCACCATCCGCCGGAGCGAACTTGTCGGCCCAAAAGTCGGTGGTGAGCTGAAGGAGGCCGGTTTCTATTCGGTCGTGATCTCGTTATTCCTGATCATGGTCTATATCTGGGTGCGGTTCGAATGGCAGTTTGCCATCGCATCGGTGGCAGCGTTGCTCCATGATGTGCTGATTACCGTTGGTTTCTTTGTCGTTACAGGCATTCAATTTGATTTGGCGACCCTGGCTGCGGTTCTGACTGTCGCAGGTTACTCGATCAACGATACCGTGGTGGTGTTTGACCGGATCCGTGAATATCTGCGCAAATTCCGCAAGATGGAAATCCCCGATCTTCTTGATCTGTCGATCAACTCGACGCTGGCCCGTACGACCATGACGTCATTGACCACTTTGCTGGCCCTGATTGCGCTGTTTGTGTTCGGTGGGGAAGCCATTCGTGGGTTCACCATGGCCTTGATCTTTGGCATCGTGATCGGGACGTATTCATCGATCTGTGTCGCTTCGCCGCTTCTGGTTGTTCTGCGCCTGAAACGCAAGATCCCCGAAGCAGAAGAAGGTCTGGAAGCTGGCGCCTGATCAGCCGGGTTGGATTGATAGACATTTACACTATGGCCGGGTTTGTGAGAAAACAAACCCGGCCATTTCTTTGCGGGATTTGATCGTTTGCGGTCTTTGGTTTCCGTGCCTAGAGAGCCGATAAAAAGTCCATCAAGAACTGGCGGAAACGGATGACACCCCATATCGCATCGACTCCCGAACATCGCGCAAATCTGATAGGAAGCATCTGGATGATGGCCGCGATGGTGGCGTTCTCTTTTGAGGATGCTTTTGTCAAGGCTGTCTCGGAAAACCATGCCGTAGGTCAGGTCCTCGTTGTGTTCGGGGTCGGTGGGGCGCTCCTGTTTGCAGTTGTCGCGCGGATCAACAAACAGCACTTGCTTAATCCTGACGTGCTGTCGCGCGCGATGAGCATTCGGATCGTTTTTGAAGTTATTGGCCGGTTGTTTTATGTCCTCGCATTGGCATTGACGCCACTTTCATCGACGACTGCAATTCTTCAGGCGACGCCGATTATTGTCGTTCTTGGAGCGGCACTCCTGTTTGGCGAAAAGGTGGGTTGGAGAAGATGGACGGCAATCATCGTCGGATTGATTGGCGTTTTGATTATTTTGCGTCCGACTGCTGACAGCTTTTCTGCGTTATCCCTGCTTGCCGTGATTGGCACGATTGGCTTTGCCGGGCGTGACCTTGCCAGCCGTGCCGCGCCTGTATCACTAAGTACGTCCATCCTGGGTTTTTATGGTTTTGTGGCCATTATCCTGGCTGGCATCATGTTTTCATTCTGGGATGGAAAAGCGTTTACGTGGATGAATACGCAAAGCGTTTTGTATTTCGTTGGCGCAATCCTGATGGGGGCTTTTGCCTACGCTGCCTTAATGAAAGCGATGCGCATTGGTGATGTTTCTGCAGTTACGCCATTTAGGTACACCCGCTTGTTGTTTGGTATTGCACTGGGCATGATCCTGTTTGGAGAGGAGCCCGACCTGTTGATGATGGTCGGTTGCGGTATCGTCGTTTTGTCCGGGTTGTTCATTCTTTGGCGCAGAAAAATTACCGAAGAGCACCTCGACACTCCGTGAAATCCAGACTAAGTCCAATTCAAATTAATCGAACAACCGCAAATGGGGCCCGCATGTCTCTTGAAGTAAGTACCTTGGTCGCCGAAGGCAGTAAAATAGTCACCAGCTATGGCGACGGCATTTTTCGATTTGGCGAAGAGACGGTTACGGGATCAATTCTGCTGTTTCCTGAAGCCGTCTATTCATGGAACGTTACGAAAAAAGACGACATCACGCCGGACTCTTTTTCCCGGGTTATAGAAAAGGCCGATGAAATCGAAATCCTGTTGCTTGGCATGGGGACACGTCTGACACCTGTCCCGCATGAGTGGCGACAGGCGTTGAGACCGCACGGCATTGTGATCGAACCGATGGATACCGGTGCCGCATGTCGAACCTATAACGTTCTGGTGTCAGAAGCACGTCGTGTTGCCGCAGCAATGATCGCTGTTTAGACCCTTCAGCTGGAAGCTATGCGAAGAACCTTTCAAGCTGATGGCGCACATCCCATACGCTTGAAAACAGGGCCGCAGGACCCGGTGCCTGATCGACCGGAAAGGCGTCACCACACAGGAACAGGTTTTTCCAAGGGGCGCGCAGGTGTTGTCTGGCCGCAGCCATTCCTGGCGTCATTTCTGGAAACGGGGCTTCTGCATTTATAAAAAGATGCTTGGGATGTCCCGCATTATCACCCGTGTCAATGCGCGCTTGCAGATCAAGATTAAGATACTGATCACAGAGCCACTCACAGCGTTGCCAAACAAGTTGTGCGAATTGATTGGCGTTCTGGATCGCTGTTAATGGCAAAGAACTATTCAGACTAACTTGAAGGTGCCGACGGGTGCAGTAAATGGCACGCACAATGTCGTCGCCGGCAAGAAGGGCGCGCGGTTCAACAAACGGTTTGCGTATCTCAAATGCCATGCTCAGACGACGGGCAGGGGCCGGTGTAATGCCAATGTCTGGCACCGCATCACATAACGGCCCGGGGTGCAGCGCAAGCACGACGGCATCATCGGGTTTCAGAACCACCTGACTATCATCCTCAAACAATAGATCGGTGGCGTAATCCGATGTGCTGTCAATATCACCAAGCTTCGTCCGCGCTTTGATATTGCCGCCGGCTGCAATGAATCGCTCGCGCAGGGCTGGCAAGGCGATGTCATTGAGAATGATTGGATCAACAGCAGAAAAAACCGGTTCATGATGACGCCGCAGCATCTCGCGCAGCGTGGGAACCAGAACACGGGCCAGCAATGCTTTCGAGCATTTGTGCGCCGGCATTGAGAACAGCACCTCAGCCAACACTGTCAGCGCATCTCGGTGATATGTACCTGGTTGGTGCGCTTTGTCATCTGCATCAAAGGTGCTAGATCCCAGTGTGCTCTCGACACGGCTTTCCTCGCTGGCATAGCGCTGTTGAAAAAGAGTAAGGGCCGTATAGGCCCTTGCTGCCAGGCCGATACGCCGAGATATCAATGATCGTGAGAGACCCTGATCAAGTGAAACGATGGCATGTTTGCGCCGTCCGCGTTTCAAACCCATTACGCAATGGGCAGGTCGGATCAGCTTTCTCGGAATTTCCGGGTATTGCGCGAAGAAACCTTCAACCAGCCCTTGCGGGTCATAGAATACTTCTGGCTCGGCAGCATGTTGGCTTTCGGCCGCAGTGTGCATACCGCGCGTCCAGCGGCTTTCGAATGGTTCCGCCTCGTCATAAAGCGTAACCTCAAAGCCGTCTTCTGCCATACAGGTTGCAAGTGCTGACCCACCAAGGCCGCCACCGATAACATGTATGCTTCCCGACGCAAATGATGCCATATGCCTGAGCCAATTTAGTTGTTATACAAAGGCCAGAGAACGATGTGCTACACAGTCGTGTCATGTCAGAAGTCGTAATAACCTTAACATCAGAATAGCTTACAAGCCATGGATGAAATCACGACCGAACTGGACAACCTCAATGAAGAGGTCATCGGCCAAATGAATTCTTGGGTCGACATGCTTGGCGGCGGAGAGGTCGGAAGACTGATCGGTGCGCTTTTGGTGCTGGTTGTGTTCTTCATCTTCAAACGGGTTCTGGTGCGCGGCGCGCTTGGTATATTGCGCCGCATCGCACAGCAGCGCTCGGAAAGCATGATGGCCAATGTGCTCGACGCGTTTGCCTTGCCGCTCCAAGCGCTGTTCATGCTGCTTGGGGTATATTTCGCGACCGAGGTACTGACACTCCCCGAAGAAATTGATGCGTTTGCTGTTGAGGCTATTTCAATCGCGGCTGGTTTCTGCGTCTTTTGGGCGCTGTTTCGGGCAGTCGAACCGCTGGGGGTTTCGCTCAATCGGCTGGTCGGCCGGTTTGGTGCCGGGCTTGGCGATGATCTCAGGCAATTCTTTATCCGTGGTGTGAAAACGCTCATCGTCGTTATCGGTGGCGTTATCATTCTGGAAAACTGGGGCATTGATGTTTCGGCGTTTCTCGGTGGTCTTGGTCTTGCCGGGATGGCTGTCGCCTTGGCAGCAAAGGATTCAGTTGCCAATATCTTTGGCGGTCTGACGATCTTTGCCGACAATCTGTATAAGCGCGGTGACTGGATCGAAACGCCGCATTTTGAAGGGACGGTAGAGGTCGTTGGCCTGCGCGCCACCAAAGTACGCACCTTTGCCAAGGCCTTGGTGACGATGCCCAATGCCCAGATCGTGGATTCACCGGTGATCAACTGGTCGCGCATGACACATCGCCGGATCAAGATGGTGATTGGTCTTGAATACAGAACAACCGCCAAGCAGATGGAAGCCATCGTCGACAAGTTGCGTGATTTTCTGAAAAACGACGAAGATGTTGCGCAGACCGACGTGGCCCAGATGGTTCATTTTTCGGACTTTGGTGCAAGTTCGATCAATATTGATCTTTATTATTTCACCAAAACCACAGACTGGGTGACCTGGCGTGACATCCGAAATCGTCACATCATCGCTTTCAAGCGCATTGTCGAGGAAGAGGGGGCAGCTTTCGCCTTCCCGTCACAATCGCTATATGTCGAGAGCATGCCGGAACTCACCAATAGCCCAAATGACGATCAACGTGCGGAACGTAAGATCGGATAGGATAAATGACCGATACGCCCAAGCTTTCTCATTGCGCAGACTATGTCAGGCGCCATGACCGGGATCGTTTCCTGTGCACGCTTTTTGCGGCACCGGAGAAACGTGAATCCCTGTTCACGCTCTACGCCTTTAATCAGGAAGTCTCCAAGACCCGTGAAATGGTCAGCGAAGTTATGCTGGGGCATATTCGCCTGCAATGGTGGCGTGACACCCTGACTGAACTGGCCGAGGGACAGGTCCGCAAACACGAGGTTGTCGAACCACTTGCCGAACTGGTCAAGGACGGTCACCTCGACGTTCCCGAACTTGAAGCAATCGTGGCAGCACGCGAATTTGATCTAGAAGATCGCCAACCTGCCACCCAGCAGGAACTTGATCGTTACATCGATCAAACATCCGGCCAGGTCAGTGTTCTGGCGGCAAAGCTTCTGGGGGCAAAGGACGACGATGCAAGCCAAGCTGCACGTCTTGCCGGTAATGCCTATGGATTGGTTGGCATCATGCGCGCCATTGTATTCCATGGTCGTTCGAAACGCCTTTACCTGCCCAAGGATCGAATGGATCATCATGAAGTGGCGCAGGGCGATGTCTTCGAATTTCGCAAAAAACTGGAAATTCGCGACTTCATCAGCGAGTTGGCATTGCTCGCACGTGATCGGATCAATGAGGCCCGCAAACATCGACGGGCCTTGCCGAAGCAGGCCCATGCTGCTGCATTGCCGGTCGTTCTGGCAGATGGTTATCTTCGGAAACTGGCCAAGGCTAATTACGATCCGTTTTCTGCAGAATTTGGTTTGGCCCGGCCGGCCAGCCTGCGTTTGACGCTGAATGGGATGCTCAAGAGATATTGATGGGATGTCACTTGCCCCGTGATCATCACAAAAGTATCTCTTAAAGAGGTGATAAAGGTCAGGACAGTGTTGAACTGTCCATGGTAGCGTTGATAACGCTTTGAAATTGGGCACGACACAAGGGGCAACCCTGCGATGAGGACCGACATGTCAACTTCGATCTCACACTCCCGGATGCGTTGGTTTGGTAATCTGACCCTGATTGCTGCCCTATGGCTGTGTCTTGCTTCCATTTCCATGGCTCAGGCCGCCAGCATAGATCCCTTCGTCGGGTCGTATCATGGTACGACAATTGAACATGCCGAAAATGAACTTCAGGCACGTGACCTTGATGTTGTAATCGAAAAAACTGACCGCGGCTTTGTCGTCGATTGGTCGACTGTCATTCACAAGGCGGATGGTCGGGAAAAAACTGTATCACTGGATGTTGAGTTTTATGCAACCGAACGCGCCGATATCTATGGCAGCGCCATGCGCTCAGGCCTGTTCGGGAAACGTATTCCCAATGATCCGCTCAAGGGTGAACCGTTCTTCTGGGCAAGGATCGTCGACAAGACACTGACCATCCACGCCCTCTATATCAACGATGAAGGCGGGTATGAGATGCAGGTCTACAAGCGCACCCTTGATGAGGAGGGGAACCTAGATCTGGTGTTTCGCCGCTTCCGCGATGGCGAACAGATCCGCGATGTCACGGGTAAATTGACCCGCCAATCTTCCCCATACTGATACAGTCTTTCACGATCCAACGAAAAAGCCGCATCGAACAGGATGCGGCTTTTAATTCTTCAGGCGGCTGATACGGCGCCAAGCCATTCGTCAAATAGCGGAATGGCCCGATCAGTATAGAGCTTTTTGCGGTCACGACCCTTGACCCGTTTTGTTAGCTCAAGGTCGGGAAACAGACCAAAATTCACATTCATTGGCTGGAACGTGCTTTCATCCGCGCCACCGGTAATGTGGTTCAGCAGGGCCCCCATGGCTGTGGCAAGCGGCGGGGTCGGGATGCTTTTGCCTGCTTTTTCCGCCGCGGTGAACCGACCGACCATCAGCCCGACAGCCGCACTTTCAACATAGCCTTCGCACCCCGTAATCTGACCGGCAAAACGCAGATCCGGACGCGATTTCAGACGCAAAGTTCCATCCAGAAGGCGCGGAGAATTCAGGAAAGTATTGCGATGAATTCCCCCCAGACGGGCGAACTCCGCGTTTTCCAAGCCGGGAATGGTGCGGAAGACTTCAACTTGCGCCCCGTACTTAAGCTTGGTCTGAAAACCAACCATATTATAGAGCGTGCCCAGCGCATTATCCTGACGCAGTTGAACAATAGCGCGTGGCTTTTGGGTCGGATTATGCGGGTTGGTCAGACCAACAGGCTTCATTGGACCATGACGCAGTGTTTCACGCCCGCGTTCGGCCATGACCTCAATCGGAAGGCAACCGTCGAAATACGGTGTGTCTTTTTCCCATTCCTTGAACTCGGTCTTTTCACCTTCGATCAGGGCATCGATGAAGCGATTATACTCATCTTCATACATAGGGCAGTTGATGTAGTCCTTGCCATCGCCCTTGTCATAGCGCGACTGGAACCACGCCTTGTCAAAATCGATGCTGTCCTTGTAGACAATCGGCGCAATCGCATCAAAGAAGGCAAGGCTTTCTTCGCCAGTTGCCTTGCGAATGGCGTCTGCCAGGGCCCCGGACGTTAACGGGCCAGTTGCGATGATGGTCTGTTCCCATTCTTCCGGCGGCAGGCCATCAATTTCGCCGCGTTCCATCGTAATCAATGGATGGTTTTCAAGCGCGTTTGTTACTGCTTCGGAAAAACCCTCGCGGTCTACAGCAAGTGCACCACCGGCAGGCACCTTGTGCTGATCAGCACAGCGCATGATGATCGACCCAGCACGACGCATTTCGTCATGAATCAGGCCGACAGCATTGTATTCCTTGTCATCTGAACGGAACGAGTTCGAGCAGACCAGTTCAGCGCACTTGTCCGTATGATGTGCGTCGGTCGGACGCGTTGGTCGCATTTCGTGGATGATGACAGGCACACCGGCTTCTGCCAATTGCCAGGCGGCTTCACTGCCTGCCAGACCGGCGCCAATAATATGAACAGGCTTGACCGTATTCACGTGTGCGAACTCCTTGCCAGAGTGGATTTGATAACGTGGCACACACATAGCGGTGCAAGGGGGCAGATTTCAAGTCAATTGCACCGGAACATGGGCAATCAAGATCACATGATGTTGTAGTGACCTGAAATCTTCACAACACCACATCCCAACCGTCTTGAAGGACAGCGCCGTTCTGTCCCGATAACGCGAAGATGGCATCATGAGTTACCCGCATCATCCCTACGGCTACGAACCAACACATTGTCCGGTCATTGGTCTTGTGCCGCGCAGGCGTCATATCATCGACGTGGACTGTTCAGATGCCCGGGATGAGCCAGAAACTCTTGAAATCGAAGAAAAGCCCGTTCCATCTGAGCGTCGTCTTGGATTTCCGTTCGGTTGTACGGGCGAAAGCGCGTTCGGCCCTGCCGACATCGAAGGCATGATCGAATACGTCGTTGCCACCCGTCAGGGCTGGCGCTCTTCGATGGTCATACGATCGTTTTTGCGTTGGTGGCGTAAAGATGACGACAATGACAGCGAAGCCGTCCGGGACCGTAAACAATCCGACGCCATTATCATGCTTCTGGCGTTAAACCAGGGGCGGGACGGTTTTGTTCAAGGATACCTTCACGACCTAAAGCACGAGCAGCAAGAAAATCCCAAAGCGGTTCTCCCTGAAAATCCAATAGAGCTGGCATTCAACAAAAGCCTTCGAATTGCGGCCCTGGCACTGGCACTTTCACCAATCGTTCTGGTTTTCGCCGTGCTGTTGTTCGTTCAGATCGACAACATCATCAGCGCGGGCAGCGGCAAGGTGTTTGGTTTCAGCTATGATTTGCTGTTCGTGGTTGGCAGCTTTGGCGCAATCGGGGCTCTGACAAGTATGATGATGCGGCTTGGCAAGGATGTTCCGTGGGATGAAATGGAGCCGGCTTCCGTGTTCTTCAATTTCCTGTTCCGACCGTGCATGGGGTTCTGCTTTGCCATTCTTGTGTTGTTGGCTTTGCGGGCCGGGATGCTCCCAATCCCACTGGATGAATTGCACAAGATCGACGATCTTGACGAAATCAGCCAATCCGCCGCCGCTGGTCAACAGATATCAATCGTTCTGGTCTTCGCCTTCCTGTCAGGCTTTAGTGAACGGCTCAGCACTGCGTTGGTGAAGCGGGTTGAGGACAGGGTAACGCATCCCGGCTAGGGGCCATGAAACAGCACCAGAATCAAAAAGGGCAGCTGGATGCTGCCCTTATGTTTTATTCCAGTCCAAGATGGCGCTTCAAATAACGTCCGGTATAGCTGCGCTCGTTGCCCATGATGTCTTCTGGCGTTCCTGTACCAACAAGCTGACCGCCGCCATCACCACCTTCGGGGCCGATATCAATAATCCAGTCGGCGGTCTTGATGACATCCAGGTTATGTTCGATCACAACGACCGTATTTCCCTGATCAACCAGCGTATGCAACACTTCAAGAAGCTTGCGAATATCGTGGAAATGCAAACCCGTGGTCGGTTCATCAAGGATATAGATTGTTCGACCAGTTGCGCGTTTGGACAGTTCCTTGGCAAGCTTCACACGTTGCGCTTCGCCACCCGATAGGGTCGTGGCTTGCTGTCCCAGATGGATATAGGAAAGCCCGACCTGTTTGAGGGTTTCCATCTTGTCGCGGATGGATGGAACGGCCTTGAAGAAGTCCGCGCCTTCCTCAACTGTCATATCAAGGACGTCGGATATCGATTTGCCCTTAAACGATATTTCCAGGGTCTCGCGGTTATATCGATGGCCCTTGCACTGGTCACATTCAACGTAAACGTCGGGCAGGAAGTGCATTTCAATCTTGATCACGCCATCGCCCTGGCATGCTTCGCAGCGTCCGCCCTTGACGTTGAAGGAAAAACGACCGGGCTTGTATCCGCGTGTTTTTGCCTCTGGCAATTGGGCGAACCATTCCCGGATCGGCGTAAAGGCACCGGTATAGGTTACTGGGTTGGAACGCGGGGTTCGGCCAATCGGGCTTTGGTCGATATCAATGATCTTGTCAATCAGCTCGACACCCTTGATATCGTCATGGGCGCCCGGATGGTGACGCGCATTATGCATCCGTTTTGCCAACGCCTTATACAGCGTTTCGATGACAAGACTTGATTTGCCGCCACCGGAAACCCCGGTCACGCAAATGAACTTGCCCAGCGGGAAGTCAACATCAATGCCCTGAAGGTTGTTGGCCCTAGCGCCCGTGATGCTGATGGCCTTGCCGTTACCCTTACGGCGTTCCTTCGGTACCGCGATCTGTTCAACCCCGACAAGATATTTGCCCGTGAGGCTATCCGGATTCTGCTGGATCTGATCGGGTGTACCTTCGGCAACAATGCGGCCGCCATGAATACCTGCACCTGGCCCCATGTCGACAACATAGTCGGCTGCACGAATGGCATCCTCGTCATGTTCAACAACCAGAACCGTATTGCCCAGATCGCGCAAGCGCTTGAGTGTTTCAAGCAGACGGTCATTATCGCGCTGGTGCAGGCCGATCGATGGTTCATCAAGCACATAGAGAACACCCGTCAGACCTGAACCGATCTGGGAAGCCAACCGGATACGCTGGCTTTCACCACCAGAAAGCGTGCCCGAGGTGCGTGACATTGAAAGATAATCCAGACCGACATCGCGCAGGAAGCGCAGTCGATCATTGATTTCACGCAGGATACGGCGCGCGATTTCGGTTTCTTTCTCGTTCAGCTTTTCTTCCAGTGCCAGGAACCAGTCACCTGCCTTGGCAATCGACAGGTCTGTAATCTGTGAAATGTCACAGCCATCAACCTTGACGGCCAGCGCTTCAGGCTTCAGGCGCTTGCCAGAACAGGTCGGGCAGTTTGACACCATCTGATATTTCGACAGCTCATCGCGCGCCCACTGGCTATCTGTTTCACGCCAACGACGTGACATATTGGGAATGACGCCTTCGAACGGGCGGGAAACCTTATAGCTGCGCGAACCATCATCATAGGTCACCGTGACTTCCTCGTCACCGGAACCATACAGGATGATGTCCTGGGCCTTTTTCGGCAGTTTTTCCCAAGCGACATTGGTTTTGAAGTCAAAGTGCTTCGCGACCGATTTCAGGGTCTGGAGGTAGTATTTCGATGTTGTGCTGGCCCAGGGGGCAACAGCGCCATTTTCGAGCGTCTTGCTCTCATCCGGGACGACCAGCATCGGATCGAATTCCATTTGGGTTCCGAGGCCATCACAGGCCGGGCAGGCACCAAACGGGTTGTTGAATGAAAACAGACGCGGTTCGATTTCCTCGATGGTGAAGCCGGAAACCGGGCAGGCGAACTTTGCCGAAAACACTGTGGTTTCGCCGGTTTTGGCATCTTCCGTCAGCACAATCCCGTCAGTCAGCTCAAGCGCAGTTTCAAAACTGTCCGCCAGACGGGTTGAAATACCGTCCTTGACGATCAGGCGATCAACCACGACGGAGATATCGTGCTTGAGCTTTTTATTGAGTTCCGGTGCTTCGTCGATGTCATACATTTCACCATCGATCTTGACACGCTGGAAGCCGCGCGCGCGAAGTTCACGCAGTTCTTTCTTGTATTCGCCTTTGCGGCCACGCACGATCGGGGCCAGCAGATAAAGACGCGTGCCTTCATCCATTTCCATTACGCGGTCAACCATTTGCGATACCGTCTGGCTGACAATTGGAAGGCCGGTTGCAGGCGAATAGGGAACGCCGACACGTGCCCAGAGCAAACGCATATAGTCGTAAATCTCGGTGACAGTACCGACGGTTGAACGCGGGTTCTTGGAAGTCGTTTTCTGTTCGATGGAAATTGCTGGCGACAAACCGTCGATATATTCGACGTCAGGTTTTTGCATCAGTTCAAGGAACTGGCGTGCATAAGCTGACAGGCTTTCGACATAGCGTCGTTGGCCTTCGGCATAAATGGTATCGAACGCCAACGAACTTTTGCCGGAACCCGACAGGCCGGTAATCACCACAAGAGAATCGCGCGGCAGTTCCACATCAATGTTCTGAAGGTTGTGTTCTTTCGCACCGCGAACCGAAATTTTCGTCAGCATGTCGGGCCTTTTGTTCCTGAATTGTTCGGGGAATGTATAGAGGAGCCATAAGCTATACGCAAGCGCACCCCTGACAGTTCCTGTCAGTATTTGTCAGGAGACTGGCAATTAACAATCCCAGGGGCGATGGGGCCACGAAAAAGCCCGCCGGACAAGACCTGCGGGCTTCATAAATCCTGTGACCAAAAAGGTCAGTTTTTTCTGACTTAGCCCTTGGTAACCGTGCGACCGGTTGCACCAAGATCCTTGAAGGCCTCTTCAAGGCGAGCGGCCATGGAAAGTTCAGCTTCGCGGATCCAGACACGCGGATCATATTGCTTTTTGTATGGTTGATCGGTTTCCGGATCGACCTGGTACTTAAAGGCGCGATCATTGGCTTCGACATACTCGCCAACCGGGCGGGCATAGGCGAACTGGGTGTCCGTATCGATGTTCATCTTAAAGCAGCCATAGCTGACGGCTTCTTCGATTTTCTCTTTCTCCGAACCGGAGCCACCATGGAACACGAAATCAAGCGGGCGATCCCCAAGGCCGTGCTTTTCGGCGACATACTTCTGGCTTTCCAGCAGGATTTCCGGACGCAGCTTGACGTTGCCCGGCTTGTAAACGCCGTGCACGTTGCCAAACGCAGCCGCGACAGAGAAGTGACCAAGCGGAGAAAGACGACGATAGGCTTCTTCAACTTCTTCCGGACGGGTGTAAAGGCGCGGATCGATTTCCTCAACTGAGGTATCAAGTTCCTGGCCGATACCGTCTTCTTCACCACCGGTGACGCCCAGTTCGATCTCAAGGCTCATTTCAATGGCGGACATCCGCTTCAGGAAGGTCTCGCAGGTTGCAAGGTTGTCTTCTACGGACTCTTCGGACAGATCAAGCATGTGGGAGCTATATAGCGCCTTGCCGGTTTCGGCATAGGCCTTTTCGCTCCATTTCAGCATTTCATCGACCCACGGCACGAACTTGCGGTTGGCATGGTCGGTATGCATGACGACAGCCACACCATAATGCTCAGCCAGAAGCTGTGCGTGGCGGGCAGCAGAAACAGCGCCCAGAACACGGGCAGTGGCAGCGTCCTTGATGCCCTTGCCGGCAAAGAACTGCGCGCCACCATTCGACAGCTGAATGATGATATCAGAACCGGCATTTGCAGCAGCTTCAAGGGCTGCGTTCATCGTGCTTGAAGACGTAATGTTGACGGCGGGAAGGGCGTAACCGTCCTGCTTGCAGGCAGCAACGAGTTCGCGATAGGCAGCACCGGTAACAACACCGGGTTTAACGGAAGGCATGTGGGTACTCCTCCTGGGGGTCAGAGCAAAAACAGGTCAACAGCAAAATCTCCTGAGGATCCTGCATACAAACTGTTACAGAGCCCAATGCATCTTCGAAATGCCGCCTCAGGTCAAGGCTTTCCGTTATAGACTTTCGGAAAATCTCGCTTTTGCTCAGACACAGGCCAGTTCGGTTCCTTTGACCCAGCTCCGGGTAACCGCGAACTGATCATCGAACAAAATCATATCGGCCTGATATCCGGGCGCCAATCGCCCAAGAACATGATCAAGGCCAAGAAACTGCGCGGGGTATAACGAAGCCATGCGAAGGGCTTCATCAAGCCCGACTTCCGCCATTCCCATGCAATTGCGGACAGCCGAAATCATATCAAGATCCGACCCTGCCAGCGTTCCATCCGCAAGCGCACAGCGGCCATCGACCGCAATGATTTCTTCTTCGCCCAGTTTGAATCGCTTCTCAATGGCGCCTACTGTTGGCATGGCATCAGTTACCAACATCATCTTGCCTTTGGCCTTGGCGCGCACAGAAGCCTTTATGACCGCCGGATGCACATGATAGCCATCGGCAATCAGACCACACCATGTCCTGTCATCGGAGAGTGCTGCACCGACGACGCCGGGCGCACGATGGGAAAGGGGGCTCATGGCATTATACAAGTGCGTGAAGCCCTGCATGCCTTCGTCAATTGCAGACATCATGTCTTCATAGGTGCCAGCTGTGTGGCCGGCACATACAAGCACATTGCGGGCGACAAGTTCCTTTATCGCGCCTTTCGCAACATTTTCAGGTGCCAGTGTCACAAGTGTTCGACCATTGCGCAGGCTTGAGAGCAATTCGATGGCATCGTCTTCCATGTGGCGGATCTGATCATCTGGATGCACGCCGCGCCTTTGATGGTTGAGGTAGGGCCCTTCGAGATGAATACCAATCACACCGGGCAGACCACCATCAATGGCTTCCTGAACAGCCGTGATTGCGGCTTCCATTTTTTCGCGGGTGTCTGTGATCAAGGTTGGCAACATCGCCGTGGTGCCAAACTTGCGATGAGCCGTGACCATGGTTTTGATCGTCTCAACGTCAGGTGCGTCATTTAGCAATACGCCGCCGCCGCCATTTACCTGAACATCTATCAAACCGGGTGCGAGGGTTTGTCCTTTGCCTTCGATGGTTTCGATACCATCAGGTACGCTGCCATCCGCAATGATCGCGTCAATTTTTCCGTCGTTCACAAGCACCGCATGATCAGCCAGAAAATCGCTGCCATCAAAGATTCGGGCATTTCTTATGGCAAATACACTCACGCCTGAATCTCCGATCTGTGCGTGTCTGGAAACGGGTTTCGAGCATCGTAAAGGGCTGATGCGACGGCCGCAATCGTATTGCGGGATAAAATCAAAGGTTCAGTTTTGCGGTCTGTACCGGCTGTGAATGAAAACTTTCGCATTATTCGAACATGAACATTTCTCGAACATCGATAAAGCGGGCGCCGGAACGACCTGTTTTCATGCTCCCGTCGTAAAAAATTCATTTGTCTGAAACATAACAAGAGCACTGCAACACACTGAAATAAAGAAGATGTTTGATCAACACCCTTAAAACCCAAGCTAATTCTTGTTGTTGAGACTGGTCGGAGGATGGCTGTGGTCAAGCTTCATAATGAATATTGTTGATGTTCGTTCGATCATAAATTGGCTGTTTTTATGTCAGATCACAACCAATTCGCACATCAAAAGTAAGTTTCCGAAAACTGTCACTTGAGTGAAAACGCCCTCGAGAAGAAAACGAATGTCTAGCCGGGCGCCGGATTACGGGCGGCGTCTCGCGACAAGTTTTCAATAGGGAGTTACTTGACAATGTTCCGCAAGACACTGATGGCCGCTGCTGCCGTGTTTGCCATCGGCAACACCGCACAGGCTGCAACCGAAATCACCTGGTGGCACGCAATGGACGGCGCCCTGGGTGACGTCGTCAACCAGATCACCGAAGACTTCAACGCCAGCCAGGATGAATACAAACTCGTATCCATCAACAAAGGTGGTTACGAAGACACCATGACGGCAGGTATCGCAGCGTTCCGTGCAAACAACCAGCCGAACATCATTCAGATCTTCGATGCCGGTGCAGCCACCATCATCAACGCCAAAGGCGCTGTTAAGCCGGTTCAGGATCTGCTCGAAGAGAACGATGTTGCCTTCAACATCAACGATTACATCCCGGGTGTTCGCTACTTCTATGCCGATTCAGACGGCAAGATGATCGGCATGCCGTTCAACAGCTCGACCCCGCTTCTGTATTACAACAAAGAAGCGCTGGCCAAAGCCGGTGTTGACGTTCCGAAAACCTGGCAGGAATTCGAAGCTGCTGCGCCGAAGCTCAAAGAAGCCGGTTACACCGCGCTTGCACAGTCGCACAGCCCTTGGATCTTCTTCGAAAACTTCATGTCGCGTCATAACCTTCAGATGGCGACGGGCAACAACGGCTATGACAGCACCGATGTTGAAATCCTCTACAACAACGATGCTCTGAAAGACCACTGGCAGCACGTCAAAGACTGGAAAGACGCTGGCTATTATGGTTATTACGGCCGTGCATGGGGCGCCAACCAGGATGCCTTCGTTCAGCAGCAGGTTGCAATGTGGATCGGTTCCTCCGGTTCGTTCGGTGGTCTTCGCAAATCCGCACAGTTCGACTTCGGCACCTCAACCCTGCCGTACTGGGAAAATGTTGGCGAAGCACCGAAATCAACCTTCATTGGCGGCGCTGCTCTTTTCGCGTTCTCTGGACATGATGCTGAACAGGATGCCGGTGTAGCTGAATTCTTCAAATTCCTGACCAAGCCGGAAACCCAGTACTACTGGCACAAAGAAACCGGTTATGTTCCGATCACCAACGCGGCATATGATCTCGCAAAATCGGACGGCTACTACAACGAAAGCCCAGATGCCGAAGTTGGTATCATCCAGCTTTCCGAAGAAGGCGGCGAGTGGACCAAAGGTTACCGTCTTGGCTTCTACGTCCAGATCCGCGAAGTCATCTATCGTGAAGTCGACAAGATCATGAACGGCGAAGAAACCGTTGATGCAGCCTTTGCGACCATCGAAGAAGAAGCAAACGGTCTTCTGGATCGCTTCAACGATACCTATTCGAACTAATCTGCTTTTCGCAAATGCGGGGCGGCCGATCTTTTGGCCGCCCTGTTTTGCATTTTCTGATTCTGCCTTGAGGTTGCGTTCACAATGAAGCGCGTACAATTTGAACATAGCGCGGTGCCATACCTTTTCATCGCGCCGCAAATTCTGATTATTTCCATATTCTTCCTGTGGCCTGCGGCCCAGGCACTGTACCAGTCCTTCTTGCTTGAAGACGCCTTTGGCCTGTCTTCGCAGTTTGTCTGGTTCCGCAATTTTGAAGATGTGCTTTCAAGCAGTTCATGGACGCGCTCCGCCATCTTTACCGTCGTATTCTCTGTTCTTGTTTCCGTACTTTCGATCGCGATTTCGCTGTTCCTTGCAGTGCGCGCCGACGAAGTCATCCGCGGGGCAAAAACCTATAAAACACTTCTGATGTGGGGATATGCCATTGCACCGCCGGTGGCTGGCCTGCTTGGCATTATGATGTTCAACCCGTTGATGGGCGACCTTTACATGGTCTTTAACAGCTTCGGGTTTGAGTTTAACCACATCGAGAACCCCAATGACGCCGCGTTTGTCGTCATTCTGATTGCGGTGTGGAAACAGGTCAGCGTGAACTTCATCTTCTTCCTGTCGGGATTGCAAGGCATTCCGAAATCGATACAGGAAGCTGCGACCCTTGATTGCAAAAGCCCGGAACGCCGGTTCTGGACCATCACGTTCCCGCTTCTGGCGCCAACAACCTTCTTCTTGCTGGTGATCAACCTGACATATGCCTTCTTTGAAACCTTTGGGATTATCGACGTTTCGACCAAGGGCGCGCCGGGTGGCTCGACTGCAACCCTTGTCTACAAGGTTTATGTCGATGGCTTCCTGGGTGCGGATATGGGCGGCAGTGCGGCCCAGTCAGTCTTGCTGATGATCATGGTCAGTGTCCTGACTGTGTTCCAGTTCCGCTTTATCGAACGCAAAGTGCATTACTAGGGGGAACGTCATCATGTATCAGTCCAAATGGCGTATATTTACCAACCACACCATTCTGGTGCTTGGCGCACTTTTCATGATCCTTCCGGTCTGGATCGCCTTTGCATCATCAACCCATACCCGTGAATATGTCTTCCAGCACGGCCTTCAATTCTGGCCGGGCGGTGAATTCTTTTCCAATTATGGGGCTATTCTGTTTGATGCCGAGGCAACAAAGGGCAGGGTGACCGCGCTTGAGATGCTGTTTAACAGCATGGTGCTTGGCCTTGGCTTTGCGATTGGCAAAGTGATCATTTCGATGATGGCGGCCTATGCAATTGTCTATTTCCGCTTCAAGCTGGCTGTGCCGCTGTTCTGGATCATCTTCTCAACGCTGTTGCTGCCGCTCGAAGTGCGCATTGTGCCCTCTTATGAGGTTGTGGCAGGCCTTGGGCTGCTCAACAGCTATACCGGTCTGATACTGCCGCTGATCGCCTCGGCAACCGGCACATTCTTCTTCCGGCAGTTTTACCGTTCCGTCCCCGACGAATTGCTTGAGGCCGCAAGGCTAGATGGTGCAGGGGCGTTGCGCTTCTTTATCGACATTCTGGTGCCGCTGTCTGTCACCATGATTGCCGCGATCTTCATCATCATGTTCGTGGTCGGCTGGAACCAGTATCTCTGGCCGCTTTTGATGACGACCGATGATCAGCTTTACACCATCGTGATCGGGATCAAGCAGGTCTATAACTCGCTTTATGAAGGCGGGCAGATCCCGCAATTTCCCAAAGCATTCGCACTGACAATCATGGCATCGATCCCGCCGGTACTGGTGGTGGTGATCTTCCAGCGCATGTTCGTCAAAGGACTGGTCGAGACGGAGAAATGATCTCCGTCTCCCGCGAGTTTGAATTGAAAACAACCGATCCGTATACAGGATACTAAGATGGCAACTGTAACGCTTAACAAGGCCGAAAAAACGTACCCGAATGGCTATAAGGCCATTCATGGCATTGACCTTAAAATCGAGGATGGCGAGTTTACCGTTCTTGTTGGCCCGTCGGGCTGCGGCAAATCAACGTTGCTGCGTATGATCGCAGGCCTTGAGGGCATTTCTGATGGTGAGATCAGCATTGATGACAAGGTCGTAAACAAGGTCGCCCCGGCTGACCGGGATATCGCGATGGTCTTTCAGAATTATGCGCTGTATCCACATATGAACAACTATGACAACATGGCTTACGGCCTTAAAAACCGCGGTCATAGCAAAGCCGAGATCGATGCAAAGGTCCGTGAGGCTGCACGCATCCTTCAGCTTGAAGATTACCTTGAGCGCAAACCGCGCCAGCTGTCAGGCGGGCAGCGCCAACGTGTTGCCATGGGGCGCGCGATTGTGCGCCAACCCAAGGTCTTCCTGTTTGACGAACCGCTGTCAAACCTTGATGCCAAGCTGCGTGTGGACATGCGCCTTGAAATCAAGAATCTTCAGCAACGTCTTGGAATTACGTCGGTCTATGTTACCCACGACCAGGTCGAGGCAATGACGCTTGCAGACCGTCTGATTGTCATGAATGGCGGTGTCGCGGAACAGATCGGCTCACCGATTGACGTCTATGAAAGGCCGGCAAGCCAGTTCGTTGCCGGCTTTATCGGATCGCCGGCGATGAATTTCCTCAAAGGCAAGGTATCGGACGACAAAAAGCATGTGACGGTTGGCGATGGTGTCGAACTCGAACTTGATCACGATGTCGAAGGGGGACGGGATGTCACGGTCGGTATCCGTCCGGAACATCTGCAAATGCATAGTGATGGACACGGCCGCATTGATGCCGGTGTGCGCATGGTGGAATCACTTGGTGCGGAAACGCTGGCATATCTGGATTTTGGCGCAAATGCAGATAACGTCACGCTTCGACTGCAGGGAACCCATCAGTTCACGCAAGGACAGAAATTAAATCTGTCCGTTCCGGCCGAGAAAATCCATCTCTTTGATGTCGAGAGCGGCAAGCGTATCTGACCGATATCGCAGATAACAGCTATCTATCTGACGCCTCTGACAACTTACCTGTCAGGGGCGTTTTTTGTTTTCCATTTCCCCAGTTTACCCTTGTCTCAACAGACCGGAACGGGGTAGTTCCTATCGGCGAAAGTTAAGGAGTACATCGTGCAGACCGAACAGAAACAAGCGCTTTACGAAGAAGCAGAAAAAGAACTGATCAGCATTACCGAAGGCGAAACGGACGTGACCGCGCTTATGGCGACGGTTTGCTGTATCCTTTCGCAAAAGTTCGACTATTACTTCTGGACGGGCTTCTATAATGTTGATCCCCATAAGGAAAACGAACTGGTCGTCGGTCCGTATCAGGGCACGCTTGGCTGCCTTCGCATTCCGTTCGGGCGCGGTGTCTGTGGTGCTGCTGCATCTACACTTGAAACTCAGGTGGTCGCCGATGTTCATGCGTTCCCGGGCCATATCGCCTGCGATAGCCGGACCAATTCGGAAATCGTCGTGCCGGTGACTAATGCGGATGGACAGTTGATCGCCGTGCTCGACGTAGATAGTGTCGAAGCCAATTCGTTTGATGAAACGGATCGCATTGCACTTGAAACTTTAATGCAGCGCATTTTTGCGCAATGATAACCCACAAGTCCCGACCAATCGGGACAGCGGACAACACAAACTTTGGAAGATAACCCATGGCTGGCAGTGTCAATAAAGTCATTCTCGTCGGGAACCTTGGCCGCGATCCTGAAATCCGGTTTACCCAGGCTGGCAAAAAGATCGCCAATTTCAGCATCGCAACCTCCGAACAGTGGCGTGACCGTCAGTCTGGTGAGCGCCGCGAGCGCACCGAATGGCACCGCATTGTCGTGTTCAATGAAGGTCTTGCGGATGTGGTCGAGCGCTTTGTGAAAAAAGGCAGCAAGCTTTACATCGAAGGCCAGCTCCGCACCCGTAAATGGCAGGGACAGGACGGCAAAGACAATTACACCACCGAAGTTGTGCTTGAAGGCTTCAACTCCAACCTGACCATGCTTGATAACCGCGGCGGCGGCGATGGCGGGGGCATGGGTGGTGGCTCGTCCTCTGGTGGCGGCTATGGCGGCGGCCAAGACAGCGGCGGATTTGGCGGCGGCTCTGATGCCGGTTGGGGGAACGGTGGATCGTCGGGTGGTGGTTCGGCACCGGCCGGCAGCCCGGACCTTGATGACGAGATCCCGTTCTAGGAAATCATTTGCCAATCAAGTTCAATGCACCCCAAAGCACTGGTTGTTTTGGGGTGTTTTGGTTTTGGGGTGATATGCCTTTGACAAACAGCATCCCGACCACACATGAAATGGACTTCCCAAATCAGATCGTTTTTAGCTGCGAGACTGTAAATATTTAAGAAAACCTGATTTAAGGTTGAAGATCACACTTGGCGGCTTAAGGGAGTGTTTTTTGGCCGGTCCGATATTTGGAACCCCGCGCATGGGGCGAAGCTATAGCGTTCAGGACTGCGTCTATGCCGTTATCTCTCGTGACAACGGCGATGTTGCCGTTGCCCGCACGCCCAAAGGGATCGTTCTGTTAGGCGGCGGGGTCGAGGACGGCGAAAGTGAACGTGATGCCCTCTATCGCGAGGCTTACGAAGAATCCGGTTATCGTGCTCAGATCATATCGCGGTTGGGCTTCGCATCTCAGTATGTCAATAACGCAGCGAAGGATCGCTATCGGTTAAAACGTGCGACCTTCTTTGAGTGCGAGCTGACCGAAAAGCTTGGCCCGCCCATAGATCAGGATCACGAATTGATCTGGATGCCTTATAAAGAAGCGCATGAAAACTTGTTGCGACCATTTCATCGCTGGGCACTGGAATTTGTGGGTTAGCCACAGCATTTCTTGAATTTCTTCCCGGAACCGCAGGGGCAGGGGTCATTCCGACCTGTTTTCGCCAGTCCCGAACTCACGGAAGCTGCACCGGCATCGCGCTGAGCCCCGGGAAAAACACCATCAACATAAAGCCATCTGCCGTTTCGACGCTCGAAATTGGATCGCTCGTGAAGTTGGTGCTTGGCTCCGTTTTCTTCGAAATGGGCGATGAACTCTACAATGCCGGTTTGATCAAGCACACCACCCGAAACAACGTCGATGATTTCCAGCCCGGTCCAACGGGTCCTGTCCTGCGCAATCGTGTCAGCATTGAATCCGGAACGATTTTCCTCTGCCAACGTTGAAAGAAGGTAAGTCCCATCACGCAGTACAAAGGCAGAATAACGTGATCGCATAAGCTTTTCGGCAGTTTCGGCACTTGCGTTGCCTGAATGATATTTCCCGCAACAGGATACATAAGCGTCACCAGTGCCACAGGGGCAGGGCGCATTCGTTGGCAAGCTGGGCATATTAACTCCGGGCAAAACTGTATTCACCACCATCTTATGGCAGGTGTTTGATGGAATCCATCTCTGCGGGCCGATCGGGGCGGTTGGGGCGGCATCAGGTCAAAAATCCTGTTTTGACGCGTAATAACCGAAATTTGGAAGGCTGCCTTTGTTTCGCCTTATATCGATCCTAGCGTTAACCATTGGCGTTTTAAGTACCTGACTGATTTTGTCGGCTATAAATCCTAAAACGCTGATATCGAGGAATTAATATAACTGAAACACTGGTCATAAGTTCTTGACGGATTTGGTCGGGTTTAGATATATTAATAAATGCGGGTGGGGGCCCAAAGGCACCGCCGGATCAACGTCCGGCCAATTGGCGGACATGTAAATTGTCGATTTGCTTCGAGTAAGGATGAGACACGATGAATACACTTCTTATTAGCGTCTGCTGTCCTCTTCCATAGGTGACTTTGGAATGAGATACGACCGGATTGCACTTGTCTTTGAACGAGTTCCGGTCGTCCACGTGAATTATTTCACAACCGATAGTGTTTGCGCGTCATCTAGCTTGTGATGGATTCCGTATCCAATACACATCCCGACGTGTAAACCTCTCAGGAGGACATAGAATGAGCGCCATTAAATTACCAGCCGTTCCTCAGGAAGAAGGTTTCTCGGGTTATCTCCGTGAAGTCTGGAAATTCCCCATGCTTACGGCAGACGAAGAATACATGCTGGCCCACCGTTATCAGGATCATGATGATACCGAGGCCGCCCATAAACTTGTGACCAGTCACCTGCGTCTTGTTGCCAAGATTGCGTTCGGTTATCGCGGCTACGGCCTGCCGATGGCCGACCTCGTTGCAGAGGGCAATACAGGCCTGATGCGTGCCGTGCAGAAGTTTGACCCGGAACGCGGTTTCCGTCTTTCGACCTATGCAATGTGGTGGATCCGCGCCGCCGTGACGGAATATATCCTGCAAAGCTGGTCGATGGTTAAACTCGGCACCATGGCAGCGCAGAAAAAGCTGTTCTTCAGCCTGCGCAAGGCCAAGCGTCAGCTTAACATCTATGACAATGGTGAACTTTCGCCAGAGGAAGCTGATCAGGTCGCCGAAAAACTTGGTGTGACCGGCCGGGAAGCGCTTGATATGAACCGTCGCCTTGCGGCGCGTGACTTCTCGCTTAACACGCCGATGCCAAAGGACGAGGGGATGGAGTATCTCGATACCCTGTCGTCTGATGCACCAAGCCCTGAAGCACTGGTTGCCGATGCCGAAGAACGTGTTCTTCATAACGGCATGCTGAAAAATGCCTTGGGTGAATTGCCTGAACGCGAACAGGAAATCATCAAGGCCCGCTTCCTGAGCGATGATCCGATCACGCTTGAAAAACTTGGCGAACGCTTTGGTGTTAGCCGCGAGCGTGTTCGTCAGCTCGAAGCGCGCGCTTTCAAGAAAATCCAGGAAAGCGTCCTGACCCAGCATTCAGCGGCATAAGCACAACACTGCATTCAAAACAAAAGGCGGCATCAAACTGGTGCCGCCTTTTTCATGCGATATTGCCTGACGTCGCGAAGGGACCGCTCAACCCTTCGAGAGCACATCGCGGGATTTGGCGATGATTTCAATGGTCTTGTTCCAAAGGGCGTACTTGGTCACATCCTTGACATTAACCCATTTTGCATCGGCGGCATCCCCGCCAAGCGTAACGTCAGGATTAAGCGCCACCGCTACAAAGTCGATCAGTGTATAGTGATACTCGACCTTGTCATCCTCGTTGGTCGAAATCATATCCACCGCATCAACAAGGATCGGGCTTGAGATTTTGACCCCGGTTTCTTCAAGAACTTCGCGGCAAACGGCATCACGCACGGTTTCACCAAGTTCCTGCGCGCCGCCCGGTAGACTCCAGGTTCCCAAATGGGGTTCTTTGCCGCGCTGAATCAACAGAACATGGTCCTTGTGCCATACAACGGCACCAACCCCGACAAGAGGACGCGGCAAAAAGGTTCGCTGATCATCAAGTTCAGTAATCGTCATCATCTTCTTCCAAATCATCATCGGGGTCGGGGACTTCGTGGACAACCTTACCAGTCATTTCGCGCGCCCGAATGCCCGGGGTTCCAAGAAACTGTTCCTCGGACTCCGGATGGAGTGACATCACAAAATCCCGGGATGGGGCATCGCCGATGGCAAACTGCCGGGCGGTTTCATAGTCAGGGGCACGGACCTTCGCGGTCTTGATCCCCACCGAACCGTCATCATCGTAAATATATTCAACAATCCAGACCTGCAAAACGTCTCCACAACAATTCTGATCTGCGAATTACGGTTTGTTGGTTGCACCGCAAACTTGATTACTGCTATCACTTTAATAAGCGGGAACAACCCGGTCTTAAGTCCCAGCTTTGCCATATTCTCACGTACAATGACCAAAAACCAAAGACTAATCTTGCAGTTTTTGGTTCTTGATATTTGGCTCTTTTGCACAGGTGCTCAATGAACGCCAAGCGCGACAATAACGATGATCCGGAAAACAAGGGTTCGGATCATGTCATCCCAAGTCCGGGTATGTTTGCCCGGATGAGAGCCTATTTCCTGACAGGTGTGCTTGTCAGTGCACCTCTTGCGATTACCTTTGGGCTTGCATGGTGGTTTATCGAGTTCGTCGATAGCAAGGTCATCCCTCTGATCCCGGCCCATTACAATCCGGAATCCTATCTTCCGGTAGGCTATGAGGAATACGGGATTCCCGGTTTTGGCCTGTTGGTCATCATCGTTTTTATCACCGTCGTTGGCTGGTTCACCACCAACTTTGCCGGTCGGGCGCTCATTAAACTTTACGAACGCATTCTTGGCCGTATCCCGGCGGTGCGCAGCATCTATGGTGCGGTAAAGCAGATCCTTGAAACGGTTCTGGCCAATCAGTCCAATGCGTTTCGTCAGGCCGTTCTTCTGGAATATCCGCGCCGCGGCATGTGGGCAATTGGCTTTATCACCGGCGAAACGACTGGTGAGGTACAGAACCTGACCGAAGACAAGGTCATCAACATCTTCCTGCCGACAACACCAAACCCGACTTCGGGCTTTTTGCTGTTCGTGCCCAAGCGTGATGTAGTGATCCTTGATATGACGGTCGAGGAAGCCATCAAGATGGTCATGTCGGGCGGCATCGTGACCCCGCCAGACCGTCGCCCGGAAGCAGAACGCAACCAGCCGCAGGTCTCAGCCAAAACCTATGAGGATGTCGATACCCTTCGCGAAAAGGAAAACGTTCCAATCCTGGTCTCGCGCGACATACCTGCACGGACAGAAAACTCTGACCCGCAGGCAAAGGATGGCAAGACACCCGAAGACGCGTGATCACAATGCATCGTTAATGTCCGACAGAAAAGGGCGCATCATCTTGATGCGCCCTTGTTTGTTATCCAGACCTGAAATATCGAACCGCTTCATCACGTTCGAACAAATATAACAACAAACGCAATGCATCACCGCGGGTCTTTTGAAGGTCCGGATCACGCTCGACAATCAAACGCGCATCATCCCTTGCGATGGCCAGCAAATCTCCATGCAGTTCCAGATTGGCAAGTCTGTATTCCTGAAGGCCACTTTGGCGCGTTCCAAGAACCTCCCCAGCCCCACGAAGTTTCAGGTCTTCCTCGGCGATGATGAACCCATCCTCGGTTTCACGCATGATTTTGAGACGTGCCTTGGAAACCTGCCCAAGCGGGTTGCCATAAAGCAACAAACAGGTCGAGGCCGCGTCACCACGGCCAATCCGACCGCGAAGCTGATGAAGTTGTGCCAGACCGAAACGTTCGGAATGCTCAATCACCATGATCGTTGCTTCCGGCACGTTTACGCCAACTTCAATTACCGTCGTTGCGACAAGGATGGAGGTATCGCCATGGGCGAACTTTTCCATGACCTCGTCCTTTTCCTTGCCCTTCATCTTGCCATGGACAAGGCCGACACGCTCTGCGCCAAAAAGCTCTGCCAACACGCGATAACGTTCCTCTGCGGCTTGCAGGTCCAGAACCTCGGAATCCTCGACCAACGGGCAAACCCAGTAAATCTTGGTACCGCTGCGCATCGCGCGCCCGATGCCGGAAATAACATCATCGACCTTGTCGATCGGCAGTACGCGCGTATCAACCGGCTTGCGTCCCGGTGGTTTTTCATCCAGCCGCGAAACTTCCATATCTCCAAATGCCGTCAGGGTCAGGGTCCGCGGTATCGGTGTTGCCGTCATCACCAGGACATCCACTGCCTGACCTTTCCCCGCCAGCATCAAACGTTGATGCACGCCGAAGCGATGCTGTTCATCGACAACCGCAAAGGCAAGGTCATGGAAGGCGACATCATCTTGAAACAGGGCATGCGTCCCGACAGCAATCTGGACATCTCCGTTGGCAAAGCCTTCAAGGGCAGTCTTGCGGGCTTTACCCTTATCGCGACCGGTCAGGATGGCGCATTTGATACCGATTTTCTCAAGCAGCGGCGAAATGGTTTCAAAATGCTGGCGTGCAAGAATTTCGGTCGGCGCCATCAGAGCCGCCTGACGTCCGCACTCAACCGCATTGAGCATGGCCATGAGTGCGACGACGGTCTTACCTGACCCGACATCTCCTTGCAGCAAACGAAGCATCCGGCCCTCGCTTGCCATGTCGTCATAGATATCAGCAAGGGCGCGTTGCTGTGCACCGGTCATGGCAAAGGGCAGGTGGTTACCAAGTGCCTCGCGCAGACTTCCATCACCTTTGGTTACACGCCCGCCAAGCTTGCGCATCTTGGCGCGGATCAATGTCAGTGCCAGCTGATTGGCAAGTAACTCATCATAAGCAAGGCGTTTGCGCGCCGGATGGTCGGGAGAAAGGTCGGTTTCGTCTTGCGGGTTGTGAACGGTATAGAGTGCCGTTTTTAAATCCGGCCATTTGTGACGCGCGACCAGCGCCGGGTCATGCCATTCTGGTAAATCGGGAAGTGTTTCAAGCGCGCCGCGTACCGCCTTGGTAAGGGTTTTGCCCGTAACCCCGGCAGACATCGGATAGACTGGCTCGACCGTCTGGATTTCAGACCGTTCTGCCTCTGTGCCGATCCTGTCGGGATGGGTGATCTGGAATTCACCGCGGTAATGGTCAATCTTGCCCGAAACAATCCGCTTTTCGCCAACCGGAAGCACGTCATTCAGGTACTTTGCCCGTGCATTGAAAAACGCCAAAACAAGCGTACCGCTTTGGGTTTTACAGATCACACGATAGGGACGACGACGGTTGGGCGCAGGATCATGGCGTTCGACCCAGACATCCATGGTAACGATCGATCCGTCGATGGTGTCCGAAAGGTCCGGCGAAAACCGGCGATCAATGATGCCCGATGGCAAATGCCACAAAATATCAGCGACATGTTCTCCGCCGATCAGGCGCGCGACCAGTGGCTTTAAGCGTGGTCCGATACCGGCCAGCGTGTCAATTTCAGCAAAAAGCGGGAACAGAATTTCCGGACGCATGACGGTTTTCGTTGAAACTTTCGATGAGAACGTTAATAGAACAATTGCGTTTATGGCACGGGTATACAACAAAACTATCCCGCCACAACCATCAAGTCATCATTTGATGCAAAATGACCCGATCACGGCATGGACCCGTAGGAGATTTTGCCGTACAAACCATGCCACAGAACAGGCTGCAGCCGCTGCCCGCAAGGCGCTGCACAGGAAGTCAGGAGATCGTATAATGACCGACACCATATCGGACCTTGAAATGCGCCGCAAAAAGCTGCTGTTCCGTGGAAGCCATCGTGGCACCAAGGAGAACGATATCCTGATGGGCCGTTTCATGGACAAGCATCTTGCGACGCTCACCAAAGAACAGCTTGATACATTCGAGACCCTGATCAACGAAGTGCCGGATGCCGATTTCTTCAAATGGGCCACCGGCAAGGAAGAAGCACCGGCGCAGTATGATACCGATGTCCTGCGCATGATCCGTGCACTCAGCAACGCCTGACAAGACATTGAATAAAATCAAAGAAATTATATCGACCACCGGTCGCAAACGGGTAGGCGGTGTACCAGAGGGTGCGGACGCCCTGATCTTGCGTGAGCTGCTCGACAGTGCGGGCAAGAACAAAACCGTTCTTCATGTGGCGCGTGATGACAAGCGCATGGCCCAACTGGCCGAGGCACTGCAATTTTTTGCCGGTGAAATCGAAGTCCTGACCCTGCCGGCCTGGGATTGCCTGCCATATGACCGTGTTTCACCGATTTCCGAGGTAACGGCACGCCGCGTTGAAACGCTGACAACCCTTGCTGATAGTGTGGAATCCGCCGCCGGAAACGGGCGTATTGTCCTGACAACCGTCGCTGCGGCAATGCAACGCGTTCCGACCGTTGATGTCATGCGCAAGGGCAAGCTGGCCTTCAAGGCTGGTAGTGAATATGACCGCGCAGACCTTACCGCTTATTTCGAGCGCATGGGCTACAACCGTGCCGAACAGGTAATGGAACCGGGTGACTACGCTGTTCGCGGTGACATTGTTGATATTTTTGCACCAGGCATGAAAGAGCCAGTGCGTCTTGATTTCTTTGGCGACGAGATCGAAAGCATCCGTCGCTTTGATGTCGAAACCCAGCGTACAGTTGGCAAGATCAAGGAAATAGCTCTTTTACCTGTGGGCGAGGTCTATCTTGATCCGGACAGCATTTCGCGTTTCCGAAGTGGTTATCGCGAGCTGTTCGGTGCGGTTTCGCAGACCGATCCGCTTTATGAATCGATTTCCAATGGCCTGAAATATGGCGGGATGGAACATTGGTTGCCGCTGTTCCACGACGGTCTGGACACTATCTTTGCCTATGTGCCCGAAACCATCGTCAGCCTTGATTATCAGTATAATGAGGTCATCGAAAACCGCCTGGAGATGATCGATGATTATTATCAGGCGCGGCTCAACATCAAAGGCGGCGGTCTTTCGGGTGACAACATCTATAAACCTGTACCACCAGAAAGACTTTACCTCGATCAGGCAGAGTTTGACCGCCTGTTGTCAGACCGCCCGGTTCTGGAGTTCTCTCCGTACTATGACGATGAAAATCCGGAACGCGGTATTTATGATCTTGGCGCGCGCGCAGGGCGTGATTTTGGGGATATCCGTGCACGTGCGGACGTCAATCTGTATGACGAGCTTCGTGATTTCATCACGACCCAGCGCGGCAAGGAGAATCAGGTTGTCATTGCGGCATATTCTGATGGCTCGCGCGACAGGATTGTCTCGCTGCTACGCGAACATGGGGTGGGCAAGGTCGTCCCATGCGAGTGCTGGGAAGACGTTACCGATGACCTGACCCATGAACATGTCGGCGTGGTCATCCTTGATATTGAACGTGGCTTCCGGCGCAAGGGTCTGTGGTTTGTAACCGAGCAGGATATCCTTGGCGATCGCATGAGCCGCCCTGGCGGAAGGCGCCGCAAGGCCGACAACTTCCTGCGCGAAGCGTCCGAGATTTCTGAAGGCGATCTTGTTGTCCACCTTGAACACGGTATTGGGCGTTATCTGGGCCTTAAAACCGTTACAGCGGGTGGAGCGCCACATGACTGCCTGGAACTTGAATATGACGGGGGCGACAAGCTGTTTGTCCCGGTCGAGAATATCGAGGTCCTGTCACGTTATGGCTCGGACGAGGGTGTCTCGATCCTTGATAAGCTGGGTGGCGTTGCGTGGCAGGCGCGTAAGGCCAAGCTGCGTGAACGCATCCGCGACATGGCAGGCAAGCTGATCAAGGTCGCTGCCGAACGCCACTTGCGCAAAGGCGCAACACTTCAGGCCCCTGAAGGCGCCTATGACGAGTTCTGTGCAGGCTTCCCGTTTGCCGAAACCGAGGACCAGGCGCGTGCGATCCGCGACACGCTGGATGACCTTTCGGCTGGCAAACCGATGGATCGTCTTGTCTGCGGCGATGTCGGGTTTGGCAAGACTGAGGTCGCCATGCGTGCTGCCTTTGCGGCTGTCATGTCGGGCAAGCAGGTCGCCGTGGTCGCACCCACAACCCTTTTGTGTCGTCAGCATTACCTGAATTTCAAGGAACGCTTTGAAGGTTTGCCGGTTCGCGTTGAACAGCTATCGCGTCTTGTAACTGGCAAGAATGCCAAACTGGTCAAGGACAATATCGAAAGCGGACATGTTGATATTGTTTGTGGGACCCACGCGCTTTTGGGTACCGGCGTACATTTCAAGGATCTCGGCCTTCTGATCGTTGACGAAGAACAGCATTTCGGCGTGAAGCACAAGGAACGTCTCAAGGAACTGAAATCTGATGTGCATGTTCTGACCCTGACCGCGACACCAATTCCACGAACCTTGCAATTGGCGCTGACCGGGGTCAAGGAACTGTCGATCATTGCAACCCCGCCAGTCGATCGCCTTGCTGTCCGAACCTATATCACGCCTTACGACCCGGTTGTCGTGCGTGAAGCCATCTTGCGCGAACGTCATCGTGGCGGCCAGATTTTCTATGTCTGCCCAAGGGTCAACGAATTGGGTCGGGTTGCCAAGGAACTTGAAAACCTTGTGCCGGAAATCAAGTTTGACGTGGCGCACGGCCAGATGGGCGCGCGTGACCTTGAACAGGTCATGACCGACTTTACCGACCGTAAATTTGATCTGTTGCTGGCAACCAACATCATTGAATCGGGCATTGATGTTCCGAACGCCAACACCATGATCATTCATCGGGCCGACATGTTTGGTCTGGCACAGCTTTATCAGCTGCGCGGGCGCATCGGGCGCTCCAAACAACGTGCTTATGCCTATATGACGCTGCCACATGGCAAGAAGCTGACAGCGACTGCGCTAAAGCGTCTCGAAGTCATGCAGACACTTGATAGTCTGGGGGCCGGTTTTAATCTGGCAAGCCATGATCTTGATATTCGCGGGGCAGGGAACCTTCTGGGTGAAGAACAGTCTGGGCATATCAAGGAAGTCGGGATCGAGCTGTATCAACAGATGATCGAAGAAGCCGTGGCAGAAGCCAAGGGCGAGATCGACGCGTCCGAAGAAGCAAGCTTCGTCCCGCAGATCAATATCGGCATGCCGGTTCTGATCCCGGATCGATATGTGCCTGATCTTGGTGTGCGCCTTGGTCTTTACCGCCGTATCTCGGAACTGCGATCCCGTGAAGAAGTCGATCAGTTTGCTGCCGAGATGATCGACCGGTTTGGCAAACTGCCCAAGGAAGTCGAAAACCTTCTGGATGTGGTTACCATCAAACAATGGTGTCGGGTCGCCAATATCGAAAAGCTCGATGCGGGGCCCAAGGGTGCATTGATCACGCTGCGCAATAACGAGTTCCCGAACCCGGCCGGTCTAATCGGTTTCATCCAGCAACAGGTTGGTGTGGCCCGTCTGCGCCCTGACCACAAGATGGTCTATGCCGCAGGCTGGGATGGTCCGACGGACCGGCTTGAAGGGCTGAAACGTTTGATGAAGCGCCTTTCGGATATTGCCGAAACCACATAAAGAAAAGGCGGGTAACAGATTGTTATCCCGCCTTTTTCGTTCTTGATGGGCCTAGTTAAACCGGAATTTCTTCTTGTCGGGCCAACCGGATCATACGTTGTAGAATATCTGGTTCCTGGGCACCCGAAAGGGCGTGGCGGCTGTTAAACAGGAAGCACGGCACACCCGTAACGCCCATCTGGTGGGCGACACGGTTTTCCTGACCGACAAATTCCCGATCCATATCACCAGCAAGGTATTCAAGGATTTCGTTTCTGTCCTCGCCATGGCGCACGGCAATATCGGCCAGAAGCTCATGATCACCGATATCCTGACCTTCAAGGAAGTAGGCGACAAACAGATCTTCGACCAGATCATTCCCCACGGCCGGGCGTTCGGCACAGACCTTGGTAATCAGTCGATGAGAATCCGTTGAGTCCGGGGTGACCTTGATCAGGTCAAACTTGAATGGAATGCCAACGGCAGCCCCGGCATCCTCGATGGCTCTATAAACCCGTTCGGCACTTTCAGCCCCGCCAAACTTGGCCGACAAATAGAGTTTGCGATCAATACCACCACTTGGCATGTCAGGGTTGAGCAGGAACGGACGCCAGTGAATGATCAGGTTATCGAGCTTTTCACGGGCCAACGCCTTTTCAAGACGCTTCTTGCCGATATAGCACCACGGACAAATGGTATCGACGATCGCCTCGATCCTGATGGGCGCGTTTGAAGGCTCACTTTGTCCGAACTGCCAATTCATACCATTTTATCCATTCAAGAAAGACGTTCCGGCTGCAAGTGGCGCAATCCCGAGATGGTCGGCAACCGTCTGCCCGATATCTGCAAAGGTTTCGCGCATCCCGAATGGGCCGGGAGCGATTGCCGGTCCAAAAGCAAGGATCGGGACGAACTCGCGCGTATGGTCATTGCCACGCCAAGTCGGATCACATCCATGGTCTGCCGTAATGATCACCAGATCACCCGGTTGAAGCACAGCGCGCAGTTCCGGAATTCGCTGATCAAATTCCTCAAGCGCGTTTGCATACCCGGCGACATCACGACGGTGACCGAATTCCATGTCGAAGTCCACCAGGTTGGTGAACACAATACTGTTATCCGGGGCCTCGGCAATTTCGGCCATCATGGCATCAAAAAGCGCCATATTGCCTGCCGCCTTCACCTTTTTGGTAATCCCGCGATGGGCATAAATATCGGCAATCTTGCCAACTGAAACGACCCTACCGCCCGTATCAGTAAACTGATCCAGCAGGGTCGGTTTGGTTGGCGGCACGGCAAGATCACGCCGGTTTGCCGTACGCTTGAAATCAGTCGGAGTTTCGCCAAGAAACGGTCGGGCGATCACGCGGCCGATGTTATAGGGCTCAACCAGTTTGAAGGCGATTTCGCAAACCCCATACAGGCGCTCCAGACCAAAATGTTCCTCGTGGGCGGCGATCTGAAACACGCTATCGGCCGACGTATAGCAAATTGGTTTGCCGGTTTTGATATGCTCTTCACCAAGTTCGGCAATGATGGTTGTGCCCGATGCATGACAGTTGCCAAGAATGCCCGGCAGTTTGGCCTGTTCGATCAGGGCGTCTGTCAGTTCCGCCGGGAAGGTCGGGACCGTAAGCGGGAAATACCCCCAGTCAAAATCCACCGGAACACCGGCAATTTCCCAATGGCCGCTTGGCGTATCTTTGCCACGCGAGAGTTCCTTGGCATGACCAAACGCACCGATCATTGCGCCACCGTGATCCAATCCGGGCGGCACGCGACCCGTCGCATCCTTGGCAGCTTCACCAAGGCCCAGTGCGACCATGTTTGGCACATTAAGCGGTCCGCTACGCTTGTCACTATTGGCAAGGCCTCTGGCGCAGTGTTCGGCGATATGGCCAAGGGTATCAGAACCCTGATCGCCAAATTTTGCTGCGTCCGGTGCCGAACCGATCCCAAAACTGTCCGCCACGATAATGATGGCACGTGCCATTGATATCTTCCTTCAAACCTAATCCGGGCAATGTGATCACCCGCAAATAGTGATGAATCTTAATAGTTGCCAGTCGGGGCAGGTGTATCGCCCGGTTTCGAACCGCATGTTTCCAGCAATGCAGTCAAAACACCACTTGCACCAAACCGGAAGGTTTCCGGCTTTGCCCATCCATTGCCCATGATGTGGTCTGCAATGGCAAGATAAAGGGCTGCATCATCGGTGGTTTTCACTCCGCCGGATGCCTTGAATCCGGCGTCAATACCGTCTTCGTCTCTGGCATCTCGAATGGCAGTCAGCATGGCTACTGCGGCCTCGGGGGTTGCGCCGACGGCTACCTTGCCAGTTGAGGTTTTAACGAAGTTTGCGCCATGCTTGATGGCAAGGCGGGCGGCTTCATAAAGCTTTCCCAGATCATCAAACTCGCCGCTTTCAAGGATGACTTTCATGGTGGTCATGGTGCCGCACGCCATCCGGGTGGCATCAACAACCTCGGTTGCGGTCGCAACGTCGCCATCAAGAAACGCCTTATAGGGGAACACCAGATCAATCTCGTCCGCGCCCTTGGAAACGCAGTTGGCGGTCTCGTCACCAACGCGCTGGGCGTTGGTGCCACCTTCGGGGAAGTTCACCACAGTTGCGGTTTTCACACCCGATTGGCCCAGTGCACGCCACGATGTTTCAATAAACGGGGCATAGACGCAAACGGCGGCCGTATTTCCGACCGGGGTTTGCGCGCGCTTGCACAGGGCTTCAATGACCTGTTCATTGTCATCGTCATTCAGGCTGGTCAGATCCAGAACAGAAATGGCGCGTCGGGCCGTATCGGCATCTGCCATGGCCTCGTCCTTTGCGGCAGAAATCACTTCTGAAACGGTATTTGGATCAAACATCAAACATTCCTTGTATTGCACCGCTACTGCGTCTGGTGCAGTTAGTCCGTCAAATCGCCCGATACCATCTGGCACGAACGCGAAAGACGGATCCATCAGCTGCCCTGCAAGGTATCCAACCTTCAAGCGGCAATCAATCGATCCGTCTCAAAACACAGTTTCAACAAGAACACAGAAAAGAGCTCTGTCACGCTACTTGGACAACAAAAGCTGACCTTCACGTCCTTCAAGCGGCTTCTCGCCCGCGACCGAACATAGATACCCGCCCGGAACCACCAGACGGATCCCGATGCGTGAATATAGAACACCATCCGTTCGGCTGGAGAACGGTGTTTTCTCGCCGGTCTCACAATCAAGAACATACCCCAGCTCCTGACCTGCGGTGACTTTTGCTCCGGCCTCTGCACCAAACACAACCATGCCACCATGCGGGGCCATAACGCGATCAACACCCGCAAGCGGGGTCGCATCACATTTGGCTTCGGGCAGGGGGCCGGGATCACCAGCGACCAGCCCACGACGCTGCAGGAACTTGTACATGTTCTCTGCATCCTTGATCGCGTATTCGTCATAAACGTCCCGATCACCACGCAGTTCAATCGTGGTTGCCAAGGTCGCCATCGGGATCGGGAATCTGTCACCAAAGGCACGGCGCAGTTCGACCCATGGTCGGCTAAACGCCTCGTCAAACGGATTGTCGCCGCTGATCTCGGCAATCAGGCTGCATTCCGAGCCGATCTGTGCCGAAAGGTCGGCAGCATCCGGCCAGTTATGATCACTGATGTAAAGATGCATCGGCGCTTCCCAGTCGCAATGCAAATCCATGACGTAGTCCGCATCAATCGCCAGTTCCGCAAGGGTCAGACGCAAATCCTGAAGATCGGTCAACGGACTGACGTTCTTGCGATGTTCCTTGATCAAACGGCGCAATTCAGCCCGGATCAGCGCTACGTTTTCGTCGCCATCCTGGCCCATTTTTCCGTCAACGGCGTCAATCAATGCTGGACTCAGGTCAGGGTAGTGGCGGTTAAAGTTCTGACCGCTGCGCATCTCAAAACGGCCAAGCGGTTTCATATCGACATACTGGGTAAAGCCAATCGGGTTGGCAAACGGCACAACGACGATATCGCCGGTGATCTCGCCCTTTGCGTCGGCTTCCTTCAGAAGAACTTCAAGGTGGTGGAGCGTAATGACACCGGGCAATTCATCGGCATGCAAAGCAGCCTGGAAATAGGCCTTTGGGCCTTGGCCGGGCTTGCCATAACGGCGGACTGTCAGGGCGCGTGACGTACCCATCTGCGGGCGGACGAGTTCAATGCGTTCTTCTTGCATTTCGAAATCCTGAAAGAGGAGATGTGGGGCAAAACAACCCGGCCCGATCAGGACACCCAACCATCGAGGCTGGCAATGTCCGTCTCTGAATACCGGGTTTGATATGGGTACTTGATCAGGCAGATGCCGCTTTAGGCTTGCCGGATTTTGGTTCCTTGCGTACTTCGCTACGGCGCAAATAACGTTCAATCCCTTTGAAGCCAAAGGTCAGCGTGTAAACGATGATCAGATAGATCACGCCTGCTGAGATAAATGCTTCATAGGGAAGGGCGGTACGGGCAACGATTTTGCGCGCGGCACCCGTCAGTTCCATCATGGTGACAGTGGATGCCAGCGACGTCGCCTTGAGCGTAAAAATCACGTCGTTGGTGTAAGCAGGCCAGATCATTTGCCACATGCGCGGGAAGATGATTCGCCGATAGGTAATCCACGGGGACATACCGCATGCTCGCGCGGCTTCGAGTTCGCCATTCGGGACGTTCTGAATACCACCACGCATGATTTCAGCGACATAGGCAGCTGTATTCAAAACGAATGTCAGCAGGCAATACCAGTATGGATCACGCAAATAGGTCCAGGTCCAGTGATCCTGAATGCCATCAATCTCTGCGACCAACTGCCCGACGCCATAATACATCATGAACAGCTGTCCGATCAGCGGCGTACCACGGAACACATAGATAAAGGCAAAGGGCAGGGCCTGTATCCAGACCTTTTTAGAAACGCGGGCCACGGCAAGTGGAATGGCCAAAAGGGTGCCCAACGTAACCGAAATGACCAACAACTCGATGGTCAGTAAAAAGCCGCGCCACAGCCACGTGTCATACTTGCCAAGAACGTATATGAAATCTTCAAACATCTGCTACGCCCTCGCCACACCGCGGGCGGCCCGCTTTTCAAGATAGTTGAAGACCAGAAGCGAAACCGTTGTAAATGAAAGGAACATCAGCATCGCCACTAAATAGAAAGTGAACGGTGCCTTTTCCGTTCCGGCACCGATGGCGGCCTTGCGCATGATTTCCTCAACACCGACAACTGAGATAAGTGCGGTGTCCTTGATCAGGACCTGAAAGAGGTTATTGAGCCCCGGCAGAGCAAAGCGCCAAAGCTGCGGCAGTTTGATGCGCATGAAAACTTGCATTGGCGTCATGCCACATGCTGTCGCGGCCTCGATTTGGCCAAGCGGAATCGATTGCATGGCTGCTCGGAAAACTTCGGATGCAAATGCACCCTGGACCAACGCCAAAGCCGCGACACCAGACCAGAAGGCAGGAATATCAACACGGGTTTCTTCGCCGGAAATAAGCTCTGCAAGGCTTTGGACGGCGATGGTGCCGCCGAAATAAATCAACAAAATAACAAGAAGCTCGGGAATGCCACGAATAAGAACGGTATAGCTTTCCCCAATCACACGCAGGGTGCGATAGCGCGACAGCTTTGCCGACGCGCCCAACAAACCAATAACAATCATGAATGGCAAAACGGTAAGGCAAAGCTGAACTGTAACCAGTCCCCCTTCAAGCATCTGCCAGCCGCGGCCGTATAAATCGAGCATGGTATCTCCAGATTTCCTTGATGCTGCCCGTGCTTTTCACCCCTGAATTACAAGCAACGCGCAACAATAAGGGAAGGGCGGCGAACACTTCGCCGCCCTGAATAGATCAGGCAGATCAATTCGGATGCAGATCGATCGCCGGGAAGTATTTCTTGTTCAGCTCTTCGTAAGAGCCGTTTTCAAGCATTTTAGCCAGTGCCTTGTTGAAGATTTCCTTCAGGTCCTGGTCTTCCTTGCGGATACCAATGCCGGCACCTTCGCCGAACCACTCGCTCGGTGCGAACTGGTTGGAAACGAAACCATAGCCTTCGCCTTCTTCCGAGTTAACCCACGCTTCGAGGGTACCGGAATCAGCAAGCGTTGCATCAATACGACCAGCAGTCAGGTCAAGCAGAGCTTCGTCCTGCGTGCCGTACATGCGGATTTCGGTATCCATGAAGTTATCTTCAAGGAAGTTCGCGTGGGTGGTCGAACGCTGAACACCGATGACCATGCCATCAAGCGCGTCTTCAATGACTTCGCCGTCTTTGTAAGCGGTGATGCTCATGCCGTCTTTACCGACGAACACGGCCGGGGTGTTGCTGTAGTAGTTAGAGAAGTCGATGGAACGCTTGCGTTCTTCGGTGATCGACATCTGCGCAATGATTGCATCATATTTTTTGGCCAGAAGACCCGGGATCATGCCGTCCCAGTCCTGTGCAACGATTTCGCACTCGACATTTGCGGTTTCGCAAAGCTTGTTGGCGAAATCAACGTCGAAACCGATGAGGTTGCCATTGTCGTCCATCATGTTGAACGGAGGGTAGGCCCCCTCGGTCGCGACAACGACTTTATCCCAATCAGCGTTTGCGGCCGAAGCACTCAGTGCAATGCCAACTGCTGCAGCAGATGCAACCTTGATCCAGTTTTTCATTCATAGTCTCCCTTGTTGATTGGAACGGGGCGTACGTATTGAGGTACTCCCATTCTTGCGACCACGGCACACCTGGCCCTGGTCCGCCCAGATCAGAAATCGCGCTGAAGAAACTGCTTCATGCGTTCCGATTTTGGATTCTCGAAAACATCAGTCGGGTTGCCGAATTCCTCGACCCTTCCTTGATGCAAATACATGACATGGCTTGAAACACCGCGCGCAAAGCCCATCTCGTGGGTCACCACAAGCATTGTGCGGCCTTCCTCGGCAAGATCGGTCATAACCCGAAGAACTTCACCAACCAGCTCGGGATCAAGGGCTGAAGTCGGCTCATCAAACAGCAAAACATCGGGTGATATTGCAAGCGCGCGCGCAATCGCGGCACGTTGTTGCTGGCCACCGGATACATGACCGGGATAGTAATCCCGACGTTCATACATCCCGACCTTCTTGAGCAATGCGTCAGCGCGCTCAATCGCTTCTTTGCGGGGAACACCCAAAACATGGATCGGTGCTTCGATCACGTTCTCAAGAATGGTCAGATGGCTCCAGAGGTTGAAGCTTTGAAACACCATGGCGAGTTTGGTGCGGATGCGCTGCAACTGTTTTTTATCAGCCGCTTCCTGTGAACCATCCTTCAACGTCTTCATGCGGATCAGTTCACCCTTAACATGAACTTCACCGGAATCTGGCGTTTCAAGCAGGTTGATGCATCTTAAAAATGTACTTTTGCCCGATCCGGACGAGCCAATAATCGAAATCACGTCCCCGGTGTTGGCCGTAAGGTCAATTCCTTTGAGAACTTCATGCTCACCAAAGCTTTTGAACATCCCTTCGACCTGCAGGGCGGGTATGTCTGTGCTCATATCGAGTTTAAAATTTCCCTGTTGAGAGTCTTAATCTTCTTCGTTCGTCTTAGCATCTGAAACCAGATGCTCCCCCACAAGACGCGCCAAAGCGCCTCTCATTCCGTCAATAATTGCCTGTCCAACGAGAGCATTTCCACTGATATTTTGCAGTTTTGTGAAGAAAACTGCGGTTTCAGACGGTTACACATCACCATTAACGACCGCATTGCACAAATCGTGCAGCAGTAAGGGATTTTACGCAATAAAAAACTACACAGAGGTTCCGCTCACCTGAGAATCCAGTTCTCATGGAGTTAAGCAGGACAGACGGAGTCCGTTAATCAGGCGCTCTGAGTTTTAGATCACACGAAAGCTGTCACCATGTGGAACTCAATCATTATCACGCACTGACTTCAGGAAACCGAGTACTTCTTCGCGCAAACGATGGGCAAGTTCACGCATCTCTCGCGAGGACTGCAGAAGCGAATTGGCTTCGACACTGACCATGTTTGACGCATCAGACACAGCGGAAACATTTTGCGATACCTCCTGTGTGCCCGACGCCGCGCGTTGGACGCTATCGGCTATTTCACGCGTGGCAGCCCCTTGTTGCTCTACGGCTGCTGCGATCGCATTGCAGAACTCATTGATGCGTTCGATCGTTCCTGAAATTGAACCAATTTCCGAAACCGAGCGGGACGAGGATCCCTGAATACCATCGACCTGCACCTGGATATCGCCTGTCGCCTTGTCGGTTTGATTGGCAAGTGATTTCACCTCACCAGCAACAACAGCAAAGCCCTTGCCAGCGTCGCCTGCGCGGGCGGCTTCGATGGTTGCGTTCAAAGCCAGAAGATTGGTTTGCCCGGCAATATCCTGAATAAGTCCAACGACCTTGCCGATCCGTTCAGCTGCTTCTGCAAGCTCCGTGACGGTTGCCGATGTGCTGTTGACGCCGTCAACAGCCTCGGTTGCCACTTCGATTGATTGCGTAACTTGCGCCCCGATTTCGCGAATAGCGGCGGAAAGCTCTTCGGTGGCAGACGCGACGGCCTGCACATTTTCCGTCGTAATATTGGCAGCATTGGAGACAGCAGCAGCGCGTGACGTCGACTCCTCTGCATTGGCTGATAACTGTGTTGCCACTGACTGGGTTTGCTCCGCAGCGTCTGCGACGGTTTCCACGATTGAAAGCACACTCTGTTCGAAGTTGTCGGCCATCTGTTCAAGCGCACGTTTTCGCGCCTCGGCAGCCCGCTTCGTTGCTTCTTCGTTTGCATGCGCCAAGCGTTCGACTTCGGCTGCATTATTCTTGAACACAAGCACCGCAGCCGCCATCGCGCCAATCTCGTCTTTGAGCTCTGTTCCTGGAACCTCGACGTCTTTCTGACCTTGGGCAAGCCGGGTCATGGCAGAAGTCATGCTCATAACCGGACCTGAAACCCAAACGCGCACCAAAACGCCCATCAGCCCCATGATCGCCAGGACAGCAATTACGGCGGTAATAATCGCCGTGTAGCGGAACTCGTAAAGTGAAGCGTACGCTTCATCCCGATCCAGTGCGAACCCAAGATACCAGTTTACCGAGGGCAGGCCACTCACACGAAAGAAGGTGAACAGTTGTTCCCCACGGCCTTCTTTGATGTTGTCCATACCCTCGGTCACTGTTGGTGTATCTTCAGGGAAAACATCAGACAGGGGTTTTAGTGTGAACTCGGCATTCGGGTGGATCAGGACCGTTCCCTGATCGTTAACAAGGAAGCCATACCCGATACCCCCAAGGTCAATACTGCGCACCAGATCACCGAGAATACCAATATCTATGTCCCCCCCGACAACACCGAGCAGGTTGCCGTCGTCGGAAACCGGCGTGGTCGCCGTGACAATCAACTGTCCGGTGGAGGCATCAGTGTAGGGTTCGGTCAAGGTACTGTCGCCCACTGCAACAGCGTCGGCATACCAGGGACGTTTACGCGGGTCGTAATCGGGTGGCAACTCATCAGGTGGATACATCGTCATCACACCATCTGCACTGCCGAAATACGAAAATATGAATGACTCGGCAAAGGCTTCACCACTTGCAACCGCCGACACATTCGCCGGCGAACTGTCACGTGCAATGCTGTTGGCCAGGCTCTCAACCAAGAGTCGACGACCATCAAGCCAATTCGAAATGCCAGCCGTTGCCAACGAACCGCTTTCAGTCAGTTTCGATTCTAAGGAGCTTTGGATCGACGTACGCTGCTGATAGTCAAAATAGAGGATAAAGGCCACGAATGTGGCAACAACGATCATCGCTGCCGCAAGCAGTATCCGGCTACCAATGTTTAACGACATTCATAAGTCCCCCAAAACACCCACGCCATCAGATACAAATGTGATTGAACGTTACGATTACAAGAAGCGCCGTCATAGTGATCTGTGCACGTTAGATAATTCTAATTAAATCTTATAAGTACGGCGAATACAACTAAAGTCGAGCATGTCATGAGATCGACATCACTATGAAATCTCACCATTTTCGGTATTGATTAAGAACCACATTGCCATCAACCTCAAGTTTCCCCATATGAGGAAATGACTTGTGGCAGATTCTCACAAAATACCGATAAACGGAGGAAATTGATGAAACGCGCATTATTTGCAGGGATGGCGGTCGCGTTCGCGTTCGGGAGCACTGCTGCCGTGGCACAGGATCGTGATGGCTGGCCTGAAAGCTTCACCGTCGGCACAGCGTCTCAGGGCGGGACCTATTTTGCATATGGTTCTGGGTGGGCCAACCTGGTCGCGGAAGAACTTGGAATCTCGGGTGGCGGCGAAGTCACCGGCGGTCCGATGCAGAACATGGCACTTGTTCACACCGGCGAAGCCGCCTTTGGCATGACCACCATGGGTCCGGCTGCAGAATCTCTGGCGGGTACCAACCCGATTGCACCAGGTCTGCAGATGACCAATGCGTGCGCGATGTTCCCGATGTACCAGACGCCGTTCTCGATCACCGCACTTTCTTCTTCCGGAATCACCTCGGTTGCGGACATTCCGGCAGGCGCCAAAATCGGTTTTGGTCCGGCTGGCTCGACCTCGGACACCTACTTCCCGCGCATGCTTGAAGAACTGGGTGTTGATTTCGAACGCCGGAATGGCGGCTGGTCTGACCTTGGTGGTCAGCTGCAGGACGGCTTGCTTGACGTGATCGCGTTTGCCGCTGGCGTCCCGGTTCCCGCTGTCAGCCAGCTTGAAGTTCAGACCGATGTGAACATCATCGAGTTTACCGAAGCAGAACAGAAGCAAATCATGGATGCCTTCCCGGTATCGGAGTTCGACATCGCAGCAGATACCTACACCACGCTGACCGAACCTGCACGTTCGGTTTCCATGTGGAACTTTGCGATTGCTAACTGCGACCTTCCGGAAAGCTTCGTCTATGCAGCTACAGATGTTGTGATGTCCGACAATGACCGGATGGTTTCCATTCATCGTGCAGCCCGCTCGACCGTTCCGGCGAACTGGGACAAGAACAAGGTCATGAAGTGGCACCCAGGTGCTGCGAAGTGGTTCAACGAGAATGGCGCGTCCATTCCGGCAGACATGATCAACTGATCACTGCCATCAAAAACATCTTGTAAGGCGGACTGTCCTTGTGGACGGTCCGCCATATTTCAATTACCAGCTTGCCTGTGGCCAAAAACAAACTTGCGTGAGTGCGGGGGAATAGATGTCAGATAAAAGCCAGGTGGAAGACGAACACCTTATTGCTGATGGTGTTGACGAAGAACCGGTCGAACATAACCGGCGAATGTTTGAGGGCGGGGGACTGACCTTCATCACAATCTCCGCGGCGATCTACGCGGCCTTCCACATGCTTGCGCTCAACGGCGTTTCCCTGTCGGGGATGACAGGCGGCTTGGTCGATCTGCCGTTCCTGCCAGACTTTCCACTTGAAACCTGGAACTTCCGGATTGTTCACGTTGCCGGTGCCTTGGCACTTGGGTTCCTGTGGTACTCCGCCAACAGCTTTAGTGAGAACCCGGGCACTTCAACACCTCTTCTGGGGTATCTGTCTTACGTCCTTTTGGTGCCGGCTTTCATGGCGACGGGCATGGCCATCAGTTTCGCATTCGATATTCAGAATGGTGTGATGTGGAATGGCATTGATGCCACCATCAAGTTCAATGAGACGTGGCTGTTCGGGACACCGCTTTTGATTGCGACGGTGGGCGGGATCGTTCTGTCATGGTTCCACAAGACGTCGCGCGACAAGTATTCCGCGCCAGACTTTGTTCTGTGTGTTTGTGGTGTTGCCGTTGCGGTCTACCTGATCACGATTTATGGCACCCTCATGCGCAACTCGACCGGCACGCCATTTGCGCCGATCGGGATCTCGATTGCTGCGGTTGCCGGCACATTGCTGATCATGGAATTGACCCGCCGTGTTGCCGGGCTTGCACTTGTGATCATTGCGACGATTTTCCTTGTTTATGTGTTTGTCGGCGAACACCTGCCTGGCTTCCTGCAATCACCCTCAGTTACCTGGCAGCGGTTCTTCAGCCAAGTTTACACCGATGCGGGGATTCTTGGTCCAACGACGGCCGTATCGTCGACCTACATCATTCTATTCATCATTTTTGCGGCGTTCCTTCAGGCATCCAAGGTTGGCGACTACTTCGTGAACTTTGCCTTCTCGGTTGCTGGTCGTGCCCGTGGTGGCCCGGCAAAAGTTGCGATTTTTGCATCTGGCCTGATGGGCATGATCAATGGCACCTCTGCAGGCAACGTGGTGGCCACCGGTTCACTGACCATTCCCTTGATGAAGAAGGTTGGTTACCACAAGAAAACGGCTGGCGCGATTGAGGCAGCCGCCTCCACCGGTGGTCAAATCATGCCGCCGATCATGGGGGCAGGTGCCTTCATCATGGCTGAAATCACGGGCATTCCCTATACCGATATTGCCATTGCTGCCATTATTCCGGCCATCCTCTATTTCGTATCGATCTATTTCATGGTCGATTTCGAGGCTGCAAAGCTTGGCATGCGCGGCATGCGTGAGGACGAGCTGCCGCGCTTTGATGCGATGATCAAAAAGGTATTCCTTTTCCTGCCGATCATCATTCTGATCGTTGCCTTGTTCCTTGGATATTCCGTTATCAGGGCGGGGACCCTTGCAACGGTTGCGGCCGTTGTTGTCAGTTGGTTGACGCCCAATCGGGTCGGCGTGCGCTCAGTTGCCAAGGCGTTTGAACTGGCAGGCGGTATGTCGATCCAGATTATCGCCGTATGCGCCTGCGCCGGTATTATTGTCGGTGTTATTGCGCTGACTGGTGTTGGTGCACGTTTCTCGAACCTGCTATTGGGTCTTGCAGAAGCATCCCAGCTTCTGGCGCTGGTCTTCGCCATGCTTATTGCCATTCTTCTGGGTATGGGAATGCCAACAACCGCGGCTTATGCCGTCGCCGCCTCCGTTGTGGCACCAGGCCTAATTGAACTGGGTATTCAACCGCTTACAGCACACTTCTTCGTGTTTTACTTTGCTGTGGTTTCGGCAATTACCCCGCCAGTGGCACTTGCATCCTATGCCGCAGCCGGTATATCCGGTGCCAATCCGATGGAAACGTCGGTCGCATCGTTCAAGATCGGGATCGCGGCCTTCATCGTGCCGTTCATGTTCTTCTATAACTCTGCGATCCTGATGGATGGAACGTATCTCCAGATCGGACAGGCTCTCGTCACAGCTGTTGTTGGCGTCTTCCTTCTATCTTCCGGTGTTCAGGGCTGGTTCCTTGGCAGTAGTGCCGTCTGGTTCCTGCGCATTTTGCTGGTCATCGCCGCTCTGTTCATGATTTCCGGCGGCCTTATTACCGACCTGATTGGTATTGGTGTAGCGATTGGCACGCTGTTTATTCAACGTGTGCTGAAACCGAAACCGGGCTCGACCTTCCGCACGGGTGGGGCAGACTAAACAAGACGGCAAAACACCGAAACGAGAAAAGCGCACCTTATTTGGTGCGCTTTTTCTTTTGGCGAGTAATGTATGTGGCCGACTACTCGGTAACCTTTTTCACAAACTCCGATTTCAAGCCCATTTGCCCAATACCGGGGATCTTGCAATCAATGTCATGGTCACCTTCAACCAGGCGAATGCCCTTGACCTTCGTACCGACTTTCACCACGGCCGATGAACCTTTGACCTTCAGGTCCTTGATCACTGAAACCGTGTCACCATCAGCAAGCGGCGTGCCGTTGGAATCCCGCACAACAGGCGCATCTGCATGTGCGGCTGTCAGCGACCATTCATGGGCGCATTCCGGGCATATCAACAACTCACCGTCTTCGTAGGTGTAGGGGGATTCACATTTGGGACAGGGCGGCAGTTCGCTCATATCAATAACCTTTCGACGATTGTGACGTCATGGCAGATACGGCTTGGCGTCTCGCAAAGAACATCGTCCTGCGATTACTGAACTGGTTCTGCTCTGTCTTGGGTAAGTGGCGGAGAGGGTGGGACACTTATGATATATGAAACTCCACTCTCAACACATTGAAGATAAATAAAAACAAAAGGTTAGCTTGTCAAGCGGTGTGACACAGGAGTGTGACACATTGAGCAGACAGAGCCATATTTTTCGGCGTGGGGCAGTATACTACTTCCGCATGCGGATTCCCTCCGATCTGAAAAACAGAATTAGTCAATCAGAACTTAGATTTAGCCTCCGAACTCGCAACTTTTCGCTTGCAAAAGTTGCGGCTCTTGGGCTGCATACTCGCGCGTATGCGCTGTTCCATTTGATACGAGGATGCCCGAGTATGAACGATCGGCAGATTGTCGTAATGATTCGCACTTACTTTGACAATGAGTGCGGGACAGATTTCTTTTGGCGTCAGGTTGCTGACATACCGGATACGCATCGGGAAAAAGCAAAAGAGATTCTAGCTGAACGGATCAAAAATCGTGATGCGGTCGAAGCTGAGATTGCTGATAATCTTCAGAATGGTGGTTTTAGTGCAGTTGAAGGGGACATTTGGAAGACGCTATTGTCATACAAGCGTCTTGATCTCCACAATCCTGAAAGCCCCGTCTATCGAAAGTTGGGCCACGGTTTTTTGCGGGCAAAACGTGAAGCCAATCGCTTTGCTGCGGATGCAGACAAAGGGCGTTTCAAGATGGATATTCAAGACCCGTTGTTTGACGAGCTTCCAATGGATCAACTGGTGCGCCTTTTCCAGCGTAGCACAGGAGTTTTGCCAGAAGATGACGACGATTTTGCCCCAGCATCGCCGGTAGCGCCGGTTATTGAAACGCCAAAGGTTGTAGCCTCCACAAATTCGAGTAGTCAGTTACGTCTAACACAGGTTTTCGAGAAATGGCGCCGCTTTAGAGCCCCGACAGAGAGAACGGCGACAGATTTCGGGACGCACGTTAAGCGGTTTTGTGACCTGATCGGTGATTTCCCTGTTGACCAAATTACGAAGAATCATATTCGAACCTTTAGGGACGAGGTGGAAAAAATCCCAGCTAGGATGACCCAAGCACAAAGGGAAATGGACACCAAAGTGCTGATCATATCGCTGCAAGGCAGAGACGATATTCCACGTCTGAAGCCTCAAACGGTGAAGGACAAGGCACTTGCTGCAATAGCTGCTATTCTAGGCTTTGCCTGTCAGGAGGGTATGGTTGATGTCAATGTTGCTAAAGGTGTCGCAGTTAGAAAGGCCGATGAAGACGAGGATGAGCAAAAAGTGCTTTTCTTCGCGCCTGAGCAATTGAACAAAGTTCTCAAATCCCCGGTGTTTTCAGAGGGAGATAGACCTCGCGGAGGGAAATCAGAAGCTGGATTTTGGGTGCCTTTGATCGCCTTGCTCTCAGGTGCTCGACTGACAGAGATTTGTGGTCTCGAACTTGAGGACATTGGCCGGGAAAAAGATGTGGATTTCTTCTTTATTCGTCCTAACTCAACACGAAAGCTAAAAACAAAAGCCTCACGTCGTAAAATCCCGGTGCATTCAAAACTGATTGAATGGGGGTTCCTCGACTATGTTGAGCATCAGCGCAAAACAAATCGAAACAGGGTTTTCGATCAGGTCAATGCAAAAGGGCACACAATCAGCTCGGCTTGGTCTGCGTGGTGGGGAAGGTATATTCGAAAAGTTGTTGGGATCGAGGACAGCAGGATCAAATTCCATTCTTTCCGGCACACTGCTCGACGGGAATTGCTGGACAAAGAAGTCAACGAATTGTTGATTGATGCCATTATGGGGCATTCAAATGGTAAGGTATCCGAGCGATATGGTCGAGATGCAGATGGACTGACTTACTCAATGGAAAGGTTAAAGCCCGCAATAGAGATGCTTGCCTTTGAGGGCGTTGATTTCACCAGCCTTAGACCACCAAAATACAAAAAATCAGGGAAAAGCAGCTGATGACGCCAACCGAATTTGTCGCGAAATGGAAAGCCAGCACACTGACCGAAAGGGCTGCTGCGCAAAGTCAGTTTGTTGATTTGTGTAAGCTGCTGGATGAACCTGCGCCCTCCGATGCTGATGCGACCGGGGAAACCTATGCGTTCGAGAAGGGGGCGAATAAATCCACAGGTTCAAATGGCTGGGCCGATGTGTGGAAGCAGGGGCATTTCGCTTGGGAATATAAAGGCAAGGGCCGGAACCTAGATAAGGCCTTTGCGCAACTTCAACAATATGCTGGAGCGCTTGGCAATCCGCCTTTGTTGGTGGTTTCCGATATGCACACGTTTCGTATCCATACCAACTGGACGAATACGGTTAGCAAAATTCATACCCTGACCCTTGATGATTTGTTGGATGCGGGTAACCGTCAGATTCTTAAGGATGTGATGTGCGACCCGGAAAGATTGCGTCCGGGAAAGACACGTCAGGCACTTACAGAGGAAGCAGCGGAGAAATTCGCCACTTTGGCCCGTGACTTGAGGACAAAAGGTTACGAAGCCGAAAGGGTCGCCCACTTCGTAAACCGGCTTGTTTTCTGTATGTTCGCGGAGGATGTGCACCTTCTTCCTAACCGCCTCTTCCAGCGGATGCTTGAAACCGGTGTTAAACAACCCGAAGAGTTCGGAAAAATGTCCACTGAGCTTTTCGGGGCGATGCGTTCCGGCGGTTCAGCCGCTTGGGAAAGTATTGAATGGTTCAATGGTGGCTTGTTTGATGACGATGAATCTCTGCCGCTTTCCAAGGAGCAGATACAAACTGTTTTGGATGCGGCTAGGCTTGATTGGTCAGAAGTGGACCCCTCTATTTTCGGCACCTTGTTTGAGCGTGGCCTAGACCCGGACAAACGCAGTCAGCTCGGGGCACACTATACCGACCGCGACAAGATTATGATGATCATTGAGCCGGTCATCATTCGCCCCCTGTCTGCGGAGTGGGATGCCTGCAAAGCCGAAATCAATGCAATAATGACAAAACGGGAAAGCACCAAGGACAGGTCAGCGAGAACCAGAGCACAAAACCGGGCAATCAAGATTTATCAGGATTTTCTTGATCGCTTGCGACATTTCCGGGTTCTGGACCCTGCGTGTGGTTCGGGAAACTTCCTTTATCTGGCCCTGCTGTCGCTTAAAGATTTGGAACATCGTGCAGGTGTCGAAGTCGAGGCGATGGGCCTAGCCCGCGAGTTTCCACAAATAGGGCCGGAATGCATCCGTGGAATAGAGATCAACCCTTATGCTGCAGAACTTGCACGCATAAGTGTCTGGATTGGGGAAATTCAGTGGATGCGCCGCAATGGCTACAATGTCTCCCGCAACCCGATCCTTCGCCCTTTAAGCACGATTGAAAACCGTGATGCATTGTTGCCAGCGAACCCGGACGGTAAATGGCCGGACGTTGCGAATTTGTGGCCCGAAGCAAACGTTATCATCGGAAATCCGCCGTTTTTGGGGGATAAGATGATGATTGCAGCACTGGGGGAAGAATACGTTCAAGAACTTCGAAAGGCTTACACAGGATGGTTGCCGGGCGGGGCCGACCTTGTGTGCTATTGGTTTGCGATTGCTGACCAAATGATGAAGGCAAAGTATTACGAGCGTGTTGGTTTCGTTTCGACAAACTCCATACGGTTCGGAGCGAACCGAAAAGTTCTTGATCGCATATCATCGAATCATAAGATTTTTGATGCTTGGTCTGACGAGAGTTGGACCGTTGACGGTGCCGCAGTCAGGGTTTCACTCATTTGCTTTGATTGGGCTATAAACCCTGCGGCGGCTCTGCTTGATGGCGAACCTGTAGAGAAAATCTTTTCGGATTTATCTGGAGTTTTGGATTTTGCTGCGATTTCCAATTTAGCTTCTAACAACGCTGTAGCTTTCATTGGGACACAGAAAAATGGGCCATTCGAAGTTTCGGGCGAGCAAGCGAGAGAATGGTTGGCTCTTCCGCAAAACCCTAATGGGAAAGCAAACTCCGACGTTGTCAAGCCTTGGAAGAATGGAAGAGAAATAACCGGTAGGCCGACTGACCTGTGGATTGTTGATTTTGGATCCGAAATGAGCGACGAGGAAGCCGCGTTTTATGAGGCCCCGTTTCAATACGTTGTTGAGAACGTAAAGCCGTTAAGGGCTGAACTTCGCCGGGATGGTCACAGAAAATATTGGTGGAGACACGGGGAAAGCCGACCTGGAATGAGGGCCGCTCTTGTCCCATTGAGCCGATACATTATTACCCCAAGAGTTTCTAAGCATAGGCTTTTCGTGTGGGCGGACAAATCGGTATTGCCTGACAGCGCGACTGTCGCAATTGCCAGAGACGATGATCTAACTTTTGGTATTCTGCACAGCAGATTTCACGAGCTTTGGGCGTTGAAGATGGGCTCAAGCTTGGAAGACCGCCCCCGGTATACACCAAGCACCACATTCGAGACCTTTCCTTTCCCGGACGGTTTAACGCCTGATCTTCCTGCTCCCGCATTTGAAAGTGATCTGAGAGCTGAAGCTATATCTGAGGCGGCGAAAAAATTGGATGAGTTGCGCAGGAATTGGTTGAATCCGTCCGACCTTGTTCAAATCGTCCCGGAGGTTGTCACTGGGTATCCAGACCGAATTCTTCCGAAGGACGAGGATGCAGCTAAAATCCTGAAGAAAAGGACTTTGACGAACCTTTACAACGAGCGACCTGCGTGGCTTGAAAATGCTCACCGCGTTCTTGATGAGGCTGTAGCTGCTGCATATGGCTGGCCGACTGATATTACAGATGACGAGGCCTTGGCTAACTTACTAGCCCTCAATATTGAAAGGGCGAAGGTTCAAAAATAACAAGGCTTGGCATTCAGTTCCATTATTTGGAAATATCCGGATTCTGCCCCTATATCGTTCATAATCAACGATATAGGGGCGGGCATATGAAAAACAAAAGTGATTGGACGAGAGAACGGGAAAAGCGGGAAGGGATTTATCAGTCTCTGGTGCAAGAAGCACAGCCAAGCCAGCACCTGTTCAGTGCAAAGGACTTTGTGAGGGGGCAGACTAAGGCCAATCGTCGGGCTCTAGCTCAATTTTTAAAGCTTCCTGATGAAACAGCCCTCTGGCCTGCAATGGATACACCTTCTTTTCTGACGCCGGGTGTAATCTGGCGCCTTTGCCTTTGGGGGTGGAACCCATACCAAGACCGAGCGCCAAAGCGCAGCCGATCAGGTTAGTCCAATCCGAACATTCTGCGATCTGCCGGGGTATTGAGAGCATCGCTCAAAAGCTTGCGTGCTATGTTCCGGTTTGTTCCCGGCCCCATCAGCGCCCATTCCATCACATTCGCCAGTATAACCCGGCGCTTTGCGTGCATTCGTTCCTGTGCTCGTCGTGCTTGAGCTTTTTTTCGCTGTTCTTTTGCTCTCGCCTGTCTCCGTTCTCTGTCTGATATTGACGATGACATTTTCACCTCCTTGATTGCTTTCAAAGGACATAGTGGCGCTATCAAATTGTTTCCATTGGAAAATTCTCCGATTCAATCCCACTTCTTTCCTTGTAAGGGCGCAACTTAGCAATCTGGCGATTGCAAGGGGGAGGAATGGCAATTTTCTATTTGGCAGTGCAGTCAGTAAGGCGAGGAGACGGGCGCAGTGCAGTCGCAGCAGCGGCATACAGAGCTGGGGAAAAACTCGATGATGAGCGCACCGGGGAGACGTTCAATTATGCGCGCAGGCGTGGCGTTGTGGCCTCTGGGATGATCGGCTGGCAGGGCGACAGGTCCAGTTTATGGAATGCAGCAGAAGCTGCAGAAAACAGGAAAAATTCGGTTGTTGCTCGCGAAATTGTCATTGCCTTGCCCTACGAACTTGGTGACGCCCGTAAGGCTGAGCTTGTTAAGGGGTTCGCTCGCTGGCTTCACTCTCGTCACCATATTGCGGTCGATTACGCAATTCATTCCGCCGACAAAGATGGAGACCAAAGAAATCACCATGCGCATTTGATGGTGACGACCAGAAAAATTGAAAATGGCCGTATGGGAGCGAAGACGAGGGAACTCGACCAGAAACAGCATTCCCGCAAGCATATTGAGGCGTGGCGGAGCGAGTGGGCAGCTATATGCAACAGAGCGTTGGCATTGGGTGGGGCTGATACGGCTTTGGATCATCGTTCATATCTGCGACAGGCCGAGCAATTCGGTGCAGTTCCACTGGAGCCTCAAAAACACTTGGGTCCATCCGAAACCCGCTTGAACAGAAAAGGAAAAATAACAGCGAAGGCAAAGCAAAATGCTTGGGCGAGGGCGCTCAACAAAGGTTTACACCAGACTGGTCGGCACTTTGGAAGGGGGCTGATCAAGGGTGCGAGCGCAATGATTGACGTGGTAGGAAAAGAGGCGGCACGAGAGAGGTGATTTGGCTTTCTCGTAAATGAACCTAAATAACAGTTGTGAAGAAAATTGTGATTTCTTCCAATGGAAAGCCAAAGCCCGCCATTACGGCGGGCTTTTGGGTTTTGGCTTTGATTCTAGGCAATCAGTTCGCAATGAATTTTCCGCCAACCTCAGAAACCAATTTTCTCTGGATCAGGGCAGCCTTTGCATCCCGGAAGGCGCGACGGTTATCTGATCCGGTGCATTCGGCAAACGCGTTTTGCCAACCTTCTTCTGTTAAGCCGGACAGAGGCGCCTCACTTAAAACCTCTAATGCAATGGCCTGATTGCGCCCTTTTGGTCCGTTGCTTTTACCTTTTGCTTGCGGGGAAATTTTATCAAAGAGGGCAATGGGCACCTCAATTGACTCCCCATCCTCATCTGTCCCAAGTTCTACCAGATCATAATGGCCCGAAATGACAAGCCCGTCAGGGGCGTCTTTTTGCTTTTCGATGACGGCTTCAAACCCTTTTCCGTCGGTTGCTGTGACGTGGATGATGGTGTCAGCCGCACCGGGTAGAACTGTGCTTCCTCTTGCTGAGCCTTGTTTCGCTTCGTGATGGACGAGGCAAACAGAACACCCCAGTTCCCGCTGAATGATTTGGCACGCTGAAACCAGTTGTGCCATTTCGTCGGCTCTATTTTCGTCTCCGGCGAAGCATCTGGAAAGTGTGTCTATGAATACGAGACCGATTTCCTGACCGGCCAGCTTGTGAACGATAGCGAGGACAAAGCTTTTAAGGTCATTGTCGTGCAGGAGAGAAACCGGGCAATCCAGATAAAGAACATCTCCCTCTGAATCTTCTGGAATATTCCGATATACCCGATGGGCTTCAACCCGGTTACTGGCTCCCGCTGCACCTTCGGCGGCAACATAAACAATCTTGGCTTTGTTCGTTCGACGTCCAAGAATCTCATATCCGTTGGCAATGCTCTGCGTCAGTGCAAGGGCAATATGGCTTTTCCCCGCTCCCGGTGCTCCATACATCAGAATGAGGGAGTTAGTGGGAATAAGATGCTTAACAAGCCATTGCGGGCCAGGAAGGCTTATGAGTTCTTTTTCGCTGAGGAATTTAAAGCGTGGCTCGAAGTCTGCTTCAAAGGCAGCGGATTTATCGATTTTTCCAATGGAAATGTATGACATAATTAAAATATCCTTATAAAAAATTGTCAGCGAAATTGCTGACATTTCGGATATTCGTTCAAAAAAATTTCAGTCAACAGACCGCTTCATTTTTTTTCAACAGGAAGACGGACGGACGGTTTTGTCTAGAAAACCGTCCGTCCGTCTTCGTAATTCAACAGCGCCTTGCCTCGTCTTTTTTTGCAGGGGCGGGAAGGGGCTACCTTAGCTGTTTTTCTGAAGCTCTTCCCATTCGCTTACGAGATTCATAACGACAGGCTTAGCGTTCTCAATCATTTCTTGGGGGCCAAACTTGGTTTCTAACTGGGCTAGTCCGCGGCTCAACGAAGGACCAAGCTCAACGCTTGCTTGGTGAACTGAGAGGTTGCTCGTTTCAAGAGTGGCTAAAACTTGAAGGGATGGACCCGATGTGCCGTTGTCTAAAACCGAGTGAAAAAAGTTATTTGTAAAGCCAAGATGCTTGGCAATCTTGTTTCCAAACTTGCGTCCTTTGCGCAGTCCGCCTTTTGTCCACATGAGGATCATGAAAACGATCCACACAGAGAGCAAACCGACTGCTATGTAAGAAAACATTTGAGGCCCCTCGAGAGATGCAATCTGCCATTTCAACTTTATGGCGATAGCATAGCAATGGGAGGTGTTTTTTTGAAAGCATTAAACTGCGAACGCCGGTAGTCGAGCGTTGGCGACTGTGACACAATCGTGATACACAGGATTTTTAAACCAGCCGCTTACAGCGTTAGCCTAAAATCTATGTTTTTCAGTGTTTTATCTGGAAAATGGCGGAGAGGGTGGGATTCGAACCCACGGTACCCGTAAAGGCACGGCGGTTTTCAAGACCGCTGCATTCAACCGCTCTGCCACCTCTCCGCAAAACTGGTTGGAGCGCTTTGCTCTGGGCGCTTTCAATAAATTGGGGAAGATGACCTGTCAATAGGGCAATCCAATATTGCAGCGAATGCTGGCGATTTATCCGGATTTCGGTATGGTAAGCTGGTTCAAATAACCAATTGTTTTCGGAACCTGCGATCGTGTTCTACTTTCTGTCCAAAACCGTCAGCATCCTGATCAACGCTGTTTTTATGCACAGTCTGCTGCTTTTGATTCTGTTTGGTATGTTGATCGTCAAAAGAACGAGAAAATTCGCGCTGAAGGGGCTGGTGTTAGTCACAGGGACATCATTACTGATCACTATTATTCCCATTGGCGGGATTCTGTCGCGCACGCTGGAAACCCGCTTTGACAGACCCGACCTAAACCAAATCGAATTTGCAGGTGTTGTCACTTTGGCAGGTGCCATTTCCCCATACAGTTATCTGGAGCGTGAAGAAATGCATGTTGGTGGGGCGGCTGATCGGATATTCACGATGCTTAGACTTGCCAAGTTAAACCCTGACAAGCCCGTGCTGTTCACCGGTGGCGATGGCAACCTTACTGATCGCGGATTTAGCGAAGCCGTTGTCCTTGAAAACTGGCTCGACGATTCGGGACTGAAGACGTCGAATATGTATTTCGAGGCACAATCGCGAAACACTCACGAGAACGCGACAGAATCCCTTGATATGGTTTACAGAGACTGGCCGGAACTCTCGCAAAAGCCTTGGGTTCTCGTTACATCTGCACAGCATATGCCGCGTGCTGTTGGTACGTTCCGCCAGGCAGGCTGGAACGTAATTCCTTATCCAGTGGATAGACTCACCAAGGACGGTGCCCATTTAGCAAGTCTTAACGTCTCTGGGGCAATTTACAGTTTGGGTCGTGCTTTGCGTGAATGGGTTGGGTTAACCGCTTATTACTGGACCGGCCGAACCGATGAATGGTTCCCCGGACCAAAAGAATCCGGGACTGAAAACTGATACAAATTTGGATGAGGCTTAGATGAAATTCTGGAAACTGCTTACCGCTGCCTCCGTCGTTGCCGTGATGGCAGCACATGCACCAGCCTTTGCACAGACTGATGAGAAACTTCCAGAATTTACCACCGAAGGATTTGACGAATGGCTCGTTGAATTCAAAAAAGAAGCCGCAAGCAAGGGCATTTCTGACGCAACACTCGACGTTGCCTTTGCCGATACCAAGCCGATCCCGAAAGTAATCGAATATGATCGCAGTCAGCCTGAATTCAAACTGACCTTTGAGCAGTATCTTGATCGCGTTGTGCCGCAGTCCCGAGTGAATGAAGGTCGCCGCAAATATGCTGAAAACCGTGCTGTCATTGATGCCGCAGCCAAGAAATACGGGGTGCCGGGCCATTACCTTACCGCGTTCTGGGGTATCGAGACCGGGTTTGGTCGCTTTACTGGCGGATATTCCGTTGTGGATTCACTTGCCACCCTGGCATTCGAAGGCCGTCGCGCTGAATATTTCCGCAAGGAATTGATGAACGCGCTTACCATTATCGATGCCGGTCATATCGCGCCGGAAAAGATGTCAGGCTCCTGGGCTGGCGCCATGGGGCAGGCCCAATTCATGCCGTCAACATTCCTGAACTACGCACGTGATGGCAATGGCGATGGCAAGATTGATCTTTGGGGCGCAAAGGAAGATGTGTTCGCCTCTGCTGCGAACTATTTGTCATCCGTTGGATGGCATGCAGATGAGCGCTGGGGTCGTAAGATCAGCCTGCCGGAAAACTTTGATATGGAACTGGAAGGTCGCGATATCCGCAAGCCGATTGCAGAATGGCAGCAGCTTGGTGTCCGGATGCCAAGTGGCGCAGACTTGCCTGTTGCGGATATGGATGCGTCAATTGTCATCGTAAATGACGGTGAAGGCCCAGCCTATATGGTTTATAACAACTTCCATACCATCATGCACTGGAACCGCTCGACATACTTTGCAATTGCTGTTGGTACGTTGGCCGACGCGATCGCTGGTCGTTAAGAAAACACATAATTCGAATAACGACAGTTTGACCTGAACGAGCATGGACAGAGCATCTAAAAGCGGGGACACCTTGATGCCCAAACCACGAAACAGTGCCTTGGCACATTTGCGATCCAAAGGCCGCCTCGCTATGGCGGCCGCAGCACTTGGTATGTTGCTGGCAGGTTGTGCCGAAACTCAGCTCGCTGTTCATGGCGTCAAACGGCTCGGCGGACAATCACAACCGACGCAGATCGGAAACTACAAGATCGGCAATCCATACGAGATTGCCGGTCAGTGGTATTATCCTGCAGTCGATTACGAATACAGTGAAACAGGTATCGCATCCTGGTATGGGCCGAAGTTCCACGGCAAAAAAACAGCAAATGGCGAAATTTTCGATCAGTATGAAGTTTCAGCTGCCCATCGTACCTTGCCGCTGCCCAGCATCGTTCGCGTAACCAACCTTGAAAACGGCAAATCAATCAAGGTCCGCGTAAATGATCGCGGACCGTTTGCGCATGGCCGGATCATCGATATGTCGCGCCGTGCTGCACAGCTTTTGGGGTTCGAGCGCAAAGGCACGGCAAAGGTGCTGGTTGAGGTGGTCGAGGCAGAAAGCCGACAGATCGCGGCCATCGCACAGGGCAAGGCAGCCCCGAAAGTAAGCGTCGCAGAGCAAAGCACTGTAAGTGCTGCACCACGCGACGTCGTTGAAACGGTTCGTCTGGATGATGGCCCCATCGCTGATAGCGGGGAACCGACGACATCCCGTATCAAGCTAACGCCACCTTCGGCAAACACAAGCGTTGAATCCGCTCCGCTTGACGGTGTGGTAGAAGAAGCCGCTATTGTAGAAGTAACACCAGTCGCAACATCATCGATCTACGTACAGGCTGGCGCCTTTTCCATTTATGACAACGCATTGAATCTTCGCAATCGCCTTTACGACCTTGCCCCCAGCAAGATAGAGCCGATCGAGGTCAAGGGCACTACCTTTTACCGCGTGCGTCTGGGCCCGCTTGAAACTGTGCCAGAGGCTGACATTCTTCTCGAACGTGTTATTGCAACGGGACAAAACGGCGCAAAAGTGGTTGTAGAGTGCGCAGATGGTGGTTCGGCCACATCTGGTTGTTGATTGAAAAAAGCAGGTTATGCTAGCGATTTAATGTGCCGACCTCGCAGCTGTTGCACAATTCTGCCGAATTTGCGACATAAGCAAAACAGCGGATACACCGGTTCCCGGTGGTTAGAGAATTTATTTAACAGGGTTTGTATGCCATGACTTTGATGCCGCCAGTTCCGTTCAAAAACACTCTGAACCGGGTAGTGGCCGGGGCCTTTATTCTTGGTTCTGTCATGGCTATGTCGATGAGTTCTGCGAGTGCGCAGGCCATCGAGACGAATGCGCGTGAAGCATTCATTATGGATTTTGACACCGGGGCTGTGCTGCTTGACAAGGAAGGGGATACCCTGACCGAGCCAGCCTCGATGACCAAGATGATGACCGTACATATGCTATTCAAGTATATCAAGGATGGTCGCGTTTCCATGGATGACACCTTCCATGTCAGCGAGAAAGCATGGCGAAAAGGTGGATCGAAAATGTTTGTCGAGGTGAACTCCAACGTTTCGGTTTCAGACTTGCTACACGGGATTATCGTCCAGTCAGGCAATGATGCTGCAATCGTGGTCGCAGAAGGCCTTGGCGGCTCAGAAGAAGCCTTTGCCGAAGCCATGACTGAAGAAGCCCGCGCAATCGGGATGACCAAGTCTGTCTTTAAAAATGCGACCGGATGGCCAGCAGAGGGGCATCTTGTTACGGTTCGTGACCTTGCGATCCTTGCGCGTGATACCATTCGCAACTTCCCTGATCTTTACGAACTCTATTCCGTTAAGGAATTTACCTATAACGGCATCCGTCAGCCAAACCGCAATCCGCTTCTTGGCACAAGCGCAGGTGTCGATGGCCTTAAAACCGGCCATACCGAGGCTGCCGGATACGGCCTGACGGCTTCAGCCGAACGTGATGATCGTCGCCTGATTCTTGTCGTCAATGGATTGGGCTCCGTTCGGGAGCGCCGTACGGAATCACAGAAACTCCTTGATTGGGGCTTCCGCGAATTTGACAACTATGACCTGTTCGCCGAAGGCGAAACGGTTAGCTCTGCCAATGTCTGGTTGGGTTCGGAGCCCAAGGTTGATCTTGTCGCAGACAAGGAAGTTCTCCTCACATTGCCGCGTACCGCAAGCCGCGATATGAAGGTCTCGGTCGTTTATGAGGGACCGGTTCCGGCGCCGATCAGTCAGGGTGATCAGATCGCGATGCTCAAGGTCGAAGTGCCCGATCAGGACACGATCGAGTTTCCGCTCTATGCAGCCCATGATGTCGGACGCCTTGGTTTTGTTGGCCGCATCGGCGCAGCGATCAAATATCTGCTCTGGGGGGCAAACGGGTGACACCTAAGCCCGGTTTGTTCATCAGTTTCGAAGGTGGCGAAGGCAGCGGAAAGTCGACCCAGATACGCTGTCTTGAAAAGTGGTTTCGCGATCAGGGTCAAGATATTGTTGTTACCCGTGAACCCGGTGGGTCGCCGGGGGCAGAAGAAATCCGCAACCTTATTCTGACCGGTGACCCCGGACGCTGGGATCCCGTGACAGAGGCGCTTTTGATGTTTGCGTCACGCCGCGATCATGTTGAGCGGACCATTCGTCCGGCACTCGATAGCGGCAAGATCGTCCTGTGTGACCGGTTTGCTGACTCATCTGTCGCGTATCAGGGATACGGTCATGGTCTTGGGGCTGATTATATCCGCAAGCTTTGGCAACTGGCGATCGGTGACTTTAAACCCGACCTGACCCTTATTTTTGATCTGCCGCTTGAACTTGGCCTTGAACGCGCAAGCGAACGGTTTGCCAATGTCAGTGCAGCGGAAGATCGTTTTGAACGCATGGGGCTGGAATTTCACCAACGCCTGCGCGATGGCTTCCGCGAAATTGCTTCTGATGAGAAGGACAGATGTCACATCATTGATGCAAGTGGTGATATTGAGACAGTAAGTGAACGGGTTATTTTGGCCGTTAAGTCCCAAATTGCCGGGCAGGGGGCCTGAACCGAACATGGCCAAGGACGACCTTCCCGCTGAAGAAAACCCCTTCGAACCACGCCGAAATGATGCACTTCTTGGCCATGAAGAGGCCGAGAAAACCATTCTGGATGCCTGGAACAGCAAACGCATGCATCACGCTTGGCTGCTGTGCGGCCCCAAGGGCGTTGGCAAAGCAACACTGGCCTACCGCATGGCGCGCTTTATTTTGTCTGGCGGCGAAAATGGCGGTGCTGGCCTGTTTGGCGATCAGAATGACGGCCTTTTTGTCGATCCTGAGGATCCAGTTGCACGGCGTATTGCCGGTGGAGGACATGGCGACCTCAAGGTTATTGAACGCCTGTATGACGACAAGAAAAAACGCCTGCAGGGCGAAATCACGGTCGCCAATGTGCGTACCGTTGGCAACTTCATGTCAAAAACCTCTGCCGAAGGCGGGTGGCGTATTGTAATTGTTGATGCTGCCGATGAGTTGAACCGCAATGCGGCCAACGCGATCCTTAAGGTTCTCGAAGAACCGCCTGCCGATGCGATGATGATTCTGGTTGCCCATCATCCGGGGCGATTGCTGCCAACCATCCGCTCTCGGTGCCGTCGCCTCAACCTTGGTCCGCTTGAAGATCATCAGGTTGTTGATTTGCTGGGGCGCTATTGTCCAGACATGGATCTTGGCGCACGTGACGCGCTTTCGGGGCTGGCAGAGGGCAGTATAGGTCGCGCGCTGCAGCTTCACGATGTCGGCGGACTTGAGCTTTATACCGATCTTGTAAACATCATCGCAGCTCTTCCGAATGCTGATGTCGCGGCCCAACACAAGTTTGCAGAACGTTTTTCACCTGCAGACAAGGATGCGGCCTTCGCCACCATCACCGAATTAATGCACTGGTGGCTTGCGCGGATGATCCGGTTTGCTGCCACAGGGCAGGCCCCCAAAGAAGTCGTTGACGGTGAACTGCCCGCGATGCAACGCATGGCAGCGGCGCAAGCGCTTGATCAATGGCTAGAGGTGTGGGAAAAGATCAACGAACTGATGGGCGCGACCCGCGGTTTGCATCTTGATCGCAAGCAAGCCTTGCTAAATGCATTCTTCATGCTTGAAGAAACCATGCGAACCTGACATCACTGCCCACATACCGAAATTTTGACCATAACGGCCCAATTCGGGCCGTTTTGTTTCACGACTTGTGTGAAGGATTTGCGACCATGACCGGGCACAAACAGCCCTATTACATCACGACACCGATCTATTACGTCAATGACAAGCCCCATATTGGCCATGCCTATACCACGCTTGCCTGCGATGTGCTGGCCCGCTTCAAGCGCCTGGACGGTTACGACGTGATGTTCCTGACCGGAACCGATGAACATGGTCAGAAAGTCGATAAATCGGCCGCGGCCAAGGGTATTGATCCGCAGTCCTTTACCGATCAGGTGTCGCAGAACTTCCGCGATCTGGCCGTTCATATGAACTATTCCAACGATGACTTCATCCGTACAACGGAAGAGCGCCACAAAAAGGCCTGTCAGGCGCTTTGGAATACCCTTCTTGAAAAGGGCGAGATCTATCTTGGCTCCTATGACGGCTGGTATTCTGTCCGTGACGAGGCGTTCTACGCCGAAAAGGAACTGATCGAAAAAGATGGCGAAAAACTTGCTCCAACCGGCGCACCGGTGGAGTGGGTGTCTGAACCCAGCTATTTCTTCAAGCTTTCTGCTTGGGGGGATCGTCTGCTTGAGTTCTATGAACAGAACCCGGATTTTATAGCGCCGCAATCACGCCGTAACGAAGTGATCAGCTTTGTGAAAGGTGGCATGCATGATCTTTCTGTCTCGCGCACCAGTTTTAAATGGGGTGTTCCTGTTCCAGGCGATGAAGATCATGTCATGTATGTCTGGCTGGATGCGCTGACCAACTATTTGACCGCGATCGGCTATCCCGACGCCGATCCCGCCAAACTTGAAAAATACTGGCCTGCCGACCTGCACATGGTTGGCAAGGATATCCTGCGTTTCCATGCTGTTTATTGGCCGGCCTTCCTGCTGGCTGCCGGCATTCAGCCCCCTAAGCGCGTTTTTGCCCATGGCTGGTGGACCAACGAAGGCCAGAAAATTTCCAAGTCGATCGGCAACGTGATTGATCCTTATGATTTGACTGATAAATACGGTCTGGATCAAACGCGTTACTTCCTGATGCGCGAAGTACCGTTTGGCAATGATGGCGACTTTGCCCATCGCGCCATGGTCAACCGCATGAACAGTGAACTGGCCAATGATCTTGGCAATATGTGCCAGCGCGTACTGTCAATGATCCATAAAAACTGTAATGCGGCCATCCCCGCACCGGGTGATTTCACGGATGCAGACAAGGAAATTCTCGCCAAGGCGCATGGCATGCTTGAAACCGTACGCCCGCTGTTCGAAGAACAAGCCTTTAACAAGGGCCTTGAGGCAATCTGGAGCCTTGTTGGCGATGCAAACCGCTATGTCGACGAAATGGCGCCCTGGGGCCTGAAAAAGACCGATCCGGCACGCATGGAAACGGTTCTTTATGTTCTGGCCGAAGTCATTCGGCACGTTGGTATCCTTGTTCAGCCGATCATGCCTGATTCTGCATCGAAGATCCTTGATCTTCTGGTGCTTGGTGATGAGCAACGCGGGTTTGATGCACTTGGTCCGGACAATGCACTGAAACCAGGATCGGAAATCCCGAAACCGGCGGGTGTCTTCCCGCGCTATGTCGAGACCGAAGACGAAGGAGAGAAGGCATGAATGTCGCCCTTGTCGACAGCCACTGCCATCTGGACTACCCGCAGTTCTCCGATGATCTGAGCGGGACTCTTGCGCGGGCCAAAAATGCCGGTGTCGGCATGATGGTCACCATTGGTGTGAAACTCACAACCTTTGAAAATGTTCGCGCCGTTGCCGAACAATCAGATCATATCTATTGCACGATTGGCGTTCATCCGCACGAAGCAGGCGAGGAGGGGCTGACAAGCCCCGATGCCCTGATCGCAAAGGCATCCGATCCGAAAGTCATCGGCATCGGCGAAAGCGGGCTTGATTATTTCTATGATAATTCCCCGCGTGAAGCGCAGCAGGAAAGCTTCCGTGCTCATATCGCGGCCTGCCGCGAGACCGGCTTGCCGTTGATCGTGCATACCCGCGATGCGGATGATGACACGATGGACATCCTCGAAGAAGAGTATGAGAAGGGGCCGTTTACCGGCGTCATTCACTGCTTCTCGAGCTCAGCCACGCTGGCACAGCGGGCACTTAAGATCGGTTTCTATATCTCCTGTTCGGGCATCATTACCTTCAACTCCGCCAAGGAAATCCGGGCGGCCGTTGAAGATGTCCCGCTAGATCGGCTGTTGGTCGAGACAGATGCGCCGTATCTGGCCCCCGTGCCAAAACGTGGCAAACCGAACGAGCCAAGCTATGTCGCCCATACAGCTGCCAAACTTGCAGAAATCAAGGGCGTTGAAGTCGAAGAAATCACGCGAATAACGACGGATAACTTCTTTAAACTGTTCACAAAAGCAGATCGCAATAATCTGCTGGCGCTGGGAGCAGAGTAACTGTGACAAAAGTAACCATCCTTGGCTGCGGCTCCTCGAATGGTGTGCCATCGGTTGGCCTTGGATGGGGAAAGTGCGACCCGGACAACCCGAAAAACCGGCGTTTGCGCAGCTCGATCCTGATCGAGGAAGCCGGTAAGAAGATCCTGGTCGATGTCACACCTGACTTTCGTCAACAGGCGCTAACGCATAACATCAATCATGTTGATGCGATCCTGTTCACCCATTCACATGCCGATCATGTGCATGGAATTGATGATGTGCGATGGCTAAATGTCGCGATGGAAAGTCCGATCGATATCTATGCCAATGCGCAGACGATCTCGGACATTGATCACCGTTTCAATTATGTCTTCACACCGCTGCCAGATGGCGTTGAATTCTATTTCAAACCTGTTTTGATCCCGCACGTCATCACAGGCCCGATCAAGCCAGCAGGGGTCCCGATCACCGTTTTCTCGCAAGACCACGGCTATGGCGAGACGCTGGGCTTTAAAATCGGCAAGTTTGCCTATTCAACTGATGTGGTTGAATTCCCCGACGAATCCAAAGAACATCTCTATGATCTGGATGTCTGGGTGGTCGACTGCTTGCGCCATCGTCCACATAATACGCATGCACATCTGGAAAAGCTTCTGGGATGGGTTGAAGAATACAAACCCAAACAGGTCTACATGACCCACATGAGCATCCAGTTTGATTACGCACAGGCGATGGCCGATACACCAGACCATGTCGAACCGGCATATGATGGTCTGGTGATCGAGGTTAATTAGGAACCGGAGACCTCAGAGGTGGGGTCAATAGACCCACCTTCTGGATTACACATTTGTTCTATAATATATATTATGACAAATAATGAACACCAATGATCAACGCCCCAGTTATTAAGTTTTCCGGTTAAGTTCCGCCTCGTAACATCTGTTTTACCTAAACTTTCTTCTGTCTGAAGCGATCAAATGCGACAGCGATAACAATAAATGACCCGACAAACGTTCCCTGCCAGAACGTGCTGATACCCAGCAAAATAAGGCTGTTGCGGATTACTTCTATCAACAACGCACCAACGACCGCGCCAAACGCTGTGCCACCACCTCCGGCCAGATTGGCACCGCCGATAACAGCAGCAGCAATCACGGTCAACTCCATCGCCTGCCCGAGATTGGTCGTCACACCCCCAAGCCAACCAACTTCGAGGACACCGGCAATACCCGCCATCAGTGCGGAGAACATATAAACACTGACCTTAATGCGTGCGACCGGAATCCCGGTCAGAACGGCCGCATTCTCATTGCCCCCGATGGCGAACAAATGTTGCCCCCAACGCAAATGCCGAAATGCGAAGGCTGTGAGACACGCCAGGATAATCATGATGATCAGCGGATGCGGAAGGCCGAAAGTTGCACCGCCCCCAAGCCAGAGCAAGAAATCGTGATCTGGCCCGAACTCGTAGATCATCTTGTTGTCAGATAGAACCATCGCCAGGCTACGCGCGACAGATAACATCCCGAGGGTGACGACAAATGGCGGCATTTTCGCATAAGCGATCAGTACGCCATTAACCGCACCAACCAGAAGCGAAACGGCTAACGCTGCAATGCAGCCGGCCCAAAACGGCATTCCGGCCGACATTATGACACTCACAGTCATGGCAGATATTACCAAGGTCGACCCGACTGACAGATCAATGCCACCTGATGCGATGACTGCGGTCATTCCAAGCGCAATAATCCCAACAAATGCAAAGTTGCGCGTCACGTTAAAAAGGTTCCGCTCTGTCGCAAAACTGTCGGTGAGCACGGTAAGAGCCAAACAGGCAAACACCGCCGCCAAAAACACCCAGAAAATCTGCTGATTGACGATCCGGGCGGCCCAACCATGGTGCTGGGAATGGTTTATAACGTCAGCAAGAGATGGATTTGCCATGTTTATTGTTCCTTTCTTAAACCCACTCATGCGCTTTCAATTGCCCCCGTAATAAGGCCCGTAATTTCTTCTGGCGATGACGCCGAGGCTTTTTTGTTGGCGACGAGTTCCCCACGCCTGAGAACCACAACCTTGCTGGCGACGTCAAAAACATCGGGCATACGATGGCTGATCAGGACAACAGCAATTCCATGATCACTCAGTTGCCGTATAAGGTTAAGAACCTCCGCCACCTGGCGCACGGAAATCGCTGCGGTTGGCTCGTCCATCAGGACAATTTTTGCATCGCTCAGAAGTGTCCTTGCAATCGCAACAGCCTGCCGCTGGCCACCGGACATTTTGTGCACCAAATCTCGCGGTCGGGTTTCGGACTTCAAACGGGCAAACAGCTCTGCTGACCGCTTGCGCATGAATGCATAGTCAACGATCTTGATCGGACCAATTTTTCTGGTGGGTTCACGCCCCAGAAACACGTTTGAAGCAGCACTCATGTTATTGCAGATCGCAAGATCCTGATAAACGACCTCAATGCCTGCTTTCTGCGCATCCAGTGGCTTATGGAACACCATTTTCTGGTCAGAGATAAAAACATCCCCGGAAGTCGGGGCAAAGTTGCCCGCGATGACCTTTACCAGCGTGGACTTGCCGGCGCCGTTATCCCCCATCAGCCCGACCACTTCACCTGGCTCAATAGCAAGCGACACATTATTGAGCGCCTGAATGGCACCATAACGTTTGGATATGTTTCTAAGCTCCAGAACGCTCATGACTTCCCCTCTTCTACGCAATCCTGTCAACTGACGGTCGGCTATTCTTTTTGCAGCAGACCCAATGCACGCTCGGTGTTCTTACGGCTGCGATAGGCCGCGAATTGCTGATCGGCCAAGACCCCCATCAGGATCACCGCGCCCATGACCGCAAAGTTCAGCGAGGATGGAATTCCGAGCAAATTCACAAGGTTTTGCAGTTCCTGAAGCAAGACGGCCCCCAGGACGATACCGATAACAGACCCTTCGCCGCCGCGTAGTGAGCATCCGCCCAAAACCGCCGCCGCAATAGCGTAAAGCTCATAAAAGTTGCCATGCGATGACGGCTGTACGGATTTTGTAAACATTGCGAAATATATCGCCGCAATCGAGGCCAATACGGCGCAAATGACATACGCGGCAATGGTGACAAAACGGGTATTTATGCCCGAGAACCGCGCCGCTTCTTCGTTCTTGCCAACGGCACATAGGTGTCGCCCAAACACTGTATGATGCAACACGACCCACATCACAGCGGCAACAATAAGCATTGCCAGGAATGAGTGAGGAACACCAAAGCTCCGACCGATTGTCAGCCATTCAAGTTGTGGGTAGCTGGAGCCAAACGGGAATCCGGCGGTTGATTCTGCAGTGTAGCCACGGGCAATCCCGCGATAAATCAACAGGCCGCACAATGTTACGACAAAGGGTTGGAGCCTGAACCGTGTAATCAGTATGCCGTGCGCAAGACCGATCAGCACACCCAAGCCGATGATAATTGCCACTGCAGCGGGCCATGGCACGCCAAATTCGCCGACCATGTCGACAAACAAGACCCCGAGTAAGGCAATAACAGAACCAACCGAAAGGTCGATGCCCCCGGTCATGATGACAAAACCCTGCCCGATGGCAAACAGTCCAAACAGACCAATCAGGTTTGCAGTATTTCCGAGGTTAATCGGCGAGAGAAACAAGGGGTTACGCATATAGACAATTGCGCCAACCACAATAATCAGAACCCCAAGACCAATATCTTTTTTCTGCATTTTTCAGGCCTCTTCCAGCACCTTGCCGACGGCAAGGTTAAGCACGTTGCTCTCGGAGAACCGAAACCGAGGTAACTCGCCGGTAATAACCCCGTCTTTCATCACGACAATGCGGTCTGACACCCCGATCACCTCTTCCATATCGCTCGATATCATCATCACCCCTACTCCGCGATCCGCCAGAGATCGCATCAATCCATAAATCTCGGCTTTCGCGCCGACATCAATTCCCCGGGTCGGCTCATCAAAAATGATGACCTTCGGATTCATGGAAAGCCATTTTGCCAAAACAACTTTTTGCTGGTTCCCGCCCGACATTTCGCTGGCCGCACTACGTACATCGTGCGTCTTGATGCCCAGTGCCTTGCGCTGGGCTTCGGCAACTGCCATCTGACGCCGCTGAGAAACGATGCCATGGGTTGTGTAAGCTGGAAGGCTTGCCATAGTGACGTTTTCAAGCGTCGGAAATTCCAGGATCAAGCCCGCCCGTTTGCGATCTTCCGGCACAAGATAAAGTCCTGCCGCGATCGCGTCCGAGGGCGACTTGATCTCCAACTTCGCTCCATCAAGCGAAATCTCGCCGCCAAGTTTTTCTCCAGCACCGAATATCGCTTCGGCCAAATCTGTGCGCCCTGCCCCGATCAACCCTGCAACACCAAGAATTTCGCCCGCCATCAGGTCGAAACTGGCTGTGTGATCCGGCTTGCTTTTGATCGATAGGTTTTTGACTGAGAGGATAGGCTTGGTCGCGGGTGCTGCGGGCGGTGTGTAAAGCGACTTGAGGTCTCGGCCGATCATCATGCGGATCATGGCATCATGTGTTACTTCTTCGCGCGCAAGGCCCCCCACATTTCGACCGTCCCGCAAGACAACGGCGCGATCCACGCATTCCTCCACTTCGCTTAAACGATGCGAAATATAGACAACGGCAATCCCTTGCGTCTTAAGGTCCGCAATAACCTTTAAAAGCATGTTGGTTTCCGAAAGCGTCAGGCTTGACGTTGGTTCGTCCATGATGACAAGACGCGCATTCACAGACAAAGCCTTGGCAATTTCAAGCAACTGACGCTCTGCCAACGACAATGTCGAAACCATTGTTTCTGGTTTAAATGGCGCACCAACACGTTCAAGAAGCGGTCGTGCGAGATCATTCATCGCTTTTCGGTCAGTCAACCGAAGCGGTCCACGCACTTTTTCACGCCCCAGAAAGATGTTTGCAGAAACATCCATATTGTCGAAAACGTTCAGTTCCTGATGGACAAACGCAATCCCGGCTTGTTGAGATTGCTTGACGTCAAACCCGTCATACTCCTGACCATCCAGAATGATCTTTCCCGAAGTCGGGGCAATCAGCCCACCAAGGATCTTCATCAAGGTCGATTTACCGGCCCCGTTTTCACCCAGAAGTCCAATAACTTCGCCTGCTTTGATCTGCAAAGAAACATCATCAAGGGCAACCACACCGGGATAAACCTTGGTGACACCTTCAAGTCGCAGATCAAGCTCATGCACTGCACTCATTATATTCGTCTCCCCAATGTCAATTCGACATCATTGCAAAGGTGCGAGCGGGCGCACTCGCAGATTAACTGCACCCGCTCGCTAGGCAGGGGGAAGAAAATTACCCGCCTATTCTTTCCTTAACGACGGCTTCGAACTCATCAACATTGGATTTGTCGATAACTTTGGTCGGCACGATAATCAGACCATCATCGGGAATCTTTGAGGTATCGCCTTCAAGGTAATCCGCCATCAGATGCATCCCCTGATATCCCCACTGATAAGGGTCCTGCACGACAGTTCCGGCGAAACTGCCCTCGCGGACGGCGCCAAGCGTTACAGGGTCTTCATCAAACGCGATAACAGTGACCTGTCCCAACTTTCCGGCAGCCTGCAACGCTTCGTAAATTTTGGGGGGATTGTAGGAATAGAACCCGACCATGCAGTCGATATCCGGATTTGCAGCAAGCACATCATCGACATTTGAGCGCGCGCGTGCAAAGTCGACATCATCACCCCGGACATCGACAAGCTCAATGCCACTGCCCTCAACGGCTTCACGGAAACCAGCAATGCGTTCAATTGCGTTGTCCGCACCAAGGAAACCGACAAAGCCCATGCATTTGCCACCATCAGGCATGGCTTTGACGGCGACTTCGCCAGCCTGAACACCTGCGGCAACGTTTGAAGATCCAAGATAGGAAATGCGATCACTTTGCGGTGCATCACTATCGGTGGTGAAAAGCGGAACCTGACCAGCGATACGGTTGAACGCATCAATGGAGTTTTTCGGATCTGCCGAAGAGATCATGATCGCGTCAGTACCCCCTGCGACCAAATCGTCCATCAAGGCATTCTGCAGTGCAGCCGTGCCTTGTGCCGGATAACGGAATTGCAGCTCGTATTCCGGCAATTCGGCTTGTGCAGCCTCTACGCCGGCTTCTGCAAGTTTCCAGAAATCCGATGCCGCATTCACGACGAATGCGAGCTGTTGTTTTTCTTGTGCAAGCGCTCCGCCAGCCAGAACCACTGACAGACCAAGCGTTGCGAACGTCGTTGCTATTTTCATGCGTTTAATCCTCCCGATTATTGAACCGCAGCACTATTTTATGAATTATCTGTGCGGATATTTATTAATAATATCATTAATAAATTTGGATCAAGTGTTTTTAACCACTAATTGTTTAAGTGGATGGTTTTAATCACACATTGATCCATTTTTTTTGATCTTCGCTGGCGAAAACCGCGTCCAAAACACGCATCGACGCAATGGAATCCGCAATGCCGTAAGGCAATGCGGTACCTGTAAGGATTGCCTGGGAAAACTGCTCGGCCTGTTCGGTGTATTGATCGCACGCTGGCAATATCTCACAGCCTGCAAGGCTGCCGTCGAGACTTTGACCATCATCAATAACCACGGCCGTTTCTTCGCCTGCTGGCGCGTTGTATGGGATCATAATTTCGGCGCGCGCCTTTGTACCAAGGACATTTAACGTCTGATATGGACACAATTGCGTGGAAACAACGAAAGACAGCTGCCGTCCGCGGCCAAAGTCCGCCACGACACTTGCCATTCGGTCTGTCTTGAATTCCGGGTCCCTGTCGATCAGAGCCATCACCTGCACGGGCTCATTTTCAAACAGAAACCGCCCCGCAGTAATTGGATAGCACCCGATATCCATCATCGCCCCACCCCCGGCATCTGGGCGATTGCGAATATCCGAACCGTCAGTGTTAAAGTAGCTGAAAGCCGCCTGAATAGCCCTTACCTCTCCCAGCTCTCCGCTCCTGACCAAATCGCGGACTCGAAGCCACTGCGGGTGATAGCGAACCATGAACGCCTCTGCGATCAGAACGTTATCCGGACATTGCAGAAGGCGCCGTGCGTCGTCTGCATTCAATCCAATTGGCTTTTCACACAACACATGCTTTCCTGCCCGGGCCGCTGCGAGGGTCCAATCCACATGCATATGATTTGGCAAAGGGTTGTAGATCGCGTCTATTTCCGGATCTGCGATCAAGGCCTCATAAGAAGCATAAGATTTTTGAATTCCAAGATCATTGGCAGCTCTTGCCGATCGACCAGCATTGCGCGATGCAATCCCCAAGACATTTGAAGAACTGGACTTCTGGATTGCAGGAATAACCTTTTCCAAACCGATCTTGGCCGTTGAAAGAATACCCCAGTTGATTTTTCGCTTTGTCACGCCTGTCGCCTGTCCTGTCTGAATTTCGATAAAGATTGGGCCGGATCCATAGGAACCCGGCCCTGATTACGCTACCTGAGTGTCAATTATCCGCGCAGAAGCCCGGATCTGACTGATTGCAAATATCCAATCCCGTATAGAGCGGGTCATCTACCTTTTTGCCATTGATCAGCTCGATCATGACATCAGGGGCGCGATAGCCCATTTCAAACGGGCGCTGACCAACCTGCGCATGGCTGCGGCCGTCCCTGAAGGCCTGCGTCTGCGGCGGAAGCGTATCCCCGGCAATCAGGATCAATTCCTTGGACTTCAGCCGATCCATGACCTGATCTGTAACCTGGGCATACGCCTGTGGCGCGAACTGCGCCCAACCACCAATAAGGATAAAGGCATCGAGATCCGGGTTGGCCGTGAATGTATCGGCCATTTGCTGGTTCGCGAGATCAACCTGATCGTTTGTAAAGACCGGACACCCATCGACTTCCGTCCAGCCATTGCTGTTATCAAGACGTTCAGTGCCCTTCACGCCTGAGATCGTGTCACGAAAGCCGGCCGCCCGTGCATTGATGTTGTCTGCCGCAACGTTCCCAAGCTGCAAGCAAACGGATCCGCCATCCGGCTTCAGGGTCATTGCTTCTTCGGCCATCTTGACCCCCATCAGATAGTTATCTGTCCCCAGATAAGTCGCACGCAAATCGCGGTCTTTTTCAAGAAAGTCCGCATCAATCGTCATCACAGGGACATCCGGGTTGATCTGACGAATGCGGTTAGCCATTGCTGGCGCATTTGATGGCGAAATTGCGATGGCGGCAACGCCACGGGTTAGCAGATCGTCAACGATCTGAACTTCGCCAGCCTCATCCGCACTGGATGCCGGCCCGGTATAGAAGCACTCATATTCAGAGTCCTTGTTCTCCGACAACCACTGCTGACAACCAAGGTTGATTTGTTCAAAAAACGGGTTATCCAAGCCTTTGACTACGATGGCCAATGTCTTTTTGTCATCGGCATTTGCAGCACCAACACCTGTCGCAAGAATGAGCGCAGATGTGAGAGTTAGTAACATTTTATGTTTCACGTTTAGCTCTCCCTAGTTGGTCTGGCCCGGAGTTGATTACCCCGGATACCAGATTTTCCGAGGATCGCCCGGGCTTCTCTCGTATGACCAGGCCCGCTCGATCATTCCCTCGAAATCTACTTGCGGACGCCAACCAAGGGCGGATCGAGCCTTGGTGTTGTCCAGCCAGTTGCTATGAAACGGTGTGGGGATTTCGATGGCTTCCATACCCCGTGTTCGAACGAGGTAATCCGCCACTTGCGCATAATCGACCGGCTCATCCATAGCGATATTGAAAAGCTCTTGCATCGCCGCGGGATGATCGATGGCAGCAATCAACGCAGCAACGAGGTCATCGACATGCACAAAATTGCGTTTAAGTGGCGCCCCCGTTCTGTCACGCATCAGCGGCACAAAGTTGCCTTTTCCAAGGCGCGCGGCCCTGTCTGCGCTCATAAGGTCGCTCCAGACCGGGCCACCAAACTGATCAGCCCCGAATGAAAGCGCGTACCTGAAATCATCTTTCTCCATGATCCAGGGCGCGCGCAAAACGGTGCCATTCAGGCCATACTGGATTTGATATTGCTCAATCATGACCTCTTCGAGCACCTTGGTCAGCGCATAGCACCCGCTATAGGCTTTCCTCGGCGAGGTTTCCGTGATGGGTTCCGGATAATCTTTGAAAATGTGCCCGACAGAACAGTCCCCTCCGATCAAAACAAACTGCTTGAATGTCGGTGACTGGCGTGCCGCTTCAAGCAGCAGGAACATGCCCTTGATCGCGACATCAATCACAAGCTCGGGGCTTTCTTTTACCGCAGCCATATGAAGAACGTGGGTTACGCCATCCATTGCATGGGCAATGGTCTCAGGATCAGAGAGAGAACCGTTGATGACCTCTATCCGACCGTCCGTTTCGACCTTTCGGTTGTGACACAGCGCCACAACGCTGGCGGACGAATATTGCTCGCAACCAAGAAACGTCGCCAGAAACTCCTTGCCGACCTTTCCCGTCGCACCCGTAACCAAAATCTTCATTAATCTTCCTCCCTATTGAATTAATAATATTAATTAATATTTTTAAGTCAAGTGACCTATCGAACGTCTCGTCGATAAATTTATTAGCTTCTGCAATTAATAAATATCGTGGCTGAATCGCCTGACGGGTTGTTTTGATCAAACTGAACAGGTATTACCAATGACGATTTGAACGGGTAGGCATTCACCAAACCATTCAATTTGCGGAACTAATAGCTGTGTTTGTCGGCGGCTTCTCAATCACCTGACACAATCACTGCAAACAATCGCTTGGCAAAAAGACCAGAGGCAGAAAAGTCTATGTCGCAAAACAAACATTACGGTGGAAACAAGCGCCCCACGATGATGGATGTCGCTGCAATGGCGGGCGTGTCGCAAGCTACTGTTTCGCTGGTCCTGAATGGCAGCCCGGCCAAACTGACCGAAGCAACAAAGCAGCGCGTGATCGATTCTGCCGTCAAACTCGGTTACCAGCTTGTTCGCCGGGAAAGCCAGGTCACGCAGACCAGCAAATCACGTTCGACAATCATCTTTATCGCCGATGAAATCAGCACAGATCCCTGGATGGCGCTGGCCTTTGAAGGCGCCCACAACAAGGCGCTGGAGTACGGCATCAATGTCTGTCTGGCCGTCAGCCATGGTAACGCCAACATCGAAGCCAGCATCGTCAACCAGATGGCAGGCTCGAACGTTATTGGCTTTATCTACGGCACCATCCTGACAAGATTGGTGGAATTGCCCCCGGTTCTGTCACAGAAACCGACTGTTTTGGCCAATTGCTATGACAGCACCCGCACCCTTCCGTCTGTGTTGCCCGGTGACTTGCTTGGTGGACGGGCCGCGACTGAACGGCTTATTCGCGCGGGGCGCAAGCGCATTGCAATCATTAATGGCCAGAAAGGTGTTGATGCGTCGCGTGATCGCTTGAAAGGATATCGACAAGCGCTTGCCAGTAACGACATCCCGTTCGACTCAACCCTTGTGCGCCCTGGTAACTGGGAACCCTCCACCGGCTATTCGATGACTCACGAACTTATGGCACTGGACAATCCACCAGATGCGATTTTCTGCGCAAACGATTTGATGGCACTTGGGTGTTTTGATGCCTTGCGCGAACTTGGGTTAAGCATCCCGGATGATGTTGCGGTAATCGGATTCGATGATCGGGAGATTGCACAACATACGCACCCTCCCCTCACAACGCTTATTCTCCCGCACTATGAGATGGGTGAAATTTGCGCGGAACTTCTTATCGACAGTGTCGGGGGACTTTTGGCATCTCCGAATCAGATCAAAGTCGAATGCATGTTGGTTGAACGCGATTCTGTTGAACCCAACCCCAATTCGGAATGATCCCGGGCCCACTGCAGAGTGTAATTTTCTTCTCTTAGCGCACCAACGCTTGGCTGTTGACGTGTATTGCGTAAACGCTTGATGTCGCAGTAATCATCAACTCGTTCCCACGCGCACCGCCAAACGTTAAATTTGAGACGGTTTCGGGCACCAGAACCTTGCCAAGCAATTTGCCGCCGGGATCAAAACAGTGAACGCCATCTGCGGCAGAACTCCAGACATTGCCGTAACAATCCACCCGTATCCCATCAGGCAAGCCATTGTCGATTTCGGCGAAATCGCGCCCATTTCCAAGCGCGCTTTCACCAACAACATCATAAACACGAATGACGGCCGGGATTGTCGCATCGTGGCTGCTTCCGGACTCGGTTACATAAAGCAGCTTCTCATCATTGGAAAATGCCAGGCCGTTTGGCTGTCTAAAGTCCTGTGCAACGCTTTCCACAATTCCGGTTTCCGGTTCAAGACGGAACACATTGTTGAATTCCTGCTCGGGTGTTGCCTTGTATCCCTCATAGTTCGACAAAATCCCGTAGGTTGGGTCCGTGAACCAAATTGATCCGTCTGTCTTCACCACGACGTCATTGGGCGAGTTAAGACGCCTGCCCTCAAAGCCATCAGCCAGCGTCGTGATCTTTCCGTTGTGTTCGGTCCGCGTGACCGTCCTTGATCCGTGCTGACAGGTCACAAGGCAACCATTCATGTCGCGGGTATTGCCATTCGCAAAGTCAGATTGATCGCGAAACTCGTTGACCGAACCATCACACATCCAGCGGAATATCTTCTGGTTCGGAATATCGGAAAACAGAAGGCATTGATGTGCCGGAAACCATACCGGCCCCTCTGTCCACAAATGCCCACCAGAGATTTTTCTCAGTCGAACATTTGGCAGAACCAGGTCGCGAAACCGATCATCCAAAATCTGATATGGCTCAAACATACCAGAAGTACTTTCAAGTTTGTCTACGGCGCAGTAAGCCACGTGACAATCCTTTGTGCTAAACAAGTTGTGTGACAAGAATGCTTGGCTCGAACGGGGGCACGTCCACTACCGCACCAGCTGCTGGCGACCATAGATCAGCAACATCCCGATAATCACCGCCCCGAATACCACCTGACGGAAAGTATCTGCAGGAATATCGACACCGAGCTGGGCGAAGTATCTTTGCGGCTGAACCACTGAAAGCATCGACTGCAAAATGGTGATCAAGATGACACCGGCAATCGTTCCGACATACTTTCCGCGGCCGCCAAGGACGTTTGTTCCACCAAGAATGATCGCTGCAATGGTTGGCAACAAATAAGGATCGCCCATTGCCTGATATGAACGGTTTGCCCACCCTGCCAACAGAACACCCGTCAATGCCGCGCATGCACCCGAAAAGATAAAGCAGGCCAGAATAACCTTGCGTGTATCCACCCCGCTTAAAAAGACGGATCTTTCCTGATTGCCAACGGCATAGATCCGACGGCCAAGAACGGTCCGATTGAGCATAAACACAATCGCCGAACCCAAAATGATCCAGATAAGAAGTGGGTTGGGAATGCCGGGAATGAGATGGCCGACCGCCAGTTCACGCATGAATTCGGTTGCCCGGTCTTGCGGGGCGAAACCGCCCGTATGATAAACCATAAGGCCCTGTGCAACCGCGTTCATTCCAAGGGTGAATATCATGGCCGGCGCACGCAGATACGCCACACCCAACCCATTCACCGTGCCGATCAATGCACCACAGAAAACCCCGAACGGCACCGCAAGCGTGACACCCCATTCTGGCCCGAGGAAGCCGGTTGCACCCGTTGCCATCATGCCGCCAACGCCAATGGTCCACGGGATGGAAAGGTCGATATGCCCCAACAGAATGACAAGCATCACACCACTGGCAACCACCCCCAGGAAGGATGCGGTGTGGAGCTGCTGTATCAGATATTTTGGTGACAGAAATGCTGGCTCGACCATTGCGCCGATCAGTAGCAGAACAATTACACATGCAAATGCAATAAGGGTCGCCCGATCAAATTGCCTTGCGATTACGCCTGAAACACTCATTTTTCCGCCTTACCGATAAATATCTAGTCTGTTCTTAATTCGCAGAACACGTAATGAACCGAGACTGACCGCAACAAGCAGCACGACGCCAACAAACAGCGGCTGCAAAACAGGGTTGATGTCAAACACGATCAACAGATCCCCAACTGTCCGCATGACGAAGGCTCCGAAAATCGAGCCGACAGCACTTCCGACGCCACCAAACAAAGATGTTCCGCCAATCACCACGGCGCCGATTGAATTCAGCGTATATTCATTGGCAATCGACATCTTCGCCGCGCCGGAATAGGTCAGTGCTGTTAAAAGGATACCGCCAATGGACGCCAGTAAACCGCTCAGGGTATATGCCAGCATCTTTGCGCGATTGATCGGAATACCGGACATATAAGCCGCTTGTTCTGATGAACCGATGGCAAATGCGGCTCTCCCCAGAACCGATCGGCGATACGGGATCCAGATGAACACGACCACTGCCAGCAACAGCAATACAGTATGCGGAACCGCAAATGACGAACGGGTCATGAAATCAGCAAGTTCGAAATTCACAGACCCACCCGGTTGGGGACGTATGGCAAGCGCAACACCGAAATAGACGGCACTTGTCGCCAGCGTCGCAATCAGGGGCTGCAGGCGGCCATACACAATTATGACGCCATTTATCGCGCCACAGGCCAGACCAAGCAGCAACACGCCAAAGATCCCGAAAGTTGTTGCGACGGGTCCACCGACAACAATCGAAGAGGCAAGGCAGTTCGAAAGCACAAATGTCGCGCCAACAGAAAGATCAAGGCCGCGCGTGATAATCGGCAAAGTCTGTGCCATTGCCACCAGCGCAAGCAACGCACCTTTGTTTGCCGCCGTGTTGATCATGTTCGGAGACAGGCCGACGGCCTGCTTCCAGCCATAGACAAGGAACATTGTCGTAAAGATCAGCATGGCGATCAGAACCCCACGCTGGGCCGCTGACAGACGTCCGATCCACGCGAAATATTTTGGTCGAGAAACCAGATCTGCTGGTTCAGATCCCACAGTCATGACGACACTCCCTGTTTCTTATTTTGTTCAGGTTGGGCCGCAACTTGGTCAGGAAGATTAAGCGCAGCCGACACCAGATTTGTTTCGTTAAGATCATCGCCCGCAAGGGTGCGAACGATCCGGCCGTCATACATGACAAGAACGCGATCACAGCAACCGATCAATTCGTCATAGTCGGTTGAATACAAAAGGATTGCGCATCCCTGTGCGGCGAGCTTCTGCAGAAGTTGATAAATTTCCTGCTTGGTACCGACATCGATGCCGCGGGTTGGGTCGTTCAAGAGGATAATTCGTGGCTTGGTCATCAACCATTTGCCAATGACGACTTTTTGCTGGTTGCCGCCTGACAAGGCCCCGACCGGCCCGTCGATGCCGTCAGCCTTGATCTTGAGAAGCTTGACCATCTCATCAATCGCTTCTTCTTCCGCATGGCTATCAACAATGCCCAGTCGGCTCATTTTTTCGACCGCTGCAAATGACAGGTTTTCACGCACCGTCATTGAAAGCATCAAACCCTCGTATTTGCGGTCCTCTGGCACAAGAGCAATGCCGATATCATCAGACTTGGCCATCTTCGGGCTATTTAACTTAACCGCGGTTCCGTTGACCTTTACCGAACCGGTCGACCCGATCAGGGTGCCAAACAGGCCAAGTTGCAACTGTCGCTGTCCCTGCCCGTCCAGACCACCCAGTCCAACGATTTCACCCGGTCGCATCTCAAGATTGATGTTGTTGAGCTCGTTATTCCACGAAAGGTTCTCGACCTCGAGGATTGGCTCGGATGCCACGGAACTGGTGCTTTTCGCAGGATAAACACTGCTGTATTCGCGACCGATCATCATCTCGACAACAGCGCTGTCGGACTTCGTACCATTGGCAAAAGTTTCGACCTTGCTGCCATTGCGATAAACGGTGCATGTATCTGCCAGTTCCGCAATTTCGGGCATGCGGTGCGAAATATAGATAATCGCCATGCCCTCATCGCGAAGCCGGTGAAGCATCGAGAAAACCTTCTCCACGTCGGCCGCCGTCAATGCAGAGGTTGCTTCGTCGAGGATCAGGATTTTTGGATTGCGTGCCAAAGCCTTGGCAATTTCCACCATCTGGCGCCGGGACAGCGAAAGACTACTCACCGTAGCCATCGGATCGATGTTTTCACCACCAACCCGCGCAAGGGCTTCTTCCGCGATCTGGCGTTGCGCACGATAGTCGATAAGGCCCAGCTTGTTGCGTGGTGGACGGGTGATACCGATATTGTCGGCAACCGTCAGGTCCGGCAACAGGGAGAGTTCCTGAAAAATGCACGAAACCCCCAGATCATTTGCTTCCTGCGGATTTGCGAAATTGACGACATCTCCATCGATCTTGATGGTGCCACTATCAGGCTGCACAACGCCCGACAGAATTTTGATCAATGTCGACTTTCCTGCACCATTCTCGCCAAGCAGTGCGTGAATAGATCCACGTTTGGTGTCAAAGCTGACGTCTTCAAGCGCGCGAACCCCGCCATAGCGCTTGGTAATGCCCGACATTGACAGTAAATAAGGAGAGTTGCTCTCTGACACGGCAGTATTCCTAATCAGACTTGAGTACCGCCGACCCAAACAGGGTCGACGGTATTTGGATGCTTGTTATTATTAGTTATTTTCGCCGGTCTGCGAGGCGATTTCCTCTGCCGTGAAGCCGATATTGCAGGATTCAAAATTGTTGCCCGCAAAGAAGCTACCCGGCAGTTTCGGGAACATCTCGACGCCTTCCTCAAACGGCGCATAAGAAATCGAAGTCGGGAGTGCAATTTCCGACGGAACAACCTCGCCCTTCAACGCCGCAATCGCGGTTTTGATGGTTACAGAGGACTGCGCAGGGCCCGTTCCACCGGACTGACAGCTCAGGCCAGCCTTATTGCAAAGCTGTCGGAACGCATTTTCGGTTTCGCCGGAAATCGGGGCCTTGAATACGCCAGCATCCAGCATTGCCGTGGCAACACCTTGCGAGCCACCCTGTACATAAATCCCGTCAAACACACCACCGGCCGCGATGGCATCTGCGGTTACTTTCTGCCCGTCACCCGGGGCCCAGTTTCCGACAACGTCGACGACTTCGATATCGCGACCAGATGCCTTGATGACCTCAAGGAAGCCGTCGTTTCGTGCAATATCGACCGGCTGCCCTGCCGGACCACGCACATGGAGGAACTTGGCCGGACCATCACCACTTTCCTTAAGCAGGAATTCCCCGGCTGATTTACCCAGGCCCTTTTGGTCGACATTGATCGCAATTTGGTTGGGATCATCAATAACGTTGTCAAACGACAGAACCACCACATCGGCTTCATTGGCCTTGCGCACAACTGAACCAAATGCCGCCGTGTTGTTGGCGTTGATGATGATGGCGTCAAAGCCCTGGTCGATAAAGTTGTTCGCAGCTGCAATCTGCGCGGCAATGTCTTCGCCCACGGACACAACCTTGAACTCTTCGATGTCGGCTGCGACAGCCGGTTGGGCAGCATACGCCTTCGCAACCGCGATCATTTGAACGCGCCAGTCATTGGCAATAAAACCGTTTACCAGTGCGATTTTGTATGGGCCCTCACGCGCAGGCCACTGGAAATAGTTGGTGTTTTCCGATACTGGCGTGAAACAGGACGGATCGGCACCAGGACCAGCAACGGTTTGCGGCCCAGCCATCGCCACATGCGCGGTCATCATCAACGCGACAGTAGCTGTCGTCATAGTCAGTAGTTTTTTCATGGTATTCCTCCCGTTGGATGCATTGTTCTTTATGTCATCCGCTGCAGGTCAGCGCCGCAGCCCGCATTGTGAAATTATCTTGGTCGCCCTTTTGCCAATTGCTTTCATCAACACTTCTGACTGGTGATCAGAAATGGCGGTATCGTCTGTTACCTGTAAGGAAGTTTCGTCATCACGCAGATATTGCGTAACCCGAACATTTCCCCTGATGTCAGCATGTGACTTATTGTTTTTTTGTTTTAACCCTTGCCGTTGATCGGCAAGATTGGGTTTGCGCCAGCAAAGCCAAGCGAAAACCGTTGCGCAACCTTCATTGCTTTCAATTAAATCGTAAAGAGCAGTTTCCGCACAACGCATACGGTGTTACGCATCCAAGTTGCGGGTTCCCGCAAGACAAGGGAAATGCCTGCGAATATTATTCAAAGGGCGGAGGAAACAACCATGTCGGATCTTGCTCATTACCTTCGAATATCCAATTTGCTTGCAGGCAACCTTGATATTCATTCGGCCCTAAGTTCGGTAAAAACCGAGATCGAAAAGATCATTGAGTTTGATCATCTGGATGTCTGCCTGATTGACACAGACAAAATGTGGGCGACGGCATACGAGGTTGGCGTTGAAACCGCCTGGAGCAAGATGCGCTCGAACGTCCATAAGGCTCCCATCCGCGATATCCTTCTGGGCAACACAGATCATCTTCTGACGGGTAATGCCCTTAAAGACCCTCGTTTCGTTTTCCCCGGCGCGGTAAGTGCGCCGATCATCGATCACGAATTACGCAGCCGTGTCAGCGTCGGAATGAAGGTTCTTGGTGAAGTCGTTGGCTCATTGAATTGCTCTTCAACGAAAGAAGATTTTTATGACCACAGCCACCTTGAGCAGATGCGCATCTTGGCCGATATGCTAGCGCCCTATTTTCACGCCTTGCGGGCCAACGAAAAGGCAAACAAGGAAGCGATTATGCGCGCAGAAATACTTGCGCGTGAAGAAGGATTACGCCTCGGTGCGCTAAGCCTGACAGACGCGCTTGAGGCAGAACGTCAGCGTATCGGCATGGATTTGCACGATCAAACCCTGGCCGACCTGACCCGCATCGCCAGGGACCTGCGCCCCGGCCTAAGCGAGGCCCAGTATCTGAGATTGCAACGACAAGTCCAAAACATGATTCAGGGGCTTCGGGACATCATCGACACTTCCATCCCCTCAATCCTTGACCTGTTCGGTTTCCACCATGCTGTTCAAACGCACCTTGAACGTGCTGTAAGCTATGACAGCACAATGCAATTCAAGGTCAATGACGCGACAGATGGCGCCATTGACTTGTTACCTGAAACAACCCGCATCGCGATTTTCCGCATTTGTCAGGAAGCAATCAACAACGCCGTGCTGCACTCAAATGCTGCGCTTGTGTCTGTGCAGGTTACGGCCTCCCCGGATAATGTCTTGACCATCCAGATCTCAGACAATGGAAAATTCCGGCCGCAACCCATGAAACCATCTAGTGGGCTCGAACATATGAAAACGCGCGCCAGACTGATTGGGGCGCATTACGATCTTGCCACGTCGGACGGAACAACTGTGACAATCAAGTTGCATCAAAAAACCAGACAACAAGGAGAAAACGTTAATGAAAATATTGCTGGTTGAAGATGACAACATGCATGCCGATTTTCTGCTGGAAATCGTCGAGCAAACATTGCCGGAATTTGATGAAATTCTTGTCGCCAATAACGGCAAGGAGGCGGAAACCCTTGCGCATCGGCATCAAATCACTGCGATCGTTATGGATCTTCGGATGAAAGAACATAACGGGATTGAGGCAGCCCGAACAATCTGGGCAGGTCGCCCCAATACAAGGATCCTGTTTTGGTCGAACTATTCAGATGAGGCCTATTTGCGCGGAATCACGCGCATTGTCCCCGATCAGGCGGCATATGGTTACGTTCTCAAAACAGCGACACAGGATAAAATGCGGCTGGCACTACGCGCTGTTCTGATCGAAGCCCAGATCGTGGTTGATCGTGAAGTCCATCAAATCCAGGCCCAGCAGATGCGTTCACGCAGTGCGCTCACGGAATTCGAATATCTGATCTTGCTTGATCTGGCGCTGGGCCTTCCCGACAAGGCAATCGCAATGCGACGAAAGCTGTCATTACGCACCGTACAAAACCGGTTGCTATCGCTCTATGACAAGCTTGATGTCGAAGCACATGATCAAAATGAAATGGGCGTCGTCCTTAACAAGCGTACGCGTGCGGTATCCAGCGCCATTGCCCGCAAGATCATTAACCGGGAAGGTTTGATTACGGCCAACAAAGAACTAAGCGTCTGGCTTGAGCGCCCGTCTGTTTCTCAGGATTGATATCCTTCTAAGACAACCTTCATGCTCTCTGAACGTCCCGATCTCGAGCATCGAACCTTGGCGCGCTTCAACCTTTGGGCCGACGCATTTGCGGTGCGGCCCCGTGGTTGTTGCCGCTAGTCACGTTTTTCAACAATAACGTTGTGGTCCAGAACCGGCGCGACATCGATGTCGCTGGCGTCCATCATGCCTGAAACACGTTGAAGGGCTGCGATCAGAAAAGTCTGTTCCCATTCTTCAAGACTGTTGAAGTTATCAGAAAACCGGTCGTGAAGTGCCATCGGTGCGCGATCAAGGATTGCCCTGCCCTGGTCGGTCAGCCGGACAAACACCTTGCGCTTGTCGGTATCGCCACGCTCGCGGGTAACAAGCTGCATTGCCTGCAATTTGTCGACCAGAGCTGTGGTCGACGCCTGGGCCAAATTGACCTTGGCCGCAATCTGGCCAACCGTCATCTCGCCGAATTCCTCAAGAGACTGCAAAACAAGAAGCTGTGAGGTTTTAAGCCCGGTTACCTTACCAAGCCTTTTTGCGTGGATATCACTCGCGCGCAGGATACGGCGGATAGAGATCAACGCTTCATGCAATTTATCCATTGTTATTTTCCGGGCATCTTCGGTTTTCTGTAGAAGACGCTGTTTTAGCCCTACAGCCGCAATTTCGCAATGGTTTAAGACATTTTTGTATCGAATTTCGATCATTTTTTACATCGAAACCCGCTATTTCCATGAAATAATATTTCATCGAAAGAATATAATCACTATCGGACGTCGATACATTTATATTTCATTTATTTTCAATGACTTACGTATTTTCACAGGAAAGTCACAACAATAGGGTTGATCAATTTGCATCGCTATTCTATATATCTCTCGCGGCATAAATGATCGCATATCGAAATAACAGAGCAGGCAGACCGATGAAAATTGCCAACACAAACGGCAATACCGGCCAGAAAGCCAACCTGATTATCCGTAAACCCAAAGCCACAGACGGCTCTGCGGTGAACAACCTGATCGCCGACTGCAAGCCGTTGGATGAAAACTCGGTGTACTGTAATCTGCTGCAGTGTTCGCACTTTGCTGACACATGCGCGATTGCCGAACTGAATGGCGAAGCCGTAGGCTTCGTTTCGGGCTACATTGTTCCGGATACACCTGAACAGCTTTTCATCTGGCAGGTCGCCGTTTCCCCGAAGGCCCGTGGCCTCCGTCTGGCGAAACGCCTGATCCTTGACATCCTGGACCGTCCGTCCTGCCACGGTGTCTCGCAGCTGAACACGACGATCACGTCAACCAACGCTCCTTCGCAGGGTGTTTTCCGCTCCGTTGCACGCGAACTGGGCGCCGACGTCAAACGCAAGGTTCAGTTTGAACGTGAAACGCACTTTGAAGGTGCCGCTGCCAGCGAAATCTTGTGGCAGATCGGACCGTTCGAGCGCGAAGACGTCGAACGCGTCGCTGCCTAATTCGGCAGACCAATTTTTTCCCCACCTTTCATGCACGAAATGGCTCGATCATTTCTGGAACATCCGGCAAGCCGGAACGTTTGGCATGACAGGTGGACTTGATTTTTCCCAATCTGAAAGAGGGAACTATGACTGTATTTGATCGCCTTGAATCGGAAGTTCAGAGCTACGCACGCTCCTTCCCCGTAACCTTTGAATCGGCAGAAGGCGCATGGCTGACCGACGAAGATGGCAACCGCTACCTTGATTTCCTTGCCGGTGCAGGCAGCCTTAACTATGGCCACAACCATCCTGTTCTTCAGGAAAAGCTGATTGATTATATCAAATCAAACGGTGTAACCCATGGTCTGGACATGCACACCAAGGCCAAAGCCGCCTTCCTCGAAGCCCTTGAAGAAAAGATCTTCAAGCCGCGCGACATGGAATACAAGGTTCAGTTTACCGGCCCGACGGGCACCAACGCCGTCGAAGCTGCCCTGAAACTGGCGCGCCGCGTCAAAGGCCGCGAAACCGTGATTTCATTCACCAATGGCTTCCACGGTTGTACTTTGGGTTCGCTTGCCATTACCGGTAACGAACATCATCGTGGCGCTGCCGGCGTATCGCTTGATAACGCTGTTGCGGTTCCGTTTGACGGGTACATGGGTGACGGTGCGGATACCACCGAGTATCTGGACCGTGTCCTTTCGGACAACTCCAGTGGTATTGCCCTGCCCGCAGCCGTTATCGTTGAAACGCTTCAGGGTGAAGGGGGTCTGAATGCCGCTGACTTCGGCTGGCTCAAGAACCTGGAGAAAGTTTGCCGCAAGCATGACATCCTTCTGATTGTCGATGACATTCAGGCAGGTTGTGGCCGTACCGGCACGTTCTTTAGCTTCGAACCTGCGGGCATCAAGCCGGACATGATTACCCTGTCGAAGTCGCTTTCGGCTTATGGTCTTCCGCTTGCAGTGCTGCTGATGAAACCGGAATTTGATGTCTGGCATCCGGGCGAGCACAACGGCACCTTCCGTGGTAACAACCACGCGTTTGTGACCGCTGCTGCTGCACTCGAGCACTTCTGGTCTGACGACCAGTTCGCCGCTGACGTTCGTGACAAGGCTGCGTTTCTTGAAACGCGCCTGACCGAGATCGCTGATCGTTATGGTGATGGCAAAATTTATCGCAAGGGCCGTGGCCTGATGCAGGGTATCTGCTTTGAAAGCGGTGAACTTGCATCACAGGTGACCAAGGAATGTTTCAAACATAACCTTGTAATTGAAACCAGTGGCCCGGAAGATGAAGTTGTCAAATGCCTTGTGCCTTTGATCATCTCCAAGCAGGATTTGGCACATGGTCTGGAAATCCTTGAACTGGCAACTGCCAAAGCCATGGGCAAGGACGTCACCCCGGCCAAAGCTGCCGCTGAGTAACAAAAAGTTGGGGCGACGCTTTGATGCGTCGCCCCGCCCCACAACTTAATTATATCAAAGAGTTAAAAATGATTGTTCGTACTCTGAAAGAATGTGAAGCATCCGGTCGCCGCGTGGTTTCGGACAATTGGGAAAGCACCCGTCTGTCACTCGCAGAAGATGGCATGGGCTTCTCGTTCCACATCACCACCATCTATGCCGGTACTGAAACCGAAATCTGCTACGCCAACCATTTCGAGACTGTTTATTGCATCTCGGGTAATGGCGAAGTGGAAACCATTGCTGACGGCAAGAAATACAAAATCGAGCCGGGCACTGTTTACATCCTCGACAAACATGACCGCCACTATCTGCGCGGCGGCACCGAAGACATGGTTGTGGCTTGTGCCTTCAACCCGCCGCTCAATGGTCGTGAAGTTCATGACGAGAACGGTGTCTACCCGCTCGATGGCGAAGCCCTCGCCAGCTAAAAGCTTTTGTGCGGGGCAGCGACAATCTGCCCCGTGCGCTCTTGAGCATATTTTTTTAAGGATACGCCCCCAAAGGAGGCAACATGCTTTCAGCCCAGAAAAACAAGGACGCTGGGCATAGCGTTCACAAGATCGGTGGTACGTCGATGACCCAGGTTGATGCGGTCATGGACAACATTCTGGTCGGCAATCGTAGCGAAGACGAACTTTACAATCGTGTCTTTGTCGTTTCAGCATATGGCGGCTTTACCGACCTTCTGCTCGAAAACAAAAAGACTGGCGAAGCAGGCGTCTATCAGCTTTACGCCGGCTCGGAGACCGATTGGGCCTGGGGCGATGCCTTGACCAAAGTTTCCGAAAAAATGTGCGCCATCAACGAGGAAATCTTTGGCGACGCTCCGGAACTGAAGCTGGCCAATGCCTTTGTGCAGGAACGCATCGAAGGCACGCGCAGCTGCCTGATGGATCTTCATCGCCTGTGCAGCTTCGGTCATTTCAAGCTTGAAAAGCATCTTTTGACCGTACGTGAAATGCTTTCTGCGATTGGTGAGGCACACAGTGCGCACAACACCATGTTGCTCCTGCGCGCCAAGGGCGTTAATGCCGTGTTCGCCGACCTTTCGGGTTGGCGCGAACCAGAGGCATCCACCCTTGATGGCCGCATAAACAAGGTATTTGAAGACATTGATCTGTCAAACCAGCTTGCGATCGCTACAGGTTACGCTCAGTGCAGCGAAGGCCTGATGAGCATCTATGGCCGTGGCTACAGTGAAGTGACCTTCTCGCGCATTGCCTGCCTGACTCAGGCCCGTGAAGCGATCATTCACAAGGAATTCCATCTCTCGAGCGCTGACCCGCGCATCGTTGGTGAAGATGCCGTACGCCCGATTGGCCGGACCAGCTATGACGTGGCCGATCAACTGTCGAACATGGGCATGGAAGCCATCCACCCACGTGCCGCCAAGGGCCTGCGTCAGAATGACATTCCGCTGCGGATCGCCAATACCTTTGAACCGGAACATCCGGGCACGGTTATTGATGATCATTGGGAACCGGAAAATAGCCGCGTTGAAATCGTGACCGGCGTTCCGACCGCGTTCGAAATTGAAGTCTTCAATCAGGACATGGTTGGCGTACCGGGTGGCGAAGAGTCCATTCTGAACGTTCTGAAACGTTACAAGGTGCCGACTGTCACCAAGAACCTGAATGCCAACACGATTACGCATTATGTCTCAGCACCGCTGAAACAAATCCGTCGCTGTGTTGACGAGATTGAGGCAAACCAGCCCGAAGCAACCGTTCAAACCCGCAAGGTCGCGATTGTTTCTGTCATCGGTGCCAATATCGAACAGCCGGGTCTGTTTGCCCGTGCGGTTACAATACTGGATGAAGCCGGTGTTGAACTGGTGGCCTCCCACTATCCGAGCCGCCGCGTTGATCTGCAGTTTGTTGTTGCAGAAGGTGACTTTAACAAGGCTATCGTCGCCCTGCATCGCGGTCTGGTCGAAGGTAAAAAAGAAGAAAGTGCATCATCCACGCAATCCAAGGATGACAGCACCGAAAAACAGGAAAAGCTCAAGGCTGCATAAGCCAAAAGGGCATCCAAACATCACAGCAAAACCCGCAAGTGCCAGACCGGCCTTGCGGGTTTTGTTTTGCTCTCATCATCTACTTGTCAGTTCTGGTGCGGCGCGATAGGACTTAACAATCATACGGGGCACACCGGCAAAGCAAACAGGACATTCACCATGACCACGCATAACAGCAAAGCCATAAACGACCTTCTTGACGTCATGGCAAAGCTGCGCAACCCGGATGGCGGTTGCCCGTGGGACCTGGAACAGGATTTCTCGACCATTGCCCCCTACACCATCGAAGAGGCCTACGAAGTCGCTGACGCGATTGCCGACAACGACATGCCCGAACTGTGCAACGAGTTGGGTGATCTGCTTTTGCAAGTTGTCTTCCATGCCCAGATGGCAAAGGAAGCTGGTCATTTCGAGTTCGAAGACGTCGCCAACAGCATCGTTTCAAAAATGATCAGCCGCCATCCGCATGTCTTTGGCGACGGGGATGCCACAACAACCGATGGCGTCAATCAGACCTGGGAAAAGATCAAGGCTGCCGAACGCGCTCAAAAGGCCGAAGTCAAAGGACATGAACGCCACAGCGCCCTTGATGGGGTGGCAAGTGCCCTGCCCGCATTGATGCGCGCTGAAAAACTGACCAAGCGTGCAGCCCGCGTTGGCTTTGACTGGCCCAGCACCGATGAAGTCTTTGACAAGCTTCACGAGGAAATTGACGAACTCAAAGCCGAAATGACCGCAAACCCTGACCAGGCGCGATTGCAGGACGAGTTAGGGGATATGCTGTTTGTCATGGCCAATTTGGCACGAAAGATCGGGGTGGATCCGGAAGTCGCACTCCGCGGTGCCAATCACAAATTCACCAAACGCTTCCACTTCATTGAAGACGAGCTCGCCCGCGACGGACGAACCGCAGCAGAGTCCGACCTGACGGAAATGGATGGGCTATGGAACCTGGCCAAGAAAAACGAACGCGGTCAGGTCTAACTTCCGCTCAGGTAAACAGTGGCATCAGGATTTCGTTGATTTCGGCCCACAGTTCCTCGGAACTTGCACAAAGAAGGCAGGGTGCAGTCGCATTGGCATTGTATTCGTTATCGGCATCTGCGGTGATATAGCGCGCATACCCGCCCGCTTCACGCACCAATAGCGTGCCCGGTGCATGGTCCCAGGGCTTGAGGATGCGATACGCACAGAAATCAAAGGCTCCACGCGCCATTTCTTCATACTCGGCACCGCAGCACGAGTAATGCGCGACATCGGCAAAGAAATCGAGATGGCCGTAATGCTTGCGGATGCGATCCCGCGCATAGGAAATCAAAAAACCCCTGGCATCAGATGCCTTGGTAATGTTGGAACGCACCGAAACCGGCTGATCCTTATAGCGCGTACCTGACCCTAGCTCCGCGACAGTTGCGGCCCCTTCAATCGGGTCGACAATCCATGCCGCAACGGTTTCCCCGCCAGCATAGAGACCGACCATACAGCGAAATGGCTGTCTGTGATGGGCGAAGTTTTTGGTGCCATCAACCGGATCAATGATCCAGAAAGGATCAGCGGCCGCAAACATCCGATCCTGTAAGGTCGGATCAGCATGGGCCGCTTCTTCGCCCAAAGCCCGGCTTCCCGGCAACAGATCGGTCAGACGCCGGGTCAGAACCCGCTCGGCTTCCGTATCGGCGATGGTGACAAGATCCATTGCATGGCTCTTGGTATCGATATCTGCGTCCTCAAGCTGGCCGAAACGCGGGGCAATTTCAACAGCCGACACTTCCCAAATGATCTCGGTCACCTTGTCCATATCGACTTTGATCGCCACGCGCTTACTCCCTATCACACCAGATGAATATCAAGCCCGACCTTGGCACACCAATCCTCGAACCGGCCAACACGGGTTGTATCGACACGGACCTGAACAGAAATGCCATCCGCGCCTTCACTGCGCTTCAATACCTCGCCCTGTTCGTAAAGTCGGGCGAGTGACTTTCCGTCCGCATACGGCACGCAAAGCTCAAAGATCGGCATATCTTCGGTCAGGCGATCTTCGATCAGATCAAGCAACGATTCACAATTCGTGCCCTTATAGGCCGATATCGCGATCGTATTGTCATGGCGCGTCGCATATTCCAAGACAGCCTGCAGGTCATCGCCTTCCAGCTGATCAATCTTGTTAAGTGCCTCGACCAGTTCTTCACCGTCAATCGCCTTCTGAAGCCCAAGCTCCTTAAGGACTTCAAGTACATCCAGCTTTTGCTCTTCGGTTTCAGGCGAAGAGGCATCGCGTACATGTACAATCAGGTCGGCTTCCAGCACTTCTTCAAGGGTTGCTCGGAAAGCGGCGACAAGATCGTGCGGCAGATCAGACACAAAGCCCACGGTATCGGACAGGATCACCTTGCGACCACTTGGCAGGATCAGCCCCCGCATGGTCGGATCAAGTGTCGCAAACAGCATGTCTTCGGCAAACACCTCGGACACGGTCAACTGGTTAAACAACGTCGATTTACCGGCGTTGGTGTAACCGACAAGCGCGACAATCGGATAAGGCACCCGACGGCGGGCTTCACGATGAAGCTCACGCGTACGTTTGACTTCCTCAAGCTCACGACGGAGCTTGGCCAGCTTGTCACCGATAAGACGCCGGTCAATCTCGATCTGGCGTTCACCAGGACCGGCAAGGAAGCCACGACCACCACGCTGACGCTCAAGGTGCGTCCACGTCCGTACAAGGCGGGATCGCTGATAACTCAGCAGTGCCAGTTGCACCTGTAGGCGGCCTTCACGGGTCCGTGCGCGATCGGCAAAGATTTCAAGGATCAGGCCGGTTCGGTCGATGACCTTGCATTTCCATTCACGTTCCAGGTTACGTTGCTGGATCGGGGTGAGAATGCCATTGATCATCACAATGTCGGCTTCTTCTGCCTTGATTTGCAAACCAAGACGTTCAGTAACGCCCTTGCCAAACAATGTGGAAGGACGCAACTTTGCGATGGGCACAATTTCTGCGCCCACCACTTCAAAATCAAGAGCACCCGTCAAACTGATCGCTTCTTCCAAACGTGATGAAGTGTCGCGCCAAGTCCCGGTCGGGTCTGCGCGTTTTAGTTCCGGGTGGAAAACCAGGACCCGGGGAGACTCTGGCGTATCGCCGCCCCCCGAAGTCAGAGACTCGTCAGCTATTTTCTTCTTCCGTCGCAGGCTGGCTCGGATCAAACAGCTTGATTGGTGTCGTCGGCATTACCGTCGAAATCGCGTGTTTGTAAACGAGCTGGGTATGAGCATCGCGCCGCAGCAAAACAGAGAAATTGTCAAACCAGGTAATGATGCCCTGCAATTTGACTCCGTTGACCAGAAACACGGTAACCGGCGTTTTGTTTTTACGGCAATAGTTCAGAAAGACGTCCTGAACATTTTGTGATTTTTCCGCCATTGGTTAGACCTAGCCTTCTTTTATGAGCGTTTTTTTGGTTTCGGGCGGCCAAGGAAAATGTGGAACCGTCGACTTTCAGGTCTGTCACGATTCCGGCCCCATTTTTAATGACCTGAGTGAACTATAAGACGTTCGAGAAGCTTTTTACAACCCTTACAAGCGCCCCGCAATCCGCGAAATGCCAATCAGGGCTAAGAGTCGCGGAATTCTGCGTGTCACTGTGACCGGTTATTTCATCGCCAATCAGAATTGCAGTCGCTCCGACATTGCGTGCGCACTCAATATCGACCGCGCTGTCCCCCACAAACCACAGATTCTCATATTGCGGTGCCGAAGAGTCGCCCATTGCCATATGGACCGGATCGGGTGCAGGCTTATCCTTTTCGGCATCGGTTGCGCCGACAATCTGACCAAACAACGACGTCCATCCAAGGTGATCGACCTCCTTACGCAGGAAGTCGCCATTCTTGTTGCTGACCACCCCGATATAAGTTCCGTTATCACGCAGCGCACACAACAGGTCGTGCGCCCCGGCAAGTGGTTGCAGGGTTTGGAGATGAATGGATTGGAAGTGGCCATAGAAACTGTCTTTGGCATCCAGCCAGCGATCCTCACCAAACAGAACAGGAAAACTGTCGCGCATCGAGCGCGCGACACGCTGTTTGGTCTCTGCAATCGACCAACGCTCCAGACCAAATTCCTCAAAGGTCATGTTAAGCGCCGTCTGAATAGTCCCCCAGCTGTCCACAAGGGTGTTATCCCAGTCAAAGAGGACGGCTTTGGGCGGATCGGGCAATTGATCAGACATTTGAACTTCCGGTGGCTGGCTGCATGACGATTTGTATGAGGAATAAGCTAACCGCCTGCCCGATCAGAAGTATTCCAGTCGGACAGCGAACATCTTTTCAACCTTTTTGATCTGCTCGGACCCTGCAAATACCACGATACGGTCATTGGCTTCGATCACAGTATTGGCGCGCGGCATCACAACCTCGCCATCCCGCAGGATTGCACCAAACACAACACTCGCAGGCATAGAGATGTCCTTGATTGCCTTGCCGACGATCGGTGCCGTTTCCAGTGCTTCTGCCTCAAGCACCTCGCCAAATCCCTCTGACAGGCTGTGAACAGCCCGAATGCGACCACGACGCACATGGTGCAGAATGGTCGACACCGTTGTCATACGCGGACTGATCACGACATCCACGCCGAGCTCGGAAACGAGCGAGTTATAGGTGCTTTTGTTAATCAGCGTTAGTGCGCGCGGGCAGCCATAACGCTTGGCCAGAAGAGATGCCAAAATATTGGTTTCATCGTCATTGGTCAGGGCAACAACAGCCTCGGCATTGCCGACATTGGCTTCTTCGAGAAGTTCCGGATCAAGAACATCACCACGCAGAACAACGCTTTTCTTTGGCAGTTTCTGTGCGACAAAGCGCGCACGCTCCGGATCGGCCTCGACCAGCCGGGTCGTGACGCCGGGAAAGTTTTTATTGATTTCCTCTGCGAGGAACAGGGCGATGTTGCCGCCACCGAAAATCACAATACGGCGTGCTTCGGGGTCTTCATGCCCGAACGCAGACATGGCGCGATCCACCTGATCACCCGAGACAGCCAGATACACAAGGTCACCCGCCAACATCTGGTCATCACCCTTGGGATAGACCGCTTTGTCACCACGGATCATACCAAGGATCGAGATATTCAGATCCGGGAACAGTTGATGAAGCTGACGCAGGGGGGTGTTGATCACCGGGCAGTCATCGCTGCACCGAATACCGAGGATTTTGACCTTGTCATCGGCAAACGGGATCATATCAAACGCACCGGGGGCCTGCAGGCGGCGCGCAACCGCACGTGCAACTTCCATTTCCGGCGAAATCACCACATCAATCGGCAGCTTTTCCCGGCCAAACAGGCTGGCCCATTCCGGCTGGAGATAGGTCTGGCTTCTGATACGCGCAATCTTGGTCGGGACGTTAAACAGCGAATGCGCGACCTGACAGGCTGTCATGTTGACTTCATCTGCAAAGGTCACGGCGATGAGCATGTCGGCCTCTTCGGCGCCGGCCTGCTGAAGCACATCCGGGTGCGACCCGAACCCGATAATGCCCTTGACTTCGAGCGTATCGGAAATCTTGCGTACCAGTTCTTCGGACTGGTCGATCACGGTTACATCATTGTTTTCCGCAGCCAGATATTTGGCAATGTGGAAGCCCACCTGCCCGGCGCCACAAATGATGACCTTCATTTCGAATTCTCCCGTTCACAACAGTCCCGGGTGATCGTGAGCCTATTGCCCACTTACACCAAGGCTTTTCAGCTTGCGATGCAAGGCTGAACGTTCCATGCCGACAAAGCTTGCCGTTTTGGAAATATTCCCGCCAAAACGATCAATCTGTGTCTGGAGATATTCTTTTTCAAACATCTCACGTGCTTCGCGCAGCGGCAATGCCATGATTTCACTGGTCTTGTCAAAACTTAGCGACGTTGGTACGTCAGAAAACAGCTCGGACGGCAACATCTTGCCACTGATCAGGTCCACCTTGTCTTCGTCGTCCGGTGCCATGATCATCAGTCTTTCAATCACGTTCCGCAACTGACGAACGTTTCCTGGCCAGTCGTAGGCATGAAGGGTTGCCATCGCTTCGGGCGAAAGCTTTCTTTTCGGAAGGCCCGTCGCGTCAGCATAACGATCCAGGAACATTTCTGCCAGAACAGGAATATCGTCGCGGCGCTGCTGCAAGGACGGCACTTCAAGCGGCACAACATTCAGGCGGTAGTAAAGGTCCTGTCTGAATTTTTGCTCTTCTATCCGTTGTTCAAGATCGCGCGCGGTTGTTGCAACAACACGTACATCCACATTGACCGGCACCGAGCCACCAACACGCTCAAATGTCTGATCCTGCAAAACGCGGACGATTTTACCTTGGGTTTCAAGCGGCATGTCCGCGACTTCGTCCAGCAACAAAGTCCCGCCATGGGCCAGCTCAAGCACCCCGGTGCGCGCTTCGCGATCTGCTGTCGCGACCGCCCCAAACAGCGATTCTTCCATGGTATCGGGAGAAATATTTGCGCAATTCAAAACCACAAACGGGGCCTCGGCGCGCGCAGATTTCTGATGAATCAGGCGCGCGACCACTTCCTTGCCCGAGCCCGCAGGCCCATGGATCAAAACCCGGCTACCCGTTCGAGCCACACGGTCGACCGATTGGCGCAAATTATTTAAAACTGATGATTTACCGACAAGTTCGGTATCCCCGCCTGCACGTAGCGTGAGTTCGCGGTTTTCGCGGCGCAGTCGTGCATCATCAATGGCGCGTTCCACCACCATCAATAAACGGTCAGTATTAAATGGCTTTTCGATGAAGTCATACGCCCCGATACGCGACGCCTCGAGCGCAGTTTCAATGTTACCGTGCCCGGAAATCATGACCACCGGAACTTCGCTGTGCTCACGCTTGATCAGTTTCAGGGTCTCAATGCCATCATGGTCACTTTCATCCATCCAGATATCAAGAACCACAAGGCTCGGCCTGCGCGCTGCAACCTCGGACAGCGCGCCCTGACTTGATCCTGCCTGGCGGGTTGTATAGCCCTCGTCCTCGAGGATGCCGGAGATCAGAGCCCGGATATCTTCTTCATCGTCGACAATAAGAATGTCGTGCGCCATGTCGTGACCAAATCAATCTTTTTATTGTTGCGATTTTTGACAATCAAATCAATTGTCTAAGGAATTTTCGTCCGGCGACGCGTCATCGCCTCCGGCGTTGACAACTTTTGGGAAAGATAGCGTAATCGTTGCTCCGTTTTCAACGCCGTCAGAGAGTATAAGCTCTCCGCCATGGTCTTCCATGATTTTCTTTACGATGGCCAGACCAAGCCCGGTACCCTTCGACCGAGTGGTTACGTAGGGCTCGGTCAAACGTTCCCGATGCTCAACCGGAAGCCCCTTGCCATTATCCGAAACAGCCACAAAAACGCGCTGATTGTCGGGCGATGTCGCCACCGAAATCTCGATCTTGCCGCGCGGCAGCTCGCCGTTTTCAGGCTGTTGCCGGCCTTCGATGGCTTCCGCAGCGTTTTTAAGGGTGTTGATCAAGCACTGGTTAACCTGATGCGCATCACAGGAAATTTGCACGTTTTCAATTCCACTGCGATCAAAGTCGTAAGTGATGTTGCTATGCGCCTGTTTTTGCAGGAACACAGCACTGTTCACCAGTTCACCGAGGTTTTCTAGTCGCATCTTCGGTGATGGCATGCGCGCGAAGCTGGAAAACTCATCAACCATCCGCCCAATGTCAGACACTTGTCTGATGATGGTATCGGTGCATGTCTTGAAGACTTCCTGATCATCATTGATCTGCTTTAGATAGCGGCGTTTCAAGCGCTCGGCCGAAAGCTGGATCGGTGTCAGCGGGTTCTTTATTTCGTGCGCAATACGCCGCGCGACATCTGCCCATGCCGCCATTCGCTGGGCTGTTTGCAGTTCGGTAACATCGTCGAATGTAACGACATAGCCAAAAACAGTTCCGTCATCAGCCCACTCTGCCGTCACCCGCGCCATCAGCGTCAGAATAACGCCATCACGGCGAATTTCGATCTGACGTGGCTTGCTGCGATCGCCATCCCGGCCAAGATCATCAAACAACGGCAGGAATTCGGGTATGACTTCTGTCAGTTCCTGTGCCAGGAAGCCTTCAAGATCAATCCCCAGAAGATCAGATGCACTACGATTGGGAAGATCAATCCTGCGTTCGGGATCAAGGCCGATCACCCCTGCTGTAACACCGCCCAGAATGGCCTCTGTAAAGCGACGTCGTTCATCATTAAGGCGATTGGCCGCAATCAGTTCATTTCGCTGTGTTTCAAGCTGTGCCGTCATTCGGTTAAAGGCACGGCCCAAGGCTTCAAGCTCATCACCCTGCCCGTCCAGCGGCACTCGGAATGACAAGTCACCATCGCGAACGCGTTCTGCACCGGTGATCAGTTGGGAAACAGGTTGAACAAGTCGTGTAGCAACCATCAGACCCAGCGTTACAGCCGCCAGAAGCAACACCACCGAAATCAGAACGAAGATCATCACAAAGGTGATCACGATCCCGGACCGCTCACCCTCCAGACTTTCATAGGCATCAACCGCGCGTCGTGCCTTGTCGATACGATCCAGAACGTTTGGATCGACAAATCGTCCGACAAGCAGATATGCATCAATAAAACTGGGAACCTTTGCAATCGCACGGATGCGATTGTCACTGGACCCGATCATCAAAACGACGTCTTTCTCGCGCGCATCGTCGAGGACCTCGGGCGGCACGGATGCCTGATTGGTGTCATAGGAAAAACTGTATTCCGACTGAGCGATAATTCGACCGGTTCCATCGATCAGCATGACTTCCGGCAAACCACGCGCAAGCGCCTGGTCGGTCAAAAGATTGGCAATACGATCCGTACTGGTCGAGAAATTCACCCCAAAACGCTGCAAATCACTTGTTGTCGCCAGGGCGTCGGCACGGATCAGTTCCTGATGCTCGCGCAGATAGGCATCAGCAATCACCATGCTTTCTTCAACCGCCGTTCTGATGCGGTCACTAAACCAGCCCTGAATGCCAAAATGCAGAAAGAGTGCAGAAAAAATGGCCACGACAATCGCCGGTGTTACCGCCACCAGCGAGAACATCAACACCATCCGGGTGTGCAACTTTGCGCCCGCGACACCGCGTCGACGCTCCATCCAGATCTGGACAAGCTTGCGCGCCACCAATGTTGCCAGAAGCAATACCAACACAAGGTCGATATTCAGCAACAGCAAGATAAGACGCGGATCCGGGCGGAATGGCGCCGTCCCCGTCATGGCCAGATAGGTTGCAGTAACCGAAATCAGGGCCGCTGTTACCAATCCGACCGTAAAGCGTCGTGACTGGCCCAGCCGCCCCAGAAACCGTACAAAGCCCGACCGCAAGAACCGGTTGGAGATCGAACGGTCGGTATTGTTCATTTCGTGCCCCTGACGACTTCCAATCCAAGATCGCGGATTTTCTTGCGCAATGTATTGCGGTTCAAACCAAGTACTTCTGCTGCCTTGACCTGATTTCCGCGCGTTGCTTCAAGTGTCACATTCAAAAGCGGACGTTCCATTTCACGCAAGATACGATCATAAAGCCCGTTGGCCGGCAAATCGTCATCATGGGCGTCAAAATACTCGCGCACATGACGCTCTATGGACTCCGAAAGTGACTGTGGCTCTGCACTTGGTGCGGCTTCGCTGACATTGTTTTCGGAAAACTCGGTTTCGATGACATCCACACCGATCACATCATGCGAATAAAGCGCTGTCAGACGCCGCACCATGTTTTCAAGTTCACGGATGTTACCCGGCCAGCGATGGGCTTTAAGGCGCGCCATGGCTTCGGCAGACAAGGTTTTACGGGGCAAACCTTCTTCGCTTGCCTGCATCAGGAAGTGGTTGACCAGTTCCGGAATGTCTTCAAGACGTTCACGCAATGACGGCAAACGGATTGGCACGACATTGAGGCGATAGAATAAATCTTCGCGGAATGTGCCTTCACGGATCAGTTTACGCAGGTCACGGTGGGTTGCGGCAACAATGCGCACATTCACCCGGATTGGCGTTCGCCCACCAACGCGGGTATATTCACCTTCCTGCAAGACACGCAGCAAACGTGTTTGCGCCTCAAGTGGCATGTCGCCGATTTCATCCAGGAACAGCGTGCCGCCTTCGGCTTGTTCAAACCGTCCGACCTTGCGCTCATTTGCACCGGTAAAGGCGCCCTTTTCGTGGCCGAAAAGCTCGCTTTCGATCAGTTCGCGCGGGATGGCAGCCATGTTGATCGCGACGAAAGGCCCATGGCGACGTCCGCCATATTCATGCAGTGCGCGCGCAACAAGTTCCTTGCCCGTTCCGCTTTCACCCGTGACCATCACGGTCAGGTCGGTATTCATCAGCCGGGCAAGCGCACGATAGATTTCCTGCATTGCCGGCGAACGACCGATCAATGGCAGGCGATCATCGCCCTCTTCGTCCTCTTCCTCGCCCTTCTCGCTTTCTTGCGGCGTCTCAAGTGCCCGATCAACAATCCCCATCAACTCATTGAGATCAAACGGTTTTGGCAGGTATTCAAACGCGCCGCGCTGGGCTGCTTTTACCGCGGTCATCAAGGTGTTCTGGGCACTCATGACGATCACGCGAAGATCTGGGCGCAGCTTGCGGATACGCGGCACCATATCAAGGCCGTTCTCGTCGGGCATCATGACATCGGTAATCACAAGGTCGCCGTCCCCGTCGGCGATCCAGTCCCAAAGGGTACGGCCATGGCCGGTACTGCGGACTTCATGCCCCTGGCGCGACAATGCCTGCGTCAGGACAGTGCGAATGGCCCGATCATCGTCGGCAACCAGAATTCTCGCAGGGCTGGTACTCATGCGGTTTCTTCCCTGTTTTTGATTATGACCGGGTCAGATGCCCCTTCGGCCAGTGCCCGATTGTATATCGGCAGCATGATTTGAAACTCTGCGCCTCCCCCGGGCACATCTTTCACTTCAATCACACCACCATGGTCATTGATAATTTTCGCAACCAGCGCAAGGCCAAGCCCCGAACCGGTCGGCTTTGTTGTGACAAACGGGTCAAACAGACTTTCACGCATGTCTTGCGGAATGCCCGGGCCGTTGTCACGCACCGATACCACAAGTGGCAAATGAACACGTGCATCACCGCCAGCAACAGCAAGTCGGACGCCATGCTGATAGCGTGTCGAAATGGTGATTTTGCCATCCTTGGGATCAACCGCCTCGCCGGCGTTCTTGATCAGGTTAAGGAACACCTGAACAAGCTGATCGCGATTGCCAAACACCGGTGGCAAGGACGGATCGTAAATCTCCTCGAAGGTCAGGTTCTTGCCAAACCCGTTTTCTGCCAAACGACGCACATGTTCGAGTACAGTATGGATATTAACTGCCCCGCGCTCCAGCGGCTTGTCGGAGAAAATCTCCATCCGGTCAACCAGCTCGACAATCCTGTCCGCCTCATCGCAAATCAGACGTGTCAGGACGCGGTCATCTTCGTTGCTGGTTTGCTCAAGCAACTGGGCTGCACCACGAATACCCGAAAGCGGGTTTTTGATTTCGTGGGCCAGAATCGCCGCCATTGCGCTAACAGACCGGGCCGAATTCCGGCTCAGCAACTGGTTGTCGATTTTTTGGGCGATGGATCGCGGCTCAAAGGTCAAAACCGCACATTCGCTGTCATCGGGCATCGACCCCACAGTTAGGTTGACCGTGTGTTTGCCAATCTTGGGGCTTTCGATCAGCAGATTGTGGTCGGCAACCAGCGTTGCCTCATCAACGGCCTGCTTGATCAAGGAGAATACCGGGCTGTCCTGCGGGATAAAGTCCGTCAGATTACTGCGGCACAACACGCTTGAGCTCGTGTTGAACAGCTGCTCAGTCGCCTGATTGACGAACTTGATCTTGCCATCCCTGTTGGCGACGACAACAGCACTGGCAATGGCGTTTAGAACGCCGGTCGGGTCAACCCCATTGCCTTTTCCAAATCCCAGTCTCATGCATATCTTCCCCGACGACGTGTTTTGACCGTCGCCATATTATTGTTATGAAGCGATCAGGCTGCTTCCTGATCCAGTTTGATTTTGGTTTCGATCAAAGGTTCGTAAAATGCCCGAACCTGATCTTTAACTTCTGCCGGATCATCCAACACATTGACAACACGACGGAATTCCGTCGCGTTCCGCAAACTGTTGCAATACCATGCCAGATGCTTGCGGGCGATCCGAACACCCTGACGTCCATGATGCTCAATCATCGCGTCATAGTGACGCAGGATGGTTTCAAGCTGAACCTCAAGTCCAGGTGACGGAAGTTTTTGACCGGTTTTGAGATAATGAGAAACCTGTGCAAGGAACCACGGGCGCCCTTGCGCACCACGGCCAATCATAACGCCGTCGGCGCCAGACCGATCCAGAAGTTCCTTGGCATCTTCCTCGCTGTTGACATCCCCATTGCCCAGAACAGGGATTGATACCGCATCTTTGACCAGTGCGATCGCATCCCAGTCAGCTTCACCCTTATAGAACTGGCAACGCGTGCGACCATGGATGGTCAGCATCGCAATCCCGAGATCCTCGGCAATGCGGGCCAGTGCCGGGGCATTGCGGTTGTCATCATCCCAGCCCAGACGCATTTTAAGCGTCACTGGCACTGAAACCGCGTCAACAGTTGCCTTGATAATGTCTGCGGCCAACTTTTCATCGCGCATCAGGGCCGACCCGGCATACCCCTTGGTCACCTTTTTGGCCGGACACCCCATATTGATGTCAATGATCATGGCGCCGCGGGCCTCGTTCATCCTGGCCGCCTCAGCCATTTCTTCGGGCTCGGTGCCAGCAAGCTGAACAGAAAGCGGGCTTTCGGCCGCGCAATCGCCATTCATTTTGCGGACTTCCTTCTCATGCCGCTGTATGCGGGTCATGGCATCGGACGCAATCATTTCGGACACAACAAGATGTCCGCCAAAATGGCGCACCTGCTGCCGAAACGGAAGGTCAGTCACACCTGACATGGGTGCCAGCACAACATTCTCTGGCACACGCACAGAACCGATCTGCAATGACATGAAGGAATTCCAATTGCCTAAAACTTGGGCAGATTAATAAAACTGGGCACGACATGCAACAACTCTCGGCGCATCCGCGCAAATTCGTAGCGTCAAACCTGATAATTCGAAGAAAAACCGTAGAAAATTCAACCGAGTTAACCGCGTCCGGCCCCCGGAAACCGATCAGCGACCCTGATTTATGACTAGCAATTATGCATACACAACCAAAGTGATCGCAAAAATTGGGCAACAGGAATACAAACCAACGGTTTGGGGACTAGCCTACGATATAGCCGGTCACCAATCGAACACCCGGAAATGCCAAGGTGAGAAGCAGCCAGGCACCAAGCACAAAACGCACTGCCATTCTGCCGCGCAAGGTTGATCGTTCATGGATAAAGATCAGAATGCAGATGGTCGCAAAGCCAAGCAAGGTTAGCAGCATCTTGTGGTCAATCTCCCACAGGCTGCGTCCTTCGACGTACCGCAATGCAAAACCTGATATAATCCCGATGATCAGCACCCATGCCGACCATTTCAAAAAGCCGACCAACATGTATTCACTATCACGCAATGGCGGCAAACGTCGGCTCCAGCGGGTTGGTTTGCGCTTTTTAAGGGCGTATTCCTGAACCACATAGGCCATCGCGGCAATGGCTGCCAAAGTAACCAGCGCATAGGTGATCAGTGAACTACCGATATGGGCCCAAAGCCAACCGGAATAGAGTGCAGGCCCATTCACTGTTTCAGGGTCGTTATCGCCAATAAGGCGGAAGATTGCGGCTAAAATAGCGAAAATAAGCAGGTAACCGCCAATGTAGCCTGCCAGCCGCCATACTTGATGGGGGCCCTTGCAAATTACCAGCCCGCCAAAAATCATGATTACGGTCAGTTCCGACCAATGCAACGCCGCTGCGAAACCGCGCGACTGGACTTCCTCGCCGGTAACGCCCAACAAAACCATTGTGCCCAATGCAGCCAGACAAATCGATGCGTATAGCCAAACGTCCCGACGTGGTTCAGCACGCATGATCTGCCCGGTCAGGGGCAACAGGGCAAGGATATGGATATATGCAGCAAGCATCTTGGAACCCATCTTGGTCTTCGGGGCACGAAACGCCCCCGATATTGCATTTGCCGACTTGGCAAAACCCTCGCAGAAAGATAGCCTGCGGCGCAATTCAGACAAGCCATGGCATTACGTTTATGACCCAAAAAGCAGGCGTTGTCATCGTTGCTGCCGGCAGCGGTAGCAGATTTGGCGACCCAATACCAAAACAATATCACATGCTTGGCGGCAAAAGCATTCTTGCGCACTGCATTGAATGTTTTGCACGACATACCGATCCCGACCTTATTCAGGTGGTCTACAATCCGGCACATCAAAGCTGGTATGAAAGTGCAACCGCGTCTTTGGGCGAGAGCATTTCACTACCTGCGCCGGTGGCGGGTGGCGACACAAGACAGCAATCGGTCCTCAACGGGTTGCGCGCACTCGCCATCAAGGCGCCCGATAGTGTGTTGATCCATGATGCAGCGCGCCCGGGCATTTCAGATGACGTCATTGATCGGGTCACGACGGCACTTAAGACCCATTCCGGTGCGATCCCGACCCTGCCTGTGGCAGACACCATCAAGCAGACCGACACAAACGGTGTGATTACCCGCACTATTCCCCGTGATAGCCTGAAGCGCGCGCAAACACCGCAAGGTTTTGATTTCAAGATTATATTGGCGGCCCACGAGAAATTCGAAGGTCAGGAATTTACCGATGACGCTGCCCTGCTTGAAGCCATGGGGCTGGATGTAATCTGCGTTGCAGGCACCACCAACAATGACAAGATCACCCATCGGGATGATTTTGGTCGCGCACAAAGCTGGGCGGATTTTGATAACAAGGAAACAGCGCACATGTCGCAAGAAGAATACCGGGCTGGCACTGGATTTGATGTTCACCGCTTTGCCCCGGGTGATCATTGTATCCTGTGCGGCGTTAAAGTCCCCCACACCGCCCGCCTGGAGGGCCACTCCGACGCAGATGTCGGCTTGCACACACTGACCGATGCCATTCTTGGCGCGATCGGCGAAGGCGACATTGGCCAGCACTTCCCGCCAAGTGACATGCAATGGAAAGGTGCTGCGTCCGACATCTTCCTCAAACACGCAGCAGACCTTGTGCGCAAGCGTGACGGACGGATTGTGAATGTCGACGTGACCCTGATTTGCGAACGCCCGAAAATCGGGCCGCACACGCCAGCAATGCGTCAAAAGGTTGCCGAAATCCTCGAGATTGATGTCGACCGGGTCAATGTCAAAGCCACCACGACCGAACGGCTCGGCTTTACCGGACGCGAAGAAGGCATTGCGGCACAGGCCGCCGTCAGCATCGCCCTTCCGATTAGCTAGTCAGACCGACAATCAACAAACAAAAAGGGCAGGATCATCATCCTGCCCTTTGTTTTTTCGACGTTATCTGGACTCCACCGAGGTCCTACGACGCCGCCTCGCCGCCTTCTTCTTCAGGCAGCTGGTGCTTCATCAAAACCGGCACCTGTGCCATGCCAAACACCATGGTGATCGGCATGATCCCCCAGACCTTGAAAGCCACCCACGTATCGGTCGGGAAATTGCGCCAGACGATTTCATTGACGACGGCCAGAAACACAAAGAAGAATGCCCAACGCCAGGTCAGGATGCGCCAACCTTCGTCGGTTGCCTTGAACGCGCTTTCCAGAACCAGCTTCAGGAACAATTTCCGTGCTGCAAGGCCGACAAACAGGATGCTGGCGAACAAAAGGTTCACAATGGTCGGCTTGATCTTGATAAACAGTTCGTCATCAAGATACAGCGTCAAGCCGCCAAACACGATGACAAACACCCCGCCAATCAACGGCATGACCGGAATGGTGCGCGCCAGCGCATAAGACGTTGCAAGGGCAACAACCGTCGCGACAACAAAAACAGCCGTTGCCGTCATCAGATTGGTCGTCGCGTTGACGCCGAAAAACAGGATCAACGGCCCCATCTCGAGGGCCATTTTGGTTAGGTGATTCATTAACTCGTATCATCCAAGGACTAAATTTGCGCCATCCTAGGCGCCATGTCTTCCAGATGCAATCACATCAGCCGTGATCTTGATCCCAGCTGGGTTTGCAACCACGAAACATAGTCATGGTTTCCCCTTCCCAAAGGCAGCTCCAGGATGCAGGGAACTTCATAGGGGTGATGATCCTCTACCCATTGTGCCAGTTCAAAGGCCGTCGTTTTTGATGTTTTCAGAATGACGACGACTTCGGTTTCTTCCTCGACATCGCCATCCCACTCATAGATCGCTGTCATTTGCGGCAATACATTCGCACAGGCCGCCAGCTTCTCGCGGATCGCCCCACCTGCAATCACCCGTGCGATCTCCATGTCAGGCACCGTGATATACAGAAATGACATCTCGCTTGGTTGGAACTCTTCTGGCGTCATTGCGATTGCTCCATGGTTGATTATCCGTCACACTGACCAACATCTAATGTTTGTATCACCAATCATATCATAACGGTGCGGGGAGTACCGATGGCGGGGAAAAAACATTCGAAACCGACAGACGTGCAACTTGAATGGCTACGTCGCGGGCTAAGCCAGCCCGGCGGCAAACTGCCGTTGTTCGATGGCAACGGCAAACAGATCAGCGAGAAAACAGTTCGAAGCTGCATTGATCATGGTTGGGCGGCACCCTGGTTTGACAACCCGGTCAAGCCGGACTGGCTGATCTGCAAATTGACAGATGAAGGGCGTCGTGTCGCCAGCGCGGGTACCTAATACCGCCATGAACTCCTGCTTTTCGCACACATTGGGATCAAAATCCGCCCCCTTCTGATCCGAAATCCCTGATTTCAGGTATCAGACTCATCTTCCTTCGTACGAGAGATGGGTAAGGATTATGTCGATTTTGCTTCCAAACATACTTCGGATCGCCGGCTTTCTGGCTTTATTGATCCTTTCCACCCTCCCTGTTTCTGCTGCGGAAGACGCATGGCAAATATGGAAGTCTGACGGCGTGCATGCCCTGATGCGTCATGCCATCGCGCCCGGGACTGGCGATCCGGCGAATTTTACGCTTGGTGATTGCTCAACCCAACGCAACCTTAATGAAACCGGCCGGGAACAGGCCCGCAACACTGGAAATGTCATACGCAGTAAAGGGATTCAAATCAGCTCTGTAATGACCAGCCAGTGGTGCCGCTGTGTTGATACAGCAAGATTACTTGATGTTGGACCGGTCGCCGAAGAACCCGCACTTAATTCGTTCTTCCGGGACCGAAGCACCGAACCGACGCAAACCCGCAAGATCAAACAGCTACTGGCCGGTCTGGCCGACGGCGAAAAACGATTACTGGTCACCCATCAGGTCAATATTACGGCGCTGACTGGAATTTTTCCGCGATCGGGCGAAATTATTCTGATTCGATTGGCTGACGAAACCGCAGACATAGAAGTTCTCGCCCGGTTGATGCCCTAGCACCGCAGGAAGCGAACAATCAACTAATCATGGAAGAGAGATAATTGGTCGGAGCGAGAGGATTCGAACCTCCGACCCCCTGCACCCCATGCAGGTGCGCTACCAGGCTGCGCCACGCTCCGACCGTAAAGATGCGCCGTTTGGCGCGGCTCGATAAATAGCGGCGCCACGCCAAAGACGCAAATGGTTTTTAAGGATTTTTTTTGGTGTCCTGCAGGCCTGTCCGCAAGATCACCTGAAGTTCTTCAAGTTCGCCCAAAACAGCTTTCAGTGCGGCTTTATCTGAAGCTGAAACACCCGTCTTCATTGGGGCGACATCACTTGGCGCCCCGTCCGAAAGACGCGTGTCAGCCTCTTGTCCCGCAACAGCGATCTCGGAAGGCAGCTTGCCCTTATTCTGATCCAGAAGCTTTTGAACACCTTTGATCGTGAAACCCTGATCGTGCAGAAGGGTTCGAATATGAGCAAGGAAATCAATATCTTCGGGCCGATAGTAACGTCGCCCCCCTGCTCGCTTCATCGGCTGGATCTGCGGGAATTTGGATTCCCAGAACCGCAAAACGTGCTGCTGAAGACCAAGCTCCTTTGCAGCCTCGCTAATTGTACGAAAAGCAGAGTCGGACTTTGCTGTCCGGCGGGAATTCCCCGCCGCAGCCCCCAAGTTCGTTTTCATGAGTCTTTTTCTTAAGCGTTAATGCGGGCTTTCAGGACCTGTGACGGTCGGAAGACAAGCACCTTACGCGGAAGGATCGGCACTTCCTCACCCGTTTTCGGGTTCCGACCGATGCGTTGTCCTTTTTGACGAACCGAGAAACTTCCGAACGAGGAAATTTTCACGACTTCATCCTTGATCAAGGCAGACGAAATTTCATCAAGAACAGTTTCCAGCAGCTGGGCGGACTCGTTCCGCGACAGACCTACTTCTTGGTAAACGGCTTCAGCGAGATCCGCACGGGTAATCGTTGTTTCCGACATGACAGGCCGCCTCCTAATTACGGGACTTAATTTACAAGGCTATATCTGGTAGCGAAATCAGTCAATATCAACAGGATACACTGCTTTTTGACGGAATGTTGTGAAAATTAAGAATTTCACGTGTTTTTGAGCCATTCCGCGCAAGTACATGCGTGCTTACCAGCGCACCAGCGATGCACCCCATGTGAACCCGCCGCCCATGGCTTCAAGCACGACGATATCACCGTGCTTAACACGTCCGTCATGAACGGCTTCGGACAGTGCCAACGGAATTGATGCCGCAGACGTATTGGCGTGACGATCAACCGTCACGACCACCTTGTCTTTGGAAATACCAAACTTGCGCGCGGTGCTGTCCAGAATACGCTGGTTGGCCTGATGGGGTACGAGCCAATCAATGTCATTTGGCTCAAGCCCCGTGTCGGCCAGAACCTCGCGGATCACACTGGCGAGGTTGGTCACGGCATGGCGGAAGACTTCCTGACCTTCCATGCGCAGATGACCTACCGTTTGCGTGGCAGACGGCCCGCCATCGACATACAGAAGTTCGTATTTGCTGCCATCGGAATGCAGGCGATTGGCAAGAATGCCGACATCTTCCATCGTGCCTTTGCCTTCAACGCCTTGAACAACAACCGCACCGGCACCGTCACCAAAAAGCACACAAGTCCGGCGGTCTTCCCAGTCAAGAATACGCGAAAAGGTCTCTGCACCGATGACAAGGGCAGTTTTGGCCTGACCGTTGCGGATATACATATCCGCGGTCGTCAGCGCGTAAATAAAACCGGAACACACGGCCTGTACATCAAAGGCAAAACCTTTGACCCCAAGGCGATTTTGCACCTTGGTTGCGGTTGCGGGAAACGTATTGTCTGGCGTTGCGGTTGCCACGATGATCAGGTCGATGTCTTCTGACGTGACACCGGCATGCTCCATCGCCTTGTTCGCTGCGGCAAAGGCCAGATCACTGGTGGTTTCCCCCTCGGCAGCAATATGGCGCTGACGGATACCGGTCCGCGCAACGATCCATTCATCTGACGTGTCGACGCGCTTGGCCAGATCATCATTGGTTACAACGTTTGCAGGTAGATATGAACCGCAACCAATAATGCGAGAACGAATTGTCATGATATGGGAACCGCCGGCTTTCTGTTTTCTGGTGGGTTAATCAGTTGGTTTGACCAACAGGAACGGCAACATCTTCTTGCTCCGCATCTTCAAGGCCGCTCATGGCCTCTTCAAATACGGAAAGTTCATGCTTGATGCTGTCATTGAGGTTATTGACGATCAGATCGTGGCAAACCCCGATGGCATTGGAGAACCCGAGTGCGTCGGTGCCCCCATGGCTTTTGACCGCAATGCCGTTCAGCCCAAGCAACATCGCGCCGTTGTAACGGCGCGGATCCATCCGGTCACGGAAACGCTGCAACGAGCGACGGGCAAGAAGATAACCGATCTTGGCAAAGAAAGAACTTTTGAAGGTTTCACGCAGGAAATGCACCAGCAGGCGCGCAGTGCCTTCCGCGGTTTTCAGTGCGACGTTGCCAGTAAAACCGTCCGTCACAATGACATCAACGGTCCCCTTGGCAAGGTCATCCCCCTCGACAAACCCCTCGAACCGGATCGGCAGATCAATTTCGCGCAGGATTGCTGCGGCTTTCTTGACCGATTCATTGCCCTTGAGCTCTTCGATACCAACATTGAGCAACCCGACAGAAGGTTTTTCAAGACCGAACAGAATACGGGTAAACACCTCGCCCATCAGGGCAAACTGTACAAGGTTGTGCTCGTCGCATTCGATATTCGCGCCAAGATCAAGCATGACTGTTTCGCCACGCTGTGTTGGCATGTAAGTGGCAATTGCCGGGCGGTCGATCCCGCGAACGGTTTTAAGGACAAACTTGGCCATGGCCATCAATGCACCGGTATTCCCGGCAGAGATCACACCTTGTGCATCTCCCTCTTTCACAGCATTGATGGCAAGACGCATGCTGGAATCCCGGCGCTGACGTAGCGCGACGGAAGGTTTGTCTTCCATCGAGACTTCCTGAGACGCATGGCGAATTTCGCTGACAGCCTCCAGCGTTGGATACTTGGCCAGCAGCGGTTTGAGCCGCGCTTCATCACCAAACATCAGAAACTTGAGATGGGGCAGCCGCTTGAGCGCAATTTCGGCACCAGCCAAAACCATCTCAGGCGCGTGGTCTCCTCCCATCGCGTCAAGTGATATGCAAACCTGTTCAGGCAACGTATTCTCTTATGGTTGTTCTAAAATCTCTGAACCGGATACCCGGCAGACAAGCCAATTGGGACAAGCCCGTCATCCATAGGCCGGAACGCCCGTAATTACCGGAATTCTCCACCAGATACAAGGTAAAGCCGAGTCAGGCGACCAACAGTACAACAGCTGAAACACAGTCATAATGCCGTTCAAAAGTGAAATGCCGGTAAATACCGGCATATTCATCACGCCTAATCATCAGACGTTCCGGTCCCAATGACCACTATTTTTTCTTTTCAAGCTGCTCTTTCAGACCTGCGAGCTGGGCAAACGGATTAGGTTTGTCGTCGTCAGCCTCTTCTTCGGACTGGATCGATTCCGGCAACTCGGCATCGTCCTTGCGCGGATACGGGTCCATCGCAACGGCCAGAAACTGTGCGACCACTTCACCAAGATCAATCTTGCCATCTACCAGCGGCTCTGGCTGTTCGAGCAGCGCCATCAGTTCTTCTTCGGACAGGTTTTCAAGATCATCCGGGTTTGACGGCATGTCATCCTCGGACACATGCGGGGAAAACAGGACTTCCACCGTATCCTCAACCGTTTCCGGCACTGGCTCGAGGGTCGCGACACAGTTTTGTACGATTTCGGCACTCATCGGGCCACGAACTGTCACTTCGCCATTTGACGCTGTCTTGACTTCAAGCTCGGCCCGAAGGCTATTGATGGACACCAGCTCGAACCGTTCAGCAAGGGCGGCGCGCTCTTTTTCATTGGCTTCAACGACAAGTTTCTCTTTGCCACTGACCATCTCTTCGGTTTTGACAATTCGGGAAAACTCGGGAGTAAATTTATCAGACATCAGGTCTTTCTTTCTATTGCGGTTCAGACACGGCGACATCGGGCACTTCGGGGAAATGCACCGCGCCGTTCTGCATTTGCAAAATGGTTTGATTTTCAAGCTTGGTCAGTGCGTCATGCACATAACCAACCATCGCCATCAGTTGTGCGTCGCTGGCATCACAATCAGCGTAAAGGTTGCGGTTCAGAGCGGCGGCAAGCTCGGCTGCGCCTGACTGAACACCCTCTTCATAGGCAACAATGCGACCATGATAGGATTCAGACATTTTTCGGATCCGTTTGAGGATGCCGACATCCCCGACCCCCATTTCGCGCATATTCTGGTCAAGGTCGGCAAACATCACATCAAAGATGTGCTGGGCAAGATCACGGTCGCCATCGTCGGCCTTAAGACGGCGAAACAGAATGAAGGCATGAACAAGGATAAGGTCAAAACGACCCTCCAACGTATCGGGCACACCCAGCTTTGCATAAAAGTCTGGCTGACGCGCCTGGGTTACCATTGCCGTGTAAAGTTCGAACGCAGCAGTTTGCTTGCGGTCCTTTTTCTTTAGCCATCCAAACAACAGTAACACTCCTTCGTTGACATTCCTGTCATGGCACGCAGAATGCCGTAAATCTCATTGGGGCATGTCTGCCCCGTTCATTGCCCGGCAATATCATGCGCCTCGCGCAGAAACTCAAGGCAATTCCGGTTTGGCTTCAACAAGAGGGTCGCTCAGGTGAGCTTCATGCATAACAAAACTACCCGCATTCCCCTGATCATGCTGGCAGGACTGGCCGTTGCCTTTGTCGCTGCCTGCAGCCCCAGAATTGCGACCCGCGGTAACGCGCCGGAACCAGAACAGCTTGAACAGATCTCTGTCGGAGAATCGACCAAGGGTGATGTCACCAACATTCTGGGTTCGCCGTCCTCGGTTGCGGCCTTTGACGAAAATGTCTGGCTTTACATCTCAAGCGTGACCGAAACCGTCGCCTTTTTCGAACCTGAAACAGTCGAACAAAAGGTTATCCTGATCAGTTTTGATGCGGCCAACCGCGTCGAAATCCTCAGCGAATATGACCTTGAGGACGGCAAGCCGGTCATCCCGACAGACCGTGTGACGCCGACCGCCGGTCGTGAAATCACGATTCTGCAACAGCTGTTTGGCAACCTCGGCCGGTTCAGCGAAGGGCAATAAGCCCGTTGAACCCGCCAACATCCTTGCCGTTATTTAAAATGGTCGAACCCGCTATCTGCGAGTTCGGCCGTTTTACCATCTACCCCGACCAGTGACACAGTGCCGACCTCGTCGGTCACACCACCGATGACGGTTACCATATCGCCAAGTGCAGCAATATCGTCCGGCGATCCGGCAATCAGCAGTTCATAATCGTCACCACCAGCAAGAACGCGCTCCCACTGGCTTTCATCAACATCTACGATACTCTTTGCTGCATCAGAAAGCGGGATTGCATCGCGGTTGATGACAAGCCCGACATTTGACGCAGCACAGATTTTGCGGCAATCACCCGCCAATCCATCAGAGATATCCATTGCTGCCAAGCGGATATTTGCGGCGGCACAAACCGCGCTTTCATCAAGACGCGGCTTTGGCAACAAGTATCGGTCTTTCAGATACGCTGCCAAGTCCTTGTCCAGATCAGGGAACTCATCATTCAAAACCGCCAGCCCAAGGGCCGCGTCCCCCAGGGTGCCGGTCACAGCCAGAACATCCCCCGGCTTTGCCATATCACGTCTCAGCGCACGTCCCGCAGGGACATAGCCAAATGCGGTCAGGCTGAAAAATGTCGGACCCGGGGTCACAACGGTATCGCCACCCCAAAGCGATACGCCAAACGATTTGCAGTCTTGGCCAAAGCCCTTGGCAAACTGTTCAACCCATTCATCGGACAGATCACGATTGTAGCCCGCACTCAGAACCACGCCGCCCGGTTTGGCGCCCATTGCCGCCAAATCAGACAGGTTCACGCGCAGAACCTTTTTTGCGATCAGATCGGGATCATCAATGCTTCGGAAATGGACGTCCGCCACCAGCGCATCAGTTGTCACAACAACCTCGTGCCCGGCAGGCGGAGAAAACACAGCCGCATCATCCTTCAAGGACAATGCGGCTGGATCACTTTGCGCGATGGGCGCAAAATGGCGCGCGATCAGTTCAAATTCGCCGGATCGCGCTGCCATATCAATGTTGTCCGGCTTCACCGGGACGCAGGGTCTTCCCGATCCGGTCAAGTACGGCATTCACCAGCTTTGGCTCGTTCTCATCAAAGAACGAATGTGCCGCGTCGACATATTCCGTAATCACAACCCGCATCGGCACGTCTTCGCGCGCGATCAGCTCATAAGTGCCCGCACGCAAAATGCTGCGCAGAACCGTTTCAAGACGCTGCGTGGTCCAGCCTTTTTCAAGGGCACCATTAATCATCGCGTCAATATCAACCATCCGCGCGGCCACACCCTGCACCAGATCAGCAAAGAAACCGCGATCCGGATCAATCAGGTCTTCGTTGGGGACTTCGATATCGCGACCACCCGTCCCATCAAGGCGGAAATCGGAATATTCGCGCACAATATCAGCAGCCGACAGTTGCGACAGCTCTGCCTGATAAAGCGCCTGAATAGCGGCAAAACGCGCCGCGCTGCGCCGCTGTGCGGCTGATGCCTTTGGTTTATCGGTCATTACTTGTGATGTATTCCAAAATGGTTTTGAACTTCAATCTGACGCAGAACAGCCTTGGCAGCCTCGCCACCCTTGTTCTTTTCGTCAGCTTTGGCGCGTGCAAGTGCCTGTGCTTCATTCTCGACGGTCAGGATGCCATTGCCGATCGCCAGTTTATATTCAAGGCAAAGCTGCATCAGCGCCCGATTGGCTTCTTCGCAAATGTGATCATAGTGCGTGGTTTCGCCGCGAATTACGCAGCCCAACGCAAGATAACCATCATAGCGCGGACCAGTTGCCAGCTCTTCCATCGACTGTACAGCATACCGGATGGTGATTGGCACCTCAAACGCACCCGAAACCGAAATGCGGTCCCACGTTGCGCCACCAGCTTCAAGCGTCGATGCGGCCCCTTTAACAAGGTCCTCGACGATATGTGTGTAATAAGGCGCATCCACAATCAGAATGTGGGGGGCGTTGCTCATGATTTTATTCCTCCGAGACGACAAGCGGACGCTGATCAACCAGATTTAGACCGAAGCCGTCAAGTCCTACAATGTGGCGTTTGGTATTTGAAAGCAGAATCATGTCGCGAATGCCAAGATCATGCAAGATTTGCGCACCGACGCCGTAATCACGCAAATCGCCATCGCCGTTCTCGTCTGCAAGTTCCTGACGCAGGGCATCGCCATCGCCGCCATTCAGTTCAATCAGTTTGGCAATTGACGATGACAGGGTATTGGGGCGGGGTTCGCGAATAAGAACGACGACGCCACGGCCCTCCTCGCCAATCTGGCGCATGGCAGCCGCAAGCTGCCCCTGATGTTCGGTTTGAGTATCACCCAGAACATCTTCGATGACATTCAGTGCATGCACCCGCGTCAGCACAGGTGCGTCATCGGAAATATCGCCTTTGACCAGCGCGATATGTTCTGCATACGTGACGTTATTGACATAAAGATGCATGTCAAACTCGCCACCGTTCACACTTTTGATCTTGGTTGTCGCTTTACGCTGAACGACCTTTTCATGCTTGCGACGATAGCGGATCAAATCGGCAATCTGCGCGATTTTAAGATCATGCTTCTTGGCAAATTCAACGAGCTCCGGCAGGCGCGCCATTTCACCCGAATCACTCATGATCTCGCAAATAACGCCAGACGGGTTCAACCCGGCAAGACGTGCGATATCCACTGATGCTTCGGTATGGCCGGCACGGACAAGCACCCCGCCCGGACGGGCACGCAGCGGAAAGACATGGCCCGGTGTTACGATGTCGTGGCGCCCGGCATTGGGATCAATCGCAACCGCGACCGTGCGCGCACGATCAGGCGCCGAAATCCCGGTGGTAACGCCGGTCTTGGCTTCGATCGAGACGGTAAAGGCCGTTTCATGGCGGGTGCCGTTATGGGCGCTCATCATTGTCAGACCAAGTTCGTCGCAGCGCTCGGACTCAAGCGTCAGACAAATCAGGCCGCGGCCATGGGTCGCCATGAAATTGATCGCATCCGGGGTTGCCATCTGGCCCGGAATGACCAGATCGCCCTCATTTTCGCGGTCCTCGTCATCGACCAGAATAAACATCCGGCCATTGCGGGCTTCTTCAATGACATCTTCGATTGGCGAAAGGTAATTGTGCGGCATTATTTATCAATCCTTGCCCAGCATACGCGCGACATAGCGTGCCAGCATGTCGATTTCGAAGTTGATCCGGTCGCCCGGCTGTTTCGAACCCAATGTGGTTTCGGTTTGGGTATGAGGTATCAGATTGATACCAAACGTGTTCCCGTCAACCTCATTGACGGTCAATGAGACGCCTTCAAGCGTGACCGATCCTTTGGACGCGATATATTTCGCGAATTCATCCGGCACTTCGAATGTCAGGCGCAAAGAGTCCCCCTCGGGCACGCGCTTGGTCAGGATAGCGACACCATCGACATGTCCCGAAACGATATGCCCACCCAGCTCATCACCCACGCGGGTTGCTTGCTCAAGATTGACCTTGGACCCGACAGAAAGATCACCAAGCGTCGTACGTGACAGGCTTTCTGCCGACGCTTCGATCGCAAACCAATCATCGCCTGTTTCAACCACGGTCATGCAGGCACCGTTGCATGCGATTGACGCCCCCAGAACAATCTTCGACGTATCAAAGGACGTCGTGAACTCGAACCGGGTGTCGCCTGTCTTCTTAATTGCACGAACCGTTGCGATGTCGGTAATGATGCCAGTAAACATTCATTTATTCCGTTATTTTATCGTAAGTTACCGCAATATCCTGACCCAGCTTCTGAGTCGAAGTGCGTTCGAAATGCGGTGCCTCAGCAAGCTTGTTCAGACCAAGTTCTGCTATCACTGCCTTGCCATCGCCACCGATCAAAGATGGTGCGACGAAATGAATAATGCGGTCAACAAGACCGGCCCTGATCAAACCAGCAGCAAGGTTGCCGCCGCTTTCAACAAGAACACGTGTCAGACCTTTGTCTGCCAACTTGCGCATGACGTCATGTAGGTCCAGATGATCGTCTGCGCATCCCGCAGCGATCACTTTTAGCGAAGTTTTTTCAAATTTTTCCGATAGTTCGGGGAAATTCTGCTCTGTCGTTACCAACCATGTCGGCACGTCAATTGCGGTCTGAACAAGATTTGCTGCAACCGGCACGTCACCTGTCCGGTCCAGAATGACACGCACCGGGGATTGATACTCCCGCCCGGCAAGGCGACAGGTCAAACTCGGATCATCAGCAATAACGGTTTTGGCCCCAACCAGAATGGCATCATGGTTGGCACGCAAAACATGGCCAGCTTCGCGTGCCGCTGGGCCGGTAATCCACTGGCTTTCACCATTCGCGGTAGCGGATCGCGCATCAAGCGTTGATGCCAGTTTAAGGGTGACAAACGGACGGGAACGCTCAGCCTTGGACAGGAAGCCTTCATTCACATTGCGGGCCTCGTCGGTATAAAGCCCGACATCAACCTGAATACCCGCATCACGCAGCATTTTGTGCCCCCTGCCCGATACACGCGGATCAGGATCAGTCAGTGCGCTCACAACGCGCGACACCCCGGCTTCGATAAGACCGGTTGCACAAGGTGGCGTTTTGCCAACATGGCTGCAGGGTTCAAGGGTGACATAGGCGGTGGCCCCACGGGCGAGATCACCGGCGATATCAAGGGCAACGCGTTCGGCATGCGGGCGACCGCCAGGTTGCGTGTGACCGCGCCCGACGATGATCCCATCGGAAGAAACAAGGACACAGCCAACCGACGGGTTCGGCCAGACATTTCCCAAACCGCGTTTTGACAGGCTCAATGCGACCCGCATGAAATGCCGGTCGTCTTCGCTAAACGCGGGGGCTGTCATTACTCTGCGTCCGCCTCTTCTTCCCCATCATGCATTTTTTCAACGAATTGTTCAAAATCGCGTGCTTCACGGAAATTCTTGTACACCGAAGCGTAACGTACATACGCCACCTGATCGAGGGCGTTAAGCGCCTCCATCACCATTTCGCCAATGGTATCGGTGGAAATGTCGCTTTCACCACTGCTTTCAAGACGGCGTTGAATACCGTTCAGGGCCTTTTCAACACGTTCGTCTTCAATCGGGCGCTTGCGACAGGCAAGGAAGATCGACCGCGCCAGCTTGTCGCGGTCGAACAATTCGCGTTGCCCGTCTGTTTTCACAACCATCAACTCACGCAGCTGGACACGTTCGAATGTCGTGAAGCGTGAACCACAGGCAGGACAAAACCGGCGACGGCGAATGGCATGATGCTCTTCGGTCGGACGGGAGTCCTTAACCTGGGTATCGGTATGTCCGCAAAACGGGCAACGCATATTTTTATCTAAGCCTCAAATCGATCAGGAATAGATCGGGAAACGCTTGCAGAGGTCTTCAACCTTCGCACGGACGGCGGCTTCGACTTCGGCATTGCCTTCCGGGCTATCGACCATGGCATCCAGAACGTCACCGATCAGTTCACCAATCTGCTGGAATTCGGCAACACCGAAACCACGCGTGGTACCAGCCGGCGTACCGAGACGCACACCAGACGTAATGGTCGGCTTTTCGGTGTCAAACGGAATACCGTTTTTGTTACACGTGATGCCTGCGCGTTCCAGTGCGACTTCTGCCGTGTTGCCTTTGAGGCCCTTCGGACGCAGGTCAACCAGCATAAGGTGCGTATCGGTACCGCCGGTTACGATATCAAAGCCGCGTTTGACGAGGACTTCGGCCAGCGCCTTGGCGTTATCAACGACCTGCTGTGCGTATTCCTTGAATTCCGGACGCAGTGCTTCACCAAAGGCAACTGCCTTTGCTGCAATCACATGCATCAGAGGACCACCCTGCAGGCCTGGGAAGACTGCGGAATTGATCTTTTTGCCGATATCAAGGTTGTTCGACAGGATCATGCCGCCGCGCGGACCGCGAAGGGTTTTGTGCGTGGTGGTGGTAACAACATCGGCATAAGGAAGCGGGCTCGGATGAACGCCACCGGCAACCAGGCCAGCGAAGTGCGCCATATCAACCATCAACAGCGCGCCCACCTTGTCAGCGATTTCACGGAAACGCTTGAAATCGATCTGACGCGGAATGGCCGAACCACCGGCAATGATAAGCGCCGGCTTGTGTTCAACAGCAAGGGCCTCAACCTGATCGTAATCAAGGGTCAGGTCATCTTCACGAACGCCATACTGAACCGCGTTGAACCACTTGCCCGACTGTGCCGGACGCGCACCGTGCGTCAGGTGACCACCAGCATCAAGCGACATACCCAGAATGGTATCGCCCGGCTTGCAAAGGGCCAGCATTACCGCACCGTTTGCCTGGGCGCCTGAATGGGGCTGAACGTTGACAAATTCGCAGCCGAAAATTTCCTTGGCGCGGTCAATTGCCAGCTGTTCAGCAACGTCAACATACTCGCAACCACCGTAATAACGGCGCGAAGGATAGCCTTCGGCGTATTTGTTGGTCAGGACGGTGCCCTGTGCGTCGATAACTGCTTTGGAAACGATGTTTTCCGAAGCAATCATTTCGATCTGGTTCTGCTGACGGTCAAGTTCGTCGGTAACAGATTTGAACAGTGCCGGATCAGCTTCGGACAAGCTGGTGGTGAAAAAGCCTTTGAACGACATGCGGGGGCCTCTTTCGATGAGATGTGACGGGGAGCGACCCTTGGGGGCCGCCTGCCCGTTCCGGTTGATGCCAGATGGCGATAAAATCAGACGGAGCAGGACATTTTTGCGACGCGACCTTCGTGACGACCGCCTTCAAATTCGGTCGACAAGAACGCATCCACGCAATCCATTGCCGTGGCTTCGCCAATAAGGCGCGCACCAAGGCACAGGACATTTGCGTTATTATGTTGACGGCAAAGTTCAGTCGAAAGACGATCATGAACCAGTGCCGCCCGGATTTCCGGATAACGGTTGGCGGCCATGCTCATGCCGATGCCCGACCCGCAGACGAGAATGCCTGCCTCGGCCTTGCCATCGATAATGGTTTTGGCAACCGCTTGTGCGAAGTCCGGATAATCCACGGACGCCGTTCCATCTGTACCAAGATCAAGCACGTCAATTCCGCGCTTTTTCAGGGCATCAGAGATTGCTGATTTCAACTCAACACCACCGTGATCGGAAGCAATGGCAAGGGTCTTGACGGTCATAGGTGTGCCTTCATCCCAAAGCAGAAGATTAAAATTGAGCGCCTTGTAGCATATAGCGTCGAACCTGCCAACGCGCAGCTCACCCAAATCAGCAAGTTTTCCAAACAGAACGGGCGCAGTAAAACCGGCTTGATTCAGACGCTCCACTTACTGAACACATATGTCGGTTTTATCGCCGTCAACAAGGTCAACTGGGGTATCAGAATGGTAATATCGCCGTACAGAACGATCCTGCCATTTAAACAGTAGCATTGCGCAATCGGACAGGTTGCATTTACATGCGGACCTAAAATCAATGAGCGTGAAATGACGAAGTATAAAAATTTTCTCTTAATACAGCCCATAGTTATTTGAATACAGGTATTGAACAACAATTCTTCTTGTGTTTTTCTGTTGTTTGACTATATCGGAAGAATACAGAATTAAGTTTAATCTGATTTACCGAATGAAGGATTACTTCAATTATGGCTGAAACCGAGAACAGCGTGCTTGACCGCGACGAACTTTTACAGATGACCGTCGACATTGTGTCTGCGTATGTCAGCAACAATGCCCTTGCTGCGGCACAGATTCCGGAACTGATTTCAACCGTCTTTGCTTCTCTTGATGAAATACACGAAGTGGACAAAGAACCGGAACAGGAACCGTTGAAACCGGCTGTCCCGATCAAGAAATCCATTGGTGACGACTTTATCGTCTGCCTTGAAGATGGCAAAAAGCTGAAAATGCTCAAACGCCATCTGCGGACGACCTACAACCTTACGCCGGACGAATATCGCGCGAAATGGGGGCTGCCATCCGATTACCCGATGGTTGCACCGAACTACGCCAAACAGCGTTCGCAGTTCGCCAAGAAAATCGGTCTGGGTCGCAAGGCGAAATAACACCCTGCCCAATCAAAACCGAATACAGAAAACGCCGCCCAATTCGCGGGCGGCGTTTTTGTTTACCTAATCCAAATCAGGCCAGATCGCGCAATACATGATGACTGCAAACCGCACTGAACAGAAAAGGTCACTTCTTGTTGAGGACATATTCAAGTTTTTGGGCCGCAACACGCTTTAGCTGTTCGGGATTGCGGCTGATTGGTCCGGCCACCGTCACTTCGACACCGGTCTTTCCATCAATCGCTGTGCACCGCAAATAGGTACCCACCTTGCGCAGTTCAAAATAGATTTCGTTCGACGTGTTATAGCGTGTGGCCATTGCTGCACTGATCTTGTCAAAATACGGATGATGCTATTGTGCCGCCATTTTCCAACAACGCAACATATAACAAAACGGGCCCGGCAAACCGGACCCGCTTCCTTGACCTGTACAGAGGACAGATTATTTCTCGCCATCCAGCATTTTTACAATGGCCGAGAAATCCATGCCGCCGTTTCCGCCATTGGAATAAAGCGCATAAAGGCTTTCGGCGAGTGCCCCCATCGGCGTGGTCGCACCCGCAGATGCCGATGCCTGCTGTGCCAGCTTCAGGTCCTTGAGCATCATATCAACCGCAAAGCCCGGCTGGTAATCCCGATTGGCCGGTGATGCCGGGACGGGACCGGGAACCGGGCAATAGCTTGTCAGCGCCCAACACTGCCCCGATGCCTTGGATGAAACCTCAAACAGCTTCTGCGCATCAAGACCAAGACGCTTGGCAAGCATGAAGGCCTCCGAAACAGCAATCATGCTGACACCCAGCACCATGTTATTGCAAATCTTTGCCGCCTGTCCGGCACCGCTGTCACCTGCATGAATGATGTTGCTGCCCATACCAGCCAGAATGGGTTCGGCGCTGGCAAAATCGGCTTCCGCCCCACCAACCATGAATGTCAGGGTTCCGGCGGCCGCACCGGCTGTTCCGCCCGAAATCGGCGCATCGACAACGCCAAGGCCGGCAGCGCGGGCCAGATCAGATGCCTTGCGCGCCGAGTCCACATCAATCGTCGAACTGTCGATCAGAACAGTACCTGGCTTGGCATGGGCGATGACACCATCGGGTCCGTCATAAACAGCAAGGACATGTTTACCGGCTGGCAGAACGGTAACAACATACTCAACATTGCTGGCGGCATCGGCGACCGATGCCGCCTTGCTTGCACCGGCATCCTCTGCTTTTGCCACCGCATCCGCCGAAAGATCGAAAACCTTCACCGCGTGACCCGCCTTGACCAGGTTGGCCGCCATCGGGCCACCCATATTGCCCAGACCAATAAAACCGATATTTGCCATTTGAAGTCTCCTCTAACACCCGAACCGGGCGTTTTGTTCTGATTTTGTATTCATGTGACGGAATGATATTCCCGTCGTTTCTGTTTTAAAGATTCAGTTCTTTTTCTTCTGGCAGCATTTCAAAGTATTCCGCCACTTCTCGCGGATCGACCTGACCAACATCACCATGTTGCCATTTCGGCGCATGATCCTTGTCGATAATCACTGCCCTGACGCCTTCAAACAGGTCCGGCTTGCAAACCATGCGCTGCGCCAAGCGGTATTCCATGTTCAGGACCTCTGCCAGCGACATGTCTGCACCTTGAAGGATCTGCTCGAAACTGACGCAAAGTGCTGTGGGCGATTTGCCATTTAATGTCTCAAGGGTTTCTGTCCCAAACGCGCTATTGGCACCTTGCAGGGATTCGAAAATCGCCGCGACACTGTCGCCAGCAAAGCAATGGTCGATCTCGCTGCGAATTTCTGAAAGTGGCGCTGAACCGAACGGTGCTTCATGCTTGTTAAGGATGTCCTCGACGATGGCGAAATCATCTCCGTCCCACGTCGCGTTGGCCAGCGCATTCTTGATCGCACCAAGCTTTGCGCTTTCCGCGCCATGCGTCGCCAGCCCGGCATAAAGGCAATCGGCAGCCTTGACCCTTGCACCTGTCAGGCCAAGATACATCCCGATTTTGCCGGGACAACGCGGCAGGAAATACCCCCCGCCAACATCTGGGAAGAAGCCAATGCCGGTCTCGGGCATGGCAAACAAGGTACGCTCGGTCACAACGCGGAACCGGCCGTGGACCGAAACCCCGACACCACCGCCCATCGTGATCCCGTCCATCAGTGCAATGTATGGCTTTGGATAGGTCGCGATATAGTGGTTCAGGTGATATTCACGACGATAAAACGCATCCAGCATCTCGTCGTTGTCAACCTGCCGGGCATCATAAAGGCCACGGATATCTCCACCGGCACAAAATGCCTTTTCACCTGCCCCCTCAACAACGACGACCTTGACCGTTTCATCCTGTTCCCAGGACTTAAGCTGCGCCATCATCATATCGACCATCACAAGATCAAGCGCATTCAGCGCCTTGGGACGGTTCAGGACGATGCGCGCGACCGGGCCATCCTGCGAGAACAGAATGGGTGTTTCGGCGGTATTGTCAGATGTATTTGAAACAGTACTCATAACCTAGTCTTTCAGGGCAGCGCGCGCGATGATCAGGCGCATGATTTCATTGGTACCTTCAAGGATCTGGTGCACCCGCAGATCACGCAAAAGCCGCTCGATGGGATATTCACGAATATAACCATATCCGCCATGCAGCTGCAGCGCCTCGTTACAGACATTAAAGCCGGTATCAGTCGCAAAGCGTTTGGCCATAGCACAGAACTGTGTGGCATCGTCTGTCTTGTGATCCAGCTTCCATGCGCCTTTATGCAGCATCAGCCTTGCCGCCTCGAGTTCGGTCACCATATCGGCAAACTTGAATTGCAGCGCCTGAAACTGATCCAGACTTTTGCCAAACTGCTTACGCACCTTCATATGGTCGCGTGCGTGTTCCATTGCCGCTCGTGCGCCGCCGATCGAACAGGCCGCAATATTCAACCGCCCACCATCAAGGCCCTTCATGGCAAACTTAAACCCTTCGCCCTCTTCACCCAGACGGTTCTCAACCGGCACCTTGCAATTGCTAAAGATAACGGCTGCGGTCGGCTGACTGTTCCAGCCCATTTTTTCTTCAAGTTTGCCAAATGACAGTCCCTCGGCATCCTTTGGCACGATAAAGGTGGAGATGCCTTTTGGGCTGTCATCGCCAGTACGCGCCATCACGACATAGATATCGCTGCGCGATCCACCGGAAATAAACGCCTTCTCACCATTGAGGATATAATGATCGCCGTCGCGTTCGGCACGAGTGCGAAGAGATCCGGCATCCGATCCGGCGCCCGGCTCGGTCAGGCAGTAGCTCGCGAAATGCTCCATCGTGACGAGTTTCGGCAGATATTTCGCGCGCTGTGCGTCATTGCCGAACGTATCGATCATCCAGCACGCCATATTATGGATCGAAATATACGCCGCGGTGGATGGGCATGCTGAGGCAAGTTCTTCGAAAATGACCGCTGCATCAAGCCGTCCAAGGCCCGTCCCACCATGTTCCTCGCCAGTATAAATCGCGGCAAACCCAAGCTCGGCTGCCTTGCGCAAGGTTTCCTCGGGGAAGATATGATTTGCATCCCAATCGCCTGCATGTGGTGCCATTTCATTCTGAGCAAAATCACGCGCAGCCTGAGCAAATGCCTGCTGATCTTCAGACAGGTTGAATTCCATTGGATCGCCGCCTCTTTTACTTTTGTATTTTCCCTTTACGTAAACGTGAAACCCGCCACTTGTCAATTCATTCGGTATAATCGTACCGAATTATCACAATTACTCATATCCTCGCCCCGTGCGATTCCGGATATGATCCATTTCGCCAAATGTTCCTTGCAGATACCGGGCTGCTGCGCATACCCTCCTCCCATCAGGAACAACGAAAAATCAGGGAAACATTCATCATGTCTTCGACCAAACCGGAAACCATTGTCCTTCATGCAGGCTACCGGGCCGAACCGACAACCGGGTCCGTTGCCGTTCCGCTGTATCAGACAACCAGCTATCAGTTCCGTGACACCCAGCATGCTGCAGACCTTTTTGCGCTTAAGGAACTTGGCAACATCTATACCCGCCTGATGAACCCGACCAACGATGTGCTTGAACAGCGGGTGGCTGCCCTTGATGGCGGTGCTGCGGCTGTCGCACTGGCATCGGGTCAGGCAGCTTCGACCTTTGCGGTTCTTAACATCGCACAGGCGGGCGACAATATTGTCAGCTCCACCGACCTTTATGGTGGCACCTGGAACCTGTTTGCCAACACTTTCAAACAGATGGGCATCGAAGTCCGCTTTGCCGATCCATCGGATCCGGAGAACTTTCGTCGCCTTGCCGATGACAAAACGCGTGCTTTCTATGCCGAAACCCTGCCCAACCCGAAACTTCAGGTCTTCCCGATCCGCGAAGTTGCCGATATTGGCGATGACCTTGGCATTCCGTTGATTGTGGACAACACCGCAGCACCGGTGATCTGCAAACCGATCGAGCATGGCGCCAGCATCGTCATGTATTCGACCACCAAATTCATTGCCGGTCACGGCACCTCGGTTGGCGGGATCGTGGTTGATTCGGGCAAGTTTGATTGGGAAAAACACGCCAAACGCTTCCCGCTTCTCAATGAACCGGACCCCAGCTATCACGGGGCTGTCTGGACCGAGGCCGTCAAACCGATTGGCCCGGTCGCATACGCAATTAAACTGCGGTGCACCCTATTGCGCGACGTCGGCGCGGCTGCATCGCCATTCAATTCGTTCCAGACCATTCAGGGAATGGAAACCTTGCCGCTGCGCATGGAACGCCATTGCGAAAACGCGATCAAGGTGGCCGACTTCCTTGAAGCACACCCGAAAGTCACCAAGGTCATCCACCCGAGCAAACAGGATGGCGAGGCCCGCCGTCGTGCGGACAAATACCTCAAGGGTGGCTTGGGTTCGTTGATGGGCTTTGAACTGGCTGGCGGCAAGGATGCGGGCGAGAAATTCATCAATTCGCTGGAGCTCCTCTATCACGTGGCCAATATCGGGGATACACGGTCCCTTGCCATTCACCCGGCCACGACGACTCACAGCCAGCTGTCGGAAGAAGATCGTCTGTCATCAGGTGTAACTGATGGCTATGTGCGCCTGTCCATTGGCATCGAACATATCGACGACATCCTGGCGGATTTGACCCAGGCGCTTGATAAAGCCTGATCAAGCGCCTCATCGTTAGAAGATCATGGAACCGGCCAGACCACCATCTGGCCGGTTTTTCTATTGACCGCTTTGCGTGCCCGGGATAACCAATACGGGCAATACATGCACAACATGCAAAACGGGCAAAACAAATGTCGAGTGTCTCAAGCCGCCAGGACGAGATCCACAAACTTCTGCGAAGCCAGGGCACAGTTCATATCCACGATCTGGCCGCCCTTTTTCACGCATCCCTTGATACGATCAGGCGCGACCTGCGTCAGATGGAAGAAGGTGGCTATCTGCGCCGCATTCATGGCGGCGCGGTTCTGCCCAATACGGCCCTTGAAAGCTACACCGAACGTGCGCAGGAATTGCAACCCGAACGGACCGCCATCGCACAAAAAGCCGCGCGGGAACTGATCCCGGATGATTGCGTGGCATTTTTCGATAGCGGCACAACCATCTGCGAGGTTGCGCGCAACCTCAAACCGTCCTTTCGCGGCACCGTGATTACAGTCAATCCGATGATCGCAGTCGAACTTGCCAATCATCCGAATGCTGAAGTCATCATGCTCGGCGGTACATTTCGTAAAATCGATATGGCGGTTTGCGGTCCGACGACCCTTGATCAACTCAGAAACTTTAATGCCGATATCGCCCTGCTTGGCACCTGCGCGCTCCACCCCGAGGCTGGCCTTTCCACCAGCAGCACAGAAGAACGCGCAACAAAGGCCACAATGATTGCCCAGTCGGCCGAGGTCATTGCCATCACCACCGCGGACAAACTTGAAACCAGCCTGCCGCATCGGGTTTGCGACATTGATGCGATTTCCTGTCTGGTTACAGGGCGCAAGCTTTCAAACGGCTATCTTGCCAATTACACCCGGCGTGGCTTGAACGTCATTCAGGCCTGATCGGCTGCCCTCGCCTTGCGGAGAAACTTGTTAAATGCAAACCCACGCCACTGCGCACAACCGGGTGCGCGCCATCTTCTTTTTACATGGTGCAGCTTTTTCAAGTTGGGTGCCTCATATTCCGCTTGTGCAGGAACGCCTTGGCCTTGGGCATGATGAACTGGGCGGCATACTTCTGGCCGCCGCCATCGGGGTTCTTGCCGTTATGCCGATTGCCGGACGGCTGGCGGATCGTTTTGGCAGCGAACGGGTGGTGCGGTACTCAGGCCTGTTTTATTTCATCGCGGTCGGGATGCCCGCCTTCATGCCGAGTTATCTCAGCATTTCAATCGCAATGTTCGCACTGGGCTTTTCCGGTGCCTTTCTGGATGTCGCGATGAATGCCAATGGCTTGCAGGTGGAGCGTGTCAAGGGCCGCAGCATCATGTCGGGCCTGCATGGTTTCTGGAGTCTGGGCGGATTTGTCGGGGCCGGCGTCGCCGCTGCGTGGTTTGCCCTGCCGGTTGGTAATGAATTTCACCTTCCTGTCGTGCTTTCACTGTTTCTCATCGCACATGTGATCGCCCAGGCCGGGCTTCTGACCGACCAAGATGCAACGGATTATCTCGCCCGTGAACAGTATAGCACGCAGTCAGCCACCCTGCCCTCAAAGGACCGCAACCTGTTCCTGATGCTGTTGCCCTTCGGGGTTTGCGCCTTTATCGGCCAGTTCGGCGAAGGGGTTCTGACCGACTGGGCGACGGTATTCATGAATTCGGAACTGTCATCGGGCCCAACCTTGGCCGCGGTCGGTTTTGCCGTTTATTCCTTTGCCATGGCCGCCACGCGCTTGTCGGGCGATGCGCTTGTCACGCGCTTTGGTCGGGTTCGGGTCTTGCTGACAAGTTCGGTGCTGGCGTCACTAGGCACGCTCGTTCTGACCTTTTCACCACATATCGTCGTTGCCTGGATCGGGTGTGGAATCGCCGGGATGGGCCTTGCCGTAATACTGCCCCTGTTGCTGTCGGCGGCATCCCAGACTACTGGCAAGGGCGGCGGCGCAGTGGTATCGACCATTGCCGCGACCGGTTATTCCGCCATTATGGCCGGACCGCCGGTAATTGGTGCCATTGGCGAAGCCGTGGGGCTGGTGACGGCCTTTGCCCTGACGTCCCTGTTCCTTGCCATGATCATTCCGGTTTACATGCTCACCATGCGCAGGCGTTTGCAAATTGCGGGCAATGGTTGATCAAAGGTGCAATCTGTCCCATAAATTGCCCAGCCTCACAGTATAGAGAACAGATCATGGTCAACAAATTCGCCTATGGCACCTTTCCCAGCACCCGGCAGCGCCGTAACCGCATGACCGACTGGTCGCGCCGCATGGTCGCGGAAACCCGATTGACCTCCCATGATCTGATCCTGCCTGTCTTTGTCATTGACGGTCAAAACGAACGCACCCCTATCCCGTCCATGCCCGGTGTCGAACGCCAGTCTGTCGATGTTCTGGTTGAAACCGCCAAACATGCCGAAAAGCTTGGCATTCCGGCCTTGGCGTTGTTTCCCTATATCGAGGCAAGCCTGAAAACCAAGGATGCCCGCGAGGCTTACAACCCTGACAATGTGGTTTGCCGTGCGGTCAAGGCGATCAAGGATGCCTGCCCCAATCTGGGTGTCATCACCGATGTCGCCCTGGACCCCTTCAATGCCGACGGACAGGACGGCATCGTTGTCGATGGGCAGATCCTGAATGACGAAACGACCGAGGCGCTTGTGCGTCAGGCCCTTGTGCAGGCCCAGGCCGGTTGTGACGTGGTCGCACCATCCGACATGATGGATGGCCGCATTGGCGCGATCCGCAAAACGCTTGAGGATGCTAATCTCAAAAACGTTCAGATCATGTCATATTCGGCAAAATACGCATCGTCCTTCTATGGCCCGTTCCGCGATGCGATTGGCTCGGCCAGTGCACTGGGCAAGGCCGACAAGAAAACCTATCAGCTGGACCCCGCCAACAGCGACGAGGCGATGCGCGAAGTTGCCTATGACCTTGATGAAGGTGCAGACTCGGTCATCGTGAAACCTGGCTTGCCCTATCTTGATGTGCTCTATCGCGTCAAACAGGAATTCGGTGTTCCGGTCTTTGCCTACCAGGTATCGGGTGAATACGCGATGATGCGTGCGGCCGGGCAGAATGGCTGGCTTGATTATATCGGCTGCGCGATTGAAACCCTGTCCTGCTTCAAGCGTGCCGGCGCATCAGGTGTTCTGACCTATAGCGCGATTGAAGTCGCCGAGGCACTGGAAGGCTGAACTTCCCGCCATGCTGCACCAGAGTCAGGAATAAAAAAGGGCCTCAATCGAGGCCCTTTTGTTTTGGTGTATCCTGCAACAGATCACGCGGACTGAACGGCAACCGCATCGACATCATCTTCAATGCCATAACCGATAGCTCGCGCACAGAAATGCGGACGCAGACCGGATCGCGCAAACGCGCCTTCAATATCCTGTCCGTCAAGGAAACCGCCCTGATGAACCAGAAGCGTTTTGATCCCCGACGCCAGACCACCCAGCACATCGGTATGCACCGTATCGCCGACCATCAAAACACGGCTGCGATCAACACCCGGATGTCGCTTGAGGACTTCCTCGAATACATGATGATACGGCTTGCCGACGCATTGCGGCATGACACCGGATGCATCGCCCGCCAGATGTGCAAAGTATCCCGACTCAACCGACAGGAAATCACCCATCGGTGCGCAGATATCCGGATTGCCCACCAGGATCGGACGCGGGTTCGCTTTCAGGCTTTGTTCCAGAAGGGACTGCTGCGTATCGGTCCAGCTATCAGAATCAATCAGCAGAAACCCGCCAACCGCATCATAAAGCACAGGATCACTGCCAAGCGGCTCCACCCGGCCGGGCAGAATATCAAACGGCCAGTCGGTTGGCGCCATTGCGCCCCAATGGGTGATATCCGCGTACTCGCCCATCAGCGGGGCGACGAACTGCTGGCTGCTGATCAGGCTGTTATTGTCAAAATCAAAGCCGCGACGACGATGACGCGCCAGAATGGCCTCGCCCGAGCTTGAGGCATCATTGGTCACAACCGCGATCTTCTTGCCCATTTCCTGAAGGGCGGCGACCGTCTTGACCGCACCGGGAATGGCGCTTTGTCCGCTATTAAGCACGCCAAAGGCATCAAACACGATCAAATCAAACTGGTCGGCAATCGCCAGAAGATTATCAACATAATCAGTTGCTGCGGGCACGGCATCGGGCTGAACTTGCGGCAGACGCGGCGCGTAGCGCAAATAGGCATCCATCGCCTGCGCAAAATCCAGTTGTAACCGATTGGCACTCATAGTCGCTTCTCCCACACGAACGGCACGTCATTCAAATTCCGGCGTATTCAAACCGATTAGCGCTTTAATTACACCTAAAATTATTCGCAACACCACAAAGTCCGGTAATCAACCATAGCATGTCACGCAACTTTATAACCCATGCGCCCTACGCATAGCAATAAATAGCGACAAATGACATCACCCGTCGAAAAACTGACCCATTAACGAGAGATTTCAGGGATTTCTGCGCTTTTCAATTCGCTGACATGCAAAAAACGCATTGGATTATATCCGCAATCACCCGTACATTGCCTTCACGAAATGAATAGGACGTATCGACTGATGAATGCGCCACCAAGCAGTTGATCATTCGATACATCCCATGCAAACCGACACGTCAAACCAGCTAACTATTCCGATGCGGAATATCTCGGTGAGAACATGCCGGTTAACTGAATAGACGCCGAATAATCGGCCGGTTTGAAATAGGTGATGAAATGATCGTAACCAAGATTTTTGCTTTCCTTCGCGCTCTTCGAGTTCAGTACCAGACCCAGAATGCGCTGCGTAAGCTTGATACGCGCGAACTGGCCGACATCGGTTTGAACCGCGATATGATCGACGATGTAGCACACCGTGTTGCTTTCGGTCGCTAAGCCACGACCGTAGCGTCCACGAAAAAACCCCGACAGAAGCTCTGTCGGGGTTTTTTCTTTGTCTGCATCTTATAATCGAGGTTCAAAAGCCCCGTCTCGTTCGCTATATGTCAGTTGGCAAACAAGGCCTTGTGTTCCTCGCGCAGGACATTCTTTTGCACCTTGCCCATCGCGTTACGTGGCAGTTCATCGACAAAGAAAACCCGCTTGGGCACCTTGAAGTTGGCCAGTTCGGATTTGATCGTGGCAATCACGCCCTCTTCACTTAGACCGCCCTTTTCTTCCGGCACGATCACGGCAACAACCGCCTCGCCAAAATCGGGGTGCTGAACGCCAATCACGGCACTTTCAACAACACCATCCATCTTGTCGATCAGGGTTTCAATTTCCTTGGGATAGACATTAAATCCGCCGGAAATCACCAGATCCTTGGCACGCCCGACAATATGGACATATCCCTTGGCGTCGATCTTGGCGATGTCGCCAGTGATAAAGAATCCGTCTTTGCGGAATTCCTCGGCGGTTTTTTCGGGCATCTGCCAGTAACCGGCAAAAACGTTCGGCCCGCGAGCTTCCAGCACGCCGATCTCGTCCGTACCCAGAACATTGCCGTCTTCATCACATACACGGACATCCACATCGGGCAATGCCGGACCGACCGTATGAACAATCCGTTCGCCATCCAGCGGGTTGGATGTCGCCATGCCCATTTCTGTCATGCCGTAACGTTCCAGCAACGCCTTGCCGGTGCGCTCCTTGAAGGCGGTAAATGTCTCGGGCAGAAGCGGCGCGGACCCGGAAATGAACAGCCGCATGTTTGATGTAAGATCGGCGGTAAAGTCTTCGCCTGACAACAGACGGACGTAGAAGGTTGGAACCCCCATCATCACGGTACTGCGCGGCAAAAGGGACATTACCTGATCGCGATCAAACTTCGGCAAGAAGAACATTTTTGATCCCGACAGCATCACACAGTGACACGCGATGAAAAGGCCGTGGGTATGAAAGATTGGCAAGGCATGCAGCAGCGTATCGTCCCCGTTAAAGCCCCACAGCTTTTCGAGCGTTGCCGCGTTGGACCACAGGTTCATCTGGGTCATCATCGCACCCTTGGGCTTGCCCGTTGTCCCCGACGTATAAAGTATGGCTGCCAATTCATCGTCTTCGCACGCGACCGGCGCAAAGTCCGATGCTTGCGATGCCGCCCCATCCATCAGGCTGCCCTCGGATTCCATGCCCAGTGTCAGAACATGCGCAACGCCCTGCTCGTTCGCGATCGCCTTGACCTCATCCTCACGATGGGGCTGGCACACGAAAATCACCGGCGATGCGTTATCCATGAAATAGGCAAGCTCACCCGCCTGATATGCGGTATTCAGCGGCAGATACACAAGACCCGCACGAATGCAGCCAAGATAAAGAAACAGTGCTTCGGGGGATTTATCGACCTGGACAGCAACCCTGTCGCCCTTTTTCGCACCAAGCGACGTCAGAAGACCGGCAATCTGAGCAGATGCTGTTTCTGCATCGCCATAGCTATAGGTTTTGCCACCGGGCGTCTCGATCAGCACCGAAGACAGGTCTGATGGAAACCGGTCACGGATACGCATGAAAAGGCTGTTGGTCACTGTACTGCTTCCCCAAGAAATCGTTCTGACCGGCAGGTTTCCCTGCCGGTCATTCGTGCGGGCAGCATAGTGCAATCAACCGTTATAGGTAAACAAGTACCTTTTTACCGTAATGAGCAATTTTATCAGCTTTTCAGAACGCACTTGTTTTTAGACCCTAGTCCATCGCGACCGACGGAAACTCACCGTCGATATACGGGAAAGCTTCGCCAACCGTTACCTGCACCTCGGGATGGAACCCGTTGAAATGTGTGGCAAGCGCGTTGCTATAGGCACCGATATGACCAAACTCGATCCAGTCACCTTCGCGAATGTCCGCAGGCAAGGTCACAGTTGCCGGCAAGACATCCATATTGTCGCAGGTCGGCCCATAGATCGTGAAGTCGAGCGTTTCATGCGGATCAAAATCGCCATCAATGCGCATCGGGCGCACCGGATAACGCAATTGCCCGGTTACTGTCTCCGAAAGGCTGCCATAAACACCATCATTGATGAACAGCGTATCTTCCTTGCGCAAATGCACCTGCGTGATCAGGGAAATACCACTGGAAACCAACGCCCTGCCCGGTTCGCACATATAAGTCGTGTCGGGCATATCCAGCCAGCGGATGCAATCCTTGATCTCGTCCATGAACTCGTCAAGGCTAGCCCCGCGCTGGTTCATATACTGACCGGGGAACCCACCCCCAACGTCAATATGCTTGACCTTAACCCCCGAGAAATCGACGACCTGACGGATAAGTTCGACCGCGATGCGGTAACCGGTTGGCGTGGTGCACTGCGACCCGACATGGAAACACAGGCCAGCGTGATAGCCGTATTCGTCGACTTTCTTCAGAAGCTCGGCTGCCACCATCGGACGCGCACCAAACTTGGCGGAAAGGTTATAGGTCGCACCAGCTGGCGGGGTCGCAAGGCGCACATGGATAACCAGGTTCGTATCGCCCTCGGTCTCCTCACGGATTTTCTCAAGTTCTTCGATGGTATCAATCACATAGTGATCAATCCCGAACACCCGATAGGCATTACGAATTGCATCACGGCTTTTGACCGGATGCATGAAATAGGCCTTCATTCCCGGGAATTGGCGGCGCACGATGGAAATCTCTTCTGGCGATGCGGTGTCGAAATGGCGCACCCCGCCTTCATGAAGATATCGCATGACCTCCGGATGCGGGTTGCACTTCACCGCATAAAGGACGTCTCCCGGGAACATTTCGACAAAGCGCTGCGCTGTTTCTCGAAGAATATTGGGTCTTAGGCAATACACCGGATAGGAAGGTTTGAGTTCCTTAACAACATCGAACGTCGTATCGAAATGACGTGGCACAATATACTCCATCGTTTGCGAATATCAGGCGCCCAGACACGTACCGCCGCCGGGCTGGCCTTTTAGCCTGCCAAGGGTAACAGCCCTTTTGCCCTCTGTCATGCGACTTGCATATGCTCTACACCGATTAGGGTGCTAATTGCGCTTGATATTGGGTCGCCCTGTCGATAATTTGGTAAACCAATACCAAATAACCAATATTGTGCGCCCCACGCGGTTTCCCGCACTCGCACATCAACCTACAGGGAGCCTGAAATGCCCATCGATCCGATCCTTGATCCAACCGTTCTGGCCAAGGAACTGTCTGGCTATCACCTGATCAACGGAAAACTTGTCGCCCCGAAAAACGGCAAGAGCTTTGATGTTCTCAACCCTGCAACGGGTAAGGTCATCGGTCAGGCCGCAGATGGTGACGCCGATGACGTCGCAACTGCCGTCGCAGCAGCCAAAGCCGCCCAGAAGGATTGGGCAGAACGCCCTGCACGTGAACGCGGCAAGTTGCTGGCCGAATGTGGTCGCATTCTGATGTCCCATTCCGAAGAACTCGGACGTCTGGTTGCCCTGGAATCGGGCAAGGCCCTTCGTACCGAAAGCCGCGTGGAGGCATCTGTTCTGGCCGACATGTTTGTCTTCTTCGGTGGCTTGGCATCCGAACTCAAGGGCGAAACGGTTCCGTTCAACCCGAACATGATGACCCTGACCACCCGCGAAGCCGTGGGCGTCGTCGGTGCGATCATTCCGTGGAACGTGCCCATGATGCTGATGGCCATCAAGGTGGCCCCGGCACTGGTTGCTGGTAACGCGGTCGTCGTCAAATCCGCTGAAGACACTCCGCTTGCTGTTCTGCGCGTTTGTCAGATCATGCAGGAAGTCCTTCCGGCTGGTGTGTTCAACATCCTTTCGGGCTTTGGCCCGTCTTGCGGTGGCCCGCTGGTCGAACACAAGGACGTCAAAAAGGTTTCATTCACCGGATCGGTTGAGACCGGCCGCACGGTTTATCGCGCCGCTGCCGAAAAACTCATTCCGGTCACACTCGAACTCGGTGGCAAGTCACCGATGATCGTCATGGGTGATGCCGACCTTGACAAGGCGATTGCCGGTGCGATTGGTGGCATGCGCTTCACCCGTCAGGGTCAAAGTTGCACGGCGGCTTCGCGCATGCTGGTGCATGAAAGCCTGCATGACGAATTCGTCAAACGCCTGATTGAAAAGGTCAACAGCCTTAAAATGGGCGATCCGCTGGATGAAGAAACCGACATCGGCACGATCATCAACCGCAAACAGTTCGACAAGGTCTGCGGTTATATCGAAACCGGCGAAAAAGAAGGCGCAACCAAAAATGAACTAAGCGCCCTTCCCACTGACAGCGCCCTTTCCGATGGCCTGTTCGTCCGCCCGGTGATCTTTACCGATGTTGATCCAAACGCACGCGTTGCCCGGGAAGAAATTTTTGGCCCGGTCGCCTGTGTCTTCAAGTTCAAAACCTTTGAAGAGGCCCTTGAACTTGCCAATGACAGTGATTTTGGTCTGGCCGCGACCGTCTGGACAACGGATCTTAAAACTGCACTTGTCGCAACCAAACGCCTTGAGGCGGGCTTTGTGCAGGTCAACCAGAACCTCGTGGTGCAACCGAACCTGTCCTATGGCGGCATCAAGCTTTCCGGACTTGGCAAGGAAGCATCGCTTGAAAGCATGCTTGAACACTTCACCTACAAGAAGACCGTGATCCTGAACATGGAATAAAGCGCCAACTGGCTGAACACAGAGAACATCAGGGAACCGGGTTGCATGTCACGCAACCCGGTTTTTCTTTTCGCGTACTTGACCTTGCGCGTGCAATCCGCAAAGGTGCGTTTCTCAAACACATCCAAACCCGGAAAGTACATGGCTATGTCTGCAGCTACTGACATCCTCGAATCACACTCCCGCCCGACGCTTCGTGCCGGTGTGATCGCCATGATTATGGGGATTTCCGACCTGCGAATGTGATCCCTGTCATCTGCGGATGACAGGTCCGGTTGATTACCGTTTTTCACCCAACACATGATATTATTGCCACCATACCAGACAGGTGGTGGCCGCAGGAGCATGGAAATTATGACTGTTTCCTATCACGACATTGTTCGCGCATCGGGCTTGCTCGAAGACATCGTCGCGAAAACACCATTGGTAAAATCATTAACGCTTTCAAATATTTGCCAGGCGGAAGTTTATCTTAAACTTGAAAACCAGCAATATACCGCGTCCTTCAAGGAACGTGGCGCATATGTCAAACTGGCAAGCCTGACACCAGAAGAACGCGACAAGGGTGTTATCGCCGTCTCGGCGGGTAACCACGCGCAGGGCGTTGCCTATAACGCCAAGCGTCTTGGCATTCCCGCCACCATCGTAATGCCCAAAAACACCCCCTACACCAAGGTCCACCACACGCGTTCGCACGGTGCCGAAGTCGTTCTGACCGGCAACGTCTTTGCCGAAAGCCTTGAGGCCGCCGGTCGCATCCAGCAGGAACGTGGCCTGACCTTTGTTCATCCGTTTGATGACCCACATATCATCGCAGGCCAGGGCACCGTCGGGCTCGAAATTCTCAATGAGAATACAGACATCGACACCATTGTCGTGCCGATTGGCGGTGGCGGTCTGGCATCCGGTGTTGTCACCGCAATCAAGTCACGACGCCCTGACATCGAAGTCGTGGGGGTTGAGACCAAGCTTTATCCGTCAATGTATGAAGGCATGCACGGCAAAGAATTCACGGGCGGTGGCGTCACCATCGCCGAAGGCATCGCTGTCAAACAGCCCGGCGGCCTGACGCTTGAAATCTGCAAAGAAAAGCTTGATGACGTCGTTCTGGTCGAAGAAAGCTCGATCGAACGATCCATCCAGATGATGATCGAGATCGAGAAAAGCGTTGTCGAAGGTGCCGGTGCAGCCCCGCTCGCGGCCCTGCTGGATCACCCGGATCGCTTCAAGGGCAAGAAAGTCTGTCTGATTGTCAGTGGCGGTAATATCGACACCCGCTTGCTTGCGCAGGTTCTGATGCGTGGTATGGCGCGTGAAGGGCGTCTTGTGCGTGTCCGGATCGAAATTCCAGACGTCCCGGGCGCATTGTCCACCATCAGCGCATTGATCGGCGAAGAAGAGGCAAACATCATTGAAGTCTATCATCAGCGCCATTTCTATGATGTGCCAGCCAAGCAAACCGATGTCGATATGGTGCTTGAAGTCCGCGATACCCGCCATGGTCAGGACGTGATCGACCGCCTCATCAAGGAAGGCTTTGGCGGGCGGTTGCTCGGTAACACCTCGCTCGATTAATCGAGGAAAAGAAAAAGGGCCGCTGGTATGTCACCGCGGCCCTTTTTACTTGTGTGCTTCAACGCAGACTTAATCGCCCAAGGCGCGATACCGGCCGCCATAATAAAGCAATGGCGCCCCCGTTTCGCCCATCACCAATTCGCGCACATGGCCAACGATGATGCTGTGATCGCCGCCTTCATGCAATGCATGGCGCTCACAAGTAAAAGCAGCAACACTACCAGTCAGGCGCGGCATACCAAGACTGTCATCCTCATAGGCGACATTTTCCCAGCCGTCCTGACCGGGTGCAGAAAACAGCTCGGAAACCTGTTTCTGGTCCTGGCTCAGGATATTGATGCAAAAACGCGTCGCATCCCCGGTGAACAGCGCATGCGTAGCAGCACGATGATCAACCGAAAACAAGACCAAAGCTGGCTCAAGCGATACCGAGGCAAAGCTGTTGATTGTGATTCCCGCTTTTGCGCCGTCGGCGGTACGGGTCGTAACAACGGCCACACCAGTTGTGAACTGGCCAAGGCAGTCGCGAAAATCACGCGGAGAGAAAGACATATTTAAGAATGCTCTTGTATACAAATTAGGATGGTGTACGCACCCATCTGCAGGGCTTGGGGAAAATGGCGTCTAATCACCGCGCTGTCAAACCTAACTCGCTGCTAATTTAAACGCGATGTTAACAAGATTAAAACTTAATAAGAGCATATAGATACCAGAAACGTGATCTGCACGGGCGCAGACACCATATATTTCAATGAGCTTTGGGTAACGGTTCAGGTGTCTTGCTTGGGGTAGCGGAGTAGAAAACAGAATGTTCTTGATAATCGGTTATATCGTCGTAATCGGCTCTGTCCTCGGTGGGTATCTACCGCACGGGGAATTTGGCATTCTTGTCCAGCCGCTTGAAGTCCTGATCATTTTCGGGGCCGCCTTCGGTGCTTATTTGACAGCCAACCCGTTGGGCATTGTCAAAAGATCTTTCACCTATACGCTGCGCGCCATGAAAGGCCCCAAGAAAAAGGCCGCTTATCAGGAGCTCCTGATTTGCCTGTATGCGGTTTTTCGCTTGGCAAAGTCCAAAGGTGACCTTGCGCTTGAAAGCCACGTCGAGAATCCGGAAAGCTCAAACCTTTTTTCCAATTTCCCAATGCTCATGAAAGACCATCACGCGTTGGAATTCATGTGTGATTATCTCCGGCTGCTCACCCTTGGCACAACCAATGCCTATGAACTTGAAGCAGTGATGGATCAGGAACTGGAAGCCCATCACGAGGAAGAGCACGCTGTTGCTGCCGCAGTTCAGACAGCTGGCGATGGCCTTCCTGCCCTCGGTATTGTGGCCGCGGTTCTTGGCGTGATTGTCACCATGAGTTCGGTTACTGAACCGCCAGAAATCCTTGGTGGGCTGATTGCAGCCGCCCTTGTCGGTACTTTCCTTGGTATTCTCGGCGCATATGGCTTTGTGGGTCCGACAGCATCGATCATCAAAAACACTGTTGAAACCGACGCCAAGTATTACAACTGCATCAAGGCGGCACTGATTGGTCACATGCAGGGCTACGCACCGCAAGTTTCTGTCGAATTTGCGCGCAAAACCCTGCCACACGACCTCCGTCCGAACTTCAAGGAACTTGACGAAGCCTTGCAAGACGCACCGTCCGTCTGATTTCAGTGAACGCCAAGGCCTAGGGAACCCATGACGCATGCCTGATATCGTCATCAAGAAAGTAAAGAAAGGTGGCCACGGCCACCATGGCGGCGCCTGGAAGGTCGCCTATGCTGACTTCGTGACGGCAATGATGGCATTTTTCCTGTTGCTTTGGCTGCTTTCAAGCGCGACGGAAGAACAGCTGCAAGGCGTGTCGATGTATTTCACGCCTGAAACAATCTCTCAAAATGAATCCGGCTCTGGCGGGTTGCTGGGCGGGACCAGCCTTGCCGAAGAAGGCGCTCTGCGTTCTGAATTCGGGGCACCTACCGTCAGCATGGATATCCCACCGGTTCAAACGCCCGAAGAACGCGAAGCCATTCGGGTCGCGCAGATGGAAGAACAGGAATTCAACGAGGCCCAGGAAGAACTCCTTAAGGCGATTGAAGCTAACGAAGAACTTCAGGGACTTGAAAAGAACATTCGCATCGAAAACACCGATGAAGGTTTGCGCATCCAAATCCTTGACGAAGATGGCACTGCCATGTTCCCGAGCGGCAGTGCCGCCATGGCTGAACATACGCGCCTTTTGTTGCAACAGGTCGCAGGCGTGATCGAAAACATGCCTCAGGACGTCTCAATCGAAGGCCATACCGATGCTGTGCCGTTCAATCGCACAGATGGGTATTCCAACTGGGAACTGTCGGCAGACCGCGCGCTGGCGACACGGCGGGCACTTGAAGGTTTGGGTCTTGATACGGCTCGGTTTGCCAAGGTAGCTGGCCTGTCTGACACCGATCCGCTATTGCCCGAAGCACCGGAAAATGAAAGCAACCGCCGTATCAGCATTACTTTGCTGCGCGGGACCGGCGAACGCACAGCCCCGGAACGCGAAGCAACAGACAATCAGTCTGCACCGGCCAGCGCAACACCAACAGCCCCGGCCGATCAACCGGCACAAGGCGAAACAAAGCGTCGCCCGACATTCTCGGTGCCTGCACAGCAGTGATTTCGGGCAACGCTTCAGAATTCGGTGCCCTTTTCAACGCCAGGCCTTTAAACTGTCATAAACAGCACCTAATCTCATAAAGTAGCTCTTTTTGATATGACCGGAACTGATCGGACGAAATGACAGTAAACCAGCGGCGCCTGACACAGCATTATTTCATGACCGCACCGATGCCGTGCCCCTACCTGCCCGGCCGCTTCGAACGTAAGCTGGTTACCGAACTGCGTGGCCCGGAAGCCAACAATGTCCATGATCTGCTGTCGCGCGCAGGTTTTCGCCGCAGTCATTCCATTGCCTATCTTCCTGCCTGTAGTGATTGCAATGCCTGTGTGCCGGTACGGGTATGCTGTGACGGGTTTAAGCCCGGCCGATCATTTCGCCGCATAAACAATAGAAATAATGATCTTGTCCGCACGGTGATGCCGCCGACCGCAACACAAGAGCAATATCAGCTCTTTAGCACCTATCAGGATGCCCGCCACGGTAATGGCGACATGGCGCGGATGGATGCACGTGATTACCGCGCAATGATCGAAGACAGTACTGTAGACAGCTCGATTTTTGAGTATCGCCGCAAGGATGACAGCCTGATTGCCGTCGCTTTGGTCGACACGTTGGCCGACGGCTTGTCGGCGGTTTACAGCTTTTTCGATCCGGCAGAAGACCGTCGCGGACTGGGCACCTACATCATTCTTGATCTGATCAATGAAGCCAAAATGCTATCGCTTCCGCATATCTATCTTGGCTACTGGATCGAAGAGTGTCGCAAGATGTCCTACAAAATGCGCTTCCAGCCGCTTGAAGGTTTCCAAGACGGTCAATGGGTCTCGATGGCAGATAAAGACGCGGACACCCAGTCCGATTAATAACGCCATTGCCCTCTACAATCTGGACACCCCTCCTTATTAGACTAAAGTCCTACGCAACCACTCGATCCCCGGTTGCCTACCCTTGCAGACGCATATAAGCTGCGGTTCATAGCCGATTGAACGGCTTTTACTGATAAATCATGAGCTTGCATCTTTGGGAGGTTGTAACCAATGAAACGTCGTCAATTTCTTTCCGGCGCTGCCGTAGCAGGTGCGACTGCTGCTGCCGCGTCAACTTTCGCCAAACCGGCAATTGCCCAGGACGTCCGTGAGTGGCGCCTTATCACCACCTGGCCGAAAAACTTTCCGGGCCTTGGCACCGGTGCGAACCTTCTTGCCGAATACATCACCAAGGCATCCGAAGGTCGTCTGAAAGTGACCGTTTTCGGCGCTGGTGAAATTGTTCCGGCATTCGAAGCCATCGACGCTGTCGGCAGCGGGACTGTCGAAATGGGTCACGGCGCGCCGTACTACTGGAAGGGCAAGGTTGATGCGACCCAGTATATCGCAGCAATGCCGTTCGGTCTGAACGCACAGGAACAGAATGCATGGTTCCAGTGGGGTGGCGGTCAGGAACTGGCCGACAAGGTCTATGCAGAACTGAACTGTAAGTTCTTCCCGTCGGGCAACACCGGCACCCAGATGGGCGGCTGGTTCAACAAGGAAATGAACACCATTGACGACTATAAAGGTCTGAAAATGCGTATTCCGGGCCTTGGTGGCGAAGTTGTCAAAGCCGCTGGCGCCAACGTTGTGAACCTTCCGGGTGGTGAAATTCCGCCGGCACTGCAGTCGGGCGCAATTGACGCGACCGAGTGGGTTGGCCCGTACAACGATCTGGCGTTCGGCCTGTATAAATCGGCAAAATACTACTACTACCCGGGTTGGCACGAGCCGGCGACCGTTCTTGATAACTTCATCAACCTGGATGCATGGAATGCACTTCCGGATGATCTCAAGGCAATCGTCGAGCAGGCAAACCGCGCTGTGAACCAGATGGTTCTGTCTGAATTCACCGCCCGTAACGTTCAGGCGCTTGATACCCTGCGTAACAAGCACGGCGTTGATGTTCGTCCGTTCTCTGACGACATTCTTACCAACCTCGGCAAACTGTCCGGTGAAGTCCTGCGTGACCTCGTTGCTTCGAACCCGCTGTCACAGGAAGTGTTCGAAAGCCTCATCGCATTCCGTACCCAGTCGATCGCATGGTCGAAATTCTCGGAATCGGCATTCGCACAGGCACGTATCCTGCCGTTCAAATACTAAGTTCTCCGATACCGGAAAACGACAAAGGGCTGGCATCTGCCAGCCCTTTTTATTTGCCCTGCCCTTACACGCCACAAGGACGTCAGGCATAAAAAAAAGGCACCCCTTCGGGTGCCTTTTTTTCGAAAGTATGTGTTCGCTCTGCTTAGAACAGAATGCTTGGCAGCCAGGTCGCCAGCCACGGGAAGGCAGCAACAAGACACAGGCCCAGCATCTGAATGACAACGAACGGAATGATACCGCGATAGATATCAAGCGTCTTGATCGCCGCCGGGGCAACACCGCGCAGATAGAACAGCGCAAAGCCAAATGGCGGCGTCAGGAAGCTGGTCTGCAGGTTGATCGCAATCATCACACCCAGCCAAACCGGATCGATATCAAGCTTCAGCAGGATCGGGCCGACAATCGGGATCACGACAAACACGATCTCGATGAAGTCAAGGAAGAAGCCCATGAAGAACATAAGCAACATCACGACCAGCATCGCACTGAAGACACCACCCGGAAGGTTGTGCAGCAGTTCCTCGACCAGATGATCACCACCCAGACCACGGAACACCAGCGAGAACACCGATGCACCAAGCAAGATGACAAACACCATCGCACTGACTTGAACGGTCTGGCGCACAACATGGCGCATCACAGCCATATCAAGACGTTTATAGAACGCAGCCAGAATGGTCGCACCGACAGAACCAAAGGCCGCTGATTCCGTCGGGGTCGCAATACCGGTCAGGATCGAGCCAAGAACCGCAACAATCAGCAAAGCCGGCGGCAGCAAGGCGCGCAGAACTTCGCCCCAAAGACCTTCGGGACGTTTGCCTTCAACAAGTGCCGGGGCGGATTCAGGATCGATCAATGATTTGATGATGATCCAGCCGATATAAAGCCCGACAAGCATCAGGCCCGGAATGAATGCACCCGCAAACAGATCCATCACCGAAATCGGTTCCGGTGCCCAGTTGCCCAGCGAACGCTGCGCTTCGGCATAAGCCCCCTGCAGGATATCGCCCAGCAGAACCAGAACGATGGATGGCGGAATGATCTGACCAAGGGTACCCGATGCACAGATCACACCGGTCGAAAGCTTCGGATCATATCCGGCTTTCTGCATCGCCGGCAGACTGAGCAAGCCCATGGTGACAACCGTCGCACCAACAATACCGGTCGATGCCGCCAGCAACATGCCAACAATAACAACCGAGATACCAAGGCCGCCGCGCATGGTGCCAAACAGCATGCCCATGGTGGTCAGGAGCTTCTCGGCGATCCGAGCACGTTCGAGCATCACACCCATGAACACAAACAGCGGGATCGCAACGTAAAGCTCGTTGGTCATCACACCGAAATAGCGTGACGGCAAAGAGCCAAGAAGCGGCATATCAAATACGCCCATCGAATTACCGATAAGCGCAAAAGCAAGACCGGTGCCCGCAAGCGAGAAGGCAACCGGAAAACCAAGAAGAAGCACGCCGCACGCAACGGCGAACATTACCAGGCTAAGAATTTCCCCCGACATCAGACGCCCTCGTGCTCTTCTTCTTGAATTTCAAACTCTTTGTGACCCGCCAGTACCAGAATGCTGCGTGCCGCAAGCGACAACCCCTGAAGCAGCATCAGGACACAAAAGATCAGGATCACTGATTTATACAGGAACAATCCCGGAAGCCCGCCCGTTTCGTGTGAGCCTTCCAGGCGATGCCAGCTCGTGGCAACATAAGGGTAACTGTACATCAACATCATGATGATGACCGGTGCCAGAAGGAAAAGGGATCCAAAAAGATCAACCCATGCCTTGTAGCGTGCCGAAGCCGGACGATAGAACACGTCAACACGGACATGACCACCATGCAGCAGCGTATAGCCGGCGCCTACCATGAACATGATGCCATACAGCCACATGTAGCTTTCCTGCATCGACACCCAGCCAATCGAGAAGCCGTAACGCAATGTGGCCACCAAGAACGTGATCACGACCATCGGGATCACCAGCCAGGCCACTCCGCGTCCGATCCAGTCATTAAGACTGTCGATCACGCGGACGAAATTTCCGAGAAATCTCACTTTTCACTCCCAAGCCCTTTTTGAATCTCACAGGAAAATTGCGGGCATCCTGCTTAACAGGTTGGGAAGTTACATATTAACCGTCCAAAACGCTATATCTTTTGCACCGAATTGCGGCCATTTCTGCCGGGAAATGCAACAAATGTTCGGTACTGCATCATTTTTCGCCAACCGCGCAAAGAAAAAGCCGGATGGCGTCACACCATCCGGCTTTCTTAAACGTCTTTTACCGGCCGTTATTCGAACTTGTTGGACCGCGGGAAGCCGTTTGGCGGCAAGCGCCCTGCCCCTGCACGTTTGCCGATCCATTCAGTGAGTTCGGTCACAGTTCGCGTACGCCCTTCACTGCCACCCATGGTCCAGCTCAGACCGTCTTCAAGGTTAAACAGCATCAAGTCCGATAGGCCACCCTGGCGATATTTCTGAAGGATTACACCACGCCCACGGGTCATTTCCGGGATTTCCGAAACCGGATAAATCAGAAGCTTTCGGTTATCGCCCAGAACAGCCACGTGATCGCACTCGACGGGTTCGAAAATCTTGGCGACCTCACCAGTGCCAAGGTTAAGAACCTGTTTGCCGTTCTTGGTCTGCGCAACCACCTCTTTCTCGGCCACCTGGAAGCCGCGTCCGCCGGAACTTGCCACCAGCAGATTACGTCCGTCCTTGTGAACGACCATCGAAACGATGTCATGCTCCTGCGGCAGATCAATCGAAAGACGGATTGGCTCACCATGTCCGCGACCACCCGGCAGCTTGTCACACGACATGGTATAACAACGCCCGGCTGTCGACAGGATCAAAAGCTTGTCCGTGGTAAAGGCCTTCAACGCAAAGCGATGCTCGTCACCATCCTTGAATTTAAGGTCGCTGACATCTGCCACATGGCCCTTCAACGCACGCACCCAGCCCATTTTCGAACAGATCACCGTAATCGGTTCACGTTCAATCAGGGCTTCAAGTGGCACTTCAATTTCTTCTGGCGCATCGCCAATTTCGGTGCGGCGCTTGCCAATGGCTGTTTTCTTGCCAAAGTTTTCGCGCATGACCTCGATCTCGTCACGGATCTTTTCCCAACGCATGCTTTCGCTGGCTAGGAGCGCTTCAAGCCCTTGTTTTTCTTCGGTCAGCTTGGCGTGCTCGTTTTTGATTTCCATCTCTTCAAGCTTGCGCAAAGACCGCAGACGCATATTAAGGATCGCATCGGCCTGCACTTCGGTCAGATCGAAGGCCTTCATCAATGCGTTTTTCGGCTCATCCTCATAACGGATGATACGGATCACTTCATCGAGGTTGAGATAGGCAACAAGATAGCCTTCCAACACTTCAAGACGATGATTGATCTTGGCCAGCCGATGGTTGGAACGACGGATCAGGACTTCCTGACGGTGTGCAAGGAACGCACGCAAAACTTCACGCAGGTTCATGACCCGCGGGGTGTTATCCGCATCCAGAACGTTCATGTTCAGACCAAACCGGATTTCCAGTTCGGTATTCTTGAACAGCATTTCCATCAGGTGTTCCGGCTCGACCGCGCGGGTACGCGGTTCCAAAACCAGGCGGATCTCATCGGTCGATTCATCGCGGACATCGTTCAGAAGCGGCAATTTCTTTGCCACCATCAGATCGGCGATGCGTTCAACCAGCTTGGCTTTTTGCACCTGATAGGGAATTTCGGTGATCACGACCTGATACAGACCGTGGCTCAGTTTTTCGACTTCCCACTTGGCCCGCAGACGGAAGGATCCGCGGCCCGTGGCATAGGCTTCCAGAATATTTTCGCGCGGCTCTACCAGAACACCACCGGTCGGGAAATCCGGGCCCGGCACACAACGGGCAAGCTGCGCAATGGATGTTTCCGGATCATCAATCAGCTTGATCAGACCCGCACACAATTCGCCAACGTTATGGGGCGGAATATTGGTCGCCATACCCACGGCAATACCGGCCGCACCATTGGCCAAAAGGTTCGGGAAGGCCGCCGGCATGACAACCGGTTCCTGCTCCTCGCCATCATAGGTCGGTCGGAAATCAACCGCGTCCTCGTCAAGGCCGTCCATCAGGGCAGCAGCAATTGCGGTCATGCGTGCTTCGGTGTAACGCATTGCCGCGGCGTTATCGCCGTCAATGTTACCGAAGTTGCCCTGACCGTCGACCAGCGGGTAACGCACCGCGAAATCTTGTGCCAAACGAACAAGCGCGTCATAAACCGACTGATCACCATGCGGGTGATACTTACCGATCACGTCACCGACAACACGCGCGCATTTCTTGAACCCGTGCTCCGGGTTCAGTTTAAGCTGACGCATGGCATAAAGAAGACGGCGATGCACGGGCTTGAGGCCATCACGTACATCAGGCAGGGAACGCGACATGATCGTCGACATCGCATAGGCGAGATAACGTTCGCTTAGCGCGTCGGCAAGGCGGGTTTCCCTGATTTGTCCGGAACCGGCCGGATCAGAAGTCTTGGTGCTCATGAACGATTTTTCTTGTTTCTTGTCAAAATGGACATGTGCAAGTGCGTTCGAAACCGAACACCTTACGTTATTTGCAACATACTACGCCGGGCATGGGCTTGGTCAACATATGGCGCACAAATTGCCGAATTTATTTTTCTTCACCGATATCTGCGCGCCAGACATGACTGACAAGGCGGTCACGCGCTGCCACGGGTTTAATGCCTTTTGCCTCGAAAATATCACGGTGAATGAAAAATCCGGTCAGCTTCAAACCATCTCGAAACTGTTCGCTCAAAGAGATGGTCTGGCGCGATGACGCTGCCCGCCCGCTTGCCAGAAAGGCCGGCAACGGCAATAGCCTGTCGCGATAGGCGTTCCCCGATGCTTCCCCCACAGCACGCCCGCTTTTGGGCGAGACATAGGCAAGGTTTTCGGTTTCATTGGTTGCCGCGCAACGGTCAAGCGCAAGGCCATAGCCAAGTTCCTCAAGCAACCCGATTTCCCAGCGGATATAGGCAGGCAGCCATTGTTCGGCTTTAAGTGCACCAAGAAGTGCCACCGTACCGCGATACAGGTCCGGATGGGCTTCACGTTCGGGCAACGTCGCATCAAGCATCGCACAGGCTGAACTCATCGCCATCAATGGCCCGGCCTGCAATAGCAGGTCTGCGGCATGTGCGCCGGTCAACTCACAGCGAAATTGTCCAAGATGCTCGGACAACCGGGCCGACCACCCCACCCGGATTTCATTGCCGGGTTCAAGGGTGCCACGCATGGATTTACTGGTTGCGCCCCGGACCAGGCCGGCATGACGGCCATAATCGCGGGTCAGAACAGAAAGACGGACCGAGCTTTCACCAAGCTTGCGTGTTGAAAGTACAATACCATCATCCCGCCAATCCATCAGGGCACCTTAGAAAAAGCCACTCGGCACAATCAGACGGGTCACAAGGAAAAAGAACCCAAGCAGGCAAGACGCCAAACTGAACAAGGCAAGACCAAACACAACCTTCCGCAGGATCGGACGGTTGGGGACTTCTTCGATGGCATCTGTCAGCGGATCATTTGAATCATTGCGCATCAGCCAGGTCCTCCGCCAGTTATGCGCCAGAACAAGCCCAGCACAAAAACGGCAATCGCGATCAAAAGGGCAATCAGGTTAAGCGGTTTGTGCAGGAACGATTTCTCGCGTGGCACAGACGCACCGGAATTGCGGTTACGAAACGGTCGTCTGGCAACACGCGCAACAATCATTGCGGCAGCAGCGCCGACAACGATCATGACAATTCCCCAGACGGATCCGATTTCCATTACTTACCCGGCAAAAGTTTGGTCACTTGGCATGCCGCCAAAAACGCGATCATGCGTTATGGTCAAGGCCCCACATGGCGAAGCGGTTGGGATCATCCCCCCAGTTTTCGCGCACCTTTACAAACAGGAACAGATGTACGCGGCGCTCGAAAATAGCTTCAAGTTCCTTGCGGGCATCGCTGCCAAGCGCCTTGATCCGTTTGCCACCTTTGCCAAGAATGATGGCCTTTTGGCCTTCACGTTCGACAAAGATCGTCTGTTCCAGCTTGACCGACCCATCCTTGCGTTCTTCCCAAAGCTCAGTCTCGACCGTTGCGGAATAGGGAAGCTCCTGCTGAAGCTGGTAGTACAGCTTTTCACGCGTGATCTCAGCCGCCAGAAGACGCAACGGCATATCCGATACATCGTCTTCCGGGAACATCCACGGACCATCGGGCATCTTCGCAGCAAGGAAGTTCACAAGGTCCTGCGTCCCGGCACCCTTCTTGGCCGAGATCATGAAGACGTCCGTAAACACTTCATGCGCAAACAGGTCTTGTGACAGCCGCAAAAGCTTTTCCTTGTCCGCAACCTTGTCGACCTTGTTTAACGCCAGGATCGCCTTGCGATTCTGATCTTTCAGCTGATTGATGATCGCCAGATCTTCATCGGTGACCCCACTTCCGGCATCAATCACCAGAACAACAAGGTCCGCGTCATCCGCACCGTTCCAGGCAGCTTTGACCATTGCGCGGTCAAGACGGCGTTTCGGGGCAAAGATACCCGGGGTATCAATGAAAACGATCTGCGCGTCCTCGGTCATAACGATACCACGGACACGGGTACGGGTCGTCTGGACCTTCGGCGAGACAATCGACACTTTCGTGCCGACCAATTGGTTCAAAAGCGTCGACTTGCCAGCATTCGGTGCACCAACGAGGGCCACAAAGCCACAGCGTTGCTGATAAGGTAATCTGTCTTCGGCCACCGGTTCGGGAACCTCATTCATCACTAAGTTTTTCCAACATCAATTTGGCGGCGAGTTGCTCCGCCTCGCGTTTCGATTTGCCTTCCGCACTGACACTTTCACCGTCTCCGGTGGTCAGTTCGATGGTAAATACCGGCGCGTGGGCCGGACCTTCACGCCCGACCATTTCATATTTCGGCAGCGGCTTACCCCGCCCCTGAAGCCATTCCTGCAGCTGCGTCTTGGCATCCTGCGGCGGCTTGTTAGCTTCATCCAAAAGCGGCGTCCATAGCTTCTCGATGAAACGCCGGGCCGGTTCAAGCCCACCATCAAGATAGAGTGCGGCAATCACCGCCTCCATGCAATCAGATAAAATCGCCGGGTTGGTGTCCGCACCTGCGGCACGTTCACCCTTTGCCATCTGGATATGTTCACCCAGTTTGATCTGTTCAGCCACCCGCGCAAGGGTCTCGCGACGCACGAGTGCGACAAACCGCTTGGCCATCGCCCCTTCGCGCTCACGTCCGAACCGGGTGTAAAGCATTTCGGCCACAACAAGTCCCAGGACGCGATCGCCAAGAAATTCCAGGCGCTCGTTGCCGCCGCTCAGCATATCCTTGCCCTTGGCCGCACTGCGATGGGTCAGCGCTACCCGCAAAAGATCCGGGTCAGAAAAACCGTGATCAATCTCGGCGATCACCGGCAAGCCGTCGCTCATCAGTTAACCCCCTGAAACAGGCGATCAAAGCGGATGCTGCCAAGATCATAGACCGGCTGGGAGCTATCCTTGGAATAGAACAGGAATTCTGCGCGTCCAACCAGATTTTCGATCGGTACAAAGCGGAAGCGCGACGGGAAAGCACGGCTATCAGCCGAATTGTCGCGATTATCACCCATCATGAAGAAATGACCGTCCGGTACCGTGAAAGCTTCGGTATTGTCGCTCGGCCCCTGATCACCAAACATTTCGAGAATGCGGTGCACACGGCCATTGGGCAGGGTTTCGATATATTGCGGAACCGCGGCAGAACGTCCGCCGCCATCGGTCAGGATGTAATCCTCGATGCGCTCGCGCTCGATAATCTTGTTGTTGATGTAAAGACGCCCCTCTTTGACCTGGATGGTGTCACCCGGAAGGCCAATCACGCGTTTGATATAGTCCTGCGAGGTATCGGACGGCAGTTTAAAGACAACAACATCGCCACGTTCCGGTTCGCTTTCAAACACACGGCCCGGAATGATCGGCAGGCTGAATGGCATGCTGTGCTTCGAATATCCGTAAGAAAATTTCGAAACAAACAGATAATCACCAACCAGCAAGGACGGGATCATGGAACCGGAGGGAATATTAAACGGTTCGAAAGCAAAGGTCCGAACCATAAGTGCAATGACAATGGCCCAGAAAACGGTTTTCAAGGTGTCGAGCAATCCACCCGTTTTCTTTTTATGCACAAGCTTTTCCATTCCGTGTTCAACCAATCAATTTTTGTCAATCTGCCGAAATCACCACGACCGCGTTGGCCAGGGGATATTCGTCCGTCAGGGTTACATACACAGATGCAGTTTTCCCTTCCGGGGTCAATTCTTTAAGTCGTTCAAGCGCACCATCAATCAGCACCATGTCAGGCTTGCCGCTGGGCTGATGCACCACACCCATGGTGTTATGATAAACACCGCGACGAAATCCCGTTCCCAGCGCCTTTGAACACGCTTCCTTGGCGGCAAATGCCATGGCCAGCGAAGATGCAGTACGATGCGGCTTGCGGGTGGCACGTGCAATCTCGATATCGGTATAGACGCGTTTCATGAAACGCTCGCCATGGCGTTCAAGTGTCGCTTCTATCCGACGGATATCGCACAGATCCGTGCCAATCCCAATAATCATTTACGCATAACCTGCTTGCGTGCGTGCCTCATCCATCAAACGGCGCATTTCGGCAATCGCGGCTTCCAGCCCGATAAACACTGCCTCCCCGATCAGGAAATGGCCGATATTCAGCTCTGCGATCTCTGGCATGGCAGCAATCGGCTGGACAGTTTCAAAGTTCAGGCCATGTCCGGCATGTACCTCAAGCCCGATCCCGGCCCCATATTGCACGGCACGGCGAATACGGTCCAGTTCGCGGGCACGTTCTTCCTCGGTCTCGGCATCACAATAGGCACCGGTATGGATCTCGACCACCGGCGCACCAAGGCTCTTTGCCGCGTCAAGCTGCGCTTCCGAAGCCTCAATAAACAAAGACACGCGAATGCCCGCCTCGCCCAGTTCCGAGACAAAGTGTTTCAGGTGATTATGCCCACCCGCCGCATCAAGTCCGCCTTCTGTCGTGCGCTCTTCGCGTTTTTCAGGCACAAGGCAAACCGCGTGCGGTTTGGTTTCAAGCGCGATTGCAAGCATCTCGTCAGTTGCCGCCATTTCGAAATTTAATGGCAGATCAACCTCTTCGCGCAGTTTTTTCATATCGTCATCACGGATGTGACGGCGATCTTCGCGCAGATGTGCGGTGATGCCATCAGCGCCAGCCGCCTTGGCAAGTGCGGCGGCGCGTACCGGATCGGGCAAGTTCCCGCCTCGCGCGTTTCGAATGGTCGCAACATGGTCAATATTGACCCCAAGGCGCAATTTCGAACTCATGATGTTTCATCCTGCTTTTTGGTGGCATGCTTTGCGGCCGTTCCGATCTTTTCCTTGGCACTTTCAAGCATCGGACCCAAGCCGTGACGTTCAGTCTTTTTCATACGGCGCAAGATGCGGTTATGGCGATAAATCACAACAGCCCGCCGGATCGGGAAGTAGAACAGCATCCAGATTACAATTGTCGTCGGTATACAACCAACCACCATCGGCCAGATGATATCAACAATCCCGGCCCACAGTTGCCCAAGGGCCTCTTGGTCCGCGCCGTCCCAATTCCCGAAAATCAGTCCGCCGCCGACATAGTTCAACCCAAGAACCACGAATTCCCACAGCACTGCCATATCAAAATGAACGGTCGAACTGCTTGAATGGATACCAAGGATCCAGTTGCCACAGGTGTAAAGCCATAGCCAGATAAACGGAAATGTCCACGGATTGCCCACCACCGTCCCCAAAAGGGACGCAACAACGTTGCTGCGCGTCAGCAAGCTTACAAGGGTCGCAATGACAAAATGGAAACCTATAAACGGCGAAAACGAAACAGCCGCCCCAATGGCAAAGCCCGACGCAATGCTATAGGGCGACCCGGGCAAACGGGCGACCCGATGGGCAAAATATTGCGACGAACGGCGCCAGCCGCCCCGTGGCCAGACCACGTTGCGTACACGCTGGAAAGAAGAAGGTTTGATGCGGCGCCGAAACATGCGTGGTCAGTTCTGGATCAATCAGGTAATGCTGTGAAATCTTGAAGCATATGGGTAAGTGCTGACCGCGTGATTGGCAAGGCTTTTGCGCCAAATTAACCTAAAAGGTGAAGACGTTTACAGTCTGGCATTATCCGCGGGCACGTTCGACAGCATTCACCACCGGTGTCGCGCGCAGGGCGGCGATAATATTGGTCAGGTGTTTGACATCGACAACATCGATATCGATCAGCATTTCAAAGAAATCTGTCGTGCGATTGGTAAAGCGCAGATTGGTAATGTTGCCATGGTTCTTGGCAATCACGCTGGTAATTGAACTCAGCGCGCCCTGCTCGTGGCCAACCGTCAATCCAAGACGACCGATGAAGTGTTCCGGCTCGCCTTCGTTATCCCAACCAACATCAAGCCAACGTTCCGGCTGCTCGGTAAAAGTTTCCAGCGTGTCACAGTCAATCGTATGGATCGTCACGCCCTTGCCGGTTGTAACAATCCCGACAATCCGGTCCCCCGGCAACGGATGGCAACATCCGGCATAATGCACGGCCATCCCCGGAATAAGGCCCTTGATCGGTATGGCGTGATCATGTTTGCGCGCTCGAACCTTGTCCAGCGGCACAACCTTGCGCGCCGTTTCCTTGTCCTTGGACCCCGGGAAGACGGCATGAACCACTTCTCGCCCGGTATGATGCCCTGCCCCGACAAGGGTCAGAAGCGCCTCGACCGAAGGCTGCTTGAAGATTTTAAGAACCCCTTCAAGCGCCTTGTCGGAATAGTCATAGCCTTCCTGACGGAACGCCTTTTGCAAGATTGCCTTGCCAAGATCCTTGTACTGGTCTTCCTGCTGCTGACGGATAAAGCGGCGAATTCGTGCGCGTGCCTTACCGGTAACAACGAACCGCTCCCACGTCGGATTCGGCGTCTGCGCCTTCGATGTAACGATTTCGACCTGATCGCCGTTGTTCAAAACAGTGCGCAACGGCACCATCGCGCCATTGACCTTCGCCCCGACACAGGTATCCCCGATGTGGGTATGGATCATATAGGCGAAATCAACCGGTGTGGCGCGGGCCGGAAGCGCAATGACATCGCCCTTAGGGCTAAAGCAGAACACCTGATCCTGGAACATCGCAAGCTTGGTATGTTCAAGGAACTCTTCGGGCTCGGACGCATGTTCAAGAATATCAAGAAGATCACGCAGCCAGCGGTATTGAACGCCTTCCTTCTGCGGACCGGTGGGCTCTTCCTGCTTATAGGCCCAGTGCGCGGCAACACCGTTTTCGTTGACCTCGTGCATTTGCCGGGTTCGGATCTGGACCTCGATCCGGTGGTTTTCCGGGCCGAGCACCGTGGTATGAATGGAACGGTATCCGTTCGGTTTTGGCGTCGAGATATAATCCTTGAACCGGCCCGGCACGACTTTGTAATTGGCATGCAGATAGCCAAGAACTTCATAGCATTCCGGCATTTCGCCAACGAGAACACGGAACGCCATAATGTCAGAAAGCTCACCAAAGGTGATGTTCTTGCGCTGCATTTTCTGCCAGATCGAGTATGGGCGTTTTTCACGTCCATAGATGTCGACCTTGAGCCCCTGGTGCGATACCACGTCCTTCAGCTCGGAAACAATCCGGCTGACCACGTTGTCATCCTTCTCACGCAGGAATTCGAGGCGCGCAAGGATCGAATCCCTTGCCTCAGGATTGATATGCTGGAAGGCAAGGTCTTCAAGCTCTTCCTTGATGTCGTGCATACCGATGCGTTCGGCAAGCGGCGCATAAATCTCTAGTGTTTCGGCTGCGATCCTGACCCGTTTTTCCGGTTTGGAAATATAGTGCAGGGTCCGCATATTGTGCAGACGGTCCGCCAGCTTGACCAGCAGAACACGAATGTCTTCTGACATCGCCAAAAGCAGTTTTCGGAAGTTTTCTGCCTGCTTGGAATCTGCGGACTTCAGTTCAATCTGCGTCAGCTTGGTCACACCATCGACCAGCTTCATGATGTTGGGCCCGAAAAGCTTGGTTATCTCTTCGGGGGTCGCATCGGTATCTTCGATGGTGTCGTGTAGAAGCGCGGTGATGATCGTGTCGCAATCGAGCTTGTAATTCGTCAGAATGCCTGCGACTTCGATCGGATGCGAAAAATACGGATCACCCGATGCGCGCTTTTGCGAACCGTGTTTCTGGGTTGCATAGACATATGCCCGGTTCAGCGTGGTTTCACACGCATCGGGGTCGTATGTCTTAACCCGTTCAACAAGTTCGTATTGGCGCATCATTCAGGGGCATCTCCGCGATACTCGGCATGGGGACAAAAACCATCCCCTTCTCATAAGATAGTACGATCTGGACAAAAAAAAGCCACGGAAGATAAACACCGTGGCTCTTCTTTTGGAAAGGTTCAGATCAAAACCAGTCTGACCTTATTCTTCTTCCGACGGAGCAACGACGCCAGCAGATGCGTCTTCAACCGCGTCAGCAACCAGTTTCGGACCGAAATCGTCTTCGGCTTCTTCCGGTTCGTCGGTTTCAACATGCCGCTGCAGACCCTGCACCATGCCATTGCGCAGTTCGTCGAAATCAACCTTTACTTCGGCGATTTCGCGCAGCGCAACAACCGGGTTCTTGTCGTTGTCACGATCAATGGTCAGTTCTGCACCGGCCGAAATGTTGCGTGCACGCTGAGCAGCAAGCATTACAAGCTCAAAGCGGTTCGGAATCTTGTCAACGCAATCTTCGACGGTAACGCGCGCCATAAATGTCTCCAGAAATACTTTTGGGGTGTCCAGACCGAGCTTTATAGCGCCGGATTACTTGTGTTGCAACAGCGAAACCACTCTTCCGGGCAGGTTTTCTTGCGCGTGATTTTCAGCTTTCGGCCTGTTTGCGAATTTGCTGATCGTCAGGCAGGTCGGAAATCAGATCCTTGATGCTGCGCCCAAGAACCGGATGTACCCAGTCGTCAACAACATCATGCAATGGCAAAAGAACGAATGCCCGTTCGGCCATGCGCGGATGAGGCACCTGTATGCCGCCCTCCTCGCGCAACAATTCACGACCATAGGCAATCAGATCAATATCTATGACACGGGCTGCATTGCGTTCGCGTCGCACGCGCCCGAATTCGGATTCAACTTCGTGCAAACGTTCAAGCAGATCGTGCGCAGACAGTTCCGTCGAAATGCGTGCAACGCCATTCACGTACCAGGGCTGGTCAGAAATCGGAACCGGTGCGGTTTCATAAAACGATGACACAAGATCAATCGAAATATCGCCATTTTCGGCCAAACGACGCAGGGCGGCTTTCAATGTTTGTGCAGGCGCACCATATTCCTCGGTAGGCAAATTTGCACCGAAAGCGATCAGGATCGCGTCATCCGCGTTCGTGCCGGTGTTTGTCGGTGATAATTTGCGCACAAAGAAGACTTTCAGTTCAGTGTCTGGACGGAACAATTGGATCGGAAAGACGGCATATCTAAGGGAGCCATCATACTCTGTCCACGATATTTTCGCCTTTCTTTGTATCCTGTGCCACGGTAGATATTAAGTGTTCCGTTTTTTTGGGAACTGCATAATTAAATTTGATGTTTGAGGAATTTTACGATGATTTTTTACCCGCAGGAACGCATCGGGTTGTTTATTGACGGCTCCAACCTGTACGCCGCAGCCCGGGCTCTTGGCTTTGATATTGATTACAAACGCCTTTTAGAACTTTTTTCCCAAAAAGGTCAGCTTATCCGCGCCTTCTACTATACTGCCCTGATCGAGGATCAGGAATATTCCCCGATCCGCCCGCTCGTCGACTGGCTTGATTATAACGGCTACACCATGGTCACCAAACCGACCAAGGAATTCACCGATGCAACCGGTCGCCGCAAGATCAAGGGCAACATGGATATCGAGTTGGCAATTGACGTCATGGAAATGGCGCAACACCTTGATCATGTTGTGATTTTCTCTGGGGACGGTGACTTCCGTCGCCTGGTCGATGCGATCCAGCGTAAAGGCGTTCGCGTCACGGTGGTGTCGACCGTAAAATCCAATCCCCCGATGGTCGCCGACGAACTGCGCCGCCAGGCCGATAACTTTATCGAATTGACCGAACTCGAAGGCACCATCGCCCGCAAGGTTCAGCAACGCCGCGACGATGACCATCCTGATATTGATGATCATCCGGAACATCCTGATCTGGATGAATTCACTTACGATTGATCGTGACCGAGTGTCACCCGTCACCCTGCCCTGATCACCACCGGTCACAGCCCGCACTGTGACCGGCAAAAAGTCAGACATGCCATGACCGCCTATCAGCAACCCGATATCGATTGTCAGCTTTGCCCGCGCCTTGTCGAATTTCGCCGTAAAAATCAGGAAAAATTCCCCGATTTTCACAATGGTCCCGTACGGCCATTCGGCCCGCTTGATGCACGCCTTTTGATTGTTGGTCTTGCGCCCGGACTTAAAGGGGCAAATGCCACCGGGCGTCCCTTTACCGGGGATTACGCGGGCGATCTTCTTTATGACACGCTCAAGAAGTTCGGTTTTGCCAAGGGCACCTATGACAAACGCCCCGATGACGGGCTGGAACTGCTTGATTGTCGCATCACCAACGCGGTGAAATGCGTTCCCCCGGAAAACAAACCCACCGGGCCAGAAGCCAACACCTGCCGCCCGTTCCTGATCAGCGAATTTGATGCGATGAAAAACCTGTCTGCCATCCTGTGCCTTGGACAGGTAGCCCATCAGGCGATGTTGCGAACCTTCGGACTTAAGCTGTCATCGCTGAAATTCGGCCATGGCGCTTCGCATAAAATGGAAAATGGCATCACATTGTTTGATAGCTATCACTGTTCGCGCTACAACACCCAGACCTATCGCCTGACGCCAGAGATGTTTGAAAACGTCTTTGCCGGAATTCGTGCACATCTGGACGGTTAATTTGCCCGATACATCACCCATGCCCGACCTTCTCGACCGACCTGTACAACGTCAGCCGATTGACGTTCTGCAAGAAGTGTTCGGCTATGACAGCTTTCGCGGCCAACAGGCTGAAATCATTGACCATGTCATTGCAGGAAACGATGCACTTGTCCTGATGCCGACCGGCGGCGGCAAGTCGCTTTGCTATCAGGTTCCGGCACTCTGCCGTCCGGGTACAGCTGTTGTCGTATCACCGCTGATTGCACTGATGAAAGATCAGGTTGATGCGCTCAACCAGCTTGGCGTCAAGGCCGCATTTATCAATTCAACACTCGCCCCCGACGCTGCGCGCGAAATTGAAACGCGTGCCGTTGATGGCGACATCGACCTTCTTTATGTCGCCCCTGAACGTTTCGCTTCTGACCGGTTTTTGAATTTGCTGGACCGGATCAGCATTTCGCTCTTTGCCATTGATGAAGCGCACTGTGTATCGCAGTGGGGCCATGATTTTCGCCCGGAATATCGCCGTCTTGACCTGCTGCCAACACGCTTTGCCCATGTGCCGCGCATTGCACTGACGGCAACGGCCGACACCCCGACGCGCAAGGATATCGCAGAAAACCTGCACCTTACCGATGCCCAATGCTTCATCACCGGTTTTGATCGGCCGAATATCACCTATCGCATTGAAACCAAGGGCAATGCCAAGCAGCGCCTGTTATCGTTCCTTAATCGCGAACACGCGAAGGATGCAGGCATCGTCTATTGCCTGTCACGGCGCAAGACCGAAGACGTCGCGCAGTGGCTGTCTGATAACGGTCGTCCGGCCTTGCCATATCACGCCGGACTGACACAGGAAACGCGACAACTTCATCAGGATCGTTTCCTGCGTGAAGACGGGCTGATCATTTGTGCGACCGTGGCGTTTGGCATGGGCATCGACAAACCGAATGTCCGTTTTGTCGCCCACCTCAACTTGCCCAAAAGCATGGAAGCCTACTATCAGGAAACCGGGCGCGCCGGACGTGATGGATTGCCGGCCAACGCATGGATGAATTACGACCTGTCTGACATTGTTTCGATCCGAAGCATGGTCGCCGGTTCCGAGGCACCCGAAGCCCAAAAACGCATTGAATCGCGCAAGCTTGACGCACTTGTTGGACTGGCAGAAACCACCAAATGCCGTCGCCAGGTGATCCTGTCCTATTTCGGCGAAGACCGGCACGACCCATGTGGCAATTGCGATACCTGCTTGGAACCGGTTGAAACATGGGATGCAACACAGGCATCGCGCAAGGCACTTTCAGCGGTTTATCGCACAGGCCAACGTTTTGGCCCGGCGCATGTCATCGAAGTCCTGATGGGCCGCAAAACTGAAAAAATCCGCCAGAACGGCCATGACCAGCTGTCAGTCTATGCAATCGGCAAGGACATCGCCCAGCCGCAATGGCGATCGGTCTTTCGGCAGCTTCTGGCAATGGGCTACCTGCAAGTCGATGTCGAAGGCCATGGCGGCGTTTACCTGACCGAGGAATCCCGACCGGTTCTGCGTGGGGAAAAAGTCGTCGAAATGCGCAAGGACCCTGGCGAAAACAAGCGCGCCATGACCAAACGCCTGCGTGATTTCGATACAGAATTCGAAAACGAGGAAGACCGCGACCTTTGGGAACGTCTGCGCACCTTGCGTCGCGAACTGGCCACCAGCCAGAACGTCCCGCCCTATGTCATCTTCAGTGACCGGACACTTTGGGAAATGGTGCGTTTCAAACCCCGCACCCTCGAAGACATGGCATCAATCAACGGTGTCGGCGTTAAAAAACTTGATCAGTATGGATTGCCGTTTCTTGATGTCATGGACGGACGGCGGTAACCCGCCGTCCTGTCAAGTCGCAGGCAGAAACTGTCAACTTACAGGCTTGCGCGAATGGCGCTGACAATTTCCTCGTCTTCCGGTTTGGTGCGGCTGTCAAAGCTTTGCACAAGCTTTCCATCGCGACCAATCAGATACTTATGGAAGTTCCATTGCGGGGCGTTTTCCGCGCCCAATTCTTGCTCCGCCCACTTGTAGAACGGGTGGGCATCAGGCCCCTTGACCGTGGTTTTCGATGTCAGCGGGAAATCGACATCAAAATTGACCTCACAGAAATCAAGGATATCGGCGTCCTCACTGTATTCCTGCCCGCCAAAGTCGGCCGACGGAACACCAAGAACAACAAGCCCTTCGTCGCGGTAATCTTCCCACAGTTTTTGCAGGCCGGTATATTGGGGCGTAAACCCGCACATCGAGGCGGTATTTACCAGCAGAACGACCTTGTCGTTATACTCTGAAAGATGGATTTCACCGGCATCAATCGCCGGGAAAGAAAAATCATAAGCCGATGGCGCATCATCCGATGCCATTGTCTCCCTCCAGGACAAGCTTGCAACAACAGTGGTAAAGACAAAGAATACAACGAACTGAAGGCTTTTTCCATTGCGTCGATCAGTCCGTATCATATCGCTCCTCCGTCCACGGGTCGGCATTGTTGTGATATCCCCGTTCTTCCCAGAAACCGGCCTTGTCATCGCGCGCAAAAGTGATTTTTCGCACCCATTTTGCACTCTTCCAGAAATAAAGCTTCGGAATCACAACGCGCAGCGGCCCGCCATGCTCCTCGCTAAGAGGTTCACCCTCCCAATGATTAGCCAGTAGCACGTCGTCATCAAGGAACTGCTCGATCCGAACATTGGTCGTATAGCCGTCATGGGCGGTAAACAGGACGTGACGCGCAGCTGGCAATGGTTCAACAATCTCGGCCAAAGTTTTTGCCAAAACACCCTGCCAGTGATTGTCGTAGCGCGACCAACTGGTCACACAGTGAATATCGTTCGTGGCCGTAACATGCGGAAGATCAAGCAGATTGGAAAAGCTCAATGTCACGGGCTTTTTGACCTGCCCATTGATTTCAAGCTGATAGTCATCCGCCGACACATGCGGCGTGATCCCCAGGTCAAGCACAGGCCAATCCGTCACCAGTCGCTGGCCCGGCGGCAAGCGGTTTGCACGTTCAGTGTCCGGTGCGCCCGTCATCAAACGCCCGTCTTCGGCCCACTTGCGCTTGGCCGCAATCAACTTGTCCTTGATCTTGCCTGAAAAGCTCTCAGTCACGGAATGTTCCTTCGTTGCTGATAAGGGCTTACGAAAAATGGCGCCAACATGTTCACCATGTCAGCGCCATTTAGGGTCTGGCAAGTCACAAGCATGCGACCGACAAATAATAATCAGCCGAAGTCACGCATGATCCGCGCCTTGTCACGCTGCCAATCGCGTTCCTTGACGGTTTCACGCTTGTCAGCCTTTTTCTTGCCCTCGGCGATGGCGAGTTCAAGTTTGGCAATTCCGCGCTCATTGAAATACAGTTTGACCGGAACAAGGGTGAAACCCTTCTTGTTCAGGGCATCGTGCATCTTGGTGATTTCGCGTTTGTGCAACAGCAATTTACGCGGTCGGCGCTCTTCGTGGCCGAACGGCATTTTGCTTTGATATTCCGGGATATAGGCGTTGATCAGCCATACTTCCCCATTCTTCGCTTCGGCATAGGATTCCTGAATATTCCCCTTGCCGTCACGAAGCGATTTAACTTCTGTACCGCGCAAGGCGATGCCAGCTTCGAATGTTTCCGTCAGGAAATAATCAAAGCGGGCCCGCCGGTTTTGCGCGACAATCTTGTTGTTACTTGTTTCTTTTTTGGGTGCCATAAGACGCTTGTTATCGCTTAATGGCCGAGAATACCGGCATTTTTCAACGCGGCTTCGACCTTGCGTTTCGATTCTTCGGCAATCTCGACCATCGGCAGACGCATGTGGCTGCCGCACAGGCCAAGAAGCTCGGCGGCGTATTTCACCGGTCCGGGGCTGGATTCACAGAACATCGCCTTGTGAACCGGCATCAGTCGATAGTTCAACTCCTGAACCTTGGAAATGTTCCCGGCAGCCCAAGCCGCATGCAGATCAGCACAAAGCTTCGGTGCGATATTCGACGTTACCGAAATGCAGCCATGTCCACCCTGTGCCAGGAACGGAACAATCGTGCCGTCCTCGCCCGACAGCTGACAGAAATCGGCACCGGCCGCCAGACGGGTCAAGGCCGGGCGCTCCAGATCACTGGTCGCATCCTTGACACCAACAATGCGCGGCAATTTGGCAAGCTCTGCCATGGTATCGACATTCATATCCACGATCGACCGGCCCGGAATGTTGTAAATCACAATCGGGATATCAGTCGCGTCATGAACCGCCTTGAAATGCGCATACAGGCCCTTTTGGGTCGGCTTGTTATAATATGGTGTCACAACAAGTGCGGCATCGGCGCCAGCATTCTGCGCATGACGGGTCAGCGATACGGCCTCAGCGGTCGAGTTTGAACCCGTACCGGCAATCACCGGCCCACGGCCCTTGGCGACTTCAAGTGCCAGTTCAACAACGCGATGGTGTTCGGCATGGCTCAGGGTCGGAGATTCACCAGTGGTTCCGACTGGCACAACACCAGTCGTGCCCTGTTTAAGTTGCCAATCCACAAAAGACTGGAACGCCTTTTCATCAATCGCACCATCTTGCGTGAATGGTGTGATCAAAGCTGTGATTGAACCCTTAAACATAGAGATCTCCAAATTCGGGATGTATTGAAAGCGGTCGCGAAAATAGCCGCTGTTGGGGTTTCCCGCAAGCACTGTATACGATTATCCAGACGATCCTTGATCGGGTCGGAAATTTCCCGTCAGGACTGTTTGGCTTTTATCAAATTCGCTGCCATAATGCCGGGCTCGGGAGAGCATTCGTTGCCGCAAGGCACAAGGGGAACATCACATGGCGCAAGCGTCTTTCCGCAAGATCTCGATCTGCGCATTGGCACTGGGCTTATCGATACTGATACCAGGTAGTTATCAGGTGCAGGCCGCAACGAATGAAGACAGCGTTTTTCAGACGCAGCCGCCCTCGCCACTTTATTCGGCCGTCAGTCGGGCGCGCCTGAACGCCTTTCTTGATGCTGTTGAAGACGGCAAGACAGATACCTTCAAGCAACTTCTGACCAATTTTGATGATCCTCTGCTGCAAAAGGCAGCCGAATGGATGCTTTTGACCGCCCCAAACTCCGGTCACAGCTTCGAGGAAATCACCGCCTTTATTGACGCCCATCCGAAATGGCCAAGTCAGGCTTTGCTTCGCCAACGCGCCGAAGAAGCCATGACCGATGCCGTGCCCGACGAAGAAATTCTGGCATGGTTCAAACGCTCTGCCCCTGTCACAGCCGACGGCGCAACCCGCCAGATCAAGGCATTGCTGGGTGCCGGGCAGGAATCGGCTGCCATTGCACTGGTGCGTCACAGCTGGATTAACGAGAATTTCGGCAGCGGTCAGGAACGCCGCTTCCTTGATCGCTACGGCGAATATATTGATCAGGAAACCCATCAACAGCGGCTCGACCGCCTGTTGTGGGAAGGTCGCCTGACGACGGCCGCGCGCATGATGAAGCATGTCAACGAGGATTACCGTCGCCTGGCCGAGGCCCGTGCATCCCTGCGTGCCATGCGTGGTGGTGTTGATGGTGCAATCAATCGCGTACCGGAAAAGTATCGCGATGATCCGGGCCTGATTTACGAACGCGTCCGCTGGCGCCGCAAAAAGGACCGTGACCAGGATGCGCGTGACCTGCTGCTGTCACAGGCCAATGATCTCGCCTATATTTCTATCCGTCCGCAATACTGGTGGCTGGAAAAAGCCATTCTTGCACGGCGCGCCCTGCAAAAGGGCCACATCACGGATGCCTATCGCCTTGTCGCCAACCATGGCCAGGTGGATGCCGGTGATATTGCCGAGGCAGAATGGTATGCAGGCTGGATCGCACTTGAATTTCTCGGTGATGCCGACATTGCGTTGACCCACTTCCAGAACCTTTATGATGTTGTGCAATACCCGATCAGCCTTGCACGCGGCTCCTATTGGGCGGGCCGTGCCAACGAGGCCCTTGGCGATGAAAAACGCGCCAGGGAATGGTACACAATTGCCGCCGATCACGCCCACACATTCTATGGCCAACTCGCCATCGACAAGCTTGGCAGCAAACCGTCCTATTCCGTTGAACAACCGGTTCCAACGCCGGAACAGCGCGCCGCGTTCGAAGCTCAGGAACTCACACAGGTTGTGCGCAAGCTGGGCGCGATGGGCCTTGGCAACATCATTCGGCCCTTCATCATGGCGCTGGTTTACGAACATGATGAACCGGAATACCTTGCCATGGCGACAGATCTCGCACGCGAATATGGCCGCACCGACCTTGGCATTATTGCCGCAAAGCGCAGCATTCGCACCGGCAGTGGCTATCTTGATGCCGCCTACCCGATCCATGAACAGGTTCCGCTGGGTCGTGCCCCGGATCCGGCATTGGTTCACGCGATCATGCGCCAGGAAAGCCTGTTTAATCCAAATGCGATTTCGTCGGCCGGTGCACGCGGCTTGATGCAGCTGATGCCTGCCACGGCAAAGCGCATGGCGCAGTCGCTGAAACTCGATTACAACACCGATCGTTTAACCGAAGATCCGTCTTTCAATATTGCGGTTGGGCGCGCCTATATACGCCGACTGCTTGATCGCTGGGATGGTCAGGAAGTCCTGACAATCGCCAGCTACAATGCCGGGCCGACCCGCGTACGCCAGTGGATCAACGAATATGGTGATCCACGCGACCCGGACGTCGACCTGGTCGACTGGATCGAAATGATCCCCTATAGCGAGACCCGAAACTACGTTCAGCGCGTAATGGAGGGAACTTATGTCTATCGCCGGCGTTTTGCCCGCGACGAGATCGCAATGGGCCAAAGTGACACTGAAAGCGCAGAATAGGGATATAACGGCACAAACGCCGTGTTCCATGATTTGCGCTTGCGGGTATGCACCCCATATTTGATCAATACTGCTTGTCAGAAGAGGTCAGCAATATGTCCGATAACGCACTGTCTTCCTGCCGTGCTTTTGTCTTCGATGCCTATGGCACCCTGTTTGATGTTGGGTCAGCCGTCGCCAAGTTGCGCGACAGCGTTGGCGATGAGGCAGATCGCCTTTCAACGCTTTGGCGACAGAAACAACTTGAATATACATGGCTGCGCAGCCTGATGGGCGAATTTGCCGATTTTTGGACCGTCACGGGCGATGCCCTTGATTACGCGCTTGACCAGATTGGAAAAAAAGATCCGGTACTGCGTGCCAAGCTGATGGACACCTATCTGTCGCTTGATACCTTCCCGGAAGTCGTCGAAACGCTCAAGACGCTGAAGGAACAGGGGCACAAGCTGGCCATTCTGTCAAACGGGGCGAAGCATATGCTGATTTCGTCCGCCAAAGCATCGGGCATTCTGTCGCTGTTTGATCAGATCATCTGCGTCGATGATCTCAAAACGTACAAACCCCATCCTGATGTTTACCAGCTTGCCGTCGACAAGCTTGAAGTTGAACCGGCCGAAATTTCGTTCCAGTCATCCAATGGCTGGGACATCGCCGGTGCCGGACATTTCGGCTTCCGCACCGCATGGATCAACCGCGCGCATAGTCCGGCTGAACGACTGTCACACACGGCAGACGTGGTTCTGAACGGCCTTGATGAGTTGCTGCCGCTGGTCGGTGAACCGCAAAAGGCCTGAACAGCATATAACCAACAAAGAAAAAGGCAGGTTCCGCGTCTGGAACCTGCCTTTTTTGTTTCTGTACCGGGTTCTGGAAATGGCCGGACCCGCCATCCAAAACCGGATCAAATCACTTAAGCGATTATTTGTTTTCTTTCTTCACGTTGGCCGCAACCACCTGGCCTGCCTGAATAACTGTCAGGCCGCCTTCTTCCGCACTTTCGATACGGCGGCAATGGCCTTCGATATGGGCGCCCGGTTCGATTGAAAGGCTTTCATGAAGAATATCGCCGATCATGCGTGCAGTATCTGAAAGTGAAACATCTTTCGCACGGACCTGACCGACAACCGAACCGCAAATGCGGATTTTATCGGCAACGATTTCGCCGCGTACTTCGCCATTCTGGCCAATGGTAAGTGTCCGGGTGCGAATATCGCCATTGACCGAACCATCCACCTGCACGTCGGATTCCGAAATCAGATCCCCGGTAACACGGAGATCGGCATTGATGACCGAAAGGCCACCCTTTTTCTCGGCAGTCGAGTTGCTACCGTTCTTACTCGTTGTTTGTGTCGTCTTGCTCGCTTTTGAAAACATAACGTCCCGCCTCAATAAATTTTACAGGATTGACCGGCTTATTATTGACCAGAACTTCATAATGCACGTGACTACCGGTACTGCGGCCCGTGCTTCCCATAAGGGCAATGTGATCCTGGTACTGCACTTCGTCGCCCTTCTTTACGAGGACCTTGTATAAGTGGCCATAGCGGGTACGAACACCGTTCCCATGATCAATTTCGACCATCTTCCCGTATTTGCCACTCCATCCGGCATGCACCACTTTTCCCGGTGCCGTTGCCAAAATTGGTGTCTTGATCGGTCCGGCAAGATCAACACCGGAATGAAAAGCCCAACGACCATTGATCGGGTCTTTTCGTTTACCGAACGAACTCGATAAATAGTATTTCGTCGCCGGTTCGCCGATCGGCGTCCTTTTTATTCTGTCATGCAGATTGGCAAGGTGATCCATACGATCATTCAGTGCCACTGCCGTATTCACAAATTCCTCGTCCTGCGGATGTTCGGGCTCGAATGCCACGAACGGACCACCAACACCGGGCTGGTCCGGCTTCATCGGCGGCAGGATGAAGGTCTCCGGCTGCAAACCAGTCATCTCAAGAACATTCTCAAGCTCAAGAATGGTGGTATCCGCTGTCTGGGCGACACGCTGCATCGCCTGTTGCTGGATCGAATGCAAATCGGCAATACGCTGGCGTGCCTGGCTCAGTTCACCTTGAAGCTTTTTGGACCGCTGCAATGCCTGATCACGTTCGCGCATGACCCGTGACATCACGGTTTCCACCGTTTCCAATTCATCGCGCAGCGCAAGGTTACGGTTGGTAATGCCGTCAATCTGCCCCTGCAGGGCATTCATCTGATTGTCCATCGACGTGCGAAGAGCGGAAATCCGGACTTTTTCCTTCTCGCTCGTCGCAAGCTTGGACGTATAATCCTGTACCCGCGCCTGAAGCTGCAGGTTCTTTTCAGCCATCGACAACAGGTTGCGATGGGTGTCTTCCATTTGGGCGGTAATCTCGCCAAAACGTCGTTGGCTATCGGTAACACGCGCAATCAGGCGGTTATAGGACAGCTCGCTTCTGAACAGCTGTTCTTCACGCATCGCAAGACGCTGGTCAAGATACCAGCTATAACCTGTGACGCCCACGGTCCAGGTAATAACTGCCGCCCCGAAAGAGGCCAATGCGACCTGCGCATATTTTCCAAGCCGAAGCTGGTAAACAGAATCATTTGACCGGATAAGCAACTGCCGATCCGGAAACCATTTATCCACCACCCGACGAATGCGTTCAAACGCCGACATATTCAGTGTCTAACCCCTAGTTGCCCGTATGCACGCCCGGTTTACCCGATTATGCAGAGTTTATGACCCCGCCTGCGACTTTGTCGCCTTTTCTTTACGCTACCTGTAACTCAGCGTTCAAGCAAGCCTGTTAACACATCCTTAATCGCAAAATTTTCACCTCCATCCCTTATGCTGTGTTACCAATCACCATCTTTCACATCCTATGCGTTTGCTGCAAATGGCGTTTTACAGATTTCTGATCACCTTTGCCGCCACCTGGTTTTACAGCGGCAAAAGTCCCAAGGCCCCCGGCACAGCCGGATCATTTGCCGCCCTGCCCTTTGGCTGGTTAATTTGGGCGTATGGCGGCAATAGCGCGCTCATCTTTGCCAGTATCGCCATCTTTGCCATCGGTGTCTGGGCAGCACACATGTATAGCCACATGCTCGGCATACATGACGCAGGTGAAATCGTCATTGACGAGGTTGTCGGCCAATGGATGTGCCTGCTTGTCGTTCCGCTTGCCGGTGAATGGATGGACCTGGTCTGGCTGTTTGCGGCCTTCGTTGCCTTCCGCTTTTTTGACGTGCTCAAACCCTGGCCGATACGCTGGGTTGATCGACGCGTGGACGGTGGCTTTGGTATTATGTTCGATGATGTACTGGCTGGCGTTTTTGCGATGATTGCATTGGCCATCCTTGTTCACCTGATTGGCGGATGAACGACATGACACATGACACTGATCTTCTTGATGCAGCAAGCAGCCTGATTGCACGATGCAAGGCCAAGGGCGAGATGATCGCAACCGCAGAATCCTGCACGGGCGGCCTGATCACGGGCACACTGACCGGCGTGGATGGCAGTTCATCTGTGGTCGATTGCGGGTTTGTGACCTACTCGAACGAGGCCAAGCATCACCTGATCGGCGTTGGCAATGACCTGCTGGCCGAATATGGCGCTGTATCGGAACCTGTTGCGCGTGCGATGTGTGAAGGTGCGCTTGATCGTGCACCCAATGCGACTATCGCCGTTTCGGTCACCGGTATTGCCGGTCCGGGCGGCGGAACGGACACCAAACCGGTCGGACTGGTTCATTTTGGCTGTGCGGCCAAGGGGCGCGATACCATCACGACCCACACGGTCTTTCCCGGTGATCGTCACACCGTGCGCAAGGCAACGGTCCTCAAGGCCTTTGCCCTGATTGAAGAAATGCTGGATCGCGCTAGGAATCAGGCCTGATTTTCAGATGTCGGCAATTTCGGCTCGCCATACACTTCGCGGGCACGGGTTTCAAACGCCCCCACCATCATCTTGACGGCTTCGTTAAACACAACGCCGATCATTTTCTGCAAAAGTGCTGACCGAAACTCGAAATCGACAAAGAAATCAAGCGACGTGCCGCCATCCTCGTCCTCCTCAAATACCCAGTGATTGTTAAGGTACTTGAACGGCCCTTGAAGATATTCGACATCAACCCGGTCCGGGCGTTGCAGGGTTACCTGGGATGTGTATTTCTCGCGAAACATCTTAAAGCCGATCACCAGATCGGCCTTCAGCACATTGCCATCGCGCTTGCGCACGCGCGACGCGACACACCACGGCAGAAATTCCGAATAGGAATCGATATCCGCAACGAGATCAAAGAGTTGTTCCGGCGTATAGGGCAGTTTCCTGCGCTCTGCATGCGTCGGCACTCGATATCTCCCCTGATCGTCGCGTAATTGGTTTGATCTGACTTTTACTGCGCGGCGGTAACCGCGTCCGCCTTGGCCTTTGCGGCTTCTGCAGCGGCCAGCTTTCTCTCGCGGGCTTCACGCAGCTGCTCGAAGTCGCGGTCGGCATGATAGCTCGAACGTGTCAGCGGCGTCGCCGATACCATCAAAAAGCCCTTGCCACGCGCCATCGACGCATAATCATCAAACTCGTCAGGCGTGACGAACTTGTGGACCGGCTCGTGCTTCAGGGTCGGCTGCAGATACTGGCCAATCGTCAGGAAGTCGACATCTGCCACACGCAGATCATCCATCACCTGTGCCAGTTCCTTGCGCTCTTCACCCAGACCAACCATCAGGCCGGATTTGGTAAAGATCGTCGGGTCAATCTGCTTGACCCGATCAAGAATGCGCAGCGACTGGTAATAGCGCGCGCCCGGACGAATATTGGTATAAAGCCGTGGCACGGTTTCAAGGTTGTGGTTGAACACGTCTGGACGCGCCTTGGCAACGATTTCAACCGCACCCGGCTTGTCGCGGAAGTCCGGCGTCAGGATTTCAATCGTCGTTTCCGGCGATTTGTGACGGATCGCCTCAATCACGCGGGCAAAATGTGCTGCCCCACCATCGGCCAGATCATCACGGTCAACAGACGTAATCACAACATGCTTGAGCTGCATGTCTGCAACCGCCATCGCAAGGTTTTCCGGCTCGAACGGATCCAGCGCATTTGGCATGCCCGTTTTGACATTACAGAACGAACATGCACGCGTGCAGGTATCGCCCATGATCATGAAGGATGCGTGTTTTTTCTGCCAGCATTCGCCGATATTCGGGCATGCGGCTTCTTCACACACGGTATGAAGGTTCAGGCCACGCGCAAGTTCGCGGGTTTCCTGATAGCCCTTGGAGGTCGGAGCCTTGACCCTGATCCAGGACGGTTTGCGCCCCGATGGGCGGTCTGGCCGTTTCTGCTTTTCCGGGTGACGAACGGGTTTCTGTTCGCTGGGCGCCGTCGACATAGAGTTACCTCCGAAGGATTGGACGGGCGGCAATTTGCCGCCACGCCGCGCATTTGTCAAACCGACATTCGTAAAAAGGTGATCATACCGGGCATGTCCGCCCGGCACGACACAACGTCTTAAGCTTTAGAAGTGGATCGCACGGCCATAGGCGTCAAGGACCGACTCATGCATCATTTCCGACAGCGTCGGATGCGGGAAGACCGTATGCATCAAATCTTCCTCGGTCGTTTCAAGACCCATCGCAACCACAAAGCCCTGGATCAGCTCGGTCACTTCCGCGCCCACCATGTGCGCGCCAAGCAGCTCACCGGTCTTGGCATCAAACACGGTCTTCACCAGACCTTCGGCTTCGCCAAGGGCAACCGCCTTGCCGTTGCCGATGAACGGGAACTTGCCGACCTTGACTTCATAACCGGCATCTTTGGCCTTGGCTTCGGTCAGACCAACACTTGCCACCTGCGGATGGCAATAGGTGCACCCCGGGATCTTGCGTGGATCAATCGGATGAACGCCTTTGACACCGGCAATCTTTTCAATGCAAACAACACCTTCGTGCTCTGCCTTGTGTGCGAGCATCGGCGGACCAGCAACGTCACCGATGGCATAGATGCCCGGCTCTGCGGTTGCCGAATATTCATCAGTGCCGATCACGTTGCGATCAACTTTGACCTTGGTGGTTTCAAGACCAAGACCTTCGGTATTGCCAATCACACCCACGGCCGAAATCACGCGATCAACGGTCAATTCCTGTTTCTTGCCGTCTTTGGTTTCGACCGTGACGACAACGTTATCGGAATTGCGTTTCAGATTGGCGACCTTGGCTTCGGTCAGGATTTTCATCCCGTCCTTGGTCATCATCTTCTGCGCCAGACCTGCAACTTCCTTGTCTTCAACCGGCATGATCTGCGGCATGATTTCCACCACGGTCACATCCGCGCCCATGGTGTGGTAGAAGCTGGCAAACTCGATCCCGATGGCACCGGAACCCACCACAACAAGGCTTTTGGGCATTTTGTCTGGCGTCATCGCCTTCTTGTAATCCCAAACCACCTTGCCATCGGCCTCAAGCCCCGGCAGTGAACGGGCACGTGCTCCGGTCGCGATGATATAGTTCTTCGCCGTATAGGTGCCCTTGTCCTTGCCTTCGACCACAATCTTTTTCGGGCCGTCGAACTTGGCTTCACCGTTGATCACAGTGACCTTGTTCTTTTTCAGCAAGTGCCCAACGCCACCGGCGAGCTGCTTGGATACGCCACGCGACCGCTGGATCACCGCATCCAGATCAAAGGACGGCTTTTCACATGAAAGTCCGTAATCCTTTGCGTGGTGCATGTTGCGATAAACTTCGGCCGAACGCAGCAGCGCCTTGGTCGGGATGCAGCCCCAGTTCAGGCAAATACCGCCAACATGTTCACGTTCAACAACAGCCGTTTTCAGGCCAAGCTGGGCCGCACGGATTGCGGTTACATAACCACCCGGGCCTGCACCAATCACGATTACGTCGAAATTGTTATCCGCCATCGTAGGATCTCCTTCGCCTGCCCATTAAGGTTGCAGGTCTTTAAATTCAAATGCTTGCGGGGACTTATTAAAGCCCCCGCGCAACTTTGGACCCTCAGAGCAACATGCTCAGCGGATCTTCAATAAGCTTTTTGAATTCGGCCATGAATTCCGCACCGACTGCGCCATCGACGGCACGATGGTCAACAGAAAGCGTGCAGGTCATGACAGTGGCGATTGCCAGTGCACCGTCCTTGACGACCGGGCGCTGTTCACCGGCACCAATCGCAAGGATACAGCCCTGCGGCGGATTGATGATCGCCGAGAAGTCCTTGATGCCGAACATGCCCAGGTTGGATACCGAGAAGGTCCCGCCCTGATAATCTTCCGGCTTCAATTTGCCATCGCGTGCCTTGCCAGCCAGTGCCTTCATCTCCGACGAGATTTCAGCAAGGCCTTTCGAACCGGCATCACGGACCACAGGCGTAATCAGGCCACCTTCGATAGCAACCGCCACCGAGATATCCTGTTTCTTGCACTGCAGGGTCGCCTTGTCGGTCCAGATGGAGTTCGCAGCCGGGACCTTTTTCAGCGCCAGAGAAACCGCACGGATGACGAAGTCATTGACCGAAATCTTGACACCCTCGCCCGCTTTTTCATTCAGCTGCTTGCGGGTTGCCAACAGATTGTCGAGTTCGCAATCAACCGTCAGGTAGAAGTGCGGAACCTGTTGCTTGGACTCGGTCAGGCGGCGCGCGATGGTTTTGCGCATACCGCTGTTCGGAATTTCTTCGTATTCCGGAAGCCCCGTAAGATCCGGGTTCCAGCCAGAAGCGGCCGGTGCGGCGGCTGGCGCGGTATCCGATTTTTTCTCTTCGGAAGCGGCTTCTTTTTCGGCTGGTTTGGACGAAAGAGCAGCTTCGATGTCGCGTTTCACGATACGACCGCGCGGGCCCGAACCGGAAATGCCGGAAAGCTCGACACCTTCATTTGCAGCAATACGACGTGCAAGCGGGCTTGCCTTGATCCGTTCACCACCGGAAACCGGTGCGGCCGGAGCTGGCTTGTCACCGCCTGATGCAGCCGGTTTGTCATCAGCAGCCGGTGCTTTTTCCTCTTTGGCGTCGTCCTGGGCTGGCGCGCTCTCGCCGCCACCAGTGCTTGCAGCAGAGGTATCCGCACCCTCAAGCGCGCTTTCATCTTCGTCTTCTTCCAAAAGCAGGGCGATGACTTCATTCACCGCAACATTTTCGCTGCCTTCAGAAACAAGGATTTTACCGATTTTCCCTTCGTCGACGGCTTCGACTTCCATCGTGGCTTTATCGGTTTCGATCTCGGCGATGACGTCACCCGACTCAACGGTGTCGCCTTCCTTGACGTGCCATTTCGCCAAGGTGCCTTCGGTCATGGTCGGCGACAGGGCCGGCATCAATACTTTTACAGGCATGAACGCATTCTCCCGGTAACGGGGCGCGGCGCGGTTTGACCCGCGTCCTGCCCCTGTCCGTCTTACTTAGCGATAGCAAACGGCCTTGGCCGCGGCAACGATGTGGCTGTCCTGCGCAAGCGCAAGCTTTTCAAGGTTGGCTGCATACGGCATCGGAACATCTTCGCCGGTGACACGCGCAACCGGTGCATCGAGGTAATCAAATGCATGTTCCATGGCAACCGATGCGATTTCCGCACCAATGCCCGAGAAGTGCCAGCCTTCCTCGACCGTCACCAGACGGTTGGTCTTCATGACCGAACGCACGATGGTGTTCACGTCCAGCGGACGGATGGTGCGCAGGTTGATGACTTCGGCCGAAATGCCCTGCTCCGCCAGTTGCTCGGCAGCTTTCAGCGCCTTGCCCACCATGATCGAGAAAGCAACGATGGTAACATCGGTCCCTTCGCGCTCGATCTTGGCCTGACCAATCGGCAGGACGAAATCTTCGTCGTCAGGAACTTCGAAGCTCTGACCGTACATGATCTCGTTTTCAAGGAAGACAATCGGGTTCGGGTCGCGGATCGCAGCCTTCAGCAGGCCTTTCGCGTCTGCTGCCGACCAAGGTGCGACAACTTTCAGGCCCGGGCAATGTGCATACCAGGATGCATAGCACTGCGAGTGCTGGGCGCCAACGCGCGATGCGGCACCGTTCGGACCACGGAACACGATCGGGCAACCAAGCTGGCCACCGGACATGTACAGCGTCTTCGCAGCAGAGTTGATGATCTGGTCAATCGCCTGCATTGCGAAGTTAAAGGTCATGAATTCCAGAACAGGCTTAAGCCCCATGAAGGCCGAACCGGTTGCAAGGCCGGTGAAGCCGTGCTCGGTGATCGGGGTATCGATCACACGCTTGTCACCGAATTCATCAAGCAGCCCCTGGGTGACCTTATAGGCCCCTTCGTACTGTGCAACTTCTTCACCCATGACAAAGACGTTTTCGTCAGTGCGCATTTCTTCGGCCATTGCATCACGCAGGGCTTCACGCACGGTCTGGGTTTTAAAGCTGGTATAGGTCTTTTCGTCCTGGGTGCTGTTCATCACGCTCATTGCGCGCGGCTCAGCTTCGGAACGTTCAATCGCACCACTGGCAGAAACCGGTGCAGCGTTAGACGATGCGGATGCCGGGGCCTTGTCCGATGATTCTTCTTTGGAAGAGTCATCTTCTTTTGCCGGTTCGGCATCTTTCTTGGGTTCAGAGGACGCAGAGACGTTATCAAGTGCTGACGCGTCTTCGTCTTCTTCAAGGATATAGGCGATCACCTGGTTGACCGCGACATTCTCGGTACCGGCATCGATGACAAGTTTACCAATGGTACCCTCGTCAACGGCCTCGACTTCCATCGTGGCTTTGTCGGTCTCGATTTCTGCGATCACGTCACCGGATGCGACAGTGTCGCCTTCCTTGACGTTCCATTTGGCAAGTGTGCCTTCGGTCATGGTCGGCGACAGGGCCGGCATCAAAACTTCAATCGGCATTGTTCCCTCTCTCCCGGGAAATATCGTTCAAAAGCGGTTCGCAGTCTCTGCGATCACGCGTCGATCAGAATGTCGGTAAACAGTTCGGAAACATCCGGCTCCGGGCTGTTTTGCGCGAACTCGGCCGCTTTTGCGACTTCGGCCTTAACTTCCTTGTCGATGTCTTTCAGACCGGCTTCATCAACGATGTTGCCGTCGATCAGGAGTTTTTTGACCATATCGATCGGATCGTGCTCTTTACGCATTTTGTCGAGCTCGTCCTTGGTACGGTACTTCGCCGGGTCGGACATGGAATGACCGCGATAACGATAGGTTTTCAGTTCAAGGATGTATGGCCCCTTGCCAGAACGGCAATGTTCCACAGCACGTTCCCCGGCAGCTTTGACCGCCAGAACATCCATGCCGTCAACCTGCTCACCCGGGATGCCATAGGCCTTGCCGCGTTCATACAGGTCCGGGCTGGACGAGTGACGCTTGGTCGAGGTGCCCATCGCATACTGGTTGTTCTCGATGCAGTAAATCACCGGCAGTTCCCAAAGGGCTGCCATATTAAAGGCTTCATAGACCTGACCCTGGTTGACGGCACCGTCACCAAGATAGGTCATGCAGACCCGGTTCTCACCGCGATATTTGTAATTAAAGGCAATACCGGTTCCGAGCGGAACCTGCGCACCCACGATGCCATGGCCACCATAGAAGTTCTTTTCCTTGGAGAACATGTGCATCGAGCCGCCCTTACCGCGGGAATACCCGCCTTCGCGGCCCGTCAGTTCGGCCATGACACCAGCCGGATCCATGCCTGTTGCAAGCATATGGCCGTGGTCACGATAGCTGGTGATAACACCGTCTTCGTCCGATGCAGCAGCCTGCATGCCGACAACGACGGCTTCCTGCCCGATATAAAGGTGGCAGAAACCACCGATGAGACCCATGCCATACAGCTGACCGGCTTTTTCTTCAAAGCGACGGATCAGAAGCATTTCACGGTAATATTTGAGGAGATCGTCACTGCTCGCCTGATTGTCAGCGCGCGTCGTGCCGCGTTTGCGTTTTGGTGTGGTCGCCATGTTTCCTCCCGGTGGATGGCTATCGCTTAAGCATCATGTATGAGTGCTTAATTCGGTACTGGACCACCGAAATGACTACCTAAAACAGACCACAAGGGCAAGCAATCTAACTTCGATTAAACTGTTGTTTTGCAACGCACAATCACAAATAAACCACATTATGGTTAATTTGTAACTTTACGTGTTTTTGCAGAGATACAGAGTTTTCAGCGACTTGGGGCAATGCCTTAAAACCCTTTCATTCCCACACGTCACAAATGCTATGCTTTCGTGAGGATAATTCCGCATAGCAGCGCACAATGGAAAACAACTGCAAGAATGCATTGCTTATCAATGACCTCTACCAGGATGACCGGAAAACTGGCCTAAACCATAAGTCAGTTTAAACAACGACTTACCCGGTTAAGCACATTACTGAACGCAATTCACAACCAAGAATTTCTGCCCAAGGACATTTTATAAGACTGACCAGCACGCGAAGTTGCGCTTGAAACATCAATTGGTCGCACTCGGATTCTTTTGCACGCCAGATGTCAAACAACAGCCATGCCCGACAGGGTCAATTGGCGTCTGCCGTCATAACCGCAAGATCACCGTAGCCGTCGTGATGGAAAATGATCAAATCATCCGGATGCGCTGCATTAAGCATTGCGCGTGCGCGCTCATCAAGCAGGTCCGGATCAAGGTGGGTCGCACGCAACGAAATAACGTGCTGTTCAAGTGCCTTTCGCTGCGAGGTCGTTTCTTCAAGCACATTGGCAATCTCGCGCACCCTGTCTTGCATCGACCAATAGGTCAGCAGGCCACGCTCCCCTTCCACGCTGTGGAAGATGAAATATGCCATGACTGTAAATGCGATAACCGGTGCAACGGCCTGCTTAAGGCGACGAAAAACCGGTGAGTTGGACGACATTTACCCTATGCCCCTTGCACATTTGTGCGTTTTGGCGACAAAACAGACCATTCCGGGTTCACAACACAAAAACTGCATGCGTTATTTCCCTTGCCCGACAGTGACTTACCATCAAACATAGCGAGAAACCCGGTAACATTACCCCTCACCTTGCGCATAACCGGGTAAAAATAGAGTTAAACCATCGGCGCAAACTGATGCGATTACGGTCAATCCGCTAATCCTGATATTCGAATTTATTGCCCCGTTCCGGAAACAAAACAGGCCGCCTTCCCTTTGGAAAGCGGCCTGCTGACACATCGAATTGTGTGTTTGCTGTTACTTCAGGATCGAACGACCCGGGAAGTAGGCACCGGCATCAAGAAGCTCTTCGATGCGGATCAGCTGGTTGTATTTTGCCATGCGGTCCGAACGCGACAGCGAACCGGTCTTGATCTGACCACAGTTGGTGGCAACCGCCAGATCGGCAATGGTCGCGTCTTCGGTTTCGCCCGAACGGTGTGACATCACGGCGGTGTAACCGGCACGGTGGGCCATCTCGACCGCTTCAAGGGTTTCCGACAGCGTCCCGATCTGGTTGACCTTGACCAGGATCGAGTTGGCGACACCCTTCTTGATGCCATCGGCCAGACGTTTCGGGTTGGTGACAAACAGGTCATCACCGACCAGCTGGGTTTTCGCGCCAATGGCAGACGTCAGCTCCGCCCAGCCGTCCCAATCGTCTTCGGCCATGCCATCTTCGATGGAGAAGATCGGGTATTTACCGACAAGGTCGGCCCAGTATTTGACCATCTCGCTCGGATCAAGGGTCTTGCCTTCACCGGCCAGAACATATTTGCCGTCCTTGAAAAACTCGGTCGATGCCGCATCAAGGGCCAGCACAACGTCTTCTTCCGGGCGATAGCCAGCCGCTTCGATCGACTTCATGACATAGCTGATGGCAGCTTCGGTCGATGCGATGTTCGGCGCAAAGCCGCCCTCGTCACCAACGTTGGTGTTCAGGCCATCAGCTGACAGGGCCTTTTTCAGGTTATGGAAGATTTCCGCACCCATGCGAATGGCATCCGATCCGGTTTCTGCCGACACCGGCATTACCATGAATTCCTGAACATCAATCGGGTTGTCGGCATGCTCGCCGCCATTGATGATGTTCATCATCGGAACCGGCAGTGTGCGGGCAAAGGCGCCGCCAACATAACGATAAAGCGGAAGACCCGCGTCTTCGGCTGCGGCCTTGGCCGTTGCCAGCGACACGCCCAGAATGGCGTTTGCACCCAGACGGCCTTTGTTTTCGGTGCCATCAAGCTCGATCATGACATTGTCGATGGCAAGCTGATCTTCGGCATCCATGCCAGCCAGCGCCTCAAAAATCTCACCGTTGACCGATGCGACCGCCTTGGTCACACCCTTGCCAAGATAGCGGTCTTCCTTGTCGCGCAGTTCGACGGCTTCGTGTGCACCGGTGGATGCGCCCGACGGAACGGCAGCACGACCAAAGGCGCCATTCTCCAGGGTGACATCAACTTCGACCGTCGGGTTACCACGGCTGTCAAGGATTTCGCGGCCGCGAACATCAATAATAGCGGTCATGACAGAAACGTTCTCCTCACTGGTAGGAACCATACCTGTTTCTCAGGCATGCAGGTTGCAGCAAAAAAGAATGCCGCCAATCACTGACTGGCGGCATTTGATATTATGCGTCAAACATGTCCAGACGAACCGGATTGGCTTTTGCCACTTTGTCCAGTTCCATCAGAACCGAAAGAACTTCGGGAAGTTTGTTCAACGGGATCTGGTTCGGGCCATCGGAAATGGCCGTCGCCGGGTTATCGTGGGTTTCGATAAACAGTGCCGCGATGCCAACCGCAACGGCTGCGCGGGCCAGAACAGGCGCGAATTCGCGCTGACCACCTGAAGAGGTGCCCTGTCCGCCCGGTTGCTGAACCGAATGGGTCGCATCGAAGACAACCGGATAGCCCTGCTGGGCCATGGTGGGAAGTCCCCGGAAGTCCGTGACGAGCGTGTTATAGCCAAAGCTGGTCCCACGGTCACAGAGCATAATATTGTCATTGCCGGTCGCCGCCAGATTGTTGGCCACATTGGCCATGTCCCAAGGTGCCAGGAACTGGCCCTTTTTGACATTGACCACGCGCCCGGTCTTGCCCGCGGCCTGCAACAGATCCGCCTGACGGCACAGGAATGCCGGGATCTGCAGGATATCGGCAACTTCGCCAACGGCCGCACACTGATCGGGCAGATGCACGTCGGTCACAATCGGAAGGCCCGTGGTTTCCTTGACCTCGGCCAGGATATCAAGCCCCTCGGTCAGACCGACACCACGCTTCGACGTCGTGCTGGTCCGGTTGGCCTTGTCAAACGAGCTTTTATACACAAGCCCGATGCCAAGCCCCTCGGACAGTTCCTTGAGGGCTGCGGCCATTTCCAAAGCATGCTGACGGCTTTCGATCGCGCATGGCCCTGCCAGAACGGCAAACGGCTTGTCGTTGGCGATTTCGATATTGCCGACTTTGACGGTTTTAATCTTGGTCATTGCAATGACTTTCAGTCGATCACTTCTAGGCTGTTTGTTTTAGCGGTCAAACCGCCACGATCACACCAGACGGCTACGTTCTTTGGCCGCCTTGATGTAGGAAACAAACAGCGGATGCGGATCCAGCGGGCGCGAACGCAGTTCCGGGTGGAACTGAACGCCGATGAACCACGGATGATCCGGATATTCTACGATTTCCGGCAAACGACCATCCGGTGACAGGCCCGAGAATTTCAGTCCTTTTTCCTCAAGCTGGCCCATGAAGTTGACGTTCACCTCATAGCGATGGCGGTGACGTTCAAGAACGGTTTCGCTGCCATAGATGTCACGCGCATGCGTACCGTCAACCAGCTTGCACTCGTAATTGCCAAGGCGCATGGTGCCGCCGAGATCATCATCATCCGAGCGACGCTCAACCGAGCCGCCATCTTTCGCCCATTCGGTCATCAGGCCGACAAGCGGTGTCTTGGTCGGGCCGAATTCGGACGACGACGCATCCTTGAGCCCTGCAAGGTTACGGGCCGCCTCAAGAACGGCCATCTGCATGCCAAAGCAAATCCCGAAATACGGAACCTTGTTTTCACGGGCATACCGGGCTGCGGCAATCTTGCCTTCTGCGCCACGTTCGCCAAAGCCGCCCGGTACCATGATGGCATCAAGCTTGGACAGGATTTCGTTGACGTTGCCTTCTTTTTCAAGCGCGTCAGACGCAATCCATTCCAGATTGACACGCACCTTGTTGGCAATACCGCCATGGGTCAGGGCTTCGGTCAGCGATTTATAGGCATCAGGAAGCTGGATGTATTTGCCAACGATACCGATGGTAACCTCGCCTTCCGGGTTACGGATGGTGTTGCAGATATCTTCCCACGGCTGCAGATCCGGTTCCTGCGCTTGCAGGCCGAAGTGATGGAGCACTTCGTTATCCAGGCCATACTGGTGATAGCTGATCGGCACCTGATAGATATTGTCAACGTCATAGGCCGGAATAACCGCTGCTTCACGGACGTTGCAGAAACGTGCGATCTTGCGGCGTTCATTGATCGGAATTTCACGATCACAACGGCACAGAAGAATGTCCGGCTGAATACCGACACTCTGCAATTCCTTGACGGAGTGCTGGGTCGGCTTGGTTTTAAGCTCACCGGCCGAGGAAATATAAGGCACAAGGGTCAGGTGCATGAACAATGCCCGGCCATCACCAAGGTCGTTGCCCATCTGACGGATGGCTTCAAGGAACGGAAGGCTTTCGATATCCCCTACCGTGCCGCCGATTTCGACCAGGACAAAATCCTCGGTCGCATCGGACATCACGAATTCCTTGATCGCATCAGTGATGTGCGGAATGACCTGCACAGTCCCGCCAAGGTAATCGCCGCGACGTTCCCGCGCGATCACGTTGGAATAGATACGACCAGTGGTAACGTTATCGGAACGGCGCGAAGAGACACCGGTAAAACGTTCATAGTGACCAAGGTCAAGGTCGGTTTCGGCCCCGTCTTCGGTCACATAGCATTCGCCATGCTGGTACGGGCTCATGGTGCCTGGATCGACGTTAATATACGGATCAAGCTTACGCAGACGAACTGTAAAGCCGCGTGCCTGCAGGGACGCACCCAAAGCAGCGGAAGCCAGACCTTTGCCCAGCGAAGAAACAACGCCACCGGTAATAAAGATATAACGAGTCATTTCTTTGCCTCATCTCAAAGCACAAAGCCTCGGTTCAATGCCGTTTAGTGCATCACGAACCGTGGAATACAACAATCAAAAATTGAGGCGGCAAGTTTGCCGCCTCATGTCGTCGGTTTATTTTTTATCGGGTCGGAGCCGCGGGCCCGGTATCCTCGGCGGGCTCAGTGACCGCCGGTGCCGGTGCCTGATCAAGGATCGAGGCCGGCTGGGTATGGGTGTTCGACTGAAGGGCAAGGATGATGCTGGTGATCATGAATGCGCCTGCCAGAATCGCAGTGGTACGGGTCAGCAGGTTGGCAGCGCCGCGTGAACTCATCACGCCGAAGCCGCCGCCTCCGCCGCCACCGCCGCTGTTACCGCCGATACCAAGCCCACCGCCCTCGCTGCGCTGCACGAGAATCACGGCAATAAGGCCGAGCGCAAGAAGAAGGTGGATTACCAGAATGACTGTTTGCATGGTGTCGAAACTCTTGTCCTAATCTACCGATCCAAACGCAATTCGGCCCGGATCGGGCATAAATTTGATGCGTATTTAACGCGTTTTATGGCTGTTGGCTAGAGCATATTAAACAAAATCTGCACCGCAGTCCGTCAGGCACAAGATTCAATAATCTGCCAGAAATCTTCAACCTTGAGGCTCGCCCCGCCAACAAGTGCACCGTCGACATCTTCGACAGCCATCAATTCCGCAGCATTCGACGGCTTGACCGAACCACCATACAGAATTCGGAACTGATCGCCATCCTCAAACCGTGCCATCAGACCTGCGCGGATTGCAGCATGAACTTCGGCGACTTCTTCAACACTTGCCGTGCGGCCTGTACCGATGGCCCAGACCGGCTCATAGGCGACAACCGTATTTTTGGCATTTGCCCCATCGGGAAGCGATACAGCCACCTGCCCGTTCACCACCGGCAACGTCGCGCCAAGATCGCGCTCTTCTTCGGTTTCACCAACACAAACCACCGCGATCAAACCGGCATCATGGGCCGCAATCGCCTTTTTGCGAATATCGGTAGAGCTTTCACCATGATCGGCACGACGTTCGGAATGCCCGACCAAAACATATTGCGCGCCAATATCGGCAAGCATCGGGGCTGCCAGATCACCGGTATGCGCCCCCGAAATTGCCGCATGGCAATCCTGGCCACCGACCGCGACTGGGCTGTCCTTGGTCACACCAACCGCCTCGGACAAAAGTGTCGCCGGCGGACAAACCAGAACATCACATCCAAGCGATCCTCTCTCAGACGCCTTTGCCGCCAAGCCAGATGCCAGCGCAAGACCATCTGCGCGCAAACAGTTCATTTTCCAGTTTCCGGCAATCAGGGGACGGCGTTGGGTCATGAGAGGTACCTCGTGCTGATCAGGTTCACATATTGTCCTTGTATCAAAATGATCACAAAAGCTTTGCAGCCGTTACGATTTGTTACAGGACCTGTTTCGACGCGGGTTTTAGCATGTCAGTCCACCGGGGCCAAGTACCCGAAGACGCCTGTTGGTATATTTAAGATGTGATCCCTGTCATCTTCGATACAATCGCCTGTTGCCGCTGATAACACTCGCCATTAAGATGCGCGGCAAATTTGCTCGGGCCGATGCGCCCGAACGATCATAATGAAACGACGCCAAAGCCTGATTTTGGCGTCAAACCACGGATTGTTAGGCTTATCATATGCTTGCTGGCATTCGCACATTTTCGAAATCAATCTTCGCCAAGATCATCTTCGGCGTGATTGCACTGAGCTTCGTGATCTGGGGCCTGAACGCATCGATGCTCAATCTGGGCACCTCGCGTGAAGTTGCCGAAATCGGCAGCCAAAGAATCACCCCGGTCGAACTGGACCGCGCCTTCCAGCGCAGCGTCCAGAATATGCGAAACATGTTCGGACCGAACTTTAACCAGCAGCAGGCCATCCAGATGGGCCTTCTGAACAATACGGTGCAGTCGCTCGTATCCCAGAAAATCCTGCGTGAAGATGCCAAGAATATCGGCATCGGCATCAGCGACGATAAAGTCCGCGAACAGATCTTCTCGTCTGACAGCTTCAAGGACCCGGCCACCGGCCAGTTCAGCCGTGACCGCTTCATGCAGGCGCTTTATCAGGCAGGCTACACCGAAAATGAATTCATCAACGGTGTGCGTGGTGACATGATGAGCCAGCAGGTCGTTGACAGCCTGACCAGCCCTGCCACTGTCCCGGACATCATGGCGCGTCAAATCGTTGCCTATCGTAATGAACAGCGCAGCGGGTCTTTCTTTGCGCTAAGCAAGGACGAATTTGCCAACATCCCGGTCGCCAATGACGCAACCCTTCGGGCCTATCACGAAGATAACGCCGCACAGTTCACAGCACCTGAAAGCCGCGATGTCACGCTGGCAACGCTGAGTGCGGCTGACCTGGTCCCGACTATCACCGTGACCGAGGAAGAAATCGCACAGTCCTATGCGCAGCGCGAACCGGAATTCCAGACCCCGGAAAAACGTACTGTCGAGCAAATCCTGTTTGCCCCGAACGAAGAACAGACTGCGCGCGAAGCCTATAACCGCCTGACGGAAGGTGCTGACTTCATGGCAGTTGCTGAAGATGCCGGCATGAATGAAGCCATGGTCAAACTTGGTGAGTTTACCGCCAATGACATCTTGCCGGATCTGAGCGAGGCCACCTTTGCCCTTGAAGAAGGCGGCATCTCCGAGCCGGTCGAAACAGCCCTTGGCTGGCACATTATCCGCGTTCCGTCCGTCACCCCGGGCAGCACGCAAAGCCTTGATGAAGTGCGTGACATCATTGTTGACGGGCTTAAACAGTACAAAGCCGAAGACGCGATCTATGATCTTGCCGCCGCCTTTGACGAAGAACTCGGTGCTGGCACCCCGATCGAAGACGCCGCACGTGATGTTGGTGCACGCACCTACAAGCTTGACGGTGTTGTTCGCGGCGAAGGCCTTGCTGGTCAAAACGTTGACGGCGCAGAAGAAATCAACGCCAAGATCTTCGAACTCGAAAACGGCGAGGAAAGCTTCCTTGAAGAAACCGCTTCGGGTACGCGCTATGTCGTTCGTGTTGAAAACGTAACCCCGTCGGCCCTGCGTCCGTTTGACGAAGTCCGCGACGAAGTTGTCGCCGCATGGACCGCCGAAGAACGCCAGCGCCTGATGATGGAAAAGGCCGAAGAACTGGCTGACAAAATCAACAATACCGGCGCGGATATCGCAACCCTTGCAGCCGACGACGCAACCACGGTTCGCGAAACCGGCATGACCCGTCGCACCGGCCGTGGCCTTGCAGATGATGTAAACCCGGCAATTGCCGCGGCCCTCTTCACCCTCGAGGACGGCAATGCCAAAGCCATCCAGACCGGCGAAGACGTCATCTTGGTCAAGCTCGATGACATTCAGGCTGCCGACATCAACACGGCCGATGCCAAACCGGTAAATGACGAGCTCAAGGAAGCCCTGAACGAGGACATCCTTGCGCAATATCTCAACTACCTGAACGAGGAAATCTCGGTCAGTGTGAATAACAGCGTGATCAACGAGCTCTATACGCCGACCGCTGCAAACTGATAGGCAAACAAGGGCGACCGGAAAAATCTGGTCGCCCTTTTTCTATCTCGAAGACGATATAGCCAACCCGGCCAAGCCAAACCATCGGACAGACCATGGAAATCAAACCGGATTTCACTAGTTTCAAGCAAAACTACGATAACGGCATTTCGCAGGTTCTCTGGACCGCGCTGACAGCCGATCTTGATACGCCGGTCTCGGCTTTTCTCAAGATCGCCGAAGGCATGCCAAACACCTATTTGCTTGAATCTGTTGAAGGCGGATCCGTTCGTGGACGGTATTCCTTCCTCGGCCTCAAACCCGATTTGATCTGGCGGTGTTTTGGCGACAAGGCCGAACTCAATCGCCGTGCAATGGCCGATGCCGATGCCTTTGTGGCAGAAGCCGACGCCCCGCTTGATAGCCTCAAGAAACTGATCGCCGAAAGCTACATCGAACTGCCCGACAACCTGCCGCCCATGAGCGCCGGTCTGGTCGGCTATATGGGCTATGACACCGTCCGTCTGATGGAAAAGCTGCCAGACAGCAACAAGGATGAACTTGACGTTCCCGATGGCATCTTCATCCGCCCGACTGTCACGGCAAGTTTTGATACCATCGAAGACACGGTAACCGTGGTGACACCAGTGCGCCCGGAAAGCGGCATTTCGGCTGATGCGGCCTATGATCTGGCCTGTGCGCGTCTTAATGACGTGGTGCAGCAGTTCCAGCGCAACCTGTTTATCGACCGTCGCTCCAAATCCGTGCCCGATACCCTGCCCGAACCAAAGGTCAGCGTTACCGAGGCCGGATTCCATGACATGGTCGAAAAGGCCAAGGACTATATCCGGGCGGGCGATATCTTTCAGGTGGTGCTCTCACAGCGCTACACGCTGCCCTATCAGCTCCCGCCCTTTGCCTTTTACCGTGCACTTCGTCGGATCAATCCGTCGCCCTTCATGTTCTATCTGGATATCGGTGGTTTTCAGGTCGTCGGGGCCAGCCCGGAAATCCTGGTGCGCCTGCGTGATGGCGAAGTCACCATTCGCCCGATTGCCGGCACCCGTCGTCGTGGCAAAACGCCCGATGATGACAAGATCATGGCGCAAGACCTGCTGGATGATCCCAAGGAACGCTCGGAACATCTGATGTTGCTGGACCTTGGCCGCAATGATGTCGGCCGCGTTTCCAAACCGGGCACGGTGCGCGTCACCGACCGCGAGCAGATCGAATACTATTCCCACGTCATGCATATCGTCTCAAACGTGGTCGGCCAGATTGACGAGACCAAATACGACGCCATGGATGCACTCAAGGCCGGCTTCCCGGCAGGAACCGTATCAGGGGCCCCCAAAGTTCGCGCCATGGAAATCATTGATGAACTGGAATCGGTGCGGCGTGGCATCTATGCGGGCTGTATCGGCTATATCTCGGCCGACGGTTCGATGGATACTTGCATTGCGCTCCGCACCGCCGTCATCAAGGACGAGAAAATCCACATTCAGGCCGGTGCCGGTGTCGTCGTCGACAGCAAACCGGAACTTGAACACAAGGAATGCCAGAACAAGGCTGGCGCGCTCATGGCCGCCGCCCGCGAAGCCCATCGCTTTGCCTGATGGCAACAGGCCATACAGATGTGAAAATCGTCATTCCGGGCGAAGGAAAACATAGACCCGGAATCCATGCCACCCTTTCAACTGATTCCCGCCTTCGCGGGAATGACGATCTTTTTGGCTGCCGCGTTCGCTTAGCCCGTCACACTTTTCATTGATCTGCGCAAAACATCGGTAATCGGCACCAGCACAAAGCCCTTGGCCTGAATTTCCGGGATCCATTCTCTAAGCGCGCCAATCGTCAGATCGCGTGGATGGCCGATGGCGATGGCAAATCCCTGCTTGCGCGCGACATTCTCGGTGCGGGCCAGCATATCGGCGATCTTGGCCGCATCATCGGCATCATCAATAAAGATGTCGCGCGTGATTGCCGGAACGCCAAAGCTGCTTGCCGTTGAATACCCGACCGAGTCTGCGCTGGTGCGGCTATCAAGGAACATCAGACCGCGTGATTTCATGACTTCCATGACAACACGCATGCGCTCCGGGTCGGCGGTAAACTTGCTGCCCATGTGGTTGTTCACACCGACATAGCCATCAAAACGATCCAGCATCCATGTCATCTCATTAAGGATCTTCTGGCGATCATAGCGCGCCAGCAAGGCATGCGGTCCCGGATCAATCGTGGCCGATGACGGTTCCATCGGCATATGCAGCATCACTTCGTGCCCGGCATTGCGCGCGGCATTGACCTGTGCCTGCAAATCCCGGGCATAGGGCAGATATGAAATCGTAATTGGCCCCGGCAGTTCAACCGTGCGCGCCGTGCGTGGCTGATCAAGGCCGGCATCATCAATCACAATCGCGATCACTGGTTTGTCGCCGGTATCCTGTGTCAGTGCGGCATATTTCCGCCAAGGCTGATCTGCTGACGCAACCGCGCTTGCAGGACCATCATTGCCACTATCACCCGGAAGAATGTCTTCATCCCGTTTTGGCTTGCGTGACGCCGGAGAGGTTACAAAGTCCGATAACCCGCCTGTCCTCTCCTGCACATCCTCTGATGCCGGTTCGCCATTGTCGCTGACCAGATACCCGGTGCGTCCACGTTCCGAGACCGAAGCCTTATCTGAAAGCTTGTAATCCTTGCGCAGCATCGGGGTGGGTTCCGGCTCGGCCAGGGCATAGTTCGGTGCGCTTTGATCCGCTGCACGGCCAAATTCGTCCGAGGCACGATCAAGCTCAAGCATGCTGCCGACCGCAATAATCGCCGACAATGTACCCGCGACAAAAGCCCCGCCCAGCATCAGACGTCCAATACCACCCGTTTTCTTTTTCGGGGCGGTCTTCTTACGGGTGGATTTCTTGGGTGCCGCCTTCTTACGTTTGGCGGTCGTTGCCCGGGTTGCCCGGCGTGCCACGCTGTGGTCTCCAGTATTCGTTTGCTGGGATGCTCGTAGCGGCTGTTTCGTTCACTGAACAACCGCTTCCCATATGGTGATTATACACCGATCTTGTCGGCATGATTTTAATCTTTTTAAAACGCCTCTGGTTAGCGCACGGTTAAAGGATTACCCCTTACGCGATCACGGACGCGCCGAAAGCGAAAAAAGCCTTGCTCTGCTTCTGCTTGACGTAGCGACAATGGCGTTTATTCTCTGCCGACCTTAATGTGCATGAGCCCGCTTTCTGATGTATCTCCTCATCGACAATTACGACAGTTTCACATTCAATTTGTGGCACTATCTGCGCGAACTCGGCCCCGAGGTCGAAGTGAGCCGCAATGATGAGATCACCGTGGATGCGGCCATGGCCCTCAATCCCGAAGGCATTGTGATTTCGCCCGGTCCCTGTGACCCGGAACGGGCTGGTATCTGCCTTGATCTGATCAAGGCTGCGGCGGGCAAGGTCAAGCTGCTTGGGGTGTGTCTTGGTCATCAATCAATTGGTCAGGCCTTTGGTGGCAAGGTTATCCGTGCGCCCGAATGCATGCATGGCAAGACCGATGCGATGACCCATTCGGGCACCAGCGTTTTTGCCGGCCTGCCAAGCCCGTTTGAAGCCACACGTTATCATTCATTGGTGATTGAGCGCGAAACTTTGCCCGACAGCCTTGAAATCACCGCCCAAAGCGGAGATGGTCTGATTATGGGCGTTCGTCATAAAACCCATCAAATTCATGGTGTCCAGTTCCACCCCGAAAGCATCGCTTCGGAACATGGTCACGCATTGCTTAAGAATTTTATCGACTATACCGGTGCCTGAACGGCACTGGACCGCAACCAAGGAAGACCCGATGTCGACTGATCATGATATGAAGCCTATTTTGGCCAAAGTCGCAGATGGCGAGAAACTGAGCGAAAGCATGGCCGAAGTGGCCTTTAACGTGCTGATGTCGGGTCAGGCAACGCCATCGCAGATGGGGGCATTCCTGATGGGCTTGCGCCTTCGCGGTGAGACCATTGATGAAATCACAGGCGCCGCACGCGTCATGCGTGAAAAGGCAACCGGCATTATCGCCCCGGAAAACGCGGTCGATACCTGCGGCACCGGCGGTGATGGCAGCGGCACCTATAATATTTCGACCGGGGCTGCGATTGTCGCAGCCGCCGCGGGAGCCACCGTTGCCAAGCACGGCAACCGCGCGGCTTCATCCAAATCGGGTTCTGCCGATGTTTTGATGGCGCTTGGCGTCAATCTTGATGCGGATATGAAGCTTCTTGAAAAGGCGCTTCGCGACATCAATCTTTGCTTCATGATGGCAACCCGTCATCACTCGGCCATGCGCCACGTCATGCCGACCCGTGTTGAAATGGGCACGCGCACGATCTTTAACCTGCTCGGTCCTCTGGCCAACCCGGCCAAGACCAAACGCCAGGTTCTTGGTGTTTTTGACAAACAGTGGGTTGAACCGATTGCCCATGTCCTGAACCGTTTGGGCTCGGTTCATGCCTGGGTTGTGCATGGCCATAGCGGCCTTGATGAAATCTCGACCACCGGGCCGACCTATGTCGCCGAGGTCAAGGACGGCAAGGTCACCACGTTTGAAATCTCGCCAAGCGATTTCGGTCTTGAAACTGCGACCCTTGATGACCTCAAGGGCGGCGATGCCGATGTCAATGCCAAGGCAATTCTTGATCTGCTGGCCGCACAGAAAGGCCCGTACCGCGATATCGTTCTGATGAATGCCGGGGCGGCACTTGTGGTCACCGGCATTGCCAGTGATCTTGCAGATGGCATCAACAAGGCGTCTGATGCCATTGATAGCGGCAAGGCTGCCGAAACCCTGCAGGGCCTTGTAGCGATCACCAACGAAGGAAACCCGGCGTGAGCGACGTACTGACCAAGATCTGCAACGACAAGCGCGAACATGTCGCGGCCTGCAAGGCGCGCACGTCCCTTGCTACCCTTGAGGCCGAGGCAAAGACACAATCCGCCCCGCGCGGCTTTATCGCGGCCCTTGAAACCAGTGTTGCCGATGGCCGCTATGGCCTGATCGCCGAAATCAAGAAGGCATCACCCTCCAAGGGGTTGATCCGCCCGGACTTCAATCCGCCGGAACTTGCCAAGGCCTATAAGGCCGGCGGGGCAAGCTGCCTGTCGGTTCTGACTGACATTCCCTATTTCCAGGGCGATGACAGCTATCTGGTCGCTGCCCGCGCGGCGGTCGACCTTCCGGCGCTGCGCAAGGACTTCATGGTGGACCCCTATCAGGTGACCGAGGCGCGTGCCTTGGGGGCTGATTGCATCCTTCTGATCATGGCAGCTCTTGAAGATAGCTTGGCTTCTGAGCTTGAAGATGCTGCGCACAGCCTTGGCATGGATGTCCTGATCGAGGTGCACAACGCCCCGGAACTCGAACGCGCGCTGAAACTCAAATCGCGTTTGCTGGGCATTAATAACCGCAACCTCAAGACCATGGAAACATCCCTCACCACGACCGAGGAACTGGCAAGCATGGTCGGTGATGATCGTTTGCTGGTCGCTGAAAGCGGCCTGTTTACCCCTGATGACCTTGCCCGCATGGCAAAGGTCGGCGCGCAATGCTTCCTGATTGGCGAAAGCCTGATGCGCCAGGACGACGTCGCAACCGCCACCCGCAACCTTCTGGGCCTACAGACGCAATAAAGAGAATCCACACCTTACTCTGCAGCCACCTTTATTGGTTCAATGTGCGTAAACACCCAATAAAGGTGGTTCATTGCCACCATTTCTTGACCATTCGGATGCACACGCGCCCCGAGCATATCGCTACCTTTCAGCGCATCAAACCGCGAAAAGACGAAACAAAAGACCTCAGTCAGGCAAAGCTTATCCCTGTCCTGATAAGCTCCTGCACTAAAGGGTTCCCAATAAGCTTCACCAGACCAAGACCTTGCTCCTCGTCCGCGGATCAAGACTTTCTTGTCATCCGTCATTTCGGCTCGAAACTGCCATCCACTGAATGGATTCACGAACGTGAAGGCCCTGTCAGCGAGAACAGCCTCAACCTCTTCTCGCTTCAGCTTTTTATAGCCCGGTGGCAAGTAGGAAGGATCTTGAGCTTCTTTCTCAAGAAACCCCACGCCAACTTCACGAATGTATGCCACATCCTCTTCAGCAAGAAGCCGTTCAGGGGTATGCTGAATACCGCATGCCTGAAGCAGCACAATAGTTCCCCCTAGCAGAAATTTTATGTATTTATTCATCAAGCTAACTATCCACCAAAAACAATACATTTAAGTGTATTTTTTAACTAACATACAACCTGAATATCAACAAGGAAGCATCATGGCAGACAAGCTTTCCCATATTGATTCCGGCGGCAACGCAGTGATGGTCGACATTTCGACCAAGGCAGAAACCGCGCGGACCGCCATTGCCAAGGCACGGGTTCTGATGTCTTCCGAAACAGCCAAGCTGATTGCGGATCGCGGTCATAAAAAGGGCGATGTTCTTGGCATTGCCCAGCTTGCCGGGATCATGGGGGCGAAAAAGACCCCCGACCTGATCCCGCTTTGCCATCCCCTGCCCCTGACCTCTGTCACGGTCGATCTGGAGCTTGCCAGCGACGCTGATGCGGTCGATATCACCGCCACCTGCAAGACGACCGGCAAGACCGGCGTCGAGATGGAAGCCCTGACGGCGGCCTCGGTCTCGGCATTGACGGTTTTTGATATGTGCAAGGCTGTTGATAAAAGTATGAGGATTACTGATTTGCGGGTCACCCGGAAAGAAGGTGGCAAATCAGGGACCTTCACCGCAGACTAGTTTCCGGCTGCTTGCAAGCCCTCATTATTCAGATTTTTTAAATAAAGGCCGCGATTATTCAATTTAGGTTTTTAATCGCACAGACGCGCTTGACCGGCGAAAAGAACTAAAGTAGAACATTTATGTATCCTTTTTGTTCTTTTTACAGGTTCGGGAAATATCATGCTGACGCGCAAGCAATATGAGTTGCTGGTCTATATAGACAATTACCTTCGCGATCACGGGATTTCGCCCTCTTTCGATGAAATGAAAGAGGCCCTGAACCTTAAATCCAAATCCGGCATTCACCGCCTGATCACGGGCCTTGAGGAACGCGGGTTCATCCGCCGCCTTGCACATCGTGCGCGCGCACTTGAAGTGGTCCGCCTGCCTGAAAACAATGAGGATGACGGGTCGGAAACTTCAAACAATGTGACCTCGATTGCCAGTGCGCGAAAGGCCCCGCATCGACCTGCAACCGTGCCAACCGCATTCTCAGAAGCCGGGGAATCCATCGGTCTGCCGCTTTATGGCCGGATTGCTGCAGGTACACCGATCGAGGCCCTTCGCGATCAAAGCACCATGGTACAGGTCCCGGCAGCATTGCTTGGAACCGGAGATCACTATGCCCTTGAAGTATCGGGTGATTCGATGGTCGAGGCTGGCATTCTGGATGGTGATACCGTCCTGATCCAGCGTTGCGAGCAGGCCCATGATGGCACCATCGTGGTCGCACTTGTTGATGACGCCGAAGCCACCCTGAAACGCCTAAAGCGCGGACGCGGTGAAGTCCTTCTGGAGCCAGCCAATCCGCGCTATGAAACACGCGCCCTGTCCCCGGACCGTGTGCAGATTCAGGGCCGGCTTGTTGGGCTGCTGCGTCAGTATTAATTTACCAAAGTGCATTCTGAATGAAAAACGCCCGGTGCTTTTGACCGGGCGTTTTTTGTTTTCCGAGTTTGAGTTGTCTGTTCAAACGCTTAGCGCCCTGCTCTGCCACCAATGATGATCCAGGGCCAATTGCCGCTATCTTCCCGCACCGTTGTGATTCTGGGCTGACGGCCCGCGCTTTTAGGCAACTTGATTGCAGCACCACCCTGCCACCACAGCACATCGTCATCCACCACAAAACGCGCACCGGAATCGTGACATGTTTCTGGCAGGTCCGCTTGTTGGTTCACAACGATATCGGCATTGCGACAGGCATAAAACGGATTGGCGATATTGCCTGCAAGAATGATCGGCGACGCTGTTCCGCTTTTGGTGATGTCCAGATAACACGGGTCATCGTCGCAGGCTTTCACGCGCCTTGCTTCATGTTCCGGTCGAATGCCAAAGCGGCTCATCCAGATATCCTTTTGAAAACCTCTAAGCCCATTTGAAACATACAGGATTTCGGCATCCGGATCATAAACCGCCCAGCTTTCACGATCACCAGAGATCAACACTTCCGGCTCTTCATGCATCCACTGAAAAACAATCGCAGTGAGGGCCACCGGGATCACGGGCCAAATCATCGCCTTGTCACGCCAGATGATAATCCATGCCAGCGCCAACGACGCGAGCACAACAGCAAGCATATCAAGGCCCGAAACGTACCAAAGGCCCCAGTCTTGCTCCGCCACCAGTTCGGCGGTTTGCAACAAGACGGTCAATCCCGGCTTCATCGCTGCAAGCGATAATTCCGACAGCCCGAGCGGGATGAGTGCAAGGGTCAGGACAATCCATGGCATCACCCAAAAAGCCATTACCGGGATGGCAACCAGATTGGCAAAAATGCCCAACATGGAAATGCGCCCGAAATGATATCCGATGATCGGCGCAGTCACTGCGGTGACAATCAGACTGGTCAGGAGCAAACCGGCCAGATACAGGCCTGCGCGCTCATACCAGGACAACATGCCTTGTCGATCCAGCCAGCGACGCCCCGGCCCGTCATAAAAAGCGACAAGCGCACCGACCGCAGCAAAGGATAACTGAAAACTTGCCCCCAGAACGGCATCGGGCCGCAGGACCAGCACCACGATGGCCGCCACCCCGACAAGCCGAAGTGATATGGCACGGCGATCCAGCAGCAGTGCCAACCAGACAACAAGCAGCATCACGAAGGCCCGCTGGGTCGGGATGGTCGCCCCGGACAAGCCAAGATAGACAAGCCCCGCCAGCATCGCGACCATTGCCGCCCACTTCTTGATCGGATACCGCAAGGCAATCGCCGGAACGGCTGCCAGTCCGAAACGGATCAGGAAAAACACCGTCCCGCAAAGCAACCCCATGTGCAGGCCCGAAATCGCCAACAGATGCGCAAGGCCCGACTTGCGCAGATTGTCCGCAATGCTGGCTGTTACCTCGCCGCGCTCCCCGATGATAAGGGCCTTGGCAATTCCGGCTTCCGGACCGGTCATATCATCACTGATGGAGGCGGAAATATATTGACGCAATCTCTCAACACCACCCAGTAATGTATTGTTATTTATGGAACTTCCACTTTCCAGAATTTCAAATTGCCGCCCAAAAACGAAACCGGAGGCACCGATATTGCTGAAATACAGATTGCGCGAGAAATCGGGATCACCGGGAACAGATGGCGGACGCAGCGGAAAGACACGTGCCTTTGCGCGCACGAGGTCGCCAATCGCAAGATCACTGTCGCCCAGAAAACTAAGCCGAATATGCCAGCCAAGCTGATCACGGGGGATACCCACGATTTCCGACGGTGCCAATGTTGCCCGAATACGGCCGTTTCTTGGTTCAAGCGCGATAACCGTTCCGGTGACGTCGGTTGCATATAGCGTTTTTGTGGGAATATCGCGGGGACCCATTTCGGTATGGATCGCACTTGTCAGGGCGCCAAGAGCAAGACATGCAAGGAGCTGAAACCCGAAGGCCAGAACCGCCAGACGTCGCGACAGCCAGAAACCGCAACAAAGCAGAATCACAGCAAGCGCCACCTGTGTCAGCCCAACACGCGCAGGAAGCAAGAAATAGCCGCCGCATCCCAACCCAAAGAAGATAACCGAAGAGAGAAACCACTTATTTCTTTGGCTTGTAACAACAAAATTAATTTGCGAGAAAAACACCGCAAACATTTGAATTAATTTATTTTTACCTGCCGCCCTACGACGAATGTCCAATAGCCCGCCTGCCGCATTGTTTCTATCTAACATCCGCTGTGGTGCAACAGCGTGTCATTTGTGCTATAGCCTGCACGCCAAAAGTCCATAGGACAAGCGACAACATCCAAATAACGGATAGATTGAATGACGGTTGTTACCCGTTTTGCCCCGTCTCCGACCGGGTTTCTACATATCGGCGGCGCACGCACCGCACTTTATAACTGGCTCTATGCCAAACATACCGGTGGCAAGTTCCTGCTCCGGATCGAGGATACCGACCGTGAACGTTCAACGCCCGAGGCAGTTGATGCCATTTTTGACGGCTTGAACTGGCTTGGCCTGACCGCAGACGAAGAACCGACCTTCCAGTTTTCCCGTCGCGACCGCCACGCTGAAGTCGCCCAAAGGCTCCTTGATGCCGGCAAGGCGTATTACTGCTATTGCTCGCAAGAAGAACTGACGGAAATGCGCGAAAAAGCCCGCGCAGAAGGCCGCCCGATGAAGTATGACGGCACTTGGCGTGACCGTGATCCATCCGAGGCACCCGAAGGTGTCAAACCTGTTGTGCGCGTGAAAGCGCCGCAGGAAGGTGATGCGGTGATCAATGATCAAGTTCAGGGCGAGGTCCGTGTCGGCAACGAACAGCTTGACGACTATGTGATCCTGCGCGGCGACGGGACCCCGACCTACATGCTTTCGGTTGTGGTCGATGACCACGACATGGGTGTCACCAACGTCATCCGCGGCGATGATCACCTGACCAACGCGTTCCGCCAGAAAGTCATTTATGATGCAATGGGTTGGGATGTTCCGACCTTTGCGCATATCCCGCTGATCCATGGTCCGGATGGTGCAAAACTCTCAAAACGCCATGGTGCGCTGGGTGTTGAAGCCTATCGAGATGAGATGGGATTCCTGCCCGAAGCAATCAACAACTATCTTCTGCGTCTTGGCTGGGGCCATGGCGATGATGAGGTTATCTCAACCGAGCAGGCAATTGAATGGTTTGATATCACCGATGTTGGCAAAGGGGCTGCGCGTTTTGATTTCGCAAAGCTTACCAACCTGAATGGCATCTACCTGCGTCAGGCCGATGATAAACGCCTTGCAAACGAGATCGCACCGCTGATTGCCAAGAAAATTGGCGCAAGCGACCTTGATGCATCGCAAAAAGAAATCTTGATCAGCGGCATGTCAGGCCTTAAAGAAAGGGCCAAGACTCTCACCGAGCTCGCCGACTCTTCTGCTTTCTATGTTACTGATGGCGTCATGTCCGTTAACGAGAAAGCCCAGTCCCTGATTGATGGTGCACCTGAAGGTCTGTTCAAGGAACTGGCCAACAGTCTTGAAGCGCTTGACAGCTGGACGGAAGAGGACGTTGACGCAAGTGTTCGTGCCATCGCCGAAAAGTTCGAGTTAAAGCTTGGCAAAGTTGCACAGCCCTTGCGGGCGGTGCTTACAGGCTCCAACTCATCCCCAGGCATCTTCGAAGTAATGATTGTGCTTGGCAAAACACAAACGCTGAAACGCATTCGCCATTTCGATGCATAACAACAGCGAGTAAAGAAAAGCAATTAACCCGTTTGCGCTTGGTGCGCCGCAGCATTATGCTGCACCCAACTTGAAACCGTGTTCGTTCAAACAGGGAAGGAAAAAATAGTCATGGCATCTAATTCCAAGACTTCCCACACCGTGACCCTGACCGACAATGCTTCTGGCAAGTCGATCGAGATGCCGGTGCTTGAAGGTAGCGTAGGCCCGTCTGTCATCGACATTCGCAAGCTCTATGCCGAAACTGGATATTTCACCTATGATCCGGGCTTCACTTCGACCGGCTCCTGCCAGTCGGAACTGACCTATATTGATGGCGACGTTGGTATCCTTCGTCACCGCGGTTATGCAATTGACGAACTTGCAGAAAACGCCGACTTCCTCGAAGTCTGCCATCTGCTGCTTTATGGTGAGCTGCCGAACGCCACCGAGAAAAGCCAGTTCGAAAACGACATTACCATGCACACCATGGTCCACGAACAGATGCGCAATTTCTATAACGGCTTCCGCCGTGACGCGCATCCGATGGCTATCATGGTTGGTGTTATCGGTGCGATGTCTGCTTTCTATCATGACAGCACCGACATCAATGATCCGCAGCAGCGCATGATTTCGGCTTATCGCCTGATTGCGAAAATGCCGACGATCGCTGCGATGGCATACAAGTATTCGATCGGTCAGCCGTTCCGTTACCCGAACAACAAACTTGGTTATGCAGAAAACTTCCTGCAGATGATGTTCGGCAACCCGTGTGAAGACTATGAAGTCAATCCGGTTCTGGCCAAGGCAATGGATCGTATTTTGATCCTGCATGCTGACCACGAACAGAATGCTTCGACCTCGACCGTCCGCCTGGCCGGTTCGTCGGGTGCCAACCCGTTCGCGTGTATTGCGGCTGGTATCGCATCCCTTTGGGGTCCGGCACATGGCGGCGCAAACGAAGCCGTTCTGAAAATGCTGAACGAAATCGGCGATGTGAAAAACATCCCGGAATTCGTTGCAAAAGCAAAAGACAAGAACGATCCGTTCCGTCTGATGGGCTTTGGTCACCGCGTTTATAAAAACTACGATCCGCGCGCCAAGGTCATGCAGGAAACCTGTCACGAAGTTCTCAAGGAACTCAACATTCAGGATCCGCTGCTTGACGTTGCCCAGGAACTGGAACGCATTGCGCGTGAAGACGAGTACTTCATCGAGAAGAAACTCTATCCGAATGTCGACTTCTATTCGGGCATCATCTTCAAGGCGATGGGCATCCCGGTCAGCATGTTCACCGTGCTGTTCGCAGTCGCACGTACCGTTGGCTGGATTTCCCAGTGGAAAGAGATGATCGAAGATCCGTCTCAGAAAATCGGTCGTCCGCGTCAGCTGTTTACCGGTGTTGCAGAACGTCCGTTCGTTCCGGTCGACAAGCGCTAAGCCGCACAAGACCTATCGACAAGAAAAAGGCCCGGAAGTTTCCGGGCCTTTTTTTATGGTTCGGGGCAGGTTTCCCCCTGCCCCGCAAAACTCACATTTCCAAGCTTACCAGCTGCCGGTGTTTTCCATGCTGGCCCACGGCTCTGCCGGTGCAAGGTTGTCGCCCTTTTGCAGGAACTCGATGGAAATACCATCCGGGGAGCGCACGAACGCCATACGACCATCGCGCGGCGGACGGTTGATGGTAACACCAGCATCCATCAGCTTCTGGCAAAGAGCGTAGATATCGTCGACTTCGTAGGCCAGATGCCCGAAGTTACGGCCGCCCGAATAGCTTTCGGGATCCCAGTTATAGGTGAGTTCAAGTTCAGGCGCCTTGTTGGCCTTTGCACTTTCAACATCTGCCGGTGGAGCGAGATAGATCAGGGTGAAACGGCCCTGCTCGCTTTCAATGCGGCGGGTCTCTTGCATGCCAAGAAGGTCACAATAGAACTTCATCGACTCATCAACATTCTCGACACGTACCATCGTGTGCAGGTAGCGCATAACATGGTCTCCGTTATGAATTGATCAATGCTAGGGTCCAAACTCATTCAGATATCAGTTGCCGGGGCGGTCATGTGAATGAGTTTGGACCCTCAGAACCTAATTGCAATGGGGATTTGACGCTACCCGTAACAGGTTATTTTTTGGCGATGATTTTCAAAATCTGATCAGCGGCCTTTTCACTGGGCGGGCGATCCCCAAACCCAAGCAAGGTACAGGCCTTGTCAAAACCTTCGATCTGGGCCGCGCGTTCCGGACCATCTGCCATCAGGGCCTCAAGGTGCTGTGTGATGTTCTTTGCCTTGCAGTTTTCCTGAAGGAATTCTGGGATGAGCTTGTTGCCAAGCACCAGATTAACAATCGTAACCGTATCAACCTTGATCAGGCGTTTGGCAATCCAGCCTGTCACCGCATTGAGCTGATAGGCAATGACATGCGGGACGCCGGCAATGGCCAGTTCCAGTGAAACCGTACCTGATGCCGCCAAGGCGCAATTGGCAGCAGAAAAGGCATCGTGACGATCCTGATCGGATGTCACGACAATTGGGTCAAGCGGCCATGATTTCATTTCCGAGGTCACCGTATCAGCCACCTTGCTTACGGTTGGGACCACGATACGTGCGTCGGGATATTTGGCCGCAATGTCGTCGATAACATCCTTGAAGACCGGCAGAAGACGTTTGACCTCGGAGTTACGACTTCCCGGCAGGACCGCCAAAAGCTTTTTATCAGCGCTCAGGCCATGTTGGGTGCGAAAGCGTTGTGCATCCCCGTCATGACGTTCTTCGACGGCTGAGTGGCCAATAAAGGTGGTTGGCAGGCCTTCTTTTTCAAAATAGGGCGGTTCGAACGGCAAGAGTGCAAGCAAGTGGTCGAGAAACCCTGCAATCTTCTTTGCCCGGCCTTCTCGCCACGCCCAGACCGAAGGGGCGACATAGTGGACAAGCGGAATGCCCTTCCCCTTGAGCTTCTTGCCGACGCGGAAACTGAAATCCGGCGCATCTATGGTGATGACGACATCAGGTCGTTCGGATTTGGCAAAATCTGCGGTCTGGGATATGCGCTTGAGCAAATGCGGAATATGCGGAACGACCTCGGTCAGGCCCATCACCGACATTTCATTCATTGGAAACAGGCTTTTTAGGCCTTCGCGCTCCATGCGGGGGCCACCGACACCAATGAAGTTGATATTATCCTGCTTGGCCTTAAGCGCCGCCATCAGACGACCACCAAGTTGATCGCCTGATGCCTCACCGGCAACAAGCATGATTTTCGGGCCTGACGGCGTTTTTTCATCCGCCATTGGCGGTTTCCTTGTCCGGAAGGGCAAGACCGACCACAAACAGCCCCAGTTCGTTGGCGCGGGCAATGACTGCCGTGCGGTCAATGATCATGGTGCCGCCAGCCAGCAATGCCACCCCGCGCAGACCAGCCTTGTGGGCTTCTTCAATTGTGGTTATGCCAATGGCTGGAAGGTCAAGGCGCTTGTCCTGCTGGGGTTTTGCCGACTTTACAAGCACACCGCCAACGCCATCGCGTTTGTAGCGGGCGGAGCGGCGGACCATTTCATCGGTGCCTTCGATCGCCTCAAGGGCAAGGACCATTCCCTGCTGGACCACACATCCCTGCCCGACATCGGCCTGACCCAATGTGCGGGCGACGGCAAGTCCATGGCGGGCATCAGAAATCGCCTGCTCATCTGGCGCAATTGAACCGATTACGCCTTCCTCAACGGCAAGATCACCAAGGATTTCATGAGCGCCAAGCAAGCGAAAACCCTCTCGCTCCAGCTCTTTGCCCACAAGCTTGAGCAAACCGTCATCGCCAAGTGCCTTTGAGCCAACTTTCATCAGAAGTTTGGCTGCGCGCCAGTCCGGTCGGATGGATGAAAAGCTCGGTCGCGCGACTTTGCCAGCCAGAACAACGTCCTGACAGTTTTCGCTGCGCATGGCATCAAGGATTTTTGCAGCTGCACCCAAGCGCGCCGTCACATTCGGATAGCGATCAAGTTCAGCATCATCAGCATAGCCATCCAGCTTGACAACACAGACATCGCGCCCGGCCGTGATCGCGGCGGCCGCCAGACGGGCGGGAAGCGCCCCGCCCCCGGCGATAATTCCCAATTTTGGCTGCGAACTATCCTGCGGAGCTGTCATATTTTGGTGTGCATACGGAACGCATGCTTTCCGCTTGGAGGAAATTGATGATTTCCATCACCGGACCAACACCTTCGAAGTCTTTGGCGACTTCTTCAACACGTTCAGCCAGGGTGCCTTCCTGCGCAAACAGCAAACGATAGGCCTTGCGCAGCGAATGGATGGTTTCGCGATCAAAACCCCTGCGTTTCAGTCCGATAATATTCAGACCCGACAGATACGCGCGGTTGCCGATTACGGAACCGTAGGGAATGACGTCGCTTTCAACACCGGTCATACCGCCAATCATGGCGTGTTTGCCAATTCGGACAAACTGGTGCACGGCCGACAGGCCACCAACAATCGCGAAATCCTCTACCAGCACATGACCGGCGAGCGTGCCGTTATTGACCAAAATGCAATGGTTTCCCACGTGGCAATCATGGCCGACATGGGCCCCGGTCATCAGCAGGCAATCATCACCGATGGTGGTTTCCATGCCGCCACCTTCGGTGCCGGGATTCAGGGTCGCACCTTCGCGGATCTTGGTACGCTTGCCAATGATCAGACGGCTCTGCTCGCCCTTGAATTTCAGATCCTGCGGTGCGTGACCGACAGAGGCGAACGGAAAGACTTCGCACTGATCGCCAAGGGTCGTGTGACCAGCGACAGCAACGTGGCTGTGCAGTTTGACACCATCACCCAAGACAGCATTCGGACCGACCACGCTATAGGGCCCGATTTCGACATCCTGACCAATCTGCGCGCCATCTTCGACAACGGCGGTTGGATGCACTTTTGACATTATCAGCTATCCCGGATCATCGCGGCAATGGTGGCCTCGGCCACGACCTGACCGTCGACCTTGACCTGACTTTCGAACTTCCAGACCGGACCACGGCTTTGTTTCTTGGTCACATGAATGTGCATGACGTCCCCCGGAGTTACCGGCTTACGGAAACGGGCATTGTCGATGCTCATGAAATAGACCAGCTTGCCTTCTGCGTCCGCACCAAGCGTTTGTACCACCAGAATAGCCGCGGTTTGCGCCATGCTTTCAATGATAAGGACACCGGGCATGATCGGCTGCTGCGGGAAATGGCCGGTGAATTGCGGCTCGTTCATCGTCACGTTCTTGATACCGGTGGCACGGACATCGGTTTCGATGTCGATGACCTTGTCGATCAAAAGGAACGGATAGCGATGCGGAATCATTTCCAGAATGCGCTGGATATCGACACTTACCAGTTCGGTCATGTGTGTAGCCCTTATTTCTTTTTTCGTATCAGACGCGACAAGGCGACCGTCTGTTTATGATATTCCATGACCGGAACGGCGGGGCTTCCACCCACTGTTTCCCCCGGCCCCACATTTTTCATGACACCTGACTGGGCTGCGACTTTCGCGCCATCGCCGATTTCAAGGTGCCCTGTAATGCCTGCCTGACCAGCAAGCACGACAAAATTTCCAAGCTTGGTTGAACCCGAAATCCCGACTTGCGAGACAACGACACACCCCATGCCCAGTTCAACGTTATGGCCGATTTGCACCAGATTGTCGATACGACAGCCATTGCCAATCACCGTATCCGGGCCTGCACCACGGTCAATAGTGCTGTTTGAGCCGACTTCAACGTCGTTGCCGATGACGACCCGGCCCAACTGCGGGACCTTGACGTGGCCCTGCGGCCCCATTGCAAAGCCAAAACCGTCCTGACCAATGCGCGCCCCCGGATAAATCAGGCACAGATTGCCGATCAGGCTGTGGCTGATCGAAGCATTGGCACCAATCTTACATCCAGCACCGATAACGACACCTTCACCGATGACCGCGTTTGATGCGATGATCGTACCGTCACCGATTTCGCAATTGGCCCCGATCACGGCACCAGCATCGACCTGTACACCGTTGCCCAGCTTGGCCGTCGGATCAATCACAGCATGATCGGAAACAACGCCATTGCCGGTTTCAAACGGATAGAAGGCCGTCGCGGCCTTTGCATAGGCACGATAAGGGTCGTTGGTGGTAAACAAAACCATGCCTTCGGGGGCACGTTCTGCAAATTCCGGGCGGACAAAGCAGGCACCGGCCTTGCTGCTTTCGAAAGCGGAAAGATACTTGCGATTGTCAAAGAAGCTCAGAATTTCGCTATCAGCATTCTGTAGCGGCGAGACGTCTTGAAACACCCGGGATTCATCGGGAGCGTTTACCGGTGTTGTTTCCGTTAGCGCAGCGATTTCGGCTACACTGAATGGTCCCTTACGGCTAAAGAAACGCGCATCCGCCATCAGGAGCCTTCCTTGAATTCAACCGTGATGGTTGGGATTTCGGCATTTACGCGCTCGAAAACTTCCTTGCTGGCATCCATTGATGTTGCAAACAGAACAGCCTGCCCGCGATGAAGAACAAGGTTTGCACCGCGTTCTTCGGCGATGCTGCCGATAATTTCATTCAGTGCCTGTGAGAACCTTGACTGTGCTTCGGCCAGGGCCTGATCAAGAACGCGGCTTCGGGCCTGGGCAAATTTCTGGAAGTCAGCAACTTTTTGCTGAAATTGCTTTTGCTTGCCCTGAAAAACGTCGGCGGCCAGAAGTGTACGTTGCTGAGCGAGCTGTTTCTCTTCCTCGCGCAGGGCCTGTTCGCGGGTTTCGATTTCCTGTTGATAGGCAACCTGACGGTCGCGGATTTGCTTACGGGCATCCTGCATGGCAGACGCTTCGCGCATGATACCGGCAAAATCAACAATCATCACAGAGGCAAAGTTGTCCGGGTTCGGTTCCTGGGCCTGCACAACAGACATGTGTGCGGTGAAACCAAACAGGGCGGAAAGAACCAGCAGATTACGTAGAGTTTTGATCATATGCATTAGAATCTGGTTCCGAAGTTAAGTCGGAACATTTCCTCTTTGTCGTGATCTTCTTTTGTGATGGCCTGAGAGATATCAACACCAATCGGGCCAAACGGAGATTCCCAGCCAACGCCAACACCAACCGAACTACGCAGCGTTCCGGTATCGTAAATCTCGCCCGGCCGTGCGCCGTCCACATCCTGACTGGAGCCAAAATCACTAAAAATACGACCGGTCAGGGCAAACTCGTCAGGTGTGCCAAGCGGGAAGTCCATTTGCACTGAACCGGTGTAATACATTTTCGCGCCCAACGCATCCCCAGTCGCGATATCACGTGGACCGACACCAGCTGCCTCGAAACCGCGCAGGTTAGCGCCACCGACCATGAACCGCTGGGAAATCCTGGTATCGTCGTCAAACCCAAAGATGTACCCGGTGGCGCCACGGGTCGACAGGACCCATTCGTGTTGACGGTCAAGCGGGTAGTAGTAACCGCCTTCAACGCGCGTACGCAGATAGGATTCGTCCCCGCCAAGTCCAGCAACATCGTTCGACAGTCGGGCAAAATAGCCCTCGGTCGGTGCAATCGTGCTGTCGCGCTCATCATAGGTCAGAGTATGGCCTATCACGGATTCAACAAAATCAGTTTCTTCCGCCAAAAGAATCCGCGACGCGTCATCGTCAATATTGGAGTAGCTATTGCTCTCCAGGGTATAACGGAAGGCATGCGACAGTTCTTCACTATAGCGGAATCCGGCACGAAGACGCCCCCCCGTCTGCTCTTCGTCGTACGAGCTTTCGTCCTGGTTATCTTCTTCGCGGCGATAGAGATCAAAGCCTGCCGCGATTTCTCGATCCAGGAAATAGGGTTCTGTAAAGGAAAGGTCTACTTGCTGGTCGGTTGAACCCAATGTGAAGTTCAAGCGCAGATCCTGACCTTTACCAAGCAAGTTACGTTCACGAATACCAAGCTGACCAAATGCCCCGTTATCCGTTCCGTAACCCGCACCGATGGAGAACTCGCCAGTCGATTTTTCTTCGACATCAACTTCTATTACGGTCTGATCGGGCGAGGATCCAGGCAGAGTTTTGACATCGACCGACTTGAAGAAATTCAGGTTTTCAATGCGTTGTCTGGAGCGCTGCATCTTGGAGCTGCTAAAGGCATCGCCTTCGACCAGACGGAACTCTCGACGGACCACTTCATCAAGGGTTCGGACGTTCCCGACAACATTGATGCGCTCGACATAGACTTTTGGGCCTTCGGCAATGTTGAAGGTAATGTCAATCGTACCAGCTTCGCGGTTGCGCTCTACATTCGGTCGAATATCAATGAAGGCGTAGCCTTGGTCGCCGACACGATCGGCCAGTGCATCAACAGCATCATCAACGAGCGTCGCGTTATACCATTCACCACTTTCGATCTCGATCAGCGGCATCAGGGTTTCAGGGTCAATCTTGTCGATCTGTGAAACAACATTGATCTCGCCAAATTGGTAGCGCTGCCCTTCGCTTACCGTATAGGTCACGAAGAAGTCGGAACGATCTGGCGTAAGTTCTGCAACAGATGACAGGACCTGAAAATCGGCGTAGCCAGCCGCAAGATAGAAACGACGCAGCAATTCACGGTCAAAAGTCACGCGGTCCGGGTCATAGTTGTCGTCAGCCGTCAGGATTTTCCACCAGGCACTTTCGGTCGTGCGAATCACATCGGAAAGCTCGCCGTCATCAAAAGCCTTGTTACCCACAAAGTTGATCTTGCGGATGCCCGTTGCGTCCCCTTCATCGATTTCAAAGGCCAGATCGACACGGTTCTGATCAAGCTGGATGACTTTCGGCTCGACCGTGGCGGCGAAACGACCGCTGCGGCGATAGAGTTCAAGAACACGCTGAACATCCGCCTGAACCTTGGTGCGTGTGTAAACAACACGCGGGCGCAACTGCAGTTCCGCACCCAGTGTTTCATCGTCAAGGCGCTGGTTACCTTCAAAGGCAATCCGGTTGATGATCGGATTCTCAACAACGTTTACCCGCAATATTCCCTGATTGAAGGAAAAGGAGACGTCGGCAAACAAACCGGTCGAGAACAGAGCCTTAAGCGAGCTGTTGATTTTTTGAATGTCGTAGGAGTCACCGGGGGCCACGGTCAGGTAGGCATTCACCGTTGCGCTTTCGATACGGTTATTGCCTTCGACTTCTATGTCGCGAATGATACCTGACTGGGCATGCACAGCCACAGGAACAATCAATGGCGCCGTTCCGCCAAGCAGGGCCGTAATGACCACTGCCGCTTTTACCTTACGCAGCAAGTTAACCCCCCTGTTGCTGTCATTCATCAGCCAGCAAGTCCTTTGAGGAAACTGAAGACACCCAATTGCGTCAAATCGTTCCACGTTGCGAAAATGATTAAGCTGAATACCAAACCCGCGCCAATACGGAAACCATATTCTTGTGCTTTTGCCCCCAATGGCTTACCGCGAATTGCCTCAATCGCATAGAACACAAGATGACCACCATCCAGAACCGGAACAGGCATCAGGTTGATCAACCCAAGGCTGATGGAAAGATAGCCCATGAAGAACAGAAGCGGTGCGATGCCCCCTTCGGCCACCTGCCCTGACATTTGAGCGATCCGTATCGGACCACCCAGTTCCGAACTATCACGATCACCACTGATCATTTCACCAAGTGCAGAGAATGTCTGAGTGGTCAGCGAATAGGTTGTCTCAAAGGCGCGACCAACGGATTGCACAACGCCGGTCCGGCTCATCTCAAAGTCGCCCGCTGTAATGCCAAGACGCCCGACGGTCGCGGTCATTCCGCCCTCGTCCACTTCAACGGCTTCGGGCGTTACGGCCAAATCAACGATGTCACTGTCGCGTTGGACCGTGACGGAAATCGGTTGCCCGGGATTTGCGCGCACAATGTCAGAAAGCTCGGAAAACCATTCAACCGACTGACCGTTGATCGCCATGATCCGGTCATCGGCCATCAGGCCCGCGCTAGATGCCGGGCTGTTTTCAAGAACTTCGCCAACAACCGGCAAGGCACGCTGTTGTCCGACCACAGCAAACAGGAAGGTAAAGACGATAATGGCAAAGATGAAATTGGCCAGCGGCCCTGCAAAGACGATTGCCGCACGTGCCGCAACACCTTTGTGATGGAAGGCATGTTTCGCCTCTTCTGCATCCAGGTCATCCCGACCACCGGCACTGGCCGGGTTCATATCGCCAAACATCTTGACGTAACCGCCAAGCGGAATAAGGCTGACCTTCCAACGAGTACCTTTTTTATCCTGCCAGCCGAAAAGTTCCGGGCCAAACCCGATTGAAAAGGCTTCGACCTTTACGCCGTTTTTGATTGCCACCCAGTAGTGACCATATTCGTGAACGAACACGAGCACCGAGAGCACAAAAAGAAAAGCAAGCAAGGTTTCCATCAAAAGTTCCCTAAGCCGGTCAAACCAGCGATTTTAATTTAAGCGGAAGCAAGACACGCCATCGTTTCCCGGCGCACCATAGCATCTGTTTCAAACACCTGATCAAGGCTGGTCAGCGCTTCGCTTCCAAGTCTTGTCATAACCTTTTCAACAGTCACGGCAATATCGAGAAAACCGATTCTGTCTTTTAGAAACGCCTCAACCGCAACCTCATTCGCAGCGTTCAGAACAGTAGGCAGCGTGCCACCTTCCTGCAAGGCCTGTCGCGCAAGACGAAGTGCCGGGAAACGATCTGTGTCCGGCTTTTCAAACTTCAAGCTGCCGATCGTGGCAAAATCAAGACGCGGTGTGTCAACCTTGATCCGGTCCGGCCATGAAAGCGCATAGGCAATCGGGGTCCGCATGTCGGGTGTGCCGAGTTGGGCGAGGACGGACCCATCGGAATATTCCACCATGCTATGAACAACCGATTGGGGATGAACAACAATCTCGATCTGTTCCTCTGCTACCGGAAACAGATGCCATGCTTCAATCAGTTCCAGGCCCTTGTTCATCATGGTTGCCGAATCAATCGAGATTTTTGCACCCATTTCCCAGTTGGGGTGTGCCAGGGCCTGCGCACGTGTCACCGAACGCATATCGTCCAGAGGCCAAGCGCGGAAAGGCCCACCAGAGGCCGTCAGCAAAATACGATCAACGCGGGATTCCTCGTGATCTTCGAGCACCTGAAAGATCGCGCTGTGCTCTGAGTCCACGGGGATCAGGGTCGCGCCGTGCTTGGTGATTTCGGCCGTCATCAAGGCGCCGGCACAAACCAGCGTTTCCTTGTTGGCCAGACCAATGCGTGCACCGCGACGAATAGCAGCCAAAGTCGGTTTTAGTCCTGCGGCGCCAACAATTGCGGCAATGACGATGTCAGATGGACGCTCTGCAGCCTCAATCAATGCATCTTCGCCAGCAGCAAGTTCGATGCCTTGGCCCGCCAAGGCATCCTGTAGCGCCCCGAAGAAAGCCGGATCGCCAATGACAGCGCATTTGGCATCAAGCTCGATCGCTGCTTTTGCCAGCGCATCGACATTGCGATGAGCGGTAACGGCCTCAACAGCATATTTGTCAGCGTGGAACTTCAGAACATCAACGGTGCTGGCCCCAATTGAGCCAGTAACACCAAAGACACTGACGGATTTCTTTAAAGTCATCAAACACCTGTAAGGACAGCAGCCAAGATTTTGACTGCCTTAACGCAGAGAGAGCCCTGCGAAACAGATAATAGCAAAGGCAACCGGGAACACCGACAACATCCCGTCAGCGCGATCAAGCAATCCGCCATGGCCCGGAATTAGACCGCTGCTATCCTTGATCTCGAAACGGCGTTTAAGGGCGGACTCACCAAGGTCACCGATCTGCGCAACAATCGCCAGCACCATACTGACGCCAACAATGATCCAATTGACTGAGGCGGAACTGAAATAGGTTACCAGACCACCGATGATCCCGGCACAGATCATGCCACCAATCAATCCTGCCCAGGTCTTCTTTGGGCTAAAGCGTGGTGCCAGTTTCGGACCGCCGATGGTCTTGCCAAACATATAACCACCGGTGTCAGTGGCCCAAACAAGGAAGAACAACCACATAATGATCAGGAGACCATCACCCTCGTGGGTTCGCAGCCAAAGCGCCGCTAATGCTGCAAGCGAGATATACAGCACACCGAACCCGGCAAGCAGCCAGTTTCGTCCCGACCGCGCTGCTGCGATGATCACACCAATAGCAACCGGCATGACCATGTATTCTTCCTGACCGGTCGCAGACATCATCATGGCAACCGCAAGGGCAACACCCGTTACGACCGAGATGCCATTGTAATACTTGGGCGCGCACATCCGCGACCATTCCCACATCATCCCGGCGCAGAATACAAACAGCAATATGTCGAAATAAGGAGCGCCGAACCAGACAGCGGCGACAGCCACGGGTGCCATGACCAACGCAGAAAGAACGCGTGGGAGCAAACCGGAATTGGTATCTTTTTGATCTTTGGTCTCAGATGACGGCACCAAAACGCCGCTCCCGCCCGGCAAAGTTATGGATAGCTTTTTCAAGGTGGCTGCGATCAAAATCCGGCCACAGAACATCTTCGAAGACGAATTCCGTGTAAGCTGACTGCCAAAGCAGGAAGTTGCTAATGCGCTGCTCACCACTGGTCCGGATCAGAAGGTCCGGATCAGGGATACCTGCCGTCGACAGATTTTCCTCGATAAGCTCTTCTGTAATCAAATCCGCGGAAAGTTCGCCTGCTGCAACCTTGGCCGCAATGTCGCGCACAGCCTGAGTGATTTCAGCCCGCGCACCGTAGCTCAGCGCAATGGTGAGGTTCAGGCGCGTGTTATCACGGGTCTGATTTTCAGCCTTTGCAAGAAGTTCGCGAATATCGTCGGCGAACCGCGAACGATCACCGATAATACGGATTTTCACGCCATTCTTGTGCAAAGTGGACAATTCACGCTTCAGAAACAGGCGCAGCAACCCCATCAGATCGCTGACCTCGCTTTCAGGTCGCTTCCAGTTCTCTGTCGAGAACCCATAGAGCGTGAGATACTCGATACCGAGTTCGGCCGATGCCTCAATCGTGCGGCGCACCGCATCGACACCGGCACGATGCCCTATGGTACGAGGACGCCCACGACCACGGGCCCAGCGGCCGTTGCCATCCATAATGATGGCAACGTGGCGCGGAACACAGGTCAGATCTGAAGCTTGGGGTTGCGAAGAAAGCACAGCCATAATCAGACTTGCATGATTTCCTGTTCTTTGTGCGAGAGCGCTTCATCAATCTCGCCAATGACCTTGTCGGTCAGCTTCTGAACTTCTTTTTCCTCGTTGTGCATCTCGTCCTTGGAGATGTCACCGTCCTTTTCCCACTTTTTCAGCTGGTCCATGCCGTCACGACGAACGTTACGAACAGAAACCTTGGCCTGCTCGGCATACTTGCCGGCAACTTTCGACAGTTCAGCGCGGCGTTCTTCGTTAAGGGCCGGAATCGGAACACGAACAAGTGTGCCATCAGCCGCCGGGTTCAAACCAAGACCGGACTCACGAATGGCTTTTTCGACGGATTTCACCATCGACTTGTCCCAGACCTGAACAGAAAGCATGCGCGATTCTGGAACGCTGACAGATGCCACCTGGTTAAGCGGGGTCGGAACGCCGTAAGCTTCAACCATAACCGGCTCAAGAAGGCTTACACTGGCACGTCCGGTGCGCAGACCGGTAAATTCCTTGTGCAGTACTTCGACAGCCCCTTCCATACGGCGGGACAGGTCCTTTTTTAGGCCAGCAACGTCAGACACGTTCAGTCTCCATTCGAAATAATCGTAAACGTCCCCTTTGCAGTAACAACGTCTGCAAAGGCACCCGGATTATGCAAAGAAAATACGATAACCGGAATATCATTTTCGCGTGCCAAAGAAATAGCCGATGCGTCCATAACACGCAAATCTTTGGACAAAACTTCCATGTATGTAAGTTTGTCGTAACGCTCTGCTGTCGGATCGGTTTTCGGATCCGCAGTGTAGACACCGTCAACCTGGGTGCCCTTAAGCAACGCATCACAGCCCATTTCGACCGCGCGCAAGGCAGCAGCGGTATCGGTGGTGAAGAACGGGTTACCGGTCCCTGCGGCAAAGATCACAACACGACCTTTTTCCATGTGACGCACGGCACGACGACGAATATAGGGTTCACAAACCGACGACATCGGGATGGCAGATTGAACGCGGGTCTGAATGCCGTGGCGTTCCAGCGCATTCTGAACGGCCAGTGCGTTCATGATGGTGGCGAGCATGCCCATATAGTCGGCAGTTGCGCGTTCCATGCCCTGGGAGGCACCTTTGACGCCGCGGAAGATGTTCCCCCCGCCAATCACCATGCAGACTTCGGCACCCATGTCGTGAACGGCTTTGATTTCGCTGGCAATCCGGTCAACCGTTTCAGGATCAATACCGTATTGCTGATTGCCCAGGAGCCCCTCACCAGAGAGCTTCAAAAGGACGCGACGAAACTTCAGTTGGCCGTTTTCTGCCATGTCGGATTGCCTCTTAAATGCCGATGTAACGCATTGCCCGAACATGGGAAATGCAAAATTCAGATATAAAAAGACCGGCGAGTAACAGGGCGGATATGCGCTGCCGACCTCGCCGGTCTGGATCATACACGAAATGGTGGCAAACGCACCATTTCGATCAGTTGTTTTATTTGTTCAGCTGCTCAGCAACTTCTGCAGCAAAGTCTTTTTCTTCGCGCTCGATGCCTTCACCGAGTTCGAAGCGAACAAAGCCCTTGAGCGTAATCGGCTTGCCAGCTTCTTTGGCAGCGTTCTCGATAACGGTTTTGACTTTGTTTTCACCGTCAATCACGAAGGTCTGCTCAACCAGAACGACCTGTTCGTAATATTTGCGGATACGACCTTCGATCATCTTTTCGATGATCTCTGCCGGGCGGCCCGATTCTTTGGCCTGGTCGGTCAGAACGGCTTTTTCGCGCTCTACCAGTTCTGGATCAAGATCATCAACCGTTGCCGATGCCGGGTTGGTTGCAGCAATGTGCATTGCGATCTGTTTGCCAAGGGCATCAAGAACGCCAGCATCTGCTTCAGATTCGAGTGCCACCAGAACACCGATCTTGCCCAGATCCGGGGCAACAGCAGAGTGAACATAGGAAGCAACAACACCGTTTTCGACCGACAGGCCAGCAGAACGACGCAGGGACATGTTTTCGCCAATGGTGGCGATCATGTGGGTGACCTGCTCTTCGACGTTACGCTGGGTACCCGGGAAAGCAGCTGCTTTAAGGGTGTCGATGTCGCCATTCGCAGCAACAGCCTGGTTTGCGATTTCGCCAACAAACTTCTGGAAGTCTTCGTTACGCGAAACGAAGTCGGTTTCAGCGTTCAGCTCGACAACGGCACCTTTGGTGCCGTCAACAGCGACTGCAACCAGACCTTCGGCAGCAACACGGCCAGCTTTTTTGGCAGCAGCAGCAAGACCCTTGGTACGAAGCCAGTCAACGGCTGCGTCCAGATCACCATCGGTTTCGGACAGCGCCTTTTTGCAATCCATCATGCCAGCGCCGGTGGTTTCGCGAAGCTCTTTAACGAGAGCAGCGGTAATAGCCATTTTTAAAGCCCCTAATTACGCGATCAGGTAAACACCTAACAAAACGGCGGCATGCTAGCCGCCGTTTCATCAGGTACAAAATGAAACTTATGCGGAAGCTTCGTCTGCAGCTTCAGAAGCAGCAGCTGCTTCGGCCGGAACTTCTTCCGCTTCGCCGAGATCTGCGCCAGAAGCAGTCATTTCTTCCTGGATGCCGTCAAGAACGGAACCAACGAACAGATCGCAATACAGCTGAATTGCACGGATCGCATCGTCGTTACCCGGAACCGGGAACTGAACGTTTGCCGGATCAGAGTTGGAGTCGAGGATCGCAACGACCGGGATGTTCAGGTTTTTGGCATCCTGAATAGCAAGCGATTCTTTGTTGGTGTCGACCACGACGATGATGTCAGGAAGACCACCCATGTCCTTAATACCGCCAAGCGCGCGCTCAAGCTTGTCGCGCGAACGGGTCAGGTTCAGGATTTCTTTTTTGGTCAGACCTTCTGCACCGGAGTTCAGGATTTCGTCCTGTTCTTTGAGGCGCTTGATCGAGTTGGAAACGGTGTTCCAGTTGGTCAGCATGCCGCCGAGCCAGCGATGGTTGACATAGTACTGGCCGCAACGCTTTGCAGCGTCTGCAATGATCGGGGAAGCCTGACGCTTGGTACCGACGAAGAGAACACGACCACCCGAAGCAGTAACGTCACGAACGGCCTGCATCGCGCGATGCAGCATCGGGACGGTTTCCTGCAGGTTCAGGATGTGAATGTCGTTACGGGCACCAAAGATGTACGGTTTCATCTTCGGGTTCCAACGGCGGGTGTGGTGACCAAAGTGGACACCAGCTTCCATGAGCTGGCGCATGGTAAAGGTTGGCAAAGCCATGATAATTCCTACCTTTTTCCGGTTAATACCTCCGCGGAAGGGGATTCCATACACCATGTATGAAACACCGGATGGACGAGTTGCCATATGACGGCAGTCGCCGCTCTTCCGCGTGCGATGTTCGGGGCGGGTTTTAATCCCCCTCACGCGAGATTGCAACCCCTAAAATGCGCACAAATGCGCGGTTCCCGATGGGCTATTGGGGTAACTTGTTGCAACCAGATGAAATCATCAGATTTCCTCGGCGAATTCCACACCGGGAATCGCGCCAATTGCCCCGATAAGCGACGGGCCAACCTTGTAGTTTTCTTCAAGCTCGATCTCGGCCATCCGACCGTCGTCACAAACCGATGACAGGGTAACCAGACCACGCCCCTTACCTGCCTGCTCAAGCAGCTGGCGAATCTCATCAACGGGATCAGGTCGGTTAAGTCGAATGCGAATGCCTTCGGCAGCACCGGTGACGGCCTTTTCAAGATCTTCGACACGCTGGCCCTGAATGCGAAGCTGACCGTCGCGCATTTCAGCAGAGACATTCAACAATACCGGGCGCCCGGCAGTGATGATTTCCTTATAGGCTGCCCAGGCCTCTGCCCAGAAAGCGACCTCGAAACTGCCGGTCGGGTCCGAGAACATGACAAAGGCGAATTTCGAACCGTTCTTTTTGGAAATCATTTCGCGTGCGTTGATCAGGGTCCCTGCAAGGCGGATGGTGCCCTTGTTTGATGCACGCATGCGGGCCGGCAGTTCCTTGATCGGGGCAATACCGATGCGCTGGATGCTTTTGCCAAAAGTATCAAGCGGATGAGCCGACAGATAGAACCCAATGGCCGAGAATTCCTCGGTCAGTTTTTCCATCGGGACCCAGTCGCGTTCATCAGGCAGCCGGATCTGGTCCTTGCCAAAGCCGCTGCTGTCGCCAAACATCGAAATCTGATCGTCGTTGCGCGCATGCATTTCACGCTGGGCAACGGCGATGACCTTATCGACATTTTCAAACATGACCTTGCGGTTCGATGCCAGACAATCAAGTGCGCCTGCCCGCACAAGGTTTTCAAGCAGGCGTTTATTGACCGCCCGACTGTCGATACGCGATGCGAAATCGGTGATGTCCTTGAACGGTCCGTTGGCTTCGCGCTCCGCCACCAGGCTTTCCATTGCGGCATCGCCGACATTTCGAACCGCGGCCAGCGCATAACGGATCTTGCGCACGCCATCATGGTTTTCAACCGAAAACGCGACCTGGGAGTTGTTCACGCAAGGCGGCAGGATTTCGATTTCAAGCCGTTCGACCTCCTGTTTGAAAATCGCCAGCTTTTCGGTGTTGTGCATATCAAGCGTCATCAACGCGGCCATAAATTCGACCGGATAGTTCGCCTTGAGATATGCCGTCTGATAGGCCACCAGCGCATAGGCCGCAGCGTGGGACTTGTTAAAGCCGTAGGATGCGAATTTTGCGACCTGATCAAAGATGTCAGACGCCTGCCCGCGATCAACGCCGTTCTTTTCCGCGCCATCGACAAACAGACTACGCTGTTTTTCCATCTCCTCGGCGATTTTCTTACCCATTGCACGGCGCAACAGGTCAGCGCCGCCAAGCGAGTAGCCAGCCATGATCTGGGCAAGTTCCATGACTTGCTCCTGATAGATCATGATGCCATAGGTTTCTTCGAGGATCGGCTGCAACATCGGGTGCATGTAATCAGGTTCTTCCTGACCGTGCTTACGCGCGATGTAATGCGGAATGTTGTCCATCGGACCCGGACGATACAGCGCCACAACAGCGATAATATCTTCGAGCGTATCGGGCTTCAGCCCACGCAAGACATCCTGCATGCCCTGGGATTCAAGCTGGAACACGCCGACGGTTTCGGCTGCTGACAACAGCTTGAAGGCCGGGCGATCATCAAGGGGAATTGCACTGATATCAAAGTCTTGCGGAACATCTTTGCGAAGGCGCATTAAATTGACGGCCTCGATAATCACCGTCAACGTCTTAAGGCCCAGGAAGTCAAACTTCACCAGCCCGGCATTTTCAACAAACTTCATGTTGAACTGGGTGACCGGCATGTCCGAACGCGGATCGCGATACAGCGGGACCAGTTCATCAAGGTCACGGTCACCGATCACGACGCCTGCCGCGTGGGTCGATGAGTTACGGTAAAGGCCTTCGATCTGCATGGCGATCGACAGCAGGCGATCAATATCCGGGTCCTCGCGCGCAATGCGGCGCAGGTCCGGTTCCATATCAATTGCTTCCTTGAGCGGGATCGGCTTGGCCGGATCGCCCGGGATCATTTTACAGATCTTGTCGACATAGCCATACGGGATCGACAGAACGCGCCCGACGTCGCGCACAGCGGCCTTTGCCTGCAACTTACCAAAGGTAATGATCTGTGCGACGCGGTCATGGCCATATTTTTTCTGCACATACTCGATCACCTCGCCGCGCCGGTCCTGACAAAAGTCGACGTCAAAGTCAGGCATCGACACACGTTCCGGGTTCAGGAAACGTTCGAACAGCAACGAGAAACGCAGCGGATCAAGGTCGGTAATCAAAAGCGCATAGGCCACAAGCGACCCCGCACCCGAGCCACGGCCCGGCCCGACGGGGATTTCATGATCCTTGGCCCACTGGATGAAGTCGGCAACGATCAGGAAGTAACCCGGGAAGCCCATCTGGTTGATGATGCCAAGTTCGTAATCAAGGCGTTCCCAATAGGGCTTGGCGATTTCTTCCTTTTCCTCGTCCGACATTTCGTCGGTAAAGACATATTTTTCGAGACGGCCTTTCAGGCCCTCTTCGGACATGTGGCGCAGTTCATCGACCTCTGTTCGGCCTTCGCCGCAATCAAACGGCGGCAGGATCGGATCGATCTTTTCAACGTGCCAGGAGCAGCGCTTGGCGATCAATAGGGTATTGTCGCAGGCCTCGGGGATATCGGCGAACAAGTCGCGCATTTCAGCAGCCGACTTGAACCGATGGTCCGGAGTGAGTTTCCAACGATCTTCCTGACCAACAACAGCCCCCTGCCCGACGCAAATAAACACGTCATGGGCTTCATACATATCGACCGTCGGGAAATAGCAGTTATTGGTAGCAACCAGCGGCACATCATGATCATAAGCCAGCTTGATCAGGCCGGGTTCGACCTGCTCTTCAAGCGGCTCACCATGGCGCTGCAATTCAATATAGAGGCGATTGCCAAAGATATCCTTGAGGTCTGCCACGCAGCTTTCGGCCTTATCGACCTGCTCTTCACCCAGTAAGCGCGCAAGCGGACCCGTCGGACCACCGGTCAGGCAGATGATATGGTCGGCGTATTTTCGGATATGTTCGTAAAGTGCCTTGGGCTCGCTTCCGGCCTCGGACGTCATGTGTGCGCGCGAGATGATTTTCAGCAGATTGAAATAGCCTTCCTTGTTCTGGGCAATCAGAACAAGCCGATCAGGCATCGGTTCGCGGGCGATTTTGCCAACAGCAGGCTTATCACCATAACGCTCCACGCCCATCTGCACGCCAAGGATCGGCTGAATGCCGGCACCACTGAGCGCCCCAGCAAAATCAAGTGCGCCGAACATGTTGTCGGTATCGGTCATCGCAACGGCCGGTTGGCCGTCAGCAGCACAGAGTTTTGCCAGCTCCTTGGTCGTGATCGCACCTTCGGCCAGCGAATAGTTGGTGTGTACACGAAGATGGACGAAACCGTTTTCCATCGGAGCCAGACCTCTGAAATATAAGAAAAATGCAGGATCGTCGCGCCCATCACGGGCACGACAAAACCAGCTTAAAGAATTTTGATCGCTTAGGAAAGATCAGCCGGGTCGAGTTCGATCAAATGACCATCTCGCAGGGTGACCACCCGATCCATCTGACGCGCAAGTTCCGGGTTATGGGTCGCAATCAGCGACGCCAGACCGGTTTCGCGCACAAGCGTCATCAACATCCCAAACACCGTATCCGCCGTTTGCGGATCAAGGTTGCCGGTGGGTTCATCGGCAAATAGAACATCGGGCACGTTGGCCAAGGCACGGGCAATCGCGACGCGCTGTTGCTCCCCACCTGACAGGCGCGCCGGACGATGCCCCGCACGGTTTTCAAGCCCCAGACAGCGCAACAGTTCCAGCCCGCGTTCTTCGGCCTCTGGCCGTTTAAGGCCGTTGATCATTTGCGGCATAACGACGTTTTCAAGGGCTGAAAATTCCGGCAGAAGATGATGATACTGATAAACAAAGCCAATATGGCTGCGACGCATTTCAGTACGCGCAAGGTCAGACAAATCCGTGCTGCGTTTACCACCGATCGAGACCAGCCCGCCATCAGGCTTTTCAAGCAAACCGGCAATCTGAAGCAGGGTTGATTTACCCGCCCCGGACGGCCCGACAAGGGCCACGATTTCGCCCTGATGGATTTCCAGATCGACCGATTTCAGAATTTCGAGCTGATCGGGGCCCTGATTGAAGATGCGATCAATCTTTTCAAGGCGCAGCACGACCTTGCGCGCACGTTGTTGGGCGGTTGTTTTCAACAGATCACTCATAACGCAGGGCCTCCACCGGATCGAGGCGCGATGCCCGCCATGCCGGATAGACCGTGGCAAGGAAGGACAATGTCAGCGACATGATGCAGACCATAACAACCTCGCCGACATCCATGTCAGCAGGCAGCTGCGACAGGAAGTAAATTTCGGCATTGAACAGGTCGGTCCCGGTCAGGCTTTGGATAAACTGACGGATATTCTCGATATTCAGGCAGAACAGAACACCAATGACCAGACCGGAAATCGTCCCCAGCACGCCAATGGAGGCACCGGCCAGGAAGAATACCTTCATAATCGACTGGCGGGTCGCACCCATGGTGCGCAGGATGGCGATATCACGCCCCTTGTCCTTCACCAGCATCACCATGCCCGAAATGATGTTAAAGGCTGCGACAAGGATGATCAGGGTCAGGATCAGGAACATCACATTGCGTTCGACCTGAAGCGCGTTAAAGAACCCGGCATTGGATTGCTGCCAATTGACCAGACGCAACGGTGAGCTGGAAAGCGTGCCAAGCAGTTCATCCATCGTGTCATCAAGTGCGCCGATATCTTCAAGCATCACTTCAAAATGGGTGATTTTTTCCGGCAGTCGGAAATAGGTCTGTGCAGCTGCCAGCGGCATGAAGATAAAGCCGCTGTCATATTCATACATACCGATATCAAACAGGCCCGCCACGGTGTAGCCACGCACACGCGGCACAGAACCAAATGCCGTGACATTCCCCTTTGGCGAAATCAGATTGACCGTATCACCAACACCGACGCCCAGTTTCATGGCCAGACGCGCGCCCATGATCACGGTGTCTTCGCCCTTGAAATCATCAAGCGATCCGAAAACGATATTGTCCGCGATGGTCTGGCGCTTCTTGACATCTTCGGGGCGCATGCCACGCACAATGGCGCCGGATGCACGACCGTTTTTCGATGCCATCACCTGCCCTTCGACCACGGGTACGCTCAGCACCACATTGCCGGTTGTCGCGATCTGTTCTTCGATCTTGGCGTAATCGCCAATGCCCCCGTTCCCCTGTGCATAAACAGAGATATGACCGTTCAGCCCGAGAATGCGGCCAAGCAGTTCCGCCCGGAAACCATTCATCACCGACATGACAATGATGAGCGTCGCAACACCCAGCATAATGCCGAGTAGCGAAAAGATGGCGATGACGGAAACAAAGCCTTCCTGCCGACGTGGACGCAGGTAGCGAAAGGCCACCATACGCTCGAACGGACTGAACATGGGCAATCGATCCTTGTGGAAGCGGAACTGGAAACCGGGCTGGATAAAAAAGACTTAGCACCCAAACCGGAAATGGCAACGGGGCAGCATAGGCCGCCCCGTTTAAATACGTTTCAAGATCAACCCTTGATCTGATTAAGAGCCGCTTCAAAGGTGACTTCGGTTTTCTCACCCGATTTACGGTTCTTGAGCTCGACAACACCGTTCTTGAGGCCTTTGGGGCCGATCACGATCTGCCAGGGCAGACCGATCAGGTCCATATCGGCAAACTTGCCACCCGCGCGGATGTCACGATCATCATAAAGGACCTCGATCCCGGCATTGTTCAGTTGGGCATAGTAATCTTCACAAGCCGCATCACAGGTATCATCACCGGTGCGCAGGTTGATCAGACCAACCTGATACGGTGCGACGGCTTCGGGCCAGATGATGCCGTTTTCGTCGTGGGAAGCTTCGATCAGCGCACCGACAAGACGCGACACACCGATGCCATAAGAGCCCATCTGAACCGGAACTTCGGTGCCATCCGGTCCAAGAACGGTCGCGCCCATTGGTTCGGAATACTTGGTGCCGAAGTGGAAGATATGACCGACTTCGATACCGCGCGTGGTGACAAGATCATCACCAAGTGCGGAAACCGCATCGTCATTGGCGTCGTGCATTTCCTCGGTTGCGGCATAGTCTTTCAGCGTGCCCTGCACCCAGTTTTCAAGGCCGGTACGATCATTAAGATCAACGCCCTTGCCGGTCAGGTCCTTATCAAGCCACTTCTTGTCGCAGAAAACTTCGCTTTCGCCGGTGTCAGCCAGAATGATGAATTCATGGCTAAGATCACCACCGATCGGACCGGTATCGGCGACCATCGGGATCGCCTTGACACCCAGACGGGTGAAAGTCCGGCAATAAGCCAGGAAGATCTTGTTATAGGTGTGACGCGCGCTTTCGTAATCGATATCGAAAGAGTACGCGTCTTTCATATAGAACTCGCGACCACGCATCACGCCAAAGCGCGGGCGGATCTCGTCACGGAATTTCCACTGAATGTGATAGAGCAGCTGCGGCAGTTGCTTATAAGAGCGCACATCCTTGCGGAAGATGTCGGTGATCGCTTCTTCGTTGGTCGGACCAAACAGCATCTTGCGGTCATGGCGGTCGGTGATGCGCAGCATCTCGAGGCCGTAATCATCATAACGACCACTTTCCTGCCAAAGCTCGGCCGGCTGGATGGTCGGCATCAGCAGCTCGTTAAAGCCAATCTTGTCCTGTTCTTCGCGAACGATCTGTTCGATCTTTTTAAGAACACGGTGGCCGAGTGGCAGCCAGGAATAGATCCCTGCGGTCAGCTGGCGCACCATACCGGCGCGGAGCATCAGACGATGGGACGCAATCTGGGCTTCCGAAGGGGTTTCCTTCAGGGTCGGCAGAAAGAACTGGGAAAGACGCATCAATGCCTCGTGATGATCAGATCTGAATGTTTAGTAACCTTGCCCGGAAAATGCGACAGAGCAGCCCGAAACGCAAGCCGGAACTTGCTTTATCTCGTCTATAGCCGATTAGGCGGCAAAGATGGCAAAACTACGATAGCGAACAACACCCCCAAAGGGCGTTCAGCGAAAGCCCGCCCTGCGGCACGCCTCGATCAATTCTGCACTGTTGGCTGCATCGCCAAGCGGCTGGTCGTCGAAATAGACCTGTCTGTTGCGGTAGGTGATTTTGCCAATGCTTTGTTCGCCGCTCACGCCATTGGGCACCGCAATCCCGGAATACTCAAAGAAGTCGATGGAGACCGGGAACTCGATTTCCTTGGGCAATGACTTCAAGATGTTGCTGCCGCCATTCAAATCAGCCGGAGCGACATTGTTGCCACGGACATCCACACCCGGTTTGTAGGTGACGTCATCATCGGCAACATGGCGCACCAGTTCCTTGCAGGCTGAACGCGACACCGTGATTGTCGGTGTCGTTGGCTCGGTCGATGCTGCAGCATCACCTGCAACAGCATTATCTGTTCCTTCGTTGCCAGAAGGGAACGGGGATTCGTCCTGGGCCAGCACAGCGGTCATCGGAAACGCCAGCAACATCACCACAGGAATAGCTGCCAATAGTCTGATTTTATGACCAAATCCGACGCTAGCAATAGACTGGACCCATGGAAAATTGATCATGTTTTAGCTTCGCCCTATCTGTGTGCAGTGCAGCAACGATTCATTTGTGAAGTTTGGTCAAAACATCTTGCATAAAAATGAAACATGTGGCTTTTTAGTCCTCCGCTAACGGCGCAAGATCGTTGCGGATGGCGTATCGCAGCCGCTCATAAAATTGCGGGAGGCTTTGTTGCCAATAAGCATACAAGAAGCTGGCGCGACGTCGAAACAAAACCTGTGCTACGTGCCCAGGTCTTGAGGAGGAAGTATAAAAAGATTACGGGAAAACAGCTATAAAAATAGCGTCTTAGCAAGATCCTTGTGATCTTGCTTTTTTTTTTGCCCTCTCCTGCAAGCTATGACTTTTCTGCAAGGCTGAACGACAAAACCCCGCAGCAATTTGTGCGGGGTTTCATATTTTGTGGCCTGTCGGAAATCGACTTATTTCGGCGGGCGCACCTCGATCATGCCGCTGGTAATCACAAACCATGCGACAACCCAAAGAATGGCCGAGATCAGGCTGGTGGCGAGGATCTTTTTCCACATATGCGTTTTTTCCGGCGCACCACTGTCATGGCCGGGCTCAACATTTTCGACCCGCTTTACGCCGACAGGCAGCACCATAAACAGCACCAGCCACCAGATAACGATGTAAACAAGTATTCCGGAAAACCAGTTCATGGATGTCTCTTTGGGTTGGGGTCAAATTATTTGGTCAGCAGACGATAAAAACGCCCGACCCTTTTTGCAAGGCCGGACGCTGTGAGATGGGTCTCGTCAAAGCCGATACGAGATCAAACTTGTTCGAGTTCAACAAGCGTGCCGTTGAAATCCTTGGGATGAAGGAACAAGACCGGTTTGCCATGGGCGCCAATCTTTGGTTCGCCATCCCCCAGCACACGGGCGCCACTTGCCAGCAGCTTGTCACGTGCAGCCAGAATGTCATCGACTTCATAGCAAACATGATGAATGCCGCCCGACGCATTCTTTTCAAGGAATCCCTTGATCGGAGAGTTTTCACCGAGCGGATAGAGTAGTTCGATCTTGGTGTTGGGCAGTTCGACAAAAACAACCGTCACGCCGTGATCAGGTTCGTCTTGCGGCTCCGAGACTTTTGCCCCCAGAACATCGCGATATTGCGCAATCCCGGCTTCAAGGTCCGGCACAGCAATCGCAACGTGGTTCAGCCGTCCAATCATGGTGTTCTCCTAACGTCTTTAATCTGCCCGATTGACGCCAATCTAGGGTCTGAGGCCGGTTGGAGACAACTGCGCTTTTGGTCGAATGCGCCTGTGTATCACCGATTACCCGTTCTCGTTTACGCGCACCAGATGCACCTCGATCAGCGGACGTTTGCCCATCCGTTGGCGCACCGGACGCCGGAGCGCCTGACGCACGGCAAGAATCACCGCGGAATCATCAAGAACTTCTTCGTCATTGAGCTGATCAATGCGATTGCCGATTTCGGCCGCAAAGTGATCCAGACGGGTTTCTTCGCCGGGCTCGTCAAACAAGCTGGGGGCTGTGATCATCGGATCGTTGACCATCTCACCAAACTGGTTGAGCACGATGGTCACAAACATCACGCCATTCCAGACTATGCGATTGCGGTTGCGGAAGGTATCAGCATCGCGTTTGAGCAACCGACCGCCATCAAGGGCAAGAACACCGGCCTCAGCCACACCAATGACGTGGGCATCACCCGGTGCCAATCGAATGACCGTGCCATCATGCGGAATCACCTGTTCTGGGATCTGGCATTCCGCACCAAGGGCAGCCTGTTCGCACAGATGGCGGGTTTCACCATGAACCGGGACAAGGATCTTTGGCCGGGTCAGCTGATACATGCGCGTCAAATCCTCGCGGCCGGGGTGGCCCGATACATGGATCGGTTCATCGCGCGCAGTAATGACTTTGACGCCACGACGGATCAGCATGTTCTGGATATAGCCGATGGACTTTTCATTGCCCGGAATTTCACGCGCCGAGAACACCACCGTATCACCCGGATCAAGTTGGACGGTCGGATGATCGCCCTTGGCAATGCGCGAAAGTGCGGCACGCGGTTCGCCCTGTGACCCGGTGCAAATCAAAAGCACCTGATCCTTGGGCACCTCCATCGCATCTTCGTCAGTCAGAAGGTTCGGATAGCCTTTCAGGTAGCCGACTTCGCGCGCAGCTTCTGTTACACGATTAAGCGACCGACCAGCCAGACCAACACAGCGCCCGTTCTCGTGGGCGGCCTCAATCACCGACTGCACACGGGCAACGTTGGTGGCAAAGCAGGCAACAGCAATGCGGCCTTGTGGATGTTCGGCAAAAAGTTTGGACAGGTTTTTGGCAACGTCGCCTTCGGAGCCTGTTTTGCCCTCAGAAAACACATTGGTCGAATCACAGACCAGCGCCATAACGCCTTCATCGCCCAGTGCTTCGAGCTTTTTGACATCCGATGCCTCGCCAATCTGGGGATCGGGGTCGAACTTCCAGTCGCCAGTATGGACAATCAGGCCTTTGGGGGTGCGGATGGCAAGCGCGTTCGGTTCCAGGATCGAATGCGTCATGGTGACGAATTCGATATCAAAGCACCCCAGTTCGAACCGACCACCAAGTTCGATCACATGGATCGGCACTTCGTCGGCGAAATCGGTCTCGGAAAGCTTGGCCTTCAGGAATTCGGCGGCAAACGGGGTGGCATAGATCGGGCATTTCAAACGCGGCCACAGATATGGCACGGCCCCCAGGTGATCTTCGTGCGCGTGGGTCAGAACCAGACCAAGCAGCTTGTCCTTGCGCTCCTCGATAAAGGTCGGATCGGGCATTACCACGTCGACGCCCGGCAGGCCTTCCTCGCCGAACGAAACACCCATATCGACCATCAACCATTGATCGTCATAGCCATAAAGGTTCAGGTTCATGCCAATTTCGCCGGAACCTCCGAGCGGCACGAACAAAACGTCATCTTTTGGCAAATACAAATCCACAGAGGGTATCCTTTGTTTTCGGCAGGTTGATTAGGGTCAGGACCTAGATGCGGAATAATCGTTCGGCATGCAGGGCGCAAGTCTTTATCAAGCGGACTTACCTGCCTGCTGGCTGTTGCGACGGTAAATCATCAACAGTCCAAGCATGGTCAGATCACCATGCAGATGCTCAATTTCGTCAACTGCCTTGGTAAAGAGCGGCGCAAGCCCGCCCGTTGCCACCACTTTTATATGGTCGAGATTTTGCTGTTTGCGAATGCGCGCCAGCAATCCTTCGATCATCGAGACATAGCCCCAGTAAACACCGGACTGCATGGCTTCGACCGTGTTCTTGCCCACCACACTGCGCGGCGCTTCAATCGCGACCATTGGCAACTGGGCGGCGGCCATATGCAGCGCCTTGATCGACAGGTTGACACCCGGCGCAATCACACCGCCAAGGTAATCGCCATTGTCATCAACCACGTCAAAGGTCGTGGCTGTACCAAAATCAAGCACCACCAGCGGTCCACCAAACAGTTCATGGGCGGCAATCGCATTGACAAGACGGTCTGCGCCAACCTCGCTTGGTCGGTCCATGATGACTTTCATGTCAAGATTGACCGCAGGATCGCCAACCACCATCGGTTCGACATTGAAATAGCGGCGACACAGGGTTTTCAGGCTGAATTCCGCAGCAGGCACCACGGTGGCAATAATGGCCCCCGTGATCGCATCCTTGGGCACGCCAGAAAGCGTGAAAAGATGGTGCAACCACACACCCAACTCGTCAGCGGTGCGTTCAGTCGTGGTCGAACAGCGCCACTGGCCCTTAATGGTATCGCCATCAAAAACGGCAAAGACGATGTTGGTGTTCCCGGCGTCAATCGCAAGCAACATGATGCTTACAAGCCTCCGCTACAAAGCAAGCTATTGGATGGTGTCAGGCGGCAAAGAATACTTCGCCTGCCCCGATACGGTGCTCGGCACCGCTGTCTTCTCTTAGGATAAGTGAGCCATCGTCATCAAGCCCGACGAAAGTTCCCGCGAGCTCGCGTTCAGTCAATCGCGCCGCAACCGGCTTGCCGATCCCGTAACCCCGCGCCAGCCAGGCTTCGCGGATCGGGACAAAACCGTCCTGTTCCCAAATCGGCAACCAGTGCGCAACACGCGCGACATAGGTGGATACCAGATCATCCACCGAAACTGGGGCACCGAGGGCTGCCAATGACGTTGCCGGGCGTTCTGAATCATCGGGGAAGAAAGCAACATTAACCCCTGCCCCGATCACAAGGTAATCGGTCGCTGAACGCTGGTTGGATGCGCTTTCAAGCAGGATACCGCAGATCTTGCGGCCGTTAACCATCAGATCATTGGGCCATTTGCAATCCGGACGGACATGACCACCGGTAACGGTTTCGACCGCCTCAGCCATGGCAACAGCAATCAGAAAGGTCAATCGGGCCGCTTCGGCCAATGAGCAGGTCGGACGCAGCAAGAGCGATGAATAAAGATTTCCTACAGGCGACGACCAGACCCGGCCACGGCGACCACGACCGGATGTCTGGCTTCTGGCTAAAACAAGGGCGCCACTTTGGGCGCCCTTGTCTGCGAGGCGCTTGGCCTCTTCGTTTGTGCTGTCGATCGTATCCCGTTCGTGAAGGGTGAAACCTTCGGGAAGACGGATCGTACGCAAAGCCATTCTTACATCCCAAACAGCGATGCCGCGGCAACAGCTGCGCTGTCCATCAGCGGGTTCGGGAAGAAGACGAAGGCCAGGATGATGATCGTGGCAACCGCCATAATGACATTCATCTCGGTGCCATTGCGATCAAAGCCTTCGACCGGCTCGTCAAAGTACATGACCTTGATGATACGCAGGTAGTAATAGGCGCTGACGACCGAGGTCACCAAACCGATAACTGCAAGCGTTACAAGACCGGCATCAACGGCTGCCTTGAAGACATAGAACTTGCCAAAGAAGCCTGCCAGCGGCGGGATACCTGCCATCGAGAACATGAAGATCGCAGTGATCGCAGCCATCAGCGGCTTGGTTTTGGCCAGACCGGCGAGATCTGTGATTTCCTCGTTCATGCGGTCGTTACGACGCATGCACAGGATCACGGCAAAGGTGCCAAGGTTCATGACAAGGTAGATACCCAGATAAACCAGAACACCCGTGACACCGGCCTCGGTACCGGCAGCCAGACCGACAAGCGCGAAACCAACGTGACCAATGGACGAATAGGCCATCAGACGTTTGATGTTTTCCTGACGAAGTGCGGCAAAGGAACCGACAACCATCGACAGGATAGCGATCAGGACAATGATCTGCTGCCAGTCTTCGACGGCACCACCAAACGGACCAACGGCAACGCGGATGAAGAGTGCCAGACCGGCAATCTTCGGCGCGACTGCAAAGAAGGACGTGACCGGGGTCGGCGCACCTTCATAGACGTCCGGGGTCCACATGTGGAACGGAACGGCGGAAACCTTGAAGCACAGGCCGGCAAAGATGAAGGCCAGACCAACCAGCGCACCAAGCGGCAGTTCACCACCCACAAGGGTATCGCCAAGAACGGTGAAGTTCGTGGTGCCGGTGAAGCCATAAACCATCGACATGCCATACAGCAGGATGCCAGAGGCGATCGATCCGAGGATGAAGTATTTCAGGCCCGATTCTGTCGAACGCACAGTGTCACGGCGGATAGCAGCGACAACATAAAGCGCAAGCGACTGCAGTTCGAGACCAAGATACAGCGACAGCATATCGGTTGCCGACACCATCGCCATCATGCCAAGCGTGGCAAGAGAGATCAGGATCGGGAACTCGAAGCGTGCCATGTTCTCACGCTCGGCAAAGTTCATGGTCATGATGATGCCGGTTGCAGAACCGATCAGGATCAGGACCTTGCAGAACTTGGCAAACGGATCAGCGCTGAACTGACCATAGAATGCCGAACCACCATCACCCATCACGACCAGAGCGATGGCAACGACCTGGGCGGCGACTGCCAGCCAGGATACGGTGCGGAAGGATTTGTCCTTGCCGGCGAAAACCCCAAGCATCAACAGCGCCAAGGCAGAAACTGCCATAAACATTTCGGGCAGCGCGGCCCCGAGGTTGAGCATAGAAACTCCCATGTTCATTCCCCTCAATTCGCAGCCAGCTGGGCGGCGTGTGCCGCTGCAGCCTGGGCCGTTTCGACCTGGTTGACGAGGTTCTCAACCGAGACATGCATGATGTCGAGGAAGGAGACCGGATAGACCCCCATCCACAGAACGATGATCACCAGCGGTGCAAAGATAATCCATTCACGCGGGCTCAGATCAAGGATGGTTTTCAAGTTCTCTTTGGTCAGAGCCCCGAAAATAATCCGGCGATAGAGATACAGCGCATAGGCCGCACCAAGGATCAGACCGGTCGCCGCAAAGAAGGCGACCCAGGTGTTGGCTTCGAATGCACCCAGAAGTGCGAGAATTTCACCAACGAACCCGCCCGTACCCGGCAGACCAACCGATGCCATGGTGAAGAACATGAAGATCAGTGCGTAGCTCGGCATGCGATGCACCAGACCGCCATAGGCGTCGATTTCGCGGGTATGGATACGGTCATAGACCACACCGACACACAGGAAGAGTGCACCGGAAACCACACCGTGGCTGAGCATCTGGAAGATCGAACCTTCGATACCATGCTGGTTAAAGGTAAACGCACCGATGGTCACGATCCCCATATGGGCGACCGACGAGTATGCAATCAGCTTCTTCATGTCCTGCTGCGCAAGGGCGACCAGCGACGTATAGATGATTGCAACAATCGACAGCGTGAAGACGAGCGGTGCGAAGGTTTCAGATGCCAGCGGCATCATCGGCAGCGAGAAACGCAGGAAACCGTAACCACCCATTTTCAAGAGCACACCAGCCAGGATCACAGAACCGGCCGTCGGTGCCTCAACGTGGGCATCGGGCAGCCAGGTATGGACCGGCCACATCGGCACCTTGACGGCGAACGATGCAAAGAAGGCCAGCCAGAGCCAGAGCTGCATATTATAGTCGAAGCCGTATTCCATCAGGGTCGGGATATCGGTGGTGCCGGCTTCGAAATACATCGCAAGCAGTGCCACCAGCATCAGGACCGAACCAAGAAGGGTGTAGAGGAACAGCTTGAATGCCGCATAGACGCGACGCTGACCACCCCAGACGCCGATGATGATGAACATCGGGATCAGGACGCCTTCGAAGAACAGATAGAACAGCAGACCGTCAAGGGCGCTGAACATGCCGACCATCATCGTTTCAAGAACGAGGAAGGCGATCATGTATTCCTTCACGCGCTTCTGGATCGCTTCCCAAGCCGACAGAATACAAATCGGTGTGAGGAAGGTCGCAAGCAGGACGAAGAGAACGGAAATACCGTCAACGCCCATGTGATAGGAAATGTTCAGACCCGGCATCCAGTCCGCCTGCTCGACAAACTGGAAATCTGCGGTCGTTGCATCGAAGTTCACCCACAGCATCAAGGATACGAGGAACGTGAACCCCGAGGTCCAAAGCGCAACCCAACGGGAATTGCGGGCAACAGTCGCCTCTTCACCGTTGATCAGCAGCAGCAGGGCTGCACCGACCAGCGGCAGGAAAGTGACGATCGAAAGAATTGGCCAATCACTCATCGCCCGTTAACCCATCTTCCAAATTGTGTAGGAGACCAGCGCCGCAATGCCGATCAGCATCGCAAATGCATAGTGATAGACGAAACCACTCTGAATGGCGCTGACGCGACGTGCGATGTTACGGCAAACGGCTGCAACACCATCCGGACCGCAACCATCAATGACGGCACCATCCCCTGATTTCCAGAAGCCATAGCCCAAAGCAAAGGCCGGCTTGACGAAAATCTTGTCATAGAGTTCGTCGAAGTACCATTTGTTCAGCGCGAAGCGGTAAACACCGTTGAAGGTGTTGGCCAGCGTGCGCGGAAGCGTCGGTACCAACTTGTACATGACAATCGCAAGCGACAGACCGGTCAGCATCGCAACGAACGGCGCCCAAACGACCCAACCCGGGACGTGGTGTGCGTTCTCAAGTGCGTTGTGGCCTTCTGCCATGAAGATTGCGCCATTCCAGAAGGACAGCATTTCCTCATAATCACCGACACCGAACCAATCCGATGCAAACCAACCGGCAAAGATCGCACCAACGGTCAGGAACAGGAGCGGACCCGTCATGACTGCAGGGCTTTCATGCACGTGTGCCATGGTGCGTTCATCCGCACGCGGTGCGCCGAAGAAGGTCAGGAAGATCAGACGCCAGCTATAGAACGAGGTCATCAGAGCAGCCAGAATACCTGCCCAGAAGGCGTACAAACCAACACCGGTATGTGCGGCATAGGCGCTTTCAAGGATCAGGTCCTTGGAATAGTAGCCCGCGAAGCCCGGAACACCGGTAATCGCCAGCGTACCAATCACCATGACAGCGAAGGTCAGCGGAACCATTTTGGCAATACCGCCCATCTTGCGCATATCCTGTTCATCAGACATGGCGTGGATGACCGAACCGGCACCAAGGAACAGAAGCGCCTTGAAGAAACCGTGCGTCATCAGGTGGAAGACACCTGCCGAATAAGCCGACACGCCGCAAGCAAAGAACATATAGCCCAGCTGCGAGCAGGTCGAATAGGCAATGACGCGTTTGATGTCGTTCTGAACACAGGCGATGGTCGCAGCGAAGAACGCCGTCGAGGCACCAACGATGGTCACGATCATCAGGGTGGTTTCAGCATATTCAAAGATCGGCGACAGACGCGCGACCATGAACACACCAGCCGTCACCATGGTTGCCGCGTGAATAAGTGCGGAAACCGGGGTCGGGCCTTCCATTGCGTCGGGAAGCCAGGTGTGAAGACCAAGCTGTGCTGATTTACCCATCGCGCCGATGAACAGCAGGAAGCAGGTAATCTCAAGTGCGGAGAACTCATGGCCCAGGAACATCAGCGTTGCGCCAGCGACTTCTTCGGCATTGCCAAAGATGACGTCGAACTGGACACTGTCGAACAGGACATAGACCGCAAAGATACCAAGGGCAAAGCCGAAGTCACCGACACGGTTGACGATGAAGGCTTTCATCGCAGCAGCCGATGCAGACGGCTTGGAATACCAGAAACCGATCAGAAGATACGATGCCAGACCAACGCCCTCCCAGCCGAAGAACAGCTGGATCAGGTTGTCGGCGGTAATCAGCATCAGCATCGCAAAGGTGAACAGGCTCAGATACGCCATAAAGCGCGGCTTGTCCGGATCATGCGACATATAGCCGATGGAATAGATGTGAACCATCGAGGACACGCCGGTCACAACGATCAGCATCACACAGGTCAGCGTATCAATACGCAGCGACCAGGACGCATCAAAGCTGCCCGAGGAAATCCAGGTAAACAGTTCGATCACAACCGGGTTGCCACCCAGCGCAACATCGACAAAGGCAAAGATCGAGATCACAAACGCAATCACGACACCGGCAACGGTGACCAGCTGGGCCACGCGATCAGCCGAGGACGCACCATGATGGTGATGACCATGGCTATCATGCGGGGCCTGCTTCGCGGTCGACATGGCGCCGACCAGCGTAATGGTCCCGGCAAGAACTGCCGCGATCAGGGGCAGGAATACAATCAACGGATACATATCTGCCTTACCCCTTCATCATGTTGATGTCTTCGACCGCGATGGTGCCGCGGTTACGGAAGTAAACGACCAGGATCGCCAGACCAATTGCCGCTTCAGCCGCAGCAACCGTCAGAACGAAGATGGTAAAGACCTGTCCGACGAGGTCGCCGAGGAACGACGAGAACGCGACCAGATTGATGTTGACCGCCAGCAGCATCAGCTCGATCGACATCATGATGATGATGACGTTCTTGCGGTTCATGAAGATGCCGAAGATCCCGAGTGTGAAAAGGATCGCCGCGACGGTCAGATAATGTGCAAGACCGATTTCCATCAGATCCCCCTTCCGACCGGAACTTTTTTGACTTCAAGCGTATCAGCGCGGTTACGCTTGACCTGCTCGGAGATTTTCTGACGACGGACACCATCACGGTGACGCAGCGTCAGGACAATTGCGCCAATCATCGCAACAAGCAGAACCAGACCAGCCGCCTGGAAGATGTATGCGTAATCGGTGTAGATCAGTTGACCAAGTGCCTCGACGTTGGTCAGACCAGCCGGTGTCGGCTGCGCGAGAACCGCGACCGCCTCATCCGTCAGGGTCCAGCCAGCGCCAACCAGTGCCAGTTCGACAAACAGAACAACCGCGATCAGAACCCCGATCGGCAGATAGTTCAAAAAGCCCTGACGCATCTCGACAAAGTTAATGTCGAGCATCATGACGACGAACAGGAACAGGACTGCAACCGCGCCGACATAGACGACGACGAGCAGCATGGCGAGAAACTCGGCACCCAGCAGGACGAAAAGTCCGGCTGCGTTAAAGAATGTCAAGATCAGCAACAGTACCGAATGCACCGGGTTGCGAACGGTCACAACCGCAGTCGCGGACAAGACCGCGACGGTAGCAAACAGGTAAAAAGCCAAAGCCTGTACGACCATAAGGTACCCCCTTGGCGAACCGTTGCTGCCCCAATGGCTAACAACGGCCCATGAACTCTCTTTCTAACGATCAGACGCGACACTTACCGATAAGGTGCGTCTGCCTCCAATCGTGCAGCAAGCTCGGCTTCCCAACGCTCGCCGTTTGCCAGCAGCTTGTCCTTGTCATAGAACAGCTCCTCGCGGTTTTCGGTTGCGAACTCGAAGTTCGGACCTTCGACAATGGCATCCACCGGGCAGGCTTCCTCGCAGAAGCCACAGTAAATGCATTTCGTCATATCAATGTCGTAACGCGTGGTACGACGCGAACCATCATCGCGCGGCTCGACCTCAATGGTGATGGCCTGTGCCGGGCAAATGGCTTCGCAAAGTTTACAGGCGATGCAACGCTCTTCGCCGTTCGGATAACGGCGCAGCGCATGTTCGCCACGGAAACGCGGGCTCAGCGGACCTTTTTCGTACGGGTAGTTGATCGTCACCTTGGGCTTGAACATGTATTTCAAGGTGAGCGCCATTCCCGAAACGAGTTCCGCGAGCAGGAAGCTCCGGGCCGTCCGATCAATAAATGACATCGTTTACCTCTCTCTTTCCGATGCGCGGCGATCAGGCCGGGACCTTGTCAAAAACAACGAGGAACGTTGCAACCAGCATGACCCAAGCAAACGACAGCGGCAGGAAGATTTTCCAGCCCAGACGCATCAGTTGGTCATAGCGGTAACGCGGGAAGGTTGCACGGACCCACAGGAAGATGAACAGAACAAAGCAGATCTTGAGGATGAACCAGATTGCGCCCGGGATGAATTCAAGGAACGGCAACGGTGCGCTCCAGCCACCCAGGAACAGAATGGCGCACAGGCCACTCATCAGGATCATGTTCGCGTATTCACCCAGGAAGAACAGCGCAAAGGTCATTGCCGAATAGTCGACGTTATAACCCGATACCAGTTCGGCTTCCGCTTCGGGAAGGTCAAATGGTGCGCGGTTGGTTTCGGCCAGAATGGACACGATGAAGACGATGAACATCGGGAAGTGATAAACGAAGTTCCACTCCCAGATACCGCCGACCTGCCCCCGGACAATGTCGCTGAGATTCAGCGAACCGGTTGTCAGCAGAACCGAGATGATGATCAGGCCAATCGAAATCTCATACGAGACCATCTGGGCGCCGGAACGCAGCGCACCAAGGAAGGCGTATTTGGAGTTCGATGCCCAACCGGCCATCACGATACCGTACACACCCAGCGAAGAAATCGCGAAGATGTAAAGAATACCGACATTCAGGTCAGCCAGAACCATGCCTTCGTCGAACGGGATAACCGCCCAGGCAATGATCGCCAGAATAAAGGTCAGCATCGGGGCAATGATGAACACGCCCTTGTTCGCGCTGCTCGGAATGATTGTTTCTTTCAGAAACAGCTTCAAACCATCGGCAAGCGGCTGCAGGAGACCAAACGGCCCCACAACGTTCGGGCCCTTACGGAGCTGAATAGCACCGATAACCTTACGCTCGGCGTAGGTCAGATAGGCGACAGCACCCAGCAGCGGCAGGACAATCGCCAGAATTTTGGCGACGATCCAGACGAGCGGTTCAATATATCCGTCCCAAAGAAGTTCCATCGGTCAAACCGTATCTTTTGCGTTTCGTCCCAAAATTGGGACACCCCCTTGCGGGATGAGCGACGATCAGATCGCCGCTCCCCTTACTCAGGCAACCTTCTCGGCAGCCGCATCCTTGACAAAGGCCTCAGTACATTTGGCCATCGTCACCGATGCACGGCTGATCGGGTCGGTCATATAGAAATTGCGAACCGGCGATACGAAGCCATCAGACTTCATGTCACCTGCCTTGCCGAAATCGGTCCATTCTGCTTTGGTCGGAACGTTCAGCGACGCAAAGGTCGGGCTGAGTTCCACCATGCGCTCGCGAACGGCATCGATATTGTTGTATGGCAGGGTCAGATCGAGCGCACCGGAAAGTGCACGAACAATCGCCCAGTCCTCGCGCGCGTCACCAACCGGGAAGATCGCACGCCAGCCCTGCTGGGCGCGGCCTTCGGTGTTGACATACGTGCCGTTCTTCTCGGTGTAGGCAGCACCCGGCAGGATCACGTCGGCTGCCTGTGCACCGGCATCGCCCATCGCACCCTGGTAAATGACAAATGCCTTTTCCAGTTTGCTCGTGTCGACTTCGTCGGCACCCAGAAGATAGACAACTTCGATATCGCCTTTGGCAGCGCCATCAAGAATGTCGTTGGTCGCAAGACCGCCCTCACCCGGCACGAAGCCAAGATCAAGGCCACCAACACGCGATGCAGCGGTGTGCAGAACGTTAAAGCCGTTCCATTCACCAGCAACCATGCCATATTTCTCGGCAATTGCGCGGGTTGCAGCGAGGACCGCATCACCGTCTTCACGGCTGAGCGCGCCCATACCGACAATGATCATCGGCTTCTCAGCAGCTTCGAGAACCTTGGCGAACTCGTTCTTGCCATCCAGAATTTCCTGGAGGGTGTCCGGACCAGCACCGAGATAATCGTTCTTGTAGGTCGGGTCCCACTTCTCACCGATGATGCCGACTTTGAAATCGCCAGCCGTCGCACGCCAGCGCTTGCGCAGGCGGGAATTGATGATCGGCGCTTCTGCACGGACATTGGCACCGACGATCAGGCAGGCATCTGCCTCGTCAATGCCGGCAATGGTGCTGTTGAAGATATAAGAAGCACGCGGGCCACCAATCTTCGAGCCGTCCTGACGGCAATCAAGGTTCGAAGACCCCAGCTTGCCCATCAGGTCTTTCAGCGCGGTCATCGATTCACAATCGACCGTATCACCTGCAAGTGCAGCAATCTTGTTGCCGGCCAGACCGGAAACCTTCGCCTTGATCGCAGCAAATGCTTCGTCCCAGCTTGCCGGCTGGAGTTTGCCATCCTTGCGCACATAAGGACGATCAAGACGCTGACGCTTCAGGCCGTCAATGGCGTAACGGGTTTTGTCGGAAATCCATTCTTCGTTGATGTCTTCGTGGGTGCGCGGCAGAACGCGCATCACTTCGCCGGTACGGGCATCAATACGAATATTGGATCCAACCGCATCCATGACATCGACGCTATCGGTTTTCTTGAGCTCCCACGGACGCGCGGTAAACGCATACGGCTTGGAAGTCAGTGCCCCGACCGGGCAAAGGTCAACAAGGTTGCCCGACAGTTCGGAATTGATCGACGCTTCGATATACGGTCCGACTTCGGTGTCCTCGCCACGGTAGACAGCACCCATGGTACCAACACCGGCGACTTCTTCGGAGAAGCGAACGCAACGGGTGCAGTGAATGCAACGGGTCATGATCGTTTTGACGATCGGGCCCAGTTCCTTGTCCTTCACGGCACGTTTTTTCTCAGCGTAACGTGAAGAGTCAAAACCATAGGCCATTGCCTGGTCCTGCAGATCACATTCACCACCCTGGTCACAAATCGGGCAATCCAGCGGATGGTTGATCAGCAGGAATTCCATCACGCCATTGCGTGCTTTCTTGACCAGATCGGAATCGGTTTTGATCACCATTCCATCTGCCGCCGGCATGGCACAGGATGCGACCGGTTTTGGCGCACGTTCCATTTCCACCAGACACATACGGCAGTTACCGGCGATTGACAGGCGTTCGTGATAGCAGAAACGCGGGATTTCCTTACCGGCCTCTTCACAGGCCTGAAGGACTGTCGCCCCGGCTTCTACTTCAACTTCAATACCGTCAACTGTTAGTTTCGGCATGTCTCAATCCCTCTCAACAGGCCTCTCTCAGGCCGCGATCCGTGCGCGATATTCCTTGATCCGACGTTCCATTTCGGGACGGAAATGACGGATAAGACCCTGAATTGGCCATGCAGCAGCATCGCCAAGCGCACAAATGGTGTGGCCTTCGACCTGTTTGGTCACATCCCACAACAGATCAATCTCATCAAGCGTGGCCTCGCCGCGGACCATGCGCGTCATCATGCGCATCATCCAGCCGGTACCTTCACGGCACGGCGTGCACTGGCCACAGCTTTCATGCTTGTAGAATTCCGACAGACGCGCGATCGCGTAGACAATGTCAGTCGACTTGTCCATGACGATGACAGCGGCCGTACCAAGACCGGAGCCAACTTCACGCAGGCCGTCAAAATCCATCAGAACGTCGTCACAGACGTCTTTTGGCATCAGCGGAACAGATGAACCGCCCGGAATAACCGCAAGAAGGTTGTCCCAGCCGCCGCGAACGCCGCCGCAATGCTTTTCGATCAGTTCCTTGAGCGGAATGCTCATGGCTTCTTCGACAGTGCACGGTTTTTCAACGTGACCGGAAATGGCAAACAGCTTGGTACCGTGGTTGTTTTCACGACCGAAGCTTGAGAACCAAGAACCGCCGCGACGCAAAATGGTCGGAACGGCTGCGATCGACTCAACGTTGTTCACAGTCGTCGGGCAACCATACAAACCAGCGTTTGCCGGGAATGGCGGCTTCAGGCGCGGCTGACCTTTTTTACCTTCGAGGCTTTCGATCAGGGCTGTTTCCTCGCCACAGATGTAAGCGCCTGCACCAAGGTGCAGGTAAATGTCAAAATCCCAACCCGAACCGCAGGCATTCTTACCCACCAGACCGGCTTCATAGGCCTGGTCGATGGCAATCTGCAGGTTGGATGCTTCGTGATAGAACTCGCCGCGGATGTAGATATACGCCGCGTGGGCGTTCATCGCGAAGCTGGCCAGAAGGCAACCTTCAATCAGGGTGTGCGGATCATTACGCATGATCTCGCGGTCTTTACAGGTGCCCGGCTCACCTTCGTCGGCGTTAACCACGAGATAGCTCGGACGACCATCAGATTCTTTTGGCATGAAGGACCATTTCAGGCCGGTCGGGAAGCCAGCGCCCCCGCGACCACGCATACCGGATGCTTTCATCTCGTCGATGATCCAGTCGCGGCCCTTTTCGATCAATGCCTTGGTACCATCCCAGTTACCACGGGATTGCGCGCCCTTGAGGCCGAAATCCTGGAAACCATACAGGTTGGTAAAGATACGATCCTTATCCTGCAGCATATCAGGCGTCCCCTTCGCTTGCATTCGCGTCCTGCGGGGCTGCACCGCAGCCACAGAAAGCCTTCAGAACCTTCGGACCATCGATCGGCTCACACCCTTTGCGGCCGCTCTGCGGGCCGGCTTTCGGCTTCTCGCCCTTTTTGAGGGCATCAAGAATGGCCTTGGTGCTTTCCGCAGTCAGGTCTTCGTAATAATCGTCGTTAATCTGCATCATCGGGGCGTTAACACACGCACCGAGGCACTCAACTTCGATCATGGTGAACTGACCGTCTTCGGTGGTTTCGCCAACGCCAATGCCGAGTTCCTTCTTGCAGGTATCGACAACGTCGGCAGAACCGCGAAGCCAGCACGGCGTGGTGGTGCAAACCTGGATGAAGTTCTTACCCACCGGGGCAAGGTTATACATCGTATAGAAGGTTGCGACCTCGTAGACGCGGATGGCCGGCATTTCGAGCATGTCGGCAATGTAATCCATTGCGACGGTCGGAACCCAGTTACCCTCGGTCTGACGCTGTGCCAGATCAAGCAACGGCATGACCGCGCTCTGCTGGCGGCCTTCCGGATACTTGGCGATGATCTTCTTTGCCTTATCCTGATTTTCAGGCGTGAATGCAAAGCTGGTCGGTTGAAGCTCTTTCGGAGCTGGTCTTCTCAAATGGCTCATCGGTCAATCTCACCGAACACGATATCTAGCGACCCGATATTGGCAACGACGTCGGCCAACATGTGACCTTTGGACATGAAGTCGAGGCCTTGGAGGTGCGGGAACCCCGGGGCGCGGATTTTGCAGCGATACGGACGGTTCGAGCCATCCGAAACAAGATACACACCAAACTCGCCTTTCGGTGCCTCGACCGGGGCATAGCATTCGCCAGCCGGAACATGGAAACCTTCGGTGAAGAGTTTGAAGTGGTGAATAAGGGCTTCCATCGAACGCTTCATCTGGGCGCGCGACGGCGGTGCCACTTTGTTGTTTTCAACAATAACAGGACCATCTGGCATATTCTTGATGGCCTGCTTGATGATGCTGAGCGACTGCCACATTTCCTCGAAACGGACAAGGAAGCGATCATAGCAATCGCCGTTCTTGCCGACAGGAATGTCGAAGTCGAAATCTTCGTACGAGTCATAAGGCTGAGATTTGCGCAGATCCCATGCCAGACCCGATGCACGAATGTTCGGACCGGTGAAGCCCCAATCAAGGGCCTCTTCTGCACTCACGACACCGATATCAACCGTACGCTGTTTGAAGATACGGTTGCCGACCAGGACACGGTCGAAGTCTTTCATGAAGGTTTCGAAATGTTCAGCCCAGTCCGAAATATCATCAAGAAGACCGGCCGGCAGGTCGGCTGCAACACCGCCCGGACGGAAATAGTTGGCGTGAAGACGGGCGCCACAGGCGCGCTCATAGAATTCCATGAGCTTTTCACGTTCTTCAAACGCCCAAAGCAGCGGCGTCATCGCGCCGACGTCCAGTGCAAAGGTCGTCAGGTTCAGAAGATGGTTCAGAATACGACCGATTTCCGCATACAGAACACGGATATACTGCGCACGCTTGGGCACTTCGACGCCCATCAGCTTTTCGATGGCCAGGCAATATGCATGTTCCTGGTTCATCGGTGCGACATAGTCGAGACGGTCGAAATACGGGGTCGCCTGAATATAGGTCTTATATTCGATCAGCTTTTCCGTACCACGATGCAGAAGACCAATATGCGGATCGGAACGTTCGACGACTTCGCCGTCCATTTCCAGAACCAAACGCAGAACGCCGTGCGCCGCAGGGTGCTGCGGGCCGAAGTTCATGGTCATGTTTTTGATTTTTTGTTCGGACATCAGGCGTTGCCCTCCGCCTTTTCATCACCCGGAAGAACATGCTGGATGCCTTCCCACGGGCTTTCGAAATCGAAATTACGGAAATCCTGAACCAGTTTGACCGGCTCATAGACAACACGCTTCTGTTCGTCGTCATAACGCACTTCGACATACCCGGTCAGCGGGAAGTCCTTACGCAGCGGATGACCTTCGAAACCATAGTCGGTCAGGATACGGCGGGGATCCGGATGATCGGCGAAGAAGATACCGTACATGTCCCACGCTTCGCGCTCGAACCAGTCGGCGGCGCTGAAAAGCGAGACACAGCTTGGTACCGGGGTGTCTTCGTCGGTACGGACCTTCACACGAATGCGCAGGTTATGCTTCAGAGACAACAGGTGATAGACGACGTCGAAACGCTCTGAGCGTTCCGGGTAGTCGGCACCACAAACATCAATAAGCTGCTTGAACAAGCAGCCGGTATCATCCCGAAGGAAGGTCAGAACTTTAAGGATATCATCGCGCTTGGCGACGATGGTCAACTCGCCGTAACGAATCTCGCTTTCGAGGAGTTCGTCGGCCAGCTGGGACGCCACCAGATCTTTCAGATCGTTCAAAGCAGCGCTGTTATCGCTGAGCAGTTCGCTCATGCAAGCCCCCTATTACGGATCAGCGTGTCAGGACACCGGTACGGCGGATTTTCTTTTGCAGCTGCATCACGCCGTAAATCAGCGCTTCGGCTGTCGGCGGGCACCCGGGAACGTATACGTCCACCGGCACAACGCGATCACAGCCGCGAACCACCGAATAAGAATAGTGATAGTAACCGCCGCCATTGGCGCACGAGCCCATCGAAATGACCCAGCGCGGCTCTGCCATCTGGTCATAGACCTTACGCAGTGCCGGGGCCATTTTGTTGGTCAGCGTACCAGCAACGATCATCACGTCCGACTGACGCGGGCTTGGGCGGAAAACCAGGCCGTAACGGTCAAGGTCATAACGCGACGCAGCCGAATGCATCATTTCAACAGCACAGCAGGCCAGACCGAAAGTCATCGGCCACAGGGAACCGGTGCTTGCCCAGCTTGCGAGTTTATCGAGATTGGCAAGGACAAAGCCCTTGTCGTTCATCTCGTCAAACACGCCCTTAAGCAGTGCATCCTGATCCGAACCGGGTGCCAGGGGTGCGCCTGAGTTGGTGCTCACTCCCATTCCAAAGCTCCCTTCTTCCATTCGTAGATAAAGCCGACCGTCAAAACAGCCAGGAAGATCACCATCGACACAAAGCCGAACGTCCCGATGTCACCAAGGGTCACAGCCCACGGGAACAGGAAGGCGACTTCGAGGTCGAAAATAATGAACAAGATTGCGACCAGATAGAAACGGACGTCGAACTTGATGCGCGCGTCCTCAAACGGCGCAAAACCGCATTCGTATGCAGACAGTTTCTCGACATCCGGTGCCTGCTTGGCAAGAACCAGCGACGCGATAACGATTACCGCCGAAAGACCGACGGCGATCCCGATGAACACCAGGATCGGAAGATATTCCGAAAGAAGCTCTTGCATCTCTCTGACCTCTCAAGAACAGGCCTTTTGACCCGACCAGGTCCCCACCTGGCCAATTACGGCGCACCATAACGTATGCACCGCACAAGTTCCAGCCCTCAAGCGCGTTCGACACACCCTAAGGCCGGAAACTTTCTAATCTTTTTGCCATTCACTATCGTCCGATATCGGGCTGGACGTCGACATGATCAAGACCCAATCGTGCGAAGCAGCATAAGCAACACATGAAATGGCGACCGCGGAAAAGACAATGCGCCCCATAAAAAGACAACAGATGATGGATCATGGCGCGAGCGACGAGACTTGAACTCGCGGCCTCCGGCGTGACAGGCCGGCGCTCTAACCAACTGAGCTACGCCCGCTAAATGACCATCAATCGGCGCGCCTTTGTTAGACCACACCCCAAACCAAGTCAAGCAGCTAGCAACGTTTTCAACCCATTCGACAATTGCACCTGCAAACATCGCCCAATGCGGGTCAATTTGGCCCGGGATTTGTACCGCATTAATCAATTTTGTACATTTAGAGTGCTTTATACCTATGGGGCTTTGCAAAGGGGCGTCGGCTTTTATAGAATTGTTGACAAATAACCCCTATCTTACGGTGCGATAGAGGCAGGTTCGGCAGTCAGGTTCCACTACCGAACAGAGTCATTACGACGGAGAAGACCACCCGTGGGGCGCGTTAAAGAAGAATACAGATCACTTGCCGGACCTGAAAAGGCAGCGATTCTCATGCTTGCTCTTGGGGAAGAGCACGCGACCAAGATGTTCAGCATGATGGATGACGAGGAAATCAAGGAGATTTCCCAGTGCATGTCTGGCCTTGGCACCATCAGCGCCAACATTGTCGAGCGACTGTTTGTTGAATTCGCAGATCAGCTGTCTTCAACCGGATCCCTTGTCGGTTCGTTCGATACCACAGAACGTCTGCTTTCCAAGGTTCTGCCCGAAGACCGTGTGAACGGCATCATGGAAGAAATCCGCGGCCCTGCGGGTCGTACCATGTGGGACAAGCTGAACAACGTGAATGAAGCGGTTCTGGCGAACTACCTGAAGAACGAATATCCGCAGACCGTGGGTGTTGTTCTTTCAAAACTCAAACCCGGACATTCTGCGTCAGTTCTGTCACTTTTGCCGGAAAACTTCTCGATGGAAGTCATCATGCGTATGTTGCGCATGGAAGCGGTTCAAAAAGAAGTGCTTGATAACATCGAAAAGACGCTGCGCACCGAGTTCATGTCGAACCTTGCGCGCGGTTCGCGTGGTGACAACCATGAACTGATGGCGGATATCTTCAACAGCCTTGACCGCCAAAGTCAGGACCGGTTCCTTACTGCGCTTGAAGAACGTAACCGTGACTCGGCCGAGAAGATCAAGGCCCTTATGTTCACCTTCGAAGACCTTGCACGGCTTGACAACAATGGCGTTCAGACGCTGCTGCGTCAGGTTGAAAAGGACAAGCTTGCACTGGCGCTGAAAGGCTCGACCGATCAGATGCGCGACCTGTTCTTCAAGAACATGTCCGAACGTGCCGGCAAGATGATGAAAGAGGATATGGATGCGCTTGGCCCGGTCCGTCTTTCAGACGTCGAAGAGTCGCAGATGATGATCGTCCAGCTGGCCAAGGAACTGGCAGCACAGGGCCAAATCGTCATTTCCGAAGGCGGTGCCGAAGACGAAATGGTCTTCTAGGCCCAAAAGAACACAACCACAAAAACACCAAAGGGACAGCCAATGCTGTCCCTTTTTTCGTTCTCGCGGCGCGGTCAAACAGGCCACATCAAAAGTGCAGACCCGGCGCCCTGCCCTAGCCGATAATCACATTTGGCACAGGGTCCGTAATTGAGTTGATTTCCCAGCGCAAGCGGTTCTGGCCGTTGATTTCGCGGAACTCTGCGGCGTTGTGGCTGCGAATACCCGCAGTCGTGCGCAGCTCGATCTTGCCGGTCATTTGATAGCCCATCGCAGTCAGTCGTTCCTGATACTGATCCGGGACAAAGCCGCCCCGAATTTCAACGGTGTTTCGCCCTGAATGGAAGAACATTTCCAGTATGCGCGATTGCCGGCGGACAAAGACGAAGCTCTTTTCACGCATGATGTTGCCGCGCTTCTCATAGACGATGTCAAACACCCCGCGACCGGTATAGGTCAATTGACGTACAGACGAATCCCGTTTCAGATCGGCCATCACCTTGGCGACCTTTTCCTTCTCGGCTTCCGCATCAAGGCTGTTGTTTAAAAGCCCTTCAGCAAGGTTGGGCTGCACCAGCAATCCACGATAGCTGAAGCGGTAATCGCCATTCCGCTCCATCGAGAGGTCAATTGTAAAGGCTTCGGGCAGATAGCAACTGACAAGCATCAGCGGCAGACACAACACGATCACAAGCCGCCGACAAGCCGACCACCCCCATTGCGAGAACCGTTGTGGGATAGACTGGCTGATCTGTTCGCGACTGGATGGACTGCAGGCCGAGCTTGTATGCATCTCACGGTTTCCGATTCTCTTGACCAGGATGTCAACAGTGCCTGCCCGCCGACCAAGCGTCAACTTTAACCCGCGCCTGTCAGCCCGCTGAATTGACGGAACAATCGACCGTGTGGTGTGAGGAAAATGGGGTGCCCCCGAAAACGAAAAAAGGCAGCCTTTAGGGCTGCCTTTATCATGGTGGGTGATGAGAGATTCGAACTCCCGACCCTCTCGGTGTAAACGAGATGCTCTAACCAGCTGAGCTAATCACCCTGTTGCAAACCGCGCTGTTCTGCGGAAGCGGGCGGAACTTACCATGGTTTTCCCAAAAAGCAATGCCCACTTTGCAGAAAAATGTAACTTCTATTTCAAGTCGGATTATCTTTGGCAAATGGTCAACCACAAGCCTTCATTTCGCCCCTGTTTTGCAGCCGATCTTGAGCTAAACCAGCAACGCAACAGACTTTCCTGGTGTTCGGCAGTGAAATGATGATTCGCACACACACCTGAGAAACAAAAAAGGCAGCCTTTAGGGCTGCCTTTATCATGGTGGGTGATGAGAGATTCGAACTCCCGACCCTCTCGGTGTAAACGAGATGCTCTAACCAGCTGAGCTAATCACCCTTTGCCTTTGGAGCCATGGCTCCGAAGCGGAGCGGAACATAGCATGGTTTTTCCAAAAAGCAATGCCGGTGACACAGGTCACCGGCATTTATTTCAAAGAACTTCGTCAAACTTAGTTGACGGCGTCCTTCAGGCCTTTACCAGCCTTGAACTTCGGCTGTTTCGATGCCGGAATGTCGATTTCTTCACCGGTGCGCGGGTTGCGACCTTTTGAAGCAGCGCGAGCAGCGACAGCGAAGGTACCGAAACCAACCAGACGAACTTCGTCGCCGGATTTAAGAGAATCGGTGATGGAATCGAAAACAGCGTCAACCGCTTTTGCAGCGTCAGCTTTGGACAGATCAGCTTTAGCAGCTACACTTCCAACGAGATCGTTTTTATTCACTTCCTGGCCCCCTTGTTTGGACGTTCGGAGTTATGAGGAAATTTGGTTTGCCCCAAACCTGTTGCACGGGCAGTGTAAGCAGGTCGCAAACATCTCGTCAATGCGAGAGACGCAGTTTTCTGCGGTTTTTGACGTTTTTTTCGATTTTTTGCGCTTTACACCATTCCTGACATGTTCTTGCATCGATTCTTGGGCAAAGTTATCCACAGAAAAAGGGGAGCGACATGGTCGCTCCCCTTGTTTTCTGCCAGTTATGACGGACCTTAGTGAGTCGTCACACCGCCGATATCCGATTCTTCGCCGTCCTTGGATTTGACAGCGACATCATCAACCTCTTCTTCCCATTCAATCGGGACAAGCGGATTGGCCAATGCGTGGCTGAGAACCTCGTCAACGTGGGATACCGGAATGATTTCCATGCCACGTTTAACGTTGTCCGGAATCTCTTCGAGATCCTTTTCATTTTCCTGCGGGATCAGAACGGTTTTCACCCCGCCGCGAAGGGCAGCCAGAAGTTTTTCTTTCAAACCGCCAATCGCAAGTACGCGGCCACGCAGGGTGACTTCACCCGTCATTGCGACATCCTTGCGCACCGGATTACCGGTCAGAACCGAAACGACCGAGGTCACCATGCCCACACCGGCCGATGGACCGTCTTTGGGAGTGGCACCTTCTGGTACGTGAACGTGGATGTCACGTTTCTGGAACAGTGTCGGCTTGATCCCGAAATCAACCGCACGCGAACGGACAAACGAGGTCGCCGCCTGAATGGATTCCGTCATGACTTCACCGAGTTTACCGGTGGTTTTCATGTTGCCCTTACCCGGCACGGTGACAGCTTCAATCTGAAGCAGATCGCCACCAAACTCGGTATAGGCAAGACCTGTCACAACACCGACCTGATCTTCACCCTCGGTCTCGCCGAAGCGGAACTTCCGGACCCCGGCATATTTGCCAAGGGTACGCGGGGTGACACGAACCGTTTTCAGGCTTTCAAGCATAATGCGCTTGGTCGCCTTACGGGCCAGTTTGGCCAATTCACGTTCGAGGCTACGCACACCGGCTTCGCGGGTGTAATAGCGGATCAGATCACGAAGCGCGTCGTCCGAAATACTCCATTCCCCTTTCTTCAGGCCATTATCCTTGACCTGCTTGGGAATGAGGTGACGTTTGGCGATCTCGACTTTTTCGTCTTCGGTGTAACCGGAAATCCGGATGACTTCCATACGGTCAAGCAGCGGCTGCTGCATGCGAAGCGAGTTGGCCGTGGTCACGAACATCACATCCGAAAGATCATAATCGACTTCGAGATAGTGATCGTTAAAGGTCGAGTTCTGTTCTGGATCCAATACCTCAAGCAGGGCCGAGGCCGGGTCACCGCGGAAGTCCGAACCCATCTTTTCGATCTCGTCGAGAAGGAAGAGCGGGTTGGAATATTTCGCCTTTTTCATACCCTGGACAATCTTGCCCGGCATGGACCCGATATAGGTCCGGCGGTGACCGCGGATTTCAGATTCATCACGCACGCCACCAAGCGACATACGTACAAAGCTGCGCCCGGTCGCATTGGCCATGGACTTGCCAAGCGAGGTCTTACCAACACCGGGAGGACCAACAAGGCAAAGGATCGGGCCTTTGACTTTTTTGGTACGCGCCTGCACCGCAAGATATTCAAGGATGCGTTCCTTGACCTTTTCCAGACCGTAATGCTCTTTATCAAGAACCTTCTTGGCCTTTTTCAGGTCATGAGAAACACGTGAACGCTTGTTCCACGGAATGGACACCATCCAGTCAAGATAGTTGCGCACCACGGTGGCTTCGGCCGACATCGGGCTCATATTGCGCAGCTTCTTGAGTTCTGCCTGTGCCTTTTCCTTGGCTTCCTTGGGCATTTTGGCCTTGTTGAGCTTCTCTTCGAGCTCAGAAGCCTCATCCTTGCCGTCTTCGCCCTCGCCCAGTTCCTTCTGAATGGCTTTAAGCTGCTCATTCAGATAGTACTCGCGCTGGGTTTTCTCCATCTGGCGTTTAACGCGGTTGCGGATTTTCTTTTCAACCTGCAACACGCCGATTTCGGACTCCATGAAGCCGAAAATGCGTTCCAGACGGTCACCGACAAGTTTGGTTTCCAAAAGCTCCTGCTTTTCGGAAATCTTGAGCGACAGGTGGGAAGCCACCGTATCGGCCAGCTTTGCCGGTTCTTCGATCTGATTGACCGAGACCAGAACTTCAGGCGGAATTTTCTTGTTCAGCTTGATGTACTGTTCGAACTGCGTAACGACAGAACGCGCCAGCGCTTCAAGTTCGCTGTCATCCTCGTCACTGTCTTCACGCACCGAACCATAGGCCTGGAAGAATTCAGGATTATCGACATAGCCGGTAATTTCGGCCCGTTTCCCGCCTTCAACCAATACCTTGACGGTTCCGTCCGGCAGCTTGAGAAGCTGCAAGACAGTTGCGACAGTACCAATTTCATAGAGATCTTCGACAGCCGGGTCATCAAGACCGGCATCTTTCTGGGTAACAAGCAGGATCTGCTTGTCTTCGCGCATAACATCCTCGAGCGCACGCACCGATTTTTCACGTCCGACAAACAGCGGAACAATCATGTGCGGGAACACGACAATGTCACGCAACGGCAGCACCGGGTATATTTCGCCACGCGCCAATTCGACCATTATGTTCTATTCCCTAATTTGAGCCGTAACGTTCCTGCGGTCCTGTCATAGGCCCCGCCAGCAACGCGAACATGTTTTAGATAATCGTTAGATAATCTGAATTTCCCGCACCGCAATAGATGCCGGTGCGGGAATTAAGTTCAGGCGGTATTTTCAACACCTTCGCGACGTTCGGCATGGATCAGCAACGGTTTTGCCTTTCCTTGTACGACGTCAGCATTGATAACGATTTCCTCGACACTTTCCATGGTCGGCAGATCGAACATGGTTTCAAGCAGGATGCCCTCCATGATCGAGCGCAAACCACGTGCACCGGTCTTGCGTTCAATCGCCTTGTCAGCAATTGCCTTAAGCGCATCCGGCTGGAAGGTGAGTTTGACATCTTCCATGTCGAACAGGCGCTGATACTGCTTGATCAGTGCGTTTTTCGGCTCGGTCAGAATCTGAACCAGAGCGTCATTGTCGAGGTCTTCAAGCGTTGCAAGAACCGGCAGACGACCAATGAATTCCGGGATCAGACCGAATTTCAGAAGATCTTCCGGCTCTACCTCGCGCAGGACGTCGCCAGTGCGACGGTCCTCGGGGCTGCGAACATCGGCACCAAAGCCGATCGCACTGCCCCTGCCACGTTGGGAGATCACCTTGTCCAAACCGGCAAACGCGCCGCCAACAATGAACAGGATGTTGGTGGTGTCGACCTGCAGGAATTCCTGTTGCGGATGTTTCCGGCCACCCTGCGGCGGAACGGATGCAACAGTGCCTTCCATGATCTTGAGCAATGCCTGCTGCACGCCCTCGCCCGATACATCGCGGGTGATCGACGGGTTGTCGGATTTACGTGAAATCTTGTCGACTTCGTCGATATAGACGATGCCGCGCTGGGCGCGCTCGACATTGTAGTCAGCAGCCTGCAGCAGCTTGAGAATGATGTTTTCGACATCCTCACCCACATAACCGGCTTCGGTCAGGGTGGTGGCATCTGCCATGGTGAATGGCACATCAAGAATACGTGCCAGGGTCTGCGCCAGAAGCGTTTTACCGCAACCGGTCGGACCAACCAGCATGATGTTTGATTTCGCCAGCTCGATGTCTTCATTCTTGCTGGAATGGTGCAGGCGCTTGTAATGGTTGTGAACCGCGACCGAGAGAACTTTCTTCGCATGGCCCTGACCGATGACATAGTCATCAAGGACCTTGCAAATCTCTTGCGGAGAAGGCACCCCGTCTGCCGATTTGACGAGATGTGTTTTGTGCTCTTCGCGGATGATGTCCATGCAAAGCTCTACGCATTCATCACAGATGAACACGGTTGGACCGGCGATGAGCTTGCGAACCTCGTGCTGGCTCTTTCCGCAGAAAGAACAATACAGAGTGTTCTTGGAGTCCCCGCTATTCGATTTGCTCATACAAACCCCAATTACGTTTGACGTTATCTTTTATCGCCATGTTAGCCGGTAAACGATACCGATCTCAACGTTTAATCTGTGCTTTTCGGCATTATGGCGTCTAGTTTGATATGGGTTCGCCACCTTGGTTGCGAAACCCCTTGTACTAATCACCTAAACGTTCGGATCAGGCACAAGTTCCAAACAAACACGCCGAAGCCTGCACATATACTTGTCTATGACTTAAAAGTGCCATGAAGCAAGACATAAAAAAACGCCCCGGCAGATCACCGGGGCGTTTTCACCAATCACAGCTAAGTGATCAGTCTTTCTTTTCATCACTTTCCGACTTCGGACGCGATGTGACGACCTCGTCGATCAAGCCAAATTCCTTGGCCTGATCAGGTGTCAGAAAGTTATCGCGCTCCATTGCGTCTTCGATGGTCTTGAGATCGCGGCCGGTATGTTCGACATAGATCTCGTTAAGACGCTGACGCAGAGCCAGAATTTCACGGGCATGAATTTCGATGTCCGATGCCTGACCCTGGAAGCCGCCAGACGGCTGGTGGATCATGACACGTGCGTTCGGCAGGCAGTAACGCTTGCCTTTTGCGCCGGCCATCAAAAGCAGCGAGCCCATGGATGCCGCCTGCCCCATGCACACCGTGGAGACATCACAACGGATGTACTGCATGGTGTCATAGATGGCGAGACCCGAGGTCACAACACCGCCCGGTGAGTTGATGTAAAGCGAAATGTCCTTGTCCGGATTTTCCGATTCGAGATGCAGCAACTGCGCACAGATCAGCGACGACATGGCGTCATGGACCTGGCCGTTGATGAAAACGATGCGCTCCTTGAGCAAGCGCGAAAAGATGTCATAGGCCCGCTCGCCACGGCTGGTCTGTTCAACGACCATCGGCACGAGCGAATTCATCTGTTCTTCAATCATCAACTGCAATCTCCCTGCATGATCCTAAACCGTGTCCGGTCGGATTACTTCTCTTCGGATTTGTCAGCAGCTTTTTTAGCGGCCGGCTTTTTAGCTGCAGTTTTCTTGGCCGGGGCTTTTTTAGCCGGAGCCTTTTTCTCTGCTGCTTTTTTCGCCGGTGCCTTTTTGGCAGCCGATTTCTTCTTCGGAGCTTCTTCTTCCTCTTCCGGTTTCAGAAGTTCTTCGACCGTCACGGTCTTGTCTTCAACCTTCGCGAGTTCGATGATGTAATCAACGACCTTGTCTTCATATACAGGGCCCTGAAGCGCCTGCAAGGCCTGCGGGTTATTTTTATAGAATTCAATAACCTGCTGTTCCTGACCCGGATATTTCTGGGCTTCGGCAACAAGCACCTTGTTGACGTCTTCCTGAGTGACCTGAATGTCGTTCTCACGGCCAACTTCAGCAAGGAGAAGACCCAGAAGAACACGACGTTCTGCGATTTCGCGGAACTCGGTGGTCAGCTCTTCTTCGGACTTGCCTTTGGTTTCTTCGTCTTCCTGACCAGCTTCACGGGCCTGCTTGATCTGGCCGATGATGCCTTCCAGTTCGTTGTCTACCAGTGAGACCGGCAGTTCGAAGCTGTGGTTTTCAGCCAGTGCATCAAGAAGCTGACGCTTCATTTTCTGACGGGAGACCGATTCGTATTCACGACCAAAGTCCTTGCGGATCGCTTCTTTGAGCGAATCAAGGCTGTCCTGACCGAGTTTCTTGGCCAGTTCATCATCCAGCTCAGCCGGTTTCTTTTCCTTGATTTCCTTGACGGTTACGTCGAACTCGGCGTCTTTGCCTGCGAGTTCTGCTGCACCGTATTCGTCCGGGAATTTCACTTTGACGACGAGTTCGTCACCAGCGTTCACACCGGTCAGCTGATCTTCGAAACCTTCGATGAAGGAACCAGAACCGAGTTCGAGTTCGTAATCTTCGGCTTTACCGCCTTCGAATGCTTCACCGTCGATTTTACCCAGGAAGTCGATGACAACAACGTCACCGGCCTTGGACTTGCGCTTGCGCTTGAGCGGCTCGGTGCTGCCCTGTGCGGATGCAATGCGCTCAAGGGTTTCGGTTACCTTGCGGTCGTCAAGTTCAACAACTTCACGGGTCAGGTTCAGCTTTTTGAAGTCCATCGCTTCGATGGCCGGAATGATTTCGACAGCGATGTCGAATTCCAGATCACCACCTTCGTCGAATTTGGTGACTTCGATCTTCGGCTGAACAGCCGGGCGCAGGTCATTGTCGTTCAGAACCTTGCCGGTGTTTTCGTTCACCGCAGCTTCAAGGACTTCACCCATGACTGCCTGGCCATAACGCTGGCGCAGCAGTTTTGCCGGGATTTTGCCCGGACGGAAGCCCGGCAGGCGAACCTGATCCTTGATCTCGTCAAGCTTGGCGACGACTTTTTCTTCGATATGTGCGGCGGGCACGACGACTTTGAACTCGCGCGCCAGGCCTTCGTTTTTGGTTTCAGTAACCTGCATAGATAACTCTTTTGCTTGGTTCGAATAATGTCCGTTACGCGACGCAGTCCGGACGTCAGAAAGTCAATATGACTAAACGAATATATAACCCGATCAAATTCTCGGCCTGCTTTTGGCCACCATGCTTATGGTACGGGTGAAGGGACTCGAACCCCCACGGATTGCTCCACTGGAACCTAAATCCAGCGCGTCTACCAGTTCCGCCACACCCGCACACAAGCATAGAAATCACTCCGGCCAGACCGGAATGAGTGCGCCTTAATACAAACTTCGATCCGCTCATGCAAGCATCGCCTTTTCGACAATTGCAATCTTGTCGAAAATAACCGTCAAACAGGCCCTCAAACGAGGGTAATCAAGCGATTTTGGATATAGATTTCTTCAACGCAGAAGCCGTTTGACCGCACTGGACACCGCAATCTTGCCCTGCCCGACATAACTTTCGTGATTTTTTTCGATGGTCGAAAGGTCATAGAGATAGTTCACCATCATCCCGAATGACTGGTTCCAGCCGTTTTCCTTGCCATTGCCGTTCCAGTTCAGCCGTTCGACCCGCGCACCGTTGCTAAGATGGAAATGCGCGACCGGGTCAAAGGCTGTATCCATCCCGGGGCGCTTTACGTTCAGCAAGTACCACGCCGTCAGGAACTCGATATTGGCCCGTGTGCGCTCTGAAACGCCATCAGGGCTGATTGCCGAAGGTTTGGGCCCCATCAGATCGTCACAATCGTTGAGTGCGGCTTCAATTACCTTGGGCAATCCGGTTTCCTGGCCCTTGGCCATTGTATCAAGCTGGCGATCCATCCAGCTGCGCAACGCCGGAATGGGAGACAGTGTCGAGAATTGTTTGAGTTGTGGCAAATCACGTTGCAATTCTGCGACCACCCGCTTGATCAGGAAATCACCAAAACTGATGCCAGCAAGTCCGGCCTGTGCATTCGAGATCGAATAGAAAATTGCGGTGTCGGCCTTGGGCGCCTTTTCATCAACGCCCAGATCATCTTCGCTGCTTTCAATCAGAGCGTCCACATTGCCAGCAATGCCGTTCACAAGCGCGACTTCGACAAAAATAAGCGGCTCGTCGGGCATACCGGGATGAAAGAAAGCAAAACACCGCCGATCGGATGCCAGACGCCGTTTCAGATCTTCCCAGCTTTGAATGGCGTGAACCGCTTCATAGGCGATCAGCTTTTCCAAAAGGGCTGCTGGTGAATTCCATGTGATGCGGCTCAGTTCCAGAAAGCCGATATCAAACCAGCTTGCCAAGAGTGTTTTCAGATCACGTTCAAGAATGGCAAGACCCGGCGCTTCCTTGCGCCAGCGCAGAAGATCAGCACGCAGATCAACCAGAAACTTCACGCCCTGCGGCAAGGAATTGAATTCCTTGAGGATTGAGCGAAATGGCGGCACCAGTGCCGCGCGCAGTTCGGTTTCAAGCAGCGCTTGTTCTGCCAGATCATCAGCCGCGGTCCAGTCGGACATCACAGCTGCGACGCGATCCCGGTCGACGCCAAACTCATTCACCAGAAGATGCAGGAATTCACGTTTTCCCTTGTCATCAAGGCGCAGGAAATCATGACCAAGCGCGGCCGCGCGTGCCCGCGCGGATACGGCCCCACCACGTCTTGCCAGACAATCAGCAATCTGTTCGCGCCAGCGATCATGGCGGGTCTGGCTGTCATCAAAACCAAGGCCGCGCACCACGGGGCTGTCACGCAGATCACGCCACGCGCCGCGCAGATTATCCAGCGTTCTGTCGAGAAATGTCTGAGACATGATTGTCCCCCACTCCGATATCAGAAGAAAATCAAACCGTTTCCTCAGTGCGTGGTGCCCAAGACATCACGCCATACCGTTTTTATATCGGGTCATTTTGGATCAAGTGCTAGCGTCGAGGGTGACTTCTTGTCCAACCGACCCTAGCCCTTCTTTCGTGACGCCAGCCAAAGTTCGCGCAAAACATCCGGAAGATGTTCGGGGATATCCTCGGCAATCAGTCCGGGACCGATATCAGCACCGCTTCTGGCATGCAGCCAAACACCCATACAAGCGGCATCGAAGCTATCCATGCCCTGCGCCATCAACCCGCCGATAATTCCAGACAAGACATCGCCCGATCCGGCTGTTGCCAGCCACGGCACATCCGCCGCACTGATGGCGGCACGGCCGTCAGGTGCTGCAATCACCGTATCAGCCCCCTTGATCAGAACTGTCGCACCGCAGCGCTTGGCGGCTGCACGCGCCCGACAAAGCTTATCCCCGGTGATATCAGGGAACAGTCGGGCAAATTCGCCTTCATGCGGTGTCAGGACAGTCGGTCCTTGCACGGCGAAGCACAGCGTGGATGGATCTTCGGAAAAACTTGTCAGCGCATCGGCATCGAGCACTGTCGCACGACACAAATGCAAAAGCTTGAGCACCAGCGCACGGGTATCATCGCCCACACCAAAACCCGGACCGATGACAAAGGCGTTATGGCGACAATCATTGACCAAATTATCCACCGCAGACATCGGTGCTGTCATGATGCCCGGCGCATCGGACGCGTAAACAGGAAGTACCCCCGCCTCTGCCACGACGGTCAAAAGACCAACGCCAGACCGGCGCGCCGCACGGGCAACGAGGCGGGTGGCGCCGGTCATGGTACTGCCGCCAAAGGCCAGAAGATGACCGCGATGGTATTTGTGCCCCTCAAGCCCCGGCCAATGGATTCCGGCACGCCACAAAACCGGGTCATTGCGCCAACAGGCGGGCGCAATATCAAGGACCGTCTGATCGGTAATCCCGATATCACGGATAGCAAGTTCGCCACACATCAAGCGACCAGGCAAAAGGTAATGCCCCGGCTTTGCCCGGCAAAAGGTCACGGTCAGGTCGGCCTTGACACCAACACCCAGAACAGCACCGGTATTGCCATCAACTCCCGATGGCACATCAACCGACACAACGCTGCATTGGCTTGAATTGATGGTTGTGACAAGTTCCGCCAGATCGCCCGTGATGGCGCGCGCAAGGCCAGCACCAAAGATACAGTCGACGACAAGATCGGCACCGACAACAAGTGCGGGCGACAAGCGTTCTGTTGCGCCCTCCCACCTTGCGGCATGCAGGGCCGCGTCACCCTTGAGATCCGAAATGTCCCCCATAAGCCCCAAACGCACGGACCAGCCCTCGTCACGCAGCAGCCTGGCAATCACAAAGCCGTCCCCGCCGTTATTGCCCGGTCCACACAAAACCGAAACGGATCGGGGCGACCAGTGACGAATGATTTCCTCAAACACGGTACGCCCGGCATTTTGCATCAGGACATCACCGGGAACACCGCCTTCTATCGTGCGGCGGTCTGCCTCATACATCTGATCGGTTGTCAGGATTTCAAACATTTCACCCCGTCATGCCTGTCGTGATCCCGTCCTGGGCGCTTTGCGTCCAAGACCATTTAAAACAGGTCCAGTCGACTGTAGCCATTTAAAATTCACCCCACTATATTGCAGCCAAATTCGCAAGTCTGATAGTTGGCAGAAAGGCTGACAAACGGACACGCAGCACAGGAATTCTCTTAGCAAGGCTTTGCCCGTATGCATGTTGTCGTTATGGGCGCTGGTGTCATCGGGACAACGGCGGCCTGGTATCTTTTGCAAAATGGCCATCAGGTCACAGTGGTTGATCGTCAGCATGCCAGTGCGCAGGAAACGAGTTTTGCCAATGGTGGTCAGATTTCAGCCTGTCACGCGACCCCGTGGGCGAATGCCTCTACCCCCAAGCAGATAGCACGCTGGCTTGGCCGCGAAGAAGCACCGCTTCTGGTCAGGATGCGTTTTGATCCGCAGTTGTTTTCCTGGGGATTGCGGTTCTTGCGCAATTGCACCGATGCACGTGCGCGGATCAATCTGGAAAAGGCGCTTCGTGTCGCGATCTATAGCCGCGATTGCCTGCGCGCCCTGCGCGATGATATTGACATCGACTATAAGCACAGCACGCGTGGCATTCTGCATATCTGCCGCAATGAACAGGATATGCATGCCGTCGAAAAGGCCACGGTTCAGATGCAGGCATACGGGCTGAACCGCAAGCTGGTCTCGCCCGAGGAATGCCTTGCCATTGAACCGGCATTGCGCGATGCCAAGGCCTCGATCATCGGCGGCAGCTTTACCCCGGATGATGAAAGCGGCGATGCGCAGATGTTTACCGAGGCACTTACAAGGCACTGTATCGCCAAGGGCGCGTCATTTCAGTTCAATACCAAGATCAGCGGCCTGATCCGTGATCAGGACCGTATAACCGCCGTTCAAACAGACAAGGGCGAAATCCCGGCGGATGCCTTTCTGGTATGCCTTGGCAGTTACAGCCCACTGTTGCTCAACCCGCTTGGTATCAAATTGCCGATCTACCCGTGCAAAGGCTATTCGATCAGTATTGATACAACAGGCTATTCAGGCGCCCCCGAAACCGCGCTGATCGATGACAGCGTAAAGATGGTGTATTCACGACTAGGAGAACATCTCAGAGTTGCGGGAACGGCGGAACTGGATGGCTATAACCTGCGTATGTCGGAACGGCGCAAACAACTGATTGTCGATAAAGCGCTGGAATTATTCCCGAATTCGGGTGATCGCTCCAACATCAGCTTCTGGGCGGGTTTAAGGCCTGTTACGCCCGATTCTGCCCCTATTATTGGGGGCACAAAGTATGATAATCTATACCTCAATACGGGGCACGGGACGTTGGGTTGGACAATGAGTTGCGGGTCGGCAAAAACAGTCGCCGATCTTATCAGCAACAAAAATCCTGACATCTCTCTGACGGGGCTTGGTATCGCACGCTTCTAGCGGCGGCCAGAAATTCATGGGATCACGGGCTGACATGACCAGCAATACTCCAATCGGCACAACCGATGTGCCTTTGGCAGATCAGGTTGTCCTGAACGCCCTGCCCTATGCTGCCGTCATTTGTGATCGCAACGGCATTGTCATGCAATGCAACGAGGCCATCGCGCGTATGATCGGTGTTTCGCGTGACCGCATGATCGGACGCAAGGCCGGTTTTATTTCCAAAGGTCTGATGAACGACATCGAAGATGTGTTTTCTTCGGGCCGGACATGGCGCGGCGATATCATTCTGGTCGGGGCATCAAAGGAAAGCCACGTCTGTGACCTGTCCATCGCCCCGCTTGAATATTTCCAAAACAATGAAACGCGCACTGCCGTTTTGATGACGCTTCTTGAAAATGACCGTCAGAAACAGGCCGAACGCACATTGATGGAACAAAACCGCAATCAAGCCGATGCCAACGCGTCAAAGTCGGACTTTATCGCCAATATGGGCCATGAATTGCGCACGCCGCTTAATGCGATCATCGGCAACTCGGAACTCATCGCCCATGGCGTGCTTGGCGACCTGTCCGATGGCTACCGCGATTGCGGGCGCGACGTCTATGAGGCTGGCAAGCACCTGCTTGAACTGGTCAATAATGTGCTCGACGTTTCCAAATTGTCGGCCGGTTCGATGACCTTGCAGCTTGAAGAATCCGATCTTTGCTCGGTCATGCGTGATGCCGCACGCCTTGTGGGTGATGACCTTTCACGGCGTGGACATGAATTGCAGTTTGATCTGCCCGATGAACCGGTGTCGATGCTGTGTGACAAGCTCAAGCTCAAACAGATCCTGATCAATATCCTGAGCAACGCGGCAAAATTCACGCCCGAGCATGGCACAATCCGCCTTGGCCTGACCACAACCGATGAAGACGTAACCTTTGCCGTCGAAGACAACGGCGTAGGCATGAGCCCGAATGACATCCCACGTGCGCTTGCGCGTTTTTCCCAGCTCCATCCATCCGGGGTGAAGGAAAGTGTCGGCACCGGCCTTGGCCTGCCACTTGCCAAGCTCTTGGTCGAGCTTCACGGAGGACGGTTGAGCATCGAAAGCGACCTTGGCAAAGGCACAACGGTTCGAATTACCTTACCACGTCAATAACACCAGAGTGGTGTCAGCAAAAAAGACCCGCCGCCGCGTTTCATGGCCGGGTCTTTTTGCTTTTTTGGGGAATCACTGTGCCGCAGATTGATTAATCTGGTCGTGACGTTCTACGACTTCTTTGGGCCAGCGACTTTTTATGTAAGACAGGCTGGCAATGATTTCCGCATCACTTAGCACATCCTCATAAGCTGGCATGGCTGACTTGTAACCATCCCCTGCCATCGCGGCAGGCCCGTATTTCGTCAGGGCAAAAAGCAACGCATCGGGATGATGCCAGGTATGACCGGTTTCGTCATGTGGTGGTGCTGGCAACAAGCCATCTGCGCCGCGTTCACGCCAGTTTTCTTCACCTTCAAGCTTCACCCCGTGGCAAGACGCACAGTTGGCGTCATAAACCTTCTTGCCCAAGGCAACCACCTTGAGGTCATCAGGGCGCAGCTCAACATTCTTGTCGGTGTTGGCCCCTGAGCCAAAGAAGGTCACAACGCCATAAATAACCGCCGCACCCACCACCGCGCCAAGGGCTATAACGCCTTTGTTTTTCATTTTTTGCTCTCTCTTGTTCGCGCAGCTTAGCGCGCCAGATCGTTGATAATCGGGCAGTTCGGACGGTTATCGCCATGACAGGACTGAACAAGATCGGACAGCGTGTCTCGCAGGCTCTGGAGCTCGGCAATTTTGCGTTCGATCTCGATCAAATGGGTCTTGGCGATTTTCTTTACGTCGGCGGACGCGCGGTTGCGATCCTCGTACAACGACAGCAACACGCGGCAATCCTCGACGGAGAAACCAAGCCCACGGGCACGCTGCAAAAAGCGCAACTTGTGGAGATCATCCTCGTCATAGTCGCGGTACCCGTTGGCAAGCCTGCCCGGCGAAACCAACCCGATATCCTCGTAATAGCGGATCGTTTTGGCCGGAAGGCCGCTGTCAGCGGCGGCATCAGAAATATTCATGACTTACTCCCACCCTTTGCATTCCAGCGGCGCAGGGTCAGCGAGTTACCCACCACCGAGACGGAGCTTAATGCCATCGCCGCACCGGCAATCGCCGGGCTAAGCACACCAAGGGCCGCCAGCGGCACCCCGACCACGTTATAGGCAAAGGCCCAAAACAGGTTCTGTGCGATCTTGCGCCGCGTTGCGATGGAAATATCAATCGCAGCCGATACCAATGCCGGGTCAGACCGCATCAGGGTAATGCCTGCCGTTTCCATGGCCACATCAGTACCACCACCCATGGCAATACCGACATCGGCAGCCGCCAGTGCAGGCGCATCATTGATCCCGTCCCCAACCATGGCAACATGACGGCCTTCCTTGCGAAGTTTTTCGACTTCACGCGCCTTGTCCTGCGGGCGAATACGACCTTCGCCGCGTTCCAGGCCAAGTTCGCGCGCCACGTGGCTTGCGACATCCTGACTGTCACCCGACAACATGATCGATGAAATACCGCGTGCCTTCAGATCAGCAATCGCCTGTTTGGCACCTTCGCGGATGCGATCCTCAAGGGTCAGGTAACCGGCAAAAGTGCCATCGATCGCGACCAGAATAACGGTTCTGCCTTCGCCTTCGTGCTTCTTGATGTCCTTTGCCATATCTTGCGACGGACTTGCAATATCAAGATCAGACAGCAAGGCTTCGCTGCCAATGGCGATCTTGTGCTTTTCGACATCGGCCATGACACCGGCACCGGTTTTGCCCTTGAAGTTATCGATATCAGGCACTGATACGCCTTCATCCTTTGCAAGCGAGACAACCGCACGCGCCAAAGGATGTTCACTGGCTGCCTGAACGGCTGCGACAAGTCGAAGCAGCTCATTGCGATCCACACCGGATGCCGGTTCAACATCACGCACCGTCGGCGTGCCTTCGGTCAGGGTACCCGTTTTGTCAAAGATGACGGTATCAACGTTGTGGGCCTGTTCCAGCGCCTCGAAATTGCGGATCAGGATACCATTGCGCGCAGCACTGCCCGTCCCGGCGACCAGCGCAGTCGGCGTCGCCAGACCAAGCGCACAAGGACATGCAATCACCAGCACCGATACGGCGGCAACGATGGATGCCTCTGCGCCAAAGCCGGTAAATAACCACGCGGCCAAAGTCAGAAGTGCAATGACAACCACAATCGGCACGAACACCGCAGATACCCGGTCGACAAGCTTCTGAACCGGCGCCTTGCCGGTCTGGGCCTTTTCAACCAGGCGAATGATGCGCGACAGCGTCGTATCATCGCCAACCGCACTGACTTCGATATCAAGACGTCCGGTACCATTCACCGCGCCACCCACAACAGTATCGCCACTGACACGCGCCACGGGCCGGGTTTCGCCTGTGATCAGGCTTTCATCAAGTTCACTTTCACCAGAATGAACCTTGCCATCGACCGGCACGCGTTCACCTGGCAGCACGCGAACGATATCACCAACTGACAGGCTTTCGACGGCGACATCCTGTTCACCTTCGCCATCGACCAACTTGCGTGCCCGGCGCGGACGGAGCGCCATCAATTCACGGATGGCTGCCGATGCACCGCGTTTGGCGCGCTCTTCCATGATTTTACCGGCAAGGATCAGGGTGATGATCGCAGCCGAAGCCTCGAAATACAGATGGGTCTGCCCGGCATTGGCGGTCAGCATGTTATAAAGACTGAGGAAATAGGCCGCCGATGTCCCAAGCGCGACCAGCACATCCATATTGGCACTGCGATGGCGAAGAGCGGCAAACGCGCCCTTGTAGAAACGTGCACCGACATAGAACTGAACCGGTGTCGCAAGCACAAGTTCAACCCATGCCGGCAGGTGGTAGGACACACCAAGGTTCATCCAGACCATCTGCAAAACCAGTGGTGCGGTCAGCAACGCCGATACCGCGAGAAGGATCAGGGATTTGTCCTGCTTCTTCTCGTTGCGTGCGGCTTCGTCTGCATCACTATCTTCGGATCCGGATTTATTGCGTGACGTTGCGTGATACCCGGCATCCTCGATCGCCTTGATCGCGATGGCATCGTTGACCTTGCCCGACAGAGCCGAGATATCAGCACGTTCCAGCGCGAAATTGACACTGGCGTCGGTGACACCCGGCACCGCGGACAGTGCCTTTTCGACCCGCAAAGCACAGTTCGCGCATGTCATGCCATCGACATCAAAGGAAAGCTGATGGGTCGCGACGCTATAGCCTGAATCCGCGACCGCCTCGGCGATTTTGGATGTATCAAGCTTGCTGTCGTCAAAGTGCACATTTGCACTGTTGAGCGCAAAGTTCACGGTGACATCAGAAACGCCATCAAGACCAGCAATGGCCTTTTCAACGCGGCCTGCACAGTTTGCACAGGTCATGCCTTCGATCTCAAGGTTCACTTCGCTGGTATTGGCAGTCGGCTGCACGGATGCCCCACCGCCTGCTGCGGTATCATACTCGTCTGTTCGGCGATCCATATCACGCACCTCAAAAGGGATTACTACAAGATATGGGGCACGATAGACTTTCCAGCAACTGGAAGGTCAAGACAAAAAAAGCGGCATATAAAAATGCAGGGCCAACACTCTGATAACAAAAAGAAAGCCCCGGACATTGACGGGGCTTTCTGAAAATTGTTTGCTGGCCGATGATCAGCCTTCCGGGCTGGGTTCCCCGGCTGCACGGAACTGGATGTAGTTCGGCAGGCCCATCATGTCGATCAGGCGAATCTGCTGTTCCAGCCAATAGGCATGATCTTCTTCGCTGTCATCAAGCAACTCAACCAGCATCTGACGTGTCTGGAAATCATCCTCTGCCTCGGCGATCTTGATCGCCTTTTTCAGAAGGTTGATCACATGATATTCGTGTTCGAGATCGTTTTTCATCATCTCGGGCACGGTTTTGCCGATCTTGATCGGTTCGCGCGATGCGGTATCCGGCACGCCTTCAAGGAACAGGATACGCTCGATCAGACGCTTGGCGTGTTCGAGTTCCTCATCCTTTTCGTGGTGCATGCGTTCATAAAGCGAATGCAGGCCCCAATCGGCATACATTTCAGCATGCGTGTTGTACTGATCCGCCGCCGACAGTTCGGCAGTGAGCTGTTTGTTCAGCGCGGCGAGGACCTTTTTACTACCCTTCATGGCGTAATACTCCTGATCTGATTAGTCGCCGTCGCCTGAACGGCTCTGGATAAAGTTTGCAATCCCGACATTTTCGAGCTGCCATTCTTCGGTCTCAAGCCAATCAACGTGCTCTTCCTGTTCTTCCAGGAATTTCACAAGCAGATCGCGCGTCACAAAGTCCTCGGCCTTTTCGCAGGCGGTGATGGCTTCGCGCAGAAGCGGCAGAGACGCCAATTCAAACTTCATGTCACAGCTGATGATCTCTTCGACATTTTCGCCGATCATCAGCTTGTTAAGGTTCTGGAGGTTGGGAAGACCTTCAAGAAACAGAATGCGCTCAATCGTGTCGTCAGCGCGTTTCATTTCCTTGATCGAGAGCTTGTACTCATACTCGCCCATTTCTTCCACGCCCCAGTCCCGCAGCATTCTGGCGTGCAGGAAATACTGGTTAATCGCAGTCAACTGATTGGTCAGAATGCGATTAAGATACGTGATGATCTTGGGATCACCCTTCATTTTGGCTCTCCTGATGGTTGGGCTAAGCAGATAGTGGGAACCCGCTGGCCTCGGTTCAAGGAAAAAACACGCCTTTGATTACCATTATCAATAATTTAGCCGATTTTTCCGAATTTTCCTAGCTGGTCTGAATGACTAAAAATCATTCGCACGGATTTTCCTGAGAATGAAAATCGCTTCGATAGAGTTGCGCTTTTTTGCGATCTTATGCCTGTCTGTTTCCGTACGACTCGTATCCGCCATGCAAACAGTTGAAGCAAACCATGAAGCCCCGTTTTCAAAGTATTCGTTTCATTCTTGGTGATCAGCTCACTCCCGGATTATCGAGCCTGAGAGACGCCAAACCTGACCGAGATTTGATCGTCATGGCCGAGCCGCGTGACGAGGCAACCTATGTTCCTCATCATCGCCAAAAAATCGTTATGATCCTGTCGGCGATGCGCTATTTCGCGGCCGAGCTGCGCGATCAGGGCTTCTATGTTGATTACTTCGATTATCAGGACCGGCCGACAACTTCTTTCACCGAGGCGCTGAAGGCGGCAATGTCCGAACACGACATCGAAGACGTCATTATCACCGAGCCCGGTGAATGGCGGGTCAAACGTGAAATTGATAAATGGCCCGAAGACCTTGATATATCGGTTGAAATGCGCGCCGATGACCGCTTCCTTGCCCCACTTTCGGAATTCGACGAATTTGCCAAGGACCGCAAGGAACTTCGGATGGAGTATTTCTATCGCGGTTTGCGGCGCGATACCGGCATCCTGATGGAACCCGATGGCAAGCCGGTTGGCGGACAGTGGAACTTTGATCACGACAACCGTAAAAGCCTGCCCGATGATGTGACACCACCAACGCCAAAGACCTTTGCGCCCGACAAGATCACGCAGGACTTGCTTGATTGCGTTTGCGATGATTTTCCCGATGCGCTGGGGGATGTTGCATCATTCGGCTGGCCGGTAACGCGCAAGGATGCGCTTGCGGCACTGGACCATTTCATCAAGCATCGCTTGGCGTATTTTGGCGATTACCAGGATGCGATGACGGTCAAAAGTGCCACCCTGTATCATTCCCTGATCAGCCCGTGCCTCAATACCGGGCTTTTGTTGCCTGATGAAGTCTGCCGGGCGGCCGAGAAGGCCTATCATGATGACCAGGCACCGCTTAATGCGGTTGAGGGTTTTATTCGCCAGATCCTTGGCTGGCGGGAATATGTCCGGGGGCTTTACTGGTATCTTGGCCCGGATTACGGCAGCAGCAATCATTTTGATGCCAAACGCCCGCTGCCCGGATTTTTCTGGGATGGCGATGTGCCGATGAATTGCCTGAAACAGGCGATTGGTGAAACGCTTGAAAATGCCTATGCCCATCATATTCAGCGTTTGATGGTGATTGGCAATTTTTCCCTGCTCGCCGGACTTGACCCCAAAGAGGTCTGCGACTGGTATCTGGCGGTCTATATCGACGCGTTCGAGTGGGTTGAACTTCCCAACACCTTTGGCATGGCGCTTTATGCCGATGGCGGCAAGATGGCATCAAAACCCTATGCCGCAAGTGGCAAATACATCGACCGCATGTCGGATTACTGCAAGGACTGCCAGTACAACCCGCGCAACAATACCGGCAAGGATGCCTGCCCCTTCAATGCGCTGTACTGGCATTTTTTGGATCGCAATGTCGACAAGCTTGGCAATAATCCGCGCCTTGGCATGCCATACCGCAACTGGGCGCGCATGAAGGACGACAAAAAGAGCGATCTGATCGCACAGGCCGACGCGTTTTTAAGCAAACTTGATGATGGCAAGTTTGATACCGGATCCAAACAAGGCAGCCTTTTCTAACGATCAGAAATCAAACGTGATCTGTTGATCGGATTTATCGCGCCCGGCCGGTGGCCGTTTCTGTTTAAACGTTCGGCTGCCGTGCTGCTTGACGATTTTCTGTGCCTGATCGCGGAAATCATCGTTCTTGCGAATGGCCCAGATGTTGGTGCGGGCATGTCGGGCGGCGGCCATATGATCGACAATCGGTGCTGGGTAATGTTTTCCGATCTCAACGCCCAGATCAATCTGTTCAATCGGGGCGAGACGCCAGGGTTCGTGAATGAAGGCGTCCGGAACGTCGCGCAGCTCCGGAATCCAACGCCGAATAAACGCACCATCGGGGTCCTGATCATTGGATTGTTTGACCGGGTTATAGATGCGTGGCGTGTTGATCCCGGTGGTACCCGATTGCATCTGGATTTGTGGGTAATGAATGCCCGGTTCATAATCGACAAATTGCCGTGCAAGATGCAACGCGGGTTCGCGCCAGTGTTGCCAAAGCTGATAGCTGACAAAGCCTGTCAGCATCGCGCGCATTCTGAAATTGATCCAGCCGGTGTGATCAAGGGCCCGCATGCAGGCATCGATAAACGGAAATCCGGTTTTGCCCGCTTTCCAAGCCAGAAGTCCCAGATCATCGGAGTTATCTGGACGCAACCCGTCATAGGCCGGGTGCAGGTTTTCGATCTCGATCCCCGGTGTGGTTTCAAGCTTCTGGACGAAATGACAATGCCAATGCAGACGGCTTTCATATGCCTTTAGCGCCGAAAGGAATCCTTTAGGGCGGTCTGTTGCAGGCATGGCATGGATATCGTGCCGCCTTTCACGCACGGCATGAATGATTTCGCGCAAGGATACTGTGCCATAGGCAATATGGGGGCTTAGCCTTGAACAGCTTTCAAATGCGGTTCGGGGCGATGACATTTCGCGGTGATATCGCTGCCCGCGACAGCCAAGGAAACTGTCAAGCAACCGCATTCCCGCACGGCGTCCACCAACCTGCGGATCATTGCAAGGTGCGGACAAATGTGCCACCGGATTTTCGGGAATTGTGCCGGGGTCAAGATCAACAGCAGGTGTTTGAAACCGCGCCATCCCGGTCGGTGGGCTGGCAAAAAACGCCTGCCATGCCCTATGCCAGTGATCGCGATCAAGCCTGCCACGGATTACGGCAAATTGACGATGTTCATGGAATGCAATGCCCTGATGGTGCGCCCATTCCGCCACCGCTTGATCACGTTTGAACGTCCAGAGGTTGCCGGTTTCTGCATGTGCATGAATGGCACGGATCTCGAACTTTTCCGCAAGCCCGGCCAGGACAGCAACAACATCGCCAAACCGCACGGTAAGCGATTGACCAAGCGCGCGGACATCAGACCCCAATTCAAGCAGAGATTCCCGGATAAATTGCCAATGCCGTGCCGATGTATCTGGTAAGCGCCAGTAGTCGGGCTCGACGACATAAAGCAACACAACAGGATATCCGTCAGCGATTGCCGCATTCAGCGCCGCATGATCTTGCAGGCGCAGGTCACGCTTCAACCAAACAACTGTGATTGGTTTGCCCATCAGCACCACCCAACGACAACGTTTGCATCAGGTGTGGTGGACAGACTTAAAATGCGGAGACAAAACAGCGGCATGCAAACGGAACTCGCAATCGCAAGGACATTGCTTCCATACGCTGCGTGACTTTGTCCGGATTGGTTTGGCCCGGAACCTACCCCAGAAACACAAAAAGCCGGACTTGTGTCCGGCTTTAGCATTGGCAATCCCGATTAACGGGTACCTATATGGGGCGAGCGTTATGCAATCGCGTCACGAGCCGCTTTACGGGCAACGTCTTTGATCTGCCACTGGGAAATCCCGACATCATCAAGATCGCGCTTATCAAGACCATAAAGTTCGTTGGCAACCGAGCGTGCATAGGCCCAACGGCGAACAGCAACAAGAATACTGGACAGGAACATGTTGAACCTCCTTGGGTTACAAATTCGAATGCCGCCTTGGAGGTGATCCCCAACTGTCTGGCGCATTCACTGGCTTGCTTCGCGTTGCAATATGTCGAAATCGGGTTTGATCCTCAACCACCAAAAAATGCATATCATCTGTGCCAATTATTCACAGGTAGACGCCACTTAACCAATCATCACCAACAATCCGTGGCTGATAACCCGATTAAATCCGATATTTTGAATTGAATTGCGCTCAAAATAAATGGTGCGATGCATCATTTTGAATACGCCACGGAGGAAAACACCCTCCCGGATGCCACCTTAAATCTTGTCTTCACAGGCCGTCGAAAACGGCAAAGCAGATTCAAGAGCATGTACGGTCAGCGGCTCGGCAACGCCCTTGACCGCAAAGTCCCCGCAACAGGCCGTTGGGGCCGTGATATGGCTTGCCAGCACATCGGACATCAATAACGGGGTTCCGATCTGTTTGGTAAGGCTTTCAAGCCGGGCGGTACGGTTAACCGCCACCCCCATCACGGTGAAGTCCAGTCTATGCGTGCCACCGACATTTCCATAAACCACTTCACCGTAATGGAGTCCGACACCAAAACGCAGTGATGGCAAACCGGCCTTTGACCGGTCTTCATTGACTTTGCCAAGATCGCTTAGGGCAGCCTCCGCCGCAAGCAGGGCATTTTCACAAACGGTTTCGGCCGATTGATCGTTCTCCTGGGCAAAGACAATCAGCATGGCATCACCGACAAACCGCAAAATCTCCCCACCATGGGGGCGCACGGCGCGCTCGACCGTTTCGAAATAGACATTGAGGCTATCAAGGAGTTGTTCGACCGAAAGGGTTTCGGTCATTACGGTAAAATCGCGCACGTCACTGAACCACAGGGCCGCGCGAATGGTTTCACCGTCGCCACGGCGAATATGACCATGCATGACCCGCGCCCCGGTGCGCTCCCCCAAATAGGTATCCAGCAGTGAATGTTCGATGCGTTTGGTGACATGGAGTTCAAGCACCACACCGATATGGTCAAGCAATCCGTCGAAGCAGTTGATTTCGCCATCATCAAAACCGTCAGGCTGATCCGTTGCGATGGTCAGCACACACCAGCGCCCGCCACTGAACCGAACCCGGGTACAATAATAGTCTGTGAGCCCCATCTCGATCAGCTCCCCGACCAGCGGGTGATGATCAGCCGGATTAACCTTTGCCAGATGAATGCGCACCGGGCCACCATGCAGGTTCACATCCTCAACCGGACTTCCGATATAGGATCCGCTTTCATGAATACCGTGGGAAGCCTCCCACAGATGCGCCCCATGTTCACGATCCCAGGTAAAGGACCAGACGGCAACTTGCGGATGAAGGGCCTGCATCGAGCAGCGCATGCGGGCAATGTGAAAGCCGTTGGTATTGACCTGTTTCATCAATCCGTCAAAGAAGGCGTTCGGATCCTCAAGAAACCGGCCTTCTTTGGCTATCCAGTCGATAACAGGCGCATTATTCCACATATCCGGGTCTTATTCCCTTTTGAGCTCGTAGCAATCGCGACGGAATTTGACGTATTCATTCCACAACGTCACAGCTTTAATGCACACAAACGCCCTAATTGTTTTTGCTGCCCTGCAATATAATTAGCTTGTATATTGCTAATTTTGTAACAGTTTGTTTCAGTTCGCAATCTGGAAACGCCCTGTTACAGTTTTGTGGATGCATTGTGCCCCCTCTCGCAGCATGTTGTCGCTGCAAATGGTTAAAAGCCAGGGAGGAAACCTAGATGTATCTGCGCAAAACCATCCTCGCCACTGGTGTGGCGTTTTCTGCACTCGCGACTGCAAGCTTTGCTCATGCCGAGCCGACCGCTGAAGTTCTGCACTGGTGGACTTCGGGCGGCGAAGCAAAAGCTGTCGCATCCCTTAAAGAAGATTTTGAAGCCAATGGCGGCACCTGGGTTGATAGCCCGGTCGCTGGTGGTGCTGGCGATGCAGCCATGACCGTTCTGCGTTCGCGCGTTCTGTCGGGCGATGCACCGGCTGCTGTTCAGCTTAAAGGCCCGGCCATTCAGGAATGGGCCGAACAGGGTGCCCTTGCTGAACTGAATGACGTTGCTGCTGCTGAAGGTTGGGACGATGTGATCCCGGCCGCGATCCAGGACGTTATGAAATACGAAGGTGACTATGTTGCTGTTCCGGTAAACGTACACCGCGTTGACTGGATCTGGGCAAACCCGACCCTTCTGGCAAAAGTTGGTGTCGAATCCGCACCGACCACCTGGGACGAATTCAACGCTGTTGCCGACAAACTGCAGGCTGCTGGCATTACGCCGGTCGCACATGGGGGTCAGCCGTGGCAGGACGCAACCGTCTTTGAAACCGTCGTTCTTGGTCTTGGCGGCCCGGAATTCTTCCAGAGCGCCCTGATTGACCTCGACGAAGACGCGCTGAACTCCGACACCATGAAAGCGGTGTTTGACCAGATGCGCAAAATCCGCGGTTATGTCGATGCCGACTTCCCGGGTCGTGACTGGAACCTTGCAACCGCAATGGTCATGAATGGCGAAGCCGCCATGCAGATCATGGGTGACTGGGCAAAAGGCGAATTCCTTGCTGCTGGCAAAGTACCGGGCAAAGACTTCATCTGTGCAGCAACCCCGTCAGAGAACGGCTACCTGTTCAACGTTGACAGCTTTGCAATGTTCAACGTTTCGGGTGATGACAAGGTCGAAGGCCAGAAACTGCTTGCCGAACTGATTGTTGGCGAGAAGTTCCAGGAAACCTTCAACCTGCTCAAAGGTTCGATCCCGGCACGTTCGGGCGTATCGCTTGAGAAGTTCGACGACTGCGCCAAAAAATCCGAAGCTGACCTTGAGGCAGCACAGGAAGCTGGCGGGTTCCTGCCGTCCATGGCACATGGCATGGCGCTTCGCGGTCACCTTTCGGGTGCGATCGTTGACGTCGTGACCGCCCACTTCAACTCCGACATGTCGTCTGACGAAGCTGTCTCGCGTCTGGTCGAAGCTGTTGAACTGGCCAAAGACTAATCTCATCTGATCAGAACAATCTGAAATATGAGCACCTTGCAGGCCCCGGATTTTCCGGGGCCTGTTTCCCAGTAATTTAACGTTTGAGGCAAAGGTTATGGGGGCTTCTCAAAGCACCGAAAGCAACCTGATGGCCAGCATTCAGAGACATCTATCAAAGATCGTTGTTGCGCCGTCCTTTGCTGCGTCCCTGTTTTTTGTCTACGGGTTCATCCTGTGGACCGGCTATATGGCGTTTTCGAAGTCGCGCATGCTTCCCGTCTGGGATTGGGCCGGGCTGCGACAGTATGAACGCCTGTGGCAGATGGAACGCTGGCATGTTGCCATTGAAAACCTGTTGATCTTTGGCGGTCTGTTTATTGTGACCTGCCTGTTCATCGGGTGCCTTCTGGCAGTTCTTCTTGATCAGCGTATTCGCGCCGAAGGTGCGCTTCGCACGATCTTCCTTTATCCGATGGCCCTGTCCTTCATCGTGACAGGTACTGTCTGGAAATGGCTTCTTAATCCGGGCCTTGGCCTTGAAAGCATGATGCATGACCTCGGCTGGACGAGCTTCAAGTTCGACTGGCTGGTCAATTCGGACATGGCGATCTACACGGTTGTGATCGCTGCAGTCTGGCAAGCATCCGGCTTTGTGATGGCAATGTTCCTTGCGGCATTGCGCGGCGTCGATCAGGACATCATTCGCGCAGCCTATATGGACGGTGCCAGCCTGCCCCGGATCTATTTCGGGATCATCATCCCGTCGATCCGCCCGGTTTTCCTGAGTGCGATCGTCGTTCTGGCCCACCTTGCTGTCAAAAGCTTTGACCTTGTCATTGCGCTTACCGGTGGTGGCCCGGGCTATTCATCCGATCTTCCGGCAACCTTCATGTACACGATGGCCTTCCAGCGTAACCAGCTTGGTGTCGGTGCGGCCAGTGCCATGATGATGCTGGCGACCGTTATGGCGATCATTGTGCCGTATCTGTATTCCGAACTGCGCGGAGGCAAGAAAAATGGCTGATATTCAGACCTACAGCCACGACGCAGGCTGGAAACACACGGTTCTGCGCGGGTTGCTTTATCTCGTCCTGATCCTGTTTGCGGCCTATTACCTTTTCCCGCTGATCGTCATGATTTCGACGTCGTTGAAATCGCTTGACGAAATTCGTGAAGGGTCGCTGATTTCGCTGCCGCGCGTGGTGACGTTTGATGCATGGAATTATGCATGGAACGAAGCCTGCGTTGGTGTCGAATGTACCGGGATCAAAATCTATTTCTGGAACTCGGTCAAAATGGCGATCCCTGCCGTTCTGATTTCGACCTTCCTTGGTGCGATCAACGGGTATGCGCTGACCAAGTGGCGGTTCAAGGGTGCAAACATCGTCTTTGCCCTGCTGCTGTTTGGTTGCTTCATTCCGTTCCAGGTCGTTCTGCTGCCGATGTCACAGGTTCTTGGCAAACTTGGTCTTGCCAGCTCCACCCCGGGCCTTGTTCTGGTCCACGTGGTTTACGGCCTGTGCTTTACCACCCTGTTCTTCCGGAACTACTATGTTTCGATCCCGGACGAGCTGGTCAAGGCAGCCACCATTGACGGTGCCGGGTTCTTCACCATTTTCTGGCGCATTATTCTGCCGATCTCGACCCCGATTATCGTGGTTTCGGTCATCTGGCAGTTCACCCAGATCTGGAACGACTTCCTGTTCGGTGCCTCGTTTGCTTCTGGCGCAAACGCACCGATGACCGTCGCACTCAACAATATCGTCAACACCACGACCGGCGTGAAACAGTACAACGTTGATATGGCAGCAGCCCTGCTGACCGGCCTTCCGACGTTGCTGGTTTATGTTCTCGCTGGCAAATACTTCGTCCGCGGCCTGACCGCCGGCTCGGTGAAGGGATAAGCAAATGGCATCACTCACCCTCGATAAAGTTCGCAAGGCTTTTGGCCCTGTCGAAGTTCTCAAGGAAATCAATCTGGCGATCGACGATGGCGAGTTTCTCGTCCTTGTCGGTCCGTCCGGTTGCGGCAAATCGACCCTTCTGAACCTGATTGCAGGTCTGGAAACATCCACCGACGGGGAAATCCGCATCGGGGATCGCGTTATCAACGACGTGCATCCCAAAGACCGTAACATCGCCATGGTGTTCCAGTCCTATGCGCTTTACCCGAACATGACGGTGCGCAAGAACATCACCTTTGGCCTCGAAATCCGTGGCGTTTCCAATCAGGAACGTGACAAGGCCGTGGCCGATGTTGCCAAACTGCTCCAGATTGAGCCGCTTCTGGATCGCAAACCGTCCCAGCTTTCGGGTGGTCAGCGTCAGCGTGTCGCCATGGGCCGTGCGCTTGTGCGTGATCCGGATATCTTCCTGTTTGACGAACCGCTTTCAAACCTGGATGCGAAACTGCGTGTCGACATGCGCACCGAGATCAAGAAGCTGCATCAGCGTCTTGGCTCGACCATTGTGTATGTCACCCACGATCAGATTGAAGCCATGACTTTGGCATCACGCATCGCGGTCATGAAGGACGGTATCCTCCAGCAGTTCGATACGCCGCAGAATATCTATGAGCGTCCGAACAACATGTTTGTTGCCGGCTTCATTGGTTCGCCATCGATGAACTTCATCAATGCGACGCTGAGCGAAGACAACGGCAAGCTGGCCGTGACAATTCCGCGCGGCGGCGATCCGATTGTCCTGCCGCTGTTTGAGGCACCGGAAAGCTATCATGGCTATGTCGGCAAGGATGTCGTCTTTGGCATCCGCCCTGAAGCCCTGACGCATAAGCGTACAGGTTCGGATGAACCGGGCAGCCAGTATGTCAATTTCGACAGCAAGGTTGAAGTGATCGAACCAACCGGTGCCGACACAATGACCGTGATCGAAATCGCTGGTAAGGAAATCGTCGCACGTGTCCGTCCGGACCGCGCACCAACACCGGGCGAGAGCATGACGTTCTCGGCCGACATGTCTCAGATCAGTCTGTTTGACCCGGATACCGAGTTGCGGATCTGATCTGACTGGCGGGTGGTTCTGGGGGCCACCCGCCATTCTTCTTTTTGGGCCCTGCCCTGACCGGTACTGTCCCGAATTGCCCTAAACCCTGCGCGGCAGGGACACGATAACTTCAAGCCCTTTACCCGGCATATTGCGCAGCTCGATGCGCCCGTCATGGGCATCAATCACCGTTTTCACGATCGACAGCCCAAGACCACTGCCCCCGGTGCTCCGCGCCCTTGATCCTTCAACACGATAGAATGGCAGGAACACCTTGTCCTGATGTTCGACTGGGATACCGGGCCCTTCATCTCGGATGGTAACCAGCACCGTATCTGCTGTGGCTTCAAGGCTGACATTGGCCCTGTGGCCGTATTTCAGGGCGTTTTCAATCAGGTTGGTAAAGGCGCGCTTCAACGTACCCGGACGACACGACAACCGGATGCTGCGTTTACCATCAAAACTATGGGCATCATCGCCACCACCAAACACAGTATGGACAGAGCTGAACTGCAAGGGCTGTGGCCCGGCGAAACTTACCGGGCGGCCAAGATCGGCATAGTCATCGCAGATGGCTTCAAGCACGGAGACGAAATCCACCGTACGCTCTTCTTCCTTGGCGATCCAGTCACCAAGGAAATCGAGCGCATCATTCAAAAGACTGTCCATTTCATCAAGATCGCGCAGCACAGTTTCGCGCAGTTCATCATTTTCAATAAACTCGGCGCGCAGGCGCAGACGCGTGCTTGGTGTGCGCAGATCGTGCGAAATCGCGGCCAGCATCCGGGTCCGGTCCCCCAGCATCCTTGAAATGCGTTCGCGCAGATCGTTATAGGCTGCGGCCATTGACCGGGCCTCTGTCGGGCCGCGTTCCTCAACAGGTGGGCCGCTGACCTCATCCCCATGATCTATAATCGCGCGTGTCAGGCGCTTGAACGGCCCGGCCAGAAGGTCCGCAAGGCCGGCAAACACCACGAGGACTGCGGCCACCCCCATCAGGAACATCAGGAAGACAAGCGACGGCGATGCATAGTTCGCCCAAAGTTCATCATGTCGAACGAGGATGCGTTTGCCAGACGGCATCAGGATTTCCACCTGTGCCTCAAGCCCCAGTCGGGCAATTTCACGCGACAATTCGGCAAAGAACAGGCTGGGGTTTTCAGTGGCCTCGATGGTGGCGCGCTGTTCGGAGCTCAGCCGCCCGCGTTCGAAATGCACCTTGACCGAGGTCGGCCAACCCGTGTTCGCCAGACGCGCAGGCATCGCAATGTGCTGTGCGGGTCTCGAAAACAGCAACAGCGTCCCGACATCATCGGGCGGCAGAATGCGCAGCGTCATGCCATCGCGTGCCGCGATATCGACGATGTTCTCTTCAAATTCCGGGTTTTCAGCGATCCGCACCAACTCACGAATGGTAAAGCCCAGCGTATAGGCGCGGCCAATACGTTCGTCACGCTCGATGACATAATAGGACGCCATCGCGCTGAGCACGGCAATGATCAGCCCGCCTAGCATCATCAGAAGAAAGATACGCCCGCCCAGCGTGCGCGGCTTATAGCGGCGCAAATAGTTGCTGAATTTTGCGAACGTATCGGCCATGGGTTGGATCAGGCCCTAAAGCGTCTGGGTGTCGGCGCAGAACTGATAACCGATGCCGCGCACTGTCTTGATCAGTTTCGGGTTCTTGGCATCTTTTTCGATCTTGCGGCGCAGGCGGCTGATTTGAATATCGATACTGCGATCAAACGGAAGTGAGCTTTGCCCACGGACAATATCAACAAGCTGTTCACGCGACAGCGCGCGCTTGTTGTTCTTGACCAACGCCAGAAGCAACGAAAACTCGCCGGTCGAAAGGTGTACCGCAACATTGTCGGCATCGCGAAGCTCACGGGACCCGATATCAAGCGTCCATTCGCCAAAAATGATCTTGTGCGCCGGGGTAACCTCGTTATCGGACGGCGCGACCGTACCGGTTTCAAAGCGACGGAACACAGCCCGAATGCGTGCCAGCAATTCACGCGGATTGAACGGCTTGGTCAGATAATCATCTGCGCCAAGTTCAAGGCCCAGAATACGGTCAGTATCCTCGCCAACCGCAGTCAGCATGACGATCGGCACCTTGGAGGTGCGGCGTACATCCCGGCACAGCGCAAAGCCGTCCTCACCCGGCAGCATGATATCAAGAATGACCAGATCAATTTTCCAGTCACGCAACGCGCGGTGCATCTCATTACCGTCCGAGACGGTGGTAATGCGAAAACCGTGCTGTAACAGGAACTTTTTCAAAAGCTTCTGGATTTCCTGATCGTCATCAACGACCAGAATATGTGGTTCACGTCGCGTCGTCAGTGTCCCGAACTCCCCTGATTTTCATCGGCCATGTCCCTGACCGTGGCCGGAGTTTAGTCGATATCGCCAGCGGTTTGAACCATTTTACCAATTGACGATCAATTGCAAACAAATGGGCGCGGTTTTCCATTTTATCGCCCTTCACTGTGCTCCAAACCGACGCGGGATCCGTATGCAAATAACATAAACAAAGTCAAAAGCGGTCCGGATCAGACAGGAGCCAAACATGCCTCGGATGTCGAACGTCAATATTGCCATCATCGGTGCCGGAATGGCCGGCCTCAAAGCCGCCAACACCCTGCATCGAATTGGCGTCAACGTCACCGTTTTCGAGAAAAGCCGTGGACTTGGTGGTCGTTTGGCATCGCGCCGTACGGAGTTCGGCCATTTCAACCACGGTGCGCAATACGTCACAGCGCGCGATCCGGGCTTTAATGCGTTTCTTCAGGAAGCAACCGAATTCAAAGTTGCACAGAACTGGTCCCCCAACCTGCATCGGGGCAGTGGTGCCACAGGAACTGCAGCGACGGGAACCAACGATACCCTGTCGCCAATCGCCCGCCATGTCGGCAACCTTGCAGAAGAGCAATGGTATCAGGGCGCACCGCAAATGAACAAACTGATCCGACCGCTGGTTGATACCTTTCCGATCCAGAAACAACACCGCATTGTCGGTATTGAACCTGTCAATCAGCGTAGCTTCATGCTTCATGATGACCTTGATGGGTCGTTTGGACCGTTCGATGGTGTGATTGTCACAGCACCTGCCCCGCAAACCGCTGAGCTGTTGCGTCCGCTTGCTCCGCGCTTTGGGCCTATTGACGAGGTCGTCATGGCGCCCTGCTGGGCGGTGATGGCAGCGTTCGAAAAGCCGCTTCCGACCGGATTTGATGCGATGCTGTATCCAAGTGCAGAAATCAGCTGGGCGGCACGCAGCAGCCAAAGTAACGATGCGCTGCATCGTCGCACCCCCGACGCATGGGTCCTGCATGCCAGCCCCGAATGGTCGCGCGCACATCTTGAAGATGACAAGGAGCGCGTGATCGAAAAGCTGCTGGAAGCCTTGCGCGCTGCAAGTGGCGTCAAGTTGCCCGAACTACATTCGGTACAGGCACACCGCTGGCGTTATGCCCGCACAGAGGTCCCCCTTGGCATGAGCCACCTTAACGGCATGAACGGCCGGGTGATTGCCGCAGGCGACTGGTGCCTTGGTGCGCGGGTTGAGGCCGCCTGGCGCAGTGGTCGATCCGCTGCCCATTCGATGATCGAGACGCTGCTGGGATAATCGCAAAAGCTGAGCACTTCGGAATGCCGAAAAATGCCAACGGACACACCCATGGCAAGTCAAACCTGCCACAGAAAACCTGCGTGACATGTGCCCGCCCGTTTAACTGGCGGCGCAAATGGAAGGACTGCTGGCACGCGGTTCAATATTGCTCCGAACGATGCCGACGGCACCGAAAGCAGGCTCCGCAAGTGGATCAGCAAAGCCAGGTGTCATGATGTTTGATCAGAAAGACGAAGATCAGCCGACCTATGCCATCCTCCGTCAGCGGATGATTGATATGGCAACACAACGCGGTGTCGAGAAGACGATCTGCCCGTCCGAGGTCGCAAAGTCATTCGGGTCCTATTGGCGGGGGCTTATGCCACGCGTCCATCAAGTTGCAGACCAACTTTGCGCCGAAGGAAAGCTGACTTTTGAAAAGAGCGGCGTCAGCTATGGCCGACACCGCCCGTCAGGTCATTATCGATTGCGTGTCGTCGCCATAAGTGAATCAGAGTGAGGCCTGCTTTCGCTTCACCTAGCTTCGCAACAACCACCAATACTATAATTGCAGCTACAAACCGCTAAGCTTGTTTTCTATCCTGGGAATTAGCTCTTCAAATCGACCGACTAGACAACCATCAAATGGCTCAAATTTTTTGAATACATCCGCCATCGCTTTATCGCACCTGAACAGATCGCAGTCGTATGCATAACACATCTGCATTAAGTCAAATGCGTCTGACCTTTTGAACATCTCCGGTCTTTTTGAGAGTTCCTGACAATAATGTCGAAAGTGCCTAGCACGCCCTCGCCCGAGTATTCGCTCCAATGACTGCTCTAGATCATCAAACACTGTCGATGGCATCGTGTATTGTCGTAGTTTCTTACGTGCTACTCCGGCAGAAACTCCCATGGAACTTAGCTTTTTTCGCTGTAGTATAATTGCTGCGTTGAGCTCCCGAGCCTTTGCATTGTGCTTGGCTAACAGGTCTACTGCAGCCTCAATCTTTGAAACGTGATCCGCGAAATATGCGTCCATTAAGTTTTCGGCCCCGAAATAGTCGTAAACGATACGACTGAACTCCTCGGGATCAGACATCCACTTGTTTAATGAACTCTCAAACTCGCGATCAGAGCACTCACCCCGCACAAATCTCTCAAACATTCGACTTTTCAAGATTTCATCCGAGATCGGAATTCCTTGCCAATCCTCCCGCTTTGTTCCCCAGCCAGTATTTGACGTTTTGGCAAGTTCATAAATTTGCTTGAGCGTCCCGTACTTACGTCTCGTCGCTCTGTTGAATGACGGTTGGCTCGCAAGTTTCTCTTTTGCAAACTTTAGTAATTTTTTCCGAAAAGATGAAGCTCTTACCAACTTGCGGCTCGGACTACCAAGCCACATTCCTTCATTCGGAAACCTTGCACCTCTCGCAAGCTCCTGCACCTCAGGAAATGCATTTGCACCACATACGCGTTTGATAAGCTGGCCTCGGGCCACTCGTTCAGCACGATGATTGTCGTCAGGCTTTGTAACAAACTCGACGATTGTGAACATAGAAAAGCCAATGGAGATTCTTCCACGATCTCTCCATTGAAGGAGCTGGTTCAACACTGCGTGGGCTTGGGAACCACTGGGCTCATTGAACAGCCTTATGTAATCCTGAGTATCTAGATAAAGGACTATCGTAACAGCAAACTCGCGATAAGATTCACATTAGATTTTGAATAAGTTCTCCACGCTTTAGCCTTCAACCCTTAAGTGCTAGCAACCTTTTGATCAGGCCTGCGGTCGATGCATCACGTGTACCGGCATCTTCCTTGCCCTCAACCATCGGAAGCAGTTCCTTGGCAAGCTGCTTGCCAAGCTCAACCCCCCACTGGTCATAGGAATTGACGTTCCAGATGATGCCCTGAACAAAGATTTTGTGTTCATACATCGCGACCAGCCGCCCAAGGGTAAAGGGATCAAGTTGCTTATACAGGATCATGGTGCTGGGTTTATTGCCATCAAACACCTTTTGCGGTGCCAGCACATCAATCTCGGCCGGTGACAGGTCACTTCCTGAAAGCTCTTCACGAACTTCGGCCTCGGTCTTGCCGCGCATCAGGGCTTCGGCCTGCGCAAGGCAGTTCGAGACCAGCTTGTCGTGATGGTTGGACAGCGGATGCAGCGCATTGGCAGCCATGATGAAATCAACCGGGATCAGTTCGGTCCCCTGATGGATCAGCTGATAGAAAGCATGCTGGCCATTGGTGCCCGGCTCCCCCCAGATGATCGGACCAGTTTCATAGGCAATCGGCTTGCCATCACGGGTCACAGACTTGCCATTACTTTCCATATCGGCCTGTTGCAGATAGGCCGGAAGACGCGACAGGTGCTGATCATAGGGCAGTATGGCCTGACTGGAAGCTCCCAGCACATTGCGATACCACACCCCGATCAGGCCAAGGATCATCGGAATGTTGGTTTCGATCGGCGCGGTTTTGAAATGGTTGTCCATTGACTGCGCACCACGCAGCAGTTCTTCGAACTTGTCATACCCGACAGCCAGAATAATCGGCAGACCTATTGCCGACCACAGGCTGTAACGTCCGCCAACCCAGTCCCAGAAACCAAACGCATTGTCGGTATCAATACCAAATGCCGCAACCTTATCAAGCGCGGTCGAAACGGCGACAAAGTGTTTGGCAACGGCGCCTTCGTCTTTCAGCATGCCGACAAGCCAATCACGCGCCGAATAGGCGTTGGTTAATGTTTCGTCGGTGGTGAAGGTTTTGGACGCGATGATGAAAAGCGTCGTTTCCGCATCCAGGAATTTCAGCGTATCGACAATATGCGCGCCATCGACGTTCGACACGAAATGGCAGCGAATGCCATCGATGTGATATGGACGGAGCGCTTCGTTGACCATGACCGGGCCAAGGTCGGAGCCCCCAATACCGATATTCACCACATCGGTGATTTTCTTGCCGGTATGGCCTTTCCATTCGCCGGAATGGACGCGTGCTGCAAAGTCCTTAAGCCGACCGAGCACTTCCTTAACCGCTGGCATGACATCCGTGCCATCTACCTCAACCGGCCCACCATCAAGATTGCGGAGCGCCGTATGCAGGACCGCGCGGTTTTCGGTGACATTGATCTTGTCGCCAGCAAACATCCGGTCGCGCCAGCCTTCAACATTGGCCGCCTTGGCAAGATCAACCAAAGCCGCCATGACGTCATCGTTAATCAGGTTTTTGGAATAATCGACAAACAGGTCGTTCAGGGCTGCACTGTATCGTTCAAACCGCGCGGGATCGTCGGCAAATGCCTTACGCAAGTTGAGTTTTTCAGAAACTTCCGCGCCAAGTTGATCAAGTTTTTCCCAGCTTGCAGTCATTTTATCAGCAGACATACCACCCTCAGCCCATTCCAATTCATTCATAACAATGCAGTGCTTTGGCTAAAAGCCTAGCACGCGTTTCAAACCATGTGTGGGACAGTTTGCAGAATGTCGCGACATCAAGGTCCCGATGCCGCGACATCACAATTCTCAACGTGCGGCAAGAAAGTCTTCGACTTCTTTTTCCGTCGGCAATGCGTTGATGGCACCGCGCTTGGTTGCCGTGATCGCACCGACCGCATTGGCAAAGCGGCACGCCTTGGCAAGTTTGTCTTCGGAACCCAGAAGTTCCGGGTCCTTCAGCAGGCTTGACAGGAACCCTGCCGTGCAGCCATCCCCTGCCCCGGTCGCATCAACGGCAGTGATTTCAAAGGACGGCACAAAACCATCGAAAGCCGGCGTGATGTAACGCGATCCCTTGGGACCGTACGTCACAATCATTGCACGCCACTGATCACACCACAGATCCTTGATGCCTTCTTCAAGGTCATCCTTGCCGGAAACAAAGGTGATTTCCTCGTCCGACATCTTGACGACATCGGCCTGACTGATCGCCAGACGCAGGATTTCGCGGGCCTTTTCCGCACTCGGCCAAAGCGGCAGGCGCAGGTTCGGATCGCAAGAAATGATCGAGCCGTTTTCACGCGCAATCTTGATCGCCTCAAGCGTGGCAGCACGCGGATCATCATCGATCATGCAAAGCGTTCCGTAATGGAACAGATCGGTTGATTTCAGCATGTCCTGATCAAGATCAGAAATGCTGAGCAACATGTCGGCTGACGGGCTGCGATAGAATGAAAATTCACGTTCCCCATCGGCACGCAGGGACACGAACGCAAGCCCGGTCAGCGCTTCCTTGGTCAGGACAATGCCCGATGTATCGACATTGTCGGCCCTAAGGGTATCAACCAGAAAATGACCAAAGGCATCATCGCCGAGTTTACCGATAAAGCCGGTTTCAATTCCAAGACGCTGAAGGCCCACAGCCGCATTTCCAGGCGCACCACCGGCGGCCTTGGCAAAGGCCGGGGCATCGGCAAGACCGGTTCCGGTCACCGTCGGAACAAAATCAATCAGCAGTTCCCCAAGACAAACAGCTTTGGCTGTCATGACGTTTCTCCGTTCGGAAAGTCCGCAAACTGGCGGACCGATATTGTATGGTCTGTGGGACCCACCGCCTTTTAAATCGATTCAATTGCGCACGCAAACCAAAACCCGATCAATCTGCATGCGCATCAACCATCATGCGCTTTGTTTACCAAGGGCGCGGCCAAACTCGATCTCTCGCGCGCGTTCAAGTTCAGTCATCCAGCGTTCAAACATCGCGTCACGTTCCAATTGCAGTGCATAGTGGCGCTGCAGGGCCGCGGTCAGTCGCCCCTCGCGCCCCAAGAGTTCATCGGCAAAGCCAATCATCACCGAATTCGGCCAGGCAATCGGGCGCATTTCGCGAATGGTGGTAAAGATACTGTCCTCGTCACGATCCGGTTCGCACTGCGCCATCAACGTAATCATCGCCGCCGTGGAGCGCGACACCCCCATATGACAGTGCACCAGCAAATGCCCATCCTGACGATCCGCGCGACTTTCGATCAGTGTTTCACCATAACCAAGGATTGCTTCGACATCGGCCCTGGTCGGGGCCGGACGGCCTTCCTTGTCCTCGATCACATCATGAAAACGCAGGATGGTGCGTTCGTGCGGATCAAAATTGCCAAAAATGGTCGGGTCTTCACGTTCGGGATCAAGCACAGACAGGACATGGGTGACACCATGGCTGCGATGGGTGGGCAGCTCGTCGATGCCACAAATGGTCAGGCGCGAAATTGCGATTGGTTTCATTTCCTTGTCTCCTGTCTTCGTTTCTTTTTCTGCCCGCTATCAGAGCACAGGAAAATGAAAAAACAAGGGCCGGTATCGTGAAATGATACCAGCCCTTGAAAAAGATATATCTTGAGCGTCAGGTTACTTTGCGCGGTTAACCGCATGAATGTTCAGCATTTCCCACGCCATGGTAGCACCGGCAAGCGAAGTAATGTCCGAAACATCATAGGGCGGGGAAACTTCGACCACGTCACTGCCGATCAGGTTTACATGCCCTGCCAGACCGCGCAGGATCGATACAGCCTGATGGCTGGTCAAACCGCCCAGAACCGGCGTACCGGTGCCCGGCGCATAGCATGGATCAAGCCCATCAATGTCAAAGGTGATGTAGGCCGGATTATCGCCAACCGTCGCCTTAATCTTTTCAACGATGGCGTCAATCGACATCGACTGAACATCCGGGCCATACAGGATATTGAACCCGTGGGTCGATTCATTGTGGGTCCGAATACCGACCTGGATGGATTTCGACGGATTAACGATGCCCTTTTGGGCGGCATGCCAGAACATGGTGCCGTGATCGATACGATCACCGTCATCTTCCCAGGTATCGGAATGGGCATCGAACTGGATGAGTGAAATGCCATCGCCGTATTTTTCGGCATGTGCCTTCAGGATCGGGTAAGTGACGAAGTGATCACCACCAATGGTGAGCATCTTGGCACCGGACTGCACGATGTCACGCGCGTGATCCTCGATCATTTCCGGCAGTTTTTCCGGATGGCCCGGGTCAATGACCATGTCGCCATAATCAATCACGGCCATCTCGGCAAAGATGTCGCGCCCGGACGGGAAATGCGGTGCCCACGCAAGGTTGGTCGATGCCCGACGCACACCCTGCGGGCCGAGACGCGTGCCCGGACGGCTGGACGTCGCCAGATCATAGGGAATACCGGTAACAGCGACATCAATCCCATTGAGATCGCGTGAATAGCGACGGCGCATGAAAGACAGCGCGCCGGAATACATCGGTTCGCTGGTGTTTTGATGCACGGATTTTGCCGTGAAGGCGTTATCACCACCCTTGGTGTCAATGACCCCGGTGCTGCTCATTTCTCAATCCTTCCCAATTCCTTGTCCCGTTCCCGGACGCTGCCCATCAGCCGTCAAAAGGAACCGGCCCCTTAACCGTTGCCAAGGGCAATCCAGGTTGATTTGACTTCACAATATTTGTCGAGCGCATGCAAGGAACGGTCACGTCCGGTACCGGACTGCTTGTAACCACCAAACGGCATGGTGATCGAACCACCGTCCCAGCAATTGACCCAGACAAGACCCGAACGCAGTTTCTTGGCCGTCAGGTGCGCCTTGTTGATGTCACGCGTCCAGACAGCTGCGGCCAGACCATATGGCGTATCATTTGCGGTCTGAACAGCTTCTTTCCAGTCCTTGACCGAAATAACCGACAGGACCGGGCCAAAGATTTCTTCCTTGGCGATTGTCATGTCGTTCTTGATGCCATCAAACACAGTCGGCTCAACATAGTAGCCACCGGATTCGGTGCGGACCCGCTTACCACCAGTACGCAGGACGCCGCCCTCGCTGGAGCCTTTTTCGATATAGCCCAGAACACGGTTCATCTGGCTTTCATCGACAATCGCACCCATCTGGCTTTGCGGATCAAGCGGGTCACCCGGCTGCATTTTCGCGCCCGCAGCGACCACTTTTTCGATGAACTCGTCCTTGATGCTTTCTTCGACAATCAAACGCGAACCAGCCGTGCAGACCTCGCCCTGATTATAGAAGATACCGCCCGCTGCCGCCGCGGCAGCCGCGTCCATATCCGGGCAATCAGCCAACACGATGTTCGGGCTTTTGCCGCCGCATTCAAGCCAGACGCGTTTCATGTTCGACTGACCGGAATACTGCAGGAACAGCTTGCCGACTTCACCAGACCCGGTAAAGGTCACGCAATCAACATCGTCATGCAGGCCAAGCGCCTTGCCTGCGGTCGGGCCAAAGCCCGGAACCACGTTCAGGACACCTTCCGGCAGGCCTGCTTCAACCGCGATTTCCGCAACACGAAGCGCGGTCAGCGGCGATTGTTCAGCTGGCTTGAGGATGATCGAGTTCCCCATTGCCAAGGCCGGGCCAAGTTTCCAGACCGCCATCATCAGCGGGAAGTTCCATGGCACAACAGCAGCAACCACACCCAGCGGTTCACGGGTGATCATGCCGATTTCATTGGCACCAGCCGGGGAAATTTCGTCATAGATCTTGTCAATCGCCTCGGCGTACCAGCGAATGCATTTGTAGGACAGCGGAATGTCATCGCGCGCAGCAAGCGTGATCGGCTTGCCCATATCAAGGCTTTCCAGAAGTGCCAGTTCAGCAGCGTTCTTTTCAAGCAAATCCGCGAAATGAAGCATGATCGCCTTGCGTTTTGCCGGCGCGGCTTCGGACCAGCTTCCCTTTTCAAACACGGCACGCGCAGATGCCACCGCACGATTGACGTCTTCGACGTCACATTCGGCAACCTTGGTCAGGACTGAACCGTCGCGCGGGCTGATGCAATCAAATGTCTTGCCCGAGGCCGCATCAACATAGGCACCGTTGATGAAGGCCTTGTTGCGGAAATCAAGGGCTTTGGCCTGTGCGGTCAACTGTTCAAAATTCATCGGATTGGTCATCGAAAGTCTCCTGACGGATGGCGCGTTTGGATATTTTTCAAGTTTGATCGTTGCATATGGGCACTGTGGCCCAATGATCTGTCATCAATATGACGGAGGCGTCGCAGCACTGACGACTTCACATTCCCCGTCACCCACATTTCGGAAACGATGTGGAATTTCTGCATTGAAGTAATAGGCATCGCCGGGACCAAGCACCTTGACCCGTTCTCCCACTGTCACTTCAAGTTTGCCGCGGACAACAACACCGGCTTCCTCGCCCTTCTGGACAATCAGGTTGTCACCAGTATCCCCGCCCGCAGGGTAAGTTTCATGGAGCACGCGCAAGTTACGGTCCTTGCGCGATGCCCCGACAAGACGCATCGACATCGTCCCGTCAGAAAGTTCGACAAGGTCTTCTTTCTTGAAAAAGATTTCTTCACCGGTATCGAGATCAATGGTGAAGAAATCAATCAGGCTCATGGGAATGCCAGCCAGAACCTTGGCCAGACTATCAACAGACGGGCTGACCCGGTTCTGTTCAATCGTCGAGATCGTGCTGTTGGTCACACCGGCACGGCGTGCCAGTTCACGCTGCGACAGCCCGTACATGCTGCGCACCGCCTTCAGACGATCCCCTACCTTTTGTGACATTCCCGTCTTTTCCCTATCGAACTTTATTGTTGTTTTGTCTGGTCATACCGCGTCGAGATACCAGCGATATTCAAGCTGGGTGACCTCGGCGAAGAATTCGTCATATTCGGCGCGACGGCAGATATCGAACACCTCGACAAAACGTTCGCCAAGATAGTCTTTGACGATATCGCCTTCGACAAAGCGATCGAGGGCCGAAATCATGCTGCGCGGGACAATCTTGCCGCCATGCTGCTCATAACCGTTGCCAACGGTCGGCTCGCCCGGATCAAGCTTGTTCTTCATGCCGTGATGCATGCCAGCCAGAACGCAGGCCAGAACCAGATACGGGTTGGCATCGGCCCCTGATACACGATGTTCGACACGTGCGGCCTTCGGGCTGCCTGCCGGAATACGAAGCGCCACGGTACGGTTGTTCAAACCCCAGTTTGGCGACATCGGCGCATAGGCCTTGTTCTGGAAACGGCGGAAAGAGTTCGGGTTTGGCGCAAAGATCGCCATGCTTTCGAACATGCTTTCCTGAAGGCCGCCAATTGCAAAGCGCAGATTGTCCGACACTTCCTCGTCGCCAACCGGAGACAGAACGTTGTTGTCGTTCTCGTCACGCAGTGAAACATGGATATGCAGGCCGTTGCCCGCCTGATCGGAATAAGGTTTTGCCATAAAGGTCGCGGTCACGCCGTGATCCCAAGCAATACCCTTAACCACGCGTTTAAGCTGCATGGCGTGGTCGGCGGCCAACATCGGATCGGTCACGTGACCAAGGTTGATTTCAAACTGCCCGGGGCCTGCTTCGGCAACGATGGTATCGGCCGGAATGCCCTGACGGTTCAGTTCGGCAACTGCATCATGCAGGACTTTTTCAAAATCCTCGATCTGTTGCAGGCCATAAACCTGCACACCATCCGATGCAATCCCGCCACCAAGTGGCTGCGGCGGCAGCGGTGCGGCGGTTTCCTGGTTCTGATCGGCCAGATAGAATTCAAGTTCAAGGGCGACAGTCGGATAAAAGCCGTCTGCGGCCATGCGATCAACAACGCCCTGCAAGACATTGCGCGGATCGGCAAAGAACCGGGTGCCATCAAGGTTATGCAGGTTCATCATCACCTGTGCGAGCGGCAATTCACCATAAGGCACGCGGCAAAGGGTTCCCGGGATCGGTTTTGCCAGATTATCCTGGTCACCGCTCGACCAAAGAAGGCCCGTACCTTCGGGGTTGTCACCGGTAATGTCGACAAGGCACATCGACCCCGGCAGGGTTACACCCTCGCTAAAGCTTTTAAGGAATTTCTGTTTGCTGATTCGCTTGCCGCGAAACACACCGTTAATGTCGGGAATGAGCAACTCAACAAGTTCGACATCCGGATTTTCTTCAAAGAATCGTTGGGCTTCTGCCCTACTGTCTTCGACGAACGACTTGTTCATCGTCTTATACTCCCAGAAATAGCCTGTTCTTAATCAGCAGGCATCGTGCCGTGCCGAACTGACATGGTCAAGCCCTTCGTTCGATATATCGTGCAAATCACGCAGCGCACAATTTCTCAGGCTTGGAGCAAACCGTCACACCCGAATGCTCTACATCAACCGGTGGATAACAAAAACCAACCTCGATCCACTCAAAAAGATTGTCGAAAAATCCTCTTGCAAAGGTGTTCGAAAAAACGAACACTAGTGTCAGATGTTCAACATATCGCACGAAAGCAGAGCAGCCCCGCTGCCAGGAGACGTTATGAATAATTTCGACAAAACCGCCTATTGGCAGGACATTGATCAGGCTCACCACATTCATCCGTTCACCGATACGGCGGACCTGAACAATCGCGGCACCCGTGTCATTACCCGTGCCGAAGGCGTCTTTATCGAGGACTCCAACGGCAATCGCTATCTTGATGGCATGGCTGGCCTGTGGTGCGTGAATATCGGCTACGGACGCAAGGAACTGGCTGAAGCCGCCTATAAGCAGATGCTGGAACTGCCCTATTACAACAACTTCTTCCAGTGCGCGAACTCACCGGCAATCGAGCTTTCCAAAGTTCTTGCCGAAATCACGCCAGAAGGCCTGAACCACGTTTTCTATGCCAATTCCGGCTCGGAAGCGAACGACACGGTTGTCCGTATGGTTCACCAGTACTGGAACCTTAAGGGCAAACCGGAACGTACCCATATCATCAGCCGCAAGAACGCCTATCACGGCTCGACCGTTGCTGGCGCGTCGCTTGGCGGCATGTCGGGCATGCATTCGCAGGGCGGCGCGCTGGTGCGCGATATCGTTCATATCGATCAGCCATACTGGTACGGTGAAGGCGGCGATCACACCCCCGAGGAATTCGGCCTGATTGCAGCCCGCAAGCTTGAAGAAAAGATCGAGGAACTTGGCGCGGATCGCGTGGGCGCCTTTATCGGCGAACCGATCCAGGGTGCTGGCGGCGTGATCATTCCGCCGTCAACCTACTGGCCGGAAATTCAGCGTATCTGCAAAAAGTACGACATCCTTCTGATCGCGGATGAAGTCATTTGTGGTTTTGGCCGTACCGGCGAATGGTTTGGCTGTGACACCTTTGACATCAAGCCGGACCTGATGCCGATGGCCAAGGGCATGTCATCAGGTTACTTGCCGATCTCGGCCGTCATGGTTGGTGATCGCGTTGCCGATGTTCTGATCAATGAATGTGGCGAATTCACCCACGGCTTCACCTATTCCGGTCATCCGGCATGTGCGGCTGTCGCGCTTGAAAACATTCGCATCCTGCGCGAAGAAAAAATGGTCGAACGCGTCAAGGACGATATCGGCCCATATTTTGCCAATGCGCTGAAAACCCTTGAAGACCATCCGCTGGTCGGCGCGGTTGAAACCGTTGGCCTGATTGCCGGTATGCCGCTGGTTGATGACAAGAAAACCCGCAAGGGCTTTGACAAGCCGGGAACGGTTGGCACCATGTGCCGTGATGCCTGTGTTGCCAATGGCGTGATCATGCGCGCATGTGGCGATCGCATGGTCCTGTCCCCGCCGCTTTGCATCACCAAGGAAGAAATCGACGAGCTGGTCAAACGGGCGCGCGCGGCCTTTGACGAGACCGCGAAGAAGCTTGGCAAAATGTAATCCGGTTTCGATTACAGGAACTTACACAAATACCCGGCATGAGCTATCATCGCCGGGTATTTCGGTTATAGATCCCCAAACTACTCCATATGACGCCTGCCCCACAGGCCCCAAGCCCCAGACACCCAAACACCCAAACACCCAAAAGAGCCCACCATGCTACACCGCATCTATCAGCCCGCCGCCTATCGCACCGATACCCTGCCTGACAGCTATTGGGTCGAAAGCGCATCCCCGCTTCCGGCCTGCGAAAAACTGCCCGAAGAAGGCCAACTTAAAACCGATATCGCCATCATCGGTGGTGGTTATTGTGGTCTGTCGGCGGCGTTGGAACTGGCACAAAACGGGGCCAATGTTGCGGTTTTTGATGCTGGACGCAGTGGATGGGGCGCATCCGGGCGCAATGGCGGTTTTTGCTGCATGGGCGGCAGTGGCAAGGGGCTTGGGCAACTGGCAAAGACCTTTGGTGATGACGCAGTAAAACAGTTTGCCCGACATCAACGCGATGCCATCAATTTGGTGGACCATCGCCTGAATAGCTGGAACATCGATGCTGACCGCCATTCGAACGGTGAAGTGGTTCTTGCGCACAAACCCAATCGGGTTGCCGAGCTTAAGCACGAGGCAGAGGAAATCGCCCATTTCACCAGCATCAAGACGGAGCTTCTTGACCGTGATGCGCTTAAGGAACGCGGCCTCCATGCCGCGGAAACCTATGGCGGATTGCATGTCAAAGCCGGTTTTGGCCTTAACCCGATGAAGTATCTTGCTGGCCTGCATGAACAATGCTTGCGCGCAGGTGTCCGGATATTCGAACAGGCCACAATTGAACGATTTGATGAAGATGGCGATACATATCGCCTTTATGCAGGCAAAACAGAAATCAGTGCCGCGAAGATCATCATCGCCACCAACGGTTATAGTGCAGAAAACCTGCCCGATTGGATTGGCGGGCGCTTAATGCCTGTCTTTTCCGGCATTCTGATCACACGTCCCCTCCGCCCGGATGAGCTGGAAGATCAAGGCTGGACCAGCGACCTGATGGCTTTTGACAGCCGCATCCTGCTGCATTATTTCCGCAAGCTTCCCGACAACCGTTTTCTGTTTGGCGGACGCGGCGGCATTACCGCAACCCCCAAGGCCTTTGCGGCGGGCAAAAGCGATCTTCTGGATAATTTCAAGCGCATGTTCCCGGCATGGCAGGATGTCGCCTTTACCCATCACTGGAATGGTCTTGCCTGTCTGTCGCAAAGTTGGCGCCCGTATATCGGGCGGGTTCCCGGCCATCATGACGTCTGGACAGCCCTTGCGTGGCACGGCAACGGGGTTGCAATGGCAAGTCTGGGTGGCAAGCTTTTGGCGGAACGCATGCTGGGCATCAGCGATGACGAGGATCTGGGCAGCGTCTTGACAACTCCCATGGGGAAATTTCCCATGCCGTCATTGCGCCGCGTGGCAAGATCAATTGGCTATCGCTATTACGGCCTGCATGACCGGTTTGCCTGATCACATTTGCCGGGTAAGGCGATCTGTTTGCGTTCGACCGTGAAGTGACATATGTCATGTCCAACAATTGCCTTATGAATTAAAGCAATTCCAGACCGCGTACTGAACAGGCCCCTATCATGTCCGACAAACAACCAACTCTTGCCGAAATCAAGGAACGTCGCGAAATTGCCACGCGCCGCATCAAGGAAGATACCGGCATTGATCAGGACATGATCAAGAACATCGTGCATGGCTTTTATGCCAAGGTGCGCGAAGACGATATGCTTGGCCCTGTTTTTGATGAAAAGATCGAAAACTGGGATCATCATCTGGATCGCATGGTGATGTTCTGGTCATCGGTCGCGCTTGCGACGGGCAACTATGACGGTCGCCCGATGCAAAAGCATTTGCCACTTAAGATCACCCGACATCATTTTGATCGCTGGCTGCAACTCTTTGCCGAGACCTTGTCGGAATATTGCCAAGAACCCGCAGCCAAACACTTCATGGAACGCGCCCTTCGCATTGCCTCAAGCTTCGAAGTCGGCATCGCAGCCCATAACGGCGTCATCCTGTCCAAGGGCGAACGCTACGACCCGGTATCAAACTGGGAACCAAACTAATTCCGGAACGTTTTGTTATCTAAGCTGTGACCCGGCACTTCAACTCAAAGAAGCGCTGTGTCTTTTGTCGGCCAAGTTGACAAAAGGAAATGATCAATATTTCATATGGTTATGGCGAATGCCGGAACATCTCACGGTTAGGCCCCTGATCAAGAGGCTTTGGAAAAGCGTGCCAAATGTTCCCGGCATTCACACAGTTGGAGATAGCTGACCAGCCCCGGCTACTGATAACCGGGGCACATCAACCTGTGATGCGCGTCTTTCCCGGTGCGGTGTGCAGTCAGATTTTCCAACACATTGGACGAGACTTGCGACGCCTGAACGGGGAGCCGGAATATGTGGTCATTGATCACTCTTATTGTCGTTTTGCTGGTTGGTGCCATCGCTTACGCGATTTATGGCCACCGTCATCACTTGGCCCCGAGCACAGGCAAAAAGATCAACCTGCCTGAGCGCCCCAATAGCGCGCTGTTGATTGTTGACCTGCAAGAAGACTTCACCAATGCGACCGGCAAGAATGCCTATGACCCTGATCTGGTCGAAAAACGGATTGCAGCGATCAATGGTCTGGTCGAAACCGCAAATGCCAACGGATACCCCGTCATTTCCATCCGCCAGACATTCCGCGGATGGTATATGAACCTGCTGATGAAGCTGTTGAACGAAGGCCGGGGCAGCCCCAAATCCGAAGGTCTTGATCTGGATGCACGGATCAATGGCGACATCGACCATGATATCGTCAAAGCACGTGCGGACGGGTTTAGTGAGCCCGAACTGGACCGCGTTCTTGATCAACAAAAGGTCGGAAAACTGATCATCGTCGGGCTTGATGGTGATTACTGCGTGAATGCAACCATGCAGGCCGCCCTGAACCGTGGGTATGAAGTATCATTCAGTGACGCAACGACGCTGGCACTCAATCCCGACAACTGGAAGAAAACCAAGTCCAGACTTACCGCACGCGGCGCGTCTGAAGGGTTGCGCCCCCTGACACCAACAGCTGACAACGATGAAACCGGCGACGGCGAAACTGAAAGTCGCAGCCGCGAAACAGCATAGCCGCCCGCGCCTGCTAATTCCGCGTTGGGATCAAAGCCGGGATTTTTAAAGCTTGTCGCGGATCGAATACCACAGCATGGCGGCCACCAGCATCGGGAAACGCAACATCTTGCCCCCCGGGAAGACCGGGGTTTTGATGTTGGCCATGACGTCAAACCGCTCAACAGTACCGGCCACTGCATCGGCCATGATCTGGCCTGCCAGTGTCGCCATGGCAACCCCGTGGCCGGAATAGCCCGTCGCGGTGAAAACGTTATCGTCAAGCTTTTCGAAGAACGGCATGCGGTTCATCGTGATCGCCAATGTCCCGCCCCAGCCATAATCAATCTTCACATCTTTAAGCTGCGGATAGACTTCAAGCATATGCGGTGAAACAAACGCCTTGATGTCACGCGGGAAGTTATAGCCATAGGTTTCCCCGCCACCAAAAAGCATGCGCTTATCGGCACTCAGCCGGTAATAGTTGATCACGAATTTTGAGTCGGCGACTGCCACGTCATCACGGATCAGTTCGCGCGCCAGATCATCACCAAGTGGCTCGGTGGCGATGACAAAATTATTGATCGGCATAACACGCTTCGCCACGCGATCTTCCAGCGCATCAAGATAACCATTGCAACCAAGTATCATCTTGTTCGCTGTCACAACGGCGCCGTTTTCGGTTTTAACCGTGACCTTGCCCGCCTGATTTTCATAACCGGTGACAACCGTTCCTTCGCATATCCGCGCCCCGGCCGCACGCGCAGCGTCGGCCAGGCCAAGTGCGAAGTTCAGCGGGTGCAAATGCCCCGCCCCCGTATCAAGCGACCCGCCATGATAAAACTCGGTCCCAAGCATCTCGCGCATTTCTGCGCGGTAAACAGAACGGATATCTTCATAGCCATATTCGGCCTGAAGCTTTTCGGCATAGGCGTGGGTATGCTCGACAAAGCGCGCACGATGGTCGGCATGCAAGATGCCCGGTTTCCAGTCACACTTGATGTCATGCTTTGCGATCAGGGATTTGACAACGTCCTTGGACTCTTCGGCGATGTCCCAGAGTTTGCGCGCATCATCGCGCCCGACCATTTGTTCAAGTTCGTCCTGCTCGCGGCGCTGGCCCGAACCGACTTGCCCGCCATTGCGTCCCGATGCGCCCCAACCGACACGATGGGCTTCGAGCAACATCACGTCATAGCCACGTTCTGCCAGATGCAGTGCGGATGACAGCCCGGTAAAGCCGCCACCAATGACGACAATGTCGCAGGTCTGATCCCCCTCAAGCTTGGCAAAGGGTGCAATCGCATTCGCCGTTGCGGTGTAATAGGAATCAGGATAGCGGCCTGCCCGGTCGTTGGCGGTCAGCAAGTTCGGGGTGAACATGAGGAACCCTCATATTTGTAAATGGATGTGGGCTTATCCTGCCCAATCCGGCCTACCTATCAAGGAAAAACTGCCCATTTTCCGGCCCTAAACCCGCTTTTCACCGATTATGCAAAAACCGGCCAAGTCAAAGCATAACGATTGCGTAAAGCAGCCAACAAAGCGTGATACCTGCGGTGATGGATCTTGCGGATCTCAGGTAATCGTGCATTGAGAATCAGAGTCTTATGGCACTTCACAATGCGCCTGACGCCGCAGACGCGCCAGTGGACTGAAACAAAATTCCCCGATCCATCCCATGACGGACCGGGGAAATCATCAGACTATTTGAAATGGCCAGTATTAACGCTGCTTGGTTTCCCATTCGGGATGCACGAAATACGGCGCATTGGACGGTGCCAACGGTGTTTTCCCGCGAATGATATCAGCAGCCTTTTCACCAACCATAATGGTCGGGGCATTAAGGTTGCCGGTCACGATGGACGGCATGATCGAACTATCGACCACACGCAGTCCTTCGATGCCATGCACACGGGTTTTCTCGTCGACCACCGACATTTCGTCACTCCCCATCTTGCACGAGCAAGACGGGTGATAGGCACTTTCGGCGTGGTCGGCGACCCAAGCGTCAATCTGCTCGTCGGTTTCGATATCCTTGCCCGGGGCAATTTCACCACCGCGCAGATCGGCAAAGGCATCCTGCGCGAAGATTTCACGGGTCAGACGAACCGATGCACGCATTTCTTCCCAGTCATCCGGGTGGCTCATATAGTTCGGATCAATGATTGGTCGATCCTTCGGATTGCCGGATGCCAGACGTACCGTTCCGCGCGATTTGGAGCGCATCGGGCCGATATGAGCCTGGAAGCCATCCTTTTCCGCCGCCTTGGAGCCGTTATAGTTAATCGCGGCCGGCATGAAGTGATATTGCAGGTCCGGATGTTTCACGCCCGCCTTTGAGCGGATAAATCCACCGGCCTCAAAATGGTTGGTCGCACCAAGGCCTGTTTTGAACAGATACCATTCGACACCGATCTTGAGCTTGTTCCACCAATCAAGCTTGCTATTGAGGCTGATCGGCTTGGTGCATTCCATCTGAACATAAAGTTCCAGATGGTCCTGCAGGTTCTCACCAACACCGGGCAAATCATGGACAACATCAATGCCGTGTTCGCGCAGATGGTCGGCCGGCCCGATGCCCGAAAGCATCAGAAGTTTTGGCGAGTTGATGGATCCGGCAGAGACAATCACTTCGCGATCGACAACCGCGCGCTTGAGTTCGCCCTGATGGGTGAAGTCAAGACCAATGGCACGTTTCCCTTCGAAAACAATACTTTGCGCCAATGCCTTATGATAGACGGTCAGGTTCGGACGTTTCATCGCCGGATGCAAATAAGCGCGCGCCGTTGACCAGCGACGGCCCTTATAGACCGTCATATCCATGGTCCCGAGACCTTCCTGACGATAGCCATTCTGATCAGGGGTAAATTCATACCCGGCCTGCTGCCCGGCCTTTATCCATGCCTTGTGCAAGTCGTTCTGGCATGCACCGGTCGTCACATGCAGCGGGCCATCCCCACCGTGATATTCGTCGCCTTCGGTGTCTTCGTTGCGCGTATTGGCGCGACGGAAATACGGCAGGCAACGGGCATAATCCCATTCCTTAAGGGCTGTGTCTTCTTCGGCCCAGCGATTGTAATCAAGGGCATGACCACGCACATAAGCCATCCCGTTGATCGAGCTGGAGCCGCCATAAACACGCCCGCGCGGGGTTTCCATGCGCCGGTTATTCAGATTGGACTGCGGGGTTGTCCAATAGGCCCAGTTATAGGTTTCCGACTGCATCGGATAAGACAGCGCGGTCGGCATATGAATACGCCAGTCCCACCAGTGATCCTTCGGCCCGGCTTCGACAACCAGTACCTTTACTTCCGGATCTTCGGTCAGTCGGTTGGCAAGCACAGCCCCTGCCGAACCGGATCCGACAATCACGTAATCGTAGTTTTCAGTGGTCGTTGGGGTCGTCATTTCTGATCCCTTGTTTGGTCTTGCTGTGTGGGCAGCCGGTGAGTATTTGGCGACGGTCGTTGATCGAAGGCCCTTAGTAAGGGGCCTCGACATCGCCGGTTTCGACATAAACGGATTTAATGCGGGTGTAATATTCAATTGCCGCACGGCCATTTTCGCGGCCAACGCCCGACTTTTTCACACCGCCAAACGGCATCTCGATCGGGGTGATGTTATAGGTATTGATCCAGCACGTCCCGGCCTCAAGGCGGGCAACCACGCGATGACCGCGCGACAGGTCCTTGGTAAAAACGCCTGCTGCCAGACCATATTCGGTGTCGTTGGCGCGCTTGATCGCTTCGTCTTCGTCGCTAAAGGTCAGTACGGACATCACCGGACCAAAGATTTCCTCGCGCACGATGGTCATGTCATCGGTGCAATCGGTAAAGACGGTCGGCGCAACGAAAAGCCCGCCTTCTGGCATACCCTCAGACACGGCATGGCCGCCAAGGACGCATTTTGCCCCCTCTGCCTTGCCCTTTTCGATATAGGACATGACCTGTTCATACTGCGCCTTGGTAACAATCGGGCCAACCTGGGTTTCAGGCTTTTCCGGATCGCCAAGAACCAGATCCTTGGAACGCGCAATCAGCTTTTCGATGAAGGCATCGGCAACACTTTCATGCACGAACACACGCGTCCCGTTCGAGCAAATCTGCCCCGACGAATAGAAATTCGCCATCTGCGCGCCGGAAACGGCGTTGTCCAGATCGGCATCCTCGAACACGATCATCGGCGATTTGCCACCAAGTTCCATGGTGACGGCCTTCATGCCGCCAGCAGCAACGGATGCGACCTTGGCACCGGTTGCGGCCGAACCGGTCAGGGAAATCTTGTCAACGCCGGGATGTTCAACCAGCGCGGCACCGCTTTCACGAGCACCTTGCACAACGTTGTAAACGCCATCGGGAAGACCGGCTTCCTGAAGGGCTTCGGCCACGGCAATGGCAGAAAGCGGCGTGGTTTCAGACGGTTTGTAGACAACCGCATTACCGCATGCCAGTGCCGGTGCTGCCTTCCAGCAAGCAATCTGAATCGGATAGTTCCAGGCACCGATGGCGCCACAGACGCCAACTGCTTCGCGGCGGGTATAGGCAAAGTTACCGGCAAGATCGATATGCTCACCGGCAAGGCTTCCGGCGACACCGGCGAAATATTCAAGGCATTCAACACCGGAAATCACATCGACAATTTCCGTTTCCTGAATGGCACGGCCCGTATCGCGGGTTTCAACCAGTGCCAGTTCATCATTGCGGTCACGCAAGATCTGGGCAGCCTTGAACAGCACACGTGCGCGCTCGGCAGCCGGGGTGTTTTTCCAAATCTCGAACCCGGCGCGGGCGGCCTTGACTGCGGCATCAACATCAGCAGCGGTACTTTCGTGGCCCTTTGCAAGAACGGTGTTGGTCGCGGGGTTCAGCGTTACCATTTCCGCGCCCGACCCCTGGGTCTTCTTGCCGTTGATGAAATTCTGGATTTGATAAAGGCTCATCTTAAAACTCCTGCTGGCTGCACGTTTGATCGGCAGCCTTGAACGTTTCTATGGGTCGGTTGCATCTATCGGGCTGGCGAATTCGCCAGATACATGCGCAAGGTGCCCAGCACCATTTTGCGCGCCCCTGCGATATCGGATTTGCCGTGAGACAGGCCGGTGCGCACCCAGATCCCGTCCACCATGGCGGCGATTACAGCTGAAATGTCATCAGCACATTGTTCGGTCGTCAATTGACGCAATTCATGGCGCAGGTTTGAGGCCAGCCGCTGAAAATAGATATTGTTCAGCCGACTCAACGCATCGGAAAATGGCACCTGTGCCCAGAATGACAGCCAAGCCACAGTCACCTGTGGTGTGAACTGTTCTTCGTTGAAGTTGGTGTTAATGATCGCTTCAAGGCGATCAATCGGCGTCTTGGCTGTCGCCAGACGCACCAGATAATCGTTGCGCAAATCCTGCATCAGGGAGCGCATGGTTGCTTCAAGCAACGCGTTCTTGCCACCAAAATAGTGCGAAATAATCCCAGACGACATCCCCGCAGCCTTCGCGATACGGGCAATCGTCGTATCGGCGAATCCGTGGCTATGAATGGTTTCAATCGTCGCGTCGATCAACTGCCTGCGGCGAACAGGCTGCATACCAACCTTGGGCATTAATTCATCCAATCCTCTGCGTTGCGAAGGGTTTACCGTCGCTGCAACAGCATAAAACGCAGTTTTTAGTCCTTCGCAATTGACGTAACCAGAATATGCTGTAATTTAATTGAACAATCAATCAATAAAAACACGTCGGCATTTGCGGCGCGTTTCTCAGGGCTTTTAGCCTTTGCTGCGCGGCAATGCGGCTGTTTTTTGTGATTATTCCGGCCCGTTAATCACGTTCGGGGGAACGTGTTGACGGCTCTGGGCGAGTGTTGGCGACATCTATGTTGCGTTGATGTTCGTCTGGCCTCCGGAACCGAGAGTCTTCTGATGACCGGCCCTATCCGGTCATCGGTAACATTAGGTTTATACAAGGGAGAACCAGAAGCATGACCAATCTTTCCACGTTCGGCCGCCTGCTTGGCAGCACCATCATTGCGACCACCCTTCTGGGTGCCGCCGGTGCGAAAGCCGCCGATAGCGAAGCCTGCCAAACCGTGACTTTCTCTGATGTTGGCTGGACCGACATCACGGCCACCACGGCAACCGCATCGGTGATTCTTGAATCACTCGGCTATACCGCTGAAACCGAACTTCTGTCGGTTCCGGTCACCTATACCAGCCTTGCCAATGGCGACGTTGACGTCTTCCTGGGCAACTGGATGCCGACCATGGCTGCTGACATTCAGCCCTATCTTGACAAAGGCACGGTCGTATCAACCGGTGCCAACCTTGAAGGTGCCAAATACACGCTGGCGGTCACCCAGAATGCCTTTGACGCCGGTCTGAAAGACTTTGCTGATATCGCCAAGTTCCATGACGAGCTGGATGGCGAGATCTATGGCATTGAACCAGGCAATGACGGCAACCGCCTGATCCAGGACATGATCGATAGCGACCAGTTTGGTCTTGGCGAGTTTGAACTCGTTGAATCCTCCGAACAGGGCATGCTGGCCGAGGTAAAGCGCAAATCCTCGCGCGATCAGTTCATCGTTTTCCTCGGTTGGGAACCGCACCCGATGAACGCGAAATACGACATGGCCTATCTTGATGGCGGCGATGACGTCTTTGGCCCGAACTTTGGCGGTGCGACTGTTCACACCAACCTGCGTGCCGGTTACACTGACGAATGCCCGAATGCTGGCAAATTCGTTACCAACCTGAAATTCAGCCTCGCCATGGAAAACGAAATCATGGACGCGATCCTGAACGAAGGCACCGATCCGGCAGACGCCGCGACCGCATGGCTCAAAGCCAACCCGGATGCAGCAATGGCATGGCTTGACGGTGTGACCACCTTTGACGGTGGCGACGCCAAAGCAGCCCTGAAATCCGGTCTTGGTCTTTAAGTACCGCGATTGATTTTACCGATGCGCCCGCCCCCGACCCAAGGTCGATCCGGGCGCATCGGATGCATTTTTCTTAATTCTCATTGAACGGATATTTTCGCATGGAATGGCTCACGGAAACGAAGATTCCGCTGGGACAGTGGATATCGTCCCTGATGGATGCGCTGAACGAACATGCCGACTTCGTGTTCTATACCATTTCGGATGTTCTCGAGTTCATTATCGAAAACACCATTGATTTCCTGGTCTGGTTGCCCGCGCTTCTGATCATTGCCGCATTTGGTTTCTTGGCCGCTGTTGTGCACAAATCATGGAAACTGACGGCCTTTACGGTTCTGTCGCTGTTGCTGGTGGTCAATCTTGGCTACTGGGAAGAAACAATGGAAACGCTGGCCCTTGTCATTTATGCGACGCTGTTTTGCATGTTGATCGGTGTGCCTCTTGGCGTGGCGTCCGCCCACCGTCCCTGGCTTCATCAGGCAATGCGTCCGGTTCTTGACCTGATGCAGACGATCCCGACCTTCGTGTATCTGATCCCGACCCTGATCCTGTTTGGTCTGGGTGTGGTTCCCGGTCTTATTTCGACCGTGATCTTTGCGATTGCCGCCCCGATCCGCCTGACCCATCTTGGCATTTCCAATACCCCCAAGGCACTTCTGGAAGCCGGTGAGAGCTTTGGCTGTACACCGCGCCAGTTGCTGTTCAAGGTCGAATTGCCGTCCGCGATGCCGTCTATCATGGCGGGGCTTACGCAGTGCATCATGCTGTCGCTGTCGATGGTGGTGATTGCCGCCCTTGTCGGTGCAGATGGTCTGGGCAAGCCGGTTGTGCGCGCACTTAACACAGTGAATATCGCACAGGGCTTTGAAGCGGGTCTTGCGATTGTGATTTTGGCCATCGTGCTTGATCGCATCTGCCGTCGTGACAACAACGAAACTTCGGGGCAGTGATCATGAGCAATGCTGTTGAATTCGATAATATCGACGTGATCTTTGGTAACCGTCAGGCAGAATCCCTTAAACTGCTGGACGAGGGCAAAACCCGCGAAGAGATTGCGGCCGCCACCAACAATGTGCTTGGTGTTGCCGATGTCAGCTTCAACGTTCCGGAAGGCGAAATCTGTGTCCTGATGGGGCTTTCGGGGTCTGGCAAGTCATCGCTTCTGCGTTGTGTAAACGGGCTGAATGCCGTATCGCGCGGATCGCTTCGTGTGCGTGCGGGTGATGACATGGTGGATGTCACGAGCTGTGATTCCGCAACACTTCGAAACCTGCGTCGTAAAAATGTCGCCATGGTCTTCCAGCAATTCGCGCTGTTTCCATGGCGCACGGTCGAAGACAATGTCGGCTTTGGCCTTGAACTGGGTGGCATGGGCCCGACCGAGCGTCGTGATATCGTGCGTGAAAAGCTTGCCCTTGTTGGTCTGGATCAATGGGCAACCAAATATGCCCATGAACTTTCCGGCGGCATGCAGCAGCGTGTTGGACTGGCGCGCGCCTTTGCCACCGATGCGCCGATCCTTCTGATGGACGAACCGTTCTCGGCCCTTGATCCGTTGATCCGTAACCGTCTGCAGGACGAGTTGCTTGATCTCCAGGAAAAGCTCAACAAGACCATCCTGTTTGTCAGCCATGATCTTGATGAAGCCATGAAACTGGGCAATTCGATTGCCATCATGGAAGGTGGTTATGTCGTCCAGCACGGTACGCCCGAAGATATCGCGTTGCGTCCGGCAAACGACTATGTCGCCGACTTTGTCGCACATATGAACCCGGTCAATATCCTGCGCGGCCGGGCGATCATGCATCGCATCAGTCGCGACCAAAAAGCCGGTGCTGGCGAGCTTATGCTGGAAGATGCCAATATCCGTGTCACGCTTCAGGATGGCGTTGTGCGCTCTGCCAATAATGGTGAACGCGGCGAGCTCAAGCTGATCAATTATGACGGCACGCTGCCAAGTGAACTGGATGCAACCGACAATTCGATTGTGTTTGTCGCACAGGATGATGTGCTACTTAAGGATCTGATTGATATGCGCTCCATCACCCAGAACCCGGTCATCCTCACCCGCGATGGCAAGGTTTCCGGCACCCTGGGCCGCAAGGAGTTCTTTGACAGCCTGACCCAGACCGCATCTGTCGCGGACTGATTATCGACTGTCACAAAATTTGATTAAAAGGGCGGCCTTCGTTGAGGCCGCCCTTTTTTGTCTCACAAGAAGGTCTGTTTTGCGTCGATCTGGTAACCGCGTTTTGATGAGAGGTAACCATGGCGCAGCTAAGCGACTTGCAATTAAGGGGGCTGGCATCTGCCGAACTTGGGGCGGGTGTTGAACTTGATCCAGGTTTTGTTGATCCCTACCCCGATGCCGCATGCTGGGGATGGGCATTGTGTGGCGGACCTAGTGCGCACGGCAACGCCGAACCCGCCGAGATTTTTGATCGTGCCATCGCACGCAACGCGGCGGGCATCATGACCGGCCTTCGCGATGGTTTCACCGACTGGGTCCATGTGGCTTTTAACGCCAATGCTGCGGCCAACAATCAGGCCGCGGTCATCGCAGAGAACTTCAACCGTGCGATCATAGAGTTGGATGAAAATGCCGAGCGCGCCTGTCGTCTGGCCTTTGCGAAGCTGTGCATGATTGTCAATGGCCTGACCCCTGCTGTGGCACCGACCAACTACAAGATCGTGATGGCCTCTGATCACTGGTACAGTTGGGAACACTGGTCGCTGGGCTTGCGCAACGATATCGCCGCCCCGGAAAACCCGGAATGGCAGTATACCCAGCGCGATGCGGGCGTTAACCCGGTCAACACCCGATCAGAAGAGGTCTGGGGTGATCATCCTATCCTGACGGAAATCTATGTTACGGAGTTACATGACGGGCATCTGACCTATTTGCAGCATGCCCAAGGTTGGCCCGCGGCCGAGGCTTCCCCGGCAGGCGATCCGCCAGCAGCACCACATCCCGGTCCGCAACCATCGCCGGCGGATCCCCCACCGCTGACCTTGTCGCCGACAGGCGGGAATGACAGCATCGCACCCGCAAGCGGTGCGGATACAACTGCCACGACTGGTGCGTCATCTGGCGAGGATCAGGTTACGTGACCTGACATTAGCAAAAGAGATGCTTATCCACCCGTTACCGGCGGAAACAGGGCGATTTCGGTCGCCTTGGTGACGTCGGTTTCGGGTGTCGCGTATTCCTGATCGACAGCGACACGAATGATTGCCGGGTCCGCCAACGCATTGGCGAAATTCTCGCCACGACCGGGCAGCCATGCCAAAAGATCAGCAACCGTTTGTACATTGTCGGGAAGATCAATTGGCTCTTCGGCCATTCCAATGCGGTCCTTGACCCACGAAAAATAGACAAGCTTCATCTTCGATCCTGACTGTAAACTGCAATTTGCCCGCATGCTCGCCCAAGAGCAGTGCAACACGCAAGCCCCAATGATGCGACCTGGGCTTTTGGACCCTAGGGGTAGATAAAATAACCTTCGGGCGCATTATCAAGCCGCGCAGTCAGGTTTTCGATAAAGAACCGTTCGGCACGACTGAGCGACATGCGCGGATTGGTCACAAGGTAAATATCAATCGCTGGCGGATCAACATAGGGCGGCAGTCGCCAAAGCTGCCCACGTTCAGTCGCGCTTTGCACAACATGGATCGGCAGCGGGCCGATACCCAGTCCGGCATTAATCAAACGCCGGACTTCTTCAAGGTGCGGACTGACAGCAACGACTTTGCCCTTCATGCCTTCCTGCGCACGCAAAACCGCCACGGGTGCAAGTGCATCACTTAGCTGGTCGGTTGCGAATGATACGAATGCTTCACTGCGCAAATCGGCCAGTGTCAGCCCCGCCTTGCCAAACAGATGATGGGTCGGACCGCAGAAGAAACCGAAATGTTCACGATACAATCGGCGATATTCCAGTCTGGGGTGACGTTCCTTGACCAGACAGATACCGAAACTGGCCTGCTGCGAAAGCACCTGATCAACAACATTGACCGAGGTGGCAACGTCGATTTCATAGGTCACTTCCGGGTGGGCGCGATTGAATTCGAACAGGGCATCATCAAGGGGCGGGAAGACGACGTGACTCGCAAGCCACATATGCAAATGCCCGGTCAACTGATTGCCGCTATCGGACATCACATCCGATAACCGCCGTATGGCGCCGCAAATCTCGCGACATTCGTGATAAAGCGCCAACCCCTGCTCGGTCACTTCAAACCTGCCACGTTCGCGGTCAATCAGACGTGCACCGATCTGATCTTCGAGCCGTTTCAGGGCATTGCTGACGCTGGGCTGGCGCAGCAAAAGCCGGTTTGCGGCCCCTGTTATGGAGCGTTCCTCGACAATAACGGTAAAGGTATGGAGCAGATTCCAGTCGAACTGCCGACGCATTAACTCGTTCATTCCACTCGCCTTTCCGTCCTTTTTGATGACACACATAGTTATTGGCTATGAGATCTATTCTACTTATCTATTTGCGCTATATGCAAGTCTGGGTTGGAATAGCTCCAACAAATTTCTTAACGGCCAAATAACCGGGTGCGGCAATGACCGCAGATAATAACGGGAGGCAAAAATGGCCGCAGATATCGCCGGAGCCCGCAAGACTCCGTGGTTACTGCTATCACCATCACTGGCGACGATCAGTCTTCTGCTGATTGTGCCAATGCTGTTCATTGTCGTTTATTCTTTTTGGCTGCGCACGGCGACCGGCGCAGATCAGGTTGGTTTTTACCTGGATAACTGGATCGAAGTTCTGGGCGACCGGTTTTACCGCGACATCCTGTTCCAGACGCTTCTGATTGCCTTTTACACCACTGTGATCTGTGCACTGGTCGGCTATATCCCGGCCTATTTCGTCGCCAATACCCGCATGAACTCCAAGGCGTTTCTGTTGCTGTTGCTGATGCTGCCTTTCTGGATCAGTTACATCATCCGCACCATGTCGTGGATCAATATTCTGGGCACATCTGGCGCGCTTAATACGCTGCTGATGTCGATTGGCATTATCGATGACCCGATCCAGATGCTTTACAACCAGCAAACGGTTGTTCTGGGCCTTGTGCACTATCTGCTGCCCTTCATGATCCTCAATGTCTATGTCAGCCTTGATGGCATTGACAAAAACCTGACCGAAGCCGCCAAAAGCCTTGGCTGTACCGGTTTCCAGGCCTTTCGCGAAGTGACCTTGCCGCTATCGCTTCCCGGTCTGGCAGCGGGATCGTTGCTGTGCTTTGTGTTGGCTGCTGGCACCTATATCACCCCGATTGTTCTTGGTGGTCCGCGTGATGCGATGTTTGCCAACCTTGTGTTTGAAGCCATCGTAACCCAGCTCAACTGGCCGCTTGGTTCGGCACTTTCGCTCGTCCTGCTGGCGCTTCTGGGCGCACTGGTCGTCATCTACACCCGCTATCTCGGCATCGATCAGATCGCCAAGAGCTTCAAGTAATACCAAGGAGTGTCGATTATGCCACTTAGAGATCGAGCAAGTGTGTCATCAGGTAGGAAGAAAACTGCAGGCGATGTGGCTCATCGGCAAAGTTTTCTGACGCCCTCTGATGGTGCTCTTGCTCTACCGGAACGGCGTGTTCTCTCATTCCCCGGACAGCGTCGCGATCCGCTTCCGATACGCCGCATCGCTGCGCGCACCGCTTCTAGCCGAGAAATGAGAGAACACGTCTCTAAGGGGCATAATCGGCACTCCTTGGTATTTGGAGAGATATGATGATGTCCGGTTGGTCAGTCATTCGAATTGCCACGATCCTTGTTTATCTGTTCCTGTTTGCGCCGGTTGCGGTTGTCATTCTGCTGGCGTTCAACGCCAATCAGTTCGGCAGCTTCCCGATCGAGGGCTTTTCATTCCGCTGGTTTGAGGCGCTTTGGGACAATGATGCCATTGTGCGGGCTTTCAAGACGTCGCTGTTGCTCGGCCTGCTTACAGCCGCAATTTCCACGACGCTCGGAACCCTCGCTGCACTTGCCATGGTCAGATATGACTTCCCCGGGAAACGGACTATTTCAACCCTTTTGGTTGCCCCAATCCTGATCCCGGAAGTCGTTCTGGCTGTGGCTCTCCTGCTGTTTTTGCAGTTCCTGTCCATGCCAAAAAGCTTTGGACTTCTTTTGATGGGCCATGTGGTCTTTACCCTGCCGTTTGTGGTGCTGGTGGTTCAGGCGCGGCTGGTGTCCATCCGCCGTGATGTCGAAGAAGCCGCCATGAGCCTTGGCGCGACACCTGTGCAGACGTTCTTTGAAGTGACACTGCCCTTGATGCTGCCTGCCGTCATGGCCGGGATGCTGTTTGCCTTTACCATTTCATTTGATGACATCACCGGAACCCTGTTCTGGAAGCCGGGCGGTGTTGAAACCGTCCCGACCCAGATCTTTGCCATGCTGCGCAACTCGATCAGCCCGGAAATCAACGCTCTTGGCGCTGTGATGGTGATCTTCACCATTGCCCTGCCGCTTGTGGCGGCATCCATTGCCCGGGTCATGGCGATGCGCAAGGCCGGGACATCAAAGTAACTTTTTGTAAAACGCGGACAACCGCCAAAACCAAGAATAACAACACAGAAACAACGACCAATAACAAGACCGATCAACGGATATATCGTTTTATCAGGAGGCCTTAAATGGACGATACCAAACGTTATGAACGCCTACTCAATCGTTTCCGCGACGGTGACATCAGCCGCCGTACTTTTCTGACTGCACTGGGTGCAGCCGGTGTAACCGCCGGCATCACCGGTGGTCCGATGGGCATGCTGGCACGCAAGGCGATGGCCGCAACGCCGGAACAGGTCCGCTTTGATGGCTGGGGCGGTGTTGTTTCCGAGGCATTCGAGAAATATGCCTTCGCGCCTTACACCAAGAAGACCGGCATCGAGGTCGTATCGGGCACCTTTGGCGGTGCGGATGAATATATTGCCCGCGTCAAGGCCAGCCAGCCGGGCGAATTCAACCTTGCCCACCTGTCAGGTGTGTTTGACTATGCGCGCTATCATGGTCTGGAACTGACGTCGGAACTCAATGAAGAGAACATTCCGAACCTCAAAAACGTTATCCCAACCCTGATTGAGCCACTGCGCAAGATCACCGGCGGCACACTTTCGGCTGTTCCATATGATTACGGCACCACCGGCATTGCCTATAACCGCAAATATATCAGCGATGACGAAGCCAAGGCCAAGGGTGCCAAACTGATGGTCGATGAAGCCTATAAAGGCAAGATCGGCGGCTGGGGTGAATGGAAAACCCGCATCTGGTACGGCGCGCTGCAGTCTGATCAGGACCCGAACAACATTCAGGACATTGAAGCCGTTTGGGACATGGTTCGTGCGCACCGTGACCTTGCACTGAAATACTGGTCTTCGGGCGCGGAACTGATGAGCCTTCTGGCCGAAGAAGAAATCTATGTTACCGAAGGCTGGTCGGGCCGCATCAAGGCGCTGCAGGATCAGGGCCATGACATCGGATATCATGATCCGGCCGGTGGCCTTGGCTGGCAGGAATGCCTGTTCGTGCTGCGTGGCAGCCCGATGGCGGCCTGTGAAGAACTTCTGAACTTCATGCTGGAGCCGGAAGTGGCGATTGCCGTTGCCGAAGGTCAGAGCTATCCGCCGGCCCTTGATCCGCAGAAGATCAAACTGGGCGAGGTCATCCCGACCCTGCCGGCATTTGATCCGACCGGAACACTTTCGTCGCTTAGCTTCTTCGATCCGGCTTACTGGAACGAAAACGAAGCTGACTGGTCGAAAACCTTTTCTCGTGTACAGCGCGGCTACTAAGCCACGCCTGTTCGCCTGAAACTGTGTCCTGGCCGTGCGCAACTGGCCAGGACACCCTTGCCGCCTTTCGTCGGGTGCGGCGCAATTCAGACAGGGTATTTAACAATGGCAGACAGAGATAACGCTGTTGAACTGCACAATGTCGTCAAACGGTTTGGTGAATTCACTGCCGTAAAACGCATTGACTTGACCGTCCCGGACAACAGCTTTGTAACTTTCCTGGGTCCGTCAGGTTGCGGCAAAACGACAACGCTGCGCATGATTGCAGGTCTGACCGACATCACCGAGGGTGACTTGATGATCCGGGGAAAACGGGTCAACAGCCTGCCGATCCACAAACGCAACCTTGGCCTTGTGTTTCAGAACTATGCCCTGTTCCCGCACAAGACGATCTTTGACAACATCGCCTTTGGCCTGAAATACCGCAAGGTGTCCAGAGCCGACATTGCTGAGAAGGTCAACAAGGCGCTTGATCTTGTGCAACTGCCCCATGTCGCAGACCGTTATCCCAATCAGCTTTCCGGTGGCCAGCAGCAGCGCATCGCGCTGGCGCGTGCGATTGTGATTGAGCCGGATGTGCTTCTGCTTGATGAACCGCTTTCGGCCCTTGATGCCAATCTGCGTGAAGAAATGCGTGTGGAACTGAAACGCATCCAGCGCGAGCTTGGCGTGGCCACGGTATTTGTCACCCATGACCAGTCCGAAGCCCTTGCCATGTCCGACAAGCTGGTTGTCATGAATAATGGCATTGTTGAACAGGAAGGTGCCCCTGAAGAGGTTTATAACAATCCCGCATCGGCGTTTGTTGCAGACTTCCTTGGACATTCCAATATCATTGCGGGCAACCTAGGCAGCCCGGATGCGGCCTTTACCAATGTGCAGCTCGAAAGCGGTGAGACGTTGCTTACGACTGACGAACAGACGGTGAAAGCCAAGAATTCAAAAGATGTTCGGGCCGTTGTCCGGGCAGAAAAAATTGATCTATCGGAACAAAACAAGGCATCAGATGGTGTCATTGCCATCCCCGGCAAGGTCAAAACTGTTGACTATCTGGGCCAGCAGGCCCGTTACTTTGTCGAGGCCAATGGCCGCGACTGGCAGGTCATCAACCCGATTGATGCCCACCCCCATAAAGAGGGGGCGGATATATTCATGCATATCGCCGCCCGTAATTGTGTGTTGTTGCCCGGCCATCACGACTGAGTTCGACGATGCTGCCGGTTCAGGAGAGCCACCAGAATGACGCATGATCCCAAAAGCTCCGTCGGTCATAACCGGGAGTCCCGACTGTTTTATCAAAGCCGGTCCCGCCGCCCGCTGATCGAACGATCAGAAGGCGTTTATATGTGGGATGTCGATGGCAAACGTTATATCGATGCGTCGAGCGGCGCGATGGTCAGTAATGTCGGCCATAGCGACCCGCGCGTGATCGCCGCCATGACCAAGCAGCTTGAAAAGGCCAGCTTTGCCTATCGCCTGCATTTCGAAAATGACGCGGCCGAAGACCTTGCCATCCGCCTTGCCGACCGTGCACCGGGCGATCTTGAACGCGTATTCTTTGTTTCTGGCGGGTCCGAGGCGGTTGAAAGCTGCATCAAGCTTGCCCGGCAATATGCACTGGCCAAGGGCCAGGCACAGCGGACAAAGATCATCTCACGTTTTCCGAGCTATCATGGTGCGACACTGGGTGCGCTTGCCATCACCGGCTATACGCCGATGCATGCGCCCTTTGCGCCAATGATGGTCGATCAGCCGAAAATTCCCGCACCGACATGCTATCTTGATCGTGATGATCTGAGCGATCATGAGCGCGGCATCAAATATGCCAACATGCTTGAAGCCGAAATCATCAAACAGGGCCCGGAAACCGTTCTTGGTTTCATTATGGAACCTGTGGGCGGGGCGGCCACCGGCGCGCTTGTCGCCCCGGACAGTTACTATAGCCGTATTCGCGAGATTTGCGATCAGTACGGCATCCTTCTGATCTATGACGAGGTCATGACCGGCGCCGGTCGTACCGGCAAATACTTTGCCGCTGAACATTGGGGCATCACGCCCGATATTCTTGCCGTTTCAAAGGGCTTGGCGGCCGGTTACGCCCCCCTTGGTGCGATGATTGCACCTGATCGCATTGTTGGTCCGGTTCTTGATCATGGCGGGTTCATTCATGGCTATACATATGCCGGAAACCCGTTGGCCTGTGCCGCGGGCAATGGCGTCCTTGATGTGATTGAACAGGACAATCTTCTTGAAAATGCGGCCACCAATGGCGCGGCGCTCAAGGATGAGTTGACCAAACTTGCCGACGACTTCCCGATGATCGGCGATGTACGGGGCAAGGGATTGTTGCTGGCGATGGAGCTGGTCAAGGATCGCAACAGCATGGACCCGATTGAGCCCAAACATATGGCTGCAGCGCGACTGGTCGATATCGCCTATGAGATGGGCCTGATCATTTACTGGCGCCGCACGCGTGGCGGTTATCGCGGCGATCATGTCATGGTCTGCCCGCCAATGACCATCACCAAGGAACAGTTTGCAGACATTCTGGTGCCGCTGCGCAAGGCGCTGACCGAACTGCAAGACGAACTCGTAGTCGCAGGAGCCTTCGCATGAGCCGCAAAGTTATCATCACCTGTGCGATTACCGGATCGGTGCATACCCCGTCCATGAGCCCGCATTTGCCCGTAACGCCCGATGAGATCGCCCAGCAGGCGATTGATGCCGCCAATGCCGGGGCATCAATCCTGCATCTGCATGCGCGTGATCCCAAAACGGGGTATCCAAGCCCGGACCCGGACGTATTCATGCAGTTCCTGCCAAAGATCAACGCGGCGACCAATGCGGTGATCAATATTTCAACCGGTGGCGGCATGAACATGAATGTTCGTGACCGCATCCGGGCGGCACGCGAAGCGGCACCGGAAATGGCGTCGCTGAACATGGGCACGATGAATTTCGGCCTGTTTCCGGCCCTTGCCAGTCGCAATGAATGGAAACATGACTGGGAACCGGAATTCCTTGAAAGCAGCCGTGACTTTGTTTTCAAGAATACGTTTTCGGACATCGAAACCATTCTGGCCGATCTCGGTGATGCCAATGGTACGCGGTTCGAGTTTGAATGCTATGACGTCGGCCATCTATATACCCTGGCGCATTTCGTTGATCGTGGCCTGATCAAGGGGCCGATTTTCATTCAATTCGTGTTGGGTGTTCTTGGCGGAATCGGGGCGGATCCCGACAATCTGGCGCATCTGAAACGCACCGCAGACAAGCTGTTTGGCGATCAGTACCAGTTTTCTGTTCTGGGTGCTGGACGCCATCAGATGCCGCTTGGCAGCATGTCGGCCGCAATGGGCGGCAATGTCCGGGTCGGGCTTGAGGACAATCTGTATATCAAGAAGGGCGAACTTGCGCCGGACAACGCATCGCAAGTGCGCAAAATCCGCGAGGTGCTGGACGGGTTGTCGCTTGAAATCGCAACACCGGACGAAGCGCGTGCAATTCTGGGCCTGAAGGGCGGCGACAAGGTCGCCTTCTAGGATCAGGATCAAACACCCAAACGACGACGCCACCACCGTTTGACCACATGACGTGAAAGGCGGCAGCGATGATGCATGCCTATTTCTCAGACGATCAGTTACGCCATCACGGCAAGACATTCATTGTCGCAGGCGAGAAAAAGCCGATCCCCGAAGTCCCCGAACGCGCAGAAATTCTGCGCGGTGCGGTTGCGCGTCTGGGTCTTGATCTTCATGCCCCCAATGATGCCGGACTGGCCCCGATTGCCGCCATTCACGATGCGCAATATCTGAACTTCCTGCAGACCATTCACGATGAATGGCAGGATGTCGGGGGTGCAGAACAGGTCATTCCAAACATCCACCCGTTTGATCGCAACGGCCCCTACCCGCGTCATCCTGCGGGCAAGGCGGGCTTTCATCTTGGCGATACGTCCTGCCCGGTCTCAATCACCACATGGCATTCGGCCTATGCCAGTGCACAAACCGCAATTGCGGCTGCTCGTCATGTACGTGATCAGGGTGCGAATACCGCCTATGCCCTGTGCCGCCCGCCCGGCCATCACGCAAGTGGCAATATTGCCGGTGGATTTTGCTACCTCAACAACAGTGCAATTGCCGCCGAGGAACTGCGCCGTAAATATGACCGCGTGGCAATCCTTGACGTCGATCTGCATCACGGCAACGGGACCCAGCATATTTTCTATGACCGGTCTGATGTCATGACCCTGTCGATCCATGCTGATCCGATGGATTTTTATCCGTTTTACTGGGGGCATGCCGAGGAATGCGGCGAACGAGACGGGCTTGGTTTCAACCACAATCAGGCCCTGCCCCTTGGCAGCGGTGATGATGTGTTCCTTGACGCCGTTGATCGGTCACTGGCTAAGATTGATGATTTCGGTGCTGATGCGGTTGTCATTGCGCTTGGCCTTGATGCATCACGCGATGATCCGTTTGGCGGACTGACGGTCAGTCCAGATGGTTTTGCCCGGATCGGCGAAAAGATTGGCACCCTTTCCTGCCCGACCGTTCTGGTACAGGAAGGTGGTTATGTTAGTGAAACACTTGCAGAAAACCTTTATCAATTCATCAGCGGCTTTGGCGCGACCACCAAGACCCACACGATTTAAGAAGGCCCCACATGACCCATTCGGACATCCTGATCATCGGCGGCGGCATCGCCGGAATGTCAGCAGCATTCTTTTTGGCAAAGGCGGGTAAATCCGTCACGGTACTCGAACGCGAAGACCAGCCGGGCTATCACAGCACTGGCCGGTCAGCCGCCCTTTATAGCGAGACCTATGGCCCGAAAATCATCCGCAAGATGTCAACTGCCAGCCGGTCTTTCTTCATGACCCCACCAGACGGGTTTAGCGAAAATCCGATCCTGACCCCGCGTGGCATTATCATGACCGCAGCCCCGGGCGAAGAGGCCGAACTGGATGCCATCCTGACCGAAGGCCGGGCAAATGGTGCGAACTTTGTTGAACTGACGCCAGAGCAGCTTAAGGAAATCATCCCGGTTATCCATACCGAGCATGTCGCCAAGGCCGCCTATGAAACGGACGCAATGGACATTGATGTGCATGCGCTTCACTGGGGCTTTATCCGCCAGTTCAAGGCGCTTGGCGGTTCGGTTGTCACCAAGGCCGATGTCAGTACGATTGGCAAAGCAGACGGCAAATGGCAGGTCACGCTTGCCAAGGGTGATGTTTTCACTGGTGATATCGTGGTTAATGCTGCGGGTGCCTGGGCCGACGAGATCGCCACCAAGGCCGGTATCAAGCCGCTTGGCATCGTGCCCAAACGCCGCACGGCGGTGATGGTGGATGTGCCAGCCGATGTAAAGCCGCATGGCTGGCCGCTGGTCGCAAGCCTTGATGAGACGCTTTATTTCAAGGAAGATGCCGGCCGCTTGCTGGTATCGCCAGCCGACACCACACCGACCGAGCCGCATGACGTCCAGCCCGAAGAACTTGATATCGCGATCACCATAGATCGCCTGATGACGGCGACCAGCATCGAGGTCCGCCGCCCGGGTGAAAGCTGGGCCGGATTGCGCAGCTTCTTTGCCGATGGTGATCCGGTATCAAGCTTTGATCCGGCTGATGACAGTTTCTATTGGCTGGCCGGTCAAGGCGGTTATGGCATCCAGACCGCACCGGCCATGGGCGAATATGCCGCAAGTATCATCACCGGAAACGGCGTTCCGGCGCAGATGGAAAAACTTGGCATTACCAAAGACGCCCTGTCGGCAACCCGTCCCACGCTTGTTAGCGGCAAGTAATTATCGGCCTTGACCGATCAGGAGAAAGACCAATGAGCCAGTTTGACCGTGCAGCGCAATTTGATCGTGCAGCCTTGCGCGATGCTGTTTCAAAGCGCACCCAAAGCGCGATTGATGATTTGTGTGCGCTGGTGCGTCATGAAAGCCTGCTTGGCAATGAAGCATCCGCGCAGGATTGGATTTCTGACAAGTTTGCGGCGATGGGGCTGGATGTCGAACGGGTCAAGATTGAAATCAGCGCCTTACGCGATCAGCCGGGCTTTTCGCCGCCCGTGATTGATGGTTATGACGGGCGTGAAAACGTTGTTGGCCTGCATCGCCCGAAAAACCCGACCGGTAAAAGCCTTATCCTGAATGGTCATATGGATGTCGTGCCGACCGGCCCGGCCGAACAATGGCGCCATGGCCCCTTCACCCCGCATGTCGAGGATGACTGGATTTACGGCCGCGGCGCTGGCGACATGAAGGCCGGGATCATTGCCTATTGCCAGGCGCTTCAGGCGCTGCACGATATCGGGCTTGAACCGGCTGCCCCGGTCACCCTGCAATCGGTGATCGAAGAAGAATGCACCGGGAACGGCGCGCTGGCCTGCCTGCAGGCAGGATACAAGGCCGATTGTGCCATCATTCCCGAACCGTTTAACCAGACCCTGATGACCGCCCAACTTGGTGTCATGTGGTTCCAGATCCATGTTTCGGGCAGTCCGGCGCATGTTCTTGATACCTCGGCGGGCAGCAACGCGATTGAATCTGCCTTTGGTTTCTTTGAAACCCTCAAGGAAGTCGAGGAAATCTGGAACCATCCGACCCATCGTCACGGAGCGTTTGGTGCGCATGTCCATCCGGTAAACTTCAATCTGGGCAAGATTGAAGGCGGCGAATGGGCATCCACCGTGCCGCCGGTGTGCACCGCTGATATCCGTGTCGGGTTTTATCCGGGTATGGAACTTGAAAAGGTTCGCGAAACCATTGAGGCTGTGAAGCAAAGCGCGCTTGATAACCACCCGGCCTGCAAGGGTGCCAAGATCGAGATCACCTACCGCGGTTTTCAGGCCGAAGGCTGCGAGATGGATATCAATCACCCGATGATGTCCATGATTGGCGATATTCATCAGGAAGTGACGGGCAAGGAGATCAAAAACCTTGCCTCGACCGCGACCACCGATGCGCGCTTCTTCCAGATTTATGGCAACATCCCGGCAACCTGTTACGGCCCGAAGGCCGAACGCATTCACGGTATTGATGAACGGGTTTCTATCGCATCGATGATGGAAGTGACCGAGGTACTTGCCCTGTTCATCGCCGACTGGTGCGGCGTGCAAAAGCGTGCTACCTAACACCAAATTCTCTTTCGAATAATATATCCAATGCTTGTATCAAGGAGCGTTTCATGAGCATCCAGCGTCTTCACACCGGCCCGCGTATGAGCCAGGCCGTTGTCCATGGCAACACCATCTATCTGGCTGGTCAGGTTGGTAACCCTGACAGCGACATCACCAACCAGACCAAGGAATGCCTTGAAAAGGTTGATAGCCTTCTGGCCGAATGCGGCTCCAGCAAGGAACACATCCTGTCGACCACCATCTGGCTTGCCGACATGAAGGACTTTGCAGCAATGAATGCCGTTTGGGATGCATGGGTCCCGCAGGGTCACACCCCTGGTCGTGCCTGCGGCGAAGCAAAGCTTGCCACCCCTGATTATCTGGTTGAGTTCATCGTGATCGCAGCCAAGCCCTAATTCAGGCACTACTGACAAAATCAAGGCGCCCGGCCTGCAAGACGCAGCCGGGCGCTTTTATGTCCGGGTTATTCTGGTTGCGTTAGTCACCTTGATCCACTTCCTGCGTGACGATCACAGCAGATGCCTCCAACGTTTTGTGGACCGGGCATTTATCCGCGATTTCAAGCAGGCGGTTGCGGGTTTCTTCATCAAGTTTCCCGCTTAACGCAATACGGCGTTCAAATCGGTCCACCTTGCCGCCCTTCTGCACCTTGTTTTCTGCACAATCAGCACAGTCATCAGCATGAACTTTTTCATGCAGGACTTCGGCCCGAATACCATCAAGGGCAATGCCCTTGTGATCGGCATACATCCGGATCGTCATCACCGTGCAACTGCCAAGGGCCGCGGATAAATAATCATAGGGTGACGGACCTGTATCCAACCCGCCGACCTTTTCAGGCTCATCCGCCAGCATGCGATGGCGACCAGCCAAGACCATGGACTGGAATTTGCCAAGGCCGGTTTCGCGCACAATCACGCCTTCGCTGATTTCGGGTTCAGTTTTGCCATCCTTGGGCAGGTACTTTTTCGCCCATGCGGCAATCACAGATGCCGCGTAGCTCGCATCATCAGGATCGCGCAGCAAATGATCCGCCTGATCAAGTGATACAAAGCTTTTGGGATGTTTGGCCGCATCAAAAATCTTGCCGGCATTTTCAATACCGACCGTCTGATCCAGGGGTGCATGAAGCACCAGAAGCGCCTTTTTCATCTGCCCGACCTGAGATGGCAGATCATACGCGCCAAGGTCATCGACAAACTGTTTGCGGATCACAAAAGGACGCCCGCCTAGGCACACCTCGGCCTCACCCTTGTCGCGGATATCGCCAAGATGATCAGCAAAGTTATGCGTGACATGTGTGACATCCGACGGTGCGCCAATCGTTGCGACCGCTGTTGCCTCCTTGATGCGATCGGCCACCGCCAGCACCGCCGCCCCACCCAGGGAATGCCCGATCAGAAGTTTTGGCGCTTCGAATTCATCGCGCAGGAAGTCAGCCGCCCGTTCAAGGTCATCAAGGTTTGACGTGAAGTTGGTCGAGGCAAAATCGCCGCCCGAGCCGCCCAAACCGGTGAAATCAAAGCGCAGCACACCGATCCCTTCCACCGTCAGGGCCTCGGCAATCTTGCGGGCTGCAATCAGATCCTTGGTGCAGGTAAAACAATGCGCAAACAGCGCATAGGCCTTGACCGGACCGGTTGGCAGATCAAGTCGTGCTGCCAGTTCGGCGCCATGGGCCCCTTCAAATGTCAGCTTTATCGGTTTTCCGGGCATCTTAATCCTCCTGACCTTTGCGGGGTAAAATCATACTGCTATTTCAAATGACTGCCGATAGGATCACACGCAGGGTTGCAGATTAACACGGACAGTTCAGTGATGATTGTTCAAACCGAACGCACAATTTTGCGAGAAGCCAGTCATGATGACGCATCATTCATTCTTCGACTGGTGAACGAACCCGGCTGGCTTCGGTTTATCGGAGATCGCGGCATTCATGATGTTGAGGCCGCGCGCGATTTTATTGACCTGCGCTGGCGCGAAATTCATCCGAAACTGGGGTTTGGTCTTTGTATCGCTGAAGAAACATCGACCCACACCCCGATCGGACTGATCGGGTTTGTGCAACGTAACAGTCTTGATGCCCCTGATATCGGTTATGCCGTGAGCGGCCCCTATCAGGGCAAGGGATATGCCTATGAAGTCTGTCGCGCGCTGATTGACCATGGCTGGAACAATCTTGGTTACGAAAAAATCTATGGCTACTGCCAGCCCGACAATGCGGCATCCATCAGGTTACTTGAAAAGCTTGGCCTGCGTTATCTTCGCGATCAGGATGTCAATAACAATGGTGACGTCTGCAAGCTATATGGCGCAAAACGACCGATCCGTTGAAACAGCAAACCCCGCAATGTCATTGCGGGGTTTGAACGTTACTTACGACGAATGCCGATCTTGCGTCCGACCCCGGATGGGGTCGGCAGCCCCGCATGGGCTTCCTTGATCCTGTTTAGCGTTTCCATGATGTCATCGGGGAACGGGGCCGAACGCCGTTCCTTCATGTTGATATGCATGGTGATGATTTCATTGGTCGCGGCCAGCCAGCCCTCGGAGCCATGGCGCATTTCATGATACATGTGAATGCGTTTCTGATCGCAATCCAGAACACGGGTATGGATCACGTATGGATCATCCTTGTGGATTTCGCGATCATAGGTCACATGCATTTCAAGGCCAAAGGTCGATCCGCCGCGCCGTTCGGGATAGGTGTATCCCATCCCCACCGCGTCAAGAAACGCCATAGATCCCAGATCGAACGCGACCACGTAATAGCCAACATTCATATGGCCGTTGAAATCAATCCATTCGGGTTTGATATGCCCGCGAAAGGCTTCAAGCGGTTCGGGCGCAAACAGATCGGTGCTGATCATTTTTCCACGGCCTTTACAACCGCCACAGCCGCGACGAAATCTTCAAGCGAATGACCAACCGATTTGAAGACCGTGCATTCCGTATCAGATTCACGGCCCTTGACCTGCCCGCGGGTCAGGCCGAACAGATCGCCGACAATATCTGATTTGGCAATCGCACCGCTGTCGATGGCCTGAACGACATCGCCGCCTTCGGCACTCGCCCCCTCGAAACTGTCGACATAGATGCGGCACTTCTGCATGACGGCATCATCGGTTTCGCGCATGGTTGGCTTGAACGCGCCGACCAGATCAACGTGCGTTCCTTCACGCAGCCAATCCCCATGTACCAATGGTTCGGTCGACAGGGTTGCGCACGAGATCAGGTCAGCGGATTTGCACGCCCCTTCGAGGTCATCCGTGCCCTTGGCGTTAAAGCCCAATTCGGAAATCTCGGTCGCCAGTTTTGCGGCCTTTTCGGGATTGCGGTTCCAGATGGTGACATTCTTGATCGGGCGGACCGACGCATGTGCCTTGATCAATTGTGGGGCCATCGCACCCGACCCGACCATGACCATGTCGCTGGTGTCCTTGCGCGCCAGATAGTCACATGCCAATGCGGATGCCGCAGCTGTGCGGCGCGTGGTCAGTTTGGTGCCATCAATAACCGCGGATGGCTGACCTGTGACGGCATCTAGCAAAACATAGGTGCCGGAAACAGCCGGAAGATTGCGTGCCGAATTGCCCGGAACGACGGCAGCGATTTTCACACCGGCCGCGCCATCCTTTTGCCAGGCTGGCATAATGAGGAAGGTTGCGTCATCCTCGTTGCTGCGTTCCATATTGAAATGACTGCGCAGTGGTGCTTCGCAGCCTTGTTCGAACCCGTCGCGAAGGGCTTCGACCAAATCACGGGGCGAGACAAATTTTTCGATATCTTCGGCAGTAATGAAACGCATGAGCCTTCCTGTAGAACTGTTTTTCATTTCAGTGCGGTAGCAGGCATATTTTATACCACGTTGCGACACGCACGTCACAGGAAGACAAGTAGTTTTTTATGCTGTTTTGAGGGGAATTCAGTGCGATTTACGGCTGCAAAAACCGTTTGAGCGTCCCAAAAAGTGATCCGGTGCCAAGGAACACTTCTTCAAGCACGGTAAAGTGGTTTGCACCCCATGCCTTATAGACCGAAACCTTAAGCCCGGCACTGCCGCAATAAGCACCATAGGCATCGCTTTGACGGACAAATTCCGGGCTTTCATTACCACCAACGACCACCATCAAACGTGCATCAAGTGGCACGCCATCAAGCATCGGCGAATTGTCGGCAGCCGATGCTTCGTCAAGGCGGACATCGTCATTGATCGTGGTGTGCCGGATCGGTTCAAGATCAAAAACACCTGAGATCGGCACGATGGCCTCGAACGGCATCGCATCGCCAAGCGTTTCGGCCCAATCATGAGTGGCCAGACGGGCGACGATCTGCCCACCAGCGGAATGGCCAGAAATCGAAATCCGGTCACGGTCACCGTTAAAGTCTTCGATGTGCTGGTAAATATAGGCGATGGCGCGAACGGCTTCTTCGGTGATGTCGGCCACTGTGACATCAGGACAAAGATCGTAATTCGGGCAAATGACCGTAAACCCGGCTGCGACCAGGTCACGCGCGACAAAGGCATAGTCCTTCTTGTCCTGACTGCGCCAATAACCGCCATGGAAAAACACATGCACCGGTGCGCCCGGATCGGATGCCATGAAAACATCCATGGTTTCCTTGGGGCCATCGCCAAAGCGAACATCAATCTTGCCACCCAGCTGGGTACGCGTTTCATCCGACAGTTTCACGAACCGTTCAAAATGGGTCATGAAGTCCGGCACGGTTTCGCGCGGATTATATTGCCATTCCAGCTCTGCTGCCGTGAAACCGCCCCAAGCCATCGGAACCTCATTATTATCGGTGAAAACGATCTCGTCCGGTTCAATCTTTCTTTAAATTTGGATTGTTTGCAATCACTTCACCAAATACATGGTGTTTTTAACTAAACTCACCAACGCACAGGACCCGCAAAGAACAAGGCCGCGCGACTGCTCCAACAAAAAAGAGCCATGACGGGGCATCTCACCCAATCATGGCCCAAACCTTGGCCTGCCTCTGGCATAGGGACTTTTTAACGGCTCGAATGTGTGGCTTTTGAGCCGCCTGCAACTGTCACAAGTTAAACTGCCTGCCCGGCCTTCTTTTCGAACGGATCTTCGACAATCGGCCACAGGTCGCGGGTCAAATGGCGGTATCCGTTTGTTTTCGGATCGGACGGGTATGGTCCATGCACATCGACATAAATGATTTCGCCTGCGATCTTGGCAAACGAGTCATAAAAATGGTTCGTCGACTTAATAAAGAGATATTTCTTGGATGCCGGATCGATCCCCATGTTGGAAAACAGGCTGGGATCAAAGCTTTGAGAACGATTGGTATTAAGGATGACTTCCCCCCCGTCAGGCAAGATGATCACCACACAATCACCAAGGGGAACAATACTTTCGCCGAAATATTGCCAGGCGTCACGTTTCAATGTTTTGACCCGGACCTCGGCATCGATTGGCGCGCCAGCATGCGCCCCGGTTTTACCGCCAAAACGCAGGGGCAAAACCGCCCCCTCGCCCGCAGAAAAGCAGGTCCGCACGGCCATCGGATCCCACAAGGTACCAAAGGCATAATCGTTAAGCCCGCGTTCGATCACGGTTCGTAGCAAAATGGTGCTGTCGCCCGGAACGCCACCGCCCGGATTATCCCAGACATCGGTCAGAACAATCGGCTTGGCATCGGATGCCAATGCCTGATCAAGGGCGATTTCAGGTTTGAGGAATGTGGGGCGGGTGGCCCCGCGGAAACCAAACAACTCAACCCCCAGGTTTCGTGCAATCTGCTTGGCTTCCGCAGGGTTATTGTTGGTGGTGACAATCACCTTGGCCCCAAGATCCGGTACGTCACCAGCCATAAATCCGTGAATGAAAGATACCGACAGGATATCGCCCGCGCCTTCCATATCCTTGGCCCGATCAATGAACGACCGCATCGGTTCGCGCGATGTCGGCAACACCTCGATCATATGGCAGTCAAACACGGCCTTGGTCGGTGTGATTTCGCCGCGCAATGTGCGCAACACAAGGTCAACAACCGAACGCCCCGTTTCAACAAAATCGGTATGGGGGAATTCCTTGAACGCGACGATGATGTCGGCGCTATCAATGCGTTTCTGGGTCAGGTGGCTGTGCGGATCAAAGCTTGTGCCGATCACAACATTCGGGCCGACCAGATCGCGAATGCGCGCAAGAAGATCGCCTTCGCAATCAAGGTAATCCTGGGCGACCATCGCCCCGTGCAGACCAAGGATCACACCATCGACCGGCATGGCAGCGCGCAACTGCCCCAGAACTTCATCACGAAGCTGTTCATATGTTGCACGGTTGACCAGCCCCCCCGGCTCGGCCCAGGTGGCCGTACCTTCGATCAGTTCCCAGCCTTCTTTTGCGGCACGCAGGCGACCTTCGGTAAAGACAGCACTGCAGAGCGTCGGCGTGACCGGGTGCTGGCCCGGCGGGGCATAAAAGCTTTCCTGAAAATCGGAAAAATCAGTGCGCAAAGGTGAAAATGTGTTGGTCTCGGTCGCAATCGAGGCGCAAAAAATCCGCATGGCCCGTGCCTTTGTTATTGGTCTTTTGGTATCAAAAAATGAATTGCGAAGGGGCGAGAACCCCGCCCCTTCGGCAGATGGAATGGATTATTCCATGTAGCGGTTGGCGTTGGCCTTCTCGACTTCTTCCTTGAACAGGTTCAGAAGTTCGACACCTTCATCGCCAAGGCTTTCCTGAACGTGTTTGACCACGACCGGCTGGGTTGCCTCTTTGAACTTTTCACGGTCTTCAGCCGACAGTGCGGTGATTTCCATTTTGTCCTTCAGACCCGCGAGACCACGATCAGAAGCCTCGATCACGCGTGACACGCCACGGCTTGCAACCACGCAGGACTGTGCAGCGTAACGGATGATCTTCTGCTGATCGGCGGTCAGGTCATCCCAGAATGCCTTCGACAGCATCATGGTGTAAGGCGAGAACAGGTGGTTGGTCAGGGTCAGATACCCCTGCACTTCGTTGAATTTGGCAAAGGTCACGGTCGGAACCGGGTTCATCTGACCGTCGATCACACCCGTCTGAAGGCCGGCATAAACTTCGCCCCATGCCATCGGATACGCTTCGGCACCAAGGGCCTGCATGATTTTCTGGTGGGATGGCAGCGACATGGTACGAATGCGGATACCCTTGAAATCTTCAAGCGTTGCAATCGAATGCTGCGAGTTGGTCACAGCAAAGAACCCGCCAGTATCCGGGAAGCCAAGAACCTTCACATCACCGAGCGTATCCTCGATATCGCTTGCAAGGGTCTCGCCAAACGGGCCATCAAACACGTCATAGGTCGATGCGTTGCTGTCAAACGCGAACGCAAGGTTCAGGACATCAATGCGCGGATAATAAGACGCCAGCGCTCCGGTCGAGGTCAGCGTGCCCTGGATCAGGCCATCACGGACCATCTGGACATGCTCGGCCGCTGAGCCAAGCTGGTTGGACGGATAAACTTCGACTTCGATCTCGCCATTGGTGTCAGCTTCGACAATGTTGGCGAAAACAGCGGTGCAGGCATGCGCCGGATTTTCAAAAGCATCGGTCTTGTTGTCATGCGCGAATTTAAGAACCTTCGGCTCTGCAAACGCCATCGATGTGCTGCCCATCAGCATCGCGGTTGCAAGGGCGGCTGCGCCCAAACGCTTTACGGTTTTCATTTCTACCTCTCCTTGATTTAACGACTTTATGTGTCCGGCATTTTTGTGGTGTGTGCCCCGGCCCGGACCTGACCGGGGCTGTCTCCTTAACCCCGCTGGCCTAGCGGAACCCGAGCAACCGCGGTATCGCAAGTGCCAGATCCGACCAAAAGGCAAACAGGAACAGCACGCCCAGCTCGGCCAGAAGGAACGGCCAAAGTTGTGCGGCAATCTTTTCAAGCTTTTCACCGGTGACCGATGACAGAACGAACAGACAGGCCCCGACAGGCGGCGTCATCAGCGAGATATTGAGTGCCAGGATAAAGATGATCCCGGCATGGATCGGGTCCATGCCAATCTGGATGGTCAGTGGCACCAGAACGGGGGCGAGAATGATCAGGATGGCGTTGATATCCATCACCATGCCAATCATCAGAAGCATCCCGACAATCATGAAAATCACGATATAGGGATTGTCCGAAACGCCCAGCACCATGGTCGCGACTTCCTGCGGGATGCGGTTGAAGCTCAGCCACCAGCCAAGGATCGAGGCAAAGGCAATGATGACAAAAATCACCCCGGTCACGCGTGCGGTGCGCACCAGCATCGTAAAGAAATCGGCAAAGCTAAGCGCACGATAGACAAACACACCGATGAACAGTGCATAGGCCACGGCAACCGATGCTGCCTCGGTCGGGGTGACAATCCCGCCCAGAATTCCGCCCAGAATGATCAAGGGCATGATGAGTGCGGTGATCGACGATTTGAAAATCTTCCACACTTCCAGAAGCGAAGCGCGACGTTCGCTCTTTGGCAGGTTCTTGGTGCGTGCTGTCACTGCAATCACGGTCATACAGATCAGGCAGATCATCAGACCGGGCAGGATACCGGCGGCAAACAGCCCCCCGATTGAAACGCCCATCAGCGACCCATAAACCACCATCAAGCCGGATGGCGGGATGGTCGGGCCGATGATCGAACCAGCTGCCGTAACCGCACAGGCATAATCACGGCGATACCCGCGTTCCACCATCGCTGGCACGAGCGTCTTGCCGAAGGCGGCTGCATCAGCCGTTGCCGCCCCGGTCAAACCGGCAAAGAAAACAGATGCCAGCATGTTGGTATGGGCCAACCCGCCGCGCATATGCCCGACAAGCGCTTGGGCGAACTTCACCAAACGGCTGGTAATGCCGATATGGTTCATGATTTCGCCTGCCAGGATAAAGAAGGGCATGGCAAGGAACGGGAAGACGTTCAATCCGTTAAAGACCTTGCTTGGGCCCTGGGACAAGAACATCCCCCCGCCCATGTCAAAGAGGCCAACAACGCCTGCCACACCCAGAGCAAAGCCGATTGGCATGCCCAGAACCATCAGAACGACAAAGATAATTGCGACAATCATTCTGCGCCCTCCGCAAGATCAGCCGGGATGAAACGGCCCTGATCACGCAAGGCAACGAGAAGGAGCTGGATGGCAGCAAGTAATGCAGATACCGGAACGGCCGCATAAGGAAGTCCCAGTGACATGCCAAAGATCATTGCCTGACGGCGCATCCCGCTTTCGGCAAAATCAAACCCGTAAATCGCCAGATAAAGAAAGGCCGCAAGCGCAATCAAATCGACGAGGAACAGGATGGTGCGCTGGATCGGCGTCGGCAGGCTCAAGACAAACATGCCAATGCCGATATGTTCGCGCCGCGCAATCCCCGCCGAGATTGCCAGAAGTGCGGCCCATATCATCAGATAGCGCGCCAGTTCTTCGGGCCACGGCAACTGCCAATGAAAAATATACCGGTCAACAACACCCAGCCAGACATCCAGCACAAGGACAAGCATCAGAACTGCAATGATGCGTTCCACCACCCAGTTCAGGCACCGGCTTGCGGTTGCTGCTGTGGTTTCAATACGGCGTAAAGCCATCTCCGCCAAACTCTCCACTGATCAAATGTTATGTACTTTTTCTACATGATGATGATGATTTTGTAGTTTGTCTACATTATTTATCTCCAAAATTTCATAATTTTCACTCCAAAGTCTACTCCCAAACTGGTATAAGTAGCTTAACTACATAAACTGTTTTCACAAGAACCTTGCCTGCTGCAAGTTTTTGAACGGGAAATAAACCAATTGAATCAAGGATGAAGAATCCCGAGGTCATGTTGCCGCCAAGCCGGAAATACCGACTTCGAACTGTCGGGCATTGAATAACTACATGGTCGATTTCGACCGGGTTAATGTCGACCAAAACGACGATATTTGATGCAAGAAAACAATCATTGGCAGCAATGCCATGACGCCAAAATTGAAATTGTGTCTATCGTCTGCAAACAGAAATAATGTTAGTTCACAACAGGGTGTCGGTTTTGACACACCAATCTAATAAACGGGTCAGGTCGATTCCATGCAACAAACCGCCGACATCATCAGCCTGCTGCGCAGCCAGTCGAGCAAATTTCCAAACCGCGAACAACTGGTCGCGGACTATGTCAGCGCGCATCTGGAAGACGTCACAACCATCGCCCTGTCCGATCTTGCCAAGAAAGTCGGAGTCAGCGAACCCACCGTTATTCGGTTTTGTCGCACCTTGGGATGCGACGGGTTTCGTGATTTCAAAATCCGTCTGGCGCAAAACCTTGCTGTCAGCATTCAGTATCTGACATCCGAAGACATTTCAGACGACACAACCGCAGCAGATGTTCTTTCAAGCCATGTGCTGGGCGTGATCATCGACAACCTGCGTCTTCTGCGCGATCAGATTTCATCGGATCAAATTGACCAGGCTGCCGACATTCTGGTCAAGGCACGTCAGGTGGCGTTTTTCGGGGTTGGGGGTGGATCGACAACCGTGGCGTTTGATGCCGCAAACCGCTTTTTCCGGCTGGGAATTCCGGCACAATCGCAAAGTGATGGTTATTTGCAGCGGATGCTGGCCTCGACCTTTGGTACTGAGGACGTGATTTTCGCAATCTCGACCAGCGGTCGCCCGACGGAACTCGTCCATTCCGCCGCCATTGCGCGCCAGTATGGCGCCAAGGTCATATCACTGACCAATCCGGACAGCCCGCTTGCAGCTGAAAGCGATCTGGTCATATCAATCAATATGCCGGAAAACCCCGACATCTATAAACCAACCGCCACACGCCATGCGTTTCTGGCAACAATTGATGTCATCGCGACAGCCGTGGCAAGACGCATGCCCGATCAGGCCAAGGAAAAACTAAGACGCATTCGTTCGTCCCTGCTGACGGTCAATCCCCCAACCGGTCGTCAGCCAGTCGGCGATTAAAGGTCGCGCCGCCTTAGTAATCCAGACGATATTGCACGCCGGCCTTGCTATCGATTTCGGTGGTTTCGCTGGTCACACTGATGTTGGGCGTGACTTCAATCTCGACTTCAACACCACTTGATCCCGGCGTTGAACCGGCCTTGGTGCCGACATAGACACCCTCGGTCAGGTATTTACCCACCTTGACCTCTGGCCCGTCTTCGCCCCCGCCAACCTGCAGCACGTCCGCACCGATAAAGCGTCGAATGCTGCCAACCACATCAAGACCTGTACCGCCACCTGACAGTTCATTTAGCGCACTTGCCAACTGAACGGCTTCGACTGCCGAAAGGCTGCCCTGGGATTTACCAAACAGGACCTGTGACAGGATTTCGTCCTCAGGCAGTGACGGATTGGAAGACAGAACAAGTTCCGGATCACTTGACGGTCCCTGGAAGCCAGCCGTCACGACAAGGTCTTCGGTTGTGTAAACCCCCTCGATATCCAGCATCGGATCGGGCGGCGATGCCCCGGCAAAGGTGATTTGGGAATCCCGAATAACAAAGGTTTTGCCAATCACGTCCAGCTGCCCGCGCAGGGCCGACAGCTGCCCGCTGATACGCGGATCATCCGTGGTGCCGGAAATATCAAGATTCCCGCCCCATTCGGAATCAAGTCCCTTGCCGCGCACAAACAAGCGTCCCGGGATATCCACAGTGACATCAAGATTGCCGACAAAGCTGTCCTCCGCATCCTTGTCGTCTTCGGCTGCCTGGGTTTGCGACGCTTCTGGCAGGTTTTCAACATCGATGGTCGGCACCGATTCCGGCAATGCCAACGTCAAATCCACTTCGCCACGCAGGACCGAAACCTTGCTTTGAATATCTGCCTCTGACTGGGAGCCCGTCACACTGGTTTGCACATCGGCCCAGAATTGCAGTTCATCCTTGCGCGACAGGGCAACATTACGCAGATCGGCAGACACGTCATATCGCACCTCCCCGCCATCCAGCAGATCAAGATCAACTGATGCCTTAACCGCACCATTGCCCCCGTCAGTCGCCGTAAAGGAAGGAATGGAAAGGCCTGCCTGATCAAAGGTGCCATCAAGCGCCATCTGATTAAGAATGGTCCCGTATTCAAGATTCTCGTAGCGCCCCTGCGCAAGGGAAACGTCCCCGTTCCAACGCACATCATCAAGCGTTCCAGCGACATCAAGCGAAAGCTTGATCTTGCCTGACACCTGATGATCAGGGGCCGGAACATAGGGCCAGAATTCGGCGATCTCGCCATTCAGGCGCACACGACCTGAAACCGGCGCGCCAAGATCGGGGCTGAAATCCTGTTCGAGCACAGAGATCGCAAGCGGCACCTTGCCTTCGGCGGTCAGGGCCTCAATATCGCCGTTGCCAAGTGATGCCTGGCCGGTCAGGGTCCCTGCCGCAAGCTTGATATCAAGCAGCATTTCAAACGGTTTTAGATCAGCAACAGCCTTTGCTGTAATGCCAGAAATCCGGCCATCAATCTGCGCTGTTGGCGAACTCCCCCGCGCTTCGCGGAAGCTGACATCGAGATTGGCTGTGCCGCTTAGCCCGTCATAGCCGGAAATACGCCCCCATGGCCCCAAATCGACATCATTGAGATGGAGTTCACCCGCAATCGATTTTTGCCCGGCTTCCTGATCAAGACGTGCGCGCAGATGCCCGGTTCCGACGGTCAGATCCGCATCCAACTGTTGTCTGCTATTTGCCCGCAAGACGAATTGCAACGGTTTGCGCAGCGCAATGGCTTGATCCCCGATATTCGCATCAAACCGGCTGGCCGTGACGCTGACATCATCACCGAGCGACACATCTGCAATCAAATCGGTCGAGATTGGAACATTGCCCTGATAGTGGCCTGAACTGTCCATTGTGATGGCAAGCGCATCCAGACCACCCTTGATATCAAGGGAAACGTCATTAACGGCAATTGCCCCGGCGATGATGTCACGCCCGTCAAGTTTTGCTGATATCTCAGGCACATCAAACGCGTTACCGATTGTCGCATTAAGTTCGACATCTTCGATGCGTGTCGGATTGGCGTTATCACTACCCACCATCCGAAGCCCCCTTGCCGACGCCGATGCTGTGATGGTTTGGCGTTCATTTTCCGGGCGAAGGGCAATATCGGCAATTACTGTCCCATTGCCAAAACCGACACCAAACTGATCAAGAAATTCGGCATCAAGGTTTGAAAGCGCAATATCGCCACGCATTGGAATGCTGTAATCAGGCAAGGTGATGTCACCATTCAAAGCCAGATGCCGTCCTTTCAGCGAGATCGCCTCGATCCGTAATTCATCCGATGGCAACGAAACATTGGCAGCAAGTTTGAAAGCCCGGCTTCCCAGCATTAAGTCGGCATCATTGCCAAACGACAAGACAGACTGTTCCGACCAGGACATGCGGCTTGTCAGCAAAATATCGGAGAAGCTCTGACCTGCAACATCAAGGCTTGGCACATTGAGTTCAATCGTTCCCGGTGGCGCCGACAAGGCACCTTCCAGATTGGCCGTCAGCGTGGCCGGGGAAATTTCAAGACCAAGGTCGGGTGGCACAACACCCGGCGCGATATCAAGCTTGCTTTCAAGGGCCAGCTTCTCGAACGCATCGGTGATGTTCAGCTTCAGGGGGCCATTAACCATCGCCGTTTGCAGGGCGTCGACATCAACGCCCAGATCAAGATCGGGGGTCAACGTGACCTTGCCGGTGATACGTGGTTCTTGCCCGACGATACGATCAAGGTCGGAAACCCCAAAGGTCGCCTGACTGGCGGAAACTTCAAGGCCGGTATCCAAGCCCTGCGTGTTCGACCATGTCAGGTCGGGGAATGCCACCTGCCCGCGCCCGCGCAAATCAAGGCCGGAGATTGCGGAAAAAATTGAAAGATCGGCGATATCTGCGACAAGACCGGGTGTCGTCACATTCAGGTTTTCGTCGATATCGGCCTGCCCGCGCAACGCTATATCGGGCATATCCAATACCAGTTCACGGACCGAGATATTGGCGAAGTCCGGTGACATTTCCGCGTCAAGCGACAAGCTCTGTTCTGCGCCAAGAAATGCGCCAAGCCCCGGATCATCCCACTCCGAACCAGATGTCAAAAGTTCCAGTGTCGCCAAAAGGGTATCATCAACGTCATCTGTGGCAGGCATATCAGCCCGCAGGGCGACATTTGAAATTTGGGACACAGGTGTTTTGACATCGCGCCCATCAAGGCGCAAAGCAACGCCTGGCATTGCCAAATTGCCGTCCGCCTGCACAGTAAACCCAAGCTCTGCCCAAGAAACTGCACCATCGAAAAGTGCAGACATTTCGGGGTTAATATCGGCATTGATATCGGCCGCAATCCGGTTTTCATCCAGATTGATCTCGGTTACCCCGGACAATGACAGCGCATCAGCCATCACAATCGAAATGCGATCAAAAGCAAGGGTTTGGTCCCCTTGATCAAAAGTCCCGCCAATGCCCAGTTCGACAGTCTTGCGCAGCGGTTCGGGCAGTTGTTCGGTGACGCGTTCCTGCGGGGCAAGTCCACCATCCAGGGCAAAACTCAGAACATCCGATGACAATTGCACGCCAACGTCGCTTTGAAGCGATGCATAGCCTGCAGCCGAAAGATCAAGCTTACCCTTCCAGTCATTGGCCGGGCCATCTCCGCTCAGTGCGACGTTGATATCGGTCGATACACTTGGATCGACACCGGCCAGAGTCATAACCAGTCCATCACGGCCCAGCGCCCCGTCAATTTCGGCCGACAATTTTTCGCCGGGTCCATCAAAATCCAGATCAAGTTTGAGGTGATCTGCTCCGCCATCGCGTGGCTGCAGATCAAGAAATGCCGTTGCTGACAGGTTGGTTCCAACCTTTGCACGAGCATTCAGTGCATACAAAAAACTTTTGCCGGTAACCTGATCAACAATGGCGATCTCGCCAAGGGTCAATTCATCAAGTGCGACGGACAGTGGCAAAGCAAAGCCACCACTGGCTTCATCGTCTTCTTGAACTGTTTCGGGCGTTGTGCCATCGGGCAAAATGACATTTGCCGAAGCCAGGGCCACACGATTGACCTGCAACTTCCCGCCAAACAGCGCAATCGGCGACCAATCGAACGCGACATCCTGAATATCGAGATGTAACCCGTCCGACGGACGATCCATTATCAGGCTGTCCAGAGTCAGACCGGTCCAAAGACTGCCTTCGAGGCGCCCCAATTCAAAGCTGCTGTCGGTTGCCGACGAAACAGTTTCATTTATCAGGGGCGTTGCCATCCGAAGAACCGGACCCGTCCCGGCAACAGCAATCGCACCCACAAGACCAAACACAGTTCCGCCAAGCACATAGGCACCATAGAGCAGCCATTTCTTTGCTGAACGTGGCCCACTGGATGTTTTTTGATCTTTCGGTGGCAAAGAGTCAGACCCGGTCAAAATGCCTGCCCCAGACTGATATAGAATTGAAAATCGTCGTCAACGTTGGGCCGTTTATCGAGCGGCACCGCAACATCAAATCGCAGCGGCCCGACCGCTGTGTAGTACCGGAAACCAAGGCCCGCCGCCCACAAAAGATTGATGTCTTCGGGTTCAGAGCGCGCATAAACGTTCCCACCTTCGATGAACGGCACGATGCCAAAACTTTCGGTCACGCGTGCGCGAAACTCTGCCCCGACTTCCAGTACGGAACGACCGCCCAACGGATCATGATCATCATCAAGTGGCCCGACCTTTTGATATTCATACCCGCGGATCGATCCGCCACCGCCGGAATAATAACGTTTGTTTGACGGCAGACCGCCACGCTCTTCGCCAATAATGGTACCTGTGCGGGCGCGTGCCGCAAAAACGTAGTCGCCATCATCGTCAAAGGCCAGATACTGCGACCCGGCCAACGAGACAGAGGTGAAATTGGTATCCTGATCGGAAAGGCCCATATATGGCGAAACATTGATTTCGAACCGATTGCCCACGGTCGGATCAAGCGGATTGTCAGTATTGTCATGACGCAGGACCCCGCGCAGGCCGGCAAGATAGAATTCCTCGTTCGGGGAATCCGATCCGGTCAGGTCGGAATATTCCGCCGTAACGCCAAATGTTGCTGTCCAGTTTTCCCAAAGTGGGCGTTCAATACCGGCAAAACTGTCAAGCGTTGAGCCCTTATAGGCATCTGTGTCGTTGTTCTTGGCATTTGCTTCGGCCACAAAGGACTGACGACGTTCAAGGAATTGCGGTTTCTTGAACTCCGCCGACAGCCCCTGTTCAAGGCTTGAGACATCAAACCCCAGCCGCAACCGTTCCCCGGCACCAAAGAAATTGCGGTGCTCCCAAAAGGCATTGACGCCCGGACCATCTGCTGTCGAGAAGTTCACCCCGCCACCAATCGAGCGCATCTTGCGTTCAACGACATCGATCTCGACAGGGATTTCGCCATTTTCCTTTACTGGACCGGCGACTTTGACAATCACGCTGTCAAACAGGTTTGTTTGTGCCAGTTCGCGACGCGTGGTGCGGACTTCATCGGGGTGGTATTGATCGCCGTGATCCCAACTGTGATAACCGGCAATGAAATCAGGATCGACGTCCTGTGCGCCATTCACGGTAATATCGCCAAACTGCGCGAGCGGCCCGGTATTAAAGGCATAGTTGATGGTGATCGTCTTTTGTGCGGTGTCCGCCAAAATGGTGCGCTTTCCCGCTTCGACAAGCGGGTAGCCCTGTTCACGCAAGATATCAACGCCGTATTGTTCGCCCAGAATGATTGGTTCAGCAATTGCACGCTGACCGATCTCAAGGTTGGTTTTTTCCAGTTCCTCATCGGTCGCGTGACGTTCTACAACCCCATCCGGCCGCGTGATGACAAGATTGACCGCCGCAATCAGGTAAGGTGTGCCGGTATCGACATTATAGGTCAGGACCAGTGGACTGGGTTTATCGCCCCCGGTGGCAAGCGCATCATCGCCCGCCTGTCCCGCAACCGCGTCATTAGCGGTGTCTTGCCCGGATGCGTCCGTCTCGGCAGGTGCATCCGATGGGCTTTCCACCGCTTTTTCCCGGATACTGAAGGTGATTTGGCCGTCGTAAAATCCGTTGGAGCGCAAAACAGCCTGAAACCGCTCGATATCGTCCTCGGCACGGCGTTGCAAACCGGCTCGCGACGCTGTTGGCCGTGACTGCAAACGTCGGGCAGTGCTCACGGAATTGAGCGCTTCGATCAGTTTTTCTTCCTGGGAATCGATGCCGGTAATCTCGACATCATAGGGGATGGTGGTTTGCAGGTCGTTCTGCAGAACGTCATTTTCCGCCCCATTGCCAAGGGCAAAGATCCCCTCGCCGCCTTCGTCTGATGCGCATGCCGAAAGAATTGTCCCTGCCAAGAGCAGTGGAACAACAGCAGCACGGCGCCCGAAAGCCGGGAAAGTGCGAAGCATGCGTTTACTCAAACCATCGTGTCCTTAATAGGCCCGCCTTCGAAGCGGGTCGTCATTAAACCTGTGTCGGTTGGACCTTGTTTTCCATATAGGTACAAACGGTCAGGACAATTAAATGTTTCAAAACAGGCTATTGAAAATACCATATTTTTATTCCGCCCGCAGGTCGAGTGATCCTGTGCCACGATCCATGAAAAAATGGCATGGCTATGAACAATAAATGCGCTTGCGCATCTTTCACATTGAGCGTACCGGAAGTTGAGAGCAACCAGATTGCCACCCCACCGCAGGAGGTCCCCGCAGTGACTTCGACCCAAACCGCGACTGTTATCATCCGCAACGCCGTTCGCGCCGACCTTGACGGGCTTTGTGCCCTTGAAGTCGGCAATTTTGAAAGTGACATGATTTCGCGTGCATCATTCTCGCGGTTCCTGCGCCAGGCCAGTGCACGCCTTCTTGTGGCGGATGCCGGCGACGCGGATCATCCTGATGTTGTGGGGTATGGCTTGTTGTTGCTGCGCGCCAATACGGTTACCGCCCGGATTTACTCGCTGGCGATTACGCAAGAGTGGCGCGGCAAGGGATTGGGCACACAACTTCTGGCCGGGCTTGAAAACCTTGCCATGGATGCGGGGTGTTCGCGTATCCGTCTTGAAGTGCGCGCGACCAACGAAACCGCCCGCAATCTTTATGAACGCCATGGCTATACGCGCATTGCCGATCTTCCAGGCTATTACGAGGATGGCGACGATGGCATCCGCCTTGAACATGCGCTTTATGACAGCGAAAGCATGGTCACCCCGGCTGTTGCCACCGGTGCGCCCCTGATCCTTGTTGACCGGCTTTCGGATCAGCGCTTTGCCGTATCGGGTGCCCGCGTGATGCGGGTGCGCGATTATCTAGCCCTTGATCATGGCGTGCGTAACCGGCGTGTGATCAACCTGTGTCAGTCTTATGAGTATCTGTCACGTGGTTATTATTGCAGCCTTCTGGCAGCGGCCCGCGCAGAGCGTGTCATTCCCGAAGCCGATGTTCTTTTGGACCTGAACTGGAAGCGCCTGCAAAAAACCGCACGCGCGGAACTCAGCCCGCAAATTATCGAAGCCCTGGAAAAATCCGGCAAAACACCTGATCAGGCACCGGATTATATCGATGTCTATTTCGGACGCACGGCGAACAAGAAATTCCGTCAGATTGGCGAACGTGCGTTTGATCAGTTTCGCTGCCCGATCCTGCGCCTGCATTTAAATCCGCAGGACCGCAAGATCTTGCGTGAAATTGAAGCCCCGTCGGTCCGACAGCTTGATGACAGCAACCTTGCCGAGTTCGAAACTGCACTTCGCGCCTACTTGCGCGGGCGTATTCGCAAGCAAGACAACGCCACACCGCCGACCGCCCTTGTGGCCATCTTGCATGACCCGGATGAAGTTCTGCCACCGTCAGACAAGGAAGCCCTTGCCAACTTCGTGCAGGCCGCATCCGACCTTGGCGCAAAAGCCGAACTGATTACGGCGAAGGACTTCCATCATCTTTCGGAGTTTGACGCCCTTCTGATCCGCGAAACCACCGCCCTTGATCACCACACCTATCGTTTTGCCAAACGCGCGGTAAAGGAAGGCATTCCGGTGATTGACGATCCGGACTCGATGCTGCGGTGTACCAACAAGGTCTATTTGGCCGAATTGTTGCGCACCCACCGTATCCCGGCCCCGAAAAGTGCGATTTTTGATAAGCGCCGCATTGCCGAAATCGGCCGACAATTCAGCTTCCCGTCGGTTCTGAAGGTTCCGGACGGCTGTTTTTCGCGCGGGGTTCGTAAGGTCAAATCACCCGAACACTTGGGTGAAGTCGCGACCGAGATGTTTAAGAACTCGGAACTTCTGGTCATTCAGGAATATGTTGAAACCACATTTGACTGGCGCATCGGTGTTCTGGGCGGTGAAGCCATCTTTGCCAGCCGCTATTTCATGGCACCGGGTCACTGGCAGATCGTCAAACACGAAGATGATGGCAAAAGCTTTGAGGAAGGCGGCTTTGAAACCCTGCCCGTTGAAGATGCCCCTGCCGACATCGTTGCAACTGCCCTTGCCTCTGCACGGTTGATGGGCGATGGCCTTTATGGTGTCGACGTCAAGGAAACGCCGCATGGCCCGATGGTGATCGAGGTGAATGACAACCCCAATATTGATGCCGGGGTTGAGGACGTGGTTCTGGGTATGGATCTGTATCGCCGGATCATTGCGCATCTTCTTGGCAAGATCGCGCGTCCGTAAGGCAACATCAGAAGATCACAAACAAAGAAAAAGGCCGGATTTTATCCGGCCTTTTTATCAATAAAGACAGCGGCTTGCAGCTTATCACGGCCATAGCGCGCCATCAGATCAAACTCATGGCGCAGGATCGGCACGGACAGGCAATCGCTTCCGGTAAACGGTTCATGGTCTTCGCCGATATCGGGGTCACTGACATAGACAAACCGGTCGTCAAAGCCCGATACCACCACCCAATGCGGGATTTTGTCGCCATAAATGCGGTATTGGCTGATCAGGACCAGCGCCATTTTACCCTGTTTGGTGCGCTCTTCGATCTCGGCAATGCCGAACGGACCGGTTGTTACCGAGATACCGGCATCAAATGCCTGCCGGGCAAAGTCATAATGAACCAGTTCAACAACTTCGCGGTTTTGCGGCTTGCGCACGGTATCAACAAATAGCGGGCCATCGCGACTGCTAAGCACTTCGGTGTCAAAACCGCGCTTATGCGCCGCCAACGCCAGCCCAAGCGGACCACAACCGCCATGACCGGATGTCATGAAGATCGTCGTGGCTTCACGCCACAGTGCGATTTCAAGATTGCGATCAAGTTCGACATCGTGATCAAGCGCATTCATCGCCATCATCAGGGCCGCCGGACCACAGGTAAATGGCAAGGTCTGATGGTAGAAATGAATGGGTGACGGTAGGCGCATGGCGTTTGGCACCAAGACCTTTTCCATACGAAGCGCATTGCTGTGATCGGGATAATAGTCCGGATAAAGGTCAAATTCGCGATAACCATTTGCCGCAAACAACCGGATCGCATCCGGATTTTTCTGGCTGACCTCAAGGCGCAGGATCGGAGCACCGAAATCAAGACTGATCTCTTCGGCCTGCACGATCAGTGAACGACCAATTCCCTGCCCCCGCAGATCGGGTGACACCGCCATGGAATACAGGCGGGCAAGCGCCACATTGCGACGAAAAATCACCAGCACATAGCCAGCAATACTCGCATCATTGGCATTTTCCGCCACGATCAACCGTGCGGTTTCACTGCCAACAAAACGCTTGAAGGCACGCCTGTTCAGACGGTCAATCGCAAAAGACCGGTTTTCAATATCGCACAGCGCATCCAGATCACCGTTCCGGGCGGGGCGAAATTGGAAGTCATGAAGTTGGGAGGCGTTTGACGTCATCGCGCAATCACTTGATTTGAGCATGCCAAAACAGCATACGCGGATATATCGTCACGAAACGCGCAAAAGGAATAGTGCAATTTATGCGGTGCTCACTGCGTTTTTTGCACAGCAAGGCACCGCATAGCTTGCAAGTCCGGGTGCGTTAGCCGCGCGCTGCAATCCGCGGCGCAAGTGGTGCCATGTCGTACCCGGCCTCTGCCGCGGCCTTGATGATATCACCTGCTGGCATTTGCCCGGCGTTGGCCAGCGACCAAAGGATGGTGCAACGTGTGCCACTTCGGCAATAGGCAAAGATCGGCTTCGGGGCCGACGCCAGATTGGCAGCAAAGGCATCGGCATCCGCATCCGACACATTGCCACTTGCAACCGGCTGGAAGATCGCCTTGATACCGACGGCTTCGGCCTTGGCGGCAATTTCAGAGAATGACGGTTGTCCCGGATCTTCACCGTCCGGTCGGTTGCAGATGATGGTCTTGAACCCGGCCTTGGCAATTTCGTCAATTGCCTCAAGCGGCATTTGCGGGGATACAGTCAGTTCATCACTCAGGCGTTTCATTTCAATTCCGTTCGTCGTTGCTGGTCGCCGCGCCCGGTTGATCGGGCTTTTACAGCACGTTCTTAGGTTCACGGCCTAAGCATACCGCAGAGATTTGCGGATGCCAGCATAACGTTCACGCAACAACAGATCGAACGGAATATTCCGGTTCCATACGCCGTCTATGGCGTTATTTGGAAAGCGGACAGGTCCGCAACCCAAACAACTTGTAAAGCGGGCAAAAACGCAAGGCCGCTGTCACAAGCATCACAACACCTGCCGCCAGAATCACCCACGCATATGGCCCAAATGCCATGCCGCCCTCTTCGGGCTTGGCCATGACAAACGGCAAAGCCAGCAAAACAACGCCAATGCACGCGCGCAAGATACGATCAACCAAACCTACATTCGCCATAATTTCCTCCTTGGGGAAAGCTCTGATGAGTTGGTTTATAACATTATAATTCAATAGATAACTTTGACCCTTATCAATCACATCCAAACAAAGATCGGCACTTTGGCGGATGCCGTATTTCCAGCCTTGCCCAACGTTTGCGACCGTGCCAAAAGTTCAAAACCCAAACGTTATCAAGTCCCTCAGGAAACGTACCGACATGAGTGAACCCTCAACGGCCATCCCGGATTTTCCGTCATGGCGCCAATCCAACCCGAATGGTGCGTTTTCAGACTGGCTCAAGGCATCATGTGCAGATCAATGGCACGCGGTAACCCATCATCCCTTTACCGATGCTTGGGGCAACGGTGCCCTGCCCAAGGCCAATCTTGAAAACTACCTTATTCAGGATCACCGGTTTATTGATCGGTTTGTCGCCTTGTTGGCGGCGGCTGTTTCACGCGCGCCCAACTTAAAGGACTGCATCCCCGGCTGTCAGTTCCTTGCATTGGTCACGGGCGAAGAAAACACCTATTTCGAACGATCCTTTGCCGCCCTTGGTGTATCTGATGATGCACGTGAAAACACACCCGACTGGCCGGCTACGGCGTCCTTCAAACAGCTTATGAAAGATGCCACCGACAGCAATCGTTACGCCAATATGCTGGCCGTACTGGCGGTTGCCGAAGGCACCTATCTTGGCTGGGCAGATCGGGTCAATAAGGCCATTGCCAAACGTCCGGATGATTTCTGGTACGCAGAATGGATTGATCTGCATACCGGCGATTATTTCGAAAGTGTGGTGGCCTATCTCAATACGCAGCTTGATAAAGCAGGACCGGCACTATCGGAACAGGAACGTTCGGAATGTCTGTCTTATTTCGCGCGTGCGACCGATCTTGAATATCAGTTCTTTGACACTGCGTGGGGCGCACAGAAATGACCACCATCCGTTCCTTCACGGAGAGCGACGCCGACGCCCTGGTCGAGATATACAGACGTGCGGTCACAGAAATCGGACCACGGGCCTATAACCCCGAACAGGTCGCCGTCTGGGCAAAGCTTCTGCCCAGTGCCGAACGCTTTGCCGAAATCATGAATGACGGGCGTGTTGCCCTTGTTGCCGTGGATGCCAATGACCGCGTCGTTGCCTTCGGCGATGTCGAGGCAGATGGTCATATCGGCTTTCTCTATGTGCTGCCAGATGTTGCCGGTACAGGTGTCGCCAAGACCCTGTATGACGTCCTTGAAGCGAAGGCACGCGAACAGGATATCGGCAAGCTGTATTCAGAGGCGAGCGAACTTGCAAAATCCTTCCTGCTCAAACAGGACTTCAGCGTTGTCGAGCGCCGCGACTTTGAAGTTTCTGGTGTACCCATTCACAATTACGCGGTTGAAAAGCGCCTCCGCGCACCGCGTTAAACCACATCATAGCATCGCAGATTAAAAAGGCTGCCGTTGGGCAGCCTTTTTCCTATTCGCGCAAGCCGCGCTTGGTGGCTCCCAACACGCGATCAATAAACACATCCGCCTGTCCGACATAGTTCACCGGATTGCGGATATATGCCCAATCCACCGGGGCGTCGGTCAGTTTTGGCAATTCATCAAACAGGTTCGATGCATTTTCTGCTGACTTGGCAATGGCATCTTTCACCAACTTATCTGCGGCATCACGGCCAAGGTGGTCTGCCAATGCAAATGTTGCGGCCTCTGCCAGCATCGCACCGCGCGACAGTTCAAGGTTTTGTGCCATCCGATCCGTATTGATTTTAAGATCAGGCACCATATCCACCGCCTGAGCAAGGGCAGCACCGGTAGCAGTAATGATCTGCGGCAAGGTCAACCATTCCAGAAGCCAGCTTGCCCCACTTCGTTCATGTTCGTGGATTTGCGACTGGGCAAAAGTGCCAAGCTGCCCGGCATTGAACCGCGCAAATGTCACCAGCATTTCCGCCTGCACGGGGTTGGATTTATGCGGCATCGTCGATGACCCGCCGCCCTTGCCTGGCTGCACTTCGGCAATTTCGGACTGTGCCAGCAGAACCAAGTCCTGCCCCATCTTGCCAAGCGCGCCGGTTAACGCCGTTAACTGACTTGCGAAATCAACAAGAACGTCACGCTGGGCATGCCAGGGCATATCTGCAAGCGGAAGATCAAGTTCTTCGGAAAGATTACTTTCGACGTCTGCGGCCTTGAACCCGATGGAGGCCAACGTGCCTGCAGCCCCGCCAAACGAAATGCGCAACAAGTCCGATGACAGGCTTTCAATCCGGTGATCAATCCGCACAAGTGGTGCCAACCATCCGGCAGCCTTCAAGCCAAACGTGGTGGGCACAGCCTGTTGGGATCGTGTTCGCCCAATCATCACCGTTTTGCGGTGGGTATCGGCATGCGCTGAAAGCGCCTTGGCCAGTTTGCGAATACGGCGGCGAATAATCGCAATCGCATCGCGCAGCTGCAAAACAAGCGCCGTATCAACCACGTCCTGGCTGGTGGCACCGAAATGAACGTATCGTGCGTCTTCGCCGCCAATTTCCGCCTTCAACGCCTTGATCAATGCCGGGACCGGCACACCGGCGCGGGCCGTTGGTCCCGCAAGCGTTGCCGGATCTGGTTCGAAGTCGCGGCACACATCAGCAATGCGAACCGCACTTTTTTGGGGGATCAGACCAGTGCGCGCCTCGGCCGCGGCAAGGGCCGATTCAAATAGCAGCATGGATGCAATCTGCGCACGGTCGTCAAACAGTGCGGCAATTTCCGGATCGGAAAACAGATCCCCCAGCAAGGCAGAGTCAAAGGGCGAAACGCTCATCAGGTATCATCCACCATTCAAACAGGTGTGAAATCAAGTCGATAGACACAGTGTCGCGCCAGCAACCATATTGGTCAATAACGCAAAAAGAAGCCCCTGCCCGACAACCGGCACAGGAGCACCTTTTTCAAGATCAATCAGCTATCGGCCTTAAACAGCTTCAAGCGCAATCGCGATGCCCTGGCCAACACCAATGCACATGGTCGCCAGCGCACGCTTGCCACCTGTGCGTTTCATCTGCAGGGCTGCGGTGCCGGCAATCCGTGCACCCGACATCCCAAGCGGATGGCCAAGGGCAATTGCGCCACCATTCGGGTTCACACGCGCATCGTCATCAGCAATGCCAAGATCGCGAAGTGTTGCCAGCCCCTGGGATGCAAAGGCCTCGTTGAGTTCGATCACGTCAAGCTGCTCTGTCGACCAGCCAAGGCGTGCGAGAAGTTTTTTCGACGCCGGGGCCGGGCCAAAGCCCATGATACGCGGTGCAACACCGGCGGTCGCACCACCAACCACCCGTGCAATCGGGGTCAGGCCGTATTTTTTAACAGCGGCTTCGGATGCGACGATGAGAGCTGCGGCCCCGTCATTAACACCCGATGCGTTCCCCGCCGTGACCGAACCGCCTTCACGGAACGGGGTCGGCAATTTGGCAAGTTTTTCGGCCGTGGTGCCCGGACGCGGATGTTCATCCTTGTCCACGACAATGGCATCGCCTTTACGCTGCGGAATGGTCACAGGTGTGATTTCCGCGGCCAGATTGCCATTTTCCTGTGCGGCAACCGCCTTGTCCTGCGAACGGGCGGCAAAGGCATCCTGATCTTCGCGCGAGATGTTGAAGTCCTCGGCAACGTTTTCACCGGTTTCGGGCATGGAATCCACGCCGTACTGTTTCTTCATCACCGGGTTCACGAAGCGCCAGCCAATGGTGGTGTCATAGATTTCCGCATTGCGCGAAAACGCCGAAGACGCCTTTGGCATGACAAACGGGGCACGCGACATGCTTTCAACGCCGCCGGCAATCATCAGATCGGCTTCACCCGATTTGATCGCGCGCGCGGCCATAATGATCGCATCCATGCCCGAACCGCACAGACGGTTGACCGTGGTTCCGGTCACTGTTTCCGGCAAACCGGCCAGAAGCGACGACATGCGCGCAACGTTGCGGTTGTCTTCACCAGCCTGGTTGGCACAGCCAAAGACGATGTCGTCAACAGCAGCGAAATCAAGATCAGGATTGCGATCCATCAGCGCCTTGAGCGGCACAGCGCCCAGATCATCCGCACGCACCTGCGACAGGCTGCCGCCAAAGCGGCCAATCGGGGTACGGATGTAATCGCAAATATATGCGTCAGCCATTTCTAAGATCCTTTTTATTGCTCTTACTGCTGGTCCCCATGGGCCTTGGCGGTACGAGCATGCAGTTCACGCAGAACCTGCAATTCTTTCTCGGACGGGATCGCAGTTTCGGCGACTTCGTCTGCGAACTCAACATCCCAACCGGTATTTTCGATGATTTCTTCACGGGTTACGCCCGGATGGATCGAGGTCACAACGAATTGCTTGCCCACCGGATGCGGTTCCATGATGCAAAGATCCGTGATCAGGCGCGACGGGCCTTTGGTATCAACACCATAAGATGCGCGATCATCACCGCCCTTGCCATGACCAAGGGAAGTTACGAAATCGATTTTTTCAACAAAACCACGTTTGCTTTGCTTCATCACCAAAAAGACTTCACCACAACTGGTCGCGATTTCCGGTGCACCACCGCCGCCCGGCAGACGGACTTTGGGGTTGTCGTAATCACCGATCACGGTGGTGTTGATGTTGCCATACTTGTCAAGCTGGGCCGCACCAAGGAAGCCAACCGAAATCTTGCCGCCCTGAAGCCAGTAGCGGAACATTTCCGGGACGGCGACCGTGTTCACAGCGGTTTCGCACAGCTCACCATCACCGATCGACAGCGGCAGGACGTCCGGTTTGGTGCCAATCGTGCCGCTTTCATAAATAAGGGTAATGTCCGGCGCGTGGGTCAGGCGCGCAAGGTTGCACGCGGCCGAAGGCATCCCGATACCAACAAAGCACACATCGTCGTTTTTAAGCGCGCGTGCAGCGGACACCGTCATCATTTCAGTCGGGGTATATTCAACCATGATTTTTCCTCCGCTTAGCCTTTGTTTGCTTCACGCTTGGCCGCGAAATCTTCGGGACCGCCATTAATGACATGCTCTTCAAGCCAGGCCTGGAACGCTTCGCGATCACGCGCAATCGGATCCCATGCCTTATAAAACGCGTTGTCGCGCTTGTAGTACCCTTGGGCATAGGACGGATGCGCCCCGCCCGGAACTTCAACAATCGCAGTCACCGCCCAGTTCGGCAGCATGACGGCATTGGGCGAGATATCGCCGAAATCATCAACGATCTCTTCAACCGTGATGATGGATTTTTTTGCGGCCAGAACGGCTTCTTTCTGAACGCCGACAATACCTTCAAACAGGATATCGCCCTTTTTGTTGGCTTTCTGGGCATGCACCACTGTGACGTCCGGGCGGATTGCCGGAACGGCTGCCAGGCTTTCACCGGTGAACGGGCATTCAATGAACTTGATGTTCGGGTTCACGCGCGGCAGTTCCGCCCCGCGATAGCCCTTGAACACCGCACAAGGCAGGCCAGCCGCACCGGCGTCATAGGCGTTGGCCATGGCGGCGTGGCTGTGTTCTTCGATCTCAAGCTTGGTCGGCCAGCTCTTTTCATAGGCGTCGCGCAGACGGTGCAACGAGCCGACACCGGGGTTACCACCCCATGAAAAGATCAGTTTTTTGGCACAACCCGCACCGATCAGCTGATCATAGATCATGTCGGGGGTCATGCGGATCAGGGTCAGATCCTTGATGCCCTGACGAATGATTTCGTGTCCGGCAGCATGCGGGATCAGATGGGTGAAGCCTTCCATCGAAATGGTGTCGCCATCCTTGACGCAGGATGCGACCGCCTCTTTAAGCGACATGAAACGTGCAACCACGGCAAAACTCCTGTGGTATCAATCGAGAACATTACAGATGCGGGGTATTCACCCCAAAGGAAATTCAGGTCGATGGCTGCGACCGCCGGCTTTCCCCAAAGCAGCGGACGCAGCCATCGGGCCAGATCGACTTACACGTCGAAGAACACGGTTTCCGCGTCCCCCTGCATGTGAATATCGATCCGGTATTCAATCCCCGTCGGGGTATCGACACGCTTGGCAATCAGGGTGTCGCGACGGTCCGCCGGTACTGACTGCAAGACAGGGTCTTTTGCATTCCGTTCAGCTTCATCGTCGAAATAAAAACGGGTAAAGGCATGAACCAGCATGCCGCGCATGAAGACGGTCACGTTGACAAACGGCGCCTCGGCATCTTTGACGACACCGGGCTTTACCGTATCAAACCAGAAGCGCAGCTTGGCATCCGTGCCCGTGCCGCAACGGCCGAGCCCCCGGAAGCCGGTCTCGGACACGTCAATCGGGTTTTCATTGTAATGACCGTCGGCATCGGCCTGCCAGATTTCGATCATGGCATCGTTGACCGGGTTGCCGTCGCCATCAAAAACGGTACCGATAATACGGATATGCTCACCGGCCGCATCCGGACCGGCAACGGTCGGATCGGCGATGTCGGTGAAGTCGTATGCGTACTGGCCTGCGGTCAAGCCATAGGCGAAATACGGGCCAACCGTCTGTGAGGGGGTTTCACCATAAGCCATGACTTAATTCTCCATCGGGGTGCCGTTGCGTCCACGCAGGACAATGTCGAACTGGTAACCCAGTGCGAAGCCTTCCTCGGTCTTGTCGATCGAGAATTTGGCAATCAGGCGTTCACGAGCTTGCGCGTCCTCGGTACCAAGGAAAATCGGATCAAGATCAAGCAGCGGATCACCCGGGAAATACATCTGGGTGACAAGACGGGTGGCAAAGCCCGGACCAAACAAAGAAATGTGGATATGGTTAGGACGCCACGCATTGAAGTGGTTGCCCCACGGATAAGCACCCGGCTTGATGGTATAGAATTTGTAATTGCCCTGATCGTCGGTAAAGCAACGACCTGACCCGCGGAAGTTCGGGTCCAGCGGCGCATCATGCTGATCGACCTTGTGGACATAGCGACCAGCAGCATTCGCCTGCCAGATTTCAACAAGCGTGTTGGGCTGCGGGCGACCATCGGTATCCATCACCCGACCATGCACGACAATGCGTTCGCCAAGCGGCTCGCCATTTACAACGCCGTTTTTGGTCAGATCGAAATCAAGCTCACGCACAGAGGCAGGCGCAAAGCGCGGACCAGTACCCTCTGTCAGCCCCGACTTGATGGCAAGCGGTGCCTGGGTCGGACCACGCAACAGGGTCGATTTGTAACCGGGTGCGATATAGGGGGCATGCGATCCCCAGTCACGCGGTTTGAAGGTGGACATTTGGCTTACTCTCCCTTGGATGCCGCGTCGATCTCGGCATAGGTTTGCTTGGCAATGCGAAAGGCCGTGTTGGCGGCGGGAACGCCGGCATAAACCGCAACATGCATCAGGGTTTCACGGATATCATCGCGTGTTGCCCCGGTATTCAGGGTCGCCCGGATATGCATGGCGAGTTCTTCTTCGTGGCCCAGCCCCGCAAGCAGCGCGATGGTCACGATGGAACGTTCACGCTTGGTGAACGCATCACTCGTCCAGACACCGTTCCAGACATTCTCGGTGATATAGCGCTGAAAACCCTCGTCAATTTCCGTGATATTCTTGGAGGCGCGATCCACATGTGCATCGCCCAGAACGGAACGGCGGGTTTTCATGCCAACGTCATACCGGCTCTCAGACAAGATTCTTCTCCTTGGTAAATCGGTCGATCAACCGGGTCAGCAATTCCGGGGTTTCGATGCATGGCAGATGCCCAACCCCGTCAATCAATTCAAATTCGGCACCGGGGATCGCGGCTGCCATGGCGCGCACGACATCGGGCGGCGTCGCCAGATCTTCCGATCCACAGATACACAAGGTCGGCACAGCAATCTTCGCCGCTGCCTCGCGCAGGTCACCATCGCGCAGTGCAATGCAGGTGCCGACGTAACCTTCGACCGTGGTGCGCACCAGCATGTCGCGATACATCGCGGTTTCCAGAACACGTTCCGTGCGGAAAGTCGATGACAGCCAGCGTTCCATGATCGCATCGCCCATGGACGCAATCCCGTCAGCCTTGATGGCCTCGATCCGGGTGTTCCAGCTGTCATAATCGCCAAGCTTGGACGCCGTATCGCACAGGATCAGGCCACGCACACGGCCGGGCACAAGTTCGGTGACTTTCTGGGCAATCAGTCCCCCGACCGACAGGCCGCAAATGATCACCTGATCAAGGCCAAGAAAATCCAGCAACCCGATCAGGTCATTGGCATGCAGCGAAACGTCATAGGGCGCATCACCAATCCCTGAAAGACCATGGCCACGCTTGTCATAGGTGACGATATTGAACGTCCCGGACAATGCAGCAACGACATCATCCCAAATGCGAAGATCCGTCCCCAAAGAATTTGCAAAGACCAGCACAGGGCCGTTTTCCGGGCCCGACTGGCTATAATGAATATGTGTCCCGTTAACCGGGGCGACTTGCAGACTCATTATCATTTCCACCCTGCTTGTTTAACCCGACATTCGCAGATGGTTTTGGTTATGTAAAATGAGGAATTGCGTAATTTGCATAACTATATAATTATGCATAAGTCACCCATAAGCGCATTCTAAACTGCTGATATGTAGGGCCGCATGCTAGATCAACGTATTAAATTCCGCCATTTGACCTGCTTTCTGGAGGTCGCGCGCCAACGCAGTGTCGTGAAGGCGGCTGATACGCTGTCCATCACGCAGCCCGCCGTTTCCAAAACAATCCGTGAACTTGAAGAACATCTGGACGCGCGATTGTTTGATCGATCAAAACGCGGCGTTACCCTGACCGATTTCGGCAAGGTCTTTTTGCGCTATGCCGGGGCCAGCGTCACGGCCCTGCGACAGGGTGTGGACAGCATCAGTCAGGTGCGCATGCAGGGCGGGCTTTCAATCAACCTGGGGGTTCTACCCACGGTTGCCGCAAGTGTCATGCCCAACGCCATTCGCCACTTCAAGACACTTAGCCCCGATACCACGGTCAAGGTTGTGGCGGGACCGAACGTGATGTTGATGGGGCAGTTGCGTGTGGGCGAACTTGATCTGGTCGTTGGACGACTGGCCGAACCCGATCAGATGTCGGGCCTGTCGTTTATACATCTGTATTCAGAACATATTTCACTGGTCGCACGGCCGGGCCACCCCCTGATGGCGGACAAGAACCCGGACATTACGCGCATCCGCGAATTCACCGTACTGGTGCCGCCCAAACAGGCGATTATTCACCCCACTGTCGACAAGATGCTGATTGCACATGGCATTGGCGCCCTGCCCGACCGTATCGAAACCGTTTCGACATCTTTCGGACGCGCCTTTACCCGTGAAACAGATGCGATCTGGATCATCTCGAACGGGGCTGTTGCATCCGATATTGCCGAAGGTCACCTTGTCGAACTGCCGATTGACACCAGCGACACCTTTGGTCCTGTTGGCCTGACGACCCGAATTGACTCGCCGGTTTCGCCGCCGGTCGAAATGCTGATTAATGCCGTACGCGAAGAAGCAGCGCGTCATCACAGCGCTCAAGCCGGGTCAAAAGCATAATCATTTGGTTATGGATATGTGCTTACATATCATTATACATAACCATCGCGCACAGATTAGATTGCAGGCAATTCGGCATGACTGACGTGCTCCAGACGCAGATCATGCGATCAATAAAAACAACAAAATCAATAACAAGAAAAAGAACTCTTGGAAAACTTCGCACGCTAGATGCGCATCGTGGCTGAAACGTTTGTCAGCGCAATGGACGCGACAAGACGTTCAAAGGAGGAAGAGAATGAAACAGATCACCAAATTGCTTGCCGGTGCTGCTGTCGCGACCATGGTGTCGTTTGGCGCACACGCACAGGAAGTTACCCTGACCGTCCACCATTTCCTGGGCCCGAAAGCACCAGCCCAGTCGAAGATGATTGAACCGTGGGCACAGAAAATCGAAGAAGAATCAAACGGCCGCATCAAGTTTGAAATCTTCCCGTCCATGTCACTGGGCGGCAACCCGCCGGAACTGTATCGTCAGGTCCGTGATGGCGTGGCCGATATCGTCTGGACCCTTCCGGGCTATACCCCGGGCGTCTTCCCGCGTCTTGAAGTCTTTGAGCTTCCGGGTGTTCATCTGGGCGACGCACGCGCAACCAACCTTGCGATGTGGGACTTGAAAGACCAGTACGCCGAAGACCTTACCGACATTCATCCGCTTGCGGTTCATGTGCATGCCGGTCAGGCCATTCACCTGACGGAAAAGGAAGTCCGCACCGTTGATGACGTCAAAGGTCTGAAACTGCGTACCCCGACCCGTACCGGTTCCTGGGTGATCGAAGCCTGGGGTGCTGAGCCCGTTGGCATGCCGGTTCCGGCCCTGCCACAGGCAATGTCGCTTGGCGTGGTTGATGGTGGCCTGGTACCGTTCGAAGTTGTACCGCCGCTGAAACTGGCTGAAATGATTTCCTATTCCGTTGAAGGCGAAGGCGTTAATTCGCGCTTTGGCACCTCGACCTTCCTGTTCGCCATGAACAAGGACCGTTACGAGAGCTTGCCAGACGATCTCAAGGAAATCATCGACCGTAACTCTGGCCGTGATTTTGCCGCCCAGATCGGCGACGTCTTTAACGGCGTTGAAGAAGTTGGCAAGCGTATGGTCAACGAAGGCAAGGGCCAGGTTGTTCAGCTGACCGCTGCTGAAAAGGCAACCTTCGATGATGCTGCCGCATCCGTTATTGATCGCTGGATTGAAGAATCCACGTCAAACGGCATTGATGGCGCGAAACTTGTCGAAGATGCAAAGGCAGCCGTTCAGGCCCACACCAAGTAACATTGCGACGTTGCTGGTAAATCTTGTGGGGTCACGTATCATGTTGATATGTGACCCTGTTTTCCCGCAAGAATGTTAGAGATATGAAAAACGTGCTTTACAAGGCCGCTTCGTGGCTTGCCGTTGCCGGTGGCATGCTTGCCCTGCTGATCTCGATTGTCACAATCATCAATGTGACGGCCTTTGGCCTCGACAAGATCGCCCGGCTATTTGATGCCAACGTCCCGGCCATCATCGGCTATGAGGACTTTGTCAGCATGATCGTCAGTTCGGCGGCGTTGATGTTTTTCCCTTATTGTCAGGCACATCGCGGGCATGTCGCGGTTGACGTATTCATCAAGATGTTTCCCGACTGGTTCGCGCGCGTTGTAGATACCCTGTCTGCCATTCTGATGACCGCGCTCGCACTGTTCCTGGGTTACATGATGGTCCATGGCCTGATCGAAGTGCGCAGCGACAATACCCTTTCCGCAATTTTGGGCTGGCCGATCTGGCCGTTCTATGTCCCGGGCATCATTGCGATGTTCCTGTGGGCCGCAATTGCCGGAAACCAGATTTTCGAGAGAGAGGCCGATGTCTGAACGTGAATTGATCGGCCTTGGTGGCCTTGCCCTTCTCTTTGTTATTCTTGCGCTGCGGGTTCCGGTTGGCCTTGCCATGGTCGGTGTTGGCATTGGCGGCAACTATGTGCTCAGCCTGTTTTTCCCGTTCCTGCGCTTTGATCCCTATCTGCAGCAGTTCAAATCCCTGCTTTACGGGATTGTCTCGAACTACGAACTTTCGGTCGTGCCGCTGTTTGTTCTGATGGGCTATCTTGCAAGTCAGGCCAACCTGTCACGCGATCTGTTTCAGGGTGTCAATGCCTTGCTGGGGCGCTTCCGTGGCGGTGTTGCCATGGCGGCCATCGGGGCGTGCGCCGGTTTCGGCGCGGTGTGTGGATCATCCCTTGCGACCGCATCAACCATGGGCAAGGTTGCCCTGCCCGAACTTGACCGTCTGAAATATTCGCCACGTCTGGCAACCGGAACTTTGGCTGCGGGCGGGACGCTTGGCATTCTGATCCCGCCATCGGTCGCCCTTGTGATTTATGCCGTGACGGTAGAGGCATCTATTATTCAGATGTTTCAGGCGGCCATCATTCCGGGTCTGATTGCGGTTCTGTTCTTTATGGCGGTGATTGCCATTCAGGTGCGCCTGAACCCGTCACTGGCCCCGAAACCTGAACCGATGCCAGCGGCGGAACGCAAGGAAGCCCTGCTGCGCCTGATCCCGGTGATGGTGATCTTTGGATCGATCATTCTCGGTCTTGGTGCGGGTCTGTTCACGCCGACACCAGCGGCCGGCGTGGGCGTGTTCGCCATTCTGGTTTACGGCGCCTATATGCGCATTCGCGGCAAAGGCGGGCTAACCTGGAAAGGGTTGCGTCAGTCGCTTAAGGATACGGCGATTACTTCCTCGATGATCTTCTTCATCCTTCTGGGTGCGGAAATCCTCAAGGGCTTCTTCAGCCGTGCCAACCTTCCGGCCTATATGGCCGAAGCCGCCGCCACCAGCGGCTTTGATCCGTGGCTTGTCATGGTTTTGATGTTGCTTGCCCTGATCCTTCTGGGCTGCTTCATGGAAAGCCTGTCGATGATTGTCGTGGTCATCCCGTTCTTCTGGCCGGCCCTTGTTGATATCAATGGCGGCGACTGGGCGACGGCGGCAACAGCGGCCTATGGCATGGGGACAGAGGACCTTAAAATCTGGTTCGGGATCCTGGCCCTCATTGTCGTGGAATTGGGGCTGATTACGCCACCCGTGGGGCTGAACGTGTTCATCATCAACGCACTCGCCAAGGGTGTGCCGATGAGCCAGACCTTCCGCGGTGTGATGCCATTCTTTAGCGCCGAGATCGTCCGTATTCTGTTACTGATCTTTGCGCCGATATTAACGTTGTTTGTGCCAACAATCCTTGGCAATTAGTAACGATCAAATGTCTTGCAAAAGCCCGCCCCTTCCTGTGGCGGGCTTTTCTTTTTGTCGGCCCAAAAACAGTCTAAACTGCCCCAACGAAATTCCTTAAATCCACCGCAGAACAAAACACCGATGCGCAACAAGATCCCGATCTATAAGCTTTATGGCGAACGCGATGCGGCAACGAGCCCCGCCGCGCGCAATAGCTATGATCTGGACAACACCAATGGCGCATCCGACCCGCAACCGGTCACGGAGCCGGAATTCTTCCACCTTGAAAGCATCCCTGAACGGTCGCGCCTGCATGATCTGCACATCAAGCCACACCGCCATACCAACCTGTTTCAGCTGCTTTACATCACCCGTGGGCAGGCCGAAATCAGCTTTGATGACCAACATCTGACCATGCAGGCAGGCCAGTTGATCACAGTGCCGCCCGGCACCGTGCATGGCTTTAAATTCAGTGATGATATCGATGGCTGGGTGATTTCACTGACCGACTATCACCTGCAGGAAATTCTCAGCCCCGCGCCAAAACTTCTCGCCCGGCTGGATCAGGCGATCTGCGTTGATACGCGGTCATCTTCTGGCGATGCCAACAGCCCGGCCGACTTTTTGATTTCGCAACTCGCCGAGGAATATTACAGCCACAATACCGGACGGCTGTTTGCCCTTCGTCATATTCTGGGTTTGCTGTTGCTTGGCATCGGGCGCACCGTCCCGCAGGATCAGTCCGCACGCCTGTCGCGCCAGGAACAAAAGACCGAAAAATTCCGCAAGTTTCAGACGCTGGTCGAAACCTTTTACAAGCAGCATAAATCGCTTGAATTCTATGCCCGCGAAATTGGCGTTACCACCACCCAGCTTAACCGCATTGCCAAGGACATTTATGGCATGACCGCAAGCGAGGTGGTGCAAAACCGCCTGATGCTGGAAGCCAAGCGCACCCTGATCTATACCGACATCGCCGTTCAACAGATCGCCGATGAACTGGGCTTTCGCGATGCCGGGTATTTTTCGCGGTTCTTCACCAAAAAGGCCGGGGTATCCCCGGCCCGGTTCCGAACTGATCAGCGTTAGGGTGCAGAGCCCCGCACCGTATCAAGCGTCAGCCACATGCGCACCTGATCCACCACCCGGCCAGACCGCGTTTTCCATCCCTTGGCGATGAACTTTTCCTCGCCAAACCCGACCTTGCGATACAAGTTGAGCGCGTTGTCATTACCGTCCACAACATTCAGCCACAGCTTTTCATAGTCGGGCGTTTCGGCAATTTTGGCAGCTAAGCTTGATAAGGCCGCCTTACCAAAGCCCTTTCCGCGTTCAAACACGCCAAACTCATCGACCTTGGGCAGGTGTGTCGCCATCTCGGTCATATAGACATAGGCCACCGCCTTATGATCAACGCGAAACACCCAAAGTGCCGTGTCCCTTGACCCGGCCAGTGCCGCGTTCAACTGTTCATCGGGCACGCGGGCAATTGCGTCGTAAAACTGCACATCTTCCATCATCGCGACGATGCGTGGCAGTTCGTCGGTTGTGGGAACATCCCAGTAACCAGTCATATTGATTCCATCCTTAGCGCCACGCCAGAAGCCAGCGATCCAGTCGCCCAAGCAACCACGAAACACAAAGCCCCATCAGTGACAAGACCACCACACCGGCAATCAACTGATCGGTCTGATACAGGTTCCCGGCCGCCAAAATCAAAGCCCCGATGCCATATTGCGCACCGATCATTTCAGCAGCAATCAGCAAGATGATCGCAATAGACGACGAAATGCGAAAGCCCGACAGTATGGTCGGAAGCGCACCGGGCAGGATAATTTTGCGAATGATCGATACCATCGGCATGTCAAAGCTTTGACCCATGCGGATCAGATTGCGCTGCACATTATCCACCCCGCCAAATGTGTTGATCACGGTCGGGAAAAACACGCCAAAGGCAATGGTGGCGAACTTGGAAGGTTCCCCGATGCCAAACCAGATGATGAAAAGCGGCAACAATGCGATTTTCGGGATCGGAAACAGGGCCGAAACCAGGGCCACACCGGGCGAGCGCGCCCATGTAAACATGCCGACCAGAAAACCCACGACCAATCCGGCCACCGTCCCCATGATCCAGCCGCCCACAAGCCGCTGAAGCGACGCCCCAAGATGCCGCCAGAGATCGCCTGATACAATCAATTGCCAAAGCGCCTTGGTAACCGCGACCGGGCTTGGCATCGCGAGTTCGGAAATAATGCCGCTACTCGATCCAAGTTGCCAAAGCGCGATCACGGCAATGAAGCTGCCCCATGCGGCAACCGGGTTGGCTATGGGGTTAAAGCCGGTAGCACGAAAACGGACTTTGGTTGCCGAACTCGATGGTGCGCTTGATGCTGTCTTGGCCTGATCAATATCACGCGACATTTTCAAGCTCCTTGTCTGCGGCAATCGCCTCGTCACGGATCAGGTCCCAAAGGGCCTGCTCATGTGCGATCAATTCGGGCATGCCTTCCTGACGGTCCTGGATCGGCACATCAATCGTATGGACTTCCTTGATCGTGCCTGGACGACGGCGCAACGCCACGACCTTATGGGCCAGTCGCACGGCCTCGTTAAGGTTATGGGTCACATAAACCGCCGTCACACCGGTGCGGGCAAACAGATCGGCAAATTCCTCCAGAAGCAAAATGCGTGTCTGGGCATCCAGGGCCGATAACGGTTCATCCATCAAAAGCACAGCCGGACGTACCGCAAGCGCACGCGCAATACCGACACGCTGTTTCATGCCGCCTGAAAGCTGCTTGGGATAGGCATTGGCAAAATCCGACAGATTGGTTTGCGCCAGCACCTCGGCAACACGTTCCTCGCGCTCGGCCTTGGACAGCGGGTGATCTTCAAGCACAAGGCTGATATTGCCCGCCACCGTGCGCCAGGGCAAAAGTGCAAAATCCTGAAACACATAGGTCAACGGATTGAGGCACCCTTCCGGCGTGGCCTGATCACACATCAGAACTTCGCCGTCAGTTGGCGCAAGCAGGCCACCAATGATCGACAGCAATGTCGATTTGCCACATCCCGACGGGCCGATCAGAGCCACGACCTCGCCCGGTTCAATGCCAAAATCAATGTCGCGCAATACCTCGAGCTGATCATATCGGTGACTGACATTTTTGATATGAAGGCGCATGGCGCTCTCTTTACTAATCAACAAAAAACAAACCGGGCCGAAAAACACGCGTTCGGCCCGGTCGGAAATCACAACAGTTTACTGGCCCAGCGGCGCAATGAAGCTGGTATCGATGAAGTCATCCGGGTTGGCGCTGTCAGAAACATAACCGCGTTCCTGATACCATTTCACCTGCGCCTTGACGTCTTCGACATCAAGCTTGCCTTCTTCGGTAATGAACATCGCGCCATTGCGAATTTTCGGATAGGCCTTTTCGGCGGGCTGATCGCTGTAGACATACTTGTGCACGATCTCGAGAATCTCGTCGGTGGTATCGGACTTCACAAGATTGCCGTCCCCATCGGTCGCCAGCAGGGCCGCACGGTAATCGGCCACGCCCTTCTGATAGGCGCGTACGAATTTTTCGACAACACCGCGGCGTTCTTCGACATTCGCGGTCGAGGTAAACAGGCCACCAACCTGATAAGGCACGTAATCCTTGACCCAACCGATGATATGCGCAGCACCCGCGTTGTGCAGCGGCTTGGCGATGTGCGGGACAATGATCATGCTGTCAACCTGTCCGCTTTTGAGCGCACCGATCATGTTAGGTACCGACTGAAGCGGCTTAAGCTCCATGCTTTCAATATCAACACCGGCCTTCTCGGCCACATTGCCGATCATGTAGTGGAAAGATGAGCCAACCTGCGACAGCGCAAAGCTGTGCCCGCCAAGCTTGTCCACCGACGTCAAACCGGCATCATAGGCCTTGTTCGATGCAAGAATTGCCGAACCGTCATAGTCGACATCTTCATGAAGCTGCGCCCCGATCACCTTAAGCGCACCCTTGCCTGCAAGGTTAAAGAAACCGCCCGTAAAGGCCGTCACGCCAAAGTCAGCATCCCCGGCGGCAATTGCCACCGCAACCGGCTGTGCCGAACGGAAAAAGGTAATATCCGCATCAAGCCCTTCGGCCTCAAAATATCCCTTTTCCTTGGCAATGAACAGCGGCGAGCTTGACACAAATGTCAGGGCGGCAATGTTGATTTTCTCTGCCGCATGGGCAACGCCAGCACCAAGAACAGCCGCACCAACCGCGACCGCCAGTACCGAACGGCGCGCAGCCTTTTTGGCTCCGCTCACCAGATCATAAGAACGCATGTTTCCTCCTCAGGGTCTTCTTTTTGAATCAATTATCTGTTCTTCAATCTGGTAGCCGAATTGTCAGCGAATTGCCAATGTTTAGCGTATATTGAATGCAAATTGGCGGCTTTTGCCCCAGACAGGCAAACAGCACGAAATGATCTTTCGCCTGATGGTGGAACGTATGGGCCGTGATGCCTATTCACCGCGCGCCCCTGTGCACAAATTGCCATGCACTGCCAAAGTCGCTAAAACCGCGTTGTTGCCCTTAATCGCCCCAAATTAACAAGGCCCGCCATGCCCACCAAAACGCCCGCCTCAAAATCCGCCCCGAATGGCAAAACCGCGATGGTGATCGGGGCCGGTCCGGCAGGCCTGATGGCGGCCGAACGGCTGGCGGGTGATGGATATGCGGTAACGGTTTTTGAGGGCATGCCAAGTGCCGGGCGCAAATTCCTGATGGCCGGGAAATCGGGGCTTAACATCACGCACAGCGAAGATCTTGAAACCTTCCTGACCCGCTATGGCACATCACGCGCACGGCTTGAACCGCATTTGCGGAAATTCGGCCCGGATCAAATCCGCGAATGGTGCGCGGGACTGGGTGTTGAGACCTTTGTCGGATCCTCAGGCCGGGTATTCCCCACCGCAATGAAGGCAAGCCCACTGTTGCGCGCCTGGCTTAGGCGACTTGATGGTCTGGGCTGCACCATCCACTATCGCCATTACTGGACCGGCTGGAACGACGCCGATCAGGCTGTTTTCAGAACGCCCGATGGCGAAGTTACCGCGACCGCCGACATCACCATTCTGGCTCTTGGCGGCGGCAGTTGGAAACGACTGGGATCAGACGGCAAATGGATGGAAATCCTGATCAATGCCGGGATCAAGTGCAACCCGTTCAAACCGGCCAATTGCGGCTTTGAACTCGACTGGACCGATCATCTGATCGATAAATGCGCCGGACAACCGGTCAAGGCCGTGACGCTGACCTGCGGCACCCAAACCGTGCGCGGCGAATTCGTGATTTCCAAAACCGGGATCGAAGGAAGCGCGGTCTATGCCATCTCGGCAACGCTTCGCGATCAATGGCTTGAAACTGGGATTGGCACGCTAACCCTTGACCTCTGCCCCGACCGCACGCTTGATGACGTCACAACGCGCCTGTCCAAACCGCGCGGTAAAAACTCGCTGGGCAATCATTTGCGCAAAACGCTCGGCCTTGATGCCACCAAAACTGCGCTGATTTTCGAAGTCACCCCGCGCGAAACGCTCAACGATCCAGAAACCCTCGCCACCGCGATCAAAAACCTGAAACTCCAAATCAAAAAGCCCCGCCCATTGGACGAGGCCATCAGCACCGCAGGCGGTGTCGCTTGGGAAGAACTCGACGACAACTTCCAACTCATCAACCGCCCCGGGACTTATTGCCTCGGCGAGATGGTAGATTGGGAGGCCCCGACTGGGGGGTATTTGTTGAGTGGGTGTTTGACGACAACTCTAAGTTGACACCCGCTCGTACGCATGCACAAAAGAATGTAGCATATTCGGCAATCGATTCATGATGGTGGGTACACATGTCAGACAACAACCCCTCAGCGACAAGTTTAGTTGGCTTCATTCGCCACATTACAACCTTGGAAGCTGATAGAAATCAGGGTTCGACAGATGAAATAGTCTTGTATCGTGGGCATTCGAAAGCCAGCTACACTCTCACACCCTCCGCTTTACGCCATAACGAAATTATAGAACAAGAACACGTGATTCTTCGGGAACTTGTGGCATCCCACCCAAGCGAGTTCGTCAACGACCGAAGTACTTTAGAGCAACTGGCAAGAGCACAACACTATTCAGCTCCAACTCGTCTCCTCGATGTAACTTGGAATCCTCTGGTCGCCCTTTACTTTGCAGCCAACAACAATATCCGAGAAAGAGGGCAAGTCATTCGATTTCGGATCAAATCTAACTTGGTAAAATATTATGATAGCGACACAGTTAGCTGTCTTGCAAACCTGAGTCATCTAAAGTCCGAAGAGCGGAGAGAAATAGAAAAGTCCCTACAAACACTCTCGAAATCGATAGTAAAATTTAATCAGGTACCCTCAGTAGACCGCTTGCTACAATTTATTCGCGCAGAAAAGGCGTACTTTAGGTCAGAAATTCATCCTGATGACCTTAGATCAACTTTAGTTGTTAAACCAAAACAAAACAGCAAGAGAATCATCGCTCAGTCAGGAGCATTCATACTTTTTGGGTTACTCCAAGACTTAGACAACACCCCTCCACCCGGCATTTCAATTGATCGAATAGATATAACCCATAGCAAACCTGATATCATCGACGAGCTTGACGCAATGTCCATCAATGAAAGGACTCTTTTTCCTGAAATCGAACGCTCAGCAAGGTACATTGCAGAACGCTATTCCCCACATAAGTTTGATGAAAAAACAGAAGAACACCTTCAGCAACTTTTGGATAAAATTAGAACCAACAAAAACAACCCAAAAGCTTCAATGAGCGAGGTATACGAAGCCTTAAGACGTATGGTCGAATGGAGTACAGCTGCTTTCTAGGTCTGGACAAATCCCTTCACTAGCTTAATCAAAATTGAGTCACCAATTTTAGTTGCCAAAATCAACCATCTTTATAGCTGATATAGTCAACTAATTGACACACAGCGTTGTGCCAGCCTGAACGCCCCAGCCCTTTAAACTGGTGCAGCTGTGAAAAGCGAGATCGACGTCGGAATTTCCTGTTTGCCTTGTCTGCCCTCGCGCCTCCATACTCAAAAATCCAAAAGCAAAAAAAGTGAGATGAACCATGATGGATGCCTGCGATGGCACAGCCAATTCTGAGGATATTTCTGATAGTGCATCTGATCTGACAAAGATGACGGATGCGGATCCCAAGACGCTTGCGGCCTATTACGATCAATGGGCGGAAAGTTATGATCGGGATTTGCCCAAGATGGGCTATGACGCGCCGGTCCGTGCGGCTGCGATCATGGTTGAGCAGGATGTAGCAGTTGATGCGCCTATTCTGGATGCCGGGTGTGGCACGGGTTTGACCGGGCTTGAGCTTTCAAAGGCAGGGTATCGTGACATCACCGGCATTGATTTATCGCTGGAATCCCTGCAGGCGGCAGAGGCCAAGGGTGTTTATCGCCATCTTAAGGTGCGTGATATGAACAAGCCGCTGGCCTTTGGCGATAATGGGTTTGCCGCCGTTCAATGTATCGGCACGCTGACCTATGTCCGCGAAATCAAGCAGCTGTTTTCGGAATTTTGCCGGGTTGTAAAGCGCGGCGGGATTGTGTGCTTTACGCAGCGCACTGATCTTTATGATGATGCCTTCACCAAGGCCATTCAGGCCACCACCAAGGCCCGGAAGTGGGAGTTGATTTCCCATTCAGATCCCATGCCCTACCTGCCAAATCACGAAGATTTCGCCGACAAGAAACACATTTTCTATGATGTGTACCGTGTGAAATAGGTGCTCTGATCAACGCGCCTTTCAATCAGATGGCGGGTCGACTTCGCGAATGCTGATTGTTTCTTCACGCGGGTCGCAGGCCGGCAATTCAGTTGTCTTGTCATAAGCATAGGCATCAAACGACGTCATCTTGCCGAATTCAAACACATCGTCGCGCCCTGTGATGTCATAAACCTCAACCAGACGGACAAGATCAACGGTCGCACCAGACTGGAATTCAAAGAACTCGATCTGATCACAATTGTCAGTCCAGTTTGACAATCTGATTTGATCGGAAAGTTCGGAAATTTCAGCGCCGGGATGTTTCGCATCCCTGAGTCCAACCAACAAATCGGGGCCGTCAAACCGGATAATCACATCGCGCGGCGCAACACCCTTGCCAAACAGGATGCGATCCCGTCCGGCGTGTTCTTTGATGCGCACAACCTTTTCGCGATAGTTCCGGCGGGAGCCATCCGAATAAACGTCATAAAGCTTGTCTGTCCGGCGGTTAAACGAGAAATCAGTAATGGTGTCGCGCCCGTCACCGCGCCGATACAGATAGGTGTCATCACCATACCCGCCATCAAGGAAATCGCGGCCCCGTCCGCCAAGCAACCAGTCCTTTCCCCAACCGCCATAAAGGCGATCTGTTCCCGGGCCACCATCAATCGCGGCCTCGCGCTCAAGATCAGTGTGAATGAAGTCGTCGCCCGCGCCGGAATTGAAGATTTCGACGTTATGGTCCGAAATATTCAGATCAAGATCAGCTGTCCCATCATAAATCGCCCGATCAGTATCGGGCCCCCCGTCAAAGTCATCGAACTCGTCAATAATCAGATAATCCTGTCCGGCCCCGGAACGGAGCGTATCCTTGCCGTCCTCGCCGACCAGAAGGTCACTTTCGCGGCTGCCGATCAATTCGTCATCGCCAGGCCCGCCAAAGATGATGACTTTTTCCTGCGAACCTGCCTGAATACGGTCATTGCCGTCGCCACCCTCGGCAATCCTTCGCCCAAGAACGCCCAGATCAAGGTTCAAGGCCTGTGTCTGGTCCGTATCCGTCTTGCGCAGGATGTCAAAGACGCGATGTTCCCCTATGACATCATATTCATCGACGAAGATTTTGTGAAACCTGACGGTACGCTCTGCATAAAGCTTGTCCGCTTGTTCCTGTGCACTACACGCGGCGAGTAACGCACACAGCGATACGGCGCATGCACTTGTTTTCCATGCCTGTCTGGGCATTTCCGTCGTCCCCATAAGCTGTTGCCAGCTCCCCCAAGGACAGTTTTATTTATATTTGACTTAACCATACCCACATTGCGGGCACATTCAATCACCCGAAAGGTTAGCAAGTAAAACCACTTAGCTGACGCAAATGCGCTCTTTTGCGACTAATTCGCAACCTTATGGTTGACAATATCAACCACCCTCATGTAGTTGATTAAGTCAACCATTTAGGGACTTGCGCCGGAACCCGATAAGCGCCCCACGCTTTTCCGATGCAATGACCTGCTGGTTACTTGGCCCCTTCGCACCACCGAATGAAAGCACCCTGCCCCATGCCCCGTGTTTTACGTATTTCCCCGCGGATCTATCCCGATGGCCTGCCCGCCCCACGCAACATGTTCGCGACGGCAGCCATTCTATTGACCATCATGATGGCCGTGCTGGACGGGACGATCGTGAATGTTGCCCTGCCGACCATTGCCAATGACCAGGGAGTAACGCCCGCGCACGCGATTTGGGTGGTAACGGCCTATCAGCTTGCCATTGTTGTGGCACTACTGCCGCTCTCGGCCCTTGGCGAGGCGATCGGGTTTCGCAAGGTCAATCTGTGCGGTATTGCATTATTTGGTGTGGCATCGGCCCTTTGCGCCATGGCCCCGACGATCGAACTTTTGACCGCTGCGCGTGTGTTGCAAGGGTTGGGGGCGGCTGCGATCATGAGCATCAATGCCGCGATCATGCGCCATGTCTTTCCGCAAGCCAAACTTGGGCAGGCGATTGGCTGGATTGCCATGACGGTATCCGTTTCCGCCGCCGCCGGACCAACGATTGCGTCGGCCATTCTGGCCGTTGGAAGCTGGCACTGGCTGTTTTTGATCAATCTGCCGATCTCGGCTTTGGCCATTGTCATCGGGTTCTTTAGCCTGCCCTTTAATGCGCCAAGTCGTGCACGGTTTGACTATATCAGTGCGATTCTGAACGTTTTGACCTTTGGCGGGCTGGTTGCGGCCCTTGGCAATGTCGGGATTGAAAGCAACCCGTTTTTGATTGCGGCGCAATTTGCCACATCCCTGATTGCCGGGGTGTTTCTGGTGCGCCGTCAATTGTCACGCCCGCGCCCGATGCTGCCGCTTGATTTATTGCGGTTGCCGGTCTTTGCCTGTTCAATCGCATCATCTGTCGCAGGTTTTTGCGCCATGATGATTGCGTTCGTCACCATGCCGTTCTATTTCCACGATGTGTTGGGCTATAGCGCGACCATGACCGGTTTATTGATGACACCATGGCCATTGGCAGCGGCCATTGTCGCCCCGCTTGCCGGGAAACTGGCCGACAGTTATTCCCCGGTGCGTCTGACCGGCATTGGCATGGGTCTGTTTGCCGCCGGGCTGTATGGCATAACGCTGGCGGCAGGTTCCGACGGGTACGGCGCAATTGTTGCCACCCTTGCGCTGTGCGGTGCGGGCTTTGGGCTGTTTCAGGCCCCCAACAACCGCCTGATGCTGACCAGTGCGCCGCGGGATCGTTCGGGTGGTGCCAGCGGGTTGCTGTCCACCGCGCGTCTGACCGGTCAGTCAATTGGTGCGGCACTTGCGGCCATCCTGATTGGGACCAGCGGCATGTTTGATCTGCAGACCATCATGCTGGTGGCCAGTGGATCGGCCCTGCTATCAGCGCTGATCTGCGAAGGCCGTCGCCATGCCCTTCGCACCGGCCTGATCGCGTCAAACGTATAAGGATGAAATAAAAGCCATGACCGACGAAGATCAGGTCCACGTCCCGGGTGAAACCCTGCATCGTCTTGTACATGCCTATAAACGGCGTTTGATGCATGCGATGCAGGCAGCCGACATGCCGATGCCGATCTCGCACAAGCGGGTGATGAAATGGATCGTCCGCATCCCCGGCATCACCGCCCAGCAAATGGCCGAAAAATCCGGTCAGGACAAAGGCCGGATCACGCGCCTTTTGAAAGAACTTGAAAATGACGGGCTGATTGAACGCCGCCCGCACCCCGAAGATCGACGGAGCCAAACCCTGCATTTGACGGCCGCTGGCAGTGCGAAAATGGAAGATTTCCGCGCTGTTGAAAAAGAAGTCAGATCCAAAATGACGCGCGGTCTTACGCCACAGCAGATCCATGATTTTGTCGAGATCGCCAATCTGATGTCCGACAATCTGGAAACCCACAAATGCAAGAAACTGGACTTTGCGGGTAACACCCCCGAAGACCAAGGAGCGAACAAATGAGCAAACCTTCCCCACGCGATCTGACCGTGATCAAAAAGGGCTACGTCACCCCCAATATGCTGCGTGTCACCCTTGGCGGTGACGGCATGAAGGACTTTCCGCAAGATCAGGAAAGTGCCTATGTCAAACTGATGTTTCCGATCGAGGGTGATGAAAAAGGCCGCGTGTTGCGCCGGACCTATACGGTACGCCATGACCGCATGACCGATCATGGCCGCGAGATCGATATTGATTTCGTCATGCATGGTGCCGGTGATGATGGCGATAACGACCATGATCATGGTGGCCCCGCCTCGAACTGGGCGGTCAATTGCCAGCCGGGTGATGTGATCACCATCGGTGGTCCCGGCCCGAAAAAGCTTGTTGATCCGACAGCCGACTGGTTCCTGATTGTTGGTGATATGACGGCCCTGCCCGCCGTATCGGTCAATCTGGAAACCCTGCCCGATGACGCGCGCGGCTATGCCGTGATCGAGGTCCGGTCTGAGGCCGACATGCAGGATTTGAAAAAGCCTGACAACATTACGATTGAATGGGTGATCAATCCGCGCCCGGGTGAACGGAACACGGTTCTAAGCGATGTGGTCAAGCGCCTTCCATGGCATGAAGGCGGTCGGCTTTCTGTCTGGGCGGCGTGCGAATTTACATCCATGCGGGCGTTGCGCAACTACTTCCGCGAGGACCGCGGCCTTGGCAAGGATGATCTTTATATTTCAAGCTATTGGAAACTTGGCATGAATGAGGACACCCACAAGGTCATCAAGTCCGAGGACGCCAAAAAGGCGGCCTGATCGCGGTACCTCCAATCAAACCAATATATCGGGCCCCTTTTAAGGGGCCCGTTTGTGTTTGGGGATTATCAAACATATTGCGCATGCAGGCGCGCCATGCGGCGGCGTTCGAAAAATCCGGCATGCTGGGTTGTCTGAACCGCTTCGGGGTGCAGGTTGCCATCCTGCTCACACACAAAGGCCCGGCTTGCGCCAATCACCCCTTTTTCGGAGCTATAAACACCGATCACCATGATTTCGATCCGTTGTTGGTCGCTGCGTGACAGACTGTCTTGCTGATCATTTTCGGCGTCACGGGATAGCTGCGAACGCCGTTCAATGCGCCCAAGAAGATTTTGAAGCGCGCCAAGCTCGATACAGCCGCCCGGTTCAAGCGGCCCCTGCAATGTCACCTCTTCCAGTCTGGCAGAAAGCGGCGACTGGTTCGGATCACGTTCTTTGACAAACTGTTCCGGGTCGGCGTCCGTGACCTGTTCACATATCTGGTGCTGGCCTTCGCCGACACAGACAAGCACCTTGTCGATATGTATGGCTTCCTGACTCATATTGCTGATCAGAAAGCGCGCCTTGTCTGAACTGCCCAGCATCTGGTTGATGACGATTTTCGGACGTCGCACACGGCGGTAGCTTTGAAACAGCAATTGCGCATAGAAAATCCAGATCATCAATGTCGCGATGCTAACGCCCACCTGAAGCAGGGTGGCGTGTTGCTCGATCCATGATCCCATGGGTTACCCCTGAAAAAATGTGTCTTCGCATGCCTTGTGCACGTTTATTTCAACGTCCTGCGGACACATTTGTTTCCAGACGTGCGGTGTGCAGCACCCACCAGAATGCAAAACGCCCCGGCCAGGATGACCGGGGCGTTGATTGTTTCAGTCGGCGACTGCCCGTTTACGCAGCGACACTGCCATGCGGATCGATGACGAATTTCTTCGCAGCCCCGCCATCAAAGTCGGCATAGCCTTTCGGGGCCTGATCCAGATTGATCATCTGGACATTGACCGCCTTGGCGATATCGATCTTTTCAAACAGGATCGCCTGCATCAGGTTGCGGTGATACTTCATTACCGGGCACTGACCGGTGTGGAACGAATGGGATTTCGCCCAGCCCAGGCCAAAGCGCATGCTAAGTGCCCCCACCTTGGCGGCATCATCGACCGCACCGGGATCCTCGGTCACGTAGAGGCCCGGAATACCGATAGAGCCACCCGCGCGGGTGACCTGCATGGCAGAGTTCAGAACCGTTGCCGGCGCTTCGTGATTGTGGTTGCAGCCGCAGCCATGGGCCTCAAAGCCCACGCAATCGACAAAGCAATCCACTTCGCGTTCGCCAAGGATCGCTTCAAGCTGGTCTTCCATCGGTGCGTCTTTTTTAAGATCGATGGTTTCACAGCCAAAGCTGCGTGCCTGTTCAAGGCGATCGTCAATCATGTCACCGACAATCACGCAGGCCGCCCCCAGAAGGTGCGCCGAAGCTGCCGCCGCAAGGCCAACCGGACCGGCACCGGCGATATAAACCGTGCTGCCCGGACCAACACCCGCCGTGACACAGCCATGGAAGCCGGTCGGGAAGATGTCAGACAGAAGCGTCAGGTCGCGGATTTTCTCCATCGCCTGATCTGAATCCGGGAATTTCAAAAGGTTGAAGTCGGCATAGGGCACCATGACATATTCGGCCTGCCCGCCGACCCAGCCGCCCATATCGACATAGCCATACGCAGCCCCCGGACGCGCCGGGTTTACATTCAGGCAAATGCCGGTCAGGCCGGATTTACAATTGCGGCAACGCCCGCAGGCAATGTTGAACGGCACAGAGCAAACGTCACCGACATTAAGGAACTCGACATCACGGCCAGCCTCGACGATCACGCCGGTGATTTCATGGCCAAGAACCAGACCCTCGGGCGCCGTCGTACGGCCACGCACCATGTGCTGGTCACTGCCACAGATATTGGTGGTGATAACTTTCAGGATGACGCCATGGTCGCATTTGCGATTGCCCAGCGCCAATTCCGGAAACGCGATGTTTTCAATTGCGACTTTTCCCGGACCTTTGAATACAACGCCACGATTTGATGGACTGCTCATATTCTGTTTCCTCTTCCCTGATTTGGAGTGTCAGGATTGTTGTTGATGTCCGGGTCCATGCGATCTTGTGCCGCGCTGCCGCCCGAACTGAACCCACCGCGCGCTTTAAACCCGCGCCGTGCAATCAAAACGGTAGGAGCGTGTTCGCACGACTGTCAAACGAACTGGACTGCCGCCCCTAAACTTCCTCCTGTGCTCAGAAGATTTGCGACGATTGATCCAAAACCGCCTTTCGAAAGTTGCCCCGGGGCCTTTGTCCGCATCTTTTCAGCGCTGAAAATGCCGGGAACGCCTGCCCCGCGTCGCTGCAGCGCACAACATTGCGATGTATCAAGGTAATCGCCCGACAATCTGGATAGATTACAAATAGAAATTCCTGTCCTGGTCATTTGGAGGCCGTCGGATGTTGCACCGCCTGATCGCACTTTACCGGGAAAACCCGCGTGAAGGCCGGCTGTTTGCCGCCATCGCCCTTGGCTTCCTTGCGATCTATTTCATCCCGGCTGGAACGGGGCGGTTTGATAATGCCGTGCTTGAGGCCGTCTATCTGACCAATTGGTATGCCCGCGAACACGTCATTCTGTGCCTGCTTCCGGCCTTTGTGATTGCCGGGGCCATGGCGGTATATATCAGTCAGGGCTCTGTCATGCGTTACCTTGGGCCGGATGCTTCGCGCCCGGTCGCACTTGGCGTGGCATCAGTCTCGGGCACGTTGCTTGCGGTGTGTTCCTGTACGGTATTGCCGCTGTTTGGCGGAATTTACAAACGTGGTGCAGGGCTTGGTCCGGCGATTGCGTTTCTGTATTCAGGGCCCGCGATCAATGTCATCGCGATTGTCGTCACGGCCAAGGTATTGGGGGCCGAGATTGGCCTTGCGCGTGGGATCGGTGCGATCGTCTTTGCGATTGTCATCGGTTTGATCATGCATCTGATCTATCGTCACGAGGAACATGATCGCGCCCAGAACTCCAAACGCGGCTTTGGCCCGGATGATGATGGCAAACCGCTTTCAATCACCGTTGCCTTTTTTGGCCTGATGATCGGTATTCTGGTCTTTGCCAACTGGGCCGCGGTGCCGGACAGCCCGGTCTGGATGGCGGTTTACGACTTTAAATGGATCACAACCGGCCTTCTGGCTGCGGGCTTTGGCGGGCTTTTGATATGGCAATGGAACTGGTCGGTCAAACAGGTAGCGGGGCTTGCAGCCGTTGTGATCCTTGCCGCTTTGGTGTTTCCGGACCACCCGCAACTGGCCTTTGCCATTGGTGTGGTCGGGTTGATGATGATCGCACTTACCCGCAATCAGGACCGCGAATGGGTCGATCAAAGCTGGGATTTCACCAAACAGATTTTGCCGCTTCTGGTCATGGGGGTTTTCATTGCCGGGCTGTTGCTGGGCCGACCGGGGCATGAGGGTCTGATCCCCAATGACTGGGTGCAGGCGGCAGTCGGGGACAATTCGCTAAGCTCGACCGCGCTGGCATCGGTTCTTGGCGCGTTCATGTATTTTTCGACCCTGACCGAAATTCCAATTGTCCAAGCCCTCATGGGGGCTGGCATGGGAAAGGGACCGGCCTTGGCCCTGCTTCTGGCGGGGCCTGCGTTATCGCTGCCCAACATGCTGGTTATTCGCACCGTGATCGGCACGCAGAAAACGCTTGTTTACTGTGCGCTTGTCGTCGTCATGGCGACGATTTCCGGCTTTGTTTATGGCAATATTCAATCGTTCTGATCACAGGAGATCGAAGATGAAACTCAGCATTTATGGGAGTGGTTGTGCAAAATGCCAGGCATTGGCAAAAAACGCCGAAGCCGCTGCACAGGCGCTTGATCTTGACTACGAAATCGAAAAGGTCACCGGCACCAACCAGATCATTGATGCGGGAGTAATGCGCACCCCGGCACTGATGGCCGATGATGACATCCTGGTCGAAGGCAAGGTCGCCACCCCCGACGAAATTCGCCAGATGCTGTCTTAACAACACAAAACGCCCCGGCCAGCAAAGGCACGGGGCGTTTCAAAATCGATCCGGTCAACGATCATTTTGCCGGCGGCAGATCTTCTTCAAGGATGACAAGGTTCAGCGAGTAGCTGACTTCGCCTTCATCTTCGTCACGATGCACAACACCGACGAACTCGTCGCCAACGCGCATCTCAACCGGAAGATGCTTTTTCTTGGGTACATCAACGGCGATTTTCGGGTTCTCGAATGTGCGACGCAGGTAATCTTCGACGCGTGCGATCTCTGACGGTGTCATAGGACTTGTCCCTTGTTCTTTCCAACGGCTGTTATCTGCAGGATCACAGGATATCGCATACGCGCTTTGGCGTCTGCCCTCTTTCCTGCACCTGTTTTGAAATCTGGTGCACTGTCCTTCCACAAACCGGGCAGTGAAATCAAGCCCACAGGGCCAAAAAAGTCGCAAAACCTGCCGATTTTTCCGTCATTTCCGACAACGGGCCAAATGGCTGTGCATTTGTGCCGTCATCAGAATGTCTATTGCATTCGGGCCATGTACCGTTTAATCCGAATATATGTCCGAGATTGAGCTTAAAACAAAGTCCCAAACGGCGTCTCCCACACCTGAAGACCTTCTGCCCGCGAAGGCCAAAACGGACGACGCTGCGCAATCCCGACCCATCCTTTACAGCTTTCGGCGCTGCCCATATGCCATGCGTGCGCGTATGGCGCTTTTGGCGGCCGACATTGATGTCGAATTGCGCGAAGTCGTCTTGCGCGACAAACCGCAAAGCATGATCGACGTATCACCAAAGGCAACCGTCCCGGTTCTGGTCCTGCCAGATGGCACCGTGATCGATGAAAGCCTTGAAATCATGGTCTGGGCGCTTGCTGAAAATGACCCGCTTGAATGGCTGACACCCGAAAGCGGTACGCTTGACGACATGCTGGCCCTGATTTCCCAAAATGATGGCCCATTCAAGCATCACCTTGACCGCTACAAATATCCCAACCGCTATGAAGACGTAGACCCGCTCGAACATCGCCGGGATGCGGAAAAGATCCTTAACCGTCTTGATGGTCGGCTTGCGGTTGGCAAATACCTGTTCGGGTCGCGCCCGGCCTTGGCTGATTTCGCTATTGCCCCCTTCATTCGCCAGTTTGCCAATACTGACAAAGAGGCGTTTGACGCCATGCCGTTCGTTCATGTGCAGCGCTGGCTTGATGATTTCCTGGCCGCCGAGCTTTTTGAACGCGCCATGACCAAATATGACCAGTGGCACGAAGGCGACACGCCGGTGATTTTCAAGGCGGCTTGAAATCCGACCAACCAGCCATTAACCCCTGCCCTAATAACACCTGACAAGACAGCGCATTGCACCTATGCGTGTAGTCGTTAAAAACTGTCTCGCGGAATGCGCGATTGCGCGGTGTTTGACCTACGGGATTATACTTCTGTTACCATTCACAGGCTGGTCATCGCGACCAGCTTGTGCTAGCAAGCGAAACATCATCCCATAACGCTTCAGGACCGGAATTTATGGCCGATTATGATGTCAAGCCGCTGATAACGGCGGACGAGATTGCCACCAAGATCGATGCGCTCGCCGCCGAGATCAATGAAAGCTTCAAGGACACCGAAAAGCTGATTGTTGTCGGCCTGCTGCGCGGCTCCTTCGTATTCATCGCCGATCTGGTGCGCAAACTGACCGTTCCGGTCGAGGTCGATTTCATGGTTGCGTCAAGCTATGGCGATTCCACGGAAAGTTCGCGCAATGTGCGCATCGTCAAGGATCTTGATGGTCAGATCCGCGGCAAGGATGTCGTTCTGGTCGAAGACATTATCGATACCGGCTATACCCTGTCGGAAGTGGTTCGCTTGTTGAAAACCCGCGACCCGAACCGTCTGGAAATCTGCACGCTGTTGAACAAGCCGTCGCGCCGCGAAGTTGAAATCCCGATTGATTTCTGCGGCTTTGATATTCCTGATGAGTTTGTTGTCGGTTATGGCATCGACTATGCCCAAAACAACCGCAACCTGCCCTTTATCGGCACGGTTCATTTCCACGGCGAATAGGCCTGGCAAAATCAGAATACAAAAAAGGCGGAACGCATTTGCTATCCCGCCTTTTTTGTTTCCGTTTCATGGTCTGTCTGCCGGGTTTCCATCCGTCCTTTTGGCGGATCAAAAATGCCCAGTGCGTCAAGATCGGTAATCATCTGATCAAATCCCGATTGCATGCGCGGTTTGTTACCCTGCCCGGTGGCATAGCCGGTCATGGCCGAATGCACCAACAGGTCAAACAGCATGTCATCTTCTGACTTGCGGGCCTTCGCAGCATGTTCTTCACTTGATATCTGATCGACGGCATCGCCGGGATCACGTTGCGACATCACGGCAAGTGCCACCAGCCCCAGCGTCATCAGCGTACCGCCAATCGCCATGGCCGCAGCAATCGGGCCAAAGGATGCGGCAATCGCCATATAGATCGCGGCGAGCAGAAACCCCGCCCCGACCAGCATAACGACCGCAATGGCAGCAAAAGCCGCACCCTTTCGGGCTGCGGCCTTTGCCTGATCGACGAGTATATCGGTCAGCTGATTGATCATTTCTGCAGCAAACGACCGATAAGCAGGCCAACGCCAAAGGTAACGGCAACGGATGCCAGCGGGTTATCACGGACCTGATCCACGGCCACACCACGCGCATGATCAAACTGATCACGGGCCTGACCGGTTACTTCACGAATGCGTTCTGCTGCGGCCTGCGTTTTGGTTTCTGCCGCATCACCACCCATGGTTTTCAGGGTTTTGGTGATTTCGGCCAGATCGCTGCGCAGTGCATCAACATCAGCCTGAAGCTTTGCAGTATCAGCAGTCGTCTCGGTCTTGGTCGCCATGGTTTTCTCCTATTATATTGAAAACAGCAACACACAGGTAACGTGCTGACATGGCTAATGGTTCCCACAGAAATGTGATGATTTCCGGGCATGATCAGAAATCGGGTCGCAAAAGACCAAAAAAGAAACGGCCCGCGTGGGTTGCGGACCGTTTCATAACCTGTCGGATTTCTGGGCGGAATTGGAGAGCGGGACTTCTCCGTCGGGGGTGGGTATCCCCGTCACGCCGATCAGTAAGGCAAACCGACGTAATTTTCCGACAGGGTTTTCAGACCTGCTTTTGACGACAGGATATATTCAAGTTCTGCATCACGAATGCGACCATCAAACTCTTTCTGGTCACCGAAGGTATGCAGCATGGAGGTCATCCACCAGGAGAACCGCTCTGCCTTCCAGACACGCGCCAGCGCCGTATCGGAATAGCTTTCCAGCAAGTCACCACGGTTGGATTTGTATTTTGCGATCAATGCTTCGGACAGATAGTGCACATCGCTCGCCGCAAGGTTAAGGCCCTTTGCACCGGTTGGCGGCACGATATGGGCGGCATCACCTGCCAGGAACAGGCGGCCATGCTGCATCGGTTCGGCGACGAAGCTGCGCAGCGGCGCGATGCTTTTTTCAAACACTTCGCCTTCATTGACCAGTTCGGCATCTTCTTCGCCAAGGCGTGTGCGCAGCTCATTCCAGAAACGATCATCTGACCAGTCTTCGATCTTGTCGGTGCTGGGCACCTGAACATAGTGGCGCACGACCTTGTCCGAGCGCATCGAACACAGCGCAAAACCGCGATCATGCTTGGCATAGATCAGTTCATCGGCAACAGGTTTTGCATAGGCCAGAACGCCAAGCCACCCAAACGGATAGACTTTTTCAAATTCCTTCACGCCCGGCAGGGTCTTGCGCCCGACACCGTGGAAACCGTCGCACGCCGCAATATAGTCACAACTCAGCTCATGTGCATTGCCATCTTTGACATATCGAACACTTGGCTTGTCGCCATCAATATTATGCAGGCTGACGTCTTCGGCCTCGAAGATGATCTCGCCACCGTGGTCAAGGCGCGCCTGTATCAGGTCCTTGGTGACTTCGGTCTGACCATACACCATCACAGTCGAACCGCCGGTGAGTTCTTCCATATTCACATGTGTGCGCTTGCCATTGACGCTGATATAGATACCGCCATGGATGATGCCTTCCTTGTTCATGCGGGCATCAACCCCGACACGCTTCATCAGGTCAACGGTCCCCATTTCCAGAACACCTGCCCGAATGCGGCCTTCGACATAGTCGCGGCTTTTGCGTTCCAGTATGACAGAATCAATCCCCTGCACATGGAGAAGATGGGACAACAACAGCCCGGCTGGGCCAGAACCAACGATGACGACAGGGACATGCATGGCGATTTCCTCACAAGATCACGGTTTTTCGTTCTGTTTTTGAATTGGAACAAGAACCGTTCCATTGCGGAAACAATACGCCCGTTACCGCTTGCACTGAATGGACAAACCGGGATAATGATTGGACAAATCGAACATGTATTTAGCTTTGGTTATAGTTCGATCATTGTTCGGTTCTGCATAAAGCCGCGCAAGCGATCAGTTTATGCCTTGCGCACCTTGCGATGTCGCGGCATCTGCACTGGGCGTTTGCATCTTGGGGACATCCTTTAGTTCAGGTGTACGGAGATTGCCTACATCTCGAACACAGATGGCCCATTTCTGACAGAATTCCTGTCCGCGGTCCGTCAGCATGAAAGCATCGAATTCCTGTGACAGTCGTTCGCCATGCGGATGATTTCGCGAAAACAGGATAAACATATCGTCCGTGGTCAGGGGTTCGGTGGTATCAAACGCGTCGACGACCTCTTCACCCAGGAAATTGGCCATATCCAGCCAACCGACTTCTTCTTCTTCAAACAGGATGTCGGCCCGTTCTGCGTCCAGAAAACGCCATGCTGATTCTATGTTGGCCGCAATTTCCGACTCTATGTTGCGCTTGGCGAATTCTTCTTCGTACCAGTAACTCGAAACGCCAATCGGCCGGATACCAAAGGTAAGCAAGTCATCAAAGCCATTGACCTCCAAACCATCGGGAAAGCGGGATTTCTTGTAGAACCCGACCTGTTTTGCATGGGCGATCGGTTGGGTTGGAATATGAAATTGCGCCACCCGATCCTTACTGGACAGCCACGAGAAAGTGGCAACGTAATCCCCGCGACGCGTTAACTCGAACGCGCGCTGCCAGGACAAAAACACGAATTTGACGCGATAACCCATCTCGGCGAAAATCTGACGCACACGTTCGGAATGCTTGCCAAAACCTGGCATGGTTTCCGTCACCATTGGTGGCCATTCGCCAATGACAAACTGGATCTCAAACCCGGTTTCGCGCCCGCCCGCATTGGTTTCCTGGGCAAGCAGGGAATACGGCGCAAACCAAATAGCCGCACAAAACAGCATACCAGCGAGAAACCGCCAACGAGCACCAACCCACTTTGTCGTCATCAATGTCCCTGACACCATGTGACGCGTGACCAGATCACACATCGGTTTGGACTGACCATCGTCGCGCCAGCCACTTCTTGGTTTATATGGTTCATTGCATTTTGGGTTTAAAGCCGAAATCCGCCAATCACCCGCGCGCCCCTGACCGCACGATTTTTGATCATTGACTGGATGTGATCAAAATTTCATCCTTTCAACTGTCGATCCATCCAATTCGCTGTGCTAAGGTTATGTGTTGGTCACAATTCAATGGCCGCAAAACCGTTGAAAACCGCGACAGAACGGGAAGATGCCTCAGAGCCGCGCCATCGCCATTTTTACCGATCTTGACGGCACCCTGCTTGATCATGACACCTACAGCTGGAGCGACGCCCGCCCGGCACTGGATCGTTTGAAACAGCTTTCCATACCCTTGATCGCAGTATCTTCGAAAACGCTGGCCGAACTTGAACACATCAACAAGACGTCATGCCTGTTTGACGGCCTGATCGGCGAAAATGGCGGCGTTATCGCGTTAAATGGCAATGTCGAACAATATGGCCCGGCAACCGAAACGGTTGACCATACCCGCGAAGCAATCAGGACTGCCGTAACAGTTCCGCTCGACAGTTTCCGCACCGTCACCCCAGAGATCATCGCAACAGAGACGGGCCTGCCGCTTGAAGATGCGATCCGTGCGGGTCAGCGCCATTGTTCGGACCCACTGATCTGGCAACCTGCGGCAAAGGATATTGCGCTCGCACGCGAGATAGCCGAAAAAGCGGACCTCAGATTGGTCAAGGGCGGGCGGTTTCATACATTGTGTGGTCCGTCGAGCAAGGGACAGGCGATGCGGCGCATGGTCGAACGACTGACCGTCACCTGGCTTGAAGATGCGTCCCGGCAGCGTTTTACGACAATTGCACTGGGAGATTCGCCAAACGACATCCCGATGCTGGCCGAGGCTGACTACGCCGTTCAAATTCCGTCCAAACACGGCAAACACACGCTACCGCTGCTTGAACACCCCAATTTGCGCATTGCGCCCCAACCGGGTCCCGCAGGGTGGAATGAGGCGGTGAACGAGATTCTGGATCAGATAACCGATACCAATACCAATAAAAACAGCGAGGTACTTCATGGCTGATTTTCATCAGGGCGGCCCGATCACAACCCTTCATCGCATTCTTGACCGAAACCCGGAAGAACTCGCCTATGAGATGAGCGCGTTCGCCCGCCAGCGTCGCCAGACCCTGATCCTGCCATGCCTGTATTCCGAACTCGAAACCCCGGCCATGACCACAATCGTCGAGGGCCTTAAACAGGCAACCTATATCGATCAGATTGTCGTGGGCCTTGATCGCGCCGATGCGCAGCAATACCTGCATGCCCGCGAATTCTTCAAGGATCTGCCGCAACATGTTCGCATTCTGTGGAATGACGGCCCACGCCTGCGCAATGTTCATGAACGTCTGGCGGAAAACAATCTTGCACGTTATGAACCCGGCAAAGGTCGGAATGTCTGGTACTGCCTTGGATATACACTGGCATCCGGGCGCAGTTCGGTCATTGGCATCCATGATTGCGATATCGCGACCTATACGCCCGACCTGCCCGCCAAGCTGATGTATCCCATTGCCAACCCGGCATTCAATTTCGCCTTTGCCAAGGGCTACTATGCGCGTGTTGCCAATGGCACGCTTAAAGGTCGCGTTTGCCGCCTGTTCGTCACACCGCTGATCCGCGCGCTTAAACAGGTAGTCGGCAAGACAGACTTTCTGAATTATCTGGATTGTTTCCGCTACGCATTGTCTGGTGAAATGGCGATCCGCACCGATGTCGCCTATGGCCTGCGTGTGGCATCAGACTGGGGTCTTGAAGTTTCGATGCTGTCTGAAATGTACCGTAACCACACGGTTCACCGGCTTGCACAGGTCGATATTGCCGACATCTATGATCACAAGCATCGTGAATTCGATCCGGCGCAAAAGGATGACGGTCTGTCGCGCATGGCAAGCGACATTGCCAAATCCCTGTTCCGCAAACTGGCCACTCAGGGCACAGTCTTTACGCCGGAAACCTTCCGTACGCTCAAGGCGACCTATTATCGCGCGGCACTCGACCTGATTGAACAATATCGTGCTGATGCCCTGTTTAACGGGCTCAAGATCAATCGCGACGAAGAAGAAAACTGCGTTGAAGTGCTGTCCGAAGTAATCATCAGTGCCGGTCAGCACTATCTGGAAAATCCGCTGGAAAGCCCGTTTATCCCAAGCTGGCAGCGCGTTGAAAGTGCCGTCGGCGACATCTTCGAGCAGCTATCCAGTGCCGTTGAAGATGACCTTCACGACATGTGGATCGGCAAGGAGTAAGGGAAAAGCTGCGCCTAGTCGTCGATGGGGAAAATAGCAAGGAAGATTTGCAACGCATCTTCCTTGTCGGGTTTCTGCAACAAAACCGGCAACAGAAGACGTATGGCTTTTTGCCATTCCTTTTGAAATATCCGCAATTGGTGGATCTGAGGCTTTGCGCTTAAGCGCACTGTCGTCATTGCTGAATGCAAACCCGAAGAATAACGACAATCGACTTCACGGGCGAATGCGCCGCGCCAGTTCTCGCCGGTAAGGGCAATAACATTCTCCCCTTCAAGCAATATAAGAAAATCGTCCTTTTGCGGGACGTACTCATAAATGCAGATGTTGCCAATCCAGGGCTCTAGCGCGTCCGGGCGAAATTCCTCGCGCGTTGGAATTTGACCGTTCTTGGCATGTGCGTTCCAGAAATCCAACAGGGTATGCGCATCCGGCGGAGCGTCATCATCGAGAAACTCCTGCGGAATTTCCATTTCCCTGTCACCGCCCAGCTTGATCATGACTTCCCGCGCTTTCTGTCAGATGGCATGCAGAGGTTTGATGGAAATCCGATACAATATCAGAATCCTCAATCACCAGCTGCCATCCTCCCAAACCAATGCCTAGTATTCACGTGGGGAGAGCAAAGCGCTAAACAAGCTTTCCGTCATGTATGACGGCTATTTTCTGTTGCATAGAAAGTGGCTGACGAAGACCTGCTGGATAACCTTTCCTGACCGATCCGATGTCTGCACGGGCAGCATGATACGCAGCCACTCTTCCCAGGTCGTGCGTTCAAGCCCCACCCGGTGAAAGGCGGGCTTCCCGGAAGCAATCACTTCCAGAAGAGTCGGATAGACTGTTGTCCCGAAATCCAGATCAATCTGGCGCGGAGAGCACCCCAGATAACATTCACCGCTTGCCGCAATGATATTGGGGGCATCAATACGAATGATGAAATCACGCTTTTCCGGCAAGTACTCATAGATGCTGATATCGTCGATCCACTGCGACAAGACGTCTGTGTGCAATCGCTTGCGGCTGGGAACTTGCCCGTTGCGCGCCGCATCCCACCAAATTTCTACATATGCCCGAACACGGTGATCGGTATCATCGGGCAAGTGTGGAATCCGTACTTCCTGCGCATAAGCCATTGCGCGTCATGCCCCTTGATCTTCTGTCCTTGAATCCACGAATACAGGAAAGAGTCGCAGCCGCGCAATAGCGATTAAACCAGCAGGCATTTAATTATTATAGAATGACTATAAACAGCACGACAGGCAGCGAAGTAGCAGCTGCATCTCTGATCCACCATCAAACCAGAATGTCGGCAAGCGCAGCCCGCCAAACAGCTTCGAAGGTGCGTTAAACCGGCATCGCATCCCGATAGCGTTGCAGCAGGCGGCTTTCGGTGCGGTTGCGACCGTCCAGATTGGAAATCCACACAATCTGGTAGGGGGCCAGTTTCATCATGCCGTTATAGTCGCCAATGACCTGCTGGGTGATCAGGTCCTGCCAGCCTTCGGTCATGATCAGGTTGATCTTTGACAGATCAAGGTCCTGCGGGTGTTCGGTCAGGTTAAAGACACAGAATATGCTTTGCTCATTCAGATGCGACTGTCGCCACACACCCAAAAGGTCCGGCCCAAGGTTAAGCGTATATTGCGTTGCGTTCGGGTGGAACGCCGGCTGCCCCTGACGGATCGACATGAGTTCGCGCAACTGATCAAAGGCAGAGCGCGCAACACCTTCACGAGACAGGGTTTCCTCTGCATCATCAAGTTTCCAGATTTTACGGTTCAGGCGCCTTGGAATACCGGTTTCCTCATAGGCCTTTTGATCGTTCTCGGTCGCCAGAATGGTCTGGATATAGATCGCCGGAATGCCTTCAAGCGACATGGCAATCGCCTGGCTCATCACAAAGCGCTCAAGCCCCATGGTGGCTTCACCGGCAAAGTTTTCAGCCAGCATGCTAAACAGCGTGACATTCAACTCGTAAGGCTTCTGCCCACCGCCCTTAAGCGCCCGATAACTGACCTGCCCGCCCATCTTGACCGCGTGATCACGCAGGCCATCGATATCATCATCCGGGATCAGGTTTTCAGCCGGACGCAACCCAATACCGTCATGGCTTGCAGTGAAGTTAAAGAAGGTACATCCCGCCGGGGCCGGTGGCATTGCCATGATGCATTTGCGGATATAGTCAGACCGGCCACTGAGAAGCGCATGAATAATCACCGGCGGCAGCGAGAAATTGTAAATCAGATGCGCTTCGTCCTGATTGCCGAAATAGGACAGGTTTTCGAGCAACGGCAAGTTGGTTTCCGTAATGAATAGCACATCAGGATGCACGGCATTACACGCCAGTCGCATCGCCTTGATCAGTTTGTGCGTCTGTTCAAGGTTGATGGAAGTGGTACCGACTTCCTTCCAGATAAAGCCGATGGCATCCAGTCGCACCACCCGCACTCCGTGCTTAAGGTAATTAAGCACGACCTTGAGCATCTCGAAAAACACATCCGGATTGCCGTAATCAAGATCAACCTGATCATAGCTAAACGTACACCAGACCTGCTTTTCGCCGTCCTTGGTCACGACATGATTAAGCAATTCGTGACTGCGCGGGCGCACAACATCGGACAGGTCATCGGCAAGACTTGCGGTCTTGATGTAATCGACACCGGGCTTCTCCCCGGCCAGGAATTGCTGATACCACGGATGGGATGCGGAAATATGGTTGGCAACCAGATCGGCCATCACGGTGCCGTGCTTTGCCAGATCCTCGACATCACTCCAGTCGCCCAGTTCCGGACGCAGCATATCAAAATCACTGACTGAAAAACCATCATCCGACGTAAAGGGATGAAACGGCAGGATATGAATGCCCGTCAGCCAGTCTTTCAGCCATTTGCGATGAAACTCGCCAAGGCTTTGCAGACCCTTCTTGCCGTCCTGCTGAATGCTGTCGCCGTAGGTGATCAGAAACGCGTCGCGCTGATCCCACTTGCGCAGGTATTCCTCGCAAGGTTCCGGTCCCTCGCCCTCAATCGGCAGGCCCAAAACCTCGAACACGCGGCGCACCAGTTCTGCGTGGTCGTGGCCCGGATACACATCCGCAAGCAGGTTGCGCATCGCGCTGGCAAACGCAATACGCCCCGAGGTTCCGACAACACGATCCATACTGGTTCCTTCCGGGCAGGCAATTCAAATAATTAGCGCAATGAAATAATGAAATTGCCTGTGATGCAAGCAGGCATTTTATTGTGATGGAAAACTGCGCAAATTCATATCACACAACCAACTAAAACATTGAACAATAAGATTTTTTTATCAAAGAACATGAAGCTTGAAGAACGGCATGCCATCTAAGGAAAATAATACTCTGTGCATAATAGCCTATTTTAGAAACCCAAAAACTTGCGTCCGCCTATCGAAACCAAAAAGCAACCGCAGGATTAGAGGCCGCCAAACTATTAATGGTACAAAAAAACCGATTACGGCAAAGAAGGTATATGTTGGAAGGATAGAACTATGGGACGGGTTCTCAGTAAGAAAGTAGGCCATTAGAAAGAATGGCCCCAACCAATGCATCCCAAACAAATGCCATTTCGGATCTGAACGCCGCCGCCACCCGCTTTTAGTCGGTTTGCAGGTGATGTAACGCATTCCAAGCCTACGACGCGGACCGAATAGACAAAACACACCAAAGATAGTGGCGACACTACAATTCAGCCAATCCGTCGACGGCAGCACATCGTTATAATCAAGATAACCAGCGATTATCGGCCATGTTATTAAACTGACGCCACAGTACTTGACGACTTTCAGCTTATAAAAGGCGACATACCTTCTTAGCGACGAGTACTTCACAATGCCCCCCCTGTTATCGACATAGCATATGCGCATCCAATCGATAGAAGAGCACTGATATCATTCAATTAGCAAGGGCATCGATTATCTCGACACCCTTGCAAGAAATCCTTTTCGGCCCCGCTTACTAGGGCGCAATCGTCACCTCGACCAGCGCGTGGGTGTGGTTGGTGTCGATATGCTTGATGGCATCGCGCAGGATACCGGGCAAATCTTCGGCGCGTTTGGCCTTGGCGACCCAGGCGCGACTGGCCTCCGCGACCTTGGTGAAGTCGGGGCTGGGTTTCAGCGCGGTCAACGGCATTTCATTGGTTTTCGCCGCATAACCATCCGGGTACATGCCCGTCACCGATTGGCGTACTGCCCCCCATTCATTGTTATTCAGAACAAGGATCAGGATCGGAAGCTCAAGTGCCTCGGCAATCTGATGGCAGGCTGTCGGGTTGGCAAACATATAGGACCCATCGCCCATGGTGGCGACAACCAACTTGTCCTTATCCGCCAGTTGATAGCCCATCGAGGCTGGGAAGGACCAGCCAAGCCCGCCGGAATGCGGCTCCTGATACCAGCTGCTGTGCTCCGAAAGCGAAAGCGGCTCCAGCGGACAGCCCAGTTCGGAAAATACCGTGGCAAAGCGCCCGGCAATCGCGTCGGACAGACAGCGTGACACATAAGCCTTGGTCATCGGATCCACCGCGCCGGAATCTGCCATTGCGAGCGCCTTTTTACGGGTTTCGGCGTTGGTCTCTGCGACTTTGTCTCGGCGATCCGCACAAACCGATTTGTAGTCTTCGTGGCGGCGATCCATGGCATCTGCCAGCATCATGATCACGTCACCGGTCTCACCGACCAGCGAGATATCGGCAGCAAAATTCCGGCCCGGGAAGCGGGAATAAAGCGGGTTCTGGCCGATCTGAATGACTTTGCAGTCAGGTTTCAAATCATGGATATCGGGCGACCAGGGGGCCAGGCAATCAATAACGACCACCGCATCGGCATCCTTGAGGAACGGGGCCGGATCCATTCCGGCAAACATCGGATGTTCGGTGCCAATCGCAAGCTGGATCGCCCAGTACTGCACGACCGGAATGCCCCACTGATCAACCAGATCGCCAAAGCGGCCAAAGGCTTCCGCCGTGCCCGCACCACGCTGGGCAATGATCACCGGGTTCTTGGCATTGGCCAGAATGTCTGCAGCCTGCTCGACAGATGCTTGCGGCGGCGCGACAGGGACCGGCTGCATACGCAAAGGCCCGTCAATCTGGTCACCCGGGCACGGTTCGCACAGAACTTCACGCGGCAGACTGACATAGGTCGGCCCCTTCGGCACGGACGATGCAATGGCATAGGCACGATCCACGACATCAGGCACCTGTTCGGGGAATTTAAGCTCATACTCCCATTTCGTGCTTTCGCGCACCAATGCCGCCTGATCGCGCATTTCCTGGCCCCAGCCAATCGGCACGGTGCGTGCACCCAGACGCCCCTTTTCCATCACCGGAGTGCGGCCCGACATCAGAACGACCGGGACATGTTCGGTCGCGGCATTGATCGCGCCAATCGCACAGTTCGCAAGCCCGACGTTGGTGTGTGCCATTACGGCCTGTGTCTTGCCAGTCGCAAGGTAGTAACCATGCGCCATCCCCATCGCCGCATTTTCATGCGGCATGATCAGCGCGTGCGGCAGGTCAATATCCTTTGCCGCCGCCTCGGCCAGGCCTTCGATGATCGGCGGGAAGTCGGTCCCGGAATTGGCAAAGATATAGTCAATCCCAATGGCCTTCATGCGGGCCAGAACCGCCCCACCGGCGGTCAGGGTGATTTGACCTGGTTTTTCCTGCTTGTCGCTTTTCATCAGACGCCTCTTGCTTTTTCGTTTGATATTTCTATAATTGAAATATGATTTATAATATAGTTTATTACTGAAATCCGCTGCCCGTCAAGACGGGACGGCAGCCCTCTTTCTGTTTGCGTGGAGCAAAACCATCCGATGACCAGTCAACTCAATGGTTCCGTGCTCAAGGCGTTCAAGATCCTTGATCTGTTTGCCACCGGAAAAAGCGAACTGACCGCCAAGGAAACGGCCGATGCGCTTGGCATCAACATGATCACCGCGCACCGGTTCTTGCACACGCTGGTACATGCCGGGGCGTTACGGGCAACGTCGCGTGGGGTTTTCAGGCTGGGATACATATTTGCGGATCTGGGGGATCGCGTTTTGCATGATGGCAGTCTGCCGACCATCCTGCAGCCGATCCTTGATAAGCTGGCACGCGAAACAGGTGAAGCCTGCATGGCGACCGAATTTGATCGCGACATGGCGGTCTGCATTGCCAAGGCCCTGCCAGACCGGCCGCTTTATGTCGATAGCCGGATTGGATCGCGCCTTGATGCCTTTTGCACGGCACATGGCAAGTTGTGGCTGGCATATATGAACACAGAGGATCAGGACCGCTATTTCAAGAATGCCAGCCTGACCGGCATGACCGATCACACCATCACCGATATCGATGCGCTGAAATCAGAACTCGCCACCATCCGCGATCAGGGCTTTGCCACCAATAATGGCGAACGCGAACATGACATATATGCCATTGCCGTTCCGATCACCACGACGCACGGCAAGATGATTTCTGCGTTTTCCGTCTTTGGTGCGTCGCCTGCAATCCTTGATCAGAATCACAGCAGGGTTTTGGCCGTGCTGAACGCGGCCGCAAAAAGCGCCCGGAATGTCATTTATGGTGATGCGTAGTCTATATGCCGAATTGCACCGGGGGATTTGCCTGTGGTGCGCTTGAACGCACGGCTGAATGCAGCAACCGAGGCATAGCCAAGTCGATCAGCAACCTCGTCCAATGGCAGCTTTTCGCGACTGATCCACTGGCTGGCCAGACGCATGCGCAGATTGGTCAGATATTGCTGTGGGGTTGCCTTGGTCAAGGCGACAAACCGCTCGGCAAAGACTGATCGCGACACACCCATTTCGGACGCCATATCCGCAACTGACCAGTTCCGGCCCGGCTCCTTGTGAAGCGCTGCCAGAACGCGCGCCAGCTTGGGATCACGGACAGCTTCGACCCAACCGCACACATCACAGCCTGCCTCAACCCAGCGCCGCAATATTGCCGCAGCGACTACATCAGCAAGCCGTGTCAGAATAACGCCGTATCCCGGACGCTTTGCACGAAGTTCTGATGTCATAACATCGAGTATCGCCGGGATCTGCGGATCATGATCCGGCACGGTTTCGATATGCATGACTTCAGGCTTGAGGTGGGCCAAAGGATGCAGCCAGCCCAGATCAAACTCCATCGCACAACTGAAAATCAGATTATCCTTGGACCGGCATACATCGGCTTCACAGGCGCGGATTTCCGACGTGGCGTCGCAAATCCGCGCCTTTTGAAAGTCACCCACACTGCGAAGGGCCACGCCATCTTCACTGTAAAGGTCATGAATACCCGCACAGGGCAACAACACCGCATCACCACAGCCCAAAACATGGACAGCACCGCTTTTGGTTCGCAGATGTACCGTGCCCAGACCGATGAAATGAAACCAGGCGCGGTTTTCTTCCTGATCCTCGCCAAAGCGCAGGCCATAGGGGGCGGAAATTTCGATCCGGCGGTAATCAAGCCCGCGTAGACGGACACCTGAAAGGAGTTCACTGACCATGTCGTGACCGGATGCATTGAACTGGCCTTCGATCTGATCAGATGGGCTGTTGAGGTCGATATCGGGTGTGGGTGACATGATTTTCGGACGATTGATCAATTAATACGGACAGGCTGCTATAGATCGTCCGGCGGGTCCAGACTATTTTGGGTGCAATGCAAAACACCAACTCAAAGGACTTTCCATGAGTGAACCGCAATCCCGCCCCACATCCGCAACGGATCAAACAGCCAAGCCTGCCCCTGCTGCGTGGGCCGCTGTGATTTCCATGACGCTCGGGGTGTTCGGGCTCGTAACCGCCGAGTTTCTGCCGGTCAGCCTGCTCACCCCAATGGCAAACGAACTGAATGTCACCGAAGGGCTTGCCGGTCAGGCAGTCTCGGCCACCGCCATCCTTGCCCTGATCACAAGTCTTCTGATTGCAACCGTCACCCGCCGGTTTGATCGCCGCAATGTGCTGCTGAGCTTCTCGGTCTTGCTCGTCATCTCAAGCATTATGGTGGCGACGGCTGAAAACTTCGCGTTACTCTTGGCCGGTCGCGTGCTCCTTGGCATTGGCCTGGGGGGCTTCTGGACCATGTCGGCTGCCACCATCATGCGCCTGGTCCCGGAAAAAAGCGTTCCGCGTGCCCTTGCGATCATGTTTAGCGGCGTTTCGGCCGCGACCGTTTTTGCCGCACCGCTTGGCAGCTTCCTTGGTGATATCATCAGCTGGCGTGCCGTCTTCATGCTCGCAGCCGGTATTGGTGTAATCACCTTTATCGTGCAATTCATGACCTTGCCGTCCCTGCCACCGCGCGGGCGCGCATCCCTTCGCACCCTGATTGATCTTATCAATCGTCCGGGCATGAAGTTCGGCCTGTTTTCGCTGGTGATCATTATCACCGGTCACTTCACGCTATTTACCTATGTCCGCCCGTTCCTTGAAAACATCACAGGCGTGGCAACGGCGGGCGTTTCGGGCGTGTTGCTGGGCTTCGGGGTTGCCAATTTTGTGGGTACCCATCTGGCAGGCGCGCTGATCGCAAAATCACTGCGCATGACCATCGCCCTGATGCCGCTTGTCATGGGGCTTGCCACCCTTGGCATGGTGATGATCAATGGTGCGTTTAACCCGACCATCGTCCTTGTCGCGATCTGGGGCGCTGCATTCGGTGGTGTGCCCGTCGCATGGTCAACCTGGATTACACGCACCGTCCCGGACGAAGCCGAAAGCGGCGGCGGCCTTGTCGTTGCAGGGTTCCAGACCGCGATTGCCAGCGGTGCTGTTATCGGCGGGCTTCTGTTTGATTTCGTCGGATCGCTTGGCGTGTTTGGCGTGGGTGGCACCGTGCTTGTTGTTGCATCGGTTATTGTGACCATTGCACTTCGCCCTGCCCCGATTGTGAGCGAACAGACATAACACCCCTATCGTGCCATCACCACACAACACACCAAAGGACAGCAGATCTCCCTGCTGTCCTTATTTTTTGAATCTCCGCCGCATAAAAAAAACCGGCCCATCTCTGGGCCGGCTGCAGTCGTGTCGTTTTGGAGGTAGACAGGGTTTTTAGCCCTTGGGAGTCTCAGAGAGACCTCAGATCGCCTTGATGTTGAGCGGGCGTTCGGCCTGCTGCATCAAGCGGTTGCGAATTGAACGACCAAACAGCGGCGATTCAATTTCGAACTCATCCCCGTCCTGCGTGGTCACGCCATCAGCAAAGCTGAGCGTCGCGGTCCCGAAGAAATGCGCATGCACATCACCCGGACGGCGGAACAGGTCATATTTGAAGTGGTGATATTCAAGGTTGGCAAGCGAGTGCGACATGTTGTCTTCGCCGCTGACGAACTGCTTTTCCCAGATCACCTTGCCATCGCGATACAGGCGCGACGTGCCCTCGACGTGGCTTGGCAGATCACCAAGCAGCAATTCAGGCCCCATCGAGCAATGACGCAGCTTTGAGTGCGCAAGATACAGGTAGTTCTGGCGCTCCATCACATGGTCGGAAAACTCGTTACCGATGGCAAAGCCGATGCGCACCGGGGTGCCATCATGGTCAATGACATAAACCGCAGCAATTTCCGGTTCCTCACTGCCATCAAGCGCAAAGGACGGGCTTGGAATATCGGCACCCGGATTGGCAATGATGGAACCATCACCCTTATAGAACCATTCCGGCTGTACACCGTGTTCGCCAGCCTTGGGCTTGCCGCCCTCGACACCCATGCGGAACATTTTCATGGAATCGGTTTCGTTGGCGTCCTTGTTATCGGCCTTGTGCATGTTCGCACGCGCCGATGCCGATCCAAGATGGGTAAGGCCGGTGCCGGTCACAAGAAAATGCGCCGGATCAACATGGGTAACCGGCGGCAAAAGGCGGCCATCACGCGCAACTTCGTTATAGTCGACAGTGGTGTCGCCCATACGCAACTTGGCTTTCTCGATCATCGTCATGCCCTTGGCGAGCGCGATGGTCGCAAGTTCACGGGTAGTGGAAACACCCTTGAGCGGGATCAGGGTGTTTTCGTCTTCGACCACGGCGACATGCTGCGCGCCAGCCGTGTCTTTGAATTGAACCAGTCTCATTAATTCTGTCCTGAAAGGTCTGGGTTAGTTGCTAAGAGTTATCTTTTTGCTGGTGCGGATCAGACCCAACCACCATCAACGATGAAGTTCTGCGCGGTAACCATGCGCGCTTCATCAGAAATCAAAAACAGCGCCATGCGGGCGATATCGTCCGGCAGGACCTTGTTTTTAAGGCACTGGCGCTGGTCGATTTCGCGTTCGGCAGCTTCATCGACCCACAGGTCAAGTTGGCGCTGGGTCATGACCCAACCGGGCACAAGGGTGTTGACCCGGACATGATCCTTGCCAAGATCGCGCGCCATACCGCGCGTCAGGCCATGGGTTGCCGCCTTTGCCGTGGTATAGCCCGGCATGCCGCCCTGCCCCATCATCCAGCTGACCGATCCGAAATTGATGATCGCGCCGCCACCGGCTTTTTGCATCATCGGTGCCACCGCCTGAATGGCAAAGAAGGACGGTCGAATATTGATCGCCTGGCGTTCATCCCAGTATTCCGGGGTAACATCCTGCCATTTATGACGGGTATCGTTCGCCGCATTGTTCATGAGGCCGGTGATCGGACCGTTTACTTCGGCGGCCTTGGCCACTGCGGCCTGCAGGGCAGGAATATCGGTCAGGTCACATTTGATGAAGAGCGGCGCGTTGCGCGCGTCCTTGGAAAGCTTTTCAACAAGTGCGTTGCCTGCATCTTCCATGATGTCAACAAAGGCAACTTTTGCGCCCTGTTCAACAAAGGCGGTTACAATCGCCTCGCCAATGCCCGACGCACCACCGGTGATGAATACCGATTTGTCTTCAAGGCTTGTGTAATGTGTCGGCATGCGATCAGACATGATCGTTTCATCTCCCGTCATGTGGTTTCTGTTCTTAGGTGCCGCGCGCAAGACTCCCTTACGCGCCGGTCATGATGTCACGACAAAACTGACAGAAAGTGCATCCATTGCCAAATGTGCGGCGCAGCAGAAATAAGAAATCCGAGATCAGCTATTTCTCATCCCTGCCGATGTAATCCAGCCCCACTTAAAGGACCGGGCGCGTTCCCTCGCACGGCGTCATGATGCTTCCTCCTGAAAATCTTGTTTTTTATTCTTCATACAATAACATTAATGATCAGGATATCCGGGCCTGTCAAGCGTCAAACCACCAACTCTTTCCTTTCGGTCAGAGCAAACTTTGTTTATAAGTTCATGACATACGAAAATACATAATTACCCCTGTACCGGTATCTCCGAAATAATTATATGCTTTGCAGCACAAGCCCTTGCGGGTGCCAGATAAGTTGCTCTGAAAATTAATTCATATTATATGAATAATTGCAAAGCGGGCCTTCTTGCCTTTCGCTTTCCATTCAGGGCCACGCCGGAGGGAATATATGTCGTCCACCATGTCGAGAACTTACGCCAAACGCAGCCTGCACAGCATTGTTGCACATGATCTTGGTGCACGCATTGTTTCGGGCAAGCTGGTGCCTGGCGATGTCCTGCCGACAGAGGCGGCATTAAGCGAATCCCTTGACGTATCGCGCACAGCCCTTCGTGAGGCAATCAAGATCCTGTCGGCCAAGGGGCTTATTGAATCGCGCCCCAAAACAGGGACGCGCGTTAAGCCGCGGTCAAGCTGGAACCTGCTTGATCCCGATGTGCTGTCATGGCACTTCCCCGACCCGGACCCCGCATTTCTGTATGCGTTGTTTGAAACCCGCCTGATCATTGAACCCAACACAGCAGCCATGGCTGCTGTACGGGCAACACCCGATGAAATCAAGGCCATTGGCGATGCCTATGACTCGATGGAAAATGCCGAGCCGGGCACAGAGGCCGTCTATTTGACCGATCTGGATTTCCATCAGAATATCCTGAACGCATCGGGTAATGACTTCATGAAATCGTTTGGCATGCTGATTGAAACAGCCCTGATCGGGTCGTTCCGTCTGTCATCCGGTGGCCCTGCCCCCCATGTGCAATCACTGCCCGATCATCAGGCTGTTTTTGCCGCCATCAGTCACCGCGACCCCGAAGAAGCCCGTTCGACCATGCATAAATTGCTGCGCCGGACCATGCGCCAGCTGCGCCATCAATTGGGCATGTCGGTTGAACATGACTGGGACCAGATCGGCCTGTAACACCATTGGTCCAAACACATACCAAGATAATTCGCGAAACCGGCCCTTTGGCCGGTTTTTTCGTTTCCAAGGGGATGAACTGGTGGCGAGGGCAAAACCCTCGCCAAACTCAGGTTTCCACACGTCATAAAACAAGGGCGGCCAAATCGGCCGCCCTTGCGATGAAATCAGGCGTCAGTCACTGACGTTATGTCGTACCAGCCCGCATCCCGGAGAAGGACCGGGTAATCAGGCGCTGCAAGACGATAAAGCCAAACAGCAATGCGCCAATCATGATCTTGGTCCACCAGCTGTTGAGCGACCCGTCAAAGGCGATCAGTGTCTGGATCACGCCCATGATGATCCCGCCAAAGAACGTGCCCAGAACAAAGCCCATGCCCCCGGTCAGAAGCGTGCCACCGATCACCACAGCGGCAATGGCATCAAGTTCGACCCCAACGGCTGCCAGCGGATAGGCAGATGCCGTGTAGAAGGCAAAAACCACACCCGACAGCGCACTGAAGAAGCCCGACAGGGTATAAACCCGGATGATGGTGCTATGCACCGGGATACCAAGCAGTTCTGCTGAATGACGATCACCGCCAATCGCATAAACATTGCGGCCAAAGCGCGTGTAGTGGGCAATGATGACCCCGCCAATCACAGTCGCCAGCATCAAAAGAGCAGACGCTGTCAACCAACCGCGGCCCGGCAATGGCACCTTGAAACCGCTAAAGGCGGAGACAAACGGATGGTCAATTGGAACGGAATCCAGATTGATCAGGAAGCACATCCCGCGCAGGAAGAACATGCCAGCCAGGGTGATGATAAAGGGCTGAATATCGAATTTGGCAATCATCACGCCCATAAACGCCCCGAAGCCCGCACCGACAACAAGGGAAATCAATGCTGCTGTTACGGGATGCATGCCAAAACCTGCAACAAGTTCGGCCATCAGTACCCCGATAAAGGCAATCATCGAGCCAACCGAAAGATCAATGCCGCCAGACAGAATGACAAAGGTCATGCCGACAGCAGTGATGATCAAAAAGGCATTGTCCGTCAAAAGTGCGCCCAGAACATAGGTGTCGGAAAAGGCGCGATGTTCAATTATCCCGTATCCATACAACAACACCAGAACGGCGATGGTGGCCAGGATCGGGTAAAAACGTTCATTGATTTTCATCGGATTTCCCCCGCTTCATCCGTTCCATCGCCTGCCCGACCAGTTCACGGGACTTTGGCGCCTGTACAAGAAGAACAACCATCACCACAGCTGCCTTAACGATCAGGGTGTATTGCGATGGAAGACCCGACAACAGAATGCCGGTGGTCAGCGCCTGAATGATCAGAACGCCAATAACGGTCATCCCGATAAAGAAGCGGCCCCCCATCAACGACGCGCCGCCAATCACGACCGCCAGAATGGCATCAAGTTCAAGCCAGAGCCCCGCGTTGTTGGCATCCGCGCCGCGAATATCAGCAGCGATAATGATCCCGGCAAAGGCCGAACACAGGCCAGAAGCTGCATAGGCCATCAACTTGATGCCGCGCGCATCAATGCCCGCAACCCGGCTGGCGCGTGCGTTGCCACCAACCGACTCAACAAACAGGCCAAGAGCCGTCTTGCGCATAATGAAATAGATCGCGGCAATCACCGCAGCCGCAATGATCACGCGCCACGGAATGCCAAGCAAATAGCCACTGCCAATGGCTTCGAAAAATTCACCATGGAAGGTCACGATCTGCCCCCCGGTGATCATCTGGGCGATACCGCGCCCGGCGACCATCAGGATCAGGGTGGCAATGATCGGCTGAATATCAAGGAACGCGACAAGTACCCCGTTCCACAATCCACACAGCACCCCGGCGCCAAGTGCGGCCAGGATAATCACTGCCGGATGCAAATCGGTGTCGCGGATCAGAACCGCCATGACCGCCCCGGAAATGGCAATGATCGACCCCACTGAAAGGTCAATCCCGCGCGTCCCGATGACAATCGCCATGCCAACAGCCACAAGTGCTGTTGACGCGCCACGGTGAACCACGTCGACCAGCGATCCATAAAGATGCCCGTCAACAATGCGGATACTAAAGAAGTCGGGCGAAATCACCCCGATCCCCAGCACAATCAGAACAAGTGCCGCGACCGGACCGAACCACGGCCGACTTATCAAAGAAGATGCAGACATGGTGCTGCTTTCCCGTAATTTCTTTTTCTCTTGCAAGCTGGTCATCGCGCAATCGCCTCGATGATCTTGTCTTGCGTGATTTCGGCACCGACAAGTTCGGAAACCTTTTCGCGGTCACGCATCACGGCAACCCGGTCAGCGAAGGCAACGATTTCCTCAAGCTCCGAAGAAGCCACCAGCAAGGCCAGCCCTTCGTCACAAAGCTCCTTGATCAGTTTGATGATATCGGCATGGGCGCCGACATCGATGCCGCGCGTCGGTTCATCAAGAATGAGCAAGATCGGCTTGGAGACCAGCCAACGCGCCAGAATGACCTTTTGCTGGTTGCCGCCACTCAGCTGCCCGACCGGTTTTTCACTGTCTGGCGTGGCGATGCCCAATGCCTTGATCATGTCATCGGCAAATTTCTGTTGCTCGGCGCGCGGGATCGGACGCAGCCAACCACGCCGCCCCTGAAGGGCAAGCACGATGTTCTCGCGCACACTCAGTTCGGCAACAATACCGTCCTGTTTGCGGTCTTCAGGACACAGACCAAAGCCCGACCGGATCGCATGACGCGGAGAACGCAACATGACCGGTTCCCCATCAAGGAACACAAGCCCGCTATCGGCTCTCTGGGTCCCGAATACCAGCTCGGAAAGCTCTGTCCGGCCCGACCCCAGAAGCCCGGCCAAGCCGACAATCTCACCGGCGTTCAGATCAAGTGAAACCGGTTCAAGCACACGCTTCTTGCCAAGGTTCTTGATCTGGATTTGACGTTTCGGGCCATCATAGCTGCCCTCGTCCAGATGCCGATGGGCGCTGACTTCGGCCAGTTCACGACCCAGCATGTGATTGATCAAGTCAATCTGGGCAAGTTCCCTGGTCACAAAGGTTCCGACCAGTCGCCCGTTACGCAGTACTGTAATCCGGTCTGTGACCGCATAAACCTGATCAAGGAAGTGGGTAACGAAGACAATCCCCAACCCCTTGTCGCGCAGTTCGCGCATAATACGAAACAGCGTCTGAATTTCTTCGCCATCAAGGGATGCTGTCGGCTCATCAAGAATAAGCATCTTGGCATCAAGTGCGACGGCACGCGCAATCGCAACCAACTGCTGAATGGCCACTGAATAGGAGCCAAGCGGTCGGTTAACATCAATATCAAGACCAAGCGTTTCAAGCGCAGCCTTGGCGTCCGCCTCGGTTTTTTTCCATGAAATCAGGCCAAACTTGCGCGTTTGACGTTCCAGCATCAGGTTTTCGGCCACCGACAGCGTCGGGACCAGATTGACTTCCTGATAAACGGTCGAAATACCCAAACCCTGGGCATCGCCCGGATGCTGTGGATGAATTTCCTGCCCTTCAAGCAGTACCTTGCCGGCATCTCGGGGATGCACGCCGGTAATCACTTTAATCAGGGTCGATTTGCCGGCCCCGTTTTCGCCCAGAAGGGCGTGAATTTCGCCGCGTTCAAGGTCGAAATCAACATCCTCCAGCGCCTTGACGCCGGGAAAGAACTTCCCCGCACCGCGCACTGAAAGCACTGTGTTTGACATATCCTGCCCCTCTCCCAGTCACTCTTTTTAGATATCCTGTCGCGGATACAGTCGGACGCACCCCGGCATTCGCCGGAGCACGTCCGATGCAATGAGTAGCAATCCGGTCTTTCCGGCGGACAAAAGCCCGCCGGAAGGATCAGATGTTATTTGCTGCGCATTTTGTATTCTTCCGCGGCGGTATCTGGCAGATAGAGCGGGCCATTTGCCTTGATCCATTTCGGAACTTCTTCGCCGTTCATTGCCGCCTTGATCGCGTCAAAGGACGGGCCGCCAAGATGCGGGTTCAGTTCGATGGTTGCGTTGGTATCGCCTTCGGCCATCGCCTTGAAGATATCGGGCACGGCATCGATCGATACGATCAGCATGTCATCACCCGGATTAAGGCCGGCTTCCTTGATGGCCTGAACGGCACCCAGTGCCATGTCATCATTGTGCGCGTAAACAGCACAGATGTCGGCACCACCGTTTTCGGCTTTCAGGAAGCTTTCCATAACTTCCTTACCGCCGGAACGGGTGAAGTCACCGGACTGCGAACGGATGATATTGATGGCCGGGAAGTTCGAGACAACCGACTCAAAACCTTCTTTACGGTCATTCGCAGCGGACGAACCAACAGTACCCTGCAGTTCAACAACGTCACAAACGCCATTGGTTTCTGCTGCCAGCCAAGCCGCGGCCAGGGCACCTTCAACCACGAAGTCCGATGCGACCTTGGTCAGATACAGGTCTTTGTCGGCATCAACACCACGGTCAACAAGAACAACCGGAATACCAGCGTCCTTGGCTTCTTTCAGAACCTGGTCCCAACCGGTTTCAACCACCGGGGCCAGAAGAATGCCATCGACACCCTGTGCGATGAACGAACGGACGGCCTTGATCTGGTTTTCCTGCTTCTGCTGTGCATCAGAGAATTTCAGATCAATACCACGACGTTCTGCTTCGGCTTTAATCGACGCGGTTTCGGATGTCCGCCAGCCACTTTCAGAACCAATCTGCGAGAAGCCGATCATCATTTCGGCCTGTGCGGCTACTGATAGACCAAGAGCAACACCCAGCGCTGCAGTTGAAACTGCGAGCTTCTTAAAATTCACCACGATTTCCTCCCTAAGAGTGGTTTATTGCTTAAAAGCCATATAGTATTACAATATGATTTCTTTGCTCTCAACCATATAGTGCCTAATCCTTTCGTGTGATCGCGCCCGGCGATCCAGATGTTATAGTAAACCCAGAAAAATCAACGCTCGGGAAAGAATACGATGCCACAGACCACTCCGATACCAAACATGGCAGAGAACCATGTCTCCACACCAAAAACGGGTGAAAATGCTCCCCGCGTGGCATTAGAGAGCTCTCAGATTCGCGTGTTGGTTTCTGCGCTTGGCGCGCGTCTTTGCGGTGCCTATTTGCGCAACAAAGATGATGGAAGCGAAACAAACATCGCCGTGAACCTTGCTGATGATGCCGCCTATCTTGATCAGGACAGCTATATCGGGGCTGTATGCGGACGGTATGCAAACCGTATTGAAGGATCGCAGTATCTGGATGCCAACGGACAGGTTACAAAGCTCGCCGCCAATGAAGGTGAAACCCACTTGCATGGCGGGCCGGATGGCTTTGACCGCCGGTTATGGTCGATTGCGGATCAATCCGAAACCAGTGTCTGTTTTGCGCTGACCTCGCCCGCCGGCGATCAGGGATATCCGGGCACGCTCAAGGCAACGGCAACCTACACACTGGTCGCGGATAACCGTCTTCGGCTTGAAATCACTGCCACGTGCGATCAGCCCTGCCCGGTTAACATGACCAGCCACGCCTATTGGAATCTCAGCGGTAAACTCGATCAAACAGCGTCCGATCACGTACTGAAAATCAATGCCGACCATTGGCTTTCGGTTGATGACAAGCTGATCCCGCAAGGCGCGCCACGCGATGTCACTGGCACGGGCTATGACTTCAGAACACCAACCAAAATCGCAACCAATCTGCCAAATGCGCCAGAGGGCTTTGACCATAATTTCTGCCTGACCGGATCACGCGGTGAATTGCGCGAAATCGCCACCCTGTCCGACCCTGCAAGCAACCGCTCAATCAAACTCTTTTCGACAGAGGCAGGCCTGCAATTCTACCTCTCGCAGCATTTCAACGATGCGATGAAGACTGAAAACGAAGTGCCCCTGCACCAATCGGGCGGCATTGCGCTTGAACCACAAACCTTTCCCAACAGCCCCAACCGCCCGGACTTCCCAAGCCCGTGGCTGAAGCCCGGCGAGACCTATCGGCATATCATCGAGTGGGAATTTTCGTAACAACTGTAGCCGCGTGCTAAAGCGCGGCTACGGCCCCGTCCGCGCGCGGATCGGTTGCGCCTTCCATGACACCATCTGAACGCAACCGAATGCCGCCGGCATGGCCCATCATGTCTTCATAGGGGCCAACGACTTCGACCGTATGACCGGCGGATTTCAGCTGGTCGATCAGGGCCGGATCAAAGCGATTTTCGAGTTTCAGGGTTGTGGTGTCTTCGCCCCATGTTTTGCCCAGCAACCAGCGTGGCGCGGTAACGGCTTCCTGCAGGTCCTGTCCATACATCACATTGCGGGTAAAGATCGCCGATTGGGTTTGCGGCTGTCCCTCACCGCCCATGGTGCCATAGGTCAGCACCGATCCGTCATTGAGCTTTGCCAAGGCCGGGTTAAGCGTATGGAACGGCAAGCGGCCCGGTCCAAGCTGGTTGGGGCCATCATGCAACGTGAAGCTTGAGCCGCGGTTTTGCCAGAGCACGCCGGTTTCCGGCACCACGACACCGGATCCGAACTCCCAGAAGATGCTTTGGATATAGCTGACCGCAACACCGTTGGCGTCAACAGCCCCCATCCAGATCGTATCGCCCGGCTTGGCAACATGCGGCCAAGAAAGTGCTGTTTTCATATCGATCTTGGCTGCCTCATGATCGAGCATCTCATCAAACAGCAATGCCATCGGATCAATGCCCATCCGGTCCGGATCGCCAACATGGGCGTCACGTTTAAGGAAGGCGCGCTTTGTTGCCTCGATCAATCCATGGACATGGTCAAACCCGTCCAGTGCCGCACCGGAAAGCCCCAGCCGATCAAACAGGCCAAGGATCATCAGCGATGCCACACCCTGGGTCGGCGGGACCATGTTGAAAACGGTCCCGGTCGAAAGCTTGACCGAAAGCGGCGTCATGATCTTGGCGTCGTAGGCTTCAAAATCGGCAAGGCGAAGCGGGCTTCCGACCGCCTCAAGCCCGCGGGCATTGGTTCGGGCGATATCACCGCGATAGAAATCATCAAAACCAACGCGGCCAAGCTGCTCAAGCGTTGCGGCAAGGGCCGGTTGTTTCAGCACGTCGCCAATCGCCGGAATACCGTTGGCGGCATAGGTATCAACATAGCCCGGTGAGTCTTTCAATTCCGCCATTTTGGTCGTGGTCAGGGCAACCTGCGATTTGGTGACCGGCACACCGGCTTTGCCATGATGCACCGCATCAGCCATCAGGCGACTGTGAGGGATTTTGCCGCCGAGTGATGCAGCAACCTCTGCCGCCTTGATCCAGCCACCAATCGCACCGGCGACAGTCAGGGCCGCAAGTGGACCACGGGCCGGGATCGCGTCCTTGCCCTGTTCGCGGTAAAAGCTAGGCGTTGCAAGCCCCGCCGCCCCGCCGCAGGCCCGGATGGCAACCGGGTCCTTGCCGGGCGCGGAGATCAGCCAAAATCCATCGCCACCAATCGCGTTCATGTGCGGATAGACAACCGCAATGGTCGCAGCCGCGGCAATCATGGCTTCAACCGCGTTGCCACCTTCGCGCAGAATGTCACGCCCGGCCTCGGACGCCAGATGATGGGGTGCTGTGACCATGCCCCCGAGGGCGGTTCTTGAACGTAACATAGTGCTGTGGCCTCCCTGCCTTATGCTTTCGGGCATGCCGTGTGCTGTGCGACATGCCCGGTTTGTTCATAGCGCTGTTTTTACAATTCGTTCAGCGCCTTTTCACATCGTAGAATTGCCCTACCAACCAATCAGGTCGGGCAACCAGCTGGTCAATCCCGGGAACATGAACAACAAGATCAGCGCAACCGCCTGAATCCCGATAAACGGAATGACCCCGCGATAGATATCGACTGTGGAAACCGATTTTGGCGCCACCCCTTTCAGGAAGAACAACGCCCAACCAAACGGCGGGGTCAGGAAACTGGTCTGAAGGTTCATCGCAACCAGAATGGCAAGCCAGGCCATGTCGATCCCGCTGTACTGGAACACCGGCAGAAACATCGGCAGCGCAATATAGGAAATCTCGATCCATTCAAGGAAGAAGCCCAGAACAAAGATCAAGGCCATCATGAACAGAAGATTGCCCATATCCCCGCCGGGCACCCAGTCAAACAGGGCATGCACAAGCCCTTCGCCACCAAGCCCGCGGAACGCAAGACCAAAGGGTTGTGCGCAAATCAGGATAAAGAACACCATGGCACTGGTAATCAGGGTGTCATGCAGCACATCGCGCATCACACCGAAATTCAGGCGTCCGGTAAACAGCGCAAGAAGCAATGCCCCAAGTGCGCCCATGGATGCCGCTTCGGTCGGGGCAGCAACACCCCCCACAATCGAGCCAAGCACCGCAAAGACAAGGGCCAACGGCGGCACAACAACCTTGCCAATCTTGAGCAACAATTGCTGCGTGCTCATGGCATCGCGCTCATCCTTGGGGATCGCGGGCACCATTTCGGGTTTGAAGATACCAAGCAGCACCAGATAAAGTCCAAGCATACCCGCAAGGATCAAGCCCGGCACCATGGCCGCAGCAAACAGGGTCCCGACAGATTCCCCCAAAATGTCCGCCAGCAAGATCAGAACCAGACTGGGCGGTATAATTTGGCCCAGCGTCCCGGATGCGCAAATCACGCCACTGGCAACCCCCTTGTCATAGCCGCGATTGATCAACGGCTGAAGCGACAGCAAGCCGACAGTGACAACAGTCGCCCCAACAACGCCCGATGATGCCCCCATCAGAACGCCAACGATTACGATGGCAAGCCCCATACCGCCCTTGAGGCGCCCCATGGCGTGGCCGATCACATCGATCAGTTCTTCGGCAAGTTTCGACTTTTCAAGCATCACCCCCATAAAGATGAAAAGCGGCAATGCAAGCAGCGTGTAATTGGTCACAACGCCATACACACGGGCAGGCAGCAGGTTAAACAAGCCGGTACCAAACCCCATAATTCCAAAGGCAAATCCCGAAATCGCAAGCGAGATCGCCACTGGCACACCGAGCACGAGGAAGCCAAAGAAGCCTCCGACCATGCCAATGGCCAGCCATTCATTTCCGGTCATTTTTGATTAGTCTCCTGCACCGACTTGTTTCGCCACGTTCGATGCATCAAAGGCAGAGGCGCTGTGTTCAGCGAAAATTTGGCGATAGCTGATCAAGATCTGTGCGATTGCCTGTATCAGCAACAGACCAAAACCAATCGGGATAAAGGCCTTGAGTATGAAGCGATAAGGCAATCCCCCGGGATCAGGCGATCCTTCGCCCATCATGATGGATTGCTCGACATAGGGGATCGAAAACCAGATCAGGGCTGCACCAAGAATAGCCATCAGCACAGCAGAAAAGACATCAATGATCGCCTGGGCCCTTGGGCCCAGACGCTCATAAAGAAAATCGACCCGGACATGACCACCATGACGCATGCCATAGGCCATCCCCATCAGGGCAATTGGTGAAACCAGATGCCATTCAAGTTCCTGCATCGCGACGCTCCCTGAATTAAACAGATAGCGCAGCAACACATTGCCACCGACCACAAGCACAAGTGCGAGACCACTGAGCGCAGCCACCCACCCGGCCGTATCGACAACAAAACCAAGGGCGCGGTCGAATAACGGTTCAGTACGGGTCGACGTCATATCAGCTCATCCCGCCTTTCGAGGAAATGATCCCGTGATAGGGTTTTTCACTGATTGCAGCCCATTCACGGTGCGTGTCGCGGAACGCCATGAAGCTGTCATGGACCTTCTTGGTGATCGGGTCTTTGGCCGCTTCGGCTTCAAGGGTTTCTGCCGTGATGTCCTTAAGTTTGGTGACGACATCATCGGGCAGGGTTTGGGCGGTGACGCCAAAGTTCTCGACCAGATCACGCAGGGCGGCTGCGTTGTTGGCTTCACACCACGAATGACTATCAAGGTTGCAGGCCTGTGCCGCATTCTTGACAATCGCCTGCAGATCAGCCGGAAGGCTTTCCCATGCTTGCTGATTGATCAGAAGCTCGGTCACGTTGGACGGCTCATGCCAGCCGGTGGTGTAGTAGTATTTGGCTGCTTTCTGCAGGCCCAGACGACGGTCCTGATACGGGCCCACGAATTCGGCCGCATCAATCACACCACGTTCCAGTGCCGGGAAGATTTCCCCGCCCGGAAGCAGTTTCACTTCAACACCGATCTGCTGATAGACCTTTCCGGCAAGACCCGGAATACGCATTTTAAGGCCGTTGAAATCATCCAGGCTTTCAATGGGCTCACGGAACCAGCCGGTCATCTGAACACCAGTATTCCCCATCGGGAAAGCCACAAGACCATATGGCTTGTAAACCTCATGCCACAGCTCAAGCCCGCCGCCATGATACAACCAGGCATTCACGCCCTGGAAATTCAAGCCGAACGGCACGGTCGTGAAATACTGCGCGGCAAAGATTTTACCAGCCCAGAAATAGGCATTGGCGGCATTCATTTCGACCGTTCCGGCCTGAACGGCATCAAAGCCCTCAAGAGCCGGGATCAATTCGCCAGCGGCGAAATGCTGAATGTTCAGACGACCATTCGACATTTCTGTCACGCGCTTGCAGAAATCTTCCGGGCTACCCGGACCCGTCACATAAAAGGGTGATCCCGGACCATAGGCATTGGTCATTTTCCAGTTAAAGGTCTCCTGGGCGCGCACGATGTTCGGGGCGGCAATTACCCCTGCCCCCGTTGCCGCAGCGCCGATTGCCGACTTGGTCAGAAAGTCGCGTCGTTTAATGTTTGTCATTGAAGTCTCCCTGATAGAGATAGCGTTTTCTTCTAGGAGGAAAGCTCATCGGAATGAGTTTCGCGATGTGTATACATCTAGCAACACACATGCCATTCCTTTATTTTCAATGACTTATATAATTACTACGACTCATTTACTTCGCAATACGCACATTTTTTGATCATATATTTGATGCGCGTAAATTTAATGCATAATTTTTATACAGTTTTACGCAAGTTTTTTTAGCCTGCACCCACACCGCACGGACATACTTGGCTTTCCACACTAAACTGGTGTATACATTCAGAGGGATTAACCTCTCAAAACCTCGCAAGAAGGGTTGAAACGCCAGATGCCCATGCTCCGCCAAACACTTTCCAGCCCAATCGGACAACCAGAACCGATCGGCATTGCCGCACAGCTTTGCCAGGCACTGGAGGATGATATTGTTTCCGGGCAACTGGCGCCCGGCACCCGACTTGAAGAACCGCTTCTTGCCAAGCGGTTTGGCGTATCGCGCACGCCAGTTCGCGAAGCCCTTCAGCTGCTTACCGCAACTGAACTTGCCGAAAAAATCCCAAATCGCGGCGTATATGTTTCACTGGCAACGCCGGAACGCCTCACGGCAATGTTCGAAAGCATGGCAGAACTGGAAGGGACATGCGGGCGGCTTGCTGCCAAACGGATGACCAGTGGAGAACGCCATACGCTTGAAAAGCTCCATCATGAACTGGCCGAGACAGTCCGTCTGGGCGACAGCGACGGTTACGAGGCCCTGAACCGGTCCTTCCACAACACGCTCTATCGCGGCACCCATAACGACGTACTGGTTGATGTTACCTTTTCGGTGCGCCGTCGCGTTGCACCATTTCGCCGGGTACAGTTTTCAAGCCTACCCCGTCTTGCCGCATCTCATGGCGAACATCAGGGCATTGTTGATGCCATCCTGCGCGGTGACTTCAAGGCCGCCGAAGAGCTCCTCTACGGGCACATCATGGCCGTGCATGACATCAGTCAGGAATACCTGGCAAGCCTGCGTGAGGGCGACGGCAAAACGCCGTCAGAAGATTTGGCCTCTGACGGCATTTCAAGTGACATCGCGGTCGGGGAACAACCACCCCTAAGGGCGCGGCTCTATGGCTGGTCTTAGGCGACTGTCCTACGCGCCAACCGATCAAGCGAGACCACCCCGCCGCCGGCAAACACCAAAGCAGCCAAAAGCGAAACCCACAGCAGGCGCTGATCAATCAGCTCTGTCGGCAGACCGTTGGCAAGCATGCCAAGGGTCGCGCCATGAAACGCTACATCAACCACGGTTTGCACAATCACAAAGCCAATCATGCCAAGGGCGGCAAGTCGGGTAAACAAGCCAGCAACGATCAGAAGCGGCAAAACAAACTCGCCAGTCGTCCCGGCCCAGACGATCAGGTGCCACGGGAAGAACGGGATGGCAGACGTATCATACATATACTGTTCTGCAATTGGTGGCAGGATCTGGGCAAATGCCCCTGCACTCAGACCAAAGCCATCAATTTTGGTCAGCGCGCTATTGAAGTAGTATGGCAGCAACACAACAACAAAAAGAACCCGGGCGCCAAGACCGACATAGTCCCGTCCTGCCAGGGAATCGATTTTCGTCTCAAAACGGGCAAAGCCGCCAATTACGTTATGTACATTGTTCATCATCATGCCCGTTTCCTTTCGGGGTATCCATGCGGGCGTCAAACGCACCCATTGTCAAAAATTCTGCAAAACGGGCGATGACATCAAAATCCGGATCAGCCTGAAGTGCTTTGGCACAGGCATCCCCAAGGCAAAGCCCGTTACGCGTCACCGCCTCAAAGAATGCAGCCTGCCCGGCGCTTAAAAGATGCATCTCGACATGCATGAAAGGTCGCGCAATCAGAACGGTTTCAGATTGCTGAACAATGCGGGTTTTGCCACTTTGTCCGCTTGCATCTCCGTTCTGTGCGGTCCAGATTGCAAATACCGGGTGTTCTGATGTAACTACTCGACACGCCGGATGGGCGTTCAGCTTCATGCCCTCAAGATGGTCCTCAAACCCGACAAGGTCGGAAGCCAGAAGCGGTTCGGCATCGGCAGCTGTGCTGGCCTCAAGCCGCGCGCGTTCAAGCCGCGCGACATCTGGCAGGTATGGCAGACTTTCGCGCACAGAATGGGTCTCAAGAAAGTCGGCAAAGCCTGCGCCGTAAAGGGCAAGCGATCCTGCACGCGATGCTTCTGTCTGCACAAAACCCAGTGCAAGGCGATCAAAAAAGCCATCTCCAACCAGCTTGCGCACAGTCGGATAAGCAGCCCCCAGCGCGTCATAAAGACCGCGATGAACATTGTTGCGGTAAATTGCAAAGCGGTGCGCATAACCTTCGGCGACACTATCTGGCACCGCATCCGGTTCCGGCGCACGCAGCGCTTCGGCAAAGCCGTCATAAAATGTCCTGAGATCCCTCATGACGCGGCCTCAAGCTGCCCATTCACGGCATATTCAAGGTGGCGATCAGCAAGGGCTGCCTCACGCGCCAGCACATCCCAACCGGGCACGTCATTATCCCATTCAATCAGCGTCGGCCGGCGCCCGATGCGGGCAATCAGCCGATCAAACAGGTCCCATACCGGATCGGCCACCGGACGTGAATGGGTATCGATCAGAACATCATCTACGGGGTTCGCGTCACGCTCATGCCCGGCCAGATGAATTTCACCAACCAGATCAGCGGGCACCGCATCAATAAACGCATTGGCATCAAAGCCCAAATTATGGGCCGAAATGTAAACATTGTTTACATCAATCAGCAAACCACAGCCACTCTGTTCAGCGGCCTCACTGATAAATCCAAGCTCGGGGATCGAATTTTGTGGCAGCGGCACATAAGAGGTCGGGTTCTCAATCAGGATCCGGCGGCCAATAAAGTCCTGGACCGTATTGATCGCATCCACCAACTGCGCAAGCGAGGCTTTCGTCATCGGCGTCGGCAGCAGGTCAGCCATATAAAGTCCTTCATGGGCGGACCATGCAATATGTTCAGACACCATGGCGGGATTGAACCGGTCCACCAGACGCTTGAGATCGGCCAGATGGCTCTTGTTTAACGGCTCCCCGCCGCCAAGCGACAATCCGACCCCATGCATCGAGACCGGATACCGGGCAAAAAGCTCTTCGAGCATGGCAAGTCGCGGACCACCGGCAACCATGTAGTTTTCCGGATGAACCTCAAACCAGCCCACAGCCGGTGCTGCGTCAAAGACATCTTGCGCGTGCTCGGCCTTGAAGCCGACACCTGCCTGGTCAGGAAGCTTTCGATCGGGAAGCTGTGTTGGCGTTTTCATGGCAAGCAACCTCAAACAGTAAGTCGTAGCTCGGGCGGGCGGTCAGCACATCGGGACAGGGGGAGACATTTGCAAACATGCAGATCGGTGCTGACCGCCCATAGAGGGGGCAAGTTAGTTATGGGCGTTAGCCCTGCGGGAGATCACGATCAAGTTCTTCGAGGCTGCCCGTCACTTCGCGGCCATCCGCCGTGGTGAAGCTCATATCCTCGCAGGTACCTGCCGGAACCAGTTTCCAGGCATTGCCCTGATAATCCACAGTCGACGTTCCGGCACAGGTCGTACCCGGACCGGCGGCACAGTCATTCTGACCAGACAGCGATACACCAAAACATTTCTCCTTGGCGCCATCGGCAGCTGCCTGATCGACTGCAGCCATTGAAACAGCAGCACTCAATGCTGCGCCCAAAACCATTGCTTTTTTCATCGTCGTTTCCCTTCGGTTAAATTAGGAACATCAATTCCAAGCGATGATTTAACCGTAAGCGCGATGTGTATTCTCGTCACTGCACCATTCGCACACGCGCAGTCAAAGACACGTGAGACATTCCCAACATCTCCTCACAACCGCGTGAACCGTTCCGTGAGGTGGCAACGCACAATGATGATGTAAACCTGAAACGACAAAACCCCCGACCAGTTAAGGTCGAGGGTTTCTAAAGCCGTGTGTTTATAGGGAATATTTATGCTGTATTTGGAAGGCCCGGCGGTGACCTACTCTCCCGTGCCTTAAGACAAAGTACCATCGGCGCAGGCTGGTTTCACTTCTGAGTTCGGGATGGGATCAGGTGGTTCCCGGCCGCTATGGCCACC